>Ga0080064_1000166_pt1 | contig 194992 bp, 190 predicted proteins | sample Subgrocontami54m_FD_69260 | JGI IMG/M metagenome (GOLD analysis project Ga0080064, IMG submission 69260) | Subsurface groundwater microbial communities from S. Glens Falls, New York, USA - GMW46 contaminated, 5.4 m (SPADES assembly) (version 2) ...
TGCTGATGGGCAGCGATTATTGCTTTCCCATCGCCTACGAGCGGCCCGTGGAAGTGGTCACGGAACATCCGACCATCGCCGAGCAGGCGAAGCAGCAGATCGTCGAGGGCAATGCCCGGCGCCTGCTCAACATCTAGCGCGCGAGGCCCGGTTCATGGCGGCCGGCAGGGAGGAACGCAACATGAAGATGCGCGCGGTGCACAGTCCCGAGGTGCGGACTCCCGGGGCAAAAACATGGACCAACTGCAAGGTCCGCGGCGACCACGTATTCATTTCCGGCATGACCGCGCGCGACCTTGCCGGCAATGTCGTCGGCGAGAGCAGCATGTACGAGCAGTCCAGGCAGGCTTTGCGCAATATCCGCCATCTCATGGAGGCGGCGGGCGGCAGGATGAACGACATCATCAAGGTGACCATTTTCGTCACCGACATCGGGCAGCGCGAGGAAGTCTGGCGCGCCCGGGAGGAATTTTTCAGCGGCGATTTTCCCTGCTCGACGCTGGTTGAAGTTCGCGCTCTGGCGACGCCGCAGTTGCTGGTGGAGATCGAGGCGGTCGGCTTTCTCGGGGCCGGCGCGGACTGACGCGCCGGCGTGTTTCAGCAATGCATAAACGGGGTAGACAACATGAACATGAGTGATGCCGCAGCCAAGGAAATCGAAGCCGCCGAGACGGCGCGCTATCAGGCGATGTTCGACGAGAATTTCGAGGCGCTGGGAAAGTTGCTCGGCGATGACCTGGTGTACACGCACTCGTCCGCGTCCACCGACAGCAAATCCTCCTATATCGAAGCGCTGCGCTCGCGCAAATATCGCTACAAGGCGGTGAAGCGTGATGACGTGAAGACGCGGTTTTACGGCGATGCGGCGCTGGTGACCGGACGCGCCACCCTGAGTGTGGCGGTGCACGGCACCGACCGCGAAATACAGAATGTCTATACCAACGTCTGGGTGAAGCGCGCGGGCGGCTGGGAAATGGTGCACTGGCAGTCAACGCCCTTGCCCAAGGCCTGATCTTCGGTCGAGCACCAAAATGTGACAGTCAGAGCAAATAACCAGGAGCAAATAACCAGAATAACCAGGGACAGACCACGGATTCCTGGCAGCCGCGCGCAAAATCAAACAAAAGCCTTTTGCAGTCCCGCCGGGAGCGGCCCGTCCAGTACGTTTATCTCAGTATCCCGGCCGCGCCCCTGGTTGGTGCCTCGCCGTAAAACGATGCACCGAAAGCGCGCATTGAGCCAATACCTCTTACTCACGCCGGCTCCCCATTCCCCGGGCAGCCCCTGAATACGCTTGTGAAAACGTGATGTTGCGTCGGTAATCCGGCGCCTGGTTTTGCATGGCACAGATGCTGCTGAAGCCTGCACGGCAACCGGATTACGTTATCGGTAGTTCTATTCAGCGGTATCCATGAAGTCCGTCCAAACCACTCAGGGGAAGCAACATGCGCGCAGGCAATTGGTTCAAGAAGGTCGCGGCGTTCGCCGCGGTCGCGGCAACGGCAGTGCTGGCAAGCCAGTCGGTGCTGGCGCAGAACACCATCAAGGTCGGCATCCTGCATTCTTTGTCCGGCACCATGGCAATCAGCGAGACGGTGCTGAAGGACGTGGCGCTGATGACCATCGAGGAGATCAACGCCAAGGGCGGGGTGCTCGGCAAGAAGCTCGAACCGGTGGTGGTCGATCCGGCCTCGAACTGGCCGCTGTTCGCCGAGAAGGCACGCCAGTTGCTGACCCAGGAAAAAGTGGCCGCCACCTTCGGCTGCTGGACGTCGGTGTCGCGCAAGTCGGTGCTGCCGGTGTTCGAAGAACTGAACGGCCTGCTGTTCTACCCGGTGCAATACGAGGGCGAAGAACTGTCGAAGAACGTGTTCTACACCGGTGCGGCGCCCAACCAGCAGGCCATCCCGGCCGTCGAGTATCTGATGAGCAAGGAAGGCGGCGGCGCCAGGCGCTTCGTGCTGCTGGGCACGGACTATGTCTATCCGCGCACCACCAACAAGATCCTGCGCGCCTTCCTCAAATCGAAAGGCGTTGCCGAAAAGGATATCGACGAGAAGTACACCCCCTTCGGCCACAGCGACTATCAGACCATCGTCGCCGATGTGAAGAAGTTCGCCACCGGCGGCAAGACCGCGGTGATCTCGACCATCAACGGCGATTCGAACGTGCCCTTTTACAAGGAACTGGGCAACCAGGGCCTGAAGGCAACCGATGTGCCGGTGGTCGCCTTCTCAGTCGGTGAAGAAGAACTGCGCGGCGTCGATACCAAGCCGCTGGTCGGGCACCTGGCCGCATGGAATTACTTCATGTCGATCAAGGCGCCCGCCAACGACGAATTCCGCAAGAAATGGGCTGCCTACGCCAAGGCCAAGAAACTGCCTGGCGCAGCCAAGCCACTGACCAACGATCCGATGGAAGCAACCTACATCGGCATGTGGATGTGGAAGCAGGCGGTGGAGAAGGCGAAGACGACCGAGGTGGACAAGGTCATCACCGCCATGGCCGGCCAGACTTTCAAGGCCCCGTCCGGCATCACGTCCAAAATGGACGAGAAGAACCACCATCTCCACAAGGCGGTATTCATCGGTGAAGTCAAGGCCGACGGCCAGTTCAACGTGGTGTGGAAGACCAAGGGTCCGGTCAAGGCCCAGCCGTGGAGCCCGTTCATCGAAGGCAATGACAAGAAGAAGGACCAGCCGGATGGCAAGAGCAGGATTTGAAGTACGCTTGACACTGCAGTAGTTGCCCGGGCGGCGCGCTGTTGCGCGCCGCCACTCCGAAACATCCATACAGGAGGCCGCCCCGGCGGCCTTTTTCATGCGCCGATTCCTGCAACCGCTGATCGCCGGCCTGCCCGCAGTTCTCGCTGCCATTGTGTTCGCCGGCCTTATCGCATTCGTGCGGCCGGGGTTTGCCCTGGACGCCAGGACAGTGGAGCAACTCGGATTCGGCGAAAGCGACGACAAGGTCGCCGCCGTTGCGGCGCTGGTCGCGGCAGGCGATGCGCGCGCCCTCGCCGTGCTAGAAGCGCTGGCCGAAGGCGACCTTTATACATCGGGCAGGCAGGTGCTCATCATCAAGGGCGACGCGGCGCACGATGCGGCGAGCGACGCGGCCGTCACGCCGGTTCCGGAGGAGCGCGACGAAGTGACGGTGAACAACCGCCTGCGCCGGGAAGTGGCCGCGGCAATCGCCGCACTCAGTCTCGCTTCTCCGGATCGTGAAGCGCGGCTGGCGGCGGCGAAAGCGCTGGCGGGCGGAGCAGAACCGGCGATGCTGCCGCTCATCAAAAAAGCGGCGGGCAAGGAAGCCGATCCGCTCATCAAGCCGATGCTCGAAATCATCCAGGCGACGCTGGAACTGCAGGAGGGCAGCAAGGAAACGCGGCTCGCCGCCATCAGGACCCTGGGGGCATCGAACAATCCGAACACCAAGCAACTGCTGCTGGCCTTGCTCGAGAACAAGGACGGCAGTGCGCAGGACGACGACATCCTCATCGAAGCGCAGCGCAGCCTGCGGGCGGTCGAGGGGCGTCTGGCCTGGGGCGAGCGCATCGGCCAGGTGTTCAGCGGCGCGAGCCTGGGCAGCATCCTGCTCCTGGCCGCGCTCGGCCTGGCCATCACCTATGGACTGATGGGGGTGATCAACATGGCGCACGGCGAACTCATCATGATAGGCGCGTACGCCACCTACGTGATGCAGAACCTGTTTCGCACCTACGCGCCGGACTGGTTCAATGCCTATCTGATCGTGGCGGTGCCGGTGGCGTTCGCCGCCTCCGCGGTGGTGGGCATGCTGCTCGAGCGCAGCGTCATCCGCTTTCTCTATGGCCGGCCGCTGGAGACTTTGCTCGCCACCTGGGGCATCAGCCTGCTTCTCATGCAACTGGTCAGGAACGTCTTCGGCGCGCAAAACGTCCAGGTGGAGAACCCGGCGTGGATGTCGGGGGGCGTGGCATTGCTGTCCAATGTGGTGCTGCCCTACAACCGCATCGTCATCATCGGCTTCGCCTTGCTGGTGCTGCTCTCGGTGTGGCTGGCGCTCACCCGGACGCGGCTGGGGCTGTTCGTTCGCGGCGTCACCCAGAACAGGGCGATGGCAAGCTGCATGGGGGTGCATACCGCGCGCGTGGATACCTGGTGCTTCGGCCTGGGATCGGGTATCGCCGGCCTGGCCGGCTGCGCCTTGTCGCAGATCGGCAACGTCGGACCCGACCTCGGACAAAGCTACATCGTCGATTCGTTCATGGTGGTGGTCCTGGGCGGCGTCGGTCAACTGGCCGGCACCGTCTATGCGGCGCTCGGCCTGGGCGTGGTCAACAAGTTTCTCGAAGCCTGGTCGGGCGCGGTGCTGGCCAAGATCATGGTGCTGGTGTTCATCATCGTATTCATCCAGAAGCGGCCTCAGGGGTTGTTTGCCCTGAAGGGCCGCTTTGCGGACGGCTAACTTTGCCATGCTGAACGAAACATGTTGACCCGGCGCATTTTTCAGCTCTACGGCCGCTGCGGCTGGCTCGCCATCGCGCTGGCGCTGGGGGTGCTGCTGATTGCATTCCCGGTACTCAATCTCGCCGTACCGGCGGGGAGCGCGCTGCATCTGTCCGACTACTGGGTGAGCCTGGCCGGAAAAATCCTGTGCTACGCCATCGTCGCGCTGGCCATGGATCTGATCTGGGGCTATACCGGCATTCTGAGTCTCGGTCACGGTCTGTTCTTTGCGCTCGGCGGATACGCGATGGGCATGTACCTGATGCGCATGATCGGCCGGGAAGGCCAGTACAAGAGCGACCTGCCCGATTTCATGGTGTTCCTCGACTGGAAGGACTTCCCCTGGTACTGGAGCTTCACCGATAACTTCTGGTATTGCGCGTTGCTGGTGGTGCTGGTGCCGGGGGTGCTCGCCTTCGTCTTCGGCTATTTCGCCTTCCGTTCGCGCATCAAGGGCGTGTATTTCTCCATCATCACCCAGGCGCTGACGTTCGCCTTCATGCTGCTGTTTTTTCGCAACGATACCGGCTTCGGCGGCAACAACGGCTTCACCGACTTCAAGCGCATCCTGGACTTCCGGATCGCCACGCCGGAAACGCGCATGGGACTGTTCATCATTACCGGGTTTACGCTGATCGCGGCGCTGCTGCTGGCCCGGTTCATCGTCTTGTCCAAGTTCGGCCGCGTCCTCACCGCGATCCGCGACGCGGAGTCCCGGGTAATGTTCTCCGGCTACGACCCGCTCTGGTACAAGCTGTCCGTGTGGACCCTTTCGGCGGTGTTGTGCGGCATTGCGGGCGCCTTGTACGTGCCCCAGATCGGCATCATCAATCCGGGAGAGATGTCCCCGGCGAACTCGATTGAAATCGCCATCTGGGTCGCGGTGGGCGGGCGCGGCACCCTGATCGGCCCGATCCTCGGCGCCTTTCTCGTCAACGGCGCCAAAAGCTGGTTCACGGTCGCATTTCCCGAATACTGGCTGTACTTTCTCGGACTCATCTTCATCGGCGTCACCTTGTTCCTGCCGCAGGGCGTCGCCGGCATCGCCGCGCAGGTGCGGGCGAAGCTGGCTTTGCGCCGCGCGATGGCGGCGGAAGCTGGCGGGACTGCCGCCACACCCCCCCGACCATTGCCGGAGAACGCGGCATGAATGCCTCCGCAGTGATCTCCACGGACAACACCATCCGTGACTCGGGCGACCAGTCCTCGGCCGCCTTCGGTCACGTGCTTGCGCCCGGCGTGGACATTTCGCACAAGGCGATCCTGTACCTCGATGACATCACCGTTTCGTTCGATGGCTTCAAGGCATTGAACAAACTCACCCTCACCATCGACGCGGGGGAGCTGCGCTGCATCATCGGGCCGAACGGCGCGGGCAAGACCACCCTGATGGACGTGATCACCGGCAAGACGCGACCCGACTCGGGCAGCGCTTTCTTCGGCCAGACCATCGACCTGTCGCGCTACACCGAGGCCGAGATCGCGCACGCCGGCATCGGCCGCAAGTTTCAGAAACCCACCGTGTTTGAAAGTCATAGCGCTTTCGAAAACCTGGAACTGGCCATGAAAACAGACAAGCGCGCCCGGGCCAGCCTGCTGGCGCGGCTCACGGCGGGCGAGCGCGATCGTATCGGCGAAACGCTGCAACTGATCGAACTCGAAGCGGTGGCCGGCCGGCCCGCGGGCCTCTTGTCGCACGGCCAGAAACAATGGCTGGAAATCGGGATGCTCCTGATGCAGGAGCCGCAACTGCTGCTGCTGGACGAACCGGTGGCCGGCATGACCGACGCGGAAACCGAACGCACCGCGGAACTATTCAAAACCCTGGCCGGCACGCATTCGCTGATTGTGGTGGAGCACGACATGGACTTCGTTACCCGCATCGCGAAAAAAATCACAGTGCTGCACGAAGGCAGCGTGCTGGCGGAAGGCTCGATGGAGGAAGTCCAGGCCGATCCGCGCGTCGTCGAAGTCTATCTGGGGCGCTAGCCATGCTGAGCATCGCCGGACTCAACCAGTACTACGGCGGCAGCCACATCCTCCGGGACGTGAGTTTCGAGGTGATGCAAGGCGCCTGCACCGCGGTGCTCGGCAGAAACGGCGTTGGCAAGACCACCCTGCTCAGATGCCTGGTGGGGCTGGTGCCGCAACGTTCCGGGACGGTGCGATTCTCCGGCGCCGACCTGGCCCGGCTGCCCCCCTATGAGCGGGCGCGGCTCGGGATCGCCTACGTTCCCCAGGGACGGGAGATATTTCCGCGACTGACGGTCGAGGAGAACCTGCTGATGGGACTCGCCACCAAATCGGGCCGCGCCGCCATCCCGGCGCGCGTGTTCGACATGTTTCCGGTGTTAAAGGACATGCGCGGCCGGCGCGGCGGCGACCTCTCCGGCGGCCAGCAGCAGCAGCTTGCGATCGGTCGGGCGCTCGCCTCAGATCCGAAACTGCTGATCCTGGACGAGCCGACCGAAGGCATACAGCCTTCCATCATCAAGGACATCGAGCGGGTCATCCGCTCGCTGACGCAATCCGGCGAGATGGCCATCCTGCTGGTGGAGCAGTATTACGATTTCGCGCGCGCGCTGGCCGACCGGTACGTGGTCATGTCGCGCGGCGAAGTCATCAAGACCGGGCGCGGCAGCGACATGGACGCGGACAACGTCAAGGCCTTGCTCGCCATATAGTCCGCCTCATCGTCGGGAGCGAAGCGGAGCTTCGCGCCGGGCCGGGAGGAAAAGCCCGCGGAAGGGCGCCGCGGTCGGGTAGGCGGGGTCCTGGATATCGGGAGATTTAGTTTCGTGAGTCAGTGCGCATCACGTCAGCTTATTACGGGCAACACCCCTTCGTAAATGTGACCAGGCAGGCGTCGGATTCAGGATGTGAAACAAACGTCGGCTGAGGAGTGCCCGGTGTGCCGGTCCGGCGGGTCGTGGGTTCAAATTCCGCCAGGCACACCCTGCCAGCCGATTCGCGTGGGCGATTCTCGTATTGTCAGTTGCACATAATCGTAATACCATTTCATTATGAAAACGATCACCGTAAAGCTCCCCGAGGCGTTGGCGGCCTGGCTTTCGCGTCGCGCGCGCGAACTCGGCCGACCCCAATCGGATATCGTGCGAGAGGCACTACAGCGTTCCAGCGAAGGAACCAGCGGCGCGAGCTGTCATGACTTGTTTGCCGATGTGTGCGGCATCGTCGACGGCCCCAAGGGTCTTTCGACCAATCCGGATCACATGTCGGGTTTCGGTGAATGACGCGGATCATTGTTGACACCGGTCCGCTTGTCGCCTACTTCAATCGTCGCGATCGATGGCATCGCTGGGTAGCCAATCAGATGGCGGCGCTCAATCCGCCGCTGGTGACTTGCGAGCCGGTACTGACCGAGGCATGTTTCCTGATTCACAGAGCGGGTGGAAGACCTGCGGATCTGATCCGCAAGCTTGTCCAGCAGGGTCTGGCAATCGGGATTGACCTCGAGGAAGACGCATCCGGCGTAGAGTCTTTGATGCAGCGATACGCGGGCACGCCGATGTCCTTGGCGGACGCGTGCCTGGTGCGACTCACCGAGCGGTTTCCGGACTGCAAATTGTTCACGCTGGATAGCGATTTCGAGCACTACCGCCGAAACGGCCGGCAGGTCATCCCGCTCCTGCGCCCAGCCTGACAACAGCCAGCACCGTGCCGGCTGGAACTCAAGCCGCTGTCGCGGCAGTGTCGGGAGTAAGTTAGTTGTCCGGTCCTGTTGCACGTAATGTGTCCGGTTTTAGGGTGAGGTATGGAAAGACCCATAAGCAGGGCGCGAGCGACATGGACACGGACAACGTCAAGGCATCGCCGGCCCTATAATCCATCGCATGATTCCGAGGGAAGCGTTCGTCGTACCGGGCTGGGAGGCGGAGCTCGCGCTCGAATACGAATTTCGCGAAGGCCGCACGGTGCTGGCGCGCCGCCGCCACCGCGGTCCGCTCAGGGTGCAGCGCGACCTCTATCCCGAAGGCGCGGGAACCTGCCACACCATCGTGGTTCATCCGCCCGGCGGCATCGCCGGAGGCGACCGGCTGGCGGTGTCGGTGTCGCTCGGCGAATCAAGCGCGGCGTTGCTCACCACACCAGGGGCGGCGAAGTGGTACCGCTCGCTCGGCGCGCCGGCGCGGCAGGTGCTCGAGTTCAGGCTTGATCCGGGCGCCTCGCTCGAATGGCTGCCGCAGGAGGCTATCGTGTTCGACGGGGCGCAGGCTGAAATGGCAACCACCGTGCGCCTTGCCGGCGCTGCGGTCTATGTCGGCTGGGAGATCATCTGCTTTGGCCGGCGCGAGTCGGGAGAAAGCTTCACCAGGGGCGGCTTGCGCCAGCGCACGGAGATATTCGCCGACGGTGAGCGCCTGTGGAACGAGTTCGCCGGGATCCGGGGCGGTGATCCGATGCTGCGATCGCCGCTGGGACTGGGCGGGCGCAGCGTGTGCGCGACCCTGATTGCCGCCGGGGGCGACCTCGGCCTCGAGGTGCTGGCCGAATGCAGGCGGATGCCGATGCCCGATAATGCGAGCGTCGGCATCACCAGAATGCCGCGCCTGCTGGTCGCAAGAATGCTTTGCGACGACAGCGAGCAGGCGAAGCATTATTTCTCGGCCATCTGGCGCGTGCTGCGCCCGGTGCTGCTCGATCGGCCGGCGCAGATGCCGCGAATCTGGGCGACCTAGGAGAGCGCGTGGAACTGACGCCAAGAGAAAAAGACAAATTGCTGGTTTTCACTGCCGCCCTGCTCGCCGAGCGGCGCAAGGCGCGCGGCCTCAAGCTCAATTATCCCGAGGCGGTCGCGTATATTTCGGCTGCCATCATGGAAGGCGCGCGCGATGGCCGGACCGTTGCCGAACTGATGAGCGCAGGTGCCCGCCTTCTCGGCCGCGCCGAAGTCATGGAAGGCGTGCCGGAAATGATTCCCGAGATCCAGGTCGAGGCTACCTTCCCCGACGGCACCAAGCTGGTCACCGTGCACCATCCCATCGTCTGAGGAGACGAGACATGATTCCAGGCGAAATCCAGACGCTCGAGGGCGAGATCGAAATGAACGCCGGCCGCAGGACGCTCAAGCTCAAAGTCGCCAACAGCGGCGACCGCCCCATCCAGGTCGGCTCCCATTACCATTTTTTCGAAACCAACGACGCGCTTAAGTTCGAGCGCAAGGCGACCTATGGCTATCGCCTCAACATAGCGGCGGGGACCGCGGTGCGGTTCGAACCCGGACAGAGCCGCACCATCGAACTGGTGGCGCTGGCGGGCGAGCGCAAAGTTTATGGTTTCCAGGGCAAGGTGATGGGGCCGCTCAAATGACGGTACGCAACATCGAATTACCGGCGGGTGCGGCACGGGGGTCGGTGGCATGAGCCTCAGGATCGGCAGGCAAGCCTATGCCGAGATGTTCGGCCCCACCGTCGGTGACCGGGTGCGGCTGGCCGACACGGCGCTGTGGATCGAAGTGGAAAAGGATTTCACCATCTATGGCGAGGAGGTGAAGTTCGGCGGCGGCAAGGTGATACGCGACGGCATGGGCCAGAGCCAGCGCATGTCCAAGGACGTCGCCGACACCGTCATCACCAATGCCCTCATCATCGACCACTGGGGCATCGTCAAGGCCGATGTCGGCCTCAAGGGCGGGCGCATTGCGGCCATCGGCAAAGCCGGCAATCCGGACATTCAGCCCGGCATCACCATCATCATCGGCCCCGGCACCGAGATCATCGCCGGCGAAGGCATGCTCCTCACCGCCGGCGGCATCGACAGCCATATCCATTTCATCTGCCCGCAGCAGATCGACGAGGCGCTGATGTCCGGGATCACCACCATGATAGGCGGCGGCACGGGTCCGGCCACGGGCACCTTCGCCACCACCTGCACCCCCGGTCCGTGGCATATCGCCAGCATGCTGAAGGCGGCCGAGGCGTTTCCCATGAACCTCGGTTTTCTCGGCAAGGGCAACGCCAGCCTCAAAGGCCCGCTGCGCGAACAAGTCGAAGCGGGCGCCATCGGGCTGAAGCTGCACGAGGACTGGGGCACGACACCGGCGGCAATCGATTGCTGCCTGCGTGTCGCGGACGACACCGACACGCAGGTGGCGATACACACCGACACCTTGAACGAGTCGGGTTTCGTCGAAGCCTCGATCGCGGCGTTCAAGGGCCGCACCATTCACACCTATCACACCGAGGGCGCCGGCGGCGGCCATGCGCCGGACATCATTCGCGTCTGCGGCCAGCCGAACGTGCTGCCCTCATCGACCAATCCGACCCGTCCCTACACCATCAATACCATCGACGAGCATCTCGACATGCTGATGGTGTGCCATCACCTCGATCCGGGCATTGCCGAGGACGTCGCGTTCGCCGAATCGCGCATCCGGCGAGAGACCATCGCGGCGGAAGACATCCTGCACGACCTGGGCGCCTTCTCGATGCTGTCTTCGGATTCGCAGGCCATGGGCCGCGTCGGCGAGGTGATCATCCGTACCTGGCAGACCGCGCACAAAATGAAAGTGCAGCGCGGCGCGCTGCCGGGCGACCCGGCCCGGTCGGACAATGTGCGGGTGAGGCGCTACCTCGCCAAGTACACCATCAATCCGGCCATCGCCCACGGCGTGGCGCATGAAGTCGGGTCGATCGAAGTCGGCAAGCTGGCTGACCTGGTATTGTGGCGTCCGGGTTTTTTCGGCGTCAAGCCGTCCCTGATCCTGAAAGGCGGCATGATCGCCGCGGCTGCAATGGGCGACCCGAACGCTTCGATACCGACGCCGCAGCCGGTGCACTACCGGCCGATGTTCGGCGCTTTCGGCGGCGCGCTCTCGACGTCCGTCACGTTCGTTTCCCAGGCGGCATTGAAAAATCCTGCCGTCGCCGAACTGGGCCTCGGAAAGCCGCTGATGGCAGTGAAGAACACCCGCAATATCGGCAAGGCCGACATGGTCAACAACGACGCCTTGCCAAAAATAGAAGTGGATCCGGAGACCTATCAGGTGCGTGCCGATGGCGAGTTGCTGGTCTGCGAACCGGCCTCGGAATTGCCCATGGCGCAGCGTTATTTCCTTTTCTAGAAACCGACATGCTCGAAATCCGCAAAAAACTCAAGATTCGCCGCGGCGCTTATCGCGTCGATGTAAAGGGCCGGCTGCAACTGCCTTTCGAATCCCGCCAGAAAACGCGGTTGCGCACGGCACTCGCTTCCGGCGAGGAAGTGGCGCTGGCCTTGCCGCGCGGCGAAGTGCTGCGCGGCGGCGACCTGGTGGTGGCGAGCGACGGCCGTGTCATCGAGGTGATCGCCGAGACGGAAGCTCTGCTGCACGTGACCTGCGCTACGGCGGAGGCGCTGACCCGCGCCGCCTATCATCTGGGCAATCGCCATGTGCCTGTAGAAGTCGGCGCGGGGTACCTGCGCATTGCCGCGGACCACGTGCTGGAGCAGATGCTGCGCGGCCTCGGTGCGACCATTGCGCCGATGGACGCGCCGTTCGAGCCCGAAGCCGGGGCCTATGGCGGTGGACAGGGTCATGATGAAACCGGGGGTGGGCGACCGGGTGTGATCCATCAATATGGCGACCATGCCCACGCTCACGGTCAACATGATCATGCCAATGATCATCCTCCCGGTCATACCCATGACAGTCATCATGGACACGAGCACAAGCACGGCCACGATCACGGCCATGACCACGACCACGACCACGACCACGACAGCGCGCATGGTGCCGGACACAAGCACAAGCCCTGACGAGGCGGCGACCGACAGCGCGCTCTCCGGGGAGGCGTTGCTGCGGCTGCTGCGGCTTGCCAGCCCGGCCCTGCCGGTGGGCGCCTACAGCTACTCCCAGGGACTGGAATGGGCGATCGAGTCGGGAACGGTGCACGATGCCGCCAGCGCGCGCGAGTGGATCGCCGACCTGCTGCGTTTCTCCCTGGCGCGATTCGAGGCGCCGCTGTGGTGGCGCTTGTACCGGGCCTGGGCGGCTGGCGATACGCGGTCGGCGGCGCACTGGAACGAGCTCTACGTGGCTTCGCGGGAAACGGCGGAACTGCGTGCCGAATCGCTGCAGATGGGCGGCTCGCTGAAACAACTGGCGCTGGAACTGGCGGAATACCCGCCGGACGCGCTGGCGCAATTGCGCGGACTGGAGCCCGCCAGTTATGTCGCGGTCGCGGCGTTCTGCGCCGCGGTTGGCGGCATTGCGCCGCGCGCCGCGCTGCTGGCCTACCTGTGGTCGTGGGCGGAAAACCAGGTGCTCGCCGCAATCAAGGCGGTGCCGCTGGGACAGCTCGGCGGCCAGCGCATGCTGCTCGCGCTTTCGCCTGAAATCGAACGTGCGGTGGCCGTGGCCGAAGTGCTGGAGGATGACCAGCTGAGTAATTTTGCGCCTGGGCTAGCCCTCGCCTCCAGCCTGCACGAAACGCAATATTCGAGACTGTTCCGCTCCTGATGACAACCCGCAGCAATGACAGCGCGCGAGTCCGTCCGGCGCAATCTCAGCCGCTTCGCGTCGGCATAGGCGGCCCGGTAGGCTCGGGTAAAACCGCCCTGACGTTATCGTTGTGCCGTGCGCTGCGCGAGAAATACCAGCTCGGCGTGGTCACCAACGACATCTATACCGAAGAGGATGCGCAGTTCCTGGTGCGCAACGGGGCCCTCGCGCCCGAGCGCATCATCGGCGTCGAGACCGGCGGCTGCCCGCATACCGCGATACGCGAAGACGCCTCCATCAACCTCGAAGCGGTGGCCCGCCTCAATCGCGCCTTCCGCGACCTGGACATCATTTTCGTCGAGTCGGGCGGTGACAATCTCGCCGCCACCTTCAGCCCGGAATTGTCGGACCTGACTTTGTACGTCATCGACGTGGCGGCCGGCGACAAGATCCCGCGCAAGGGCGGACCGGGAATCATGAAGTCCGATCTGCTGATCATCAACAAGATCGATCTTGCGCCCATGGTGGGCGCCTCGCTCGAAGTGATGGACCGCGACGCGCGCAGAATGCGCGGGGTTCGCCCGTTCATTTTCAGCAATCTCAAGACCGGGCAGGGCCTGGATGGCATCGTCGATTTCATCGAGCGCCAGGGACTGATGAAATAGATGGAGCCGCTGCCGAACGACTGGCTGGCGCTCGCCCTGATGGTGTTCGTGCTCGGGGTGAAGCACGGCATGGATCCGGATCATCTGGCGACCATCGACGGCCTCACGCGCTGCAATGCCTCGCGACCGCTGCTGGCGCGGCGGGCCGGCCTGCTGTTTTCGCTGGGCCATGGGGCGGTGGTGATGCTGGTCGCGGTTGCGGTCGGCTTGTTGTCGGGACGGTTCGCCGCGCCCGAATGGCTCAGTGCGCTGGGCGCCTGGATTTCGATCGCGTTTTTATTTGCAATGGCGGCAGCCTGTTTGTACAACGTATTTCGCGCAGCGCCGGGAGAAGTGGTGCGCACTGCGATACTGCCCAGGCCCCTGGGCAAACTGGGCCAGGCGCGGCATCCCCTCCTGATCGCCTGCGTCGGCGCGTTGTTCGCACTGTCGTTCGACACGGTAAGCCAGGCCGCCTTGTTTTCCGCGGCGGCGGCGGCGATGTCCGGATGGCCGTTCGCCGCGCTGCTGGGATTGATTTTCACCCTCGGCATGATAGGCGCGGACGGACTGAACGGGCTGTGGGTGTCGAAGTTGCTTGCGCGCGCCGACCGGCGGGCATTGATCGCATCGCGCGTCATGGGTCTGTCGATTGCCGGACTGTCGCTGCTGGTGGGCGCATTCGGCATCGCGCGCCAGTTCGCGCCGCCGGTCGCCGCCTACTCGCAGGGACGGGAGCTGCTTTTCGGCGTGGCCGCGGTGGTCATCGTGGCGGCGAGCTTTGCCGTGGCATTGCGCCTGGCGGACGCGCGCGCCGGGCAGGCCGCGCCCGGCCGATCGCGCTGAAGCACCGCGCGATTCTCATTCCGGAGATCGCGGTGTCCGGAAGCAGGCGGCGTCCCGCTATGCCGGTCTTCAAATCGTCCCTCAGGGCGCTCGCAACCAGTGTCTGGCGTTCGGCATCAAGGCGGTTGAAGTGCTCATGGGAGCCGCGCATGACGCCGCGCACGACGGGCGGCGCGGCACTGCGCAACATGGCGTCCAGAGCACGCCCGCGCCGATATGCCTTGAGCGGGTCAAGCTCGATTTCCGAACGGTTTTTATCGCCCACGATGCGCACGGTGTAAGTGTAGGCGGCTTCGCTCGTCCGGGCAATCCGGCCTGCTGGATACGGTCTTATTGTCGCGGCGCCGCAAACGGGTGATCCGCTTGCCGTCGGCCGGCCCCGGCGGTTTTCCGTGCAGCCCACGCCGCGCGCTTCGTCCCCCGCGGAGACGGCAAGGTTCTGAGTACAATCGGGAGTCGGCGTCAGGTGTGCCGGTACCGGTGGACCGCACGAAGCGCCTGAGATACAACCGAACGCGCTATTCATGACCGGTTGAAAATACTCATGGACCCGTCTTCAAGATAACTGATGGCAGTCACTCTCGAAGTCAACGGCATCGCGTGCAGCGTGGAGGCGGATCCGGATACGCCGCTCCTGTACGCGCTGCGGAACGACCTTTGCCTCCCGGGGACGCGATTCGGCTGCGGCAGCGGCGAATGCGGCGCCTGCTTCGTGCTCATCGACGGGCACCCGACCCCCTCCTGCGACACCCCGCTATGGTCGGCGGCGGGCAAATCCGTGGTTACGGTGGAAGGTCTGGGCAGGCAACGAGGTGACGCGGGCGGATTGCATCCGCTGCAGCGCGCCTTCATCGAGGAGCAGGCGGCGCAGTGCGGCTACTGCTCAAGCGGCATTCTGATCAGCGCGGCGGCGCTGCTGGCCCGCAATCCGGCGCCCAGCCGCGACGAAATCTGCGCCGCGCTGGATCGCAACCTGTGCCGCTGCGGCGCGCACAATCGCATGGTGCGGGCGGTGCAGCGGGCCGCGGCGATGATGTCCTCGCCCGGCACATGAGCGCGCCGGCGAACGCGGTTGCACAGCCGGCGCCAGTTTCCGCGCCGGCGCAACCGATCCCGGCGCTGCCGCCAAGCCTGGCGCAGAACCCGCGCCTGGCGCAGTGGCTGCGCTTTGAGCGCGATGGATCGATCAGCGTCTTCAGCGGCAAGGTCGAAATCGGCCAGGGCATACTGACTGCGCTCGCGCAAATCGTCGCCGAAGAACTGGACCTGCCGCTCGACCGGGTGCGCATGGCCCCGGCCGATACCACGCACAGCCCCGACGAAGGGGTGACCTCGGGCAGCCTGTCGATCATGCATTCGGGCAGTGCGCTGCGGCAGGCCTGCGCCGAGGCCCGCGCGCTGTTCGTTGAGCGCGCGGCGCAGCGCTTCGGCGTCACAGCCCAATCGCTGCGCGTCATCGAAGGACACATCATCAGCCAGGACGGCGCGCATCGCGCGAGTTACGCCGATCTTGCTGCCGGCGAGGTGCTCAATCGCAACGCGCAAGGTACCGCGGGCGTGAAGCCGGCTGCCGAGTATCGTGTCGTCGGCAGCAGCGCCGCGCGGCGCGATATTCCGGGCAAGATCGCCGGACTGCCGAGCTTCATCCAGGACCTGGTGTTGCCCGGCATGCTGCATGCGCGGGTGCTGCGTCCGCCGGCACAGGGGGCGCGGCTGCGCTCACTCGACGATGCGCGGGTGCGGGCCATGCCGGGTGTCACGGCGGTGATGCGGGACGGCGATTTTGCCGGCGTGCTTGCCGAGCGCGAGGATCAGGTGCTGCGCGCGCTCGAAGCGCTGCGCCGCGATTGCACCTGGGATGCTCCGCCGCCGCTGCCGCTCGACGCGGAGGCATTTCTCAAACAGAACGTGACGCACAGCGCGGTGCTGCGCGAAAAGGCCGATCCGTCCGTACCCGGCGCAGGCGCCCGCCTTGCGGCCCGCTACACGCGGCCCTACGTCGCGCACGCGTCGCTGGCGCCCTCATGCGCCGTCGCGCTGTGGGACAACGCCGGAGAGAACGGCAGTCGGCGCGCCGCCGTCACCGTGTGGTCCCACACCCAGGGCATTTTCAATCTGCGCACCGACCTTGCCCGTGCGCTGCGCCTGCCGGCCGAGCGCGTGCTGGTGCGCCACGTTGAAGGCGCGGGCTGCTATGGCCACAACGGCGCCGACGATGTCGCTCTCGACGCGGCGCTGCTGGCGCGTGCCGCACCGGGCCGGCCGGTTAGAGTGCAGTGGACGCGCGAGGACGAGTTCGCCTGGGAGCCTTACGGGCCGGCCATGGTCATGGAACTGGAGGCCGCGTTCGACCCGGCTCGACCAGGCCGCATCGCCGACTGGCAGTACCGGTTCTGGAGCAACGGCCATGGCGCCCGGCCGGGACGCTCCGAGGGCTGCGCGCTGCTCGCGTCCTGGCATCTGGCCGAGCCGCTGGCGCGCGCGCCCACCGTCAACCCGCCGCTCCCCAATGGCGGCGCCGAGCGCAACGCGCTGCCGCTCTACGAGTTTCCCAACGAGCGCATCGTCAATCATTACGTCGCGGCGGTGCCGCTGCGGGTCTCGGCGCTGCGCTCGCTCGGCGCCCATGGCAACGTCTTTGCCATCGAGTCGTTCATGGACGAACTGGCGCTCGCGGCGGATGCCGATCCGGTCTCGTTCCGTCTCGGACATCTGTCCGATGCGCGCGCGCGGGCGGTGATCGAGGCCGCCGCTACGCAGGCCGGCTGGGCAAGCTGGAATCGGGAAATCGAGCGTGCCGCCAATCGCGGTCATGGCCTTGGCTTCGCCAGGTACAAGAACCTGGGCGCCTACTGCGCCGTGATCGCGGAAGTCGAGGTCGAACGCGAACTGCGCGTGCGCCGCCTTGTGATCGCGGTGGACGTCGGGCTCATCATCAATCCGGACGGGGTGCGCAACCAGATCGAGGGCGGCGCCATCCAGGCAACCAGCTGGGTGCTGAAGGAGCAGGTGCGCTACGACACGGAACGCATCACCAGCCGCACCTGGACCGATTACCCGATCCTGCGCTTCAGCGAAGTACCGGAAGTAGAGGTCGTTCTCCTCAACCGGCCGGAGCTGCCCTCGACAGGCGCGGGCGAGGCGACGCAGGGACCGGTTGCCGGGGCCATCGCCAATGCGCTCTGGTCGGCGCTCGGCGTGCGGGTGCGCGATTTGCCGCTCACGCCGGAGCGCATTGCGGCAGCAATGGAATAAAAAGGCGCCAGTAATGGATTTACTGGTGACCGCGCGCCGCAGCCGATGCCCGGCCGCTCACCCGCAGGAAATAGCCAAACAGGATCAGCGCGGCCACCGCCACCGAGACGAAGGCGCTCAGCCAGAAGCCCGCCGCGCCCATCGGCACCGGCAAACCGAGCGCCGCAGCGGCGGGCCAATCGGTCAGTCCGATGAGATAGCCGCCGCCCAGACCCAGGCCCCACAACGATATCGTGTACACCAGCATCGGCACGAAGGCGACGCGGTAACCGCGCAGCGCATTCACGATCACCGCTTGCAGCGCGTCCATCAGTTGATAGAACGCGACGAAAGCGAGCAGCCCGGTTGCAATGCGGCTGACTGCCGGATCGCGCGTATACAAGCCTGCGATCCCGGCGGCCTCGTAGGAGAGCACGCCGGCGGCGGCGATGCCGACCGAGAGGCACATGCCCATGCCGGCCAGGCCGGTGCGGCGCGCGTCCTGCCAGTTGCCCCGGCCGATTGCCTGCGCCGTGAGCACGCCGGTGGCGTTGCCGATGGCAAGTCCGACCATGTACAGCACCGCCGACACGTTGGCGGCAATCTGGTGGGCGGCGGAGGTGGCGGCGCCCAGGCGCGCCAGGAACAGAGCCATGAAGGTGAACGAGGTCACCTCGACGAAGAACGTCAGGCCCATCGGCACGCCCAGCCGCAGGTGCGTCCGGATGATGGTCCAGTCCGGCCACGACCAGCGCGCGAACACCTGGAAGGGACGGTAGAACGGATCGCGCAGGCACGCGAGGCATGCCGCCGCGCAGATGCACCAGCTGGCGATGGCCGTGGCGAGGCCGGCGCCCGGTCCGCCCATTTCCGGGATGCCGAACGCGCCGTAAATGAAGCACCAGGTGAGCGGCGCCTTGATGGCGAAATAGACCAGATTGAGCATCATCACGGCGCGCGGTCGCGATACGGCGGTGGTGAGCGAATAGAACACGCGGAACAGCAGGGTGGGCGGCAGGGATAGCGCAATCCAGGCGAGGTATTCCCGCACCCGCACCTGCACCGGGTCGGGCGCGCCCGAGAAATCGAGGAAAGGCCCCGGCATGCCCAACACGCCTGCGCCGATGACTGTCAGCCCCAGCGCGATCCATACCGTCTGGCGGACCTCCTCGCCGATTTGCGCATCCTTGCCCGCGCCGTGCAGTTGCGCGGCGATGGGCGAGAGCGCCTGCACGATGCCCACCAGGGCGATGAACACCGTGAAATAGATGCTCGAGCCGATGCCGATCGCGGCCAGGTCCACGGCGCCATAGCGCCCCACCATGGCGGTGTCCAGCACCGCGCTTGCCATGATGGCGATTTGCGCAATGAACACCGGCCAGGCGAGGCGGAATATGGAGCGGGCGAGGTACGTCGAGGGCACGGTTGAGCGGGGGCCTGGGATCGGGAAGCGGGGCTGGCGAGGCGAGCGGTGACACCCGGAACAGCGGGTCATTCTACCGGCATACAGGCGGCCGACGTACGGCCCGCGACAGGTTACGGCGACGCCTTACCGCGTACGCACTCTTGCAAAAATCACTGCGGCCGCGGCGCAGTATCATCTGCACCTGGTTATGCACCCTAGAAACGCTCCGGTAGAATCGCGCGTGTGCCACAACTTTCCATCAGCCGAATACGCGATCTGGTTCGTTCGCTGAACTATGTCGTATCCCTCCACGCCGCCGAAGAACTGGAAGATGACAACCTCACGATCCTCGATCTCGAAAACACCATCCTCACTGGCCGCATCGTCGAGCGGCAGAAGGACCGCCAGACGCGCGAAACCAAAGTCGTCATCCACGGGCGTATCCTCGACGGTCGCGAAGCCGAAGCGATCGTCAAGGTTAGCCCGACCGGTGCGCTCTACGTCATCACGATCTACCTCGTCTAGGAGTCTCTGCGTCTCGTGCGGTCGCACAGGGGTATTCCTCAGACGGGTAGCCCGAACGTTTGGCGTTGGGCGAAGCCTTCTCGTGGTCGAAGGAATCCCGATGTGGTCCTGTCCGCACTGTGGAGAGTCCTACTTCACGGCACAGACGATGCATGAGCTGGAACGCATCAAAGCTCTCAGAAAATCGGTTGCCGTGCGGAAACATGTATCTGTTGCCGAGTTTCATCGAGCGGGTGCATAAGCTGTTGCACCCGACCGTCGGGAGCGGCGCTTCGCGCCTTCCCTCCGGCGGGTGAACAGCGACGATAGAGCGACGGCGGATACACAGTGCAATCGATACGGTTTCTCCCCATCGGCATGTATGGCGCGGTGATGGGCCTCGCCGGCCTGGGACTCGCCTGGCGCAGCGCCACGACCTTGTTCCCGGACATGGCCGGGTTTGCCGCGGTGCTCGCTGAGCTGTGGGTGGCGCTGGGCATCGCCGCGCTGGCGGTGCTGGTACCGGCCTATGTGATGAAGCTCGCGCGTCATCCCGATGCGGTCTGCCGGGAATTCACCGATCCGGCGCAACTCGGCTTTTGCGGCGCCATGCCGGTCGGCCTGACCCTGGCCGCCGGCGGCCTCGCGCCTTATATTCCGCTGATTGCGGACGTGCTGTGGTGGAGCGGCGCTGTGCTGATGCTGGCGTTTCAGGTGTGGGCGATCCAGCGCTGGCTGTCCGGCGGCGTCGATCTGGCGCAGGTTAACGGCGGCTGGCTGATCGTGGTGGTGGGCGGTGTGGTGGTGCCCGGTTCGGGCATCGCGCTCGGGCATCCCCAGATGTCGCTTTTCCTGTTCGGTGTCTCCGCGGCGGCCGCGCCATTTGTCATGGGACTGGTTTTCTATCGTGCCGTCGTCGGCCCGCCGCTGCCGCTTGCGCTGCAGCCGAGTCCGTTCATCCTGCTGGTGCCGCCTTCGCTGATCTATGCCAACGGCGCCGCGCTGTCGGGCGCGCCAACCGGTGTGTTTTTGAACGGTCTGTTCTATGCGGCGCTGGTGCTGGCGGTTGCGCTCCTCATGGGCGCACGAAATTTCCTCGGCTGGCCGTTTGGCGCGCCCTGGTGGGCTTTCACCTTTCCGCTGGATGCGCTGGCTGCCGCGGCGATTCACCACGCCAGGCTGCACACTGCCGGGCCCTGGACTGCGATTGCCGCGCTGGCGTTGCTGTTGGCGACCGCGGCGGTGCTGCTGGTGTTGGCGAAGACCGTATCGGCTTTTTCGCGCGGCACATTGTTCGCTGCGCCGGCGTAGCATCTCGGTGCCGGGTTCGACCATTCGCTATCAGAAGGATAGCTGCCATGCGCTACGAACTGTATTACTGGCCTGCCATTCAGGGGCGTGGAGAATTCGTCCGGCTGGCGCTGGAAGAGGCCGGCGCGGATTACGTCGATGTGGCGCGCCTGCCGGAAGGCGAGGGCGGCGGCGTGCCGGCGCTGCTGCGCCTGCTCGATGATTCTGCGCTGGCCTTGCCGCCTTATGCGCCGCCCGTTCTCAAGGCGGACGGCACGCTCATCGCTCAGACTGCCAACATTCTGCTGTTTCTCGGGCCGCGGCTCGCGCTTGCGCCGCCGGATGAAACCGGCCGAATCTGGGCGCATCAACTGCAGCTCACCGTCACCGATCTGGTGAAGGAAGTGCACGATACCCATCATCCGATCGCCAGCGGCCTGTATTACGAGGAACAAAAGGCGGAGGCGAAGCGCTATACGGCGGATTTCATGGCGCGCCGCCTGCCGAAGTACCTGGGCTATTTCGAGCGCGTGCTGGAGCGCAATCCGGCCGGGCCGCTGCACATGGTGGGTTCGGCCGCGTCTTACGTCGATACGTCGATGTTCCAGGTGATCGCCGGCTTGCGCTACGCGTTTCCCCTTGTGATGAAGCGCCTTGAGGCCGCGCATCCACGGCTCGTGGCACTTCACGACAGCGTCGCGGCCCGCCCGCGCATCGCCGCCTATCTCGCCTCGCCGCGCCGCATCGCGTTCAACGAGCAGGGCATCTTCCGCCATTACCCGGAGCTCGATGCATAGAAGCGGCGCGCGTACGATCGCCTGCATCCTCCTTGATGTCAGGAGACGCGAGCGCACGGTTTACTTCAATATTGAGTTGGCTGATCCACGTGTGCAATCGTGGCGTGTCAAAAATGGTCTTGTACAGATATGGTCTTGTACAGATTTTCGCTAATCCAGGCTGATGCCGAGGCTGCGGATCAGCGGGTGCCACTTCTTGCGGTCATCCTGGATAAGTTCGGCCAACTGCTCGGGAGTGCTCGCAACCAGTTCGATGCCGGCCTCCCCGAACCGCTTGACGAGGTCTGGAGACCGAAGAGACTTCGCCAGCGCCTCGTTCATGCGTCTGACCGCTGCAGCGGGTGTGCCCGCAGGAAACGCGAGCCCCCCCCAGGGAAAATACTCATAGTTCGCAATTCCGGATTCCGCCAGCGTCGGCAACTCCGGCCACAGGGCGAGCCGTTCCCTGGTCGAGACGGCAAGCATCCGGACCTTGCCGGCCTTGACCTGCGTGGTGCCGCTTGCAAGATCGAGGAACATGGCGGGTATGCTGCCCGCAACGACGTCCTGGATAGCGGGCGGCATGCCCCGGTAGGGGACGTTGACAAGGTCGATCCCGGCGCGCTGCTTGAGCAATTCCATCGCCAGGTGATTGGGATGCCCCAGCCCGCCCGACGCATAGCTCAGCCTGCCCGGGCTCGACTTCGCCAGAGCGATGAATTCCCCGATGTTTTTTGCATTGACCGAGCTGTTGACGACCAATACCAGGGGAAACTTCGCAACCAATCCAACAGGCGTGAAGTCCTTATCGGCATCGTAGGGCAGCTTCTTGTAGAAGACTTGATTGTAGACAAGCTCTCCGGGGCCGATGAACACCATGGTGTATCCGTCAGGTGCCGAGCGCGCGGCCGCTTCCGCCCCGATGATGCCGGCAGCGCCAGGCCGGTTGTCGATGATGAACGGCTGGCCCAGCTCCAGGGTCATCTTCTGCGACAAGGAACGCGCGAGGATGTCGAAGCCGCCTCCTGCGGGGTAGCCCACGATCCATCTGATCGGCTTGGCTGGGTAGTCCTGCGCCGTTGCGACGATGGCCCGTGTCACAGAAGCCATGGCGATCAAGGCAATTCCAAGGATTTTCAGAAAGTGGCGCAACGCTGCTGTCCCTTATCGTGCCCGTATCAGTACATGGTGAGATATATCAGCCCATCGAAACCGTGAGCGTGGCCCGCCCGCATCTTCACTGCATCGTCCTACTGCTTCGGAATCTTCGCCTCGCGCACCACCCGCTCCCAGCGCTGCAGGTCGGCCTTCAGCTGCGCCGCGAGCGCCTCGGGCGTGCTCGTGACGACCTCATAGCCCGCTTTTTTCAGGCGTTCGATGAGGTCCGGCTGCGCAAGCGCCTGTGCCGATGCCTCGTTCAGGCGCCGGATCACCGCGTCCGGTGTCCCCGCGGGTGCGAACACGCCATACCAGAGATCGACCTGGGTGCCGGGGATGCCTTCTTCGGCCAGGGTCGGCAGTTCCGCTACGCTGGGAACACGATTCGCGCCCAGCACCGCGATGCCGCGCAGCTTGCCGGCCCGCATGAACGGCGCAACCGAGGGCAGCGAGGTGATGACGATTTCGATCTGGCCGCCGACCGTGTCCGCGACCGCCGGCCCGGATCCCTTGTAAGGCACGTGCACCAGCCGCATGACGCCTTCGAGGTTGAGCATCTCCCCCAGAAAGTGGGAGTTGGTTCCGACCCCTGGCGTGCCGAAATTCAGCGGCTTGTTCTTGGACAGCGCCACCAGCTCCTTCAGGTTCCTGGCCGGAACGCCGGGATGGATGGCAAGCACCATGGGAACCGTTCCCACCTTGGTGATCGGCAGCAGATCCTTCACCGAGTCGTAGGGGAGGGATTGGTACATCGCCGGATTGGTGGCGAGGAAATCATTGGCGAACAGCAGGGTGTAGCCGTCGGGCGCCGCGCGCGCAACGATCTCGGCGCCGATGTTTCCGGTTGCCCCCGGGCGGTTCTCGATGATCACCGGCTGGCCCAGGGCCAGCGCCAGCTTCTCCGAGAAGGGCCGCGCGATGCCATCGAACCCGCCGCCCGGCGGGAAGGGCACGATCAGACGAATCAGCCGCGACGGATAGCTCTGCGCGTGGGCGGGGGACAGCATGCCCGGCGCCACCAGGAGCAGTCCGGCGAGGAGCAGCGCGCAGCGGCTCATGCCAGGCATGCGCCGCTGCCCGGCTGGATCATGCGGGCGCATCGGTTTCACGCTCAAACCTTCCATCCCTGCCTGGACAGGTCCACGCGTGTTCCCGCCGGATCGACGATGAAGGCCTCGGCAAAGCGGCCGTCGCGCGGCGTGGCTTTCGGCGCCTGCCTGGCGCCGCCTGCCTGGGTCCGCTTTGCGGTCGCCTCGACGTCATCCACCTGGAAGCCGAAATGGTGGATTCCCTCAGGCCTGCCGCCGGCGGGCAGAATCGCAAGATTGATGTTCCCATCGGAAAGATAGATGGCCTCGCCTCCCACTTCCTCTTCCTGGGAGGCGTGGCGATGCACTTCCTTCATGTCGAAACTGTTCTTGTAGAACTCTGCCAGCTGCGCCTGATTCTCGGTCATGATGGCGATGTGGCGGATCTTGGCCATTTGTCTCAGTCTCCAAGGTTAATCGTGGAACACACAGTCTAATCCAAGCGCGGTGAATCCGTCAGCCCAACTTGTTGGTATCGCATCCGGATGAGCAATCCTGACGAGCGGTCAAGGATGCTTGCTACAATCACCAACCGGCCGAATCCGGCTTCCCCTTCCAGGAGATGACCATGAAGAACGACATTTCCAGCATGCCGCGGCTCTCCAAGGAATCGGTCAGCCAGGCGGAATGGAACGCCCGGGTGGACCTGGCGGCCGCTTACCGCCTCGTCGATCTGTTCGGCTGGCACATGCTGATATACAACCACATTGCGCTGCGCGTGCCTGACGCACCGGACCATTTCCTGCTCAAGGCGCACAATATCATGTATCACGAAGTGTGCGCATCCAATCTGGTGAAGCTGCGTCTGGACGGCAGGCAGGCGGTCTGGTCGGAAAACGTCAACGCGGCGGGCTTTACCATTCACAGCGCCGTGCTGAACGCCAGAGCGGACATCCATTGCACTGTCCACATCCATACCACGGCGGGCGCGGCGGTGTCCGCGCACCCCAGGGGATTGTTGCCGCTCGAACAGAACGGGATGCGCTTCTACAACCGGGTTTCGTACCACGAATTCGAAGGGATCGCGAGCAAGATGGACGAGGCTGAGCGCCTGTCGCGGGACCTCGGGCCGAAAAACAAGGCGATGATTCTGCGCAACCACGGGCTGCTGACCTGCGGCGCCACGGCGTCGGAGGCGCTGACGTTGACACGCCAATTGGTGGAGGCGTGCGAGACGCAACTGATGCTGGAGGCTACGGGCGCGGGGTTCCGGATTCCATCGCCGGAACTATGCGAAGAAGCCGCCAGGCAGATGGAACAGCATCAGGCCCATCACAGCGGCGATGACTGGCCTGCCTACTTGCGGCTCGCGGACCGCGCCGATCCCTCGTTCCGGAATTGAGGGCGCGCCAATCACCGCAACAAGGCGCGGCGAGCCGGTTTGCGGGCTGCTCCGGCCATCGCATGCAACGTGGCCGGCTTTCGCCGTTGCCGCTTTATCGCGACTGCCCGGGGCGGGGATGGGACAGGCTTGGACCGCGCAATGGTGATAGTTAATAGTATTGGTGTTAACATGAAACGCTGTCGCTTGACAGGGTTTGGTTTACCAACCGCAAGGAGACTGGCAATGGCTCGAATTCAGCATATCGCGATCATGACCGAAGACCAGGCAAAGCTGGTCGAGTTCTACAAGAACACCTTCGAGATGAAGGAAGTTTATCGTCACATGTCCGGCAAGGGGACGCTGGAAGAGGGCATGGAGGCCATCTACCTTTCCGATGGCACCATCAATCTTGCCATCCTGCCCGCCTGCGGCAGGCCCGAGGGCATTCACCACTTCGGCATGCAGGTTGACGATTTCGACGGCGCTGCGCAGCGCGCCATGACCAGCGGTGCGAAACAGGCTCCCCAGGCAAATCCGAAGGACGGCCGGTTTGCCGAGGGATTCATCCTGGATCCCGCGGGAACCCGGGTCGACATGTCCACCAAGGGCTGGAGAACCGCATAACGCGAAGGCGCGATCAGCCGGCTTTTCGGATAGGTCAGGTTTTGTGAAGGCGAGGTGCTCCGCGGGGGACAGGGCACTGCATCGGCTGGCGGTGGGGTGCCTGTTCCTCGCGGCAGGCGCGGCGGCGAGCAGTGACGTTGCTGCGCAGGTGTTCCCGTCGCGGCCCATCCGCATGATCGTTCCGTTTCCACCGGGCGGTGGTTTTGACGGGCTTGCACGGCCATTTTCGGAGAAGCTTGCGGCTGCGATCGGGCAACCGATCGTCATCGAAAACCGCCCCGGCGCGGGCGGCAACATCGGCACCGAGATTGGCGTCCGGGCCGCGCCGGACGGTTACACGATACTGTTCAACTCCGAAAACCTCGCGACCAATCCGGCGCTGTACCAGTCGGTCAATTTCGACCCGGTCAGGGACCTGATCCCGATTACGCTGCTCGGCTCCATCCCCAACGCCATTGCAGTCCATCCCGGGGTGCCTGCCCGGGATCTGCGGGAACTGATTGCGCTATCGAAACAGAAGCCCCTCAACTTTGGCACCCCCGGTGTGGGAAGTCCACACCATCTGACGGGCGAGATGATGAATCTCGATGGCTTTATGCGTCTGGCGCACGTGCCTTACAAAGGCGCGGGCCTGGCGGTTTCCGACCTGCTTGGGGGGCAGATCGAGATGGCGATAACTTCGTTGTCGGCTGTCGCGCCCCACATTCGCTCCGGACGGCTGCGGGGCATCGCGGTGCTGAGCGACAAACGCGTGAACAGCATTGCGGAGTTGCCGAGCATAGTTGAACTGGGCGCCCCGGCGTACCAGTCGGCACCCTGGTTCGGTTTGTTTGCGCCTGCAGGGACGCCTCTGGCAGTGATCCAGCGGCTGCACCAGGCATCGGTCCAGGCGCTGGCCCAGCCGGATCTTGTCGAGCGTCTGGAAAAAGCGGGTTACTCGCCCGGGTCGAGCACTCCCGAGGCCTTGGCGGCCCAGGTGGAGTCGGATCTCAGGAAATGGCATCGTGTCGTCACGGGAGCCAGGATTCCCAAGCAATAGATCCGCGCGCAACGGCAGCCTTCCGTGGCCGGGGACAATGATGGCGTGACGGCGGTCTTGCGCCATCGCCGGCGGCGATACAATTGCGCCTCCTCGTGCCGCGAGTGGTTGCAAAGCGGCGTACCCCCAACAGCATTTTCCACAGGAACCCACATGCCCCTATCCATGTATCAGGCGTCCGTACCCGTGTTCGTCAAGATGCTCGGCAACCTGTCCGCCATCCTGGACAAGGCCAACGCGCACGCGACGGCGAAGAAAATCGATGCGGCGGTCCTGCTCGGCTGGCGCCTCGCGCCCGACATGCTCAGCCTGGGACGCCAGATCCAGATTGCCGCCGACATGGTAAAGAGCGGCGTGGCGCGTCTTGCCGGGAGCGAGCCGCCGTCCTGGCCGGACAGCGAGGCCAGCATCGACGAATTCAAGGGCCGCATCCAGCGGACGATCGCCTATTGCAACGAATTCAAGCCGGCGCAGATCGACGGCTCCGAAGAGCGCGAGGTGACGATCAAGATGGGCGGCAATCCGGTGACCTTCAAAGGGCAGTCCTACCTGCTCAATTTCGTCATACCGAATTTCTTTTTTCATGTCACCACCGCCTACGGCATCCTGCGGCACTGCGGGGTGGAGATCGGCAAGAAGGATTTCACCGGCAGCGTGTAGCGCCGGCCGGTGCGCAACCTTCGGGCGTTCGCCCCGGATTCACGAGGGGTGGACTGTGGCGTCGGGACGCAACAAAGAAGGCGGATGGCATGGATGGGGGAAGGGGCTCGATGCGGGGGCTCGGCGGCGTGCTGATCTGCATCAGCGTGATCGCGTTTCTCGGGGCGTTCGCGATGGAAACCGCCGTGGCCTCGGAACTTGGCAACAGGGTTTATCACATCGGCCCGGTGCGCAAGCAGCAGAACGCCTTCCTGATGGCGGTCGGCTTTTACTTCGGCGGGGCCGTCCTGGTGCTCGCCGGAATGCGCCGGTCGAATTCGCGTCCGGCGCGGGCGCTTGTCGCCGTGAAGGCCTGCGCGTTTTGTGCGCAGACAGTCCGCATCGAAGCGCTGGTGTGCCGGTTCTGCAGGAAATGGCTCACCCGCTGAAATACGTCCAGGGTGAGCGAGAGGCGTCCGGTGCGCCGCCGCCTGACATCAGCGCTGAAGGGGTTGAGGCGCGCCACGTATGCCAGGCGGTTCGTACGTGAATCGCCAATCAGCGTATCGCCCGCTGTTTTCAAATCCGGCATCCTCTTTGCGAAACCCGGCGGTCTTCATCGCTTTACCTTCGGAAAGACTATAGACGCCCATGATGCCGCCCTGAGGGGCCGCTACCAGACCCCATTGCTTGTCGCCGGTGATCGGGTCCCGATAAAGTTGCCGCAGATATCGCTGCGTGTTGAGGTAGCGGGGATCGGTGAGGAGGTCTTCGAGTTTTTGCGGGTAGCGTTTGATGCTACCCGGCGTCCTCTGATAACAAGTGGCGATGGCGTTTCGATACCACGCCACTCCAGTTACGATACTCATTAACTCAACCAGCAACCTTCCAAACAAGACGATGATGACAACCTCCCGCCGCAGCGCGCCTTCCCTTAAAGAACTTCGCGACGACTATGAGAAATGCAAGACAGGGGTCTGCGGATGATAAACATAAATAGATCCTTCGATTTGCACTAAGTTTGTACGTTGTGTTGTTGCTCTATCTTTTGTATTTGTTGCGCTTTTCACTCTTTGCTCTTTTTCTAAACCCAATGTCTTTGCTGAGTTTCTTCATTGGGGTGGCATTCCTACTTTTCATTGTGAGTGCGGCTCCAGTCGGGGTATGGTATTTGAGAAAACCTCACCTTCTTAAGCTCATTTACACGAGCTGCGCCATGCTGCTTGTTATTTCTGGGCTCGCTTTCGAATTTATGCGCGACGTGTGAGTGTCCCGTCTGTCCGACAGACGAACATCTCCACGGTCGTGAGCAGCGCCACGATCACGCCCCCGGCGGGCTGGACGCCGGTGCGGCGGCTGAACCATGGCGGGGGCCCACCGGCAATTCACTCGCCGTCTATATCAGGACCGCGGGGGCTGGCGAGCCGGCGCAGTACACTTGGAGCTTCGTCGGGCTGACGGGGGGCGTGGTGGGGGGCATCCAGTCCTTCTCCGGGGTGGACCCGGCCAACCCCATCGACGTGGAGAACGGCGAGACCACCTCCTGTACGGCGGGTGCTTCGAGGCGTGTGCGGCATCCCCTGTATGCCAATGAAAGGAACGCCTTGAGCACGGAGAAGAGAGAAGACCTTGATGCGACCAAGAAGAAATGGCCAATGCTTATTGCGTTCGAGCTATTCGTGGCAATTCTGATCTTCGTGGGCTTTGTTTGGTTCACCAGGTAACGATAGGCAGGCAGCTCCTTTGGGTCAGAGACGAATTCTTTTTGAATTTTTCCGGCGGGGCGCGGAAATCACCTTTCGAAATCAACGGGCCACGAACTCAACGATCAACGGGGCCAGGCTCGAATAAGCGAATACGGCTACGACGCCTCGGGCCGAATGAACAGCATGACGTATCCCGGCGGCCGGTCGATCACCTACAGCTTCAATGCCGCCGGGCGGGTGAGCCAGATCGCCTCCTCCGCGCCGCCCGCCGAGGGTGGCCAGACGCAGACCATCGCCTCGAACATCGCCTACCACCCGTTCGGCGGGGTGAAGAGCTACCCCTTGGGCAACAACCAGGTGTACGCCCGCGCCTACGACCTCGTTAGCCCCCAGAGACTGGTTGCTCCCATTTCGGGATCGCATTATCATGCCGCATGCGCGTCATCGCGAAGCGGACCCTCCGGCAGTTCTGGCAGAGCAGTCCGCGATACGCTGATGCTCGAGGCCCGATAGAAGCCTGGCATGCCGAAGTCTCAGAAGCCTCATGGCGAACCCCTCAGGAAGTGAAGGCGCAGTTTCGGTCGGCCAGCATTCTTAAAGGTGGTAGGGTCGTCTTCAACATAGCGGGAAACAAGTATCGCGTAGTCGTATCAATTGATTACGAGCGCCAGACCTGCTTTGTGAAGTTCATTGGAACCCATGGGCAGTATGACTCCATTAATGCGGAAACGGTGCAACATGAACATTCACCCGATTCGAACTGAAGCGGACTACGACGCAGCGCTCTCGGAGATCGAACGACTCTGGGGCTCGAAGGCGGGCACACCCAATGCTGATCGCCTTGATGTTCTGCTTATCCTGGTTGAGAACTACGAGTCAAAGCATCACCCCATTGATCCGCCCGATCCTGTGGATGCGATCAAGTTCCGAATGGAACAGATGAATCTCACTCGAAAGGATCTTGAACCGCTGATCGGCCCTCGGGGCAGAGTTGCGGAAGTTATCAATCGCCGGCGCCCGTTGTCGCTCGCAATGATCCGCAGCCTTCACCAGAGGCTGCACATTCCCCTGGAGAGTCTTGTCCAAAGCACAAAGCTGGCGGCCAACAAGCGGTTGCAGCGGACGGGCCGTCGCTCCGCTCCGGCCCGCCGCTGAACCGCGACGATGGCCGGATCGCCTCCTACACGCTGGGGGCGAAGCAGTACACCCTTGGCTTCGATGCGGCCTCGCGCATCGGCTCCATCGCCGAGAACGGCGGCCGCGACCGGCGATTCGCCCGGTTATTTTTTCGCTTCGCGGTTGAATTCCCGCCGCCGCGACAGCCAGCCGCCCGATGCAAGCATCAGCGCATTCAGCCAGAACACCGGAAACAGGCCGAACGCCGAACCAAGCGAGCCGAACAGCAGCGGGCCGAGGACGCGCGCCATGTGATTGACGGTGAAGCGCAGGCCGAGCGCTTCGCCGGAACGGCCTTCGGCGGATTGCGCATAGATGAGCATCATGGTGATCGGCGGCCCGCAGCCCATGCCCAGGCCGAAGACGAAGGCAATCAGGCCAAGCACCACCGCGCTCTTGAAGAACGGGATCAGGACGAAGCACGCGGCGCCGGTGAAAAACGCGGTCGCGAGGACGCGTTCCTCGCGGTAACGCGCCACCAGCTTCGGCATGACGGCGCGCACCACGAATGCCGCCGCGGCGAACATCGCCAGCACGATGCCGATGGCGGACGCTGACAGGCCGATCTCATGCCCGTAGATGGGCATGTAGAACTGGAACAGATCGAGGCCCACCTGCACCAGGCTGCTGGTGGCCAGCAGGCGGCGCACGGCCGGGTCGGCGAGCATGCCGCGAATGCTGGCCGGTGGCCCGGCCTGCTTGCGTGCGCCGGGCAGCATTGCGCCCTTGGCCAGCAGCATCACCACCGGCGCCAGCGCCAGCACCACCAGCAGCAGGCACGAGCGGCCGAAGCCCAGGTGATCGATGGCGAACCCGGAGAGCATCGGGCCGATCAGGCTGCCGACCGACACCACCACGCTGAAGGTGCCGAAGTTGCGGGCGTGCTGAGTGGCGCTGCCCAGGCTGCCGATCAGGTTCTGCATGCTGACGGTGTAGAAGGTGAACGACAGGCCGTTCAGCGCCGCGGCGACGTACAGGGCGGGCAGGGCGGGAAACAGGTACGGCACCAGCATGCCGACGGCGCAGCCGCAGGCGCCCAGAGTCAGCATCAGGCGCGCGCTGGCCCGGTCGGCGAGGCGGCCGGCCAGCCAGGCGAGCAGCATCGGCAGCGCCGAAAACGTGGCCGCCAGCGCGCCGACCGCGAACGGCTGCGCGCCCAGATCGAGCGCATACAGCGCGAGCAGCACCCGCCCGGCCGCGACCACGGCGAAGTTGACCAACGCCAGGGTGCAGGCAAAGCGAAGCGCCGTCAACGTCGTCATGCGGATGGTGGTCGGGTGGACCTGGAGTAGGGGCTGATTCGCCGCCGGCTGAACCCGCTGCGCGAAGGTGCGCGGAGATAGCAAGCGCGGCATTATCGCCAATCTGCGGCGTTCATGCCCGCGGGCGGTTACGGCCGCCGCGCCGAGAAATCTGCGGAAAGCACGCGTATTCCGGGGTGCATGTCACGAAGGTGCCCGTGTATGGGGCATCTACAAGCAGTTTCCGCCAGGAGGGACGCCGCGAGCACAGCGCTTGCGCGCCGACCTCCATCGCTTCTATCCTGCCGCCATAGCAGGCCGATCGCACTCGACGAAAAAGGCGCAAAGGAAAACCATGCGGCATGGCGCATTTGTTGTATGCCTGTGGCCGGCCATGGCGCCGCCGACCGCCGCGGCCCCGGCACGGGCAGTGCTCCCGCCGTTCCTGATTGAAGACCTGACCTGGCCCGAAGTCCTGCCGGGCCGGGCCGGATCGCGTCGCCGGTGTCGCTTTCGCCATTTACCCTTTATGCTGAGCCCGGGTCAAGATTGACCGGCATTCAGCGCGAACTCTATCATCCGTACTTTCCCAAGGCCGTCCATCCCATATGGAGATGCCATGAGCGCTGTTCTGCAGGCACGTTCGTCAATATCGGAGATGGAAGCGTTGTTCCGCCGTTTTCCCGATACGCCGCGGGAAGTCATCGTCAAGATCGAATTGCTGAGCCGCGGCCACTGGTTCACCGATGCGGCGCTGGCGGCCACCAAAGGATCGCTGGTGAAATCCTATAGGCTGTTTTCGTATGACCTGGTGCCGATGAATTCGCTGAAGCGCAACGAAGCGCGCCAGGTGCCGGAATGGTTCTTCATCTTCCAGGGCCCCTACGACCTGAGGGCGGTGATGATACAGACCACGATGGATCCCAATTCTCCTTACGTCGTGGACGTCGTCAACGGGCGCCTGGTGCTGACCGAAGGCGGGCAGATCATCTGCAACGTCAGCTACCCGGTCGCCCCCGATTACTACACCAAGCGCTTCGAGGGCGGGGAGCTGTATCACGAGATCATCGCCTACGGCTATTTCGTCACGGTGTTCCGCAACTGCCAGTACTGGGGTCCGAAGGAGGAGTGCCGCTTCTGCGACATCAACGAGAACGCGCGCATGATGAAGGAGTCGAAAAACTTCACTCTGAACGCCCCGGTAAAGCGCGTCGATTACGTCGAGGAAGTCGGCCGCGAAGTGAGCCGCGAGGTGCTCGCCACCGACGGCCACCAGGCGGGCGTGCGCTTTCTCATCACCGGCGGCACCATCACCACCAAACTGAAGGGCATGGAAGAGGACGCCTTCTACGCCCAATACACCCGGGCGCTCAAGTACGGCGGCCCACGCCGCCACGTGGCGCTGCAGACCAACGCCAAGACCAGGGAAGAAACCCGCTGGCTGCACGGCGAAGGCATGGACGAGCACAACGCCAACATGGAAGTCTGGGACCGGAAACTGTTCGAATGGATCAACCCCGGCAAGAACCGCCGCATCGGCTACGACGAGTGGGTGAAGCGCATGCTCGACTCAGTGGACATTCTGGGCGAATTCAACGTGCGGCCCAACTTCGTCGGCGGCATCGAGATGGCGAAGCCGCATGGTTTCGCCACCATCGAGGAAGCACTCGCCTCGACCACGGCGGGAATGGAGGTGATGATGAGCCACGGCGTCGATCCGCGCTTCAACCAGTGGCGGCGCGAGCCCAACACCAACATGGTGAAGGAGCACCCGCAGCCGCCCATTCCGACCGAGTTCTATATCCGCCTGATGGGCAATCGCTACGACATCTGGAAAAAGTACGGCCTCAATCTGCCGGTCAAGCGCGAACTGACCGTGGCGCGCCGCTACATGGGCAACGATCACGGCACCTATGATGATTTCCCGCTGCTGATGGAAGCGCCCTGGTACCAGGATGCGGCGTGCCGCACACCGGAGCAAATACTGCAGCGCGCGGCCGGCTGGACGGAACCGCGCAAGCTGAGCATTCACGGTCCGCAAGCCGCCTGAGGGAACCGTTCGCGGCCGGCGGACCGGCGCAGTTGCGGAATCAAAGTCCGAGTCCGCCCGCCGCGCAAAGAAGCATAATCGCCATCCGCGCAGCCCCGCGCCCGAAACCAGGAGGAACACGCCATGATCGACCTGTATGCACTGACCAGCCCCAACGTCCAGAAAATTTTCATTGCGCTGGAAGAACTGGCGCTGCCCTATCGCGTGCACAGCGTGGACGTGTGGAAGGGCGAGCAGTTCAAGCCCGAATTCACCAGGCTCAATCCCAATGCCAAGATCCCGGTCATCGTCGATGGCGAGGGCCCCGGCGGGCGGCCGTACACGGTGTTTGAGTCGGGTGCGATCCTGATGTATCTCGCCGAGAAAACCGGCAAGCTGCTGCCCGCCGACACCGCGGCGCGCTATGAAGTGATCCAGTGGCTGATGATCCAGTTGACCGGTGTCGGCCCTGCCTTCGGCCAGACGTTCCACTTCAGGCGCTTCGCTCCGGCCGGCAATGATTATTCGGTCAGCCGTTTTTCCACCGAGGTGCGGCGTCTCTACGAAGTGCTGGACAAACGACTCGGCAGCTCGCCGTATCTGGGCGGCGCCGCCTACTCGATTGCCGACGTGGCCACCTTCCCCTGGACACGAACGCATGAAGCCATGGGCGTGAGCTGGAAGGATTTTCCGAACGTGGGCAAGTGGTTCGCGGACATTTCGGCGCGGCCGGCGGTCAAGGCGGCGCTCGCCAAAGTGGACGCGATCCAGTCCAGCCGGGATACCGCCTCGGACGAGGACAAGGACCGGCTATTCGGCCGCGGTCAATTTGCCCGGGCCTGAGAAGGCGGGGCCGAGCAGGAAAGGGCAGTGGGTCGGGTCCGGGGTCCGGCCGTAGCGGCCCGACCCGGCTTTCCCGGAACTGCTACTTGTTTCTTTCAGCCGAGCCTTGCAGCTTTTCGCCGCCGCGCTCAATGTCCTTGCCGACGCCTGCCATGGTGTTGCAGCCGGCCAGCAGCCAGGCCGCGATGAGAATTGCAGAGATTTTGACTATCATTTTTCATCCCTTCGTTGAATGGGTCAATACGATGCGCGAGCGAAACGGGACTTCACCCTGACCCGATTGTGGGGATCTGAAGTTGAAAGGCTGCCGTCGGCCTTGTAAGCCGAATGGACTATTCGCCGCGCGGCGGATCGCCTCACCCAGCCAGTTTTTTCGCCAGAAGCTCGAGCGCCCGCATTGCGAACACCTGCATGTTGGCGCAGCGCTCGGCACTCCCGGTCTCCAGTGTGATGGCCGCGTCGGCGGGGCCCGAAACGGCAAGGCAGGCATGCCCGGCCGCATCGCCGTAGCGGTTGCCGTCCGGCCCGGTCGCGCCGGTCTCGGCCAGTCCCCAGGTGGCGGCAAAGCGCTCGCGCGCGCTGCGTGCCAGCAGCAGCGCATAGTCCTCGGTGGAGGGCCGCATGCCGGCAAGCGTCGCATCCGGGATGTCGAGCAGCACGTTGCGGGCTTTGCGCGTATACACCACCGCGCCGCCAAGAAAATAGGCCGACGCCCCGGGCACGGCAAGCAGTGCCGCCGAGATCAGTCCGCCGGCGGAGGATTCGGCGACGGCGATGGTTTCGCCGCGGCGCTTCAGCAGCGTGCCGGCCTGCAGTGCCAGCGGCAGGAGATCTTTCATGGAGGGGTCCCCGGGAATGGATCAGCGATTTAACGCCGCGTACCGGCGCGATGCAAGCGCCGCGCGACCCCGCCAAAAGGCGCACATCTGCGCCGACCCTCAGTCGCCCGCCAGCAATTGCGCGTTCCCGCCGAGCGCGGCGGTATTGATGGTGAGGGTGTGTTCCACTGCGAACCGGTGCACCGGGAAGGCCCGCGCAACCGGCGTGTTGCGCCATCCGGATGGCGTATCGGGTTAATTCAACGCGGCTGTGGCGCCTTCGCCGGCAGCGGATAGTCCGAGCGCATCAGCTCGCCGCAGTCGGTGACCTGCGGATCGATGTGCAGGATGCGATAGGCCAGCCACATTTCCGCGGCCATGGCGAACACCACCTTGGTGCGCAAATCGGCTTCGAGCAGGTTGATCGCCGGCAGCGCATCCCAGCCGCCGCCGTTGATGTAGATGCCGTCCACCGGGCGCTGCAACTGCAGCACGCCGCGCTTGCAGTAGCGATAGACCTGCTGGTGGGAAACATCGTCCAGTGCCTGCAGCGAAGTCGTGTACAGGGCCTCGCGGCTGTCGCTTGCCTGCGCGAATCCGCCGAGCGGCACGCCCTCGATGTCAAAGCGGCCGAAATAGCGCACGATCGCCTGGTTCAGCTCGTCACCATAGTAGCTCGCGATGGCGACGCGCTGGATGCCCAGCGCCTGCATCGCCAGTGCGTGCGGCTCCATCTGCGACACCACCGGAATGGCGAGTTTTTGCGACAGACGATCGCGCCACTCGCGCTCGAACTCCAGGCCCTTCAGCAGCACCGGAGGCGAGCCGCTGATGGAAATCAGATCGCAGCCGGCGGCTTTCAGATCCGCTGCCAGTTGCCCGGCGCGCTCAAAGCCGGCCTCGAAGGTCTTCTGGTCGCTGCTGCGGAAGCCGATGAAAGTCGGGATGATTTCGACGCCTTCGGGCGCGCGGTCGTACCAGAAGGCGAAAACCTTGCCGCGATGGGTGGGGCTGATGAAGCCTATCCTGGCTCGCCAGGCGAACATGAGAATCTCCTTTGTGGTCCGATTTGTGCGGTCAGCCGCGGCGCGTGCAACAAATCCGCGCGGCGAGTCCTATTCGGTCTTGATGTTCGCTTCGCGTATCACCTTCTGCCACTTCGCCACTTCCGCTTTGACCATGTCGCCGAACGCCGCGGGCGAAAGCAGCTTCGGCAGTTCGAAGCCGATGGTGGTCATGCGCTCCTTCACCTCCGCAAGGCCGAGCACCGCGTGGGTCTCTCCGGCCATGCGTGAGGTGACCGCCTCCGGGGTGCCGGCGGGCGCGACGAAGCCGAACCATGAAATCACATCGAAGCCGGCGTAGCCTTGTTCGTCGATGGTCGGGATGTCCGGCGCCTGCGGCACGCGGGTGAGGCCTGAACCGGCGATGGCGCGCAGCCGGCCGCTGGGCAAGTGCGGGCCGGCGATCACGTAGCTCGCGAACATCACCGGCACCTGCCCGGCGACCACGTCCTGCAACGCCGGCGCACCGCCCTTGTAATGCACCGGAATGAGATTGATGCCGGCGCTGAGCTTGAACAGTTCCATGGCGAAATGCTGCGGCGAGCCGATGCCGGAGGTGGCGTAGTGGAGCTGGCCCGGCCGCTGCTTTGCATGGGCGACGAATTCGCGCACGTTCTTCCACGGCATGGACGAATGCACGTTGAGCAGGAAGGACTGCGAGCCGAGCAGGGTGATGGGCGCGAAGTCGCGCAGCGTGTCGAAGCCGGCGTTCCCGAACAGGGAGGGCGCAGTGGTGAAGCCGGGATGACTCGCCATCAGCAGGGTGTGCCCGTCGGGCGCCGCCTTGGCCACGCCGGCGCTGCCGACGATGCCGCCCGCGCCGGGCTTGTTGTCGATGACCACCTGCTGGCCCAGCCGCGCGCTGAGCTTGTCGGCGAGCAGCCGGCCGAGCACGTCGGTGGCGCCGCCGGGTGCGAACGGGACGACGATGTGCACCGTCTTCGAAGGCCAGGACTGCGCCAGTGCCGTGCCGGCGCCGCAGAGCACGGCGGCGAGGGTGGCTGCGATGATGGGCCGATTTGCCATTTCAGTTCTCCGTGCGCCGGTTAAACCGGCAAAGTGTTGTGAATTCGCCGTAAGTGGTACGCGATCAATCTGGCATTTCCACCAGTCAGGGAAACTTTACACGCTATTGAGGGCATCTCTAAAAATTCCAAAATTATGGAATCTGGTAAACAGTGCAACGTACGCCGGTGGGGACGCAGGGCAGCATGGTCATGCTGCTGCCATTGAAGCCGCCGGTGCCGTATGCGGCGGAGAAAAGCCGCATTACCCCCGAATACGCTGCCGGAAAGCCAGTTGACGCTCCGCATTGGACTTCGGGCGAGCGGCGCCAGGATGCCTGCCACGCGGCATCGCCGCGCGCGACCAGGCATGCCCGGAAATGCTCGCTCGCGCAACGCCGTCGAACAGCGAATAGGCGAGCGCGCCCAGCGCCAGGCGCGCCCGCTCCTGTTCGGAATGAATCGCTGCCGGCACCGTAATCGCAACCGTCCCCCAATCGCCAGGCTCGGCGGCGACGCGGACGCGGTCCCCGACCGCCCGGATCACGACCGGACGATTCACCCAGCTACCGATCGCGCGGCATTCCACGCCGGCAAGGCGGCACAACTCCTCAATGGAGCGGGCACGGCCGCGAATCTGCCGGACATAAACCGGAAAAGGGAAAAAGACGGGGAGGGCCATAATACTGTTATTATAACGTTAATATGAAAAGCGCTCCCGGTCCGGCTGATTTCGGCCGCCTCGTGTCTTTATGCCATGAGATTAGCCGCCTCTACGAGCCAGGTCTGATCTTTATTGGCGGCATCGGCGTATATCTGCACGCCATCAACACCGCCGGATTGAAGGAGATCGCCGAAGCGACCCAAGACGCCGATCTTTACATCTCCATCGCCGGCTTCTCCGATTTGCGTGAAATCGAAGAACTGTCGCCCAATACCCGGCTGAACAAACACGAATTCCGTAAAGGCGGATTTTCGTTCGATGTTTACACCGAACGGCATTCCAGCCTGCCGGTGCCTTATGCGGAAGTGGCCGCGGACGCGCAACAATACGATGGCGTCAAAGTGGCCGCGCCGGAGCATCTTGTGGTATTGAAGCTGGAGGCGGCCGTCGAGCGCAAAGGCAGCGAGCACGGCCGCAAGGACATCAAGGACATCATCCGGCTGATGCTGGTGGCACAGGCGTCGAAGTTCCACCCAGAGCGCTGTGTCGCCTTTATGCAGGACCGGCACCTCGTGATGCTCGAAGACATCGCAAAAGGGCCGGAATTCATGTCTCTTGCACGCGGCAACGCCAAGGAAGCGAAAGCGATGCGCTCGAAGTTTTCGAGCGTACTCGATTCGATACGCAAGGCGTAGGCAAATCTTTCATGGAGGCGATGGGGCCGCGGTCAATCGCTTGCCAACCCGCAAATCGACAGGAAATCCGGGGTCCGACCTTTTCGCGCGTCTGGCCAATCCGAGCCGCAACAGCGGATGGCGGCTACCGGTTCGCAATTCACCCCGATTCCAGGGCAGCAAGGCGTCCAGGTCCTTGGCTTTTGCGCTGGGCAGCTTGGTGAGCAGGTGCGGCTTGAACTCGGCGAGGATCAGATTGACCTGGTCAGGGATCGACCATCACATTGAGTATCGCCGTTCTGCCTTCCCGGGTCGCCTGTTGTGCCGCGCGGATCGCGTCGGGCAGTTCGGTGGGATGCTCGACCTTGCGGCCCCAGCAGCCGAAGGGGGCGCCGAACTGCGCCAGATCCGGATCGCTGCCTATCATTTCGCCGTAGAACAATTGCCTGTGCTTGGCCACCCCGTCCGGGTAGTAGCGCTCATGGTCCTCGCTCATGGCGCGGTACTTGCGATTGTTGTACACCACGATGAGGATGGGCAGCTGCGCCTGTCCGGCAAAGCCCAGGCATTGCATGATGGGGTTGTAGAGGAACGAGCCGTCGCCGGTCAGGCACACCACGGTGCGCCCGGGCAGGGCGAGTTTCGCGCCAATCGCGTGGCCCATTCCCTGACCCAGGCCGCCGCGTACCTTGAGGAAGCTGCCCGGTCCGCAGTTGCGCAGGTGGACGTCCACCGCCCTGCGGTGGGTCACCGTTTCGTCCACATAGACGGTATCGGCGGGCAGGGTATCGCTGAGGGCAGCCGACAGCCACGCCGGATCGATGGGACGCTTGTTCTTCGCCGCGGCGAGCCCGGCCAGCCGCGCTTCGGTCTGCTGCCGATGCGAAGCGGCATGCCGCGCCCGCCGCTCCGCCACCTTCGGATCGCGCCCGCCGTCCCGCACTGCGGCTGCGAGCGTCTCCAGGGTAAAGGTCACGTCGCCCTCCAGCACCTGATCGGCATGCAGGTTCTGATAGACCATATGAGGACGGTACGGATTTTCGTCGATCATCACGATGGTGGCGTTCGGCGGGCGGTTGCCGGGTGGGTACCACGGGGCGCGGCTGCGAATGACGAGCACGACGTCGGCGGTCTCGTGGAACGGCCTGAAGTTCGCGCCCTGGTGCAGCGGATGGTCTTTTGGAAAATTCGAATACAGCCAGGAATGGGTTTCGACCACGGGAATCGCGAGCGCCTCGGCCAGCGCCAGCAGCGCCGCATAGCCCTCCGGCCGCCGTCCCGCGGCCTCGGTGGTGATCACCGGGTTGTCCGCGTCGCGGAGCAGTTCGGCGACGCGTTCGATTTCGCTCACCGGGGCGCGCGGCGCCACGGCCGGGGGCGGCGCCGGCAGCCGCGCGGGTTTCGACCATTGCGCAAGCTGCGTCTCGATGGGCACGTTGATATAGACCGGCGCCATCGGCGTGCGCTGCGCCATCTGTCCGCCGCGCACCACCGTTTCGTACAGCGCCTGCACGCTGGGGGCCTGGCTGGCCCACTTGGTGTAGGGTTCGACCATGCGCTGCGGGCCGCCCACCACCGACAGGTTCTGATACCACTGCGAGCCGGGATCGAAACCGGGTCGCTCGCCGTAGGTCAGCGTCTCGCCGGAAAACACCAGCATCGGCAGGTTCTGGATGTAGGCGGCGTGGATGCCGACCGCGCCCTGCAGCAGCCCCACTCCGGCGTGCAGCACCACAGCCTGCATCCTGCCGGTCACCATGGTGTAGCCGATCGCCAGGTCGGCGGCCAGCGTCTCGTGCCAGCAGCTGAGATAGGTCGGACCCCTCGCGCCGCTCACTGTCTGGCGCGCCAGCGCCTCCCACAGCGAGCCCCATTCGGAGCCCGGGGAGGACATGATGTAGTCGATGCCGAGGCTGCGCAGCCCTTCGAGCATCGCTTCGCCGCCGTCGCAATGATTTTTCATGAGTGCCTTGTCAGGGATGAATGACGCTCGGCAGCAGTCCGGGGCGCCAGGGAAGCTCTGAAGAACTGTGAGTTGTGTCGCGAGGCGCCGCTGTTTGCAACCTGCGCGGACGAGCGAGGACAATTCCAATCAAGGACTTGTGGCGCTTGCCTCTCTCGCCACACCGTCCGCGGTTTGGGTTACTCAGAGTTTCCCTAGAATTCCTGAACGTGCGCCGCCAGGTCCTTGCGCGGCGTCGCGTCGAGGCGCTTGTTGGGCACGCTTTTGTCGATCGCCTCGACCTGCAGCAGTTCCAGCAAGTCGGGGCTCGAGCTTTCGAACCAGTAATAGAAACCGCGCGGCAGATGGATGCCCTGCAGCGGCCCAAGTTCGGCCAGCAATGCGTCGTCCTTGCCGTAGAATTTTGCGCGCCCTTTGAGCACGATCCAGATGCCATCCTGGGCCGGATGCGCATGCAGATTGTTTTCACCGCCCGATTTGAGCACCTGCACGGTCGAATAGACGATATCGCTGCGACACAGCGGCACGATGCCTTTGGGCTTGTGCAGATTTTCGGGGGTGGCATAGCCGAACACCGTGGCTGTCAGGGGCCTGCCCTCGAACTCCTGCGCGAGCGCATCCGGTGAGCCGGTGAGAGGTTGGTTGGCTGCGGAATTCATTTGTTTCTCCTCGATGGTAATGACTACAAAAATCACGGGCGCCGCGCCGCTCCGGAATGATCTCATCCCGGGGCTCATTGCCCGGGGTCATTCAGATTCTGGCGCAGGCGGCCGAGCAGACGTTTCAGCACCTTTACTTCCTCGCGCGTCATGCCGGTCGCGGCCCGTTCATTGACGTAGCGAATCTCGGGCGCCAGCATCGGATACACCCGGCGTCCCTTTGCGGTAAGAAACACGTTTACCTTGCGCAAGTCCTCAGGATGGGGTTGGCGGCGCACCAGCCCGTGGCGCTCCAGCCAGTCCACCGCGGCGACGGTGGTGGGCCCGCGCATTTTTACGCGCGCTGCGATCTCGGTCAGGGTGAGTCCGTCCTCGGCCCACAATACCCGCAGGAACGGCCACTGGCCGAAATTGACGCCATGCTGGCCGATACGCCGGGAAAAATGGCGCACAAAGCCGCGCGTGGTGTCCCACATCAGGAACCCGAGGGTTTTCTCCGGGTCGTGGTAGGGAGCACGGATCGGCGCCGGGCGCTTTGCCCGAGTTTTTGGTGCCGGCGGTTTCATTCGCGGGTAGAGGGGCATTGGCTATCCGGGCCCGCATTATGAGCCTGGCGCGACATCACCGCCAGTGAGCCCACCGCATTGCGAGTCCAGCCGCCGCGGCGCCGTTGATTGACAAGCGCCGGAGGCGACTTTAGTATCCCTATTCATTAGGTACCTATCGAAATGGCGGTCCTTGCGGGACACCGGCGGCCGCAGCAGAACACAACTGCGGCAGCACACAACCGCCGCGGTACAACAAGGGGCCCGGCAGGCCAGCCAAGCGTGAAAGGAGCGCATGAGCACTATCAGCGAACAACTCATGGAGGTCAACGGATGCCCGATTCATGTGCGTCGCTCCGGCAGCGGCCGGGACTTGCTCTATCTGCACGGTGCGCAGGGAATCGGCGCCTGGAGCCGGTTCTTTGACGGCCTCGCCGCAAATCGAACAAAATCCTGCCGTTGCCCTATGGCGAGACGCTGGCGAAGCTGATTCCGGATGCCAGCCTGACGGTGCTGGATGGCTGCGGGCGCCTCGCTTATCTTGAACAACCGGCCGCGGTCGCCGACGCCATTCTCGACACCGCGCTGAACGAAGCGCCCAACAGCGGGAGACGCGCATGAAAGTCTTCATGTTTCACCTGATGCCTTACGCCCATATGGACCTCAACTACGAGTCCAGGTGGGAATCTCCCTGGGTGGTGATGCCGAACTCGGAATACGACCCGGAAAAAGGCAGCGTCCTCTACAACCGCTACCTGGACGAACTGGAACTGGCGGCGGAACTGGAACTCGATGGCGTTGCGGTGAACGAGCACCACCAGACCGCCTACGGGATGATGCCCTCGCCGGTGGTGACGGCCGCGGCGCTGTCGCGCCGCATCAAGAAAGCCAGGATCGCGATTCTCGGCAGCGCCTTCTGTCTGCGCGACAATCCGCTGACGCTCGCCGAGGAGCATGCGATGATCGACAACATCACCGGCGGGCGCATGATCAGCGGGATGGTGCGGGGCATAGGCGCGGAGTATCACGCCATGGGGGTGAATCCGGCGCATTCGCTGGAGCGCTTCCAGGAGGCGCACGATCTGGTGGTGCAGGCATGGACCAAGCCGGGGCCATTTTCCTTTCACGGCAAGTATTTCCATCTGGACTATGTGAACCCCTGGCCGCGCCCTTACCAGCAGCCGCACCCGCCCATCTGGTGCCCCTCCACCGGAAGCTCGGAAACCATCGAGTGGGCGGCCCATCCGGACCGCAAGTACGTCTATCTGCAAAATTACAGCCCGCTCAAATCGGTGGCGCGGTTCCTCAATCAATACCGCGAAGTCGCTGAGCGCAAGCACGGCTACGTGGCGTCCTCCGAGCAGATCGGATGGGCTGCGCCGGTGTATGTGGCCGATACCGATGAAAAGGCCAGAACCGAGGCGAAAGCCCACATCGAAACGCTGTTCAACAAATTCCTGGTGATGAGCTTCGACATGATGTTCCCGCCGGGTTACCTGTCGCTCGAATCGGCGCGCCGCATGGTGTCGCACAAGAAGTCGGTGATGGGCGGGCAGACCGTGGACAGCCTGATGGATCAGGACATCATCATGTTTGGCAGTCCCGACACGGTGCGCAGGAAACTTTGCGACGCCCACCGCACGCTTGGATTCCAGAATTTTGTCGCCTTGCTGCAGTTCGGCACGCTGCCGCGCGACCTCACCGAACGCAATATCCGGATGTTCGCCAGGGAAGTGGCGCCCGCGCTCCAGGGACTCACCGACAGGAACTACGCGGGGTTTGAACCCGCCCCCGTAGTGGCAGCGGCGTAGGCGACGTGATTTCTCAGCTCAAATTCAACGGACAGCGGGTGATCGTCACGGGGGCCGGACAGGGTATCGGCCAGGCATGCGCCGAAGTGCTCGGGGAACTGGGTGCGCAGGTGCTGCTGGTGGGCCGGACTGCGGAGAAGCTGGAGAAGGTCAGGGCCGCTCTGGCAAAGAGCCACGTCGCGAGCGAGGCGCACGCCGTGGACGTGGCGGTGGAGAGCGAGGTTCTGGCTTTCACGCAGAAAATCGCGGCGAGCGGCCCTCCGATCAAGGCGCTCATCAACAATGCCGGCACCAACCTGGTCAAGCGTCTCGAGGACCTGGAAAGCGCCGATTGGCACAGGTTGATGGCGATTGACCTGCACAGCGTTTACTACCTGTGCCGGGGGTTCATGCCGCTGCTGGAGAAAGCGCCCGGTGGCGGCGCCATCGTCAACGTCGCCTCGACCTTCGGCATCATTGGATCGCCCGGCATGCCGGTGTACTGCGCCGCCAAAGGGGGTGTGCTGGCATTGACCCGCCAGTTGGCGGTCGATTACGGGCCCAGGGGAGTGCGTGTCAACGCGGTGTGCCCCGGACCGACGCTTTCGCCCAGGGTGCGCGGCTATGTTGAGAGTAATATGGTGGACGGCGAGGCCACCCGGAAGATGGTGCCGCTGGGGCGATTTGCGCAGTGCCGGGAAGCGGCCAATGCCATCGTTTTTCTTGCGTCCGGCGCAGCGTCTTTTTTCAACGGTGCCGCGGTGGTGGTGGACGGCGGCCAGACCATTCAGTAGTAAAGTCGGCAGTAGTAAAGTCGGCAGTAGCAAAGTCGGCAGTAGCAAAGTCGGAGAAAGTAAAGCAGCCGTGGCATCCGCGGCGATTCCGCTGCAGGATTCGCTATCAGGAGGAAACACATGCTGTCCGGAATCGTACGGCTCAAGATTTATTGAACCCGGGAGGATGCCCATGACCGAAATCTGCCGCGAGCCGCTGCGCATTCCCGCCGCCTGGACGGCGGCGGAAATGACGCAGTCGGAAAAATGGATCCACCGGGTGTCGCCTGCCGAGATTGCCGAGCTGGATGCGGCGCTGGCCGCCGTCAAAGCCGGGGGACTGGCCATTCCGCACATCAGCCGCGCCGATTTCCCGCTGCCCGCGTTCGCGCACGAACTGGCATGGATGCGGCAGGAACTCGAATCGGGGTGCGGCGCCATGCTGATCCGCGGCCTGCCCGTCGCGCGCTGGGGCCAGGCCGATGCGCTGCTCGCCTACTGGGGCATCGGCTTGCATCTGGGCGAAATCACCGGCCAGAACGGCAAGGGCCACCAGTTGGGATTTGTCCGCGCCACCGGCCGGGATTGGGACAAGGACCACAGCGCGCGCGGCTACCAGACCACATCCTGGCTGCCGTTCCACTGCGACAAAGGCGATATTGTCGGGCTGTTGTGCCTGCACGGCGCCAAGTCGGGCGGCACCAGTTGTTTCGCCAGCTCGGTGGCCATTCACAACGCGCTGCTCGCGCGCCGGCCGGAGCTCATCGAGGCGATGTACTCGCCGCTCTATGTCGATCTGCGCGGGGAAGAGCCTCCGGGCATGCAGCCCTGGTACCTGCAGCCGATGTACGGTTATCACAACGGCCGGTTATTCGGCCGGATGGGGCGCAAGTACGTCGAGAGCGCGCAGCGCTTCGCCGAGGTGCCGCGCTTGACTGCGCGGCAGATCGAGGCGATGGAATGCGTCGAATCCCTGGCCGCCAGCGACGAGTTCAGGCTTGACATGGAGTTCGAGCAAGGCGACATCCAGTGGCTCAACAATCACGTCGTCATGCACAGTCGCAGCGAATACGAGGACTATCCGGAGCCCGAACGCCGGCGGCACCTGGTGCGCATGCTGCTCTTCAGCAATGCCTGGCGTGATGTGCCGGATTATGTCCGGCACATCAACGAGGTCACCCGCTGGTGGCGCGATCATCCCCGCGAAACGGTCGCCGCCTGATGTTGCGATGCTGCGATCACGGACGGGAACAAGGACGCGATCGGCCACCAGGAGGAACGAACCATGCATGACCTGATTGTAAAGAACGCAGCCATTATCGATGGCCTGGGCAATCCGCAGCGCCACGGCGACGTCGCCGTCGCCGGCGGGCGCATTGTGGACATTGGCAGCATCAAGGAGCGCTCGGCGCGCACCGTCGATGCGGATGGCCGGGTGCTGGCGCCCGGCATCATCGACCTGCACACCCATTACGACGCGCAACTTACCTGGGACGCGAAGGCTTCGCCCTCGCCGGCGCTGGGGGTCACGACCATAGTGATCGGCAATTGCGGATTCGGCATCGCCCCCTGTCCGCCGCAGATGCGCACCCTGATGGCGCAGAACCTTTCAGTGGTCGAGGGGATGAACCTGGATGCCCTGCTTGCCGGCGTGCAATGGGACTTTGAATCCTTCGGCGAGTATCTTGAATTTCTGCGCAGCCGCAACACCGTGCCCAATGTGGCGGCCTTCGTCGGTCATACTCCGGTGCGCACCTCCGTCATGGGCGAGGCGGGCTCGGAGCGCGCGGCCACGGAAGACGAGGTGGCCGCGATGCGCAAGCTGGTGCGCCAGGCGATGGACGCGGGCGCCATCGGATTCGCGTCCTCGGTCGGCGCCAACCACATCGGCTACGGCGGCAAGCCGATGCCCTCGCGGCTGGCCGATGAGCGGGAACTTGACAGCCTGGTGGGGGTGCTCGCCGACGTCGGGCGCGGCGTATTCCATGTTGGCGCCGGTGAAGGCGAGCGCCTGAGCGTCGAGGCATTGGAGAAGATCGCGAAACGAATCGGCAGGCCGGTGGTGTTCAGTCCGGTGTTCTACAACCCCGCCTTCCCCGAGCGCGCCCGACAACGCCTGGCCGCCTGCGAGGACGCACAGGCGCGCGGCGCCGAGCTCTACGGTCAGGTGTCGTGCCAGCCGATGAGCCACGATTTCACGCTCGACAATGCCTATCTTATGTACAGCCTGGAAGCCTGGCAGCCGTTGCAGAGCGCGGACCGGGACACCATCTCGCGGACCTTGCGCGATCCGGCCTTTCGCGAGCGTTACCGGGCGGGATTCAAAAATCCCAAGAAGGGACTTATTTTCTACGGCAACTGGCGCATGGTTGACATCGCTGCCTGCGCCGATCCGGCGAACCTTCCGCTCGAAGGCCGCAACATCGCCGAGATCGCCCAGGAACGGGGCGCAGATCCGGTGGATGTGTTCTTCGACCTGGCGCTCGATGAAAATCTCGCCACGGTGTTCAATGCCAAGGTGATGAACTCCGATGAGAAAGCCGTGGGCGAACTCATACGCAGCACGGCCGGCGTGATTGCGCAGTCGGACGCCGGCGCGCACCTGGAATTTTTCTGCGACGCGGGTTTCGGCTTGTACATGTTCGGCCGCTGGGTCCGCGAATTGAAAGCCATGGATCTGGTTGAAGCGGTTCATCGCGTCACCGGCATGCAGGCGAAGCTCTACCGCATTCCCGACCGCGGACGCATTGCGCCGGGCGCGTTCGCGGACATGATCCTGCTGGATCCGGCGCGCATCGGTGTGTCAAAGACCCGGCGCATCCGGGATATGCCGGCAGGCGCGACGCGCCTGGTGCGCGAACCGGTGGGTCTGGATGGGGTGTGGGTCAACGGCGTCGAAGTGTTCGACGGCAAGGATTACGTCGCCGGCCGCGGGGAACCCGGACAGGCGACCAGACCCGGCCAGTCCGGCGGTCCCGGACACGCCGGGGGACCCGGGCAAATACTGGACAAGTTCGGCGTATAGGAATCCGGGCCGCTCGAGGGGCCGGCATGAACTACCCAAGGAGGTTATCCCATGCATGATCTGGTCATTCGAGGCGGGTTGATAGTCGACGGGACAGGGAGCGCTCCCTATCGCGGCGATGTGGCGGTCAGGGATGGCAGGCTCGCCGAGGTCGGCGGCAAGGCCGGCGCCGCGGCGCGCGAGCTGTCCGCCGAGGGCGCCATCGTCACGCCGGGATTCGTCGATATTCACACGCACTACGACGCCCAGATTTCCTGGGATCCCTATCTGACCCCGTCCTCCTGGCATGGTGTCACATCGGTGGTCATGGGCAATTGCGGCATCGGCTTCGCCCCGGCCAGGCCCAAGGACCGCGACTGGCTGATCGGCCTGATGGAATCGGTCGAGGAGATTCCCAGGGCATCGCTCCGCGAAGGCATTCGCTGGGAATGGGAGAGCTTTCCCGAATTCATGGATGCCCTCGCGCGCAGCCGTCCCGCCATCGATATCGGCGCCCAGGTGCCCCACGCGGCATTGCGTGCCTACGTAATGGGCGAGCGCGGGGCGGCGAACCAGCCGGCAACGGCCGATGATCTGCGCGACATGTCGCGGCTGGTGCGCGAAGGGATGCTCGCCGGCGCACTGGGCTTTACCGGCACGCGCACCGCCAACCACCGCAGCTTCGAAGGCGTGGACGCGCCTGGTTATGGCGTGGACACCCTCGAGGTGACCACCCTCGCCAAGGCGGCGGGCGCCGCCGGCGTGGGCGGCCTCATCGGTTTCGTCCTCGATTACGTCGATGTGGACCAGGAGATTGCCTGGCTGCGCCGCTTGCAGCGTGAATGCGGTTTGCCGGTATGGACCAACCTCGTTCAGACCTACGATGCACCGGAAAAATATGCGGCCGTTCTCGAACGCATGACCCAGGCAGGCGCCGCCGGCGAGCAGATGTACGGGCAGTCGCCGGGCCGTCCGCTGGGCGGGCTGCTGGGGCTGACGAGTTCCCGCAATCCGTTCATGATGCATCCCAGCTACAAGGAAATTGCCCACCTGCCGCTCAAGGAGCGCGTCAGCAAGCTGAGAGACCCGGTGTTTCGCGCCAGGTTGTTATCGGAGAAGGTCGAAGCGGATACCGAAGTGTTCCGCACCATCACCGGACGATACAGCCGCATGTTCCGCCTCGGTGATCCGCCGGACTACGAACCGCCGTTCGAAAAAAGCGTCGAGGCGATGGCAAAGACAAAGGGCGTCACGCCCGCCGAGATGGTTCTGGACATCATGCTGGAACGCAACGGCGAGGAGCTGTTGTTCACGCCGCTGGCGAGTTATGCCGATGGCGATCATCAGGCCATCATGGCCATGCTGCAGCACCCGCATGCCTTTCTCGGCCTGGGCGACGCCGGGGCGCACGTCGCGCGCACCTGCGATGCCGCCACGCCGAGCTTCATGCTCACCCACTGGGCGCGCGATCGCAGGCGCGGTCCGACGCTCAAGCTGGAAGATGTGATCAGGCTGCAGACATCGCGTACCGCATCGATTTTCGGACTCAACGACCGCGGCGTGCTGGCCACCGGCAAGAAGGCCGATCTCAACGTCATCGATTTCGCGGGCATGCGGCTGCGCCCGCCGGAAATGCTTTATGATTTTCCCGGCAAGGCGCGCCGCCTGGTGCAGCGCGCCGATGGCTACATCGCCACCGTGGTATCCGGCGAGCCCATTTTCGAGAACGGCAGCGCCACCGGCGCGATGCCGGGCGCCCTGATTCGCGGCACCCGGTAACCGGCGCGATGCTGCCGGAGCGGGGGTCGGTGCCCGAACGCAGCAGGTCAGGCGTCGCCGGCTTGCATCGCTACGATTCCGGCGGCACCACAAATCATGCAAAGGATCATTGATGTCTCACCTCATGCAGGCGGGGAAAAAGGCTGCAACCCGCTCGGCCGAGATTCGCTCGACGCTGAAGCATCCGGTCGTCGATGCGGATGGCCACGCGCTCGAATTCGGGCCGGTGTACTTCGATTACCTGAAACAGGTCGCCGGACCGAAACTGGCGGAGCGTTACGCAGCCAGGCGCGAGGCCGGCGGCTGGGACCGCATGTCGCCCGATGAGCGGCGCCACAGGCGCATCACCCGGCCCACCGCCTGGGCCCATCCCACAAAAAATACCCTGGACCGCGCCACCGCCATGCTGCCGCGGCTGCTGCGCAGCCGGCTGGACGATTTCGGCCTGGATTTCGCGGTCGTGTATCCGACCCTCGCCCTGGTCACCATGCGCGAGGAAGACGAGGAACTGCGCCGCGCCACCTGCCGCGCGCTCAACGTGATGTTCGCCGACAACTTTCGCGACCAGGCGGATCGCATGACGCCGATCGCGACCATACCCGCGCACACGCCCGAGGAAGCCATCGAGGAACTGGAGTACGCGGTCCGGATCCTCGGCCTCAAGGCGGTGGTCATCAGTTCAAACGTGAAACGGCCGGTTCCCGCCGCGGCCGAAAAATCGCCGGAACTGGCCGGTTACGCCGGGTGGATGGATACCCTGTGCATCGACAGTCCGTACGACTACGACCCGCTTTGGGCCAAGTGCGTGGAGCTCAAGGTGGCGGTCACATCGCATTCGCCCAGCACCGGCTGGGGCAGCCGCGTCGCCACCAATCATTACATCCACAACCATGTCGGCAGTTTTGCCGCGGCCGGCGAGGCGTTCGCCAAGGCGGTGGTGCTGGGCGGTGTCAGCAGGCGTTTTCCCACCCTGAATTTCGGTTTCCTCGAGGGCGGCGTGGCCTGGGCGGCCGACCTGTATGCCGGGCTCGTCGGCCATTGCGAGAAGCGCCACCGGCGCGCCATCGATCGTTACGATCCGCGGCATATCGACCTGGAACAACTGGCCGGCCTGTTCGCCGAGTACGGGCGCGGCGTGATGAAGGGCAGGCCCGATACCAGCGATCCGGAACTTGCCCGGTCCATGGTGAGCCGCTACTGGCACGATGACAAGCTGATCGCGCATGAGCTGGACAATCTGGGCATCGAAAGCGCCGAGGATCTGCGCCGCTTGTTCGAGCCCAATTTCTATTTTGGCTGCGAGGCCGACGATCCCTTTGTGGGACTCGCATTCGATGCCAAATACATGCCCTTCGGCGCCCGGCTCAAGGCCGTCTTCAGTTCGGACATCGGCCACTGGGACGTCCCCGACATGAGTGCAGTGCTGGAACAAGCCTATGAGCTGGTCGAGCGCGGCCTGTTGAACGAGGCGGACTTCCGGGAGTTCACGTTTGTCAATCCGGCCCTGCTGCACGCCGGGATGAACCCGGATTTTTTCAAGGGCACCGTGGTTGAGGCCGATGTGGCCAGAATTCTTTGAACCGGAGACGATATCATGCATAAAAATCGCAGAAGTTTCATTCTGGCTGTCGCGGCAGCCGCCGCGTTTCTGCCGTCGCTGGCGTGGACCCAGCAAGCCTACCCGACCAAACCGGTCAAGCTGATCGTGCCTTATGCGCCCGGGGGCAGCGGTGACACACTGGCGCGTTTCGTCGCGCAGCGGCTGAGCGAAATGTGGTCGCAGCAAATCGTGATCGACAACCGTCCCGGCGCCAATGGCATCCTGGGTACCGAATTGGCGGCCAAGGCGGCGCCCGACGGCTACACCCTTTATTTCGGCACCGACAGCCAGGTCAGCATCAACCCCAGCCTGTATGCCAGCCTTCCCTACGACTGGAAGCGCGATTTTGCACCCATCAGCCTGCTCGCGACCATGACCCAGGTATTGCTGGTGCCCGCTTCCCTGCCGGTGCACTCGGTGCAGGACCTGATCGCTCTCGCCAGACAGCGCCCCGGCACGCTCAACTACGCCTCGATAGGTGTCGGCAGCACGCCCCACCTCGAAGCCGAGTTGTTCAAATCGCTTACCGGCGTGAATATTGTTCACGTGCCCTACAAAACCGCGCCGCAGACCATGACGTCGCTGCTGACCGGCGAGGCGCAACTGTTGTTCACCAGCGAATCGACCGCGGCGCCTCACATCAAGGCCGGCAAGGTTCGCGCGATTGCCTCGGTCGGCAGGAAGCGCACCAACGCCTCGCCTGAGGTCCCGACGCTGGTGGAGTCGGGGTTGCCGGATTATGAAATGGGAAGCTGGTTTGCGCTGCTGGCGCCGACCGGAACGCCGGAGGCGATCATCAGAAAAGTGAACGCGGATGTCGTCAAGGTGCTCGAGTCGAAGGAACTGCGGGCCGCGCTCGCGGTGGTGGGCCTGGAGGCGCAGTCCAGTTCGCCGGAAGGGCTGCGGGACCACGCGCAACGCGACTACGAGCGCCAGTCGGCGCTGATCAGGAAGCTCGGCATCAAGCCGCAGTGATGGAGGGCAGGGAAACGCCCTGTCATCCCATCAGCGCGGGTGCATCCGGTTCGCCATCGCGCATCAAGCTTGAACAGGAGGCGTCACGATGATTCGCACCTCGAAGTTCCTGCGCGCAACCGCACTGGCAGCCGTGCTCGCCGCGCTGCCGGGCCTCGCGTGGACCCAGTCCTATCCATCGCAGCCTGTCAAAGTGATCGTTCCCGTGCCCCCGGGTGGCCTGACCGATCTGTTCACCCGTTTGATCACGGTGCGCCTGGCCGAAATCTGGGGCCAGCCCGTCATCGTCGAGAATCGTCCCGGGGCGAACCAGATCATCGGCGCCGACTATGTGGCGAAGTCGGCCCCCAACGGCTACACCTTGCTGGTGTCCGATGCGTCCACGTTCGTCATGAATCCGCACCTGTACAAGAAGCTGCCCTACGACGCGGTCAACGGCTTTACGCCGATCACGGTGCTGGTGCGCACGCCCTGGGTGATCGCGTTGCACCCTTCGGTGCCGGCGAGCAGTTTCCAGGAACTGGTGGCGCTCGCCAGGGCCAGGCCGGGGTCGCTGTCCTATGGCTCGGTGGGTCTGGGTTCCGCCCATCACATCAGCGTCGATTACCTGAAGAGCCTGCTGGGCATCGACATCCTGCACGTCCCCTTCAAAGGAGCCGGACCGGCGGTGGCGGCGTTACAGGGCGGGCAGATCTCGATGATGATGGTAGGCCCGGTGCTGGTCGAGCCGCTCGCCCAGGCGGGCAAGGCCAGGCTGGTCGCGGTTTCCACGCCCCAGCGGGTGGCCGGGCTGCCGAACCTGCCGACCATCGCCGAATCCGGCGCGCCGGGCTACGAGGCGGGCACCTGGTTCGCGCTGGTCGGACCGGCCGGCATGCCGCGTGAGGTCGTGGCCAGGATCCACGCCGATGTGGTGAAGGTTCTCAACCTGCCGGACCTGAAGCAGTACTACGTCAAGCAGTGGCTGGAGGTGGATGGCAATACCCCGGAACAGTTCACCGCCTACCTCAAGACGGAATACACGCGCTGGCAGGAGCTGATCAGGAAGTCGGGCGTAAGCGTGGAATAGGCCTGGCGTACCGGCATGGCGGATGGGGCGGCGCCCCGATTCAGCTCTCTATCGAACGGAGCGTGAACGCGATGGTGCAGGCTGCAATGGGAGGCGACGTCCTCAAAGCGGAACTCGCCGCGAAGGCGCTGTTTCCGGCGCCCGGCCTGCCGGGTGGCGGGCAGCTGGAAATCCGCATGGAGGTTTCCCCCTGGCATCCGGATCCGGATATCCGCGAGGTGGCGCAGCGCGTCCGCCCGTTCAATCTGGAAAGCTGGTTCAGCGAATGGACGCGCGTTGCCGGAAAGAACGAGGCGCTGGCCGAGGGCTTCGAAAAAGAAGGGCGCAAGGCCACGGCGCACGAGTTCTACCGCCGCGCCGTGGACTTTTATCGCCGCGCGCTGGTGCACATGGGCGATGCCGATGCGCGCATGCTGCCCGCCTACCGCAAGCTCGTTGCAATGTTCGATCGCGCCTGGAGCCTGGCGAACGCGCCCTTCGAGCGGGTGCGGATTCCCTATGAAGGCGAGGAGCTGGAGGCGCTGTTTTTTCCGGCGCGCGGCAGGCCGGGCGAGCGCCTGCCGGTGGTGTACAACTACGCCGGCGCGGACGGCATCCTGCACAAGGGCGACGATGCCGACTGGTCGCCCTACGTGCGCCGCGGCATGTCGTTCATCGACGTGGATGCGCCGGGTCATGGCGGCTCGCTGCGGGAGAAAAAACTGTACGCGCCGCCGGATTCCGAGCGCGTCGCCGGTGCGGTGATCGACTATCTGGTGAGCCGCCCCGACGTGGACCCCGACCGCATCGGCCTGCACGGCTCATCCATGGGCGGCTATTCGGCGCCGCGCTGCGCCACGGCGGAAAAACGCATCAAGGCGCTCGCCGTGTGGAGCGGCGCCTACAACCTGGTCGAGGATATTTTCGATTACTACCCGCCCATACAGGATCGGCTGCGCTGGCTGATCGGCGCGAAGGACCTCAAGGACGCGCGCGAGAAAATGAAGGCATTCACCCTGGAAGGCCGGGCCGGCAGGATCGAGTGTCCGATGCTCATCGGGTATTGCCACGACGACCGCATCATGGATCCGCGCGGCGCGCTCAAAATCTACGACAACGCCATCAACTCGAAGCGCCGGATGCTGGATGGCGTCGGGCACGGCGACAGGATTTTCGAACGCAAGACCTGTATCGCGGACTGGTTCATGCAACAGCTTCGGCCCGCGGAGTAAAGCGCGGGCGCGATCCTAAAGCGCGGGCGCGATCCTAAAGCGCGGGCGCGATCCTAAACCGCGGGCGCGATCCTAAAGCGCGGGCGCGATCCTTCAAGGACGAGTCTTACGCCTTGCCGCCAAAAATCTGCCGCGCTCGATGCTGGCGCCTTTTTGCGCCTGCGCCGCGGCGCTCCCCAGCAGTACGGACGCAGCCAAAGCCGCCACCGGCGTATTTCGACATGTTCCATTCCCCTTTTTTGATCTATCTAAACGGTGTTGCTGGCGCGTTAATATCCCGACTGAGCGTGATAGTGCAACCTGGCGGCCGCTTCTCACTGGGAGCGGGGGCCGCCTCCGCACCGCATGGGGAACCCCGATGAAAGATGAAACCAGGACAGTGCGCGCCGGCCGGCACCCGGAAAAATTCGAGGGCGTGGTTAACCCGCCGGTGTTCCATGCCTCGACCATTCTGTCGCGCGACATGGCCGAGTGGGAGCAGAAAAAGCGCGACCGCGCGGTGGAAAAACCCGGCACCTACTATGGCCGCTATGGCACGCCCACCACCCGCTCGCTGGAGGACGCGGTGGCCGAACTGGAGGGCGGGCATCGCTGCGTCGTCTATCCCTCCGGCCTCGCGGCGTGCGCCGGCGCGCTGCTCTCGTACCTGGCGGCCGGTGACCACGTGCTCATCACCGACAGCGTCTATTCGCCGACGCGCTATTTCGCCGACCGGGTGCTGCAGCGCTTCGGCGTTACGACCACCTATTACGATCCGCTGATCGGCGGCGGCATCGCCGCGCTGATCCGGCCGGAGACGAAGGTTATCTTCGTCGAGTCGCCCGGTTCGCAGACCTTGGAAGTCCAGGACATTCCGGCCATCGCCGCGGCCGCCGCAAAAGCCGGCAACGGCCGCATCACCGTGATCATGGACAACACCTGGGGCACGCCGCTGTACTTCAAGCCGTTCCAGCACGGCGTGGACGTGTCGGTGCAGGCCGCCACCAAGTACATCGTCGGCCACTCCGACGCCATGCTCGGCACGGTGAGCGCGACCCGCGCGGCCTGGCCGAAGCTGAAGGCCACCACCTACGATCTGGGCCAGACCGCCGGGCCGGACGACATCTATCTCGCCCAGCGCGGCCTGAGGACCATGGCGGTGCGCCTGAAGCAGCACTGGGAAACCGGCATGGCGCTCGCCGAGTGGGTGGCGCGCCAGCCCGAAGTGGACCGGGTGCTGCACCCGGCGCTGCCCGGCGATGCCGGTCACGCGCTATGGAAGCGCGATTTCCTCGGCGCGAGCGGCCTCTTTAGCGTGGTGCTCAAGCCGCTCTCGGACCAGGCCTTCACCGCGTTCATCGATGCGCTGCAACTGTATGGCATCGGCGCCTCCTGGGGCGGCTACGAAAGCCTGGTGATGCCGTTCAATCCGCGGGACTACCGGACTGCTACAAAGTGGCCGCATCCGGGGCCGTGCTTTCGCATCCACGCGGGGCTTGAACATCGGCAGGATCTGATCGACGATCTGGAGGCGGGATTCAGGCGGCTGCGCGCGGCGCGCTGACTCCAAGTAATTATTTCAAAAATAATATATCAACTGTCAGTCAGGAAGCGCAGAATGGCGACTTTACCGAAGTAAAGTCATGAAATGTTGCAACCCGGGAGCGCCCCGGCGAAGTCCGTTCAGAACCGCTCCCAAGCCTTGGCGCCGGGATGCGGCCGCGCCTCGGTGCGACAGGCTCAGCCGGGGCTGTCTGCAAACAGCCGGTTCTCGTCTTCCATCAGTTTCTTCGCCCATATCGCAACGACCTCCTCGGGCTTGCTGCGCTCGGCCCAGCGCTTGGAAAAATTGAGCAGCGAATGGGGCGCCTTGCGGGCCAGGCGCAACGCCACCATCTGGCGCAGCAACTCCAGGATCGATTCGCTGCAGATCGGCGGCGTTCCATCGACCCAGCCATTGGCGACGCCCGTGGCCGGATCGATCAAGCCACTCCTGGCTGCCGCGTCGATGACGCGGCGCTCGTCCGCCAGGCTGTGGATGGCCTCGGGCATGTGCAGGGCCGCGGCGAGGCAGGCCTCGATGCCGTAGGCGCCCCAGTTGGCAATGGCCGCGACCACCAGGATATCGGTCTGCAGCGGGGTGCCGATGATTTTGCCGGTTGGCAGGACGTCCTGGATTGTCTCGAGGATGCTGCCCATGCCGACTTCGTTGCCGCCGTCGCCCAGACCGATGGTGGGAATGCCGCGCCGCCGCGCCTCGTTGACGACATGGTCGATCTTGCCGACGACGTCGGTCACGTCCAGGCCGACGCCGGTGTGATACCGGCCTTTCGGGCACGGCGAGGGTTTCTCGATCGCGATGAACGCAGCGGGCTTGATCCGGTCGAGTTGGGCTGTCGCCTCGCGCTGCGCCCGGGCCGGATCGATGGGCAGCGGGATCATCACCGCCTTGAACGGCGTGCTCCGGGCGAGTTCCAGATCGGTCAGAACTTCCATGCCGGCGGCGTGCGCGAGTGCCCTCATGTGCCCGAGATTGGCGACTTCGGTGAGAAACACGGGCGTGGCATCGAGCATCGCGCACAAGGCGCGGGCAAGCAATGCGGCCCCGACCGGCCCATCGGCCTCCGCGATCATGGAGGGCGGATCGAAAAAACCGCTGCTGAGAATCACGGCATCGCGCGGCTTGACCGATTTCATCAGCGCCTTGGCCGCCAGCGAGGTCATCGGCTCGCCATGCACCTTGCGTGCCGCTTCGTAAAGTTCCTTGGTGATGTTGCGACTGGTGAGGGCGGCGCCGCCGCCGGCCATGAAGACCTGGGCCGACAGCAGGCGATCCGCGGATTCGCCCACGGCCATGCAAAGTTCCAGATCGGGTGACATGCGCTACCTTCGCTTTCTGTTTGCCAAAATGATCATGCCGGATTTACCGCCGGACCACCGGCGGGGCGGACAAGGGAATGCCGGCGCGCCAGTCGCGCACGGCGGTGTGGCGGCGTTTACTGGATTGCCATCCCGGACTCCTTGACGAGCCTGGCGTAGAGCGCCATGTCGCTGCGGATCGTTGCGACAAATTGCTCGGGTGTGCCGCCGGCAATGTCGAGTCCGACTTCGGCGAAGCGAGCACGCAGGTCGCCGTCAAGCGCCTTCTGCACGGCATGGTTGAGCGTCATCACAACGTCCCGCGGTGTTGCCGCGGGTGCGGCAAGGCCGATCCAGGTGTCCAGCACCAGTCCCGGAAATCCGGCCTCCTGCATGGTGACCACCTGCGGCAGCACCGGTGTGCGCCGCGGGCTGAGCACGGCCAGGGCGCGCAACTTGCCCCCGCGGATGTGCGGCAGCGCCTCGGGCACGGGCGCGAAAATCAGATCGACACGCTGGGCGAGCAGATCCGCCATGGCCGGCGCGCCGCCCTTGTAGGGCACGTGCACCATTTTTGTTCCGGTCGCGCTGCCGAACATCACGCCGGAGAGATGATGGGGGGAGCCGTCGCCGCCCGAGCCGAAGTTGAGTTTGCCCGGATTCGCCCTGGCGAACGCAGCGAGCTCCGTCACGGTCTTGAATGGCGCGGAAGCATGCACCACCAGTACGCTCGGCTGGAGGACGACATTGATGACCGGAGCGAAATCACGCAGCGGGTCATAGGGCAGCTTGGCAAAGGTGCTGGGATGGGAGGAAAGAAAGGCGGCAGCCGACATGGTCAGCGTGTAGCCGTCGGGCGCCGACTTTGCCGTCAGCTCGGTGCCGATGATGCCGGCTGCACCGGGGCGGTTATCCACCAGAAAGGCCTGTCCGAGCGCTTCGGTCAATCGCTGTCCGACCAGGCGTGCCACCAGGTCGATACTGCCGCCCGCGGGAACCGCGACGATGATGCGCACCGGCCGGGATGGATAGGCCTGCTGTCCCCAGGCCAGCGCGCTTACCGCGCTGATTGCGACGGCGAGCATGGCATTCACAACGTTGCGGCGTTTCATGGCTAGAACTTCCTTCAGAGAGTAAGCAGATTGGTTAAGAGAACCGGGAACCGCGGCCAGGCGTGAAGCAACCAACTGCCCGCGGCAGCTGCGACAGCAGGGGATATTTTCGCAGCAAAGTTGCCAAATCGGGACGGACGGCGGCGGCAGACGGCCTCAGAACCGCTCCACCCACGGCCGCAGTTCCACCTCCCAGGTCCACGCCGAGCGATGCTGCCGCCACAGGTGCAGGTAGGTCCTGGCGATCTCATCGGGCAGCAGCATGCCGTCGGCGCCGCGCTCCCTGGCGCGCGGATCGTCCGGACCCTGCGCGATGCCGCCGTCGATGACGAAATGGGCGACGTGCAGTCCCTTGGGCGCCAGTTCGCGCGCCATGCTTTGCGCCAGGCCGCGCAGTGCGAATTTGCCCATGGCGAACGGCGCGGATTGGGCATAACCCTTGATGCTGGCCGAGGCGCCGGTGAAGAACACCCCGCCTGAGCCGCGCGGCAGCATCTGCTTTACCGCCGCCTGCCCCACCAGAAAGCCGGCGTAGGCGGTCACGGCGAGCGTTTTTTCGACTTCTTTCGGATCGAGTTCGGCGAACGGGCCGCGGGTGCGGTAGCTGGCGTTGTAGATCACCAGGTCGGGCACGCCCGATTGCGCCTCGACCGCGGCAAACAGCCTGGCCACCTGCGCCGGGTCGGCGGCGTCGCAGGCGTGCGCCACCGCGCCGGTATCGCGGCACAGTGCCTCGAGTTTCGCCGGATTGCGCGCCGCCAGCGCCACGCGCACCCCCTCTTTGGCGAGCAGCCGCGCCAGCGAGGCGCTCAGACCGCTGCCTGTTCCTACGATCAGTGCCGATTGCTGTGTGCTCATGGGGCGCCTCCTGGTAAATCGTCGATTGGAAACTTTGATGCCGGGCTCCGCGGATGCGGCGGCAACCGCCTTATGCGGCACGCGCGCATCGCCCGGAGTCGCGAAGCGCGGGACTGCAGGCCTCGTGCTCAGTGTTCGATCCGGCGATGCTGCGAAACAGTTTCCGGATGGTAGAGCAGTTGCCGGGGAGTTGTCTTTGCGGGTACTGCGGTACAGTAGATATCTTGTGCGCAACCGTGCCGCACGCGCCGTTCAGACGAGGACCGTTCCATGGAAGAGAACATGTTCTCCGCGCTGCAATTGCCGCGCCGCGCGGTTGCCCTGGTACTCGCGGGCGGGCGCGGCAGCCGCCTCCGGGACCTGACCGCGCGGCGCGCCAAGCCGGCCGTCTATTTCGGCGGCAAATTCCGGATTATCGATTTCGCCCTGTCCAATTGCCTGAATTCCGGTGTCCGCCGCATCGGGGTGATCACCCAGTACAAATCGCACAGCCTGATGCGGCATTTGCAAAAGGGCTGGGGTTTCCTGCGCTGGGAGATGAACGAATTTGTCGAACTGCTGCCGGCGCAGCAGCGCACCGAGGACGAGTCGTGGTATCGCGGCACCGCCGACGCGGTCTGGCAAAACATCGACATCCTGCGCGATCACCAGTCCGACTACATCGTGGTACTGGCCGGCGATCACGTATACAAGATGGATTATTCGCGCATGCTGCAATTCCATGCGGAGCGCGGCGCGCAATGCACGGTGGCCAGCATCGAGGTTCCCCGGGCAGAGGCCTCCGCCTTCGGTGTGATAGCAGTCGATCGCTCCCACCGGATTCTGGAATTCGTGGAAAAACCCGCGGAGCCGCCGCCGCTGCCGGATCAGCCGGAGCGCTCGCTGGCCAGCATGGGCATCTATGTATTCAACACCGGTTTTCTGTTCGATCTGCTCGATCGGGACATGCGCAACCCGGATTCCAGCCATGACTTCGGCAAGGACATCATTCCCGAGACGGTGCGCATGGGCGTGGCCTGCGCCCATCCGTTCTCGCTGTCCTGCGTCGGCACGGATTTGAAGCTGGACCCGTACTGGCGCGACGTCGGCACGATAGACGCCTACTGGTCCGCCAACATCGACCTGACCCTGCCGACGCCGGCCCTGGACATGTACGACGTCAACTGGCCGATCTGGACCTATCAGGAACAATTGCCGCCGGCAAAATTCGTTTTCGACAGTGATGATCGCCGTGGCATGGCCGTCGATTCGATCGTTTCCGGCGGCTGCATCATCTCCGGCTCGCGGGTGGCGCGCTCGGTGCTATTCTCCAAATGCCACGTTCATTCCCACTGCACCGTGGAGGGCGCGGTGCTCCTGCCCGAGGTGGTCGTCGGGCGCCATGCGCGGCTGAGGAACGTGGTGGTTGACCGCGGCTGTTGCATCCCCGGCGGCCTGGTTGTCGGTGAAGACGCCGCGGCGGATGCCGCCCGCTTTTCCCGAACCGACAAGGGCGTCACCCTGGTGACCCAGGACAAGCTGGACCGCCTGGCGCAAGGGCGCACCTGATCCGGTACCTTGACCGGGAACGGGGCGCGCTGCTGCTTGATGCTGTTTTGAGCCGCGGCGATGACGGACGAGCGACCCAGGCTGGCGTGAAACAGGATGAGGAGATTGGCAATGGCGAACACGATTTCGAAACAGATGTTCCAGCTCGACGGCCGGGTGGCGGTGGTGACGGGCGCCGGGAGCGGCCTTGGGCGGGTATTCGCCCGGACGCTGGCGCTCTACGGCGCGGCGGTGATCTGCGCCGACGTCACCGCCGCGGGCAATGAGGAAACCGCGGCGATGATCGCGGGCGAGGGCGGCAAGGCGCGGACCTTCATCCTGGACGTCGCCGACGCAGCGGCCGTGGCCGGTCTGGCCGCGGATATCCAGGCGCGCGAAAAAAAGGTCGACGTGCTGGTGAACAATGCCGGCATCTCCACCGGCAAGGACCTCCTGCACGAGTTGCCGGTGGCGAAGTGGGACCGGGTGATGGCGGTCAACCTGCGCGGCGTTTTTCTGTGCATGCATTGCCTGCTGCCGCTCATGCTCCCGCAGCAGCGGGGCTCTGTCATCAACATCTCTTCCATTGCCGGACTGGTCGGTGTCGATCCCCGGATTCCCTCCGTTTCGTCCAATTATGCCGCCGCCAAGGCCGGGGTGATCGGCCTTACCCGGGCAGCGGCGGCGGAGTACGGCGGCCATGGCATCCGGGTGAATGCCATTGCGCCGGGATGGCATCTGGGGACGAACCTGAGTCAGCAGCGGCATATCAAGTCCGATCCCGAGAAGTTGAAAGCCTATGTGGACCGGCTGCGCCGGGATACGCCCCTCGCCCGCACCGGCGAGCCGGAGGAACTGGCGGGGCTGGTGATTTACCTGGCCAGCGACGCCTCTTCATTCGTGACGGGCCAGGTGATTGCGCACGACGGTGGCTGGAGCGCCTGGTGATTGCCCGTCGGTAGTTGGCGAGCTGCCACATCTTGCGCCGCAGGTCGGGCAGCAGGATGGCGATCTGATTAATCCGGACAACACGGAGATGCGATGAGCATCAAGAACAAGGCCTGCATCGCAGGCATATTCGAGCATCCCACGCGCAAGGCTGCCGGCAAGTCGGTGGCGCAGCTGCATGCCGAGTGCGCCAAAGGCGCGCTCGATGACGCCGGGCTTTCGCTTCGGGACGTGGATGGCTATTTCTGCGCGGGCGATGCACCCGGCATGCTCAATGCGCTCACCATGGCCGACTACATGGGACTGAAGCTGCGCCACGTCGATTCGACCGACACCGGCGGTTCGTCGTACCTGGTCCACGTCTCGCATGCGGCGCAGGCGATTGCCGCGGGCAAGTGCGATGTGGCGCTCATCACGCTCGCGGGCCGTCCGCGGTCCGAGGGTTCGAGCGGCACGCGGGTGCGCACGGCGCCGCCCGACGTTCCGGAAGCGCCGTTCGAAAACCCGTTCGGCCCGGTGACGGTGAACCTGTACGCGATGGCGGCGATGCGCCACATGCACCAGTACGGCACCACCTCCGAGCAACTCGCCTGGATCAAGGTGGCCGCATCGCATCACGCGCAGCACAATCCGCATGCCATGCTGCGCGACCTTGTCACGGTGGACGAGGTGCTCGCATCGCCGCTGATTTCCGATCCGCTGCACCGGCTGGATTGCTGCGTGGTAAGCGATGGCGGCGGTGCGCTGCTGGTGGCGCGTCCGGAAATCGCGCGCAGCCTGAAGCGCCCGCTGGTGTCCGTCATCGGCGCCGGTGAAGCGTCCAAGGGACTGGCGGGCGGAAAATTCGATCTGACCTGCTCCGGCGCCGCGTGGTCCGGCGCTCGGGCATTCGAGGAAGCGGGGGTGTCGCCATCGGACATCCGCTATGCCTCGATCTACGACAGCTTCACCATCACCGTCCTCATCCAGATCGAGGATCTGGGCTTTTGCGACAAGGGCGAGGGCGGCAGGTTCGTCGCCGACGGCAATCTCATTTCCGGCAGCGGGCGGCTGCCGGTCAACACCGATGGCGGCGGGCTTTGCAACAATCACCCCGCCAACCGCGGCGGCATCACCAAGGTGATCGAGGCGGTGCGCCAGTTGCGCGGCGAAGCGCACCCGGCGGTGCAGGTGAAGAACTGCACTGTCGCACTGGCGCAGGGTACGGGCGGCTCGCTCGGCACGCGCCACGGCAGCGCCACCCTGATCATGGAACGTGCATGAGCGGCGAAACCGGTCATCGTCCGATTCTGGCGCCGGTCGTGTATCCGGAAACCAGGCCCTTCTGGGATGCGGCCGCGCAGGGACGTCTGCTGCTGAAGCGCTGCGTGGCCTGCGGCGAGGCGCATTATTTTCCGCGCAGCCTGTGTCCGTTCTGCCTGAGCGATCGCACCGAATGGCAACAAGCCTCGGGGAGAGGCTCCATCCATACCTACAGTGTCACCCGGCGCGCCGGTCCGGTGGTGTACGTGATCGCCTACGTCACCCTTGACGAGGGTCCGACCATGATGACCAACATCATCGATTGCGAGCCGGACTCGGTCCGCATCGGACAGCGGGTCGAAGTGGTGTTCAAGCCGAGTGACGGCGGGCCGCCGGTGCCGATGTTCCGTCCGGTTGCCGCCTGATCGGCACGCCGTGAGCTGATTGCGCTCAGCGCGCCTTGCGCATGTGCCTGGCCGCCAGCAAGCCGAACGTCATGCCCGAGGCCATGGTGAACCCGGCCTGGTAGCCGACCCCGTACTCGATCCGTGCAGCCGCATTGCCCAGAGCGTACAGCCCCTTGATGGGGCTGCGGTCGTGGCGCAGCAGCTGGGCATGCCTGTTGGTCAACAGCCCTGCCGAGCTGGCCGCCGAAGGCCGCAGTTCCAGCCCGTAAAAAGGCGGCTTGGACAGCGTGCCCAGGCTGCGCGGCGCCCCGCCGCGCTGTTCGGCCGCCAGCGTCCACTTCACCTGGCCGCGGCCGAAGTCTTCGTCCTTGCCGCGCTCGACGAAGCCGTTGAACCGCTGCACCGTCTGCGCCAGTCCTTGCGGCGCTATGCCCAGCGCCTTCGCCAGCGCGGGCAGCGTGCCGGCGCGCTGCACGTAGTCCGGCACCGGCTCGCCTGCCGCGCGGCCGGCGAACGAATAACGCTGCGCGTACTGCTGGTCGAACAACAGGAAGCAGGGCAGGTTGGTATAGACGTGGCGCCCGGTGTCGAACTCGCGCAGCTTCGGCACCATGTGCTGGAAGTACGATTCGTCGGCGAAGCGGCGTCCTGATTGATTGACCACGATGGTATGCGGGCTGCACATCTCGATGATGCCGGCCAGCCGCAGCTCGAAGCGGCCCTTCGCGCCGCGTTTTCCGGACCCGGCGACCGGCACCGGAAAACCGAGGAACAACTGCATGTGGTTCTGTACCAGGTGCACCGCGCCGCCGGCGCGTGAGCCGAGCACCAGGCCGTCGCCCTGCAGGGAATCGGGGTACATGGAGTGATAGCCGGGCAGGCCTTCGTAGTCGCTTACCAGCTGCGGATTCGATTCATACCCGCCGGTGGCGATCACCACGCCGCGCCTGGCGCGCAGGGTTTTGCCGTTGCCGAGGACGACGCCCGTGGCGGCGTCCTCCTTGAACAGGATTTCGCCGGCAGCGTGCCGCGTCCTGATGTCCACGCCGGCCTGCAGCGCGCAGCGCAGCAGATGCGTCACCAGGCCGACGCCCAGGCCGCGCACGTCGTTGCGCCGGCGCTCCTCCATGAGCCTGCTGTCCCAGGACGAAAAATCGTTCATCCCGCCCCAGCTCACCAGCTCTTCCGCGGTCATGCGATAAGGGGTGTTGTCCGGCCGCACCACGCGCTCGCGCCAGGGGCCGAGCACGGCGCCCGAAACCAGGTCCGCCTCGACGGAGCGGCCGAAGGCGAGCGCACCGGGCGCAATGCCAAAGTAATGATCGGGCACCCCCTTCACCAGCCTGAATGGAACGCCGCAGCGCTCGAAGAACTTCAAGGCCGCCGGCGACTGGCTGACAAACGCGTGCATGTTCTCCGGCACCTGCTGTCCGCCCCCGATGAAGTGCATGTACTCCAGTACCGCTTCCGGTTTGTCGTCGATACCGGCGGCTTTGGCGAGGTGGTTGGAGCCTACCCACACCAGGGCGGCGGAGTAGGAGGTGCCGCCGCCGATCCGCGCCGCCTTCTCCAGCAGTACCGTGCGCAACCCCAGCGTTTGCGAAGCAATTGCCGTTGACAGGCCGGCGACGCCCGATCCCAGCACCACCACGTCGCATTGTTCGTCCCGCTTCGCTGCCATTGCTTCCCCGTTTCCGTTGCGATTGCCGCGCGAAAATCCGGCGGCATGGCCGGACGGCGCATTGTCTTCGCGGGCGCGGTCTGCGCGCCCCTGGCGTCGCAGTTACTTGCCGCGGTTACTTTTTCGTTTCCTTCGCCACTTCGGCGCGGAATTCCGCGATGGCCCGGGCGCCATCCACGCCACGCGCGTTGGCTGCCTTGATCCAGTTCGCCTCAATGGCGGCGGTCTTGGCCTTCAGCCCTTGCATGAATGCCGGCGAGGCGGTGATGACGACGGCCTTGTTGGCCTTCAAGGCGGCGAGGCTCGCGTCCCTGTGCGAGTCGAAGCTTCGGCCGACCCGGCGCGAAGTGGGTTCGCCGGCCGCGGAATTGATGCCGTCCTGGTCCCGCTTCGACAGCGAATTGAAACGGTTCTCGTTCATCAGCAGGACGAAGCTGGAGTTGTACAGCCCGCCAGGGGGTTCGATGATGTACTTGATCAGGCGATCGAGCTTCAGGCTGGCCACGGTATCGATCGGGAAGAACACGCCATCGACGATGCCGCCATTGAGCATTTCATACACCTCCGTTACCGGCGTGAGCACCGGGATCACGCCCAGTGCTTTCGAAATATCGAGGATCACGCCGCCGGGACTGCGTATTTTCAGTCCCACCAGGTCCTCGATCGTGGTGACCTGCTTTTTGGTGGTCTGGATCGCGCCGGGACCATGGGTGAATACCGCGAGCACCTTGACGCCCTTGTGCTCGCCGGCCTTGGCCAGATACCGCTCGTGAATCCGCTGGTAGGCAACGGATGTGGCCTCGGCGCTGTCGCCATTGCCGGGCAGCTCGGCAATGTTGGTGAGGACGAAGCGGGCGGAGGTCAGGCCGTGAACTGTCCAGGCGATATCGACCAGGCCGTCCCGCACCGCGTCGAAGGTGCCCGGGGGCGCCACCACCGCTTTGGGCAGCAGGTTGACCTTCACCCGCCCCTCCGTGGCCTTCTCGATTTCCGTGCCCAGTTGCACGATCGCGCTGATGGTCTGGAAATGCTGTTGCGGCAGGAAGCTTGAGGCGGTAAGAACCGTCTGCGCGCCGGCCGGGACCGCGGCCATGCAGGCGGCCGCCATGACAATTGCTGGTAAGGGATTGCGCTTCATGTCTCCTCCTAGAGATGTGACGGGAATCCACCCGCCCTTCGGCAAATCAATTCGTCAAAGACGGTAGCACAGCATTATCGGCACGACAATCAAGTTGATATCGCGCCATATCGGCGACGGGCTTCTTCCATCGCGCATTCCATGAGAGAGGGCGCTTTCGGTTGCCAGCCGAGAACGCGCTTCGCCTTCGCGCTGGTTGTTCTGATCCTGTCCTGAAGAAATTTCATGGCAGTGCCCTCGCCCAGGACCGCCGCGGCTTCCTCGCGGGTCCAGCCCCGGATCCTGCCTCCGTAGCCATAGGCGTAGCTCAAGGCGAGGGCGAATGTCTTCGGTGTGTAGTCTTCGGTGCCGCCGATAAACACCGAGCCAGGCGCCGCTTTTTCCAGAGCCAGGACATACAGGTCGGCGTAGGCATCCACGTGAACAGCGGTGTTGAGATGGTCGCCCGGCAAAAGATAGCCCACCGAGTCCCGATCGGCCAGTTGCTGGTGCATGTTGGCGGGGTGCGGCCGTCCCAGCGGCAGATCATCGGGGTGCGGGCCGAATATCATGGCGCAGCGCATCGCAACGGTGCGAATGTTGCGGGACGCGGCCTGCAGGACCAGCCGTTCGTGGCGAATCCGCCACGAACCGTAGGTCGCGGTCTCCGGAACGGGCGAATCTTCATCGAAAATTGCGTCGCCGGTGTCGCTGAACACGGACGAACTGCTGCTGAAGACGAAGGGTTTGCCCGTGCCTTCCAGCGCGTCGAGCACGACATTGAGGGTGGCGAGGTCCACGGACTCCCATTCCTCGGTCTCCCGTTTGATGAGCTCGCCCCGTCTGGCGGCGTCGGCCTCGAGCGTTTCGGGCCAGAAACTCTTGGTGCAGTGGATAACACCGTCCGCGCTGCGTGCGTTGCCGGCGGCGATCGCCAGACCTTCAGCGGTGCGCAGGTCGCCACAGACGGCCTGTCCGCCGACCCGTTCGACCTTGACCGCATCGCGCTTGTCGATAACCAGTCCGATCGCCTCGTGGCCCCGGGCGAGCAGGCTGCGAACGACCGCGTTTCCCACGAATCCGGCAGCGCCTGTCACAAAAACCTTCATGGCGGACTCCACTCAGTGCCAGTCATACGGCGTCCGCATGATGAACGCGGACGGCTCTCATTTCTCACCCTCGATCGCTGCACAGACAATCTCGCTGCACAGACAATCTCGCTGCACAGACAATCTCGCTGCACACACAATCTCGCTGCACAGACAATCTCGCTGCACACACAATCCGATTGCGTACAATCGAATTGAGTGATACCGTATTTTCATGCAAACGTTTGCGCCGTGCAATGAGCGGCGATTCCGGGATGGCTGGGCCGGCGGACTGCCCCCAGAGGGAGCCTTGATCTGGCAGCCTGTGCTGTGGTGAGTTTCTGATCCTCGAGGAGGTGGTGATGAAAAGTTTTCTCTATTTTCTCTCGATGCTGGCGCTGGGCACTGTCGCCCTTCCTGCTTTCCCGCAGGCAACCTCTTTCCCGAACAAACCGATAAGGATCATCGTACCGACCCCCGCCGGGGGGCCCATCGATTTCCTGGCCCGGATCCTGGGCCAGAAGCTGACAGAAGCCTGGGGTCAGCCCGTCGTGATAGAAAATCGTCCCGGCGCCGATACCATCATCGGCAATGAGGTGGTGGCCAAAGCCGCTCCCGACGGCTACACGCTCCTCGCTACGATTGATGCGGCGCTGACGGCGCATCAATTCGTATACAGGAAGCTTCCTTACGATCCGATCAGGGATTTCACCCCGGTCGCCCTCCTGACGAATTCCTATGTGGTCGTCTTCGCGCACTCCACGCTTCCGGTCAATTCACTGCCCGAGCTGATCGCGCTGGCCAAGGCCGCCCCGGGGAAATACACCTTCGGCTGGGGCACCCTGAAAACGCGCCTGGTCGGCGAGCGCCTGAGCATTCAGTCGGGCGTCAAGTTTCTCGACGTTCCGTACAAGGGCAGCGCGGGGACCTCGGCGGCATTGTTCGCGGGAGACGTGAATTTCACCATCGACGGTTTCACCGCCTACAAGAGCAACGTCGGCACCGGCCGCTTCAAGATGCTTGCCGTTACCGGCCTGCAACGCGCGCCCGCCATTCCGAACGTTCCGACTTTCAAGGAACTCGGATTTCCGGGTTTTGAAACCGGCGTCTGGATAGGCATGCTGGCGCCGCCCGGCACACCGGCTCCGATCGTGGACAAGATCAGCACGGAGGTGCTGAAGATACTGGCCGTGAAAGAGATGAAAGAAAAACTCGAAGGGTTGGGATTCGAACTTCTGCCGCGCACGCCGCAACAGTTCGCCGAATTGATCCGCTCCGACGCTGAAGTCTGGGGGAAAATCATTCGCGACATCGGTCTGAAGCTGGACTGAGTTGCCGGCTGCCTGGCGCGGGCGGTCTTCCCGTGCAGGCCGCCGGTACAAAATGGACGGGACATGCTGGATGCGCCGGAGACCACGGGGAGGCGCCGCCTTCCTTCGATGAGCATCGAAATTCCGGTGCCGCAGCAACCAAAATTTACGCGAGGAGACATCGGGAAATGGATACGGTCGGGTACATCGGGGTAGGAAAAATGGGTGGGCCGGTCGCGGCGCATATCCAGGCGGCCGGTTTCCCCATGGTGGTTCACGATCTGAGCGCCGGCGCCCGGGCGCCGTTTGTCGCGCGGGGCGCGAAGACGGCAAATTCGCCGGCGGAAGTGGCCCGCCTGTCCGACGTGGTGTTTACCGCCCTGCCCACGCCCGGCGACGTTGAAAAGGCCGCCCTGGGTCCTGACGGGATCATCGAGGGCATCAAGCCGGATGGCATCTACGTCGACATATCGACGGGCGGTCCGGATCTCATCCGGCGCATCGCGGCGGAGTTTCGCAGGAAGGACGCCTGGGCGGTGGATGCGCCGGTCAGCATCGGCCTGACCGGGTCCGCGCCGGGTATCCACGAAATCATGGTGGGGGCCGAGCGCGCCATATTCGAGCGCCTGCTGCCGATTCTCAAGGCCTACGGGGACCAGATCATTCATGCGGGCGGCGTCGGCTCGGGGAGCATCTGCAAGCTGGTCCACCAGATGATCGGCTGCGGCGTCACGCAGGCCATCGCCGAGGGCCTGACCCTGGGGGTGAAGGCCGGTGTGGACGTGAAGACCGTCTGGGACTCGGTGCGCCGCGGCCTGGTGGGAAGAATGCACATGATGCACGAGGAAATTCCGGCGGCGGTGTTTCCCGGCGTGTACGAGCCGACCGTGTTCACGTTGACTTTGCTGAGGAAGGACCTGGGGCTGGCTACCGCCCTGGGACGCCAGCACAATGTGCCGCTGCCGGTCAGCAACCTGGTCGAGCAGATCGTCATCGAGGGTATCAACCGCGGCTGGGGGAACGGTTCCGGCTACGTGGTCACTTACCAGCGCCAGGAGGAAGCGGCCGGGGTGAGCTTGCGCGCCAGCGGTGTCGATCCGGAGAAATCCGCGAAATACATCAGCACGCACGCCGATCTGTAATCGTTGGCAAGCACGGAAGCACATCCGCTTCCCATGCCGGTATCGCAATCAAAGGAGAGAGCCATGTCCGAGCACAACAAGCGCCTGGTACGGCGGTTTTACGACGAAGTCGAGAACCAGGGCAAGCTGGAGGTCGTCGAGGAACTGTTCGCCGCGGATTTCAAGGATGTGTACAACACCGCGTCGCCCTTTCCCGTCAAGGGAATCGAGGGCGTGAAGAAGCTTGCCGTCGGGCTGCATGAGCACCTGAACCTCAGCATCGACATCGAAGACCTGGTCGCCGAAGGCGACAAGGTGGTCGCGCGCATCGCCTGCGGCATCACGCACAAAAACCCGTTCTTCGGCGCGGCCCCGACCGGGCGCAAGTTCGTGGCGCAGGGTGTGGAAATATTCCGTGTGGTCAATGGCAAGCTCGCCGAGCGCTGGGTTTATATCGACATGATGCCGATGATGAAGGAACTCGGCGTGGTGCCAGCGCACTAGGACAGGGGAGGCGACATGAACGTTCTTGTTACCGGGGCCGGCCTGGTCGGCTGCAACGTCGCCCGGCTGCTCGCCGGGCGGGGGCACCGCGCCATCCTGTTCGACCGTTCTCCCAACCGTGCCTACATCGCGTCCGTGGCGGGAGACTGTCCCCTGGCGGTCGGCGATGTGCAGGACCTGTCCGCGCTGATAGAAACCATGCAGAACGAGAAAGTGGACACGGTGGTGCACACCGCCTACCTGATAGGCGATTCGCTCAGCCAGCGGCCCTACGCCGGCGTTCGCGCCAACGTTGATGGCTGCCTCGCGCTGATCGAGGCGGCGCGCCTGACCGGGGTCAGGCGGTTTCTGTTCGGCAGCACCATGGGCGTGTACAACTGGGACCTGGGGCCGAAGGCGCCGCTCACCGAGGACTTCCCCCTGGCTGGCGAGATCTTCTACCTGGCGAGCAAGATCGCCGCGGAGCACCTGCTGGTCGCCTTTGCCAAGGAATACAAGATCGAATTCGCCATCCTGCGCTTCGCCCAGATCTATGGCCACGGTCATTACCTGGGTGGCGATTTTGCCGGAATGGCGATGCACCAGGCGCTCGCCGCGGGGCTCGCGGGCAAGCCCGTCCGGCTCGATCCGGGCATCATCACCCTCAACGACTACGTTTATGCCAAGGACGTGGCGCAGGGCGTGGTGCTGGCGTGCGAGAAGCCGCTGAAGCATGCTGCCTACAACCTGGGATCCGGCATCCTGGGGCGGCCCGAGGACGTTTCCGCGGCCATTTCGCGCGCCATCCCGGGCGCGCGGGTGGAAATCCTCGACAAGCCCGTTATCGGGCCCTACTGGCGGCACGAGCAGATACTCGACCTGACCCGGGCGCGGCAGGATCTCGGTTACAGCCCGGCATTCGATGTGGCGAAAGGCGTCGCCGATTTCGCCGGCGACCTCAGACGGGCCGGGCAGGCCTGAACGATCAACCAGCGCAGACACGATCAAACGGCGTCAAACGGCGCAAACCGAAGGAGCACACAATGGCACGTAACGGATTTCGGATTCTCGACAGCGACTTGCACATCATGGAACCGCCGGACCTCTGGCAGCGGTATACCGACGCCAAGTTCAGGCACCTTGCCCCCGTCGGACTGAACGACGTGGTGCGGGATCTTCGCATGGTTCATCCGGACGGGACGCCATGGGGAATGCCCCCGGTTCCGGTTGCCAACCCGATCGGTGAGGGGAAGACCTTCAAGCGGGACGAGAAGCGCTACCGCTACCATCACGACAAGGGGTGGTCCGCAGCGGTCCAGCTTGAGGCGATGGACCAGGAGGGCATTGACGTGGCGACCCTCTATCCCACCCGCGGCCTCCACACCCTGGCCGAGCCCGGCATGGACCCGCCGCTGGCCGCGGCGCTGGCCCGGGCCTACAACGACTGGCTGTATGACTTCTGCCAGCGCGATCCGGCCCGTCTGATTGGCGTGGGCATGGTGTCGCCCTTCAGTATCGGCGATGCGGTGGCCGAGGCGCGGCGCTGTATGACGCAACTGGGTTTCCGTGGCGTGTTCCTGCGCGCCAACATCGTGAACGGCCGCAACTGGCACGACCGTTACTATGATCCGCTGTGGGCAACGCTGGTGGAGTTCGACGTGCCGGTGGGCTTTCACGAATCGGCCGGTTCGGCGGCGCGCCAGGCGGGCGAGCAGTTCGAGCCGGACTTCCTGCTGCGGCACACCTACTCCCATCCGCTGGAGCAGATGATGGCCCTGGGGGCTTTCTGCGCGGGCGGCGTGCTGGAACGGCATCCGCGCCTCCGGGCGGCCTTCCTGGAGGGTAACTGCAGCTGGTTGCCATGGCTGCTGTGGCGCCTGGACGAACATTGGGAGCTGTTCGCGGACGTCTGGTCGCCCGAGACCACCATGAAGCCCAGCGGGTACTTCAAGCGCCAGTGTTGTGTCTCGGTGGATTGCGAAGAGAGCCCGGTGAAGTACGCCATCGACTACCTGGGCCAGAGCGACAACATCATCTTCTCCACCGATTATCCCCACGTTGACGCACAGTTCCCGCACTCCTCCGACACCTTCCTCGAGCTGCCCATCAGCAATGAGGACAAGCGCAAGATACTCTGGGACAACTGCGCGGCCTTCTACGCAATGGCCGCCGTCCCGGCATGAGGGCGTTTCCGAGCCGACGGTACGTTCCTGCGCCTGCCGCGGCGCGCGATGCGCGGCTCGTCGCACGCTCCTGGCGCGCGACGCACAAGGTCCTGATCAGGAGCAGCGATCAGTTGCATCTATGATGCATCCGGGACTGGAACGGAGGAGACAATGAGCACAGCAGGAAAACAGGCGATCGGCAGGCAATACGATGTCGTGGTGGTGGGCAGCGGTGTGGGCGGCATGGCTGCGGCGCTGGCGGCAAAGGAGGCCGGATTCAGTGTCGCCCTGTTTGAAAAGGACTGGCTGATCGGCGGCGGCACCGGCTGGGCGCACGGCGGCATCTGGGTCGGCAGCAATCATATCGGCAAGGCTGAAGGCTATCCGGATTCGCGCCAGGCGGTGCTCGATTACCTGCGCTTCGTCGGCGGCGGCGCCACCGAGGAAGCCCATCTGATTGCCTTTGCCGATCACTCGCCCGCGGCGATCCGTTTTTTCGAGCGCTGCGGCGTAAAGCTCCAGATCACGCGCGACCTCGCGGACCATTATTATCCGGTGGGTCCCGGCTCAACCGCCGTCGGGCGCTCGATCGAACCGAAGCCGGTCTCCATCGCCGACCTCGGCGAGTGGCGCAACCGGCTGCGCGAATCGCAACTCGATCCGCCGCGGCTCACGGTCGAGGAATACGTCGCCATGGGCGGGACGAACAATCGCCAGAACTGGAACCACACGCTCATCGCGGAGCGGGAAAAGCAGGGCATACGCACCCGCGGTCCGGCGCTCATCGCCTACTTTCTCAAGGCGCTGTTGAAGCGCGACACGCCGATTTTCATGGAGACCCCCGTCACCGGATTGGTGCGCGGCAAGGACGCCGTGACCGGTGTGCGCTGCGCCGGCGGGAAAACGGTGCGGGCGCGTCTTGGCGTGGTGCTGGCCACCGGGGGCTGGGAAGCAGACCCGGAACTGACCCATCATTACGAAGGTCTGCCCGGATGGCGTTCCATGTTCCCGCCGTCGGTGAACGGCGACGGATTGCGGCTCGCCTCGGACGCCGGCGCCGCCGTGGGCCTGATCCGCAACAACCTGGCGCTGTTTCTCGGTTTCAACGTGCCGAGCGCGCGGGAAAAGGAATTCAGGCTGTCGTCCATTTACGAGTTGTTGTGCCCGCACACCATCGTGGTCAATTCAAAAGGCGAGCGCTTCGCCGACGAATCGTATTTCCAGAACGTCGCAGCCGCGCTCAGGCGCTTTGATATCTGGGCGCGCGAATTTCCAAACCTGCCCTGTTACCTGATATTCGACAGCCAGTACCTGCAGCGGTTTTCTTTCTGCGGCGCAGAACTCGGGACGCCGCCGCCGGACTGGGTGGAGCGCGCGCCCACGCTGGAGAAGCTCGCGGCCAGGCTGGGCGTATCGGGGAAGGGCTTGAAGAAAACCGTTGAACGCTTCAACGGCTTTGCACGAAAAGGCGTGGACGAGGATTTCCACCGTGGCGAGAAGGCCTGGACCCTGGCGAAGCGCGACCAGATGAGAGGCGGCAATGCGAAGAACCGGACCCTGGGGACGCTGGAACAAGGGCCTTACTACGGCATCAAGCTGTCGCCCAGCGCCTTCGCCTCGGGCGGAGTGCGCGTCTCACCCGCGGCCCAGGTATTGAATACCCGCCACGATCCCATCCCGGGCCTGTATGCCGTCGGCAATGCCGCAGCGCATACCGAGTACGGCGTTGGCTACCAGGCGGGATATTCGCTCGCCTCGGGCATGACGTTCGGCTATCTGGCGGTCCGGCACATGAAGCGCGGCGAGCGTAATGCGACCTCGCCGCGGCAGCGTCGAGCCGGATGAAACCTGAAAAGATCGGGATGATCGGGCTGGGCACGATGGGCTGGCAAATGGCGGCAAACCTGTGCCGCGCCGGACACCCGGTCCTCGCCTACGACATCGAGGCGTCGCGGCGTGAGAAATTTGCGCAGGAGTTCTCCACCGCGGCGCCGCGGCGCCCTGCCGACCTGGCGGCCGCCTCGATCATCATCACCATGCTGCCGAACGGCGCAGCGGTGCGCCAGGCGCTGACCGAGGGCGGCGCTGCCAGTCTCGTCAATACGCTGAATCCCGGCAGCGTCGTTCTGGATACGACTTCGTCGGTTCCGGCCGGCACACGGGAAATGGGGGCGCTGCTGGCCCGGCGTGGTGTCGGGATGGTGGACGCGGGCGTGTCGGGCGCGGTGGTCGGCGCGATCGATGGAAACCTGGTGTTCATGATCGGCGGCGAGGATGCGGCGGTCGAGCGCGTCCGGCCGGTGCTGTCGATTCTTGGCAAGCGCATGTTCCGCATGGGAGCGCTCGGGTCCGGCCATGCCATGAAGGCAATGAACAATCTGGTGTCGGCGGCGGGTTTCGCCGCCGCATGCGAAGCGCTGATCATCGGCAGGCGCGTCGGGCTCGATCCGGCGGCAATGATAGAGGTGTTCAACGCCTCCACCGGGCGCAATTTCTCCACCGAAAAATCCATGGGGAAAATAGTGGCGGGCACCTTCGATACGTCGTTCTCGCTGGGGCTGTTCGCCAAGGATGTGAAAATTGCCGCCGATCTCGCCGATGAAGCGGCATTTGCGTCCCCGATAAGCCATGCCGTGTGCAACTGGATGGCCGAAGCGCGGGATCACCTTGGCGGAGCAGGCGACCACACGCTCGCCTACACCTACTGGGACGCGAAACGCTCGGGGCAGTGAGGCATGCAAACCCGTCATTCCCCGATATCGGTGATTTTTGTAAGATATCACGTTCGCATATTGAGCCTACTCCATGCCCCGAGCGTCCCTGCTTCTAGACGATCAGCTTTGCTTTGTGTTGTACGCGACCTCTCGTGCCATCACCGCCGCTTACCGGCCGCTGCTCGAGCCGCTCAGGCTCACCTATCCGCAATACCTCGTGATGCTGGTGTTGTGGGAATCGGACAAACTCACAGTCCGCGAACTGGGCAAGCGCCTGTACCTCGACTCGGGAACGCTGACGCCGCTGCTGAAGCGTCTGGAAAAGACCCGCTATATCGAACGCAAGCGAAATGCCGGAGACGGACGGGAAGTGCTGCTTGCATTGACGGCGGCGGGGCGCAGGCTGAAGGTCCGGGCTGCGCCGATTCCGGAAAAAATGACTTGCAAGGTTAGAATCGCGCAGGGCCGGGCGGTACGGCTTCGCACCGAACTTCGCGCAGTGTTGTCCAAGTTGACTTTGATTGACGGCAAATAAAGGAGATACTCATGCCTATTCTTTACACCGCGACTTCCACTGCAACAGGCGGCCGTGCAGGCCGTGCGCGTTCATCCGACGGGGCCCTGGACGTCGCATTGTCGATGCCGAAGGAGATGGGCGGACCCGGAGGCAAGGGCACCAACCCGGAGCAGCTTTTTGCGGCGGGCTACGCCGCCTGCTTCGAGTCCGCGGTGCAGTTCGCCGCCATGCAGGCGAAAAAGAAGATCACCGAATCGGCTGTAACCGCCATCGTCGGCGTGGGTCCGCGGGACCAGGGCGGCGGATTCGGGCTGGCGGTGGAGCTCCAGGTGAAACTGAAGGGCGTGTCGAAGGAGGAGGCGCGGGCCCTGGTTGATACCGCCCACAATGTCATGTGTCCCTACTCCAATGCAACCAGGGGCAACGTCGATGTCAAGGTGAGCCTCGTCTGACGCAGCCTGCGGGAGGGGGCCCGGTTTTGTCCCGGCGCGGCGGGGCGTCCCGCCGGTTTTTCCAGCGGGCCGATGCCGACCGGGCGCCTGCCGATCGACTTTCCCGCGAAAGTCACAAAGCACCTGATCGGGCCTGACGCCCGCCAAGTGGCCGGTCGCGAACGCGATCCGGCGCAGTTTGTTTATTCAGCAAATAGTGCACGAAGGAACAATGACGATGGCGAAAGCGAAAGCGAAGGAGTTTGATGTCGTCATTGTTGGCAGCGGTTTTGGCGGGCTCGCGACTGCGATCGTGGCGAAGGCTTCAGGGCTGGAGCCCATCGTCATCGAAAAATCGAAAAAGATCGGCGGTGGCTCATGCCACTCGTACGGCATTCTCTGGGTGGGCGCGAACCATCTTCAGCAGGCGGCGGGTATCGACGATTCACCCGAGAACGTTGCCGCCTATATGTCCTATATCGAAGGCGGACAGGGCGATGCGCGCAGGGTTTCGGCATTTCTGAAGGAATCGCCGCGTGCCCTGAAGTTCCTGGAAGATTGCGGACTTGAATTCCAGCTCATCAAGGGGCTTGCCGACCACTACGACGGGCGCGCGCCCGGTTCCACCCGGTACGGACGCTCGATACAGACGCCGTTGTTTGCCACGCCCGAACTGGGCGAATGGCAAGACCGGCTGCTGGTGCCCCCGACCTTGCCGCGTGGCATTTCCGTCGAGGAACTGGTCGCCTGGGGCGGCATAGCAAATCCCTCGGAATGGCATTCGGATACGTTACCCGAGCGCCTGCGCAAGGGCTATGTCGGCCTCGGGCCGGGACTGGTCGGAAACGCGCTCAGAGAGGTGCTGCGCCGGGGAATTCCCATCGAAATCGGGGTGGGAGCGGCGGAACTGATCGAAAAAAATGGCCGGATAACGGGTATCGGGGACGCCGGAGGCCGCACGATAAGCGCGCGAAAGGGCGTGGTGATTGCAACCGGAGGCTACGATTCGAACCCGGAACTGGTGCAGAACTTCGAAAGCATACCGGGATGGGTAACGCAATTTCCGGAGTCGGTCACGGGCGACGGGCTGATCATGGCTGCGGAGGTGGGCGCGGCGGTAAAAGTCCTGCGCGACAAGCTTGATTTGTTCCTCGGCTTCAGCATTCCGAAGGCGGCCGACGATGAACCCGCGCAGCTGCGGCTGGCAGGTATCAGCGAATTGTTCTGTCCGCATACGATTGTCGTCAATTCATCGGCTGCGCGATTCGGCGACGAGGGTTATTTTCAGGGGCTGGTTCCGGCGTTGCGAAAATACGATGTATGGCGCCGCACCTATGAAAATCTGCCTTGCTATCTCATTTTCGACCAGCAGTACGTTTCCCGCTTTTCGTTCGCCGGCGGCGAGCCGGGTGCGGCGCCACCATCGTGGGTTACCCGCGCCGATTCGGTTGCCGGACTCGCCACCGCCCTGAACCTGGATCCGGCACAACTTTCCGCGACGGTTTCCCGCTTCAACAAGTTCGTCGCGGACGGGGCTGACCAGGACTTCCACCGCGGAGAAGAAAAGTGGACGCTGGCCAGCGGCTCGCTCGCCCGGCAAGCCGGGAATCCCAGCCTGGGTTCCATCATGAAGCCGCCGTTTTTCGGGGTGCGGCTGCATCCGAGCGGATGTTCGACCGCCGGCATAGTGGCCGATGAAAATGCGCGTGCCATGCACGTTCGCGGACAGCCGATCGAAGGCCTCTATGCGATCGGCAACGCCGCCGCGCGCGACGAATATGGCGTCGGCTATCAGGCGGGCTTCACGCTGGCATCGGGCATGACCTTCGGTTACCTTGCGGTGCGCCACATGAAACGATCAGGCGCCGGCCGCAAGGCGGCATGAACCTCCCGGTCTTACGGGCAGATCAATGAAACGACGGCACAACGGAGTGCTTCAAATGAGTGAAACCAACGCTACGAAAATGAAGCTGCAGGGCATCGACCTGGAGGTGCGCAGGAAAGGACGCGGGCCGGCAATGCTCGTCCTGCACGGCGGCAACGGTCCCATCACCGGGTATCCGTTTGCCGACAAGCTGGCCGAGCACTTCCAGTTGATCGAACCGGTGCATCCGGGTTTTGCCGGCAGCAATATCCCGGAGCATTTCGACAATCTCGAAGACCTCGTCTATCTTTACCTCGATCTGATGGATGCGCTGGACCTGAAGGATGCGATCGTCATGGGCAATTCCCTGGGCGGTTGGACCGCCGCGGAAATCGCGGTCAGGAACTCGCAGCGCATCGGCAGGCTGATCCTGGTCGATTCGGTCGGCATCAAGGCCGGCGACCGCGACAGCCGCGACCGCGCGGACATATTCGCGCTGCCGGTGGCGGAGCTCACCCGGCTGACCTGGCACGACCCTGCGCGGGCGCCGAATCCGTCGAAGATGAGCGAGGAGGAGGAGGTGCAGATTCTCGCCTCGAACCGGGTAGCCCTGTCGATGTACGGCTGGGACCCGTACCTGCATAACCCCAAGCTTCGTTATCGCCTGCATCGCATCAAGGCGCCGACCCTGTTCATCTGGGGCGAGAGCGACGGCCTGGTGACGCCGGCCTACGGCAGGGCGTTCAGCGCCATGGTCGCCGGATCCACTCTGGAAGTGATCCCCAAAGCCGGGCACGCCCCGCATCTGGAACAGCCGGATGCCTTCGTCCAGAAGGTGCTCGCCTTCGCCAAGCAGACAGGAGCAAAAGCATGAAAACCTGGTTTTTCACCGAGGACGCCTATCCCTATCTCCCGGACCCGAAGACGTACGAGTCGATCCGGGTCAATCTGCCCAATCGCAACTACGACCCGAAGAAGGGGGCCGAGTTGTACAGCCTGTACCTCGACCTGTGGTGTTATGCCGAGGAGCTGGGCATGGAGATCATGCTGAACGAACACCATCAGACCGCCACCTGCGTCATTCCCGCCGGCCCGGTCATGCTCGGCGCCCTGGCGCGGCTCACCAGGAAATCGCGGCTGCTGATACTCGGCAATCCGATCGCCAACCGCAATCAGCCGGTGCGCGTCGCCGAAGAGATGGCGATGGTCGATCTGCTGTCGAACGGCCGGCTCGAGTGCGGCTTTGTCCGTGGCGTGCCCTACGAGTCCTCGGCCGCCAACATCACCGCGTTTCGCGGCACCGAACGCCTGTGGGAGGCGCACGATCTGATCGTGAAGGCCTGGACCACGCATGACGGTCCGTTCAATTTCGAGGGCCGCTGGCATCACCACCGGCAGGTCAATATCTGGCCGCGTCCGTTGCAGCAGCCGCATCCCCCGGTATGGGTGACGGTGGGCAGCGCGGCAAGCACGATCCGGGTGTCGAAGGAAAAGTACGTTGGCGCGGTGTTCCTGGCCGGTTACGGCGGCATTCGCAGGATTTTCGACGGCTACCGCGACAACTATCTCAAGGCGCACGGTACGCCAGCGCCGCTGGACCGGCTCGCCTACTGTGCGCTGGTTTATGTGGGCGACAATCCGCAACTCGCCCGCGAAGGCGCGGACAAACTGCTGTGGTACATGACCTCCAACAAGGTGCCGCCGCAGTTCCAGAATCCGCCCGGCTATCATCCGCCGGCGGTTTCCTCGAAGATCATCAAGGGGGCCGGCGATGTCATGATGCCTGCCACGCCCACGCTCGATAAACAGATGGCCGCCGGCAATGTCTTCGCCGGAACACCCGATCAGGTATTCGCGCAAATCAAGGCGTTCTGGGAGTACAGCGGCGGTTTTGGCCATCTGCTGATGATGGGCCAGGCCGGTTTTCTCACCCGCGAAGAAACCATGCGCTCCATGGAGCTGTTCGCGAGGGAGGTGTACCCTCGATTGAAGGAACTGAACGCCGGCTACGACGAGGGCAGGATGCAGGAATTGCGCAAGTCCCTGCCCGATGTTGCACAGGTGCCGATGGCTGGCATCGGCCTGGATTTCGTGCGCTAGGGCGACCGCTTCCTCGGCCCGAAGACCGTAGGGCTCCTTGGATAAAGGTAAAATGCGCCACGCTTTTTTACCGAAATCGCGTTTTTTGCGCGGCTGGTTTCATCAGCCGTGCAAAAAATGCGATTCGCCCTTTTTTGCCCAACCTCCACGGTTCCTGGGACCGCTTCCCCGGCCCGGAGACCGTATGGCTCCTTGTTTTAGTCCGGATGATGAACCCATCCGGACTAAAACAAGGACCTTGGATAAAAGCAAAATCCTCTTTGCGCTTTTCTTCGAAATCGTGTTTTTTGTGCGGCTGGTTTCATCATCCGTGCAAAAAACACGATTCATACAACCGTTGCTCAACCACCGTTCGCCATACGCCACTCAAGGACAGACATGGGCAAGCTCTTCGATGAAAACGTCCGGCTGTTCGACGGGCTGATTTACGATCGTGTCGCCTATGGGCGGCGACCGGGTTGCGACCCGGAACTGATCTCCCACGGGCTGGAGCCCGTCACGGAGATCGAGGCGCGCGGCATGAAGCATCTCACCGACGTCGATGCCGAGTTGCTGACGCACAAGCTCACCACCATCGTCGAGGAGGCGCGCGACGTGTACCAGGCGCTGTCGATCAGCGAGGCGATCATGGTGGGCGACATGAACTGCGGCATCTTCACCGCCTCGGGCGATCCGGCCATGGTGGCGACGGGCATCTACTTCCACACCATGCTCAACAATTCGCAGTTGAAGTACGCCAACAAATATTACCGGCCCGACCCCAGCGTAGGCCTGGCCGACGGCGACATTTTCTTTTTCAACGACGAACTGGGCGGCGGCGTTCATCCCTACGACATGTTTACCGCCATGCCGGTGTTCTGGAAGGACGAACTGGTCGCCTGGGTGAGCTGCGGCGGCCATCAGGGCGACAACGGCTCGCCCACGCCGGGCGGCTTCAACGCCAAGGCGAAGACCCGCTACGACGAAGGCCTGCACATCCCGATGATGCGTATCGGCCGCGGTTTTCTGCTGCACCAGGACGTGCTCGACATGCTGGCCGGGTCGGTGCGCAACCCGTTCGTGTTCACCTCCGACCTGCGCTCGCGCGTCGCCACCATGCTGCAGATGCACAAGCGGCTGTGCCGCGAGATCGAGCGGCGCGGGGTGGAACCGGTGGTGGGCGGCATGCGCATGATGCTGATGCGCGGCGAGGCGGCCGCCCGGGCGCGCCTGCTGCAGGTGAACGACGGCATTTTCCGCATCGTCATGTTCAACGACGACGAGATCGGCGTCGGGCCCGGGCTCACCCGGGTGCCGGTCACCATGATCAAGGAAGGCGATGAACTGACGGTGCTGGTGCAGGGCGTGTCGCCTGAAAATTCCCTCGGACCGATGCACTCCACCTGGCACCTGACCCGGGCCGCCACGGCGGTATACCTGTTCTCGTATTTCTACCGCGGCCTGCCGCCCAATGCGGGCCTGCTGCAGCCGGTGCGCTACCTGGTGGAGGGGCCGTCGATCGCCAATGCCCGCGACGAGCTGGCCCACGGCATGGGCACCGGCATCGCCGCCATGGTGGCCAACGGCGCGCACGTGCTCGGCTCCAAGGCGCTGTTCGACAGTCCCTACCGCGATTCGGTGCAGGCGCCGCATTCGCGCAATCAGAACGTGTTCATTTTCGCGGGGGAAAACCGCCTCGGCTACTTCACCGCGAACATCACCGCCACGGCGAATGCCTCCGGGCAGGGCGGGCGCTTCGACGGCGACGGCGAAGGGGCGATCGGCTTTTTCTGGGGGCCGTTCACCGACTCCGGCGAAGTCGAGGACATCGACCGCAGGCTGCCGCACTTCGTGCTGTCGCGGCGGCTGGAAAAGAACGGCCACGGCTGGGGCAAGTACCGCGGCGGCCCGCCGTACGTGGAAGTCGGCACCGCCTGCGGCCATACCGGCTGTTTCCTGTCGAGCTGGGGTTCGGCCGACAAGCTGTCGCACAACCCCGGCCTGATGGGCGGCTACATGGGCCCGCCGAATCCGCGCGTGATCATCGAGGACACCAATCTCATCGAAATGATCCGCGAGGGCAAGGACATCGACCTGAACAGCTACGACGTGGTCAAAGACCAGAGCGTCATGGGCACCTACCGCATCGAGGCCTCCGGACAGCCCAACGAGCATCACAAGGAAGGCGACCTGATGATCTACAACCTGGGCGGGGGCGGCGGCTACGGCGACGTGCTGGAGCGCGATCCGGCCCGCGTCGCCCGTGACATCGTGGAGGAGTTGATCACCGCCGACGTTGCGCTGAGGATCTATGGGGTGGTGTTCGATCCGGCCACACGGCGCCTGGACATGGCGGCCACCGAGGCGCGCCGCGCCGAATTGCGCCGGGAACGCCTGGCGGGCGCCCGGCCATTCAAGGAATTCGCCGCCGGCTGGCTGAAGAAGCGCCCGCCGCCGCACGTCATCAAGTACTACGGCGACTTTCCCGACCCGCGCGCGCCCGGCTACGACAAGCCTTTCTGGGGATTTTATGGCGATGTGGCGGAAACCCTGTTTCGCGGCGAGGCCTGATTTTGCATTGAATCGGCCGCTATCCGGTCATCCCGATTGAAGCGCCCGTATTGAATCGTCAGTGTTGAATCGCCAGTGTTGAATCGCCAGTGTTGAATCGTCAGTGTTGAATCGTCAGTGTTGAATCGTCAGTTCACTGAAGCATCAAACCGCATCGAAGGGGAAGTATGCGCGTCCGGATCACCGAAAGCCTCGACATCGATCTCGCGGCCGAAAAATGGCTGTGCAATCGTTGCGCCCATGACCTTGGCAGCGCCCATCGCTCGTACAAGGAGGGCTGCATGGTGCGGGAACGCAATCCGCACGATGTCCATTTTCCGCGAGGCCCGAACAAGGAGTTCAATTTCTCATTCGATCCGGAGTGGATGCGCATCATCGAGTTTTACTGCCCGAATTGCGCGGTGATGGTGGAGAACGAATACCTGCCGCCCGGACACCCGCTCACCTGGGACATCCAGCTGGATCTGGAGGCGTTGAAGGAAAAGCACGGCTTCAAGGGCGGACCCGGCGGCGGTGCCCGCGCAGGTTCGAAATGAGCAGGCGCATCGGCATCGACATCGGCGGCACGTTCACCGACGTGGTCTATTTCCGCGACGGCGCCATAGACCGGGGCAAGGCGGACACCACCCACTACGATCTGAAGGTCGGGGTGATGAACGCGCTCGCCGCCGCCGCGGGACGCGCGGGCATCGGCCTGGCGGAGGCGGTGAAAAGCGCCGACTCCATCGTCTATTCGACCACCGTCGGCACCAATGCGCTGATCGAGCGCAAGGGCACCAGGCTCGGCCTGATCACGACCAAGGGCTTCGAGGACACGGTGCCGGTGGGCCGCTCGAGAAATTTCGCCGACGGACTTGAACCCGAGAAGAAATACGACCGCGGCCGCGCCCGGCGCCCCCTGCCCATCGTCGAGCGCAATCTCATCGTCGGCATACAGGAGCGCATCGACAACCTGGGGCGGGTGTTCATGCCCATCCGGGAACACGAGATTCGCAGCAAGGTGCAATACCTGGTGGACCAGGGCGTGCGCGGCTTCGTGGTGGTGCTGCTCAATTCCTTCGTCAATCCGGAACACGAACAGCTGATCGGGCGGATCATCACCGAGCAGTTTCCCGAGACCTGCCTGGGGCACATGCCGGTGTACCTGTCGCACCAGATTTCGCCCAAGCTGGGCGAGTACCGGCGCTCGATGACGGTGCTGCTGGACGCTTACCTGCGTGAAGTCACCGAGGATCACCTGGTGCGGCTGTCCGACGAGCTGCGCGACGGCGGCTACCATCGCCCGGTGTTCGTGGCGAAGAACACCGGCGGCCTGTCCTCGCTGTCGCGCTCGCAGGCGTTGCACCTGTTCGGCTCCAGTCCCGCTGCGACGGTCGTGGGCGCGGACCACGTCGGCAGCCAGATCGGCACGCGCAACATACTCGTGTCGGACATGGGCGGCACCAGCTTCGATGTGGGCGTGGTCATGGAGGGGCGCGACCGGGTCTACGAATACGATCCCATCATCGATCGTTTCCGCGTGCAGATACCCTATGTCGCGCACTGGTCGGTGGGCGCCGGCGGTGGTTCGATCGCCAAGCTGGTTGGCGGCCATCTCACCGTCGGTCCGGAAAGCGCGGGTTCGAATCCGGGCCCGGCCTGCTACAACCGCGGCGGCGACAAGCCCACGGTGACCGACGCCGACGTGGTGCTGGGCTATCTCAATCCCGAGAATTTTCTCGGCGGCACCAAGAAACTGGTGGCGGCGCGCGCCGAAGAAGCGATCACGAAGCACATCGCCGAACCGCTGGGCATCCCGTTGCTGGAGGCGGCCTGGCGCATCAAGCAATTGATCGACGGCTACATGGGCCAGGAGATGTACCGCATCTGCACCCTGATCTCAGGCCAGGACCCGCGCGACTTCGTATTGTTCGCGCTGGGAGGCGCCGGCCCGCTGCACGCGGCGGGCTATGCCGAGGGCACCGACGTGAGCCGCATCGCGACCTTTCCGTTCTCCTCCGTTTTCGGTGCGTTCAGCACACTCGGCATGGACATCGTCCAGAGCTACGAGAAAAGCGTCAACCTGAACCTGTACTCCTACCGCACGCAAAGCTACACCACGGCCAATATCGCCGTGTTCAACGCGGAGGTCGAGAAGCTGATCGAGCTGAGCCGCCGCGACATGGAGGAGGAAGGCTTCGACCTGACCCGCATCTCCATCCAGCTGGAGCTGCAGATCTGTTACGGGCAGCAGCGCCAGACCCTCCCCGTCGTGGTGCCGCAACTGAAGCTCGCCACCGCCGAGGACATCAAGGTGGTGTGCGACCTGTTCAATGACACCTATGCCGGGAAGTACGGCAAGGGCGCGTGCTACCCCGAGGCCGGCATCGAAGTGGTCGAACTGCGGCTGAATGCCGTCGGACCCGTGGACAAATACGTCATGGCGCAGCGTCCGCACACCGGCAAGGCCGGCGCGCATGCGGGCAGCCGCCAGGCGTACTGGGGACCGGAGCGCGGCCCGGTCGCCACGCCGGTCTACCTGCGCGATTCGCTGGCGAGCGGCTTCGATGTCGCCGGGCCGGCGATCGTCGAAGCCGACGATACCGTGATCCTTGCGCCTCCGGGCTGGCTTTTCCGCACCGACGACTACGGCATCGGCTGGCTGGAGCGCTCGCGCTGATGGCCGCCGCAGGGCAGGCCGCGCGGTTGCCGGCGGCGCTACGGCGGGCCGGTCCGGACCTGTTTGTGCCGTTCAGTTTCGGCATCGCCCGCCGCATGGAGCAGCTCAGCTGGGGCGAGCTGGTCGAGGACCCGGGCCTCGCCGCATTCGCCATCAAGTCCGCCGAAAAAGGGTTGGGCGCCGACGGCGTCATCAACTGGTTCGACGGCTGGCTGGAAGCGGAAAGTGCAGGCCTTGCTTGCGAACGCGACGGGGACGGTGGGGTTGGGGTGGCTCCCACGCCACTCAAGGTCGCGCCCGATTCCTCCGGGGTGGCCGCGTCGATGCTGGAGGGCCGGCCGGCGAAAGTCGCCCTGGACATCGCCGCGCGGCTTTGTCAGCAGGCTGGCGAGCACGGCCTGGTGTTCGGGTACCTCACCGGGCCGGCGACCTTGCGGGTGCGCCTGTACGGCGCGGCGCCGGGCGACAAGGCGGCGAACGGGATGGCAATTGAAACCGCGGGCAGCCTCGCCCTCGCGCTTGCCCGTGCCTACTGCGATGCCGGGGTCAGCGCGCTGGTCGTGTCGGAGGAGGAGTCGTGTGTCGATGAGACCGCGGTAGCCGCGCTCGCGCCGTTGTTCAACCTGGCCGACTATTACGGCGCCCCGGTCATCCATCTGTCCCGTCAGCCTCTGTCCGCTGAAGCCGCCGGACTGCTTGAAAAACTGGGCGCGCGCATCCCGGGCGCGGATCCGGACATCATCGCGTTGCCGATCGGCAACGCGTCCGTCGATGAATGCGCCCAGGCATGGCGCGCGTCGAGCCGCGGCAACAGGCGCCTGGTGATTTCGACCGGGGATATCCCTGCCGATACTCCGGCAGAGGATCTGATCGCGCTGGGGAAGATCATCAAAGCGGCCTGAACAGGAACTGGAAGCGAACCGGAAAGCGAATCAGCACATGTACAGCATCGACATCGATATCGGCGGCACTTTCACCGACGGCTTCTTCTCGGACGGCGGGCAGATCCGCACGCGCAAGGTGCTCACCACCCCGCACGACGTCAGCGAGTGCTTCATGAACTGCGTGCGCTCGGGCAGCGAGGCATTTGAACTCGGACTCGAAGATTTCCTGCTAAAGACCAACGTGGCGCGGGTATCGACCACCATCGGCACCAACCTGCTGGTGCAGCGCGCCGGTCCGCGCATCGGCCTCGTCGTCACCGCGGGCGCGGAGCGCTCGCTCTATGGCCGTGGCGATGCCACGGTGATAGGCCGCTACGTCGCTGCGAACATGGTGATCGGCGTGAACGAGTCGGTCGGCGATGACGGCCGGGTCGCGCGCGAGCCGGATGCGGGGGAAGTCCTGGCCGCGGTCCGCCAACTGGTGCAGAACGGCGCGCGCATGGTGGTGATCAGCTTCGCCAACGCCTGGCGCAACGCCGCCAACGAGCGCAACGCGCGGGAGGTGGTACGGGCGCGCTACCCGGTGCATTACCTGCGTTCGGTGCCCTTGCAACTAGGCACTGACATAGTGCATGTCTCGGACGACCACGCGCGCACCAACTCAGGCGTGCTCAATGCCTATGTGCACGGCGAGATGGCGCGGCGCCTGTACCGCGCGGAGGACCTGTTGCGCGCGGCCGGCTATGCGCGGCCGCTGCTGGTGGTGCATGCCAACGGCGGCAACGCGCGGGTGGCCAAGACCGTGGCGCTCAATACCCTGCATTCGGGTCCGGCCGCGGCGGTGCGCGGCGCGGTCACCCTGGCGAAACTGCTGGGGATGGCGAGGGTGGTCACCGCCGACATGGGCGGCACCAGCCTCGATATCTCGGTGATCCGCGATGCGAAGCTGCCGATGAGCGACACCTCGCACGCGGCCGGCGCCGAGATCGCCGTGCCGATGATAGAGCTCGACGCGGTCGGCGCCGGCGGCGGCAGCCTCGCCTCGGTGAAGGATGGCGCGCTGCGCGTCGGGCCGGAAAGCGCGGGTTCGGCGCCCGGCCCCGTTTGCTATGCCAAAGGAGGCGTCGAGCCCACCGTCACCGATGCAAATGTCGTGCTGGGCTACATTGATCCCGAGTACTTTCTCGGCGGCAAGATGCGCCTTGATCGGGAGAGCGCGCGCCGCGCCGTGGAGCGCCGCATTGCGCGGCCGCTCAAGGTTTCGCCTGAACAGGCGTGCCGCATGATTCGCGACCAGGTGAACCGCAGCATAGCCGCGGAAATCAACGCGCGGCTGGGCGGCGAACCGGCGGCGAGTTTCACGCTGTTCGCTTTCGGCGGCTGCGGGCCGCTGCACGCCTGCGCCATCGCCGCTGCGATGGGAGTGCGCCGCATCGTGGCTTTTCCCTTCGCCTCGGTGTTCAGCGCCTTCGGCAGCAGCACCACCGACATACGACACAGTTACGCCCGCACCCTGGGGGCGGTCGCGGACGCAGCCGGCGAGGCGGCCGCCACGCTGCGCTCCTTTCGCGAACAGGCGATACGCGATATGGCAGGCGAAGGCTTCGCCACCGGGGACATCCGCATGGTCGCGGAACTGCGCATTGTCGATCGCATGGCAGCGAAAGCGCAGGCGCAAGGTACCAACGCGCAGGCGCAAGGTACCAACGCGCAGGCGCAAGGTACCAACGCGCAGGCGCGTACCGTGGCCCTGTCCCCCGAGCGCAGTCTCGAGGACAGCGTCGAAGACATACGCCGTGCGGCGGACGGCGGCAGCATAGACAGCGTGCGCCTCGCGGCCGAATGCCCGGTGCCGCACTGGGAGCCGGGCAAATTGCCCGAAGCCGCCGGCGCGCTGCCGCAGCCCAAGGGCAGGAGAAAGGTGTTCTGGGAAACGGGCGAGGCAGTGGAGACCGCCATTTACGATGCGCTCGCGTTTCAGCCGGGGCATCGGCTGCAGGGTCCGGTCATCGTCGAGGCGCCCGATACCGCCATCGTGGTCGATGCGGGATGGGTCCTGTCGGTGGATCCCTATGGCAATTCGGTCATGACGCGCGCTTAGCCGGCAGTCCCGTTCATGGGGTGACACCACCTTAAGGATGTCGCGGAAACCCGCAAGGCAGGACAACGGCGCTTCCCCCGGAGGGCACTCGTCCAGTGCCCGTTTCACCCCACGCCGCCGCGCCGGATATATACGGATATATATTTAGAGTATATAACTCGAAAAATTTATGTAAAATAGAGTTATGTACTCCAGACTGCTTGCGTCTCCCCCCACTCAAAGCTTCTTTCTGTTCGGTCCGCGGGGCACGGGAAAAACGGCATGGCTGCGAGATCGCTTTCCGAACGCGCCCTGCTTCGATCTGCTCGATTCGGCAACGTACACGGAGCTGCTCGCGTCGCCGCGGCGGCTGGAGGACCGGATTCCGGCAGGTCATCGAAGCTGGGTGGTCATCGACGAGATTCAGCGCGTACCGGAATTGTTGAACGAGGTCCATCGTCTGATCGAAGGGCGCCGCCTGAAGTTTGTCATGACCGGCTCCAGCGCCCGCAAGTTGCGCGCGCGAGGCGTCAACCTGCTTGCGGGCCGGGCGCTCACGCGCCACATGCACCCGCTCACCGCGGCCGAATTGGGCGCCGACTTCGACTTGCCGCGCGCAGTGCGATTCGGCACGCTGCCGTTTGCCTGCACCACCGGCCGGCCGCAGGAGTACCTGGCAAGCTACGTCTCGACCTATCTTCGCGAGGAAGTGCAACAGGAGGGCTTGACGCGCAATCTGGCCGCGTTCGGCAGATTTCTCGAAGCAGCGAGTTTTTCGCAGGGTGCGGTGTTGAACATGTCGGCTGTGGCACGCGAATGTGGCGTGCACGGTAAAGTTGCCGAGGCCTATTTCGCCATCCTCGAGGATCTGATGATTGCGGTGCGTGTCCCGGTATTTGCGCGGCGGGCCAAGCGCCGCCTGGTTGCGCACCCCAAGTTCTATTTTTTCGACGCCGGCGTATTCGGCGCCATCAGACCGAAAGGTCCCCTCGATTCGCCGGAGGAAGCGGGCGGCATTGCGCTCGAAACGCTCGTTTTGCAGCAGCTTCGCGCAATCAACGAATACGGGTCACTGGGCTACGGCCTGTACTACTGGCGAACCGCCGTCGGCGAAGAAGTGGATTTCGTGCTTTACGGCGAGCGCGGCATGCATGCATTCGAAGTCAAATCGAGCGCCAGGCTGCGCGATGAAGATTTTCGCGGCTTGCATCGCCTGCGCGAGGACTATCCGGCGGCGCGCTGCTACCTGCTGTATCCCGGCACGCGCCGCTGGCACGAGCGCGGCGTTGACATATTGCCGCTGAACGAGGCGCTGCCGGGGCTGGCGAAGCTGTTGTGAGGCGACTTGCCGGCGCCACAACCTGCGCGCTGAGCGGGCGGCTGATCCGCAGGGTTGGTCCGTCAGTCTGAGCGCGGAAACTGCCCGGCAGACGTGCAACCGGATTTTTTCGGTGGCAACGTTGCGCGAGCGCGCGGTCTGGATGACGAACGAATTACGGCGCAATCGGAAAAACCCGATTGGCGAATTCGGCACCGTAGAAGCGTTCGGTGATCCGGCGCTTGCGTTCGTACTCGCCCAATCCCGGCGGCAGGGTGGATTCGGCGAGGCTGCGCGCGGCGTCGAACATTTCGGTGCATAACCTGACACGCTCGTCTGGCGTGAGGCGGCGGTACTGCGCGTCGACGAATCGTCGAAACTCAGGTGTCGTATCCGGCATCCATCCACTTTCGCAAAAGAATATCGACGCTCATCGCGACGGATCCCGTCAACATGTGGGGGATTGCGCCACCCTCCAGGCGGGCAAGGACATCGCGCAATACCTCAAGTTCGCTGTTCATTCACGCTGCCGCAGGGATCGAATGTTGCAGAAATGACGCCGATTCGCGAGCAAGGATAAATCAGATACGACCGGGCTGTCCGCGCGAGGCACAAAACCGATTTTCTGTACTGACAATGTACAGATGCTGTTATGGCGGCCCATTGGAAATACAGCCGGAAATACAGCCATGACCGCGATTGCCAAATCAAAACCGAAAGCAGAACGCATTGACCTGCGCGTCAGTGCCACCGCCAAGGCGTTGTTACTGCGCGCGGCGGCGGCGCGCCGGGTATCGGTCAGCGAGTTCGTGCTGGATAGCGCGCAAACGGCCGCGTTCGAGACGCTTGCGGACCGCCGCGAGTTTCACCTGGACAACAAGCAGTGGGCGGCCTTTCTCGACGCCCTCGACGCGCCACCCAAGAAAAAACCCAGATTGGAGAAACTGCTCAAGACGCCCAGTGTGTTTGAGTAGTGGCCGCATTGGCCATAGAGAAGCTGCGGGCAGACCATGATCTCGCGCAATTCGACTGTGGCAACGACGAACTCAATCGCTTTCTCAAGCGTTTCGCGCTGGCCAATCAGCAGGCGCAATACACCCAGACCTATGTCGCTTGCCGAACCACAATAGTCGTGGGGTATTACAGCCTGGCCTTCGGTTCGGTTGCGCATGAACGAGCGCCGGATCGCGTGAACAAGGGGCATTCGCGCCATCCGATCCCGGTCATGATCCTGGCGCGCCTGGCGGTGGACCTGAGCGTGCAAGGCGAGGGGCTCGGGCAGGGGTTGCTGAAGGATGCCCTGGAACGGACCGCGCGGGCCGCCGATATCGGTGGATTGCGCGCGATGCTTGTGCATGCGAAAGACGATTCGGCGCGTATTTTTTACGAACACTTCAATTTCGAACGCAGCCCCACCGATCCGTACCATCTTTACATGCTGCTCAAGTATCTCAAGCGCATGATGCGCTGAGGGTCGAACGATTCGCGCCGGCGTTTTCCAGAGCCGCCCTGGCCGGTGAAACCACGGATACGACCGCCCCTGACCCGCTCAGGGAAGCCGCCTGATCGGCTCAGACGGCTGAAGCGACACGAAATTCCCATCACTTATCCCTCCCTGAAAGCAATCATGGCCACGCTGTTACTGCACCTTGCTAGCTGATCGCAACTCCAATAGACTAGCTATTAGCTAACCCGGTCAACGGCCATGAATATAGTCAACATCCACGAGGCCAAGACCCACCTGTCACGCCTGCTGGAGGCTGTCGAGCGCGGGGAGGATGTGATCATTGCCCGTGCGGGGCAGCCGATCGCGACCTTGACCGCGTACAAGCCGCCACGCCGCAAGATCGCGCCGCCGGGAAGCCTGGAGGGACGGGGTTGGATAGCGGACGACTTCAATGCGCCGCTCGACGATCTGTTCGACGCGCTCAAGGACGACGCTTCCGCTGCGAACGACGCGCCTGCCGCCGCACCCGGTAAATGAGGCTGCTGCTCGACTCCCAGATCGTCTACTGGTGGATGTTCGAGCGCACGCGCGTGCCGGGCGCGGCCGTTGCGCTGGTCGAGCAGACCGAGGATGAGGTGCTGGTAAGCCGGGCTACGCAGTGGGAGATGGCGATCAAGATCGCCAACGGCAGGTTACGGATCGACTTTCCGCAATTCTGCAAGCAAGTGGTCACCGACGGCTTCTCGTGGCTGTCGATCGAGAGTCCCCACCTGCTTCAAGTTGCCGCGCTGCCTGCGTTTGGCGATCACAAGGACCCGTCATTCGACGCCTGTTGGTGGCGCAATCCCTGATCGAACCGCTGATCCTGCTTACCACGGACGCAAAACCGGCCCGCTACGGCTCTACGGTGCGCGTGCTGTGACGAGACTCGGACTTTCTGGACAGCCGAGGAGGGGTCATTGAAATTCATAGAGGTCGAATACAACCAGGATCTGAAGCCGCTCGAAACCGCACTGTCGGGTGTGAAGCGACCGGGCGACTTCTTCGTCAGCGGAGCGATGGAAATGCCGATGCCGAAGGTGAAAGTCCAGGGCGCGGGAACGCTGTCGTTTCCAGTTCCCGACGCGCAGGTCGCGGCGATCGTGAAGCGGGCCGAACGGGCCCCCTACGGCAGGGGCGAGAAGACGATTGTTGACACATCCGTACGCAAGGTCTGGCAGGTCGCTCCCAACAAAGTCCGGATCGACGGAAAATCCTGGGCGGCGAGCTTCGAAACCATCCTTTCGAAAGTGCGCGCCGGGCTGGGTTGCGAGGGTGGCGCCGTGTCCGCCGACCTTTACAAGCTGCTGGTGTACGACCGGGACGGCTTCTTTCTTCCGCATCGGGATACGGAGAAGACTGACGGGATGTTCGGCACGCTGGTCGTCACGCTGCCCTCGGCGCATCGTGGTGGCGAATTGCGGATTCGGCATGCGGGCCGCGAGGTCACAGTGGATACCAGTGCCGCCGAGTTCTCCGAGCTTTCCTACGTGGCCTTCTACGCCGACTGCGAACACGAGGCGCTGCCCGTCCGATCGGGCAACCGCGTTTGCCTGGTGTACAACCTCGCGCAGAGACGCGGGAAGGGCAAAGGCAGGACGCTGAAGGCTCCAGAGTACGAATCCCGGATCTCGGAAGCCGCCGCGATCCTTGATCGATCTCTAAGAGCATCGGCTGCTCCGGCGAAGATCGCGTGGCTTCTGGAGCATCAATACAGTACGGCGGGGCTTTCGTTTTTCGCCTTGAAGGCTTCCGACGCGGCAAAGGTCCATGTCCTGGTGCAAGCAGCGGAGCGTGCGCAGTGCGCTGCGCATCTGGGAATCGTCCACATCGGAGAATCCGGAGCTGCCGAGCCGGACTACGACGAGTACTCCTACCGATCGCGCTGGAACCGTTACCGGGACGACGAAGATGACGAAGATGACGAAGACGGGGAAGCTGAAGACGAGGACGATGAAGTAGAAGACGAGGACGATGAAGGCGCCGATTTCACGGCCGTCACGGTCGATGACTCCTGGCAGTACATCGACGAATGGCGAGATACCGGGGATCTCGCCGTAGAGTTCGGTCCTATTCCTCTTGCGGATGGCGAGTTGCTTCCAGAAGGCGCACTCGACGGTGAGCCGCCCGACAGCAAGCGGCTGACGGAAGCTTCAGGCAACGAAGGCGCATCCTACGAGCGCTCGTATCATCGAGCGGCGCTCGTCCTCTGGCGCCGGGATCGCTATGCGGAAGTCCTGCTGCAGGCCGGAGTCGTTGCGGCGTTACCTTACTTGAAGCAGTTGACCTCCGGCGGAAAGGGAGCGCGCCCGGAAGCGCTCGCGCTCGCGCAACGGATGGTGGAGGCGTGGCAAGGTGATTCGCGACGATGGCACGGCTGCTTCGGCGGCGAAGGCCGGCCGGAGGCGTCTCACCGGATCGAGATGATCGCCGCGCTCGGAGGGCTGAAGGCGGCCGGTCTGCTGGAGAGGTTCATCGCGGATACCGTTGCTGCGTCGTATGACGGTTCAGAAACCGCGGCGTTGATTTCGTCGGTTCATGTGCTGGGCGACACGAAGGCTGCAACGCTTTTCTCTGGTTTGATCTCGGTACGGATGCCGAACCGTCCCAACGAATGCGCGGAGCTTCTGCTCGCCCTGAGCGAAGATCCTTCACGCTGCTTTCCGGAAGTCGCGGAATCTGCCATTGCCGGCCTCGATCGTATCGGCAGGCGGGATCCGAAATCAGAGGATGATGACTGGGAACCGGAAGAGCGCCGCCGTCCGCTCGGCCCCCAGTTTCTTGTGAACCTGCTGGAGGCGTTGCGGCGTTTCAAGACCGAGACTCTTCGTGACTCTGCGGCCGAGAAGGTCGTCGGGCGTCCCGAAACGTTCAGTCCTGTAGCGCTTGTTGTTCCCGCGCTCGAACAGATCCACGCCGAGCGTGGGCGCAAAGCGGCCGCATCTGACGCGAGCGTTCTACATCTGTGGAGCCGATCAGCGGAGTTTTTGCTTCGGCGCAGCGAGGCGCCTCCCGGACCGCCATCGAACTGGCGTCTGGATGTAAGACTCTCCTGTTCCTGTCCGGACTGCCGGGAGTTGCAGGCCTTCGCTCTCGATCCCGCGGAGCGGGTTCACCGGTTTCGTGTAAAAAAAGAGCGCCGCCAACACCTTCACAATGCCATAGACAAGCACCGCCTTGACATGACGCACGTCACCGAGCGTGTGGGTTCGCCTCAGACGCTGGTCTGCACCAAAGACCGCCGTACTTTCGACCGGCGCCTGAAGCAATACAGGCATGAGATCGCCGCCATGCGCACGCTCGTCGGACTGGCGCCCAAGTCCGCCGCCGCCGCTGCTCTGTCCGCGAGAATGCTGGCTGCCGCGAAACTGGCTGCCAAGGGAAAATCAGAGGGCTCGTAAGGGCTCGTGAAAGTCAATCCGTGCGCGGTGAGGCGCTTCCGCGTCCGACGCCGAGTGCGTATGATTCGCCGGAGAACAGGGCGCCAGGAGGTGAGCGATGGAAGTTTTCCCGGCAGTTTCGGTGGACGCGGGGGTGCGATTCGGAAAGCCATGCATCGCTGGCACCCGCGTGGACGTCGCAACGGTGGTCGCGGCGCTTGGGGCCGGTGAGAGCTACGCGGATGTGGAACGCGATTACCGCCTGACCCGCGAGCAGATTCTGACCGCGCTGCGCTTTGCCGCCCACATGGCGGCGCACCTGCTCCCGCAGTGAAGGCCGCGTGAAGGTATTGCTCGACGAGAACTTCCCGCCTTCCCTCTATCACCGGCTTCGCGCAGCCGGGCATGACGCCGAGCACATCATTGTCCTCGGCCAACGCGGGATTCCGGACCCGGCCATCCGGCAACGGCTGCTGGCGGAAGAACTCGTGTTCCTCACCAACGGCTAAAATGACGCGCAATTCCTGCCGCATCCCTCCCTGAAAGCAATCATGGCCACGCTTCTGATCGACGTCACACCCCGCGGCATCGCCACCATCACCCTCAATCGTCCCGAAAAAAGCAACACCTACAACCAGGACATGCTCGACGAGCTGGTGGCGCAGTTCACGGCGCTGGGGCGCGATCCGAAAGTGCGGGTGGTGGCGCTGCGCGGCGCGGGCAGGCATTTCACCGGCGGCGCGGACATCGGCGGGATCGGCGCCATGGTACGCACGCCGCCCGGCCCGGATCTGCTGGACATGCTGATGGCGCTGGACACATTGCCCAAGCCCACGGTGGCGTTGATACACGGCGCCTGCATGGGCGGCGGCGTGGCCATGGCCGCGTGTTGCGACATCGTGATCGCCGCGCCGGACTCGTTCTTCTCGATCCCGGAAGTGCGCCTGGGGATCGCGCCGACCCTGCTCGCCACGCTGTTCATCCGCGCCATGGGCCATCGCAATTTCCGGCGTTACGGGCTGACCGCCGAGCGATTCGAGGGCGAGGAAGCGCTGCGCATCGGGCTCGCGCACCAACTGTGCGCCCGGGAGAAATTCGACGAGCAACTGGCGGCGACAGCGGAGAACCTGCTGCTGGGCGCCCCTGGCGCGCTCGCCGAACTGAAGGCGGCCTCGGCCGCATTCGCCGCGCCGGCGGTGACCCTGTCGCTGTTGAGAGAGCTGGAATCGGGGCACGCCGGGAGCGTGCATTCGCCCGAGGCGAAGGAAGGCATCGACAGCTTCAAGGAGAAGCGCAAGCCCGACTGGTATCCGGAGCCCTGATGATGCGGGCACGAAATGTGACAACTTGAAGCGGCACTGCCTTTATTGATGCGCCGAAGGGATTCCTCCAGAACGATTACGCTGCGCGGCGTTCCAAGTCCAGAATCGAAAGATTCCTGGTTCCGGGCAGGGTCCGCAGCAGGGAAAGCGCGGGTGATGCACCGCGTCATCGATCGATGGAGGCTTCATGAACCAGGTCGCGGCGATGCTCCAGGTGGCGAAAGCACAGCGGGCGAACGCGGTCGATATCGTCGGCGTGGCGAGCGGCGCGGGCGCGCCGCTGCCGCACTCGGCGATTGCGCCCGACGCGCTGATCGCGCATGGGTTGATGCCGCGCCTGCAGTCGCTCGGCATCGATGTCACGTGGCATGGCTACGTGCGTCCGGAGGCGGGCGGCGCACAGGATCCGCTGACCCAGGTGCAATCGATCAGCGAGCAGCTCGCCGAGCGGACGCAGAGCATCATGGCGCGCGGCCGCTTTCCGCTGGTGCTGGGGGGCGACCATTCCTGCGCCATCGGCACCTGGAAAGGCATCATCCGCGCGCTTGCGCCTGCAACCGGACCGCAACGCCCGCTTGGTCTGGTCTGGATCGATGCCCACATGGACGCCCATACGCCGGCCACGTCGGTGACGGGCAGGATCCACGGCATGCCGCTTGCCTGCCTGCTTGGTCACGGCGAGGAGCGGCTCACGGCGGTCGCCGGCGGCGCGCGCCTCCTGCCGCAGCACGTCTGCCTCATCGGCGTGCGCAGTTTCGAGAGCGGCGAGGCGCAACTGCTGAGGCGCCTCGGCGTGCGCGTGTTCTTCATGGAAGAGGTCATGCAGCGCGGCCTGGACGCGGTGCTGCGCGATGCGATCGCGATTGCGCGCAACGGCACCGCGGCGTGGGGATTGAGCATCGATCTGGACGCCATCGACCCGCTGGATGCGCCGGCGGTGGCAACGCCGGTCGCGGCCGGCATTCGCGCCACCGAACTGGTCGCTTCGCTCACTCAGGCGGCGTGCGATCCGCTGCTCGCCGCGCTGGAATTGGTCGAATACACCCCGCCGCAGGACCCGCAGGCCGCCACCGCCGAGATCGCCGTGGACCTGATCGCCACGGTGCTCGATTGTCCGAGCGAGAGACGCGCCACGGCGCGCCTCATAGGACAGGAATATCGTTACGGCGCGCACCACTACGAGGTGCTCCCGGTGGTGTTCGTCCGCGGCCGCGGCGTGCATTTGTGGGATGACCAGGGACGGCGCTATCTGGACATGCTGAGCGCCTACTCGGCGGTGAGCCACGGGCATTGCCATCCGCGCCTTACGCGGGTGCTGGCGCGGCAGGCGCGCCGGCTCACCCTCACTTCACGGGTGTTTCACAACGAGCATTTGCCGCGCCTGCTGCGGCGCATCTGCGAGATCACGGGACAGGACCGGGCGCTGCCGGTAAACACCGGCCTGGAGGCGGTCGAGGCGGCGCTGAAGACGGTGCGCAAATGGGCCTACACGGTGAAGGGCGTGCCGCCGGAGCAGGCCGAGATCATTGCCTGCGCCGGCAATTTTCACGGGCGCTCGATCGCCATCGTGTCGATGTCATCGGAGCCGCAGTACCGCGACGGCTTCGGCCCGCTCACGCCGGGCTTCAAGTCCGTTCCCTTTGGCGACGCGCAGGCGCTGGAGCGCGCCATCACCCCCCATACCGCGGCGTTTCTGGTGGAGCCCATCCAGGGGGAAGGCGGCATCAACGTGGCCCCGCCCGGCTATCTGGCGCAGTGCCGCGAAATCTGCAGCCGCCACAACGTGCTGCTCATCACCGATGAAGTGCAGACCGGGCTGGGACGCACCGGCCGCATGCTGGCGAGCGAACACGACGGGGTGCGGCCCGACGGCGTGATTCTGGGCAAGGCGCTGGGCGGCGGGATGCTTCCCGTATCGGCCTTTGCCGGACGGCGCGACCTGATGGCGGTCCTCCAGCCGGGGGACCATGGCAGCACCTTCGGCGGCAACCCGCTCGGCGCCGCAGTGGCGCTGGAAGCGCTCGCCATCCTCGAGGAGGAGCGCCTGCCGCAGCGCGCCGCCGAACTCGGCCCCTACTTCATGGACCGGCTGCGCGCCATGAACCATCCGCTGGTGCGCGAAGTGCGCGGCCGCGGCCTGCTGATCGGCGTCGAAATCGACGTCAGCCGCGCCAGCGCGCGCCATGCCTGCAGGAAACTGCTGGAGTGCGGCATCGTCACCAAGGACACCCACCGGCGGGTGCTGCGCTTTGCCCCGCCGCTCATTATCACCAGGCGGCAGATCGACCAGGCGGTTGCAGTCATCCGCGCCGTCCTCGACCTGCTGCACGAGCAGTCGCGGCCCGCCTGATTCGCCCGATCGGAAAATCGGCGATCATCCGCGTTTCGCCTCCCGGCCTACGCCTGCCTTCCACGCGGGGGTTGCATGCGCCGGGCAATTGAACGCAGGGAACAGGCATGAGCGCGGGCAACAGACTTCCGGGCACCCCCGAACCGATGCACATCTGGCAAGGCGCGCAGGGCGTGCGCATCGCCGCTGATTCCTGGGGCGATCCGAACGGGCCGCTGGTGCTGCTGCAGCACGGCGGCGGGCAGACGCGCCATGCATGGAAAGGCGCCGGCGAAACCCTGGGCGCGGCGGGCTATCACGCAGTGGCGTTCGATGCGCGCGGCCACGGCGATTCGGACTGGGCGCCCGATGGCGCCTACGGGCAGGACATCATGGTGGCCGATCTGGAATGCGTCATCGCCGCTCTGGGCAACAAGCCCGGCAATCAGGCCGCTTGCCGGCGGCCGGTGCTGGTCGGCGCCTCGATGGGCGGCGGCACCAGCCTGGTTGCCGTCGGCGAAGACCACCTCGACGCGACGGCGCTGGTGCTGGTCGATATCGCGCCGCGTGTGGAGGCCGAAGGCGTGGACAAGATCCGGGCGTTCATGGCGCAGAAACCGGACGGGTTCGGTTCGCTGGAGGAGGTCGCGGCGGCCATCGCCAATTACCAGCCGCATCGCCAGCGCCCCCGCACCCTGGATGGCCTGGCGAAAAACGTGCGCCTTGCCGCCGATGGGACCTATCGCTGGCATTGGGATCCGCGCCTGCGCGAGGGCAGGATCGATATCCCGAAGCGCCAGGCGCGCCTCGAGGCCTGCGCGCGCAAGCTGACCCTGCCCACCCTGCTGGTGCGCGGCGGCCTGTCGGACGTGCTGAGCGAGGAGGGCGCGCAGGAATTCCTGGGGTTGTGCCGGCACGCCGAGTACGTGAACGTCAAAAGCGCGGCCCACATGGTGGCGGGCGATCGCAACGACGCATTCGGCAACGCGGTGATCGAATTCCTGTCGCGGGCGGTGCCGGTGCGCGGTGAACCGGCGCAGCCCGGGCACCTGCCCCGGCCGCATCATGAAGGGCCGCCGGGGGACCTCAACGACGTGCCGTGAGTGGCTTTCCCATTTCCATTGCGCTACAGTCGGTTCTCCCCCCGATGCGGGTAACGCGCGCCCCATACCGGCCGGCGACGCGGGGTGGGCACATCCGGCACGACGACAGGAGAACCAATTGATCAGACCAGTATTCCCGGCTGCATTCGTATCCATGATCGGCGCTGCGGTCATGACGGCGTTTTTCGCGGTGGCCACTTGCCGTGTCGCACTGGCCCAGGATGCGGGCGACTACCCGAAGAAACCGGTGCGGGTGGTGGTGTCGCTCGCGCCGGGGAGTTCAGTGGATCTGCTGACGCGCATCTTCGCGCAGCGGCTCTCCGAGGTGATGGGCCAGCAGTTCATCGTTGACACCCGGCCCGGCGCGGCCGGCATGGTGGGCACGCAACTGGTCTCAAAAACCCCGCCCGACGGCTATACGCTGCTGGTGACGACCAACGCCCCGCTCACCACCCATTTCGCAATGTACAAAAAGATGGAATACAGCTGGGAGGATTTCGAGCCCATCATGGTGGTGGCGCAGGCGCCGGTGGTGTTGATGGTCAATCCCAGGCTGGGCGTGAACTCCATTGCCGACCTGGTTGCACTGTCCAATCGCACCCAGGGCGGCCTGTCCGTTGCCACCACCGGCAACGGCTCGATCGGCCATTTCCTGATGAGCGACATGCGGCGCAAACTTGGCGCGAATCTGCTCCACGTGCCCTACAAGGGCGGCCCGCCCGGCATGATGGCGCTGTCCACCGGCGAGGCGCAGGTGGGAATCCTGGATGCCGGCGCGGCGGGCCCGTTCATTCGCGACGGGCGGGTCAAGGCGCTCGGCATCGGCGGTGAGCGGCGCGCCACGGCGCTGTCGGATGTGCCGACCTTGGGCGAACTCGGCGTGCCGGGCGGTGACATCATTGCCTGGGTCGGCTTTCTCGCGCCCAAAGGCACGCCCAAGGAAATCGTGCACAAGCTCGGGGTGGAGACGGCGCGCGCGCTCAAGGATCCGGCGGTGAGGCAGCGCATCATCGTCGTCGGGATGGAGCCCTCCGTGAACAGCACGCCGGATAATTTTTCGGTGTTCCTGCGCGAGGAGGTGGGGCGCTGGCGGCAGCGCGTGCAGGATGCCGGTCTGAAGGCCGAGTAGCCGGGCCCGTGCATTCAGACCGCGCGTTCGGAGCGCGCAGTCAGAGCGCGCAGTCAGAGCGTACAGCCAGACCGTACATCGGGCCCGGTGGCGATTCAGCGGCATGCGATTCCTGAGCGAAGCGGACACCGAACGTCTCGTCGATTGGGGCTCGGCGGTCCGCTGCATGGCCGACGCGTATCTCGACGACTCACCCGCAGGCGCAATCCCCGGCCGGCTGATTGCCTCCGCCGCGACCGCGTGGATACGCTGTCTGCCGGCGATTCCGGCGCGCGGGCGTTATCTTGGCACGAAGCAGATCACGCGCACCGCCCGCGGCCGGCTCACCTACCTGATCACCCTGGTCGACAGGGAGACCGGCGCGCTCGCATTCATTCTCGATGCCGTCGCCCTCACCGCGGTGCGCACCGCCGCCACGTCGGTGGCGGCCCTGGCGATGCTGCGCGGTGCGCCGGCCATGGATCTTGCCATACTCGGCTCGGGGCTCGAAGCGCACAAGCATCTGGAGGCGCTCGCCGCCTCGATGCGCATCCGCACCCTGCGCATCTACAGCCCGACAGAGGCTAACCGCGAGCGATTCGCCGCCGAGTCCGCGGCGAAGCTGGGCCTCAGTGCGCTCGATGCGCGCGCCACCGCCACCGCGCGCGAGGCGGTCGAGGGCGCGAGTCACGTGATCGCCGCGGCACGTTCACGCGGCGAGCAGCCGATACTGCACGGCGACTGGCTGGCAGCCGATGCCATCGTCGTGTCGATCGGTTCGACCATCCCTGTCCAGCGCGAGGTGGATGTGAGCGTGATCGAGCGCGCCGCGCTGATCGTGGCCGATGTGCCCGAGGAAGTGGTGCACGACACCGGCGACATGATGGTCGCCGCCAAAGCGGGTATCGAATTCGAATCGAAGCTGTTTTCGCTGCACGACCTGGCGCAGGGCCGGGTGCCGGCTGCACGGCTTGACAGCGGCGTGCGCCTGTTCAAGTCGGTGGGATCGGCGCTGCAGGACATCGCGCTGGCCGAATCGGTGGCCGGGCGGGCGCTGCAGTCCGGGGCGGGAACCGACCTCGGTGTCGATCTGAAAGTGAAGCAGAGCATCGGGCGCAACGCGTAGATTGCGCGTGGGGTTCCCTCACCCTTTGTCCCTCTGCCGGCGGGAAAGGGAAGTAAACTCCCTTCTTCCGGCGGGAGAAGGCAGGGGATGAGGGAAAACCCGCGACAGGCGTCTCCTCAATTCACCAGCACTGATTTTCGGGCACTCCATCATGGCCAGCTATAAAAAAAATGAAGCGCGGCAGTGGGCGCGCGAGTACATGCGCGGTTGCGCCAATGTGATCATTCCCACGTTCACCGGGGACCTGAAGCGCCTCAACGAGCAGGCGATCCGGCACGACGTGCGCAAGGTGATCGAATACGGCTTCACCGGCACCTTGCTGGTCTCCGAGGTGATCATCTCGGTGGCGGAGTACACGCAGTTCGTCGCCTGGGCGCGCGATGAGGCCGGCGGCCGGCTGCAGCTCATCCATCAGGCGGGCTTTGGCACCCTGGCCGAAAACATCGAGGCGGCGCGGGCGGCGGAAAAGGCCGGCGCCGATCTGATGCTGATGGGGTATCCGGGAAATTTTTATCCCGCCACCAGCAAGGACATCTACGACTACACCAGGGCGCTTTGCGACGCCACGCGCCTCGGCGTCATCCTGTTTGCCGTGCCGCATTGGGGCTTCGAGCGCATCCATCCGGCCGGCATGGATCCGGAACTCATCCGCCAACTGGTGGCGGAGGTGAACAACATCGTGTGCATCAAGGCCGAGGGCGGCATGCCGACCGTGGGCGGCTTCATCCAGTGCTGGAAGCGCCACGCCGATGAAGTGCTGGTGACGATTCCGATCGAGGCCGAGATGATTCCGCTCGCCGCGCTGCTGCCGATCCAGTGGGCGGGCACCAGCAACTACGAGCTGTATCGCGATCGCATTCCGCAACTGTTCCGGCAGATGACCTCGGGGGCATTCGAGGAGGCGATGGCCGGCTGGTGGAAGCTGCATCCCATCCGCATGGCGCACATGGCGATCCAGGGCACGCACATGCCGGGCACCAAGCTCATTCACCGCACCTACTGGAAGTACCAGGGCTGGCTGAATGGTTTCAACGGCGGCCCGCTGCGCCAGCCGACGCAGAAATTGACCGATGCGCACATGCGCCAGTTGCGCGCCGCGCTGAAAACCGGGGGGCTGGAGCCGACACCGGAACCGGACGCCGAGTATTTCACCGGGCGGCATCCGGCCTGACGGCCGAACCGCAAAAGGAGCACATCGATGAGCCTCATGAAACAGCGCGGACCGTCGCACCATGCCGAGATCGCCCGCGGGGTGCCCGCCGGCCTCGAACTGGGCCTGCGCAATTACTGGTATCCGGTATTGCGCAGCGATCAGCTCGAAGCCGGGCGCCCCCATGGCTTCAAGGTACTCAACGAAGCACTGGTCGCCTGGCGCGATGCCGCCGGCCGGCCGAACGTGATTCGCGACAAGTGTCCGCATCGCGGCGTCAAGCTCTCCGCGGGCCGCGTGCTGGCAGGCGAGATCCAGTGCGCCTGGCACGGCTTGCGATTCGACGGCAGCGGCCGTTGCAAGCTGATTCCCTGGGAACCCCAGGACAGCCGGCTGCCGGCCGAGGTCGGGGTCAACGCCTATCCGGCGGCGGAACTTGGTGGCTGGATCTGGAGCTACATCGGCGAGCCGGAGAACTTTCCGCCGCCGCGGCTCGAAGACGTGGCGCCGGAGGAATTGCTGCATCCGGATCGGTTCATCGTGTTTCAGCATCCCATCGACGTCTGGCATGCCAACTGGCTGCAGGCGCTCGATGGCAGCGACGGTTTCCACGCCGTGACCTTGCACAGCGATTCGCAGCCTGTGGCCGCCGACCCGGCGGGTGGCGCAGGCGGCGACCAGTCCGGCGGCAATCCGTTGCGGCGGCCCCTGGTTCCGCTCGCCGAGCGGCGAACGCGCATCGTTCCGTCGCCGCAAGGATTGCGCGGCATCGCGCTCGATGGCGAAGGCAAGCCCATTCACCACGGCCATTTCACTGAAGGCTGGCGCGGCGAGCGCTGGACTTTGCCGTGCCTGTTCACCGTACCCATCGTTCCCGCGCCCGGTCTCCCGGCTTACACGGCGCGCCTGTATCAGTTCGCCATCGATGCCACGCACACCCAGACCAGCCGCTGGGTCGCGATGCGGGCCACCGGCGACGCGGAACGCGCGCGCTGCCGCGAATTGTGGGAGACCGTGATCGGTCCGCGGCAGCGGCAGGTGATCGCCGAGGACCGGCGCATGATCGAAACACTGGGCGATCTCGCCGAGTCGCGGGCCGAAGAGCATCTGTTTCATCCCGACCAGGACTTGCTCGCGGTGCGGCGCATGATGGCCGATGCCTGGCGCGCCCAGCTCGCCGGCTCGCGCCCGGTGCCGGCGAAAGAGGCGTTCGTTTTTCCGTTCTGATGGCGGCGATCCGGTCCCGCGTCTGCGGCGAACTCTCCGTCATGCGGCTCGAAGGGGCGCATTGCGCCCTGGAAGTGGCGCCGCAGGGCGCGCATCTCATCGACTGGACCCTTCCGGACACGCCGCCGGTGCTGTTCACCAGCCCCGACAGCGCGTTCCTGCCGGGCAAGGCGATACGCGGCGGCGTGCCGCTCGCGTTTCCCTGGTTCGGTCCGAACCGCGGCGATGCGCGCGCGCCGCAGCACGGCTTTGCCCGCGTGCGCGACTGGTCGGTCCGCACCATGCTGATCGGGCCGGATGGCAACTGCGTGGTGGCGATGGTGCTCGCCGACGATGAGCGCACGCGGGCGGCCTGGCCGCATGCCTTTGCGGCGCGCTTCACCGCGAGCGCGGGGCGCTCGTTGCGCATGGCGCTGGAGATCCGGAACAGCGGCGACACCCCGTTCACTTTCGAGGCGGCGCTGCACAGTTACTTCGCGGTCTCCGACGTGAGGGAAGTTCGTCTGCACGGTTTGCAGGGCATCGAGTACGTGGACAAGGCCGGCGGCGGATCGGCGCGCCGCCGCGAGGGCGCGGCGCCGCTGCGGCTCGTCGGCGAGACCGATCGCGTGTACCTCGACACCGAGGCCACCTGCATCATCGACGACCCCGGTTGGCGGCGTCGCATCGCCATCGCCAAGTCCGGATCGCGGACCACCGTGGTGTGGAATCCGTGGGCCGAAAAAGCCCGCGCCATGGCGGATCTGGGCGGGCGGGCGTGGACGGGAATGGTGTGCGTCGAGACCGTCGTCGCGGGTGACGACGCACGCACCCTGGACCCGGGTGAGGCGCACAGCCTCGCGGCGACGATCACGGTCGAGCAGGCGATGTGATCACCCCCTCGGGCAACGCCCGGGCAGTTCTCGGCTATCATCGCCGCCGATTTCACAAAATTCGCGAAGATCATCGCAGACGCGAACATCCGGGCGGACTGAGCCCCCCGGAGCGATCCATCGAGAAAGGCGTCCATTGAGCAATTTCCACGAACGTCTGCGCGCGTTGTCGCCGCAGACGTTGCAGGGTATCCGGCGCGGCATCGAAAAAGAAAGCCTGCGCGTGACACCGGACGGGCGCCTGTCGGCGCGGCCGCATCCGGCCGCGCTCGGCGCGGCGCTGACCCACCCGCACATCACCACCGATTTCAGCGAGTCGCAGCTCGAACTGATCACCGGCGTGCACACGGACGTGGAGGCCTGCCTCGATGAGCTGAGGCAGATTCACCAGGTGGTGTTCCGCAGCATCGGCGATGAAATGCTGTGGTGTGCGAGCATGCCCTGCTATCTGCCCGCCGACGCGGCGATTCCGATCGGCCGCTACGGGTTGTCGAACGTCGGGCGCGCCAAGACCGTGTACCGCATCGGCCTGTCGAACCGCTACGGCTCGCGCATGCAGACCATTTCCGGCATCCACTACAACTTTTCCCTGCCCGGTGTCTCCAACGACGAATACTTCGCCCTCATCCGCAATTTCCGGCGCCATTCCTGGCTGCTGCTGTACCTGTTCGGCGCTTCGCCCGCGGTGTGCGCAAGCTTCGTCGCCGGGCGCAAACACGATCTTCAGGATCTGCGCCAGGGCAGCCTCTACCGGCCGTTCGCCACGTCGCTGCGCATGGGCCCGCTTGGCTACCAGAGCGACGCCCAATCGTCTCTGGCGGTGAGCTACAACAGCCTCGCAAGTTACGGCGCTTCGCTGCAGGAGGCGCTGACCCGGCCGTATCCGCCGTACGAGCATATCGGCATACGCTCACCCGGCGCGGCGACCGGCGGAGTCGAGGACTATCGCCAGCTTTGCACCAGCCTGTTGCAGATAGAGAACGAGTTCTACGGCACCATCCGGCCCAAGCGGGTGATACGCCAGGGCGAGCGTCCGCTGCACGCGCTGCGCGAACGCGGCATCGAATACGTCGAAGTGCGCTGCATGGACCTTGATCCGTTCTGTCCGATCGGCATCGACGCGGCAACGGTGCGCTTTCTCGACGTGTTCCTGCTGCACTGCCTGCTGTCGGACAGCCCGCCCGATACGCCGCAGGAGATCGCGGCGCTGGCGCGCAACCAGCATCGCGCCGCCGCGCGCGGGCGCGAACCCGGCCTTTTGCTGGAGCGCGGCGGCGAGGAAGTGAGCCTGGTCGAGTGGGGCGGGCAGGTGGCGGCCGAATGCGCGCCGATCGCCGCTGCGCTCGATGGGGTGCAGAAAAACCATGCCTGCCGCGATGCGCTCGCCGCCGCCGTCGCGGCGCTGAACGATGCGGCCTCGGCGCCCTCGGCCAGAGTGCTCGAGGAGATGACGCGCAACCACGAGGGCTCGTATCCGCGCTTGGTGCTGGCGAAGTCGCTGCGGCACCGCGAGCGCCTGCTCGAATCGCCGCTGGCTCCCGGGATCGAGGCGCGGTTCGCCGGCATGGCGCAGGCGTCGCTTGCCGAGCAGCAAAGAATCGAGGCGGCCGACACCATGCCGTTCGAGATCTACCGGCAGAAATATCTGGCGCCCGAGCGGCTGGGGAATGCCTGAAAAATTTCCGCTTCAGGGTATGCACATGCACATGGCAATGCCCGATTCGACGAGCGTCTGTGGTTCGACTTACCGGAGGCGCCATGCGCTCCGGCCCTGCTCGCCCGGGTAGAACATGCAGGTGATCGAGTTCGAGGTCGGCGAGCGCCGTATGCATGCGGCGCGTGCCCGGCGTCAACTATTTGCCCGGCGTGACACCCCGCTCTGCCCCGTCACCCCGCGCGTCTCTGGCCGAGCAGCCGCAGCCGCGCGATCACGGCGTCGAGCGTGAGCGCCCCGCGCGTCGCGTCGGCCGCGGGGCTGGCGGTCTGGCAGACGATGTAGCGGTGCTGCGCCCCGATCAGGTCGGCCGCGCGTTCCAGCCGGGCCATGTCGTGCGCGGAAACACTCGCGGACAGCTTCATTTCCAGGGCCACGGTGGTCGCGCCTATCTTCAGTACCAGGTCGATCTCGTACCCGTCGCCGGTTCGCAGCACCTGCGCCTGAGCGTTGATACCGTGCGCGGCAAGCGAACCGAGCATCTGCTCGATCGCGAATCCCTCCCAGCTCGCGCCTGCGGCCGGGTGCCGCAACAGCTCGGTCCGCGATCCCACCCCCAGCAGTGCGTGCAGCAGTCCGGAGTCGCGCAGATAGACTTTCGGGCTCCTGGTGAGCCGCTTGCGCAGGTTTCCGCTCCAGGGCACGAGCCGCCGGACAAGGTAGGCGCCCTCAAGGTGGTCCAGATAGCCATTAACCGTGTGATAGGTCAGCCCGAGGCTCTTGCCGAGCGTCGAGGCATTCCAGAACTGCCCGTGCACCGCGGCGAGCATGTGCAGCAACCGATCGGTGATCTGGGGCCGCGCGGGCAGGCCCCAGGCGGGCAGGTCGCGCTGCGCCATCGAAGCGAGATAGTCGCGCTGCCACACCGGAAAACCCTCGGACCGCAGCACCCCGCCGTCGGGATAGCCCCCGGCAAGCCACAGGCGAGCGAGCGATTTCGCGCCCAGCTCCGACAGCAGGAAGGGGGTCAGCTCGATGCGCGCGATGCGGCCGGCGAGCGACTCGGAGACCTCATGCGTCAGCCCGGGGGACACCGAACCGAGCAGCAGAAAGCGCCCGTTGCGGCGCCGGTCGGCGTCGATCGCGGCGCGCAACCGGGGAAACAGCGCCGGCCAGGTCTGGGCTTCGTCGATGACCACCAGCTCGCGGCCGGCGGCGAGCGATTGCCAGTCCAGGTCCAGTCGCACGCGCTCGCTCGGCTGCTCCGCGTCGTAGTAGCGCCCGCCCAGAGCGCGGGCCAGCGTGGTCTTGCCGCACTGCCGCGGGCCAAGGAGCGCGGTGGCGGGGAACTGCCGCAGCCGCGCACGCAGCAGCCGGGTAACGAGGCGGGTCCGCATAGGATTTACATTATAGAATTTAATTTCTATTTTGCAATATTTCGGAGGGGTCGCTTTTCAAATTTGCGGCGGCGGGCGGCATAAGCGACAGAGTGCTGGAAAATGGCGGGGACAAACTGGCGGGGACATCGCGATGAGCGAAAAGATACTGGTGGTCGACGACGTTCAGCAAAACGCGATGCCGCTCGCCGGCATTCTCGCGGTGAAGGGCTGGGCGGTGAGCAGCGTGGACTCGGGCGAAATGGCCTGCAAACGATCTGCAGGGGCAAGCCGGACATGGTGCTGCTCGACACCATGATGCCCGGCATGTCAGGCGACGAGGTGTGCCGGGCGATCCGCGCCGATTTCCGGTATATAGAATGACTTGCGGATGGTGTAATTCAAGGCAGTGAAATTCAAAGATTGTGCGATGACAACGTATCCGCTGCGCTTTTCGCTGTTCTCGGTCAACGACCACTACCCACAGCGCCGGCGCACGGTTGCGGAGCTGTATGGCCAGGTGATTCACCAGTGCGAGCTGGCCGAGCGGCTCGGCTACGATACTTTCTTTTGCGCCGAGCACCATTTTCATGAGTACGGCGTGGTGCCCGACCCGGCGGTGATGCTCTCGGCCCTTGCGCAACGCACGAGCCGCATTCGCCTGGGGACGGCCATCTCGATTCTCACCTTCCACGACCCGCGGCGCATTGCCGAGACCTATTCGATGGTGGACATGATGAGCGGCGGCAGGCTGGTGTTCGGCGTCGGCTCGGGCTACCTCGCGCATGAATTCGTCGGCTACGGCCGGGAGCCCGGGGAGAAGCGCGAGCGCTTCAACGAGAACCTGGACATCGTCAAGCGCCTCATGGCGGGGGAAACGCTTTCCTATACGGGCCAGTTCTCCGCGAGCGACAAAGTTCTTTTGAACGTGCTGCCGCATGAGGGACGCGTACCGCCGGTGTACGTGGCGGTTCTCGCGCGCGAAGCCGCGTATCACGTCGGAAGGCAGGCGAACCGCATCTTTACCGTGCCCTATGCGTCGTGCAAGGACTTCGACGACATCGGCACCATGCTCGCGGAGTACCGGCGCGGCCGTGCCGAGGCGGGGCTGGCGGCCGAGGACGATGATCACGTGTTCACGCTGCATGCCTATGTGGCCGATACCGACGAGGAAGCGCGCCGGCAGGCCAGGGACGCCTACGACCTCTACGTCGCCACGCGCCTGTACGCCAGGCAGCACACCTACGAAGACATCCTCGCCAATGGCATCTGCCTGTTTGGCTCGGTCCAGACGGTGACCGGCAAGCTGTGCCGGCTCCACCAGATGGGCATCCGCCACGTCGCCACCATGCACAACTTCGGCGGCCTGGACCTCGGCCTGGTCGAGCGCTCGATGACCCTGTTGGCGCGCGAGGTCATGCCGCAGGTCGCCGCGCGCGTCGGCGCGAGGGCGCTGGCGTCATGACACGCCCGATGAAATGAAAGCGATCATCGCCGGCGCACCCGTCAAGGCAGCAGCACAACCGACCCGGTGGTGTTGCGCGCCGCCAGATCGGCGTGCGCCCGGGCCGCGTCCCTGAGCGGGTAGCGGTGATTGATTTGGATTTTCACCTTGCCCGATCCGACTGCGCCGAACAGGTCACGAGCGGCCGATTCGAGGTCGGCGCGGGTGACGGTGAAATCGATCATCGCCGGCCGGATGACGGACAAGGATCCCCTGGCGAGCTGGCGCAGATCGAGCGGCGGCACCGGCCCGGAAGCGTTGCCGAAATTCACCAGGATGCCGCGCCGCCGCAGGCATTCGAGCGACTGCATCACCGTGTCGCGGCCGACCGAGTCGTACACCACCGGCACGCCCGCGCCGCCGGTGATTTCCTTCACCCGCTCGACGAAGTTCTCGCGGGTGTAGACGATGCTGTGGTCGCAGCCGTGCGCGCGGGCGAGCGCCGCCTTGTCGTCCGAGCCGACGGTGCCGATGACGCTCGCGCCGAGCGACTTGGCCCACTGGCAGGCGATCATTCCCACCCCGCCCGCCGCCGCATGGAACAGGATGGTGTCGCCCGGGCCCACCTTGTAGATCTGCCGCAGCAGGTACTGCGCGGTCAATCCCTTCAGCATCATCGCCGCGGCGGTGTCGAATGAAATGTCCTCGGGCAGCTTCAGCACGCGCTCAGCCGGCATGACGCGCACCTCGCTGTAGGCGCCCAGCGGGCCGCCGGCGTAAGCGGCGCGCTCGCCCGCCTTCAGCGACGTGACGCCGCTGCCGACGGCTTCGATGACGCCGGCGCCTTCGGTGCCGATGGCCGAGGGCACCGGCATCGGGTACATCCCGGAGCGCTGATAGACATCGACGAAATTGAGGCCGACCGCGTGCTGGCGGATACGCACTTCACCCGGCCCCGGATCGCCGACGGCGACCTCTTCCCATTGCAGTACTTCTGGACCGCCCTGTTTCAGAAACCGGATTGCCTTGGCCATGTTCGCATCTCCTGAATGATGTCTTCCCCGGTGAACGGCATTTCCGGCCGTCGCGGTTTGCGGCAAGCGGGCAACGCAGTTATTGTAGTGGCGCGCGACAATCCTGACCGGTCCATCCGCGCCGCAGGCCGTGCGTCCGTAAAACCAACACACAGGAATCACATGATCCCGCTCACCCTGGCCGCCGCCGCCGTCATCGTCGATGCCAGCCTGGAAAAAGGCCGCGACATGCGCTTTGCGCCGCTGGCGGTGGTGGTGCTCGATGAACGCGGCTGCCTCAAGGCGGCCAAGGCCGAGGACGGCTGCAGCCTGCTGCGCGTCCAGATCGCCACCGGCAAGGCCTGGGGCGTGCTCGGCATGGGCTTTGGCGGCCGCGAACTGGCGCGCCGCTCGGTGAAGTCCCCGGCGTTCTTCAGCGCGCTGATCGAAATGTCCGGCGGACGCCTGGTGCCGGGCGCGGGGGGCGTGCTGATCCAGGACCAGGAGGGTTCGGTGCTCGGTGCGGTGGGCATCAGCGGCGATACCGGCGAAAACGACGAACTCTGCGCGCTGCACGGCATACGCACCGCCGGGCTGCAGTCGGATACCGGCGACAAGGCCTGAGCGGCTGTATCGCCGCACCCGATAGAGCACCCAGGGAAACCCCGATGAACACCAAGATCGACATATTCAATCACGTCATGCCGGTGCGTTATCTGGAGATGATGAAGCAGCACTCCAGGGATGCCGGGCTGGTGAAGCGCATGAGCAGCTTGCGCATGCTGTGGGACATCGAGGCGCGGGTGGCGATGCTGGACGAGAAATTTCCCGAGGTGCGGCAGGTGCTGACCCTGTCCCTGCCATCGCCGGAGCTGGTCGGCGGGCCCGAGCTCGCGCCGGAGCTGGCGCGCATCGCCAACGACGACATGGCGGCCATGGTGGCGAAGTGGCCGGAAAAATTTCCCGCCTTCATCGCCTCCCTGCCGATGAACAACATAGCGGCGGCGCTGGAGGAAATGGACCGCGCCATCGGCAAGCTGGGCGCGCGCGGCGTGCAGGTCGTCACCAGCGTCAATGGCCGAGCGCTCGACGAGCCTGAATTTTTCCCGGTGTTCGAGCGCGTCACCAATCACCATGACCTGCCGATTTTCATGCACCCGGCGCGCCCCGCCACCCGCGCCGACTACGCCGGCGAGCAGAAATCCAAATACGAAATCTGGCAGGTGCTGGGCTGGCCGTACGAAACCAGCGTGGCGATGGCGCGCCTGGTGTTTTCCGGGATGTTCGAGAAGCTCCCCGGGATGCGCCTCATCACCCATCACTGCGGCGCGATGATCCCGTTCTTCGCCGGGCGCGCCGAAACGCTGTGGGCGCAGCTTGGCGCGCGCTCGGCGGACGAGAATTACGATGAACTGCTGAAGACGATGAAGAAAACGCCGATTGAATATTTCAGGATGTTCTACGCCGACACGGTGCTGGGCGGCTCGGCCCCGGCACTGCGCTGCGGCCTGGATTTTTTCGGCGCCGACAGGATCGTTTTCGCCAGCGACTGCCCCTTCGATCCGGAGGGCGGGCCGATGTTCATCCGCGAAGGCATCCGCTCGGTCGAGGACCTCAACCTCCCGGAGGAGGACAGGCGCAAGATCTACTTCGGCAATGCGCTCAAGCTGCTGAAGCTCCAGGGACCGGATAATTCAATGAATTGAATTCTAAAACTGCCCGACGGATGGGTATTGATGGCCTATTTTAATACTAAATATGGAATAATAAAAGGAAGCTTTCGCGGCATTTCCGTAACAGCCCGCTCCCAGGGGGAGGAGGTTTCCCGGCCCTGGCTGCGTTTTGACGATGAAAGAAAAACTGAATGCGATATTTCGAGGATTTCAAGGTCGGCGAAATCATTCCCTGCGGCAGCCGCACGGTGAGCAAGGAGGAGATCATCGCTTTCGCGCTGCAGTTCGATCCGCAGCCGTTTCACATCGACGAAGCGGCGGCGAAGCATTCGATGTTCGGCGGGCTGGTGGCGAGCGGCTGGCATACGGTGTGCATCTGCATGCGCATGGCGGTCGATTCCATCCTGCTGGATGCCGCGAACAACGGCTCTCCCGGGGTGGAGAAGGTGCGCTGGCTGAAGCCGCTGTGGCCGGGCGACACGGTGCGCGCGCAGTGCCGCGTCACCGGGACGGTGCCGTCGAGGAGCAGGCCCGATCGCGGCCGGGTGAGCCTGGCGTTCGAGATGTACAACCAGAAAGACGAGCTGATCATGGATTTTGTCGGACCGAATATCATCAGCCGCCGGCCCGCCGCCTGATCCGGATGAGCAATTGCGTTCAACAGTTTTTCCCGCTTGCCTGCCACGCAGGAGGAGCACGCACATGGCAAAGCTGACCGTCATCAGCCCGCCCGGCATGGCCGAACCAGCGGGGCCGTTCTCGCGGGCGGTCAGGGTGGGCGACCATCTCTACATTGCCGGCACCACGGCGCTCAGCCACGTTTCCGGCGATTACTACCGGCGCGAGGTTCCCGCCGGCATCGAGGCGCAGGCCGAACTCACCCTGGAGAACATCCGCAGGTGCGTCGAGGCCGCGGGAGGCACGATGCGCGACATTTTCAAGGTGGTGATCATGCTGAAGGACCCGGCCGATTACCGCAGGATGAATGCGGTGCGGGCCAGGTACTTTCCCGACAATCAGCCGGTCAGCACCTGCTACAAGGCGGACCTGATGCGCGAGGACATCCTGATCGAAATTGAGGCGGTTGCCATCCTGGGTTGAGATGAGCGCAGCGGCGAGAGTCGCCTGCGCCGACGAAATAGCCGCCATCGGCCGGGGCCATGCGCCAGAGCACGGGTGATTGCAATCCATGTTGAGCGTTATACTTCCGACTCGCCCGGATTGGGTCGTCGCCGAAGCGGCGGGGGAAATCATGCCGAAGGTACTTACCAGCGCCCAGATCGCAAGCTACGAGCGCGACGGGTTTTTATTTCCGGTCGATGTCTGCACGCCTGAACAGGCCGCCGCGCTCGGCCGGAGGGTCGCGGACATGGAGGCAAGGCTCGGCCATGAGCTGCAAAAGCGTTTCGTGATCAAGGCGCAGCTGCCGTTTCCCTGGCTGTGCGACCTGGTTCGTAACGAGCATCTGCTGGATGCGGTGGAGGACATCATCGGCCCGGATATCCTCTGCTGGGGCGCCACGTTCTTCTCCAAGCCGGCGCATGATCCACGCTTCATCACGTGGCACAACGATACGTTCTTCTATTCACTCGATCCTGCGGAGACGCTTTCCGCCTGGGTGGCGTTCAACGATGCCACCCTCGAGTCCGGATGCGTGCGATACATTCCCGGCAGTCATCGCGGGCCGCCGCCCGAGCATGACTTCAGCCCGCACCCGCACAATCTCCAGCCCGATGGCCGGACGGCGAGGGGGGTCGATGAATCGCTGGCGGTTCCCGCGGTGCTGCGCGCCGGCCAGGCGGTGTTTCACCATGAGAGCGTCATTCACGCATCGGGACCGAACAACGCCGATCACGCCCGGGTCGGCTTCGTCATCCACTACAACGCCCCACATGTCCGCGAAACCGGTTTCGCGGGCGCGACGGCGATGCTGTGCAGAGGCAAAGACACGCACGGCCACTGGAAGCCCGATCCGGAGCCCGCCGCGGATCTCGATCCCGAGTGCATCCGGGCGATGGACCACACCCGGGAGTTGATCCTGCAGGCCAATCTGAACAAGGTCGCCGCGATCAAAGCTGCGCGCCGGTCGGCCGCCCCGGCCTGAACGAAGCCATGATCGCGATTTCGCTGATGGCGCGCGCCCTCCGGTTTGCGTTGCCGGTGCTGCTGGCCGCGGCGCTGCTGGCGCAGGCGGCGTTCGCCCAGACTTATCCCGCCCGGCCGGTGCGGCTGGTCGTTCCGGCCGCGCCGGGCGGCAGCCTCGACCTGGCGGCCCGGATGATGAGCGGCAAGCTCTCCGAAATGCGGGGCCAGCAGGTACTGGTGGAAAACCGGCCGGGCGCCAATTTCATCGTCGGCACCGAGTCGGTGGCGAAGTCCGCGCCGGACGGCTACACGCTGCTGCTGGTGAGCAGCGGCGCGCTGACGGTCAACCCGGTGGCCTACCCCAACCTGCCCTACAACCCGCAGCGCGACCTGTCGCCGATCATCCTGCTCGGTTCCGTTCCGTTCGCGCTGCTGGTGAACAACGCCGTGCCGGCGCGGACGCTGCAGGAGTTCATCGCCCACCTGCGCGCCAATCCCGGAAAGCTGAACCATGCCTCGAACAGCGCCACGACCATGCTGTCCTCGGAATTGTTCAAATCGCTCGCAAAACTGGATTACGCCGACATCAATTACAAGGGCGGCGTGCTCGCCGCTGCGGCCACCGCGGCCGGCGAAACGCAGTTCTGCATCGTCGATATCGGCAGCGCTACGGCGCCGATGAAGGGCGGCCGGGCGCGTGTGCTGGCCGTCACCACGACGCAGCGCTACAGGCTGCAGCCCGATATTCCGACCATGGCCGAATCGGGCGTGCCCGGTTACGCCAGCGCCGCCTGGATAGTGGTGCTGGGGCCCGCCAAAACACCGCCGGAAATCATCGCCAGGGTCAACGCCGACATGCGGCGGGTGATTGCGCTGCCGGAGATTGTGGCCAGGTTCGAATCCTTCGGCATCGAAGTGGGGGGCGGCAGCGCGGAAGAAGCGGCGCGGCTGCTGCGCGCCGACGAGGAACAGTGGACCCGGTTGGTGAAGGAACGCAATATCAAATTTCAGTAATCAAACGCCGCGACCGGAAAACAAGAACGCTGCGGTCCGAAGCAAAAAACACCGCAGCGTTTCAGCACCGCGGCCGAAGTAACTAGATGCGCACTTCGTCGAAGCGCTTGCGTCCCTGGAAAACGCTGATAAAGAGTTCGTCAAGCGGGATGTTGCGGCTGATCAGCCCCTGTTCGTGTGAATAGCCGACCAGCGTTGCCAGGTTGGTCCGGTTGCGTTCGGTCAGGCCGTATTCCCAGGGGTCCTTGCCCAGTATCGCCTGCTGCTCTTCCCAGGCTTCGCGATACCAGGCGAGCGGCACCAGGCGCGGGTTTTCCAGGCGTTTCATGGCGTTCGATTTCGCCTCGTTGAAGGCGCGGAACATGTTGATCGGCACCCAGGGATATTTTTCGCAGATCTCCTCGCGGATTCCCATGACATGCATGATCGGGAAGATGCCGGTCTTGCGGTAGAAGGCGATCTCCTCCTCCTTGTAGTCCGGCAGCAGCCGTGCGACGCGCGGATCACGATTGAGGAACGGCGTGATGAGATCAGAGTGGATGACCGCGTCCAGGGCGCCTTCTGCCAGCATCGTCTCGACCGACTGGTCGTGGCCGAGCCGCGACAGTTTCAGGCCTTGTGGCGGCTGGAAATCGATGTCCTCATCGAGTTCGGCGAACCATTCGATCGATCGGTGCGGCACGCCGTACTCGTGCTCCAGGATGCCGCGCAGCCACAGGTTGGCCGACACCTGGAACGATTGCACGCCGACCTTGCGCCCCACCAGGTCGGCGGGCTTGCCGATGCCTTTGCCGGTGTTGATGAAGACAAAGCCGTGGCGGAACCTGCGGTGCAGGAAAACCGGAATGGCGCGGAACGGCAAACCGCGGTCGCGCGCCATCAGGTAAGAGGAACCCGACAGCTCCGCCATGTCGAATTCGCGGTTGCGCAGGAACCGCCAGTGACGCGCGCCGGCGTCCATGGCGGTGAGCACGGTGAGATCGATGCCGTCGGCCCGGACCTTGCCGTCGATCAGCTCGCGAACGATTTCATAATCGCCGCAGGCCAGGGTGATCGGGATGTTTTTCGACATGCGCCGTGTCGCTCAGAGAAGCGCCAATTTACCGAAAACCGCGAACCACGCGGTGCCTGGCCGCCAGCAGCCCATGATCCGGCTGGTCCTCGCTCGTCCGGCTTGGCTGCCTCGCGACACAACGCATGGCTTTTCCGGGTGTCCCTAATCGACTTGGATGCGCGCCGCTTTTGCCACCTGCGCCCAGCGGGCGAGCTCGGCGCGCAACAGCGCGGTCAGTTCCTCAGGCGGCAGAAACCGCGGCTCGAACAGCATGCCGCGGATGCGCTCGCTCACCTCGGCGGCGTTGAGCGCTTCCTTCAGTTCACTGGCGAGCCGGCCGACGATCTCGGGTGGCGTGCCGGCCGGCGCGAACAGCGCCTGGAACGGCGCCGCCGCGTAGCCGGGAAATCCGGATTCCGCGACTGTCGGCAGGGCGGGAGCAAGCGCCGAGCGCTTCGCGGATGCCACGGCGAGCATGCGCACCCGCCCGGCCTTTTCCAGTTTCTGGACGTTGGTGAGCGCGTTGACAAATACCGGAACCTGGCCCGATGCGCTGTCCTGCATCGCCGGCCCGCAGCCGCGGTAGGGCACGTGCGTCATCTCGATCCCGGCCGCCTGCTTCAGCAGTTCGCCGGCCAGGTGCACCATGGTGCCGTTGCCGCAGCTTGAGTACGAGAGCTTGCCCGGCTGGGCTTTTGCCAGCGCAACCAGCTCGCGCAACGAGGTGGCGCTCAGCGACGTGTGTACCCCGACCACGTAGAGGCTTTCGGAGACCATGCCGACCGGTGCGAGGTCGCGCAGCACGTCGTAGGGCACATTCTTCGACACGCTCGGCGCCACCACCAGAGTTTCATTGTTGAACAGCAGGGTGTAGCCGTCCGGCGGTGACTTGATGACGAAATCGGTGCCGATGTTGCCCGAGGCGCCGCTGCGGTTTTCCACCACCACCGGCTGGCCGAGGCGCTCGGCGAGTTTTTGCCCGACGATCCGCGCCAGCGCGTCGGTGCCGCCGCCGGCGGGGTAGGGCACCACCAGCCGGAGCGGTTTCGACGGATAAGCCTGCGCCCCGGCTGGCAGCGCCAGGTGCAGCGCGGCGGCTGCAACGAAGGCGGCAATGAATATTTTCATTCACATTTCTCCGGGCGAATATTGCGCGGCGTGTGAGGGAGATTACCGCAAAGCAGCGGATGATACCCACTTTGTCATGTAAATACGGCTGTCGGAATTGCGCAACGCGCAAATACCCCCGGCGGGATCGATTCGTTGACCCGCGGTGCTCTCGTCCCTATAGTGTGACTGCAGGGTCGATACGCGCACCCTGCGGACCCCGTTGGTGACTACAGGACCAAACACCAGATGGAAGTGGCAATAATCGGCGGCGGGATCGCCGGGCTGAGCCTGGCGATCAATCTGCACCAGCGCGGCATTCCCTGCCACGTCTACGAGAGCATTCCCGATCCGAAGGAACTCGGTGTCGGACTTACCCTGCTGCCTCACGGCATGCGCGAACTGACGCGGCTTGGCGTGGCGGGCGCGCTGCAGGCGGTCGGTGGTGAAATCCGGGAGAGCCTGTTCTTCAACCGTTTCGGCCAGCTCGCCTACAAGGAACCGCGCGGCAGGCAGGCCGGCTACGAGTATCCCGAAGTGAGCATCTCCCGCGGCGTGCTGCACATGGCGCTTTATCAGGCTGCGCGCATGCAGCTGGGCGCCGGCCGGATCACCACCGATTGCCATTGTGTGGCCGTCGAACAGGAAGATGGCGGGGTCACCCTGCGCATGCGCACCAGCAGCGGCGCCATGCGCGAGCCGGCAAGGGCGGATGTCGCCATCGCCTGCGACGGCATCCATTCGGCGGTGCGCAAGCAGTTCTACCCGGATGACCGGGTGGTATACGCCGGCATCAACAGCTGGCGTGGGGTGACGCGGCAAAAACCGGTGCTGGATGGCAAGAGCTGGATACGCATCGGCTCCATGCGCCGCGGCGCGATGGTCATTTATCCCATCGAAGGAAAACTGGACGCGCAGGGCAACCAGCTGGTCAACTGGATCGCGTGGCTGCAGTCGGACAGCATGCAGCGCAACGACTGGAACAAGCAGGGCAGGCTGGAGGATTTCCTTCCCTACTACGCCGACTGGAAGTTCGACTGGGCCGATGTGCCCGAGATGCTGCGCCGGGCGGACGTGATCCTGGAATTGCCGCTGGTGGACAAGGACCCGCTGGATCGCTGGACCTTCGGCCGGGTCACCCTGGCGGGTGACGCCGCCCATCCGATGTACCCGCGCGGCTCGAATGGGGCGGCGCAGGCGCTCATCGATGTGCGCACCCTCGCCGAGCTGCTGGCAAACGGCGGCGATCCGGCCGCGGCGCTGAAGGCCTACGAGGAGGCGCGACTGGGCCCGACCAGCGCGGTGGTGCGGACCAATCGCAACAGCCCTCCGGATTTCATCAACATGAAAGTGGAGGAACTGACCGGAGACCGGCCGTTCCAGAACCTCGACGACTACATCACCCAGGACGAATTGCGCGCGCTCTCCGAGAGATACAAACGCATCGCCGGATTCGGGCTCAAGGATTTGCGCTGAGCCCGTTAACGGTTCCCCGGCTGGCCCGATAATTCGGAACTTTTAGGTGGCTATAGCGCCGTCCGAAGGCCATCAGCAGCCAGATAGCATATTTTTTTTGAAATAATTTTATGTTTCCGGTCTGGCCGCCGCATGCTGCGCCTGCGCTCACGGGTGAATTGCGCGGCAACCGGCCTTGCTGCCATCAGGCGCCGCGAATATACTGAACCGCGCTGATGTAGCTGCTGACGGAGGTAATGATGGCCAGGGAAATCCAGAACCAGGATACGGGTCGCGCCGAAGGAGAGTACGCGTGGCAGGGCTGACCAAAGAGGAGAACGATCTCCTGACCCGGACCGGCCCGGGCACACCCATGGGGCGCTTGTTCCGCGAGTACTGGATCCCGGCGATGATGTCCGAACGCCTGCCCGCGCCCGACTGCGCGCCGATCGCGTTGCAGCTGATGGGAGAGCGCCTCGTTGCCTTTCGCGACACCGAGGGGCGGGTCGGCATTCTCGATGAATTCTGTCCGCACCGCCGCGCGTCTCTGGTGTACGGCCGCAATGAGGAGGGCGGGCTGCGCTGCGTCTATCACGCCTGGAAGTTCGACGTCGGCGGGCGCATCATCGACATCCCGTCCGAACTGCCCAATTCGCGGCTCGCCCAGTCGATCAAGCCGATCGGCTATCCGACTCAGGAGGCAGGCGGCATCGTCTGGACCTATCTGGGGCCGAGAAGCGAGCCGCCGCCATTTCCGGATTTCCTGTTCACCAAGCAGCCCGCCAACCGGGTCATGGGATGGCATTACCATCAGGAATGCAACTACCTGCAGGGGATGGAAGCGGACCTGGATATCGCCCATCCGGCCTATCTGCATGCCCATGCGGTCAATCCGCTGCTTGATGCCACGCGCCGTGCTTTCCTGGCCGATAAACGGCCGCGGGCGTATGCCCGCGAGCAGCCGTTCGGTTTCCAGACTGTCTGGGGCTGGAAGACCGACGACCCGGCCAAGTCGTTGTTCTGGGTCGATCCCTTCGTCGTTCCATTTCACACCATGGTGCCTGCCTCGCGCACCGAGCTGCGCTGGATCTGGCACGCCTGGGTTCCGATCGACGATCACAGCCACTGGCTGTATTACGTGCACTACGATCCTGAAATCAATCCGGGGCCTGACGAGCGAAGCAACCTCGGGCGAACCTTCGGGCACGACCTGATCGATCCGGACAATGACTACAAGTCACGGGGAAACAGGAAGAACATGCACCTGCTCGATCGCGGACGCCAGAGGACCGAGAACTTTACCGGCATCCGCGGGATCGCGGCGCAGGACGTCGCGATCTCGCAAAGCATGGGAACCATCGTCGATCGCAGCCGGGAAAACCTCACCTCGGGGGATGTCCTGGTGATGCAGTTGCGCAGTTATCTGCTGAAGATCGTGCGCGAGCACATGTCGGGCAAGGAGGCGGCGGGCCTCGCCGGGGGGTTCTCCTATCCCGACATCGATTCGCGGATGGTCATCGTGCCCAGCGACACGCCGCTCCCCGAAATTCTCGATCATCCGGAATGGAAATGGGGTGAAGTGCAGACGGAGACTACGCTTTAGCAGCCTGTCGGACTGAGCTGGGAGTTTGCCGGCGGTTGGGCAAAAGTTGCATGAAGAAGTAATTTTCGAAGAAAAGCGATAGCGGATGTCGCCTTTGCCCAAGGTCCTTGTTTTAGTCCGGATAGCTTCATCATCCGGACTAAAACAAGGAGCCCTACGGTCTTAACGCCGGGAAAGCGGCTCCGGGAACCGCAGCAGTTGAGCAAAGAAAAGGTGAATCGTGCTTTTGTGCGGATGATGAAACCATCCGCACAAAAGCACGATTTCGAATAAAAGCGCAGTGCGTTTTGTTTTTATCCAAGGTGCTCGAGGAAAACCAGGCATGTCACTGGAACAAACCATCGAAGATCTGAGACTTCGCCTGCAGCGGCTCGAGGACGAGTCCGCCATCAGGCGGGTCATGGCGAAGATGATGAAGCAGGCCGACGAGCGGGACAACCCCCGCATGGGCGAGCTCCTCGTCGAGTACTACACCGAGGACGGTCAATGGGTGAGCGCGGCGGGATTTGCCGACGTGGGGATGAAGGAGCGCGGCACCCAGGCGCTCATCAAGAAATTCACGGCCGGCACGCGCATCACCGAGTCCAGCCACCTGCTCGGGACGGAATCGATCACGGTCAACGGCGATGGCGCCGACGGTTCATGGCTGTGCTTCGAGCCCGCCACCCTGAAGGGACAGGACGGCAAACAGGAGGCCGTGTGGGTCATGGCCCGCTACTTCGCCGAATTCCGGCGGGTCGGAGCGGAATGGAAAGTGCGGACCCTTCGCTTCGAGGGTATTTTCTGTACGCCGTTCGAGGAAGGCTGGCACAAAAAACGATTCGTCTCGGTGGCCAATCCCCGTTGAGGCAAGCGCGGCGAAGCGCACGCTCATGGCCCGCGATTGCGCGCACACCGCGCAACCAAAAAAGATACCATGCGCATCGCACCCGGTAGTCAATCCGGCAGGGGTAGTTTTTGAGGGCGACGCAAGGCGCGGACCCGGCGCATCACATCGAAGAGGAGCATTACGATGAAATCCAGATATCCAGCCATTCTTGCCGGCATGATTCGAGCGGTCGCACTCGGGGCGTTGCTCGCCGGGGCCTTGAGCGTCACCGCGCAGGCACAAGACCGGGTCCGGGTGGCGGTCGGTGTCGATCCGATCTATACGCCGTGGTGGATTGCACAGGAAAAGGGCTACTTCAAGAAATACAACATCACGCCCGAGATCACGCAGTTCTCCGGCGGGCCGGCGCTGGGGGATGCAACCATGGCGGGGGAAATGGACATCGGCTCCTCCGGAACGGCTACCTGGATGCCGCGAATCGTGCGCGGCGGCGTGGTGGTGCTCGCGACCATGGCAACGTCGTCCGACGCCTTCAAGATGGCCTCCCGCACGTCGATCAAGTCTCTCGCCGATCTCAAGGGGAAAAAAGTCGGCTCCGTGGCGGGCAGTTCCACCGACTACCTGTGGGTGCTGGTCGCGAGGAAACTCAATATTCCCGAGACCGGATTTCAGGTTGTGGGAATGCCGCCGCCTGAACTGGTGCCCTCGCTCGACCGCGGCGACATCGATGCCTTTTTCGTTTGGGAACCGTGGCCGTCCCGGGCCGTCGAGGTCTCGGGCAAGAACAAGGTGCACATCCTCGCCAACAGCGGCGACGTGGGCTACATGCTGAATTTCGTGATCGCGGCAAACAGGAAATTCGTCGATGCGAATCCCGACGTTGCAACCCGGGTTCTGGCCGCGATTCGCGACGCCATCGATTACCAGCACAAAAACCCCGCCGAGGCCGCCCGGATCGGCGGCGAGAAAAACAAGCTCAAGCCCGATGTGGCCGCAGGCTTCATCAAGCTCTACAAGTTTTCCATGTCGATAAACGACGATATGATAAGCGCAGCTAAGACCGAAGAAGCCTGGATGCGCGGCAAGGAGCGCCTGAAAGGCGAGCCGATCGACTGGGCCAAGACCATTGATCGCCGCTTTTTCGACCGCGCGATGGCGATGAAGTAATCGGGACGGTATCGGACATGGGGGGCGGACGGCTTTGACAATGCCCGATGTCGAGGTGCGCAATGCCTCCCGCGTGTTTCCGAAGAAAGCCGGACCCGACCGCGCCCGCGAGTACGTCGCTCTCAAAGGCGTCGATTTCGCGATAACCCCGGGCGAGTTCTTCTGCCTTCTCGGCCCCAGCGGATGCGGCAAGTCCACGGTGCTGCGCATGATCGCCGGTTTTCTGGCGGCCTCCTCGGGAGAAATCCTGGTGCGCGGGCAGCCGGTCACGGGCCCTTCCGTGGATCGCGCAGTCGTGTTCCAGGGCGACGCGGCCCTTTTCAACTGGCTTACCACGGAGGAGAACGCGGAATTCGGCCTGCGCATGCGCGGCGTTCCCGAGCCAGACCGCCGCCGCATCGTGGCCGAAAACCTGCGCCTGGTGGGATTGGAAGGGTTCGAGCACCACCATCCCAACCAGCTCTCCGGCGGCATGCGCCAGCGACTCCAGATCGCGCGCGTACTGGCCAACGACCCCGCGATATTGCTCATGGACGAGCCCTTCGGCGCACTCGACGCGCAGACGCGCGGCATCATGCAGCAGGAACTGTCGCGGATCTGGAGTTCGCGAAAAAAAACGGTGCTGTTCATCACCCACGATATCGACGAGTCGCTGCTCCTGGCAGACCGGGTGGCGGTGATGAGCGCCGGCCCCGGCGCCACCATCAAGGCCGTGTTCAAGGTGCCGCTCGCGCGGCCGCGCGAAACCAACGAAGAGTTCCTCCGGCTGCGCAAGGAAATCAAGGCGGCGATCGAGGAGGAGGTCATGAAATCCATGAGACAGGTGAACCATGAAAACAGCCCGGGCGCTTGATCGGACCGAATGGTGGCGTCGGACCTGGGACAGCGATTCGTTCCGCCGCATGCTGGTATTCGCCACCTCGCTCGCCTGCGCTTTCCTGGTTTGGACGGCGCTCGCCTGGTGGGTGGGCAAGCCCGCCTTCCTGCCCTCTCCGAAAAAGACCCTGGAAGGCGCGTTCGAACTGATCGAGAACGGAGATCTGTATGCCAGCGTGATCGTGAGCTTCGCGCGGATCATGATCGGATTCGCCATTGGTACCCTGATCGGCGTCCCGCTCGGATTGCTGATGGGCATGAGCCCGTTCGTGCGCACCTTCATGGATCCCTATGTCGAATTTTTCCGATTCATTCCGCCGATCGCGTTCGTGACGCTGGCGGTGATCTGGTTCGGACTGGGCGAAACCTCGAAGATCGTGCTTATCGTGTACACCACGGTGTTCATGGTGGCGATCAACACCATGATAGGCGTGCTCGGAGTGGATCCCGACAAGCGCTTCGCCGCGCGCTGCCTTGGCGCCTCGGAGCGTCAGGTTTTCCTGCACGTCATCATCCCGGCGGTGATCCCGAGCATCGCGATGGGAATGAAGATCGCCATGGGCAACAGTTTCATGACGGTCGTGTCGGCCGAGATGGTCGCCGCGAAATCCGGCGTCGGTTTTCTCATCTTCAATTCCCGGCTGTTCCTGCTGACCGAGTGGATTTTCGTGGGCATCATCACCCTGGGGCTCATGGGATTTTTCACCGACCGGGTTCTGCGCATCGTCGCCAGCACGCTGCTGAAGCGCTATGAAGTCAGGATCTAGGAAGAAAACGGCTTGGCGTTTTCCCCGATATCGGGGTGTGCGAGGGGGCTTGCCCCCTCGCGTCGTGGACGACTCGGAACCGCCTCCTCGGTCTGAAGACCGTGGGGCTCCTTGTTTCAGTCCGGATGATGAGGCTATCCGGACCGAAACAAGGACCTTGGGTATAGGCAAAACGCTTTGCGCTTTTATTCCAAATCGTGTTTTTGTGCGGATGGCTTCATCATCCGTACAAAAACACGATTCGCCCTTTTTTACTCAACCACCACAGTTCCTGGAACCGCTTCCTCGGAACCGCTTCCCCGGCCCGAAGACCGTTGGGCTAGTCGATTCAGTCGCGCTTTCCGCCCGCTTCCCGCGGGCGGCTTTTTGTTAAACTGGGGTTCCAGCATGCAGGAGAGAGCAATGCCCGCAAGTCGGCCATTCATAGTGGGCCTGGGCGGCACGACCCGCGAAGGGTCTTCGTCGGAAATGGCCATGCGCTGCACGCTCATGGCCGCCGAGCGGCTGGGAGCCGAAACCGCCTTGCTCGCCGGCCCCGATCTGATATTTCCCATGTACGCGCCGGAGCAGAGCTACCGCCATCCGCGCGCCGAGCGCGTGGTCGAGATGCTGCGCAAGAGCGATGGCGTGATCATTTCCTCGCCCGGCTATCACGGCTCGATATCCGGTCTCATCAAGAACGCGCTCGACTATGCCGAGGACATGCGCAGCGACGATGCGCCCTATTTTGACGGCCGTGCCGTCGGCTGCATCGTCTGCGCCTACGGCTGGCAGGCCACCGGCACCACCTTGATGGCATTGAGATCCATCGTCCATGCCCTGCGCGGCTGGCCGACGCCGATGGGAGTGGGCATCAATACCACCGGCAAGATCTTCGATGCCGCGGGCGCGTGCATCGACGCGGGTGTCGCCAAGCAGCTCGAATTGATGGCCTTGCAGGTGGTGCAGTTCGCGCAGATGCGCGCCGCCTACGCGCTGCCGCCGCCCCAGGTCGCCGCGGCGGGTTGAGACCATGCATTGCTTCGCGTGCAACTTCACAAAACGGGTGTCCAGATGCAAATGCGCGTAATTTGGGGAAAGTGTCTCCCGGGTCAATGGGACAACTACGAGGCTGCTTTCAGGAAAGCCTGCGCCATGCGAGGCGAGGTGAAAGGCCTGAAAAACCAATGGCTGGTGCGCGACCAGAACGATCCGGATTCGGGCTACTCGATCCAGCTGTGGGAAACCGACGAGGACATGAACGCATTCTGGAAAAGCGGGAAGCGCAAGGAACTGAGCGCCATTCTCGATCCGTTCTACACCAACCAGTACACCGTCACCCCCTGCGACGTGAGGTTTGCCCTCAAGGACAATTAACTGCTCTCCTGCCCGGTGTGAATCGGGCAGGGCTGCGCGACCGCCGTACGCTCCGGCAGCGCTTGCGACGCTGAAAAAAGCGCCGCCACAATCAGTCGGCCACGTTCTCGTGTTTGAGGCCGAATGCACCGACCTGCAACACTACAAGGAGGATGGACGTGCTAAAACGTATCGCAGCCCTCGCAGTGACACTGGTGGCGGTGCTCGCCACGGGCAAGTCGATCGCAGCCGACTACCGCTGGCTGAGCAGTTGGGACGATGGCTACCCGGGCGTACCCGGCATCGTTGTGCCCTTCATCAAGGGCGTCGAAGCTGCCTCCAAGGGCAGCATCAAGATCCAGCGCAGCGGTCCGGAGACCGTCCCTGCGTTCGAGCAGTTGCAGCCGGTCGCATCCGGCGCATTTCATTTTCTGTTTACCCATGGCGCTTACCACTTTGGCACGACGCCGGTCCTCGCCGGCATCGAGGCGCTCGGCGGCACGCCCGAGTCGCGGGTGGCCTCGGGCATCTTTGACCTCGTTGACCGGCACTACCAGAAGCTCGGACTGAAGCTGATCGGCCTGCCGATGGGCCCGGATGGCGGCTACGCCATCATCCTGCGCCAGCCGCCGACTCCGGCCGGCGACCTGCAGGGCCGCAAGATCCGCGGCACCGCGACCTATAACCCGGTATTGCGCATGCTCGGGGCGTCGATGGTGGTGCTGCCCCCGGGCGAAATCTACACCTCGCTCGACAAGGGCGTGGTCGATGGCGCCGCCTGGCCGGTGGTGGGCGTGCTGAACTATCGCTGGTACGAAGTGGCCAGATACCTGCTGCGGCCCGGCTTCGGTTTCACCACCCAGCCCATCCTGATGAACCTGGCGGCGTGGAACCGGCTCTCGGCCGCGGAGAAAAAAATCATTTCCGACGAAAGCCGCAAGGCGGAGGCAAGCTGGCCCAAGGAATCCGCAAGGCTGGCGGGGGAAGAAGAAAAAGCCCTGCTCGCCAAAGGCATGCAGATCGTGCAGATGGGCGATGCGCAGAAGGCCAGATTGCAAGCGGTCTGGTCCGACGGGCTGTGGGAGATGGCGTCTCAAAAAGCGCAGAAGGACGTCGAAGAGTTGCGGGCGTTTGCCAAAAGCAAGGGTCTCTGAGGCGCGGCGAAACGCGAACGAAAGTGCAATGATGAACATCCTGGTGACCGGCGGCGTGGGCGTGATCGGCGTGCGCGTGGTGCGCAAGCTGCTGGCGCGCGGGATGAAGCCGGTGGTGTTCGATGTTCGTCCGGACTTCTCGCTGATGCCGGACCTGGTGGGGCGCTTCGATTTCGTTTCCGGCGACATCACCAGCCTGGAAGCGATTTCGGCGGTGCTGCGCGAGCGGCACATCGAACGCATCGTGCACCTGGCCGCGTACATCGATCCGGACATGGCGAGGCAGGCTTATCGCTCCTTCACCATCAACACCGGCGGCACGGTGAACATGCTGGAGGCGGCGCGGCTCGCCGATATCAAGCGCTTCGTCTATGCCAGCAGCCGCGCGGTCTATGGCGCGACGCCGCAGGGCGTGGGCGGCCCGGGCTACCAGCCGCTGACCGAGGACCATGAGAAGCGCCCGGTCTCGGCCTATGACGTCACCAAGCTGGCGGCGGAGCAGATGGGCCGGCTGTATCGCGACCTCCACGGCATCGAATTCGCCGCGCTGCGTTTCGCCGGCATCTACGGTCCCGGCAAGCAGGCGCGGCACGGCAAGATGTCGCTCCGCAGCCGCATGGTGGAAGACCCGGTCGAGGGCAGGCCGGTGCGCCTGGAGAAAGGCGGCGAGCAGCTCGATGACATCATCTACGTCGATGACGTGGCCGAATCGCTGGTGCTGGCGGCGCTCGCCGCGCGGCTCAATCACGAGGCCTACAACATCGCCAGCGGCAGGGGCCAGACCTTGCGCCAGTTCGCCGATGCGGTGCGCGCCAACGTCCCGGGGGCCGACATCGAGGTGGGGCCGGGATTGAATCCCATGGGCTTCGATGTCCACTACTACGCCATCATGGACATCTCGCGGGCGAGCGCGGATTTCGGCTACGCGCCGCGGTTCGGGCTGGTGGACGGGGTGCGGGATTACGTCGAGAGCCTGCGCGCCATGCGGGCCGGCGGGTGAACGGGGGAATCCTGGCCAAGGAGGACGGTGTCCGGACAGCAACTGAGGGGATCGGGTCCGTTGTTCGACAGCGTGTCGGTACCTCGGACGGGCAAACGTCACGGGCTTAACCACCGCATGAAGCCGAGGGAGGACGAGCGTGTGTTCTGTCCTGCATAGTGGTGCATCACAGGCTCAGGTATGAGAGCGCGCAATCTTGTTTGGGCGGCGCGCGTGTTACTCTTAGCAGATTCGCGCCGAGGTGCCTCGATGGGATTGGTCTACGCAAACCTCAAGCTCAACAACCTGTTCTCCGGCCAGAGTGTGGAAGTGCGCGCGCTGGTCGATACTGGCGCCACCTTCATGTGCGTGACCGAGGAAGTGGCGCACCAGCTGGGGTTCGACACCACCGAAGTGAGCCACCAGTTCGTGCGCACCGCCGACGGACGCCAGATCAGGGTGCCGAAGATCGCTCCGGTGGAGATCGCGTTCGAGAACCGGTCCTACGTCACCGAGGCGTTGGTGCTGGGAGACGAGCCGCTCATGGGCGTGTTGCCGATGGAGGCGATGGACCTGATGGTCGACCCCCGGACGCAGCGGCTCGCGGTCAATCCCGACCACCCGAACTATCCGGTGGCTTCGGCAAAGTAGGCGAGAATCGGCCGGGCGGAGCGTCGCTGAGACGCGGCAGGCGGTTAGTTTAGGTAGTGCCTGCCAGAGAACCCCTGTTTTCAAAAAACCGGGTTGCCCAATTTTGATGCGCGTTGCGATTTTTGGGGATCTATTTTCGGGCAGCACTGGATTGGCGGTTCTGAAATTTCGGTCCGCAGCAACTTTCTCCTACGCCGCCGCCCGCTCCCATTCACGCGCCCTCGCCGCAAGGGCATCACAATAGACGGGCCACTCGTGCAGCGTTGCCGGGTCGAAGTCCGCGCCGTTCGGCCATACGATCGTATGGACTTCCGGATCGACCCTGACCTGCGAGAACAGCGCCGGGTCACGAAGCGGCCGGAAAAGCTCGCCGCCCAGCACCGGAGAAAAGTCGATGTCGCGCTGCAGCTCGTCATCAAACGTAATCCGAAGCGTATTCGTACCTATTACGGAAACCGAAACCACTCGAAAAATCGGATGCATTTAATGATTCTACACCCGCGTCCATCACGCAATGCACTGATCGAATTCGAAATCCGGCGCCTGTTGGACCTATGGCTGGTACTCGGCCTGTCCGGCATCTCCCACAATAGCGGGCCGTAAGCCCGCGCCTCGGTCAGCGCGAAACTTTCCTGATTTCGGCGCGGAATTCGGCCAGGGCCCTGGCGCCGTCTATTCCCTTGGCGCCGGCCTGCCTGACCCATTCGGTCTCCAGGTGCGCGGTCCGCGCCTTGAGCGCCTCGATGAACTGAGGCGAGGCGCTCGTCACGGCGACCTTGGCCGACTGCAGCGCCGCCAGACTGTTCTTTTCCTGCGCCTCGAAGCCCCGCCCCACGCGGCGCGACACGACTTCCCCGGATACCGAGTCGATCGCCTCGCGATCCGCCCTTGAGAGCTTGTTGTAGCGCTCTTCGTTCATGATCACCACGAAGCTGGAGTTGAACAGCCCGCCGGGCACCATGGTCATGTGTTTGATGAGTTTTTCCAGCTTGAGGCTCGTCCGCCTTGGCGAGATGGCGCTGGTGGATGCGCTGGTACGCGACCGAGATCTGTTCCGCGCTGTCCCCCGTACCGGGAAATTCGACGATGTTGGTGAGCACGAAGCGCGCCGCGGTCAGCCCGTGGTCTGCTTGGACGCTTCGGCGGGCAAGAGTAAAATGCCTGCCTAAGCCATGAACCAGCGCAAAACCATGAACACGGCCGAGAAGATCTTCGAGGAGGTACAGACGCTGCCCGAGCCTCAAGCGCGGGAAGTGCTGGATTTCGTCAGCCATCTGAAAGCCCAGCACGATGCTGACCGCGAGGCCCGCCGTGCCGCTGCCTTGCAGACGCTGGCGAAATATCGCGGTCGATTCGATCCCGTGAAATTCAATCGCGACGAACTGCATGACAGAGAAAGTCTTCGCTGACACCAACGTCGTCATCTATGCCGAGTCGCGCCACGCGAAAAATTCATCGGCAGCCGTCGCGATTCTCGAAGTCAGCCCGGTCATCAGCACCCAGGTAGTCAACGAAACCATCAGCGTCCTCACGCGTAAGCATGGATTCGCGCTCACGGATGCCAATCAGGTTGCGCTCAGTCTGCTTGATCTATGCGAAGTCGTGCCGGTTGACGTGCAAACGGTGCGCGAAGCGATCCGCCTCGGCGAGCGCTACCGGCTTTCGATCTGGGATTCTCTGATTGTTGCGGCGGCACTACTCTCGGATTGTGAAACGCTCTATTCCGAAGACATGCAGGACGGTCAGGTCTTCGACGAGCGCTTGAAGATCGTCAATCCATTCAAGTAGCGCCGCGGCTCGATGCACCGCTGCTTCGGCTAACACGATACGATGTAGGCTCAGGGGAGCACGAGAGGAGAAAGTCTCGCGTTATGGTGGATCGTTACGCGAAGTTTGCGAATAGCGGGCCGTAAGCCCGCGCCTCGGTCAGCGCGAAACTTTCCTGATTTCGGCGCGGAATTCGGCCAGGACCCTGGCGCCGTCTATTCCCTTGGCGCCGGCCTGCCTGACCCATTCGGTCTCCAGGTGCGCGGTCCGCGCCTTGAGCGCCTCGATGAACTGAGGCGAGGCGCTCGTCACGGCGACCTGGGCCGACTGCAGCGCCGCCAGGCTGTTCTTTTCCTGCGCCTCGAAGCCCCGCCCCACGCGGCGCGACACGACTTCCCCGGATACCGAGTCGATCGCCTCGCGATCCGCCCTTGAGAGCTTGTTGTAGCGCTCTTCGTTCATGATCACCACGAAGCTGGAGTTGAACAGCCCGCCGGGCACCATGGTCATGTGTTTGATGAGTTTTTCCAGCTTGAGGCTGGCAATGGAGTCGAGCGGGAACATCACCCCATCGACGATGCCGCCGCTCAGCAGCTCGTAGATCTCGGTGACCGGGCGCAGCACCCCGACGATGCCCAGCGACTTGGCCACCTCGACGGCGATTCCCGCAGGGGTGCGGATCTTGGTATTGGCAAGGTCTTCCAGGGTGTTGATCGGCTTTTTCGCCATCAGCACGTGCCCGGGACCGTGGCTGAACACGGCGATGGCCTTCACGCCCTTGTGCTCGTCCGCCTTGGCGAGATGGCGCTCGTGGATGCGCTGGTAGGCGACCGAGATCTGTTCCGCGCTGTCTCCCGTACCGGGAAATTCGACGATGTTGGTGAGCACGAAGCGCGCCGCGGTCAGCCCGTGCACCGTCCAGGCCACATCGGCCAGCCCCTCCCGCACCGCGTCCAGGGTGCCCGGGGGCGCGGCCACCGCCTTGGACAGCAGATTGATCTTCACCCGGCCCTGGGTGGCTTTTTCGACATCGGCTCCCCAGGCCACCAGGGTGTCACGCGTCAGGAAGTGATTGGGCGGCAGAAAACTGGAGGCGGTGAGCACGGTCTGGGCGGGCGCGGCGGCCGCACCGCCGAGAAAAATCACCAGGACTGAAACAATCCGCAGGGCATGGCGTTTCATCATCGCTCCTTGTACGTAAGACAAAATCGCTGGATCACCGCGCTGGATCACCGCGCCGGACTCGCATTGCGCCGATCAGCCAGCCGGCGCCCCACCGCCGTAACGTCGAAACTCCGCCAGGGTTTGCTCCACGCCGACGACGTCGCCGATGCGCGAGTGCAGGTCGAACAGGCTCTGCCGATGGGCTGCCAGCGAGCGGTCGCCGACTGCCTCGCGGACTATCATGGGGCGAAAGCCGTACTGGCTGGAATCCACCGCGGTGGCGCGCACGCAGCCGCTGGTCGAGCAGCCGGCGATCACCAGGGTGTCGGCTCCGTGCGTGGTGAGCCGCGACGCGAGGTCGGTGCCGAAGAACGAGGAGGAATATTTTTTCATCATCAGCGCGTCGCCGGGTTCGCGGTGCAGGCGGGCGTCCAGTTCCACCATCCTGGTTCCGGCGCGCAGCAACTGTACGCCCGTGGACTTCTTCACCCACAGCCCGGCGTCGCGCAGCTTGCTGTCCTCGTAGTACAGGGTGGTGAATATGACCGGAATGAAATGCTGGTGCGCGGCCTCCAGCAGCCGGTTGGTCTGCTCTATCTGGGAATCGAGATTCGAACCGAGCAAGGTCGAGGCATCGGTAAAGGCGTTGGTCAGGTCGATGACCAGCAGCACCGGCCGCTCGCCGAAGCCCAGTGTCATGCCAAAGCCCTTGGCCCGGAAGAATTCCTCTTCGCGTTGCCAGTCCGTCTCGTCCGTCATGCGTCTTTCCTGCATCTTTCCTGCAAGAACGCCCGACCCGACCTCGAGGCGGGGCGGGCGGCGTTGAGCACACCTCTCCGGGAGTATATCCATGAGTCTGGTTTGACGCGCGCCGCCCGCGTCGGGATAATTACAAAGTAATTACTTTTGGAGCCGACATGGAAGGCAAGATAATTGCAATCGGCAACTCGAAGGGTTTGCGTCTCCCCAAGGAAGTGCTCACGCGGTGCAACCTTGCCGAGGGCCAAACCGTCTCGATCGGCGTGCAAGGTTCGGATATCCTGATCCGTGCGAAGACCTTGCCGCGCTCCGGATGGGATGGCGCATTCGCGAAAGCGGGCACCCGCGGCGTTCGTGAAAATCTTTGGGGTGACCTGCCGGTCGGCGAGAGCTGGGACCGCTGATGGAGTATCCCCATCAAGGCGAAGTCTTCTGGGCCAATCTCGACCCGACCATCGGTCGGGAAATCCGCAAGCGCCGGCCGGTGCTGGTGGTGTCGCCAGATGAAATGAACCGGAACCTCGCGACGGTGATTGCCGCGCCCATTACAACGACTCACCGCCCGTGGCCGACCCGTTGCCGGATTTCATATCGGGGCCACTCCAGCTCGGTCGCACTCGACCAGATTCGTTGCCTGGACGCGGCCCGGCTGGGCAAGAGGCTTGCCGCGATTGACGCGGAACCTGCGCTGCTCATTCTACGCACGATTTTCGCCTGAGTCGTGGTTGGAAATTTCGGATCGACGTGAACTTGCGCGTGAACCATCCGGCTGTTATTCAAATTCATGCGACCGGTATCAAATCGCCGCCGCACGGCGCGCGAATCAGGCGGCCTTCGCTCTCAGCGCTGTCGTCGCCGCCTCGTTCACCGTCATTCCCGGCGGCTCGATGACCACCCGGTAGCTGTTGCGCGCGGCTTCGATCGACACCAGCCCGTCGCGCACATCGCTCGCCACCCGTTCCGGACCGCGTTCGGCCGGCGGTCCGTAGCCGCAGCCGCCCGGGAGGGTGATGGACAGCGTATCGCCCGCCTTGAGCGGACGTGTCAGCAGGATCGGCAGCTTTTCTTCGCGCTCCGTTCCGGCGTTCAGCGTGCAACTGGCCAGATTCGTCGCCTCGCCGCCGAGCACGCCCCAGGCGCCGTACCGGAACTGCCCCATGCGCACCGTGACCACCGCGTCCTCCAGCAGCCGGTAGGTGCGCAGGTAGCCGGGTCCGCCGCGATGGCGCCCGGCGCCCGCCGTGTCTGGCAGTTGTTCAAAGCGCACCACCTCGACCGGGTATTCCGTTTCCACTATTTCGATCGGCTGGCTGGGCGTGATCTGCGCCACCGGCAGCACCAGGAAGGTGCCGTCGCCTTCGCGGGTGCCACCGAGTGACGTCGCCATCAGTTCGTACAGTGCGCCCGGCTTGCCGTTGCGGGTGCGCTGGAAGCCGATGGCGAAGCCGCCGACGCCGATGCCGGCCGGCGCCACCGCCTTCTCCGGCGCCAGCAGCGCCAGCGCCTTCTGCGTGATGCAGTACACCAGGTGCAGCGAAGGGTAATAGTTGTTGATCGGGCGCGGCTTGATGGCGTGGGTGATGCGGCCGGGCGGATTGATGAACTCGATCACCCGCCGGCAACCGTCGTTGATCGGAATGTCCGGATCGAGCATGCCGATCAGGGCAATGGCCGCGCCGGATTCCGCGGCCTGCGGCCTGAGATTGATCGGGCCGGCGGTGTGTGCATCGCTGCCGGAGAAATCGATGCTGATGTTCTCGCCCTGTTTGACCACTTTGACGTGCAGCTTGATGGGCTTGGACACATCCACGCCGTCGTGATCCAGCATCGCTTCCGCTTCGGCGGTGCCATCGGGAATGGCGGCGAGCTTCTGCCGCACCCTCCGCTCCGAGGCGCGGATCAGTTCCTCGAACGCTTCCAGCATGATGGCGCCGGAATAACGCTCGAACAACTCTTGAAGGCGCCCGCAGCCGATGCGCGTACAACCGACTTGCGCGCGCAGGTCGCCGATGGCCTCGTCCGGACTGCGGGTGTTGCTGCGCAGCATCCCCTCGAAATCGGGATTGGGTCCTGCCGCGGTCCAGTAGCGCACCGCCGGAAACAATATGCCTTCGTGATAAATCTCGCGTGCCGCGGCGCTGGAGGAGCCGATCACCAGGCCCCCCATGTCCGGTTTGTGGGCGATGCTGGCGCAGAACGCCGCCAGCTTGCCGTCGTGAAAGAACGGCGTGACGATGGCCGTGTCCGGGACGTGCAGGTTGCCCCCCAGGTAAGGGTCGTTGATCAGGTAGGAATCCCCCGGCTGCATGCGCTCGCCGACGATCGCAAGCACCGCGCGCACCGTGTGATAGTAGGGAAACAGGTGCACCGGCATGCCGGTGCCGACGATGACGCCGCCCGAGCTGTCGAGGATGGTGGCGCTGCCATCGGCCGATTCGCGCAGGATCGGCGAGTAGCCGCTGTGGAACAGCTGGTTCTCCATGGTGAGCGCCGCCTCTTCCAGGCGGCTCTTGATCACTTCCAGTTCGATCGAATCGAGTTTCATGATGCAGTCCTATTCTGGCGTGCCGGTGGTTGCAATGACGAGATTGCCGATATCATCGACCTGCATCGAGCGTCCGGGTTCGACCACCGTGGTGGTATCGAGCTGCTCGACGATCAGCGGCCCGTCGATCTTCGTCCCGGGGAAAAGCGATTCGCGCGCATACACGGGCGTGTCGACAAAGTCCCTGGCGGCCGCGAACCAGGCGTGGCGCCTGCCGATCGGTTTCGCCGCACCTGCAGAAGGGGCAGCACGTGCTGCGATCCGTGGACTGGCGGCTTGCGCCGCACTCGTTGATGAACTGGCGGCTTGCGCCGCCAGGGGCATGCGAGGCAGGCTCACCACCGACACCAGCCGGATGGTGACGATCTCGGCCTCCTCGCCGGGCGCGGATACGCCGTAGGTGCTGTCGTGTATCCGGTCGAAGGCGCGCCGCAGTTGCGGCAGGTCGGCGTCCGTTATCTGCGCCGGCGCATCGATGGTGAGCTGGTAGCCCTGGCGCGCGTAGCGCACGTCGAGCTGGCGCCGCAGCTTCGCCGCGCCGGCGCCGAACCCTTCGCGCAGCGCATCCTCGCGCGCCTTGGCTTCGAGCGCCTCGAACCCGGCATTGAGCCGGGACGCGGCAGCGGTGGCGAAGCTCTGCGGCATGCTGCGCAGATAGACGTGCTTCACGTCTGTCTGCAGCAGGCCCATGGCACAGCTCACACCGGGGTAGGCGGGGACGACGACCCGTTGCAACCCCAGTTCGACGGCGAGTTCAACGGCGTGCAGCGGACCGCAGCCGCCGAAGGCCAGCATGGCGAATTCGCGCGGGTCGCAGCCTTTGTCGGTGAGGTTGAGCCGCAGTGCCGAGGCCATGCGCGCATTGATCACCCGGCGCACGCCGACCGCGGCTTCGAGCGCTGTCATGCCGAAGGCCGCGCCGAGGGAGGCGAGCGCCTGCTCCGCCAGGGTCTTGTCGCCTTGCAGCGCGCCGCCGAGAAACCGCCCGGCATCAAGGTAGCCGAGGAGCACGTTGGCATCGGTGACGGTGGGCTCGGTGCCGCCGCGCGCGTAGCAGGCAGGGCCCGGCCGCGCACCGGCGCTGCGCGGGCCGACTTTGAGCAGGCCGTCGTCGCCCCGGTGCGCGATGGCGCCGCCGCCGGCGCCGATGGTGCGGATTTCGATCATCGAGGTGCCGATCTCCTGGCCGGCGATCACACCGCTGTTGATCATGGTGGCGCGGCCGGCGCGCACCAGGCACATGTCGGTGGAAGTGCCGCCCATGTCGAAGGTGAGGAGGTCGCGGTACTGCCCGTGCTGGCCGAGAGTGGTGGCGAAGGCGATGCCCGCGGCGGGGCCCGAGAGCAGCGTTTCATTGGGATAGGCGGCCGCCAGGTTGACCCGCATCAGGCCGCCATTGGACTGCATGATGAAGAGGCGCTCGGTGTCCACGCCGCGTCCGCGGGCGCGCTCGCCCAGCCGGGTGAAGTACTCGCTCACCACCGGCCCGACGTAGGCATCGAGCGCCGTGGTGGACAGGCGCGGGAATTCGCGTATCACCGGCAACACCTGGCTGGAGAGCGACAGGCGCACCTCGGGATATTCCGCGCGGATGATGTCCGCGGCCTCGCGTTCATGGTCGTCGCGCAGGTACGAAAACAGGAAACAGATGGCGATCGAATCGCAGCCGGCCTCGCGCAGCCGCCGCGCCGCGGCGCGCACCGCGTCCCGATCGAGAGGCCGCGCGACCTTGCCGTCGAAGCCGATGCGCTCCGCAATCTCGCAGGTCAGCGCCGGCGGTATCAACGCCGGCGCCTTGCGGTAGCCCGGGTCGATCAGATCGGCGCCGCGCGGGCGGGTGCCCGAACGCGCCGGATACACCGCGCCATAGCCCGCCGTGATCAGCAGACCCGCTCGCGCCCCCTTGCCCTCCAGCACGGCGTTGGTGGCGACGGTGGTGCCGTGTGCCAGCAACGACAGTTCCGCCAGCGGCACGCGCTTGGCGTCCGCGAACTGCTGCAGCGCTTCCAGGATCGCATCGGCCGGCGCCGCCGGGGTCGAGGGGACTTTCGCGATGAAGGTTTCACCCGAGACATGATCCACCGCCGCCAGATCGGTGAAGGTGCCGCCGGTATCGATGCCTACGCTCCACTTTGCCACTGCAATCTCCTGGAAATTCCGATTCGCCGCGCGGCGGGCTAGCGGATGATTTTGTCGTATTGTGCGTGAGGCCCAATCCAGAACCATTTGATGCCGCCAGGCACATCGTGTCCGAGGGCACGATATCGGTCGCCCACTCGAACGGACCACGCTTTCCCGATGCGCTTGAATCGAAGCGAGGGATGCCGCGAGTTGGTCTTGAGAAGCTGGAAGTTCTTGTTGGCGGCCTCTCGAACCTCTGACGGCAGCGCCTCATACAGCGCCCAGAAGCGCGAGGATGCCCAGTGTTTCAAAGGGGTCGGCTGTTGCCCGCCTTATGCTCCTCCAAAGATTCCTCGATGAAGCGATCGAGCTTTCCGGTTGCGGAGTCGGCCTCAATCTGACGGTCCCATGCTTGAGAATCGAATTCCACAAACCACGCACGAAGCTTCACCAGCTCTTCGGGCGAAAGATTCTTGATGCGGTTTTCAATCTGTTCGACTTCGCTCATTGGATGCTCCTACCGTATCCGGGCGAGGAGTTCCGGACCAGGCACCGGTGAGGACTCGCCGCGTTCAATTTCGGCGTCGCGCTGGGCGGCAAGTTCGTCCCATGCCTTGTCTCGCGCCTTGTCGGCGTCAAGGCTGGCGATGACGCGGTCAAGCAGCCGCGCTCGCTCCGACGTGGGGAGGCGAAGGAGCTCGAGTTCAAGCGCTTCAACAGGGAGCTTCATGGTGCAAACCGTATGGGTCGGGGTAACGGCGGTAGCTTGCCACAAACCGGTCTGTCTCGGGCGTGAGGTCAATCGTCGTCTCCCCTTCTTGCGTCGGAGGGTAATTGTTCGCTTTGCGGTGGATTCCCTTCCAGGGGAATCAGGCGCCCGTCATATTGAGATTGACGTGCACCACCTCATGCCCGTCGTCGATTTCGCGACCCAGCGCGCGCACCGCCTTGTCGGCTTCCGCCAATGGATAGACGTGCGAACACATGGCGACCAGGTCCTGGTGGCGGCGCTTGAGGATTTCCAGCGCCACTTCCAGAGACTGCGAGGTCGAGGACAGCACGCCCATCAGGTGCAGCTCCTTGATCACGATCTTGTCGGTGATGAGGCCGGAGATCGGCTTGTGGCCTTTCAACCCGGCGAGCACGATGCGGCCGCCCTGGCGCGCGATCTCCACTGCCTGCAGGATCGGTTCGGTGGAATGCGCAGACATGTCGAGCACCAGGTCGGCCATTTCGCCGCCGGTGATGTCGCGCACCCGCTCCACCAGGTCCTCCTTACTGACGTCCACCGCCGCATCGGCGCCCAGGGTGAGCGCCAGATCGAGGCGGTGGCGGTCCTGCGCGAGGCCGGTGACGGTCACGGTCTTCGCACCTGCTTCGCGCGCCGTCAGCGCGGCGAGGATGCCGCGCTGGCCCGGGCCGAGGATCACGACGTGCTCGCCCATGCGCAGGTTGGGCACGTCGTAGATCCAGCGCACCACGCCCGAGAGCGGGTTGAACAAGGTCATCACGTCGCTCTGGATCGCAGCCGGCGCGGGCTTGAGCACCGTGTCCGGATGCAGGTACATGTGCGTCGCATAACCGCCCCACAGGCTGGGTTTCACGTGGGTGGTCATGAACAGCCCGTAGCCCATGCGCCGCTCGCAGCGGTGGAAGGCGGCCAGCCGGCATTGGCGGCACTTGCCGCAGGGCAACGGCGCCTTGACCACCACCCGGTCGCCCTCCCTGACCTTCCAGTTCTTCGCCGCCCGGGCGCCGATTTTTTCTATCCAGCCCACCGGCTCGTGCCCGGGGATGATGGGAATGCTGCCCCAGGGCGTGGCCTTGAGTTCGCAGCGGTACTGCTCGTAGTCGGTGGCGCACAGGCCGTTGGTTTCCATGCGCAGCAGCCCGTCGTCGGCGCCGATTTCCGGGAACGGAAATTCCTGGTGTTCGAAGGTGCGCGGGCCGACGAGCACCGCCGCGGTGGCCTTGTTCATGTTCTCTCCCGGTTAATTTGTGTTGCTTGAGCCGTCTTTGCCGGCGAGGCGCCACAGGTGACGCACCACCTGCTCCTTGTCGCTGCTGGCGCCATGGAACACCAGCCGGCCCTCCTCGAGCACATAGACTTCGCCCGCCAGGCGCAGCGCCTCGTTGACATTCTGCTCCACCAGCAGCACCGCGGCGCCTGAGCGTTGGTGTATTGTCTCTATCATCTCGAACAGGCGGTGCACCGCAATCGGCGCCAGCCCCGACGAGGGTTCGTCGAGCAGCAGCAGTTTCGGCGCGGTCATCAGCGCGATGCTCATGGCGAGCATCTGCCGCTCGCCGCCGCTCAGCACCCGCGCCGGCGCGGCGCGCCGCTCGCGCAGGATGGGAAACGTTTCGAAGATTTCGGCGATGCGCGCGTTGACCGCGGCGCGGGCGCCGGACATCTTCGCGGCGCGGGTGCCGGACACCGCGGCGTGAGCGCCGGACACCGCGGCGTGAGCGCCGGACATCTTGAGCGCGCCCAGGCGCAGGTTGTCCTCCACCGACAGGCTCGGAAACACATTGCCCTCCTGCGGCACGAAGCGGATACCGAGCGCCGATTTCTCGAACGGCCGCGCGCCGGTGGCATCGACCCCGTCGTAGCTGACCTTGCCGGCGGTGACCGGCAGCAGGCCGAATATCGCTTTCAGCAATGCCGACTTGCCGGCGCCGTTATGCCCGAGCAGCGCCACCACCTTGCCCTCACCCACGGTGAGGTCGATGGCGTGCAGCACTTCGAAATCGCCGTAGCTCGCGCCGAGGTTGCGCACTTCAAGCATGGTAGATGCGCCCAAGGTATTCGCGAATGACGCGCTCGTCGTTGAGCACGTGTTCGGCGCTGCCCGAGGCGATGATGCCGCCGCCCTGCAGCACCACCACCTGGTCGGCGACTTCGCGCACCACTTCGACATTGTGTTCGATCAGCAGCGCGGCCCGCCCCTCGTCTTTGGCCAGGCGGACGATGAGTGCGATGACGCGCTCGATCATTTCCCCTTCCACACCCGCCGCGGGTTCGTCCAGCAACAGGTACGGCGCACCGGTGGCCACGGCGCGCGCGAGGGACAGCAGCTTCTGCCGGCCGAACGGCAGTTCGCCCGCCTGGCGTTGCGCCGCATCGCCCAGCGCCACTGAATCGAGCAGCGCCTGCGCCTCATCGCGGTGGCGCCGCGTCTCCGCGGCAAGTCCGGCGCCGGGGCGGAACAGGTGGCGCAATTTTTCGCCGCGCTGCGAGGGCAGCGCGCTCAGCACGTTTTCCAGCACAGTAAGATGGGGGAAAATCCGCACATCCTGGAAGGTGCGCGCGATGCCGTGGCGCACGCTCTGGTGCGGGCGGATGCCCGCCAGCGGCGCGCCGTCCAGGTAAACGCGCCCGGCATACGGCCGGTACACCCCGCAGACCGCGTTGATCAGGGTGGTCTTGCCGGCGCCGTTGGGGCCGATGCAGGCGGTCACCTTCGCCGGCGGCACGTCGATGGTCACGTTCTCGAACACCTGCACTCCGCCAAAGCGCATCGCCATGCCGGCCAGGTGCAAGCCTCTGGCGGGCAATGCGCCCGGTACTGCGGCCGCCGCTGCCGGGCTGTTCGCGGGATTATTCGCGGAAGTCATATTTCCCCAGCAATCCCTGGCGCCTGAAGATCATCAGGCCGATCAGGAGCGCGCCGTACAACGCCTGCTGCACCGGGCCGGTGTACTGGCTCGGCAGCCCGATGAAACGCAGCGATTCGGTGAACGAGATCAGCAGCACCGGCCCGAGGATCGAGCCGCCGATGCTGGCCAGGCCGCCGACACCGACGAACACCAGCATGGCGATCGAGGCGCTCAGGGTGAACAGGGTCGGATCGATGTAGAACAGGGTGGCCGCGTAGAGCGCGCCGGCAATCCCCGTCATGGCGCCGCTCACACCCCAGACGACGATCTGGCAGGTGGTCGGGTTCTTGCCGATGGCGCTGACCGCCTCCGGCCGGTCGCGCGCGGCGCGCAGCAGCCGGCCGAGCGGTGAATCGACCAGCCGCTTCGCCGCGAGCACGCACAGGAGCGTGATCGCGAGCAGGGTCGCAAAGCGCGCTTCGGCGGAAACGAGCGCCGCCGGCAGCTTCAGCCCGTGCAGTCCTTCGCTGCCCTCCACCCGCGGCGCCAGATTGTGGAACAGGTCGAAGAACACGAAGTTCAGGCCGAGGGTCGCCAGCGCAAAGTAAAAGCCGGAGAGGCGCAGCAGCGGCAGCAGGGTGAGCACCGCCACGGCCGCGCTGACGGTGGCGGCGATCGCCATGGCGAGGAAGAAATTGACGCCGAAGAAGATGTTGAGGCTGGCCGCGGTATAGCCGCCGACACCGAGGTAGGCGGCGTGTCCCATGGCCATCATGCCGGTGTAGCCGATGACCAGATTGACCGCGATGCTGACGATGACCCAGACGCAGATCAGCGCGCCGATGTAGAGCAGGTGTTCCATGCCGGTTTGTCCTCCCCTAGCCGAACAGGCCCTGCGGCCGCCACAGGATCAGCAGGATCATGGTGAGGAACACGCTGAAGGTGACCCACTCGGGAAAGAAAAAGCCGGCGTAGGCGGTGAGGATGCCGAGCGCGACGCTGCCGACGATGGTGCCGAGCAGGATGTTCCTCACCCCGCCGAGGATCACCGCCACCACGGCGACGAACAGGGTGCGCGTGCCGGTGTCCGGGTTGATCCCCATGTCATAGGCGGTCAGCACCCCGGCGAGGCCGGCGAGCGCCGAGGCCAGCAGAAAAATGTGATTGCGGGTGCGATCGACGTTGACGCCGACCACCGCCGCGAGCGGACTGTTGTCGGTCAGCCCGCGCACTTCCAGCCCGACCTGGGTGCGGTGCAGCCACAGATAGAGCAGGCCGAACACCACGGCCACCAGCGCGAGGACGCCCAGGTCAAGCGTGCGCACCGCCACCGAACCGGCGCTCAGAATATCCAGTGTATCGGTGCGCGCCACGCTGACCACGCCTTTGGTGTAGGCGAGGAATCCCGCTTCGAATATCAGCGATACGCCGAGCGAAGCGATGAAGACGCTGAACAATCCGCCGCCGCGGCGCATCACCGGCAGGTACACCAGTTTGTCGATGGCCAGGCCGAGCACCGCCGCCACCGCAACCGAAATCACGCCGCTCGTGAACAGTTCCAACCCGTTGACCCGATGGAGCACGAAGAACAGGTACCCGGCGCTGATGAACACCGTGCCGTGGGCAATGTGGAAAATGCGCAAGGTGGCGAAGATCAGCGCGAAGCCCACCGCCACCAGCGCGTAGTAGCCGGCCAGGCCGAGCCCGATCGCCAGCACCTGCAGGGTGCTCAAGGGCGCCCCGGCCGCGCCGGCGGCCCCGGAGTTTGAACCGGCCGCCCCTGGGGCAGCCGGCCCTGAAGCAATACGAGCACCCGGATTATTCTTTGAGCTCGACGAACTCCGGCTTGCTCGCGTCTTTCACCTGGTACAGGCCGACCGCAACCAGGCTCTGGCGGTCCTTGTCCATGCTCACCAGCCCGCCGCCGATGCTCCTGAAATCCTTGATCTCGGTCAGGCCGCGGCGGATGCCGTCGCCGCTGTAGCCGTATTTGCGAATGCCCTCGGCGATCATGAACACCATGTCGTAGACTTCCAGCCCGCCGTAATCCGGGTCGAAGCCGAGCCTGGCGCGGTAGGCGTCGATCAGCTTCTTCGCTGCGGCCACGTCGTACTTGAAGCCGGCATAGATCACGCCCTCGGCCGCCTTGCCGGCCGCTTCGCGATAGCTCTTCACCGTGACGCAGGCGCAGCCGTTGTACATCTGGGTGGTCATGCCCAGCTCGCGCGTCTGCTTCATGATCACGCCTTCGTCGGGCGTGCCGTGCCCGAAAATGAAAATCGCGTCGGGATTGAAATTCTTGGCGCGCGTGATCAGGCCGCGAAAGTCGGTGTCGCCGAGCTTGAACAGGGTCTCCTCGTACTGGATGCCCAGCCGGTCGGCCTCCGCCTTGACGATGGGGGAGCCGACCTTGGCGATCGGCGTGTTGGGGTAGAAGGCGAACAGCCGTTTCACCTTGTCGCGCTGCCAGCGCTGGGAAACGAGCGGCAGGGTGCGGCTGAGGAGCGGCGAGTGCGCAAATGCCCATTCGCTCTTGGCCACCAGCCCCGGTGCTTCCACCGGAGACAACAGCGGCACCTTCAACTGGTCGGCAAGCGGCATCTGCGCGCTCACCACGTTGGTGAAGATGGTGAGGATGGCGGCGACCCGATCGACCTGCACCACCTTGCGCATCGCCGAGACGGCGCCTTCCGGATTGCCCTTGGTGTCCTCGATCACCAGCGACAGCGGCCGGCCGTTGACGCCGCCCGCCGCGTTGACGTGCTGCACCGCGATTTCCATCGACGGTATGAGCAGTTGTCCCCAGGCGCCCTGCGGGCCGGAGAGCGGATAGGTGACGCCGATCCTGTACGGCTCGCCGGAGGCGGCCTTGGCCGCCTGAGCCAGGGCGGCGCGCGGCGCCAGGGCGAGGGGCAGAGCGACGAGGACGGATGCAATGGCGAACAGCAGGTTTCGAATCGGGTATAGCCGCATGATGGTTTCCTCCTTGGTCTCTCATGGCTCCGCGCACCCTGCACAACGACGTCGCGCGGCACTGGAGGCGCCATCTTAGGGTTTTTTCCCGGGGCGCGACAGGGGAGCGTAGCGTTGTTGCATGCGGCACCGGAGGACGGCATGAATCCGGTGCGGTCACGACGGTCCGGCCGGGACCGGGAGCAGCCCGATAATCTCAAACTTTATTTGAAGAAGATCCCCTTTATTCGCTGACTGGAGAGGTATTTTATTTCCAGAAAAAGAATATTTCTATGCGGCGCCGTGGTTCGCCCGCGCGAGCTTCGCGCCTGCCACCATCGCCTGCAGCTTGGCGAACGCCCGGTCGCGCGGCAGGTACTTCATGCCGCAGTCGGGCGCCACGATGATGTCCTCGGCGCGGCAATAGGGCAGGGCGCGCTGGATGCGCAAGGCGACCGTTTCCGGCGTTTCCACCTTCGGGTCATCGAGGTCGATCACGCCGAGAATGATTTTCTTGCCGGGCAGGGTTTCCAGCACCGCGCAATCCAGGCCGGACTGCGCCGTCTCGATGGAGATCTGGGCGCATGTGCAGCCGGCCAGTTCGGAGAGGAATGAATAGCCCGAGGGACGCTCGTGGATCACGTGGGCGTAGCCGAAGCAGATATGGACCGCGGTGGTGCCGCTGATGCCCTCGAGCGCGCGGTTGAGCGCCTTCAGGCCGTACTCGCGCGCCTTTTCCGGCCGCGCCTGCATGTAGGGTTCGTCGATCTGCACCACGTCCGCGCCCGCTGCGAACAGGTCGCGTATTTCCTCGTTGACCGCGATGGCGTAATCCATCGCCGCCGCTTCCAGCGCCGGGTAGAACGCGTTCTGCGCCTGCTGGCTCATGGTGAACGGCCCGGGCACGGTGATCTTGATGCTGCGCGCGGTATGAGCGCGCAGGAATTTCACGTCCTCGACCTCGACCGCATGCTTGCGGCGGATCCTGCCGGTGATGCGCGGCACCGGATTGGGGTGGCCGCTGCGATCGAGCGCGGTGCCCGGATGGTCGATGTCTATGCCCTCCAGAGCGGTGGCGAACCGGTTGGAATAGCTTTCGCGCCGCATCTCGCCGTCGGTGACGATGTCGATGCCCGCCTGCTCCTGGGCGCGGATCGCCACCAGGGTCGCGTCGTCCTGCGCCTCTGCAAGGAACGGCTCGGGAATGCGCCACAGCTCGCGCGCCCGCACCCGCGGTGGAAACCGGCTGCCAAGCCTGTTGCGATCGATCAGCCATTCGGGCTGGGGGTAGCTGCCGACCAGCGTGGTGGGAAAGAGCATCGTCAGGATCTCCGAAACAGTTGCCGATGGGCGGATTCTACCTGCCGATTCTACCTGCCACTGCTCAGCGTGCCGCAACGTTCCGGGGAATCGCGATTCAGCCGGGATCGGTGTGCCGCGAGCACCCCGTCAGGTCGTTGACAGCCCGCTTGTCCCCTGCGTTGCCCCCGCTTGCCTCCCTTTGAGTTCGCAGATTCGGCGCGCCGATTCTTGCCCGGACCCGGATTTCGGTATAGCCTGATTTCACATGGGCAAACTTGAGCAAGGGTAAGGACGGATGGCAAAAAGGGGAGGTCGAACCGGCTGGTGGAGCCGGCTCGGGGCTGCGCATGACGCACTCACCGGCTTCGGCTTTGCGCTTTCGGCGCTGCTGCTTGCCATCATCGTTTGTTCTTACTGCTACGAAATCGTCTCGCGGTATGCGTTAAACGCGCCGACGTCCTGGGCGAGTCCGCTGGTCTCCTATTCGCTTGCCGCGATGATATTTCTTGCCATGCCGCAGCTCACGCGACTGGCGTCCCATATCTCGATCAATGTCCTGATCGATGCGGCCCCGCCTGCGGCGGCGACGATACTCCGTGTGCTGGTCCGTGTGCTGGCGGCAACCGCCTGCCTGTTTGCCGCGTGGTTCTGCGCCGACGAGACCCTGCGGCAGTACAGCCAGGACATCTGGACCAGCCCGCCCTTCGCCACGCCCAAGTGGACGATCTCCATATTCGTGCCCTACGGGATGCTCAGCTCAGGGGTGTATTTCCTGCGCCAACTGTGGCAAGAGCCGCCCGCCCATGCCGCTGTCGGAGAGGGCCTGTGACCTGGTGGGTGGCGCTCAGCAGCGGGATTTTTCTGCTGTTCGCGCTGCTGCTCCTGGGCGTGCCGATATTCGTCGCCTTCCTGATCCTCAACGTGACCGGGATCCTGGTGATACTCGGCCCGTCGGGATTCGGCATGTTCGCCAACAGCATCTTTACCACCGGCACGCTCAACGCGCTGGCGGCGGTGCCATTGTTCGTCCTCATGGGCGATATCCTGTTCCGTTCCGGCGCAATCGAGGTGCTGCTCGACTCGATGGACCGGCTGGTCGGCCGCATCCGGGGGCGCCAGTACGTGCTGTGCATCCTGCTTTCGGCCGTACTGGGCGCATTGTCCGGCGCGGCGATGGCGGTCGCGGGCCTGCTCGGACGGTCGCTGTTTCCCTCGATGCTGAAACGCGGCTACGACAGGCACCTGTCGGCCGGCACCATTCTGGCGGGTGCCAGCCTCGATCCCATCATTCCGCCGAGCGTGCTCGCCATCCTGATCGCGACCATTGCGCAGATTTCCACCGGCAAACTGCTGCTCGCCGGGATCGTCCCGGGCGTGCTGCTGACCGGCATGTTCCTCCTGTACGTGTTCGTGCGCCTGAAGATCAATCCGAAGCTGGCGCCGGATGTAGAGGCCGACGAACCCGGCAGGGCGCGCGACAGCATCCTGGTGGCCGTGTTGAAGATGATTCCTTCGCTGCTCATCTTCTTTCTGGTGATGGGCCTGGTGATGCTGGGCATCGCCACTCCTACGGAGGCCGCCGCGACCGGGGTGGTCGGCGCTGTGGTGCTCGCCATCGGTTACCGGAAGTTTTCCTATGCCATGCTGCGCGATGCATTCGTTTCGGCCGCCAGCATCACCTCGTTGCTGCTGCTGGTGATGTGCTGCGCCGTCATTTTCAGCCAGTTGCTGACCCTGACCGGCGCCGCCGCCAGGCTGGCCGAATTTGTCGTCAGCATGCAGCTTTCGCCGTGGACGATGCTGGCGGTGATGCTGGCCCTGCCATTCCTGCTTGAGCTGATATGCCTGGAAGCGACGGCGCTGATGTTCATACTGATTCCCATCTACCAGCCGCTGCTGAAGGTATACGGCTTCGACGAAATCTGGTTCTATACCCTGTTCCTGGTGGTGATCACCGTCGGCGGCATTACGCCCCCCTTCGGCTACACCCTGTTCGCCCTCAAGACCGCGGCGCCCGATGTGCCGATGAACGACATCTTCAAGGCGTCCTGGCCGTTCACCTGGATCATCCTCGGCAGCCTCGTAATCATGGCGATCTTCCCCGGGATCATCACCTTCCTGCCCAACCTCACCGCGACCCGCTGAGCGCTTTGCGGGCTGAATTTTTCCGCGGCGGGATGCAGCGCGCCGCGTGTCGCGGCTGTTCCGGAAGGCTATAATTCCTGCCGGATTAACCCGGTGACAAACCGTATCCTCCAGCCGAAGGAGATGTTGATGGGCGCAATTCATGAGTGGCCTGCAGGCGGCATTTCCCGCATCCCCTACTGGCTGTATTCCGATCCGGAAATCTACGCGCGCGAGCAGGAACGGATTTTCTGCGGGCCGAACTGGTCTTACGTGGCGCTCGAGGCCGAGATTCCGAAATCCGGCGATTACAAGCGCACCTTCATCGGCGACAAGCCGGTGGTGGTGATGCGCGACGAGGAGGGCAAGGTGAACGTGGTGGAGAACCGCTGCGCCCATCGCGGCGTGCAGTTCTGCCAGAAGCACCTGGGCAGCACCGCCGAGTTCGTGTGCCCGTACCATCAGTGGACCTACAACCTGAAGGGCGACCTGATCGGCGTGCCGTTCCTGCGCGGCATCAGGAAGCAGGGCGGCATGCCCGCGGACTTCGATCCGGCCAACCATGGCTTGCGCAAACTGAACGTCGCCTCCCGCAACGGCGTGATCTTCGCTTCCTTCGCCGATGACATCGAACCGCTGGACAGCTATCTCGGCGACAGGCTGCTGCCCTTTTTCGACCGGGTGTTCGATGGCAGGCAGCTGAAGGTGCTGGGCTACTCGCGCCAGCTCACGCCGGCCAACTGGAAAATGATGTTCGAGAACATCAAGGATCCGTACCATGCCAGCCTGCTGCACGTGTTTCTGGTGAGCTTCGGCCTGTACCGGGTGGACAATCCCTCGCAGCTCTATATCGATACCACCGGCCGCCACACCGCGGCCACCGGCTGGCGCGGCGAGCAGAAAAAGAGCGAAGACAACGCCGACATGCGCTCCCTGAACGAGAGCCTCGCGCTGCAGGATCCGCAGTTGCTGCAGCCGCTGCGAGAGTACGAGCAGTACACCATCGTGCTGATGACCCTGTGGCCGAACCTGATCATCCAGCAGCAGTCGAACACCCTCGCCATGCGCCAGCTCATCACCCGGGGCACGGGGGCTTTCGAACTCGCCTGGACGTTCTTCGGCTATGAAAGCGACGACGAGGAGATGACCCGGCGCCGGCTGCGGCAGGCCAACCTGATGGGTCCCTCCGGCTTCGTTTCCATGGACGACAGCGAGGTCATGGCGTTCGCCGGCCAGGGCGTGGCGAACTCCCCGGGGTCGTCCGCCGTGCTGGAACTGGGCGGTCGCGACTGGCGGGAATTCGAGGACCACTCGGTGACCGAGTCGCCTATTCGCGCCTTCTACGCGCACTATCGCAGCGTGATGGACATCTGATCATCGGCGCGAACGCCGCCGCCGGAGCAGGCGAAAAAACCGGATGCGTGCTGCGCTACTTCGATTGCCGCGGCCGGGGCGAGGCGCTGCGCCTGGCGCTCATCGATTCGGCCGTGGCGTTCACCGATGAGCGCGTGCCGATAGATGATCTCGGCGTCTTCCAGAAGGCCAAGCATGACCCGCGGGTGGGCGGTCCCTTTGCCGCGCTGCCGGTATTGCAGTGGGACGGATACGTTCTCGCCCAGACGCTGCCGATCGCCAGTTACCTGTCGGACCGGCTCGGCCACCAGCGCCGCGCCGGCTCGCCGGAGGGGCGCGCCTTTCTCGACATGATCACCTCGGCGGCCCATCTCGATATGCAGTCACCATACGGGCCGCTGTTCTGGGCGCCGGCGGACCAGCCGCAGGAACAATTGCTCGCGGCCGCCCGCATGCTGTTCAACGGACTGGGCGCGAAGCTGGCGCAACTCGAAACGCTGCTCGACAATTCGCGCGGCGACGGCGCGTTCTTTGGCGGCGCCGAACCGGTGATGGCGGACTATTTCGTCCACGAATCGCTGCGCCGTGGCGCAGTGGTGTTCGGCGAGGCCTTCGAAGCGCGCCTGGACGGGAACCCGAAGCTCGCCGGGCTGCGTCGCGCCATGGGCAGCCGCCCGGCCATCGCCGCGTATGAGCGTCGCGGCGTGTCCTTGCAGGTGACCGGCAGTCCGGCGGAGATGGCGTTGCGGGCGCGGCTGGCCGGCGTGGCGTTCTAAGCAGCAGCGAACCGGCGGGTCTGTGGCGCGGCGGGCTAGAGCTTCTTCACGCCCAGTATCTTGAAGAACAACCCGGACAAGCGCTCGCTCAGGCTCTCACCGGCGAAATCCGCAGGATCCATCATGTAGTGCATGCCGATGCCCTGGACGGCGGTGATGATGGTTTCGGCAACGGCCTTGCTGTCGGTATTGCTGAATTCCCCCAGCGCGATGCCCTCGTCGATGATGTCGATCAGGTTCGCGCGGATATCGTCGAACAGCTCGCGATAGGTATCGCGCCAGATGCCGCCTTTTGCCACCGCATGCGCCCACAGCGAGATGGTGACGAGCAATTCTTCGGTCTGGATGAAGGTCGCGCCTGATTTCAGGATGCACTGGAGCTTTTCCGTGGGCGTGAGGGCGCAGTCGCGGATGCGACGGGTGATGTCCGCGGAGTTCCTGCGCAGACCGCGCAGCAGGCCGAGCAGCAGTTCGTCCTTGCTCCTGAAATAGTAGTGAATGGAGCCTTGATTCAGCCTGGCGCGGTTGGCGACCGCGCGCGTCGTCGTCGCGGCAATGCCCATTTCGGCGATGCAGTGGAAGGCCCCCACCAGTATCTGGCTTTCGCGGCCGGCGGCCTTGTCGGCGAACCGGGTGAGACCGAGTTGCCCGTATACTTCCAGCCATCCCGGCTTTTTATTGGCGGCGGCACCCCGCTTCTTCATGACTTTGGTCATCTGGCTAAGATACGAACGCCGCCCGGGCGTGTCAAACAGGCCGGCGCTGCGCATGTGTCTGCGTCGCTGTCCGCAGGGCGCTGTCGTAACGCAGCGATATCATGGATCACAGCTCGGGGAATCCGGAAATGGACGACATCGTTGAACTATCCGTTGGCCGCCTGCAAGCCGCGCTCGCCTCCGGGGAGCTGACCTCCGCGCGGCTGACCGAAATGTATCTGAAACGCATCGATAGCGTTCGCGTTCCGGGCGGTGCGCCGCTCAACGCAGTGCGCGAGACCAATCCGGACGCCCTGTCGATCGCCGCCGCGCTCGACCGTGAGCGACAGGAGGGTCGCATCCGCTCGCCGCTGCACGGCATGCCGATTCTGTTGAAGGACAACATCGGCAGCGCCGATGCGATGAGAACCACCGTCGGCGTGCATGCGCTGGGCGATTTGCGGACACCCTTCGACGCCGCCGTCGTCGCGAGACTGCGCGCGGCCGGCGCGGTGGTGCTCGGTAAATGCAACTGCCCGGATTTTTGCGACTACATGGCCTCGACCATGCCCTCCGGTCACAGCACCACCGGCGGGACCATAGGGCATCCCTATGGCATGAGCTACGGCCGCGGCGGGGGCTCGAGCACCGGCGTGGCGGCCGCCGTGGCGGCCAGCCTGGCCGCTGCCGGCGTCGGTTCTGAAACGCAGAATTCGATACAGGCGCCCTGCAGCAACAGCAGCCTGGCGGGCATCAAGCCCACCGTCGGGCTGGTGAGCCGCGCCGGCATGGCGCCGCTGGCCATCAGCCAGGACACCGCCGGGCCGATTGCGCGCAGCGTCAGGGACGCGGCCATCCTGCTTTCGGTCATCGCCGGTCCGGACATGCTGGACACCATGACGCTCTCGGCAGCGGGCGCGCTGCACCCCGATTATTCGCGCTACTGCGTCGATGGCGCCCTCGCCGGCGCACGCATCGGCGTGGCGCGGCGGGAATTTTTCGGCCGGGAAGGCAAGGCGTTGCACGACGCCGTGGCGAACCGCGCCATTGCGGCGATGCGCGATGCCGGCGCGCTCATCGTCGATCCGGCCGATATTCCTTCCGCGCCGGAACTGATGCCGCTCGCGTCGCGCGTATTCCGCACCGATTTCAAAGCCGGATTGAATGCCTTTCTGCAGCGCTGCGGCGACAGGACGGCCATGCACAGCATGCGCCACATCGTCGAGTACAACCAGCGGCATGGCATGGCGGCAATTCCGTACGGCCAGGATCTGCTGCTGGCGGCGCAAGAGACCGCGGGGGACTGGTCGGAGCCGGAATATCACGCCGACCGCGCCCGCGACATCCGGCTGTCCCGCGCCGAGGGCATCGACCGGGCGCTGGCGGCGCACGAGCTGGATGCCATCGTTGTGCCGATGGATCACGCCTCCAAACTCACCGGCAAGGCCGGCTATCCGGCTGTCACGGTGCCCTGCGGTTATGTCGGCGAAGGGCCGGGCAAAGGCGCGCCGGTCGGGCTGACGTTCATCGGCACGGCATGGAGCGAGCCCAAGCTCATCGGCATGGCGCATGCTTTCGAACAATGCGTCGCCGCGCGCCGGCCGCCGCAATTGTCATCGTGATGCGCGCTGGCCGCAGCGGATGCCAGGGGACCATGTCGGTTACCATGGCGGCGCACCGGGACCGGCGTCGGCATGACGGAAGACTCGTTGCCGGATGGCTGCGCCGACTTCGAATGACGAGCGCCGCTCTGCGCCGCTACGATACTCAAGCAGGGAGAGCCGTGTGAGGAACCAATCTGCCGATCTCGCCGGCCGGCTGCAGCGACTCGAAGACCTTGAGGCGATCAGACGGGTCAAGCAGGAATACGCGCTGGCGGCCGACGATCGGCACGGTTTCGCCGTGAATGTCGAGCGCACCATGCAGCTTTTTTCGAAAGACGCGGTATGGGATGGCCGGCCGCGTTTCGGCAGACACGAGGGCCGGGACGCGATCCGCACCTACCTGTCGCGCGGAAAAGCGCGCATCGACTGGTCGCTGCACTATCTGATCGACGTGAGCCTGGTCATCGATCCTGATGGCCGGTCGGCGCGCGGGCGATGGTACCTGTTCGAGACGGCACGCATGGTGAGTCCTGCAACGGGCGATCCCGAGCTGGTGTGGCTGGCCGGAACGTACGACGATGAATTCGTGCGCGAACAGGGCGTGTGGCGCATCGGCATGCTGAAATTCGATTGCCAGAAAATCGTCGGTCCGGACGGGCCGTGGCCGGATCCGCCGCAAGGCGGCGCGCCGGCCTAGACAAGGCGGCGCGCCGGCCTGGATTAACCAAGGGAGAACGCATGGCCGAATTCGAACAACGCACCGCGCTGGTGACCGGCGGCGCGCGCGGCATAGGGCGGGCGGTGTGCCTTCGGCTCGCGGCGGGGGGCGCCCGCGTGGCGGTGAATTACCTCAGCAACCGCGACGAAGCCGAGAAGACCGTGGAGCGCATTCGAGCCGCGGGCGGCGTCGCGATCGCCATCCAGGCCGACGTGGCAGACCCGCAGCAGGCCACCACCATGGTGCGCGCGGTGGCCGGGCAACTGGGTCCGGTAGAACTGCTGGTGAACAACGCCGGCCGTTATGCGGTGAAGGCCGCGGCGGGCGAGAGTCCGGAGGAATGGGACGGGCTGCTGCGCTCGAACCTGCAGACGACTTTCGTCGCGACCTGGGCGGTCAAGCAGGGCATGCTCGAACGGCGCTTTGGCCGCATCGTCAATATCGCCTCCTCGGCGGCGATGGCGATGCCCGCCGTCACGGTGGGCTACGGCGCGGCGAAGGCGGCCGTCGTGGCGCTGACCAAGGGGTGGGCGAAAGCATGGGGGCCCTCGAATATCCGCGTCAACTGCGTGGCGCCCGGCGTCATCGACACCGAGGCCAATGCAAATATTGACGCGGCCATGATAGAACGGTTGCGGCGCGACACGCCGCTGGGACGGATCGGTGAGCCCGGGGAGGTCGCCGATGCCGTGGCCTTTCTGCTGTCGGAGGCGTCCAGTTACGTGAACGGCCAGACCCTGGTGGTGTGCGGCGGCAGGGTGATGGTGCCCTAGCGGCGTGCCGGACTTGGCCGGGAGTTTGTCGAAGGTTGAGCGAGGGTTGTATGAAGAAGAAAAGCGATTGAGGATTGCCTTTACCCAATGACCCCTGCGGTTTCCGGCGCCGGGAAAGCGGCTCCGGGAACCGCAGTAGTTGAGCGAAGCAAAGGCGAATCGCGTTTTTGCACGGATGATGAAGCCATCCGCACAAAAACACGATTTCGGATAAAAGCTATCAAATAGTTTTGCCTTTACCCAAGGTCCTTGTTTGAGTCCGGATGGCCTCATCATCCGGGCTCAAACAAGGAGCCACACGGTCGTTGTATCGGGAAGACGGTTCAGGAACCGCGGCGGTTGAGCGAAGAAAAGATGAATCGTGTTTTTGCACGGATGATGAAGCCATCCGCACCAAAAACACGATTTCGGATAAAAGCTATCAAATAGTTTTGCCTTTACCCAAGGTCCTGGTTTGAGTCCGGATGGCCTCATCATCCGGGCTCAAACAAGGAGCCACACGGTCGTTGTATCGGGAAGACGGTTCAGGAACCGCGGCGGCTGAGCGAAGAAAAGATGAATCGCGTTTTTGCACGGATGATGAAGCCATCCGCACAAAAACACGATTCCGGATAAAAGCGAGAGAGGTTTTGCCTTTATCCAAGGTTCTTGAGCCGAGGAAGCGGTTTTCCTGGAAAACGCCGACCTGCGCCCCGCCGGCCGTTGCCCGGCGTCCTCTCCCCCGCCGGCTTGACGCCGCGACGGCATGCTTGATACATTGGGTCACATGACCTGGGCGTCTGACCCAGGGTTTCTTTTGTTCACTTCGATGCGGGGGTTGAGCATGCGTCCTGTCAGCGTATTTGCCGCAGTCATTGCCGCCGCGCTGATTGCGCTCGCGGTCCCGGCGCAGGCCCAAACGACGCTGACGCTTTCATCCTGGCTTCCGCCCAGTCATGCGACCACGCGGGCACTGGTCGATTGGGCAAAGGAAGTGGAAAAGGCCTCGAACGGCCGCATCAGGCACACCCTGCTCGCCAAGGGCGTGTCGGCTCCGGCCGGCACCTACGACGCGGTGCGCGACGGTCTTGCCGACGTATCCTGGAACCTCGAAGGGTATACGCCGGGCCGTTTCTTCCTGACGCGCGTGGTGGAGTTTCCGTTTCTCGGCGAGACCTCCGAGATCACTTCGGTCGCCTACTGGCGCATCCACGAACGATACCTCGCCAAGGCCCAGGAGCACAAAGGCCTCAGGGTCATCGGCGTGTTCACCCATGGCCCGGGCGGGATTTTCACGACCAAGAAGCCGATCCGCAGCGTCGCCGATTTTCAGGGCATGAAATTCAGGATCGGCGGCGGGATGATTACGGATCTGGCAGCGCAGCTCGGCATAAACGTGCTGCTCAAGCCGGCCTCCGAATCCTTCGAGATTCTCACCACCGGCATCGCCGACGGCTCTCTGTCCTCCACCGAGGGCATTGCCGCATTCAAGCTCGACAAGGTCATCCGCTACTACACGCGCGTGCCAGGCGGCCTATACAACACTTCGTTCGCGGTGGTCATGAATCCGGCCGCCTACGAGCGGCTTTCGGCGCAGGACAAGGCGGTCATCGATGCCTCCTCCGGCGAGAAGCTTTCCAGACTGTTCGGCAAGTACTGGACTGAATCGGACGCAGTCGGGATACAGGCGATGAAGACCAGCAATGTCGAGTTCATCGACGCGAACGAAGCGTTCGTGGGCGCGATCCGGGCGCAGCTCAAGGGGCTCGAAGCCAGCTGGTTCGAGGCTGCCAAAAGCCGCGGTGTGGACGGCCCGCGGGTGCTTCAGGACCTGCGGGACGAGATCAGGAAGGTGAGCGCCGGAAGGTGAGCGGCACGCGGCGCCGGCGCAAAGCCGGCTCGGACCGCTGCCGGTAAACCGGTCCAGCCGGGGGTCGATGCCCGGTATTGGCTGTGTTCACCGGTTGCCCGGGTCATCGTGCATCGGCGTGAAGCGCCGCTCGTCGAAATTCAGCGGCAGGACTACCCGGTGATACTGCTCCACGAAAGGCGAAATCTCCGCAAAGGCGAAGCTCAGATGGAGTAATCGCCGCTCGCGCGCCGGCAAGTCATCCAGCGCAAACCCGTTCAGATAATCCAGCAGTTGCGGCAGGCGCGGCATCATGGTTTGGTAAAACGCCTGCAACTCGGCAAGGGTGCTGTCGCGGCGCCGCTGACTGCGCTCGGCCTCGGTGGGCAGGGCCCAGTCCGCAAGCGGTTGCAGATCCGAGTAGCCCTCGGGAAACGCATCACTCATGGGCAGGTTCCCGCGCGGTGTTCCCGTTGAAATCCGACGTGGTCCTCGAGCACCTTGTACGAGTGCCTGATGAGGATCTCCGGATCGGAGAGCAGAAAATGCTTCAGCGTGCCGCCCGCAAGGCCGGCGAAGGTGGCTTCCATGGCGGTGGTGTCCTCCAGCCAGGCGTTGCGCCGCATCAGGTGGCTGTACTCCTGGCTGAAGCGCTGGCCGGCATTTTTCGCGGCAGGCAGGTAATTGCGCCCCTCCCACAGGGTGCGGTTGCGGTCCAGCGGCCAGAACTGATGCGTAAAATATTCGCCCGGCCGTACGTGCAGCATGAAGTTGGGGAAGATGGCGTTGAGATCGAAATTGAAATTCGGCCGGCGATCCGGGTTGATATGGGCGGGAAGCGTGTTCATGTCCAAGCCGCGTTCCATGGACGTCCGGCCGTATTGGCCCGCCACCCTGGCGGTAGGGCCCGGTACATGGGCGGGATTGCCGTAAATCACCGCGGACCTGTGGCGGGGATAAAGCCGGACATCCACCGGATGGGACATCGGGTTCTCTTTCGAGAAATTCCCCGTGCCGATGGTCTCGCCGTGGATGGTCAGCGCGTGATAGGCCTCGGAGAACGCATCCAGCATGACCTTCCAGTTCGCCTTCAACTCGGCCTGGTAGGAAAAGCAGGTGGGGAAATCCGCGTAAGGGAAACCGCCCAGGTGATCGGCCATCTCTCCCAGGTACTGGAGCAGCGTTTCTCCGGGCTCGGGGTCGAGGTTGATGAATATGAACCCCTCCCAGATATCAATCGCCACCTGCGGCAGGCCGCATTCTTCCTTGTTCAGTTCATAAAACATCTGCTCGTCGGGAACGCCGAGCAGTCGCCCGTTCAAGGCATAGGTCCAGCCATGAAAGCGGCACTGGAAAGCACGCGCCTTGCCGCGTGTTTCATGCCCCCAGACCAGCCGGTTGCCGCGATGCCTGCAGACATTGTGGAGGGCGCGAATCGCCTGGTCTTTTCCGCGGACGACGATTACGGAAGCCTGGCAGACCGCGATGTCCTGGACAAAGTAGTCTCCCGGGGCGGGAATGTCCTCGACCCGTCCGACTTTGAGCCAGGTACGGGCGAACACGCGCTCCTGCTCCAGCCGGAAATACTCGCTCGAGATGCACGGTTCGGTCGGAACGGGGCCCGTTCCCAGGTCCGGGTAGTTGTCGATAAAGCGCTTTTCGTAACTTTCTCTGGTGCGCATGCGATCTCCTTCAAGACCCGCTTTCCGGGCGGACCAGAACATCCGGACCCGCGGGATGTAACTGCGCAAAGGCGGGAAGGAACCCTGGGTCAGACGCCTAGGTCATATGACCCAATGTATCAAGCGCGCCGTCGCGGCGTCAAGCGAACACGCCGCAGCGTCCCGGCAGCCCGGCGCGGCGCGGCGTCTTCGAAACAAGCGCCATCGCGTGGCCCGCGCGCTCAACGCCCGAGCAGGAAGTCGATATGCAACCGGTTGAACGTGGCGGCATCCTCGAACTGCGGCCAGTGGCCGCAATCCTGCATCACGACCAGGCGCGCCCCGGGAATCATCGACGCCAGACGCTCGCCCACCGCCACCGCCGCGGTGGGATCGTGCGAGGTCCACAGCACCAGGGTAGGCGCCCTGATCGATGCCCATTGCGTCTCGGTGAGCGCGTAGCGGGCGCGCGCTTCCGGCGTGTGCATGGACAGCACGTGGCTCATGGCCTGCGCCATGCCCTCCGCCTGGTAGATGCGCTGGCGTGCCGCGATCAGATCGTCGTGCACCAGCGACTTGTCGAACATCAGCCATTCGAGCCGCGCCTTGAGCCGCTCCCAGGTCGGCTCGCGCACCGCGGCGAGGGTCATTTCCCGGATGCGCGCCAGCGCCTCCGGATTGATGCGGTCACCGCCCGCGGTATTGAGCACCAGCCGCTCCACCCGGTCCGGATGCGTTACCGCGAAATGCGCCGCGACCCAGCCGCCCAGGGATTCCCCGGAGAGGGACGCGCGCGCCATGCCCATGGCGTCGAGAAAACCGCGCAGGTGCCCGACGTAGCGCGGCACCTCGTAATCGTAGTCCGGCTTGCCGGTGAACCCATGGCCCAGCATGTCCAGGGCGAAGGTATTGAAATGCTGCGCGTGTGCCGCGAGGTTCCGGACGTAGGCCTCGGCATGACCGCCGGTGCCATGGAGGAACACCAGCGCCGGCGCGGCCGGATTGCCGGCCTGCAGAAATCGGGTGCGCACGCCGCCCGCATCGACGTAGTCCTGCCTGAAGGGCACGCCCTGGAGGTCGCTCCAGATGCTGGCGAATGGCCGATTCATGGTGTCAACCCCCTGGTGATAGTCGTAGAATGATAGCAAGCCCTTGGAAAGCGCTCCGCGGCGCAGTTTCTTTGGGTCAGAATTCGCAGATGAGGTTATCGCTTTAACCGATTAACGCCCTGTTACGCCCCCGCCACCGTTCTCGCCACGCCCGATGATCACGAAAACCTTCTTCAAATGAGCGTGCGCGCCCTCGGCTATGTCGGCATCGCGGCGCGCAGCCTGGATGCGTGGCGCGCGTTCGCCGGCGATTTGCTCGGCATGCAACTGGTCGAGAAAAGCGATGCGACGCTGGCGCTGCGCATGGACGAGCGCGCGCAGCGCATCGTCATCGAGCGCGCCGACCTCGATGGTTGCCGCTATTGCGGATGGGAGGTCGATGACGCCGGCGCGTTGCGTGCACTGGCCGCGCGGCTGGCAGGGGCCGGCGTCACCGTCACGAGCGAGCCGCGCACCCTTGCGGAAGAACGCTCGGTCAGCGAACTGATCTCCTGCAGCGATCCCGCGGGCAACCGGGTGGAAATATTCTACGGCGCCGCGCTGGCGGCTGAACCGTTCCGGCCGGGGCGTCCGATTGCCGGCTTTCGCACCGGGGAGATGGGGCTCGGTCACGCGGTGCTCATGGTGCGCAAGCTGGACGAGGCGCGGCAGTTCTATCAGGAGCTGCTGGGATTTCGCCTCTCCGATTACATGCGCCGGCCCTTCAAGGCCGATTTCTTCCACGTCAACGCTCGCCACCACAGCCTTGCCTTCGTCGAATCGGACAGGGACGGGCTGCATCATCTTATGGTCGAACTGTATTCGCTGGATGACGTCGGCCACGCCTATGACATCGCCGAGTGCCAGGAGGGGCGCATTGCCGTGACCCTGGGCCGGCACTCCAACGATTTGATGATTTCGTTTTATGCGCGCTCGCCCTCGGGCTTCATGGTCGAATATGGCTGGGGCGGGCGCCAGGTCGATCCGGCCACCTGGCAGGCGGCCGAACTTACCATCGGTCCCAGCCTGTGGGGCCACGAGCGCCACTGGCTGCCGGCGGAGCAGCGCGCCGTGGCGCTCCAGTTGCGCCTGCGTGCGGCGGCAGAAGGCAGGCGCGAACCGCTGCAGGTGATCGCCAACAACCATCACATCATGAAGGGCAACGGACCGAAGTAACGGTTGCGGCCCGGCCGGTGAACACAGTGTCAGGCCGCAGGGCCGCTTGACCAAGAGCGGCTTCGCAACCAAGATGGTGATCTTTGGAGGCTGCCATGCCGACCACCCTGACCTTGAAGAGCATTCCCGATGAGGTGTACGAGAGGCTGAAGGCTTCCGCCGAGGCGCACCGCCGAAGCTTGAACAGCGAGGCAAGCGAGTTTGTGGCCCTCGCGATGCGGCTTGGCGTCAAGGTGGTCACGATGGACAAGAAGCGTCTAAAGGCCTTCCCGAAGCACACGACCCCGCTTTCTGCGGCCCGACGCGGTTTGAGATAATCCCCTGGATTGATTTTGCAGATGCGGCAGCAGATCCGGATTTCAAGGAGGAGCGCATGATAGTGTTGTCAGCGGGACGGATGTTCCTGGTTTCCATTTTGTCGGCCGCGTTGTCGGCGCCGCAGGTCGTGCTTGCCCAGGCTTATCCGGCCAAGCCGGTGCGCCTGGTCGTGCCCTATGCCGCCGGCGGCGCCGCCGATACGGTGGCGCGCGCGGCCGGCAATCGCCTCAGCGAGGCGCTGGGCCAGCCGGTGGTGATCGACAATCGCGGCGGCGCCTCCGGCATCATCGGCGCCGACATCGTCGCCAAGGCCGCGCCGGATGGCTACACGCTGCTGATGGCGGTCGGACCGCCGCACGGGTCGTATCCGTTCTTCATGAAGAACGTGCCGTTCGACACCATCAGGGACTTCACGCCGCTCACCGTGTTCGGCACCGCGCCGCAAGCGCTGGTGGTGCACCCTGGTGTGCCGGCCAACTCGGTCAAGGAGCTGATCGAGTACGCGAGGAACAATCCGGGCAAGGTGTCGTACGCGACTGCGGGCGTCGGTTCATCGCAGCACATCGGCGGCCAACTGCTCAACCGCATGGCCGGCATCGACATGGCGCACATCGCCTACAAGGGCGGCGCGCCGGCGCTGAACGACGTGCTCGGCGGGCAGGTGCCGGTGGGCATCATCATCCTGTCGAACATCCTGCCGCATGTGCGCGCCGGCAAAGTGCGCCTGCTCGGCGTGATCGAGGCGCAGCGCGCCAAGGCCGCACCCGACACGCCGACCTTGGCCCAGGCCGGCGTGCCCGGCTATGCCGTGCCCGATACCTGGATCGGTCTGGTCGGTCCGGCGAAGCTGCCGGCGGCGCTGGTAGCCCAGATCCACGCCGCCGTGACCAGGGCGCTCGGCTTTGCCGACGTGCAGGCGCGCCTGGAGACAGCCGGGTTCGAGGTGCGCGGCACGCCGCCGCAGGAGTTCGAGGCGCTGTTGTCGAAGAGTTTCGATACCTACAGGAAAATCACCACCGAGGCCGGTATCAAGCCCGAATAGCCGCGCGTGCAAGGCAATGGGTGCGGGCAATACTACGATCCTCAAAGCTGCGATCCTTAAAGGACCTTTGAATCATGGCCCATAAAAGCGAACGCCTGTCGGTGCGGGGCGTGTCGGTGCGCAGCTACCGGGCAGGAAAGGGACCCACCGCGCTATTCCTGCACGGTGCGGGCGGCCTGCCGCCGGTGTGGCTGCCGTTTTTTGAAAAGCTGTCGCAGCAATTCGATCTGATCGTGCCGGAGCACCCGGGATTCGGCGCGTCCGACGATCCCGGATGGATCCGCAACGTGCCCGACCTGGCGATGTACTACCTGGATTTTCTCGACGCGTTCGACCTGCGCGGGGTGCACCTCATCGGCAATTCACTGGGCGGCTGGACCGCTGCCGAAGTGGCGGTGCGCAACTGCTCGCGTCTTGCCAGCCTGACCCTGCTCTCACCCGCCGGCATCCGCGTGAAAGGCGTGCCGGTCGGCGACAACTTCATCTGGGGGCCGGAAGAAGGCGTGCGCAACATCTACCACGACCAGAACCTGGCCGAGGCCATCCTGAAAATGGTGCCGAGCGACGAGCAGGCCGGGCAGCAGTTGCAGAACAAGCTGTCCGCCACCAAGTTCGGCTGGGAGCCGCGCTGGCTCAATCCATTCCTGGAGAAGTGGCTGCATCGCATCTCGGTGCCGGCGCATGTCGTCTGGGGCGCCGATGACAAGCTGCTTCCCCCGGCCTACGCCAGGCTGTGGGGCGAGCGCGTCCCGGGGGCGCAGGTCACCATCATCGAGGCCTGCGGACATTTGCCGCATGTCGAAAAAGCCGACCTCGCCGCCGCCAAAGTCCTTGCCTTCCTCGATCGGGTGGCCGCATGAAATTCACCTTTTTTCACCTGATGCCGTATCGCCCGCTCGATCTCGAAGCGGCCGGGCAATACCGCTCGGCGTGGGTGGTCACGCCCAACAGCTTCTTCGATCCGAAGAAGGGCGCCGACGAATACGAGTCGTACATCAACCAACTGGTGTCGGCAGAGGCGCTGGGCTTCGATGCGATCGCAGTGAACGAGCATCACCAGACCGCCTACGGCATCATGCCGGCGCCGAACCTGATTGCCAGCGCGCTGATCCAGCGGACCACGAAAGTGCGCATCGCCATCCTCGGCCGCGCGCTGCCGCTGGTGAGCAATCCGGTCAACATCGCCGAGGAGTTCGCGATGCTGGACGTGATGTCGCGGGGGCGGATCATCGCCGGCTTCGTGCGCGGCATCGGCGCCGAATACCATTCCACCGGCGTCAATCCGGCGTTCTCCCACGAGCGTTTCCACGAAGCGCACGACCTGATCGTGCGGGCGTGGACCGAAACCGGACCGTTTGAATTCGAAGGGGAGCATTACCGGCTGCGCTACGTCAATCTCTGGCCGCGCCCTTACCAGAGCCCGCATCCGCCGATCTGGATTCCCTCGCAGGGCTCCAGCGAAACCATCCGTTGGGCCGCCGACCCGGCGCGCAAATACCCGTTCCTCGTGACCTTCTCCTCCGAGGATGCGGTGGTGCGCTATCTCAGCATGTACCGCGACCAGGCGAAAGCCTACGGCTACGAGTGCGCGCCCGACCAGCTCGGCTGGGCGGCGCCGATATACGTCTCGGATACCGACGAGCGCGCCAGGGAAGAAGCGAAGGCCGGCGCGGAGACGTTATTCAACAATTTCCTGCCGATGCCCTGGGAAATGCTGCTGCCGCCGGGCTACACCTCGATCGCTTCGCTGAAGACGCATCTGAAGATGCGCCCGACACACGGCTCGCGCAATAAGACCATCGACGATCTGATCGCCAGCGGAACGGTGGTGGTCGGCAGCCCGAAAACGGTGCGCGGGCGCATCGAGCGCATGCGCGACCAGACCGGGCTGAACAGCGTGGTGGCGATGATGCAGTTCGGCGTCATGCCCGATCACCTTGCCAGGCGCAGCATGGAGATGTTCGCCGCCGAGGTGATGCCAAAGCTGCGGGACTAACCGCTTCCGGCCCGCTGGCGCATCGTGCCGGCGAGTCCGGCAATCACCCGCATGTACATCCCGGTCACCGCCTCCAACGAGTGGTGTGCGGAAAAATGACTGCGGCAAATGTCGGAGGCGTGTTTCCAGCGCACGTCATCGGTCATCAGGTGATGGATCTCGGCACGCGCTTCGGCGGTGGTCTGCACCGTGTTGCATACGGGGTGGCCGCCCTCGCGTGAGCCGGTGTCGACGAACGAGACCGTCGGCAGGCCGCGAGCCCAGGCCTGGAGGAAGGTGTTCGGAAATCCTTCGATCCGCGAGGTGTTGAGGAACACCCGGCTGCGATCAAAGTAGCGCTCGGTCTGCCGATACGGCAGAAACCCCAGGAATTCCAGGTTGGGCAGGCTGCGGGCCGCGGTTGCGATTTTCCGGTAAAAGCTGCGGCTGTCCGCGTCGGGGCTGGCGCCGCCTATCATGACGAATTTCAGGTGCGGCATCTCACGCGCCAACCGGAGGCAAAGTTCGGGCCGTTTTCGCTCGACGATGCTTCCCACCCAGAGCACGTGACCGGCGCGATCGGCGCTGGTGTTCGCCTGAGGCGCGTAACAACTGGGAATCAGAAGGGGGGTGAGACCATGATTCGTTTTGCAAGTCGCGTATTGATGGCCGTTTTGCACAATGACGGCGTTGGTGCGGGCGAGCCCGCGGCGGAACAGCCAGCGGTCGCGCCCGAACCGGATCGGCTCCTGGCCGGGAATGAAGTCCGCGTCGGAAGCGCCGGCATAGATGGATTTTCGCCCGTTCTGACGGCAATATTCCGCGACGAACGCGGTGATATGGGAAGCGCTGCGGGTGTAGTACACGTCAGCGCCGGCGCGGTGCAGCGCACGCCAGAATGAAGTCAGGCGGGGGGTGATGTAGCGCAGCACGGGGAGACCCTCCTCAGGGGTGTGGGTCTTGTAGCAGCGGATGCCGCCGACCTCCACGCCATCCTGCTGGCCGTAGTCCAGTGTAATCATGGACACGCTGTGGCCCGCTGCCGCCAGCGCACGCGCCAGGATGCCTTGCTGTACTTCGGCGCCGCCGATGACTTCGATGTCATTCGCGCCGGACAGGAAAGGCCATGCGGCCGGGGCCACAAAGCATATCCGCGCGGAGGCGGTTGCCGGCGGCGCGGGCGGCGATCCGCCATTTTTCCCGTTACTGCAGCGATGTGAGGCGGGCATGGGCTTGCGCAGTTCCTGAGTTTCCCGCTCATTGTTCTGAATCATTCTGTTCTCTGTGCGCCTTCTTCCAGAATCCCTCGGCGAGGGGATGGGCCGGAAAATTACGCCCTTGGCGGACGATGCTGCCATTCGAAGCTGACAGAGCGCACCTTAAACGCCGAATGGTACGGGCGGGAAGGTGGAATCGGGGTGACGGCGTGGTCCATGCGGACTATGGACCACGGACCTCTATGAACCCTGGACCGGTGGAGCGCAGAAAGCCGGTGAACGCGCTAGGGCTTCAGCCCCTGGAACAGTTTTTCCCGCCCGACCTTGATGCCGAACTTGCCGTCATACATGAAAATGTCGGCAGTGGCGAAGGTGTCGTTGAAATTGTCCGGCAGGAACGAGCCGGTGCCGACCACGTCGATCGGCGCGCGCGAATTGGCGAACATCTTGCACTTGAACAGGTTGAAGCCGGAGGACCCCACGATCCTGCAGGCATTGAAACCGCTGGCATCGAGCACCTGGCGCAGCTGGATGACGGAGGCCACCGAGACGCCGGTGCCGAACAGCACCCGGCGCACCCGGTCCTTGACGATGTTGAGCGTGTCGGCGTCGTACGCTTCCTCGCCCATGAGGTAGCGCACCGCTTCGTATTCATTGGGCACGTGCAGCCAGTTGCCGACGATGTCCACAGACTTCTCGAAATCGAGCCCTTCGGCATAGCGTTCGCCGTGGGTATCGATGCGCAGACTCAGGGTGCGGCTGCCGGCAGGATCATGAGGGAGATGTTCCTCGTACCACCAGCGGCACACTTCCAGCGAATCGGTGTATTCGCGGGCGTAGTAGTCGATCAGCACCGTGAGGTTTTCCTGCGGGTGCGCTTCGACGAACATCCGGGCGGCGCGCAGGGTCGATCCGGCATAGCCGATGATGGCATGCGGCATGGTGCCGAGGCCGGACTCCTGGCCGTAGAAATGCGAGGTCAGGTCCTGCGAAGAACCGAGGAAGCCCACCGCGCCGTTCAGTTTGGCGATACGGCTGCCGACCGAAGCGCCGTAAGCGGCCAGCACCGACAGATCGTCGCCGGGCGAATGCCGCGCATGCATGTCAATGAAGGCGACTTTCTGCAGGCTTGTTGCCATCTTGAATGCGTTGTAGGCGGACACGCAGGCGACACCGACGCGCTGCAGGATGAGGGTTTCCAGTTCCACCAGCGCGGCGAAGGATCCGGTGTAGAGGAAGATTGGCTTCTGGTCCGGGACGAACGCGCCTTCTTCGTAGAGCCGCGTTATTTTCAGCGGTTCGGCGTGCGCCGGATAGTGCTGTCGCAGCACTTCAATCGCGGGATTCACCGCGCAGATGACGCTGCGGCGCAGGAACACGCCATAGGAAACGGTCTGATCGCCGAAGCGTTCGGCGATCTGGCGCGACTTGGTGAAATACTTGTCGGTGCGGATGCGCACCGCATCAACGCTGGCGGGGGCGAGCGTGTCGAGGGGATTATTCATGGGTCATGCCTCCGGCGAGCGACCCTGGCCCTGCAGTCTTCAGGGCGTGTTGCCATGACGGGCGCGGACTGCAATTCTAGCAGGGCGGGGTTTCAGCATTATTAATGCGCGCAAAGGGCTAAAATCGGGGCAATGCGGACCGTGAATCGTCCTTGCTGAAATGAAACGACTTGCTGCAACGCTGTTCAGCGCTGCGGTTGCCATCGCGACCAGCGGCTGCGCCACGCAATACCAGGCGGGCAGCACCGTCTCCGGTGGCACGGTGAGCAGCTATTCGTCGTTCGCATTTTCCGCGCGCTCGCGCGGCGCGGAGGCTGCGTTCGGTGCGCCTCTCCCCGGTGCGGCGACCGGCAACTCAGTCGTCAGCAACGCCAGCGGAATACAGTTGAACGCGCGCAACGGCGCGGCCGTCGTCCTGGTGCTTGCGGTGGGCTTGCTCAACCTGTTGCAGGAACAGGTGCTCGGCCGGGACGGCACGCAAATGGTCGGCACGCGGACTCGGCCGTTCGGGCACCTGTCACCGGAGGCGGGCGCCACCTTCCCCTGGTCGGGCTGGCAGCGCGCGCCGGCACCCGATCCCGGGCGCAGGGTGCGCGAACTCGATTGCACGCAACCGTTCGAACTGGACGGCGCCAATATCCAGTGCCGCTAGCGGTGGTACATCTCTCAGGCCGCCCCGCTTGCCAGCCGCAGCAACGTTTCCACCCGGTGGCGCCACAAATGCCCGGAGAGCGTAATCGCACGCGAGCGCTCGGCGCGCTCCCGCAACTCGGCGGGCTGTGCCAGCCAGTCACGCAGCAGGGCGGCCGCTTCATCGCAGCGCGCCATGGAATAGAAGCCTACACCCGAGTCCTCGCCGAATACCGGCCGCAGCGCCGCGTCGGCATTGGTGATGAAGCCGCAGCCGTTGATCGCCGCGTGGAAGGCGCGGTCGTTGATGCCGCCGACGTAGGTTGAGGCATCGAGCGCAATTTTCGTCCTGCCCAGCAGCGCCATGAATTGCGCGTAATCGCCTTCGGGCTGCACGGTCACGGCACCCGGCAGGCCGGCCCGCTCCCAGCCGTTGCCGACCACCGTCAGCGGCAGGCCGGCGCGCGACACGGCCATGATCAGTCGATGACGCCAGCGGTGGCGGCGGGCGAATTCAAGCGAGCGCAGTAATTCCAGCAACGCCTCCCCCTGCAGCTCTTCTCCCCCGGGCTGCACCTGCAGGACATGCGCGGCCTCGTCTATGACCTGGAGCAGCGGCCGCGATGGCTGCGCGTCGGCGAGGCCGGCCGCGGCATCGAACAGCCGTTCCTGCGGGTGGCCTGCCCAGAAGCGCTCCAGTGCCCGCGGCGCGAAATTGCCGACGTAGAGCAATTCGATTGATTTCTCGCGCCAGCCGCGCGGCGAGCGGTCGTTGTGCGCGCTGGTCGCGGGCGGTACGTAGGCCGTGGCCGAGGGCTGCAGGTGCGGACAGATGCGGCGAATCAACTCCGGATGGGTTGCATCCGGATAGGCGATCAGCAAGCGCGCCGACTGGATCGCGGCAAGCGGCTGGAATTGCGGCTGGTCGAACAGCAGCGCGGCCCAGGCGGCGCCTGCAAACGGCGATGCGCCGGGCAGCCCCGCGGTCTCATAACGTGCACCGGAGAGTGCGTAGCCCCAGCCGCACAGGTCGAGCACCAGATCGCAGCGCTTGTCGCGCCCCCATTGGAACAGGCGGCCAAGCTCCGGGGAGGAGATCTCGCCGATTTTCCCGAACTCGAAGCGCTCGGAACTGTGCCCGAACTCGGCCAGCGCCTGCCCGATCGAATCGCTGAAGTCCTGGTAGAAGCTCGATCCGGCGAAGCCGGTGCAGTACGGAATCAGAACATGCATGATCGATAGACATGAAATCGGTGTTGGAGAATGCCGGTGCCGGCCCGGTTCTTTTCGCTTTCCTTGTCCAGAATCCGGACGGCCTCTTTCAGCCCGCCTGCCCCTCGGTCTTCTGGCAATATACCTTGCCGGGTGGCATTTCAGGCCTGGTAAAAGTCCTCGCGCTGCGGCTCGGTTGAATTTCGCAGCGCCCGGACGCCGCCCGGGTCCGCTCTCCGGTGGACAAATGTCGAAGCCGCGGCGATTGAATTCCCTGAGACTTCCAGGGGACGGTGACCAGACAAATCCAACCAGGACCAGCCTGGCCCGATGCGGGACTGGAATCCGCAGGCAGCTCCAACGAGGAGGAGAATACGACGGGAGAGGATTGATTTGTTTCCCTCTCCCTTCGACAGAGGGTGAGGGAAACCCGACACAGTTTTGCGTTTCATGGCGTAAATCGTGGTCCGGTTCCATCCCCCTGAAACGCTCGATGAACCTGTCCAATCTCTGCAAGCCACCCTCCACTATCATCGACATCGGCGATGTAAAACTCCTGGCGAAACGGAGTCCGGCATGGACACCCTGATCAACATCTGGCAAAGCATGGTTGGATTATTGGGTTCAGCAGGCGCCAGCGCCGGCGGCGTGCTGAATGCCAATACCAGGACGATGGATATGGCACAACTGCTGGCGCTGGCCGCGGCAATGGGTTGGGCCAGTGGCTTGCGGCTGTATCTGGTTTTGTTCATCGCCGGCGTGGCCGGCCTGTTGGGTTGGATTCCCTTGCCGGCGGGTCTGCAGGTACTGCAGCATCCGGCGATGCTGGCGGGCAGCGCATTCATGCTGTTCGTCGAATTCTTTGCCGACAAGATTCCAGGGGTGGATTCGCTGTGGGACATCGTGCACTCGGTGATCCGCGTGCCTGCCGGGGCAGCTCTGGCGGCGGGCGTGTTTGGCGCAGACAGCGCCACCATGGGCACGGTGGCGGGTGTGCTGGGCGGCGCACTGGCGGCCATGTCCTTTGCGACGAAAGCAAGCACCCGCGCGGCGGTCAATACGTCACCAGAGCCATTTTCGAATATCGCCGTCAGCTTGCTGGAGGACGGCGCGGTCATGGGCGCCATGTGGCTGGCGACGCATTACCCGATCGCTTTTGGCATCACCTTGTTCATCATCCTGGTATTGAGCATATGGCTGCTGGTGGTGCTGGTTAAATATCTGAGAGCGATCCTGCGGCGAATAAGTGGCTGGCTGGGCGGCGATGGCATCACGAAAGCCGCGCCTTCGCGGTGAACCCGAGGGCTACGCTCCCCGCTTTGAAAACGCCTAGCGTCGTGCTGTGCTGGAGGGCGCGCGGATGGTTCCGATTGGCAAGGCGTTTTCGCCCGTGCGTTCCACCTTTGGCGGAGCGTGGTGCGCACGATCACTACTACTTTTGCAGAGAAATCACGTTCGCGATATCACCTGCGGAAGGCTCGACATCCACAACACGCCGCAGCAAACCTGGAGACACCTTCCACTGTTCGCTACTCTCGGTCAGCACAGTGACCGTTTTTTTGTTGTATCGGAGTAGAGCACCAAAGAGAACTCCGCGCCCTTCCGGTTCGAAGGACACCCGGTCTCCAACGCGAAACGCCAACATCCTTTCGTGCGTTCGCATCTGCTGCAACAGACGCAGGCGTGCGACGATCTGCCTGTTTAGAGCAAGCAATTCTTCCTCGCTCAGTTCGGTGATGTCGATCCTCATTCGTTATGCTCGACTACAGCAGTGAATTCATTGTGCATTCTGTGACCTCTCTGCGCGTAAGAATATTCCGGCGCCCCGGCGCAGTCTGACGAGGCTGTAGAAAAAGTCCCCGCGTCGCGAAACCCGCGCATCAGGTTGCGCGCCGGTCGGGAAAAACCTGCGGCCGCAGTTTCGGATGACAGGCCATCATTTTCGGCGCATACGCTGTTTCGGCGCCGAGGGCTTGCGCAGCATGCCAGGCCCAGCGCGGGTTCCACATGGCGCCACGGCCGATCGCGATCATGTCGGCCCGGCCGGAGGCGATGATGCTCTCGGCCTGCAGAGGATCGGTGATCAGGCCCACCGAGCGGGTCGGCATGCCCGTTTCCTTGCGCACTTTTTCGCCGAATGGCACCTGGTAGCCGGGTGCGAGCGGGATTTTCTGACGCGGGTCCAGGCCGGCGCTGGAGACGTCCATGTAGTCGCAGCCGAGCGCTTTCAGCTCGCGGGCGAATACCACCGTCTCCTCGGGTGTCCAGCCCCCGTCGATCCAGTCGGTGGCCGAAACGCGTATGCCCATCGGCTTGTCGGCCGGCCAGGCCGCACGCACCGCGGCGAACACTTCGAGCGGAAAGCGCATCCGGTTGTCGAGGCTGCCGCCGTATTCATCGCTGCGCCGGTTGCTGAGAGGCGAGAGGAACTGGTGGATAAGATAGCCGTGTCCCCCATGCAGCTCAATGAGATCGTAGCCGACACGCTCGGCGCGCCTCGCTGCCGCCACCCACTGTTCCACGAGTTCCTTGATCTCCGGTTTCGTCAGCGCCTCGGGGACGGGCCAGTCGGGCGCGAACGGCACTGCCGAGGGCGCCTTGGTTATCCATCCGCCGTCCTCGGGCCGCAACGGCTTGCCGCCCTGCGCCGGTGTCTGCGTGGAGCCCTTGCGCCCGGCATGGGCAAGCTGGATGCCGTGCCGGGCGACGCCGTACTGTTTGCAGAAATCGATGACGCGCTTCATGGCCGCTTCATTCCGGTCCGAATACATGCCGGCGCAGCGCGCCGTGATGCGCCCGGCTGGTGTGACGTCGGTCATTTCGGTCACCACCAGCGCCGCGCCGCCGAGCGAGAATGAGCCCAGGTGCATCAGGTGCCAGTCGCTGGCGCAGCCGTCATCGGAGTTGTACTGGCACAGCGGCGAGACCACGATGCGATTCGGCAGGGTCAGGCCGCGCAGGGTGATGGGAGAAAACAGGGCGCTTGTCATGGCGAAGAACGCTTTCTGGAAAGGCTGGGGAATCCAACCGGATGACAGGGAGTGTCGCCAGCCGCGGCGGCGCAGTCAACCGGTCGTGGCGCGTTGCTGCGCAAATAACGGGCGCGCCGGCCTCGCGTATAGTTGAGCAAATGAGCCAGCCAGCCCTCATCCCCCGACCCGCCGCCACCCTGATCCTCGCACGCGATACCGCGGCGGGCATCGAGGTGTTCCTGCTGCGCCGGACACACCTTGCTGAATTCGCCAGCGGCAATTACGTGTTTCCCGGCGGCGTGCTCGATCCGTCCGATCACGACGATCATTGGACCGCGCATTGCGAAACCATGGATGGCGCCGCCGCGAGCCGGCTGCTTTCGCTGGAGCGGGGCGGCCTGGCCTATTGGGTTGCGGCGATCCGCGAGTGCTTCGAAGAGGCAGGTCTGCTGCTTGCGCGCGACCGGAGCGGCGCGCTGCTGGCCATCGACGAAACACAAACCGCCTGCGAATTCGCCGCGCTTCGCGAGCAATTGATCGCAGGCTCGCTGTCGTTCGCCGCTTTATGCAAGGCGCGCAACCTGCGCCTCGCGCTCGATGACATTGCCTATTTCAGCCACTGGATCACCGCGCAGGGCCGCCCGCGGCGCTTCGATGCGCGCTTTCTCGTGGCGGTCGCGCCGCCGTTGCAGACGGGTTCGCACGACGCCGGCGAGACGGTGGACCATGTCTGGATCCGTCCGGAGGAGGCGCTGCGGCGCCATGGCAGCGGCGAGCTGAGCCTGATGTTTCCCACCATCAAGACCCTGGGCGCACTGGCGCGTTTCGCCGACACGCGCTCGTTGATGCATTACGCGCGCACGCCGCGCGCCGTCATCACCACCATGCCGCGCATGGCCACCGGCCGCGGCGGACTGCGCCCCGTCATTGCCGGCGACCACGCCTACGCGGAAGTGGGCAGGATCGATCCGCACGGCAACGGCCAGGCATCCTGTGAAATCGTGCCGGGGGTCGTGACGCGCCTCTCCGCACAGGTGCGGCGCATCACCGCGCCCAACGCCGGCTTCATGACCGGCCCCGGCACCAATACCTACCTGCTGGGATCGGGGAACGAGATCGCGGTGATCGATCCGGGTCCGGCGGACGCAGCGCATCTGCTGCGGCTGCTGGAGGAGGCGAAGGGCAGTGAGGGGAAGGGCAGAATCGGCTGGATCCTCGCGACCCACACGCATATCGACCATTCGCCCGCGGCCGCGCTGCTGCGCGAACACACGGGCGCCGAACTGCTGGGCATCCCGCCGCCGCCGCACCCGGGCCAGGACCGGAGCTTCCGCCCCGACCGGGTGCTGGCGCATGGCGATCGCATCAGCGTAGCCGGCTGCGACTTGCGCGTGATTCACACCCCGGGTCATGCGTCCAACCAGGTGTGCTACCTGCTGGAGAACGAAAAGCTGCTGTTCACCGGCGATCACATCATGCAGGGCTCGACCGTGGTGATCAATCCGCCCGACGGCGACATGGCCGTGTATCTCGCATCGCTGCGCCTGCTGCAGCACGAAGACCTCGAATGGCTGGCGCCGGGCCACGGCTTTCTCATGGACCGCCCGCAGGAAATGGTGGAGCGGCTGCTGATCCATCGCCTGGACCGCGAGAACAAGGTGCGCAGCGCGCTCCAGCGGCTGCGCACGGCCACGCTCGAGGAGTTGCTGCCCGCGGTGTATGACGACGTGCCGGCGCGCATTCATCCGGTGGCGGGCCGCTCGCTGCTCGCGCACCTGGACAAGCTCGTTGCCGAGGGGCGGGCCACCCAACACGGCGAGCGCTGGGCGGCGGGGATATGAATGCGGATACCCGGAACACGGAAAACGAAAAACGAGCAATCGATTGCGGGGCGGCTCTTTATAAATTACAAAATTCGCGACAAATATAAGTTATAAAATATATAATTAGCGACAAATTCGGCGTTGCTTCCGGCTTCGACACCAAAATATGCGACGTGACGACCTGCTGTTCCTCAATGCCGAGCTGACCCCCGCGGAACGACGCGCGGTGCAAAGGCGGGTGAAGGCCGGCGAGCTTCACCGCATTTCGCCCGGCATTGCCACCGCCCTTCCCGCGGAGGAATGGCCGGCGCTCATTCAGCGCGAAAAAACAAGAATCCTGGCGGCGCTTTTCCCGGGCGCGGTGGTGGGCTACAAGAGTGCGTTCGACGCGATGCAGGGGCCGGTGATGCATCTGGCTTACACGTATTCGCGCGCGGTCGAGCTGCCGGGCCTGAAAGTGGAACTGGTCAAAGCACCGCCGCGCCTGGAAGGCGATCAGCCGATCAGCGGCCGGGATATTTACTTTCCCGGTCACCCCCGCATCTTCCTCGACAACATGACGCGCTCCAAGACTGGGCGAACGGCAAGCCGGGCGCAACTCGAACAGCGTCTGCTGTCGATCGCTGAAGCGCAGGGAGACGAAAAGCTTTCCGACCTGCGCCTGCAGATCGAAGCGCTGGCCCCGGCAATGGGGCGCGCACGCGAAGCAAAAGCCCTCGGGAAAATAATCGGCGCACTGCTGGGGACACAGTCTCCGAAGAGTCTGAAATCGCCCGCTGGGCGAGCCAGGTCACTGGGCCACGACGCTGCGTGCGTTGCACGCCTGGATGCTTTGGTCAATGCGCTGCGCAAGACGCCGATGCCGGTCGTCAAAGACGTGGCAACGACCGCGGCGGCTCGGCAGAACTTTGCCTTCCTCGAGTCTTATTTCAGCAATTTCATCGAGGGCACCGAGTTCGAGATCGAGGAGGCTCGGAGTATCGTCATGGAAGGGAGAATCGTCGAGAACCGGCCGCGGGATTCTCACGACATCCTTGGCGTGTACAGACAAGCCAGCCATCCAGGGTGGCGCATGCAGCCTCTCGCGGCCTCCGACGGGATTCTTGTCCAGCTGCAGGAGCGGCACGCTGACATGATGGGCGCGCGCCCCGAGGTCAGTCCGGGCCAATTCAAGCTCGTCAAGAACCGGGCGGGGACCACCTTGTTCGTCGAACCCGGACTGGTACGCGGAACGCTGGTGGAGGGCGCGAAGCGTCTGAATGACGTCGAGCAAGGGCTGCCGCGGGCCCTCGCGGCGATGTTGCTCGTGGCCGACGTCCATCCCTTTGTGGACGGCAACGGCCGCCTGGCCCGTCTGATGATGAATGCCGAACTCAGTTACGCCAACCAGTGCCGGATTATTGTTCCCACCCTCTATCGCGAGTCCTATCTCGACTGCCTGCGAGCAATGACACGTGAATCGGATGCAGCACTCTATTCAAAAGCAATGATGTGGATTCGGGACTGGACCGGCTCTTTTGATTACGGTGACGCGGACAAAACCATCGAGACCATGCGCCGGTGCAATGCGTTCGAGAGGTCGCCGGCAAATCATCGGCTGCTGCAGCCCAACAAGCTGAATGCGGCATAGCGGGGCCGCCACTCCGCGCGTTCGGCGAGTGGAATTCCGAAGCGCACACCAAGGCCCGCGCAGGCTTCAGGCAGGCCTGAGCCCCGGGGCATGGCGACCGGCCGAGGAGGTTCATCGCGAAGCGCCCGAAACTGTACATAATCGCCGTGTCACCGAAAAGGACCGGGCCCGATGAGCGCAGCCGAACCCCTCGCCGCCACGCCGGCCGGCGCGGGCGCTGCGCCTGCCCCGCCGCTCCTATCCGTAGAGAACCTGCACGTGCACTTTGTCACCGCGCGGGGTGTGGTGCGCGCGGTGGAGGGCGTGAGCTACGAGGTGCGCGCCGGAGAAATGGTCGCGCTGGTGGGCGAGTCGGGCTGCGGCAAGTCGGTGTCGGCGCTCGCCGTGATGCGCCTGCTGGCGCGCCCGGCCGGCCACATCGTCGCCGGGCGCATTGTTTTCGCCGGGCGCGACCTGCTCGCCCTGAGCGAAGACGCGATGCGCCAAGTGCGCGGGCGGGACATCGCCATGATCTTTCAGGAGCCGATGACCTCGCTCAATCCGGTGCTCACCGTCGGCCTGCAGATCATGGAGCCGCTGCTCATCCACCGGCGCCTGGACCCCGGAGCGGCGCGGCGGCGCGCGCTCGAGCTGCTGGAAATGGTCGGCATCCCGGACCCGGTGCGCCGGCTCGGCCAGTATCCGCACCAGTTCTCCGGCGGCATGCGCCAGCGCGCGATGATCGCGATCGCGCTCGCCTGCGGCCCGAAGCTGATCATCGCCGACGAGCCGACCACCGCCCTCGACGTCACCATCCAGGCGCAGATCCTGCACCTGATGAAATCGCTGTCGAGCGAGCTGGGCATCGCCATGGTGCTGATCACGCACAACCTCGGGATCGTGGCGCGCCATGCCGACCGGGTGAACGTGATGTACTCGGCACGCATCGCCGAGCGCGCCGCCACCGACGCCCTTTTTACCCGGCCGCTGCATCCGTACACGGCCGGGCTGCTGCACTCGGTGCCGCGCCTGGATCGCCCGCGCGGCGCCAGGCTCCAGACCATAGAAGGGCTGCCACCCAGCCTGCTCGATGCGCCCGCGGGATGCCGCTTCGCCCCGCGCTGTGCCGGGCGGCTCGAGGCCTGCGTCGCCGCACCGCCGCCGCTTGCGGAAGTCGAGCCGCGCCATTTCAGCGCCTGCATCCGCGCGCCTGAGCTGGCCGTGGCGGGGCCGGCGGCGCTCGCGCCGCCGGCCAAGACAAATGCGGCGCTTGCGCCGCTGGTCAAAACAATCGCGGCGCAGCCGCTGCTCGAAGTAATCGGGCTGAAAACCTGGTTCGACGTGAGCCGCGGCCTGCTGGGGGGCGAGCGCGCCGTGGTGCGCGCGGTGGACGGCGTCTCGTTCCAGATCCATCCGGGCGAGACGCTCGGCCTGGTGGGCGAGTCCGGCTGCGGCAAGACCACGGTGGGGCGCACCTTGCTGCGCCTGGAACGGGCCAGCGCCGGGACCGTGCGCTACGCCGGCGAGGACGTGACGCGCGCCGAGGGCGAGACGCTGAAGCGCTACCGGCGCCAGATCCAGGTCATCTTCCAGGATCCGTACAGCTCGCTCAACCCGCGCCTGACCATTGGCGGCATCATCGCCGAGCCGCTGCTGGTGCATCGCCTGGTCCGCGGCCGCAAGGCCGCGCGCGACCGCGTCCTCGAGCTGCTCGGCCAGGTGGGCCTCGCCGAGTACATGGCCGAGCGCTATGCGCACGAGCTATCCGGCGGCCAGCGCCAGCGCGTCGGCATCGCGCGCGCGCTCGCGCTCGAGCCGCGCTTCATCATCTGCGACGAGCCGGTCTCGGCGCTCGATGTGTCGATCCAGGCGCAGATCGTGAACCTGCTCGAGGATCTGCAGCGGCGCCTGGGGCTCACCTACCTTTTCATCGCGCACGACCTCGCCGTGGTGCGCCATATCGCCGAGCGCGTCGCGGTCATGTACCTCGGGCGCATCATGGAAATCGCCGGACGCGACGCGCTTTACAGCGAGCCGCTGCATCCCTACACCAAGGCGCTGCTCGATGCGGTTCCCGTGCCCGATCCGGCACTGGAGCGAGCCCGCGCCCGGACGCCGCTGGGAGGGGAAGTGCCCAGTCCGCTCCATCCGCCACCCGGGTGCGTGTTCCACACGCGTTGCCCCATGGCGAGCGACGAGTGCCGGCGGACGGTTCCGCAATTGCGCGAAGTGCGGCCCTTGCACTACGCCGCGTGCATCAAGCTCTAAGGGAGCCGGTTGTCCGACATGCCTGTAAGATAAGATCGATCATCCCGCCGCCGGCCGAGACGACCAACCCTCTGGAGGAGAGTACCGATGAAGCCTTGGACTGCACTGGCCGCGCTGGCCGCAACGGCGGGCACGCTGGCCGCCCTTTCGAGCGCGCCGAGCGCGCTCGCGCAGGCGCCCAAGCGCGGCGGGACGCTGGTGTTCGCCGTGAGCGCCGAGCCGCCCAACTACGACTGTCACGCCAACGACTCGTTCGCGTTCATCCACCCGGTGCGGCCGGAATACTCGACCTTGCTCAAGTTCGACCCGTTCGCCTACCCGAAGATCGTCGGCGACCTGGCGCAATCCTGGAGTGTCGCGAAGGACGGGCTCGCCTACACCTTCAAGCTGCACAAGGGCGTGAAGTTCCACGACGGCTCGACCCTCACCTCCGAGGACATCAAGGCCTCCTACGAGCGCATCCGCAATCCGCCGCCGGGAGTGAAATCGCTGCGCAAGGCGGTGTACGCCGACATCGAAGCGATAGACACACCCGCGCCGGACACCGTCGTGTTCAGGCTGAAGAAGAAGAACGTGTCGATGATGGCGAATTTCGCCTCGCCCTGGAACTGCATCTACAGCGCGGCGAAGCTCAAGCAGGACCCGCGCTGGCCCGAGCGCAACATCATGGGAACGGGCGCCTTCCAGTTCGTCGAGCACGTCGCCGGCTCGCATTTCGCCGGCAAGCGCTTCGAGCAATACCGGGACAAGGGCAAGCCCTACCTGGAAGGGTTCAGGGCGGTATTCATCAGCGGCGCGCCGATGGTGAACGCGCTTTCCTCGGGCAAGGTGCTGGCGGAGTTCCGCGGCCAGTCGCCCGCCGACCGCGACCGCATCGTCGGGTCGCTCGGCGACAAGGCCGAGGTCCAGGAAAGCCCCTGGGTGTGCAGCCTGGTGGTCACCTTCAACACGCGCAAGAAGCCGTTCGACGACGCGCGCGTGCGCCGCGCCCTCAACCTCGCCATCGATCGCTGGGCCGGCTCGCAGGCGCTGTCGAAGATCGCGCTGGTGCGCGAGGTGGGTGGGCTGCTGCGGCCCGGCTACGACCTGGCGGCGAGCACCCGGGAAATCGAGTCCCTGCCCGGCTTCCGGCGCAACATGGACCAGAACCGCGCCGAGGCGAGAAAGCTGCTGGTCGAGGCCGGTCAGACGGGGATGTCCCTGACGCTCACCAACCGCAACGTGAAGATGCCCTACGAGTCGGTGGGCGTGTTCCTGATCGACCAGTGGCGCCAGATCGGCGTGAACGTCAAGCACGAGCAGCTCGAGACGCGCCTGTACCTCGCGGCGCAGCAAAAGGACAATGCCACCTACGACGCCGCGCTCGACTTCAACTGCGACTACAACGACGAGCCCAACCTGCAGCTGGCGAAGTACCTCTCGCCGGCGCGTTCCTCGCACAACTACTCCGGATTCGGCAACCCGAAGCTGGACGAGCTGTACGAGCGCCAGTCGGCGGAGTTCGACAGGAACAAGCGCTACGCGCTGCTGCGCGAGTTCGAGAGCCTCGTGCTGGAGGACGCGTTCATCGTGCCGACGATCTGGTGGCACCGCATCATCGTGCACGACAAGCGCATGAAGGGATGGAAGATCACCCCCAGCCACTACCTCAATCAGGATCTGGTAAACGTCTGGCTGGATCAGTGACGAGCGCAGGCGCAAAGGCTTAGCGATCCGGGGCGCGGCGGCGCTTGCCGCCCGTGCTTTTTGTTCGCGCCGCTCTCCCTGCCTCACCCATGCTCCGCTACATCGCGCAGCGCATCGTGCTCACCGTGCCGACCCTGTTCGGGGTGGCGGTGGTGGTGTTCGTCATGCTGCGGCTGATGCCCGGGGACGTGGTGGAGGTGATGTTCATGGGGCAGGGCTCGAACGTGCCTGCGGACATCATCGCGGCGGAGAAAGTGCGTCTGGGGCTGGACAGGCCGGTCGCGGTGCAGTTTGGCCTGTGGTGCGCCGGCCTGGCGCAGGGCGACCTCGGCGTGTCCATGTGGACCGGCCGGCCGATCACCCACGAAGTGGGCATCCGCCTCGGGCTGTCGATCCAGGTCGCCCTGATGGCGACCGCGCTCGCGGTGCTGATCGCGTTGCCGCTGGGCACCCTGTCCGCGGTGTACAAGGACACCTGGATCGACCAGATCATCCGCGTCATTTCGATCGCCGGCCTCGCCGTGCCGTCCTTCTGGCTCGGCATGATCATCATTCTCGCGCTGCTGTCGTTTTTCCACTGGAACCCGCCGCTCACCTACACCCCGATCTGGGAGGACTGGAAGGAGAATCTCGCCCAGCTCATCTGGCCGGCGCTGGCGGTGGGCTACCGCTACTCGGCGGTGGTCACGCGCATGATGCGCTCGACGCTGATCGAAGTGCTGCAGGAGGATTACATCCGCACCGCGCGCGCCAAAGGCCTCGCCGAGCGCCTGGTCGTGGTGCGGCACGCCCTGCCCAACGCCATGTTGCCGGTGATCACGGTCATCGGGCTGGAATTCGCCTTCCTGATCGGCGGGCTGGTGGTGACCGAGCAGGTGTTCAACCTGAACGGCATCGGCAAGCTGTTCGTCGATTCGGTGGCGCGCGCCGACAACACCATGCTGCAGGCGCTGGTGCTGCTGGTGGCGGCCTTCTACATCGGCGTCAATCTCGCCGTGGACCTGCTGTATGCGCTGCTCGACCCGCGCATTCGCTACCGCTCGAGCGGCTGACATGAGCGCCATCCCCGCGACGTACCACGTCCCCCGGCGCCGCCACCCGGTGCTGGCGTTCATGGTGCACCAGCCGCTGGGCGCGCTCGGCCTGGCGGTGATCCTGGCGATGATCTTTGCCGCCCTGGCGGCAAACTGGATCGCGCCCTACGATCCGCTCGCCGTCGATTACGGCGCCATGCTCGGCGCGCCCTCGCGCACGCACTGGCTCGGCACCGATTCCTACGGGCGCGACGTGCTGACGCGCATGATTTACGGCGCGCGCACGGCCCTTTCGGTCGGGTTCCTGTCCTCGCTCGCCGGCTCCGTGGCGGGGGCCCTGATCGGCGTCGCCTCGGCCTATTTCGGCGGCAAGATCGACCTGGTGGTGCAGCGGCTGATGGACGTGATTCTTTCTTTTCCCATCATCGTGCTGGCGCTGGCGATGGCGGCCATTCTCAGCAAGAACATCCACTGGGGCATCGATTTCAACCTCATCATCGCCATCGCCACGCCCATGGTCCCGAACGTCGCGCGCGTGGTGCGCTCCTCGGCGCTCGCGATCCGGGAGATGCCCTACATCGACGCCGCGCGCGCGGCCGGGTTCTCGCATGCGCGCATCATCCTGCGGCACATCGTCCCGAACGTCGTCGCGCCCTTCCTGATCATGCTGACCGCGTTCGTCGGGCAGGCCATCCTGCTCGAAGCTTCGCTGTCCTTCCTCGGCCTGGGCGTGACCGAGCCGACCCCGGCCTGGGGGCTGATGCTCACCGGCGCGGCGGCCGATTTCTACCAGCAGGCGCCGTGGATGATCGTGTTCCCCGGCCTGGCCATCAGCCTCGCGGTGTTCGCCTTCAACCTGTTCGGCGACAGCCTGCGCGACTGGCTCGATCCGCGGCTGAAAGTCTAGAACCCGATGGCATCGGCTCGCCCCGAGACGCGCGCCGGCGTGGCGACCTATGCCTCGCCGCGCGAGGCCTTCCGGGCGGCCGCGCGCATCTCCCTCGGCGCGCCCTCGGCGGTGCTGGCTGCCGGCTATATCGGTTTTGCCGCGCTGGCCAAGGCGGGGGACTTTCCGTTATGGGCGGCGCTGCTGTCCACCGCCACCATCTGGGCGCTGCCGGGGCAGATCGTCATGGTCGAAATGTCCCATTCGGGCGCGGCGCATCTGCTCATCGTGTTCGCGGTGGCGCTGACGGCGACGCGCTTTCTGCCCATGACCCTGTCCTTGATGCCGCTGCTGCGCGAGCCGCAGCGGCGCCCCTGGCAGCTCTATCTCGCGGCGCATATTCTCGCGATGACCAACTGGGCGCTGTGCGTGCGCCGCGTGCCCGAGTTGCCGCCTGAGCAGCGCATGGCCTATTTCGTCGGCTTCGCGCTCAGCAACTGGCTCGCGTGCCTCGCTGCCACCGCCGCCGGCTATGGGCTCGCCGGCTCCTTTTCGCCGCTGGTCAGCCGCAGCCTCGCGCTGGTGAGCCCGCTGTACTTCCTGCTCATCATGGTGGGAGAGACACGCACCCGCCTCGGGATCGCCTCGCTCGCGCTGGGCGCAGCCGCGGGTCCGTTCCTGTACCGCTACTCGCCCGAGTGGAGCGTGCTCGCGGCCGGCCTGCTGGGCGGAACGCTGGCCTATTTCGCGCTGCGCGGCCGTGCTTGAGCCGGCGCTGCTTCTCCCCGGCCCCATGAGCGCAATCCTCATGTATGTGGGAGGCCGCCGCCATGCTTGAGCTGGCGCTGCTCGTGCTCGCCTGCGGCGCCGCGACGTACCTGTGGCGCGGGCTGGGCGTGGTCTTCTCCGGCCGGGTGCGCCCGGAGAGCGCGCTGCTCACGTGGGTAGGCTGCGTCGCCTACGCCATGATCGCCGGGCTGATGGCGCGCATCGTCCTGATTCCCACCGGCGCGCTCGCCGAGACCCTGCTCGCCGAGCGCCTGCTCGCCTGCGGCGTCGCCCTCGCCGCATACTTCGGCACGCGCAACAACCTGTTCCTCGGCATCGTCGCCGGGTTCGCCGTGTTTGCCGCCCTCGGCGCCCTGCGCGGCGGCTGAGGCGGCGAAAGCAGCCGGGGCGTTCTGGCTTGCCCCGTTTTTACGCGCTTGGCCAGATCCCGCCGGCACGGAAACACCCTTTCAGGGCTGCAACGCCCTGTACAAAAACGGCAGGCTCACATCCATCCGGTAATCCACATCCGAGTGATTGTCGTCAAACTCCTCGTAAGTATGCTTCACCCCCGCTGCCGCAAGCCGCTGCGACAGAATGCGCGTGCCGTAGTGGATGTGATACTGGTCGCGCCAGCCGCAGTCGATGTAGATGCCGCGCATGGACCTGAGGCTGGCCCGGTATTTCGCGACCAGGTTGATCGGGTCGTGCCCGCGCCACCTGTTCCAGCGTTTTTCGATCACCTCGCCCGATTCGAGGTTGAACGGCACGCGAAAGCCGTTCGGCGCCTTAGTATCCGGATCGTAGCTGGCCGCCATGCACAGGTTCATGATGCAGTGGCCTTCCGCTGTCGAGAGCTTTTCCTTTTTCCACACTGCCGCGAGGAAGCGCTTGATGCGCCCGTCGTCGAGACCCTCAGCGAGGCCCTTGCGATTCGATTCGCGCAGCGCGTCGTAGGCGCCGGGTTTGCGCTTCGGCACGCGATATTTGGAAAGCTCATTCAACGTGTTCGGCCAGTCGTGCCAGTACACGAAATCGAAATACGAATCGCCCGAATGATCTGCGATGGCGCCCCAGAATTCCGGGTATTTCATGGCATGGATGATCGAACCGTAGCCGCCCGATGACTTGCCGAAGCAGCCGCGATGCGCACGGCCCGGCAGCGTCCGGAACGCCCGATCGACAAAAGGAATGATCTCGCGCGTGAGATAGCCCGCGTAGTTGCCGATCGCGGAGGAATTCACGTACTGGTTGCCGCCCAGAGCCGTAAAGCAATCCGGAAAAACAAAAATCGCCGGCCCCATTTTGTGTTCGTGAATCAGCCGCGCCGCCCGCTCCGGCACATTGTCACCGAACGGCTTCCAGCCGGTGTGCGAGAGACCGGAGCCGGTGAAGCCGACCAGGTCGTAGAGCACCGGGAAGCGGCCGCTTTTCCGCGCGTCGTATTGCGGCGGCAGCCAGACGCCGAGTTTACGGACGTGCGGGTCCCCGAGCGGATTGCCCTTGAGGATCGTCGAGGTGTGCTCGAGCACCACCAGGGTGCCGGCGGGGGATTTGGAATGTTTCAGGGCCATGGGGTTTCTCGCGAGTGTGATATCTGCCGATTCTGGCACGTCCAATCGCTACTGTGCGCGGCCGCGCTGCTGCATGCCTATGCAACGGATCGGCGCAAGCCGCGTGATGCCCGGAACCGGAAAGGCGCAGCGTGGCAGAATGACAAATTGTGGAATCGCTGAGAATCCGGCATATGCAAACAGGCAGGATCGGGCGCAACGGCACGCTGGTGATTCCCGCCAGGCTCAGGCGCCGTTACGCATTCAACGCCAGAAAGCGACAGCAAGCCGAAGGTCACATTCGAAGTCCAGCAGAACAGAAAAGCATATCGCACGAAGAAACGGAAACGTTGACCAGCGGCGCGGCCCCGTTCATTCGTTCGCCGTCCGCTTGAACGGCACGACGTTGAACGCTTCGCCTTTCTCAAGGGCTGCGATCTTGGCGCTCCACAGTTCCAGCGCTTGGCGCCGTTCGGTGAGGAGTCGTGTTTGTCGTAAACGGCGACCAGCCGGACGCCGCCGGACGGCAATAAACGAAACTACAGGTTACAGTAGGTCAGCTCGAATTCCACGTCCGACTCGCATATTCGCGGCCGCGGTTCGGTGCCGAAAACGGTGAACCGGACGTTCAGCGCGTACTTGTTCGCGCTTATTTCGGGAATGAAATTGGCGTCCCGGGGAAGACGGATGCGGACCATTTGCGCCACCTTGCCGCCGAGCATCTGCGAAAACGCCCCCTGCTGCGCGATGTAGCGGGCCGGCTTGGCGCCCTCGCGCAACAGTCTCAGCACGATGGCGGAGCCGTCGCGCAGCGGGTAGAGCGGCGTGATCCATGCGTCCAGATCGCCGCTGCGCGCCGCGCCGTCGCGATGCAGCCAGTAGTGATACGAAGGCAGGTCGAACTCGCAGGCCCCTCCGGGGATGCCGGTGCGCTGCCTGATGCTCATCAGCCACTCGTTCTCCCGGAGATACTGGCCGATCTTGCCGGTCATGCCGAACAGCGCGGCGCTGGCCGATTCCACGCCGGAGATGATTTCATTGAGCGGGCCTTCGGCGACTTCGGGATTGTTGCGGAAGGCAAGCAGCACCTGCTTCTGGCGCTCCAGTTCCTGCAGCAGGTCGGACTTGAGGTCGGCGCGGCCGGCAACCTCGAGAATTTCAAACAGCGTCAGCAGGGCGACGTGGTGGGCGAGGGGATCGGCGGCGGCAAGGAAATGCCCGACGCGCTCAAACAGGTCTTCCAGTCGCAGCAGCGTCCGGATGCGCTCGTGCAGAGGGTATTCATAAACGATCACTTGCGCGGGCCGGCTGAGGGAGGGGGTCCGGAGATTCTGAACGATTCACGGACGCTTGACAACCTGAAACACCCTGACAAGAGGCGAAATTGCCGCAGGATCAGGCGCGCGGCCGGGGGATCGTCGCGGCGCGATGCAGGTAGTCGCGGTGCAACGCCTCGACCTGCGGCGCGAGGGCCGATTGCGGACCGGTATTGTCGATGACGTCATCGGCGCTCGCCAGCCGGGCCTCGCGCGAGGCCTGCGTTGCCATGATGCGGCGCACTTCGGGGGCGGCGAGGCCGCTGCGCCGCATCACGCGTTCGACCTGGATCGCCTCGGGGCAATCCACCACCAGCAGGCGCTGATAGCGCCCGGAGCCGGCCAGTCCGGCCTCGACCAGCAACGGCACCATGTGCACCACGTAAGGGCTGGCGGCGGCGTCGATGCGCGCACTGCCTTCGGCACGGATCATCGGATGCAATATCGCTTCAAGTTGCGCGCGTGCCTGCGGATCGTTGAATACGCGCGTGCGCATCCTGTCGCGGTCGAGCGCGCCGGCCGCGTCGATGAAGTCCGCGCCAAAGCGGTCCCTGATCGCGGCAATCGCGGCGCCCCCCGGGGCGGTGAGCGCATGCGCGATCGCGTCCGAATCGATGACGGCGATGCCGCGCCCGGCGAACAGCGCGGCCACCGCGCTTTTTCCGCTGCCGATGCCGCCCGTCAGTCCGATCACGTACATCTCAGGCGTCCGCGATCACAACCGCATCAGGTAGTACCGGGTCAACTGCGGACCCCAGAACAGCGCGACGATTCCCGCTCCGGCCAGATAGGGGCCGAACGGAATCGGGACGCTGCGGCCGCGCTTCGCCAGCAGGATCAATCCGACCCCCGCGATCGCCCCGATCAACGATGACATCAGGATCACCAGCGGCAGCATCTGCCAGCCGCACCACGCACCGATGGCGCCGAGCAGTTTGAAGTCGCCAAAGCCCATGCCTTCCTTGCCGGTTGCAAGCTTGAACAGCCAATAGACGCTCCACAATGACAGATAGCCGGCCGCCGCGCCGATTACGGCGGAGCGCAGATCGATGAACGTTCCCGGAACATTGATCAGCAGGCCCAGCCACAGCAGCGGCAGGGTGATGGCATCGGGCAGCAACTGCGTATCGAAGTCGATCGCACTGGCGGCCAGCATTGCCCAGAGGAACAGCATTGCGCCGAGCGCGGCAAGCGAGAATCCGAATTTCGCGGCACACCACGCGCCGGCGAGTCCGGCGAGTATTTCAATCACCGGATAGCGGACGCCGATTTTCGCCTTGCACGCCGAGCAGCGGCCGCGCAGCAAGACATAGCTCAACACCGGCACGTTTTCCAGCGCGGTAATGGGATGCCCGCATGACGGACACCGCGAGCTTGGTGCCACCAGGTTGAGGCGTTCCTCCGCCGGGGCCGGTTCGTCCCGCAATTGAGCGCATTGCGCCCGCCACTCGCGTTCCATCATCTTCGGCAGACGATGGATGACTACGTTGAGGAACGAGCCGATGCACATTCCCAGGACACCTGCGATCCACGGGAAAAGCGACGGATCGGCGAGCGATGCCATCAGGATCGAAGAGCGAACACGGAAAAAGGGGAGGCGGTTGGAGGGTTGCGCCGGCCGACTGGATCCCGCGGTTTAACCGCCACCGCTTATCGCCCGCCCCGGCGCACCCGTCAGACCGCCTGGCCCATCTTGAATATCGGCAGGTACATGGCGATCACCATGCCCCCGATAAGGGTGCCGAGCACCACCATGATGATGGGTTCCATCAGCGAGGACAGGGCTTCCACCGCGTCGTCCACTTCGGCTTCGAAGAAATCGGCGACTTTGCCCAGCATGGAATCGAGCGCGCCCGATTCCTCGCCGATCGAAACCATCTGGATCACCATGCTCGGAAACACCCCCGTATTCTGCATGGCGACGGTGAGGCTGGAGCCGGTGCTGACCTCTTTCTGGATCTCCTTGGTGGCGATCAGGTAAACATAATTGCCCGAGGCGCCGCCCACCGAATCGAGCGCCTCGACCAGCGGCACGCCGGCGGCGAACATGGTGGACAAGGTGCGCGTCCAGCGCGCAATCGTCGATATCTTGATGAGGTGGCCGAACACCGGCAACTTGAGCATCAGCCGGTCCATGGCGATCTGCACCGGAATCGAGCGCTTCCACAGGTTCATGAAGCCGAAGAAGCCGCCGCCGATGGCGCCGAAGATGATGTACCAGTATTTGACGAAGGCGTCCGATATGGCCATGACGAACAAGGTGGGCGCCGGCAAATCGGCGCCGAAGCTGGTGAACACCTGTTTGAACGACGGAATCACGAAAATCATGATCACCGCCGTGATGACGAAAGCGACCACGATAATGGCTATCGGGTAGAACAGCGCGGCCTTGATCTTCGATTTGATCGCGAGCGTCTTTTCCTTGTACACCGCCAGCCGGTCGAGCAGAGTCTCCAGAATACCGGCCTGTTCGCCGGCGCCGACGAGATTGCAGAACAGCGCATCGAAATAAAGCGGATATTTGCGGAAGGCCGTGGCGAGGGCGGACCCGGTTTCCACTTCAGTCTTGATCGCCATCAGCAGCTTGGCGACGGCAGGGTTGGCGTGCCCCTTGCCGACGATGTCGAATGCCTGCAGCAGCGGCACCCCGGCCTTCATCATGGTCGCGAGCTGGCGGGTAAAGAGGGTGATGTCCTTCTCGGAAACTTTGCCGCCGCTGCCGCCTTTTTGCTTCCTGATCTTGGAAACCATCACGCCCTGGCGGCGCAACGTGGCGTTCACCAGCGCCTCGCCGCCGGCGCGCATTTCACCCTTGATGGCCTTGCCGGTCTTGTCCTTGCCTTCCCAGACGAAGGTGAATTCCTTGATCTTGTCCTTGGCGGCTGCAGCAGCGGTTGCCATGGTTCAGTCTCCCGACTCGTTGGTGCACGCCATGTTGTAGTCCGGCGAATGCATGCTCGTATCCTGCCCGAATTGTTCCCCCGGCCTGTCCCGCGGGGTCTCGCGCCGCATGTTAGCCGCCGCAGCAGGGTGGCACAAGCGCCGCACTCCCACCGGGCGGCAATAAGCACTGTGCCGGTATGAGCGATGGACTCCGCAAGCGCGGCCGGAGCGGGCGCGCTTGCCTGAATCGTGTTTCCCGGACACGTTACTGCCTTGCCGGTGCCGTGGTTCGAGCGCCGCGGCGCGCCGGTGCATGCGGTTCCCGGAGTCGGGTTTCTTCATGCCGGCGATGATGCATTGGGCCGTGGCTTTTGTAAAGCATCAAAAAAGGCATTTAAGTATTTGAAATATAATATTAATCATTCAATAATCCGGGGCGAATCCGCTCATGCGGCGGCAGCCGATGGCTTCGGTTTTGGCTGATGCAGGCGAACCGTCTTGATGACCCGGTCCAGGGTTTGCACGATTTCCATGGGAACGTCACCGACCTTCAGTCCCACGCCGGCTTCGGGAATGTCACGCAAATGCTCGATGATCAGCCCGTTGAGCGTCTTGGGGCCGTCAATGGGCAGGGCAAGTCCCAGCTTTCGATTCAGTTCACGCAATGAACTGCCCCCTTCGACGAGCGCGCTGCCGTCTTTGGACCAGCCGAAATTGCCGAACCGGACCGGGGCGGTGGTAGTGAATTCGCCGATGATTTCCTCGATGATGTCCTCCAGCGTGACCAGGCCGAGCAATTCGCCGTATTCGTCCACCACCAGCGCGAGCCGTTGCCGGTTTTCCTGGAAATATTGCAACTGCGCAAATACCGGCGTGGCGGCGGGCACGTAATACGGCTCGTCGAGTATCGACTCGATGGCGGCGTGGTTGAGCACACCCCGCTGCAGCAGCGCCGGCGTCTTGCGAAGGTGCAGCAACCCGACCACGTTATTCGTTTCACCGCGGCTGACCAGCAGGCGCGTGTAATAGCTTGTGGAGAGCTGCTCCATCACCCGTTCGATCGGCGCATCGAGGTCGATCGCCTCGATGCGCGCCCGCGGCGTCATTACGTCCTCGACGGTGATGCGATCCAGACCGAACAGATTGGTCAGGATGCTTTGATGCTGATGCGGCAACATGCGGCTGTGCTCGAGAACCAGCGAACGCAATTCCTCCAGGGACAATCGTTCATGATCGCCGGCCGACCGCGGTTTTACGCGCAGCATCCAGAGCAGCGCCGAGACGAACACGTTGACGAACCAGACCACCGGGTAGAGGACGCGCAACAGGGGTCCCAGCGCATATGAAAGGGGCAGCGCGATGCGCTCGGGATGGGACGCGCCGATGATTTTTGGCGTGATCTCCGAAAAAACCAGGATGAGGAAGGTGACGGCGGCGGTGCCGAGTCCGAGCGCGATGCGGTTCTCACCGAACAGTTCGATCGTGATCACGCCAACCAGCACCGCGGCTGCGCTGTTGATCAGGTTGTTGCACAGGAGGATGACCCCGAGCAGCCGGTCGGTGCGTGCCAGCAACGCCGCCGTTTTCTTCGCGGCGCGATTGCCAAGCCGCACCATCGCCCGCAGCCGATAGCGGTTCAGCGCCATCATGCTGGTTTCGGCGATCGAGAAAAAGCCGGAAAGGATCAGCAGAACAACGAGCAGCCACAACTGCGTCGCTATGGGAATGTCGTCCAAAGCAGAATGCTTGGGTAACGAAGGGGAAAGAAGTATACCGGAGCCGCGGCTCCGACACTCTGCGGCGTTTTCAACCGAAGCTGCGCTGCAGAACCACCTCCAGCACGAACCGGCTGCCAACGTAGGCGAGCAGCAGCGCGATGAATCCGGCCACGGTCCAGCGCAACGCCGTGCGTCCCCGCCAGCCGTAGAAATGCCTGCCTGCCAGCAGCGCCGCGAAAATGATCCAGGAGGCGAGGGCGAACAGCGTTTTGTGATTGAAGCGCAGCGCCGTGCCGAACAGGGTCTCGGAAAACATCACGCCTGTTGCCAGCGTCAGGGTAAGGAGCACGAACCCGGCGCCGATCAGCCGGAACAACAGGATTTCCATGGTGAGCAGCGGCGGCAGGGCGCTGAAAATGCCGGTGAGCGCGCCGCGGTGCAGGCGCCGTTCCAGGAGAGTCATCAACAGCGCGTGCAGCGCGGCAATGGTGAAGAAACTGTAGGCGAGCATCGCCAGCAGCAGGTGGATGCGAAACTGCGCGGATTGCGTGGCGGAGGGGGCGAGCGCGAGCCCCGGAAAGAACGCCGGCAGCAGCGAACACAACGCCGCCAGAGCGAGTACCGGAACCTGCATGCCCTCGAGTTTGAAGAACAGGCTTTCGATCCAGTAGATCAGCACCCCCAGCCACATCATCGCCGAGAGCGCCGCGCCGAAACCGAAACGCAATTCCGGCCCGGCGAGCAAATCCGCATAGATCAGCGCGGAGTGCGAGGCGAGCGGCGCGAGGATGGCCGCGCGTTCCCAGAACGCCAGTTCGGCGGCGGGCGCCGCCGGGGATGGCCGGGTATGCCAGCGGGTGCGCCAGAAGTGCAGCGCAAGAACCGCGTAAAGAAGCGCGGTTATCGCGTGGAGTAGAATGAAGGGCATCCGCGAAGTTTAGCGAAGTTTGCGCTTCGCGCCCCATCTGCCTCCCCTCACGTTGAACGCATCATGCTAGACAATCTTACCCAGCGGCTTGCTCGCGTCGTCAAGACCATGCGTGGTGAGGCGCGCCTCACCGAATCCAACATCCAGGAAGCGCTGCGCGAGATCCGCATGGCGCTGCTCGAGGCCGACGTCGCCTTGCCGGTGGTGCGGGATTTCATCGCGGCGGTGCGCGACAAGGCGCTCGGCGAGGAAGTCCTCGGCAGTCTCACCCCCGGGCAGGCGCTGGTCGGCGTGGTGCATCGCGAGCTCACCACCTTGATGGGCGGCGAGAATGCGGCGCTCAATCTGGCCACCACCCCGCCCGCGGTGGTGTTGCTGGCCGGACTTCAGGGTGCGGGCAAGACCACCACCGCCGGCAAGCTCGCAAAACTGCTGATCGAAGACGCTCGCAGGAAGCCGCTGCTGGTTTCCTGCGACGTCTACCGGCCGGCTGCCATCGAGCAACTGAGGACGCTGGCGGCGCAGGTCGGCGCCGATTTCTTTCCATCGACTCCCGATCAGAAGCCGGTGGACATTGCGCTGGCGGCGCTCGATCACGCCCGCAAGCATTACAACGATGTACTGCTGGTCGATACCGCGGGCCGCCTTGCCATCGATGAGCCGATGATGCGCGAGATCGCCGAACTGCATGCGGCGCTGGCGCCGATCGAAACCCTGTTCGTGGTCGATTCGATGCAGGGCCAGGATGCGATCAACGTTGCCAGGGCATTCAACGACGCCTTGCCCCTCACCGGGGTCATCCTGACCAAGCTGGACGGCGACGCGCGCGGCGGCGCCGCGCTTTCGGTGCGTCAGGTAACCGGCAAGCCGATCAAATTCGCCGGGGTGGGCGAGAAACTGAATGGCCTGGAGCCGTTTCATCCCGAGCGCATGGCTTCCCGCATCCTCGGGATGGGCGATGTCGTTTCGCTGGTTGAAGAGGCCAGGAAAAGCATCGACCAGGACGAGGCGAAAAAGCTCGCCGACAAGCTGAAGCGCGGCAAGAGTTTCGACCTCGACGACTTCAAGCAGCAGGTGGTGCAGATGCGCAAGATGGGCGGGTTGTCGGCGCTGGTGGACAAGCTGCCGGCGCAACTGGCGCAGGCGGCGCAATCCTCCCAGATCGATGACAAGCAGATCCGGCGCATCGAGGGGATCATCAATTCGATGACGCCGAAGGAGCGCAGCCATGCGGAACTGATCAAGGCGTCGCGCAAACGCCGCATCGCGGCCGGCGCGGGCGTCCCGGTCCAGGAGGTCAACCGCCTGCTCAACCAGTTCGAGCAGATGCAGAAAATGATGAAACAGATGCAAAAGGGCGGGCTTGCCCGAATGATGCGGGGAATGAAGGGCTTGATGCCGGGCGGTCGTTGATGAACACGCGCTGCGGCAGGGGCGGGTCGTCCTTGCGTGTGTCCGGCCGGAAAAACCCTTGCCAATCAGTCACAAAACGAATAAAATCGTTGTCTTTTTTCGCCCGGCCACCGGATTCTCCAACGGATACTCTCTGGCGGCCCTTCCAATTGATTCGGGGAAACATAATATGGTCGTGATTCGTCTTTCGCGCGGCGGCGCCAAGCATCGTCCGTTCTACAGCGTAGTCGTCGCCGATTCGCGCCGGCCCGTCACCGGCCGCTTCATCGAACGCGTCGGTTTTTACGATCCGAAGGCGCCGGCTGGACGCGAAGCCCTGCGTTTTTCCGTCGATCGGCTGAGCTATTGGCGCGAAAAGGGCGCGAAAATGACGCCCACCGTGGCACGCCTGTACAAGAATTTCGGTTCCAAGGCCCTGGCTGCGGGAGCCGGCATCGCGCCCGCAGCGGCCGCCTGACGCTCCCCGATCGGACTCAGTCATCCAGGGCAGCTGCTGATCGGGTGCGGGCGAAACGCGGGCAGGACTGGAACGCTTGGCACTTGCTGGAACGCCTGCTGGCATTTGCGGGAGCGCCGCCCGCGGGCACGGGAGGAATTCCGGATGGCACAGGAGCAAAAGCCGGTAAGTCATCCGGGTGATTCGAGCACCAAAAATACGCAAGCGCCGGTGGTCATGGGGCGTGTGCTGGCGCCCTTCGGCATAAAGGGGTGGCTGAAAGTCGAACCCTGGTCCGAACAGCCCGAACAATTGCTGGGTCATTCGGCGTGGTGGCTGGGACGCAGCGAGGAGTGGCGTAACGTCAAGGTTCTGGAAAGCGCGCAGCACGGCGCTTTCCTGATCGCGCGGCTGGAAGGATGCAACGATCGCGACCAGGCGATGGCCTGGCGCGGTTGCGAAGTGGCGTTGCCGCGGGAGGCGCTGCCGGCGGCCGCAGAGGACGAGTACTATCAGGCGGATCTGATCGGACTGGAGGTGGTAAACCTCCGCGGCGAGCGCCTGGGAGAGGTTGCGGGGTTGTTCTCCAATGGTGCGCATGAAGTGATGCGCATTGCGCCGGTTGTGACGCCGAAGCCGGCGCCGGATCCGAGAGCGACGCTGGACCCGAAAGCGAGGCTGGAGCCGAATGCGGCAACCCGGCGTGCCGGGGAGCGGCTGGTGCCGTGGATCACGGCGGTGGTGCGCACGGTGGACATCGCGGGACGGCGGATCGAAGTCGATTGGGAGCTGGACTGGTGATCCGGTTCGACTGCGTGACCCTGTTTCCCGAGATGTTCTCCGCGATCAGCGCCTCGGGCATCACGCGGCGTGCGCTGGAACAGGGATTGTGGCGGTTGGGATTGTGGAATCCGCGCGATTTCACCAGCAACAACTACCGCACGGTGGATGACCGGCCTTATGGCGGCGGCCCCGGGATGGTGATGCTGGCCGAACCGCTGGACCGGGCAATCGAGGCCGCCAGACAGGCGGCGCCGGAAGCGGCGAAGGTGGTGTACCTGTCGCCGCAGGGGCCGACCCTGGATCACCGCGCGGTGCTGAGATACGCCGAGGCGCCGCGCCTGATCCTGCTGTGCGGCCGGTATGAAGGCGTGGACGAGCGGCTGATTCGCCGCAGCGTGGATGAGGAACTGTCGATAGGCGATTACGTGCTCTCGGGCGGCGAATTGGCTGCGATGGTATTGATGGACGCGGTGGTGCGCCAGTTGCCCGGTGCGCTCGGCGACGAAACATCGGCAATCGACGAGTCGTTTGCGCAGGGCCTGCTGGATTGCCCGCAGTACACGCGGCCCGAGAGCTACGCGGGCGAAGTTGTGCCGCCGGTGCTGTTGTCCGGTCACCATGAGCAGATCGTGCGCTGGCGGCGCAAGCAGTCGCTGGGGCGCACCTGGTTGCGCCGGCCGGACTTGTTGCAAAGCACGTTGAGTGCGGATGACGAGAAATTGCTGGTCGAGTTCCAGCGGGAACAGCGCGAACTGAACAGCGGAAATTGAAGCGCCGGAATTGAAAAGCGGGGAAACAAGCCAGGCCAGGCACAGCAGCCCTGCACCGATTCCAGCCGCCGGCGAGGTCGTTGCAAGGGCAGTCAAACCGGGATTCGAAGGAGAAAACCATGAACGTAATTCAGCAAATCGAGCAGGAAGAAATTGCCCGGCTTGGCAGGAAACTGCCCAGTTTCGCGCCAGGCGACACGGTTATCGTCAACGTGAAAGTCGTCGAGGGCGAGCGCAGGCGCGTCCAGGCGTACGAGGGCGTGGTCATCGGCAAGAAAAACCGCGGACTCAATTCCTCCTTCACGGTCCGTAAAATTTCCTCGGGCGAGGGCGTGGAGAGGACATTCCAGACCCATTCGCCCCTGATCGCGTCGGTCGAGGTGAAGCGTCGCGGCGATGTGCGCAGCGCCAAGCTCTATTACATGCGCCAGCGCTCCGGCAAGTCGGCGCGCATTCGCGAGAAAATCGTGGGCCGTGTCGAGCAGGCCGCCGAGGCTGCGAAGGCGGCCGCCGCAACCGCCGCAGCCGCCGACGCCCAGGCTGCTCGCGCGCAGGAGTAACCGTGCGGGAGTGACCGGGCGCGAGTAACCGTGCCGGAGTGACGCCGGGAGATACTTTCGGCGCGGGTTTTACCGGCTACAGCGGAGTGGCAGAGTGCTCATGCGCATCGCAATCATGGGTTCCGGGGCCGTCGGCGGCTACTTTGGCGCCTTTCTCGCCCGCGCCGGCCATGATGTCAGTTTCATCGCGCGCGGCGCGCACCTGGCCGCGATCCGCGAGCACGGCCTGCGTCTGACCGGACCGCGCGGCGACTTCACCGTGAGGGCGCCGGCAACCGATACGCCGGCCGAGGTGGCCGCGGTGGATGTAGTGCTCTTTTGCGTCAAGCTGTACGACACCGAGAGCGCCGCGGCGAAAATCGAACCCCTGCTGCGCAAGGGCGGCGTGTGCATCAGCCTGATGAATGGCGTGGACGGAGAGGAGCGCCTGGGAGCGGTGCTCGGCGCGGAGCGCGTCATGGGCGGCCTCGCGTTCGTCGCCGGCGTCATCGAGGCGCCGGGTCTGATCCGGTATACCTCCGACATGTCTTCCATCGTGTACGGGGAGGCGGACGGCAGCATCTCGGAGCGCGCGATCCGCTTCCGCGACGCCTGCGCCGGCGCCGGATTCGGCGCGGAGGTGAGCCCCGACATCCGCGCGGCGCAATGGCGCAAATTCGTCGGTCTTGCCACCAATGCCGCGCTGACATCGCTGTCGCGGCAGCCCGCCGGCTACGTGTATCACGACCCGGACATGCTCCAGATCGCCAGGCTGGCGCTGGATGAAGTGATCGCCGTGGCGCGCGCCATGCGCATCGCGCTGCCGCCTGACATCGCCGCCAATCAACTGGACTGGATGCGCAATTTTCCGCCCGGCATGTATGCCTCGATGGGCAACGACCTGCTGCGCGGCAGGCGCCTGGAACTGGAGAGTTTTTCGGGCTACCTGGTGCGCAAGGGCCGCGAACTCGGCGTGCCGACGCCGATTCATGCGGTGGCATATGCCTGCCTCAAACCTTATGTGAACGGGACCCCCGGGTTGATACCCCGGGTTGATACCCCGGGTTGATACTACGGGTTGATACTACGGGTTGATGCAGCGGGCGCCACCGCGGTTGTCGCGGCGGCTCCGGATTGCGGCGCTTGACGCTGTTGCCTGCGGCATCACGCCGGATTCCGCGCCGGGCCATAACCGGTATACTCCGCGGCATCATGAAAAAGCTGCTGCTCATCCTCGCTTTTCTCGCGTTTGCCGCGCCCGCTGTGGCGCAGAAGAAAATGTACCGCTGCGGCAGCCAGTATCAGGACCGGCCGTGCGAAGGCCCCAGGGATACGCCCAGGCCCGCGGCGGCTCCCGAGGCGTCCAGGACGGCAACGGCGCCGTCGCGCGCCGCCAGCGAAGAGCGCAAGCAGATTCGCTGCGAGAACTACGGCCGCCAGGTCGAGGAGATGAAGCACAAGGAAGCGTCCGTCTCCAATCCGCAGATGCGCGAAAACATGAGCGTGCAGCGCCAGGCGCTGGAAGCGCGCATGGCCGGCGAGCGCTGCTGACGCGCATCGGCTGCGCGGCGCATCGGTGCCCGCGTATTTCCGGCGTGCCTGTTCCGCAAAAATGCGCGGGCGCGCGGCGATCATGGCAATCAAGAATTTGCGGCGCTGGATTCTTGCGACGCCGACTGTGGTTTGAGTCAATCGGAGATTCTCCGGTTTCACTCCGGCGCACATGACTGCGAGCCCGCCCCGGGCACCGGCGCCGGCGCGGGCCAACCGAGGAGGAATCATGGCGGACAAAGTCTGGCTGAACAGCTATCCGGCGGGCGTGCCGGGCGAAGTGGACGTCCGGGCGTTTTCCTCGGTTCGCGACATCCTGGAAAAGAGCTGCGAGCGTTTCCGCGGCCGGCCGGCCTACTCGAACCTCGGCGTCACCCTGAATTTCGGCGACATCGAGCGCCTGTCGCGGGACTTTGCCGCGTTCCTGCAGTCGCTGCCGGGAATGGGGAAGGGCGAGCGGGTGGCGATCATGATGCCCAACCTGCTGCAGTATCCGGTGGTGTTATTCGGCGCACTGCGTGCCGGCATGCCGGTGGTGAATGTCAATCCGCTCTACACCGCGCGCGAACTGGAGCACCAGTTGAAGGATTCCGGGGCGCGCGTCATCGTGGTGCTGGAGAATTTCGCGCATACCCTGGCGCAAGTCATTCGCAACACCCGGGTTGAGCACGTCATCACCACCCAGGTTGGCGACATGGCGCCGGCGCCAAAGCGCTGGCTGGTCAATTTCGTGGTGAAGCGCGTCAGGAAAATGGTGCCCGACTGGCAAATCGCGGGCAGCATCGAATTCAGGGAGGCCCTCGCGCGCGGCCGCGGCGCGGCGCTGCAGGTCGTGCCGCTCGCGCTCGATGACATCGCCTTCCTGCAGTACACCGGGGGCACCACCGGCGTCGCCAAGGGCGCCATGCTTACCCATGGCAACATCGTCGCCAACATGCAGCAGGCGCACGCCTGGATTGCCCCGGTGCTGAAAGACGGCGAGGAGATCATCATCACCGCGCTGCCGCTGTATCACATCTTCTGCCTCACGGCGAACTGCCTCATCTTCACCAAACTGGGCGGGCTCAACGTGCTGATCACCAATCCGCGCGACATCCCGGGCTTCGTCGCCGAGCTGAAAAAATGGCGCTTCAGCGTGATCACCGGGGTGAATACGCTGTTCAATGCGCTGCTGAACAATGACAGGTTCGCCGCCCTGGATTTTTCCGGGCTGAAGCTGGCGCTGGGCGGCGGCGCGGCGGTGCAAAAGCCGGTGGCCGAGCGCTGGAAACAGGTTACCGGTTCAGCGCTGATCGAGGCGTTCGGCATGACCGAGACTTCTCCGGCGGTGTGCATCAATCCGCCCGGCTCGGAATGGAACGGCACCATCGGCCTGCCGCTTCCCAATACCGAAGTGACCATCCGCGACGACGAGGGCAACGAAATCGCGGCCGGCGAGACGGGTGAAATCTGCGTGCGCGGCCCCCAGGTGATGAAAGGCTACTGGCAGCGCCCGAAGGACACGGCAGAGACGATGCTCCCGGGCGGCTGGCTCAGGACCGGGGACGTCGGCCATATCGACAGCCGCGGCTATGTCACCATCACCGATCGCAAGAAGGACATGATTCTGGTGTCCGGCTTCAATGTCTATCCGAACGAGATCGAAGCAGTGGTGGCCGGGTGCCCGGGTGTGCTCGAATGCGCGGCCATCGGCATCAAGGACGAACGTTCCGGCGAAGCGGTGAAACTGGTGGTGGTGCGCAAGGATCCGAACCTCACCAGGGAAGCAATTGTTGAATGCTGCAAGCGCGAACTGACCGGATACAAGCTGCCGAAGGTGATCGAATTTCGCGATTCTCTGCCCAAGACGCCGATCGGCAAGATCCTGCGTCGCGAATTGCGCGACAAATAGCTTGATCCGGACGCGCCCCTGCGGGCGCGTCCGGATCAAGTGTTCGCGATGGAACGGACGCTGCGCGCCGTTCATCGCGAACCAGGGCCTGCTTGGCGGGAGGATAAAATCCGGATATCGAGTCCTCACGCCGGGCGAACTGACGGTCATCGAGAGCCAACCGCCCGCGCATCCTCCTGCCGAAACCCGTAAAATTGCGGCTTCTACAGCAAACGCTGATTAACTCAAACCGCAGACAGCATAACGAGATGCGAGCGCCACACGTTCTTGATTTTAACTGTCCTCGCTCGTCCGCGCTTTTCGAAACAGCGGCCGCCTCGCGACACAACTCGCAGTTATTCAGAGCTTCCCAAGGTACTTTGCCATGAGCCTTTGCCCAATCACTGAAATCATCGCCGACATCAAGGCCGGCAAGATGGTCATCCTGGTCGACGAGGAAGACCGCGAAAACGAAGGCGACCTGGTTCTCGCCGCCGATTTCGTCACACCCGAGGCGGTCAATTTCATGGCGAGGCATGGCCGCGGCCTGATCTGCCTTACTTTGACGGAACAGCGCTGCCGCCAGCTCAACCTGCCCTTGATGGTGCGCGACAACCGTTCGCCGCTGGGCACCAACTTCACCTTGTCGATCGAGGCGGCGAGCGGCGTCACCACCGGCATCTCGGCACAGGACCGTTCGCGCACCGTCGCAGCCGCCGTGGCGGCCGACGCGACGCCGGACGACATCGTTCAGCCGGGCCATATTTTTCCGCTGATGGCGCAGGCGGGGGGGGGGGGGGGGGGGCCCCGGGCCCCCGCGGCGGGGGGGGGGGCGCG
>Ga0080064_1000169_pt1 | contig 194218 bp, 201 predicted proteins | sample Subgrocontami54m_FD_69260 | JGI IMG/M metagenome (GOLD analysis project Ga0080064, IMG submission 69260) | Subsurface groundwater microbial communities from S. Glens Falls, New York, USA - GMW46 contaminated, 5.4 m (SPADES assembly) (version 2) ...
TCGCTTCGAAGAGCCATCGCTCCTCGAGAAAGTCCTCGTGCTCCGGATGGCGCACGAACGGCAGGTGGGTGTGCAGCACGAGGGAGAGGCTGCCGAGCCGGTCCATCAGGATGCCTCCTCGTCGCGGCGCGGCACCGGTCGGCTCGGGACGTTCCGTTCCTCCGGCGATCCGGTCAGGGGCGCTGCAGCCCCGGCCCACCCGAAGGTAATGAGCGGGGTGACCGTCTTCGCATGACGCCCATCCGCAGAGGTCGCTTCAATGGTGACCGTCTGGGTCCCTTCCGGCAAGGCAACCCTGAGGCTGAAGCTGCCGTCTTTTCGGACCGCCACCGGCACCCCCTGAATGCGCACGGTGGCCTTCGGCTCCGTCACGCCATGGATCACCAGGTCCGTATTCACGCGGCACCAGAAGCCGCGGACGATGGACGGCCGCGGCGGCTGGCCGACGACCGTGCCCGAAAACAGACTGGGCACCGTCAGGGCGTGCCATGACGTCGGGCTGGCTCCCACGCCGATGCCGGGCATCGTGCCCACGAGCTTCCAAAACAGGTCATCGCTGGCCGCCCACTCCGGATCGATCACGTCGGAAGGGCCGAACCGCGGCGTCGTCACCGGGTTGGAGCGCACCATCGGCAAGAAGCGGCCGCTGTTCGCCAGCAACCCCAACTCCACTATGAAGGAACGGCCGGGCGCATTCGTCTGGATGTACCAGTTCGTCGCCAACCCGGAGAGGCTGAGGTCGGCCACCGGCCTCAAGCCTTCCTCCGCGTCGGTCACGTCGTAGAGGCGCAGCACCGATTGCAGTCCGGCGACCTCCTGCGGCAGGAGCTGCCCCCGCGCGGCGCGCTCAGTCTCCGGCTGCACTTCCCAGTAGGCAAACACCCACCAGGGATCTTTGACCATGAGCACAATCCGGTCGTCCCCATAGCCGGACGGAATGGAAAACGGCGCGTCCGTGCCGGCTGGCCTGGCGGCGGCACCCCAGTGGCCGGCGGCGGAGGACGGCGTCGCGGCAGCAGCTGGCATGGATAAGGACGCGGCGGAGAGCGGGGCGGGACGCGCGGTGGAGGCCGCGGGGCGTTTACCTTTGGCGGCGGCCCGCACGCTGGGCCCGCGGGCCGGCTTGCGGACAACCGACCGGCGCTGAATGGGCGGCATGCGCTTGGAGGATGCGGAAGCCGCCTGGGCTCCGACGGACCTGGACTTGCGGCGGCGCAGCGAGGAAACGGCGGCGGCGACCCGGGCTAACCGCCGGCGCAAGGCGGCTGCGGCCTTACGACTCCGGGAGGGACCTGCAGGAGGTGCCGGGCGGGTCTGACGCCGAGCGGATTCTTTGCGTGCCATCGCCATCGCCTCCGACGAACCGTGTCAGAAACGCGCCTCCCCATGCCGATATTATAACACCGCGAAGCGCGGCCGAGGTCAACCGGCTGCCGGTTGGCCGACGCTCACGACCGATGCGAGCGCCAGCCGTGGGCGAACAACGCTGCGCAGGACCGGCGGAAATTGGCGTTGAACAGGTAGCCGACCGCGATCAGGATGTACACTGCCCCGAGTATGAGCCGGATCTGGGGCGACGGGAACGCGAACTGAAGCGCAAATAATGCCAGCAGGAGAACCGCTTCCCCCATGCCGAACTGCAGGTTCGCGAGGATGACCAGGGCCAGCAGCGATTGCGCGGCGGTGAGGAACAGCTCCTCAACCTGCCGCGCATCCAGCGCCATCGGCTGCAGATGGCCTCCGGAGATCGCATAGACCAGCGGCAGCATGCCCACAAGCAGCGTCCACTGGTTGACCTTCGAGGAAATCAGCGTCCCCAGGCCGGCGGTCGGGTTGTTGCGCAGCGCGAAGATCACCGCCACGATGAACTCCGGCGACTCCGACGCGAGCGGGGCCAGCCACTGAATGAGGATGAACTCCTCGATGCCCAGCCGCCGCGCGTTGTGCAGCAGGCCGTTGGCGAACGGCTCCGCTGAGAGGAAGATCGCATAGGCCGGAAAGAGGAACAGGGCCAGCGTTGCCGCGCGCCGCCACCCCCGCGGCAAGAGCGCGATCCGCTCCGGCGGCCCGGCCAGTCCCGGCTCTTCCACATGGCCCTGGCTAGCACCCCGGATGTAGACGACGAAGAGGCCGATGAAGAACACCGTGTCCCAGATCGACAGCGTCCGCTTGAGCGGCAGCAGGAACGCGTACACCGTCGCGACCAGCAGCGTCACGAGCTCCAGGCGCTGGGCCGGCTTGACCTGGATGGACGTCCGGCGCGTCACCGTCCAGTAGGCCAGCAACACCACCGACCACCCCATTCCGATGAGTAGCCGGTTGGCGCCGGTCATGTTGGCGGCGGCGAACGCGATATAGGTGGGATCCTTGGCCGCCCTCCAGGCCAGAAACATGTCGACCGCGTACTCCGGCAGCACGGCGACCAGTGCGAGGAACGCCAGCGCCATGGCTTGGGAGATTTCCAGCTGGGCCAACTCCGCCCCCCAGGAGAGGAGGGCTGCGGACCCGAAGATGGCCAGCCCCGGCAGCACCGTCTCCCAGACCGGCCCCAACGGAAGCCGCAGCACCCCGTGCAGGATAATCCATTGCAGGGGCAGGACAATGGCGCAGCCGAGGAGGATGCTGTCTCTCAGGCGGGCGCGGGCGGGGGTCAGCCAACTCATGGGAGGAGCCTGCCGGCCTCCGGCGTGATGCGGGGCCGCGGGCAAGGTGTTAGGAGCTCACGACGTCTCCGACGACGGGTTCGACCTTGACTCCCTTCTTCTCCAGAAACGCGACGGCTTTCTTCAGGCCGTCCTCCGAGCCTTCAAGCTCCAGGGTCACTTCCCCAACGCTTTCCGTGACACGGGCACGACGGATGTTGGGGATGATGTCGTGCTCTTTGGCCATCATGTAGATGACCGGCTCCTTGATCAGATGTTGCGGGAAAATCAGTGTCACCTGCTTTTTCGCCATGCTGCCTCCTCTGGGGCGTGGGGCTCGGCCGGTCGCCCGGCTGGCTGCCTCGCCGGATTGCACACAGAATCCTCCATCGCGATCAATGTCCGAATCGTCGGCACCGCACCACAGACGGCACAGGCCGGATTGCGCCGCACGGCGACTTCGCGGAAGCGGCTGGCCGCCCCGTCGAAGACCGACAACCGGTTCACCAACGGCTCGCCCAGCTGCAGCAACAGCTTCAACGCCTCGTGCGCCATGAGGCTGCCGATGACTCCGGCTGCCGACCCCAGCACGCCGGCTTCCTGGCAGCTGGGCACCGCTCCGGGCCCCGGCGGCTCTGGGAACACGCAGCGGAAACAGGCCCCTTGGCGCGGCACGATCGTCAGCACCTGCCCGCCGAGATGGACGACGCCGCCGTGCACCAGCGGCTTGCCGAGCAGCACGCACGCGTCGTTGACGAGATATCGCGTCGAGAAGTTGTCCGAACCGTCCAGCACCACGTCGTACGGCTGCAGGACTTCGAGGGCGTTGTCGGCCGTCAGCGCCTGGTGGAGCGGCCGCACCGTCACGTCAGGGTTCAGCGCCTCCAGTCGTTCTTTGGCCGAGCGGCTTTTGGGCCGCCCTACATCGGCAGTGGTATGGAGCACCTGCCGGTGGAGGTTGCTCAGCGCGACCGTATCGCGGTCGATGATGCCGAGGGTCCCGACCCCGGCTGCCGCCAGGTAGAGCGCGGCAGGGCAGCCGAGCCCCCCTGCGCCGATGACCAGCGCTGAGGCCGCCGCCATCCGCTGCTGCCCATCCATCCCGATGTTGGGCAAGATGAGTTGGCGGCCGTAGCGGGCGATCTGCTCCTTGGATAAGCGCATAGGCGTGCTGCTGGCCGCCACGGGGGGTCAGCCGCCGGCGATGGCCGGGATGATGGAGACGTCGTCCCCGTCCTTGACCGCCGTCGCGTCTCCCTGGAGGAATCGGATGTCTTCCTCGTTGACGAAGATGTTCACGAAGCGCCGTAATTTGCCCTGCTCATCGCAGATGCGCTCCTTGACACCCGGATAGCGTCGCTCCAGGTCGTTCAGCAGCGCCTGGACGCTGGTGCCCTCGCATTGCACTTCGCCCTGCCCGTTGGTCAAGCGCTGCAACGGGGTGGGGATCCGCACGGTGATCGCCATAGGTCCTCCTCTGCTTATACGGCCCGCCGGTTGCGCGTCGGCACGCTGGCCAGCTGCGCGGCCAGCGTGGATTCGAACGCGGCGAGTGTCGGCTTGATCTGGACGGCCTTGCCCAGCCGATTCATCAGCGGCTCCTGGGTCTTCAGGCCGTTGCCTGTAATGCACACGACGATGGATTCGTTGCGGGGAATCGTGCCCTGATCGATGAGCTTCTTCGTGACGGCCAGGGTCACGCCGCCGGCGGTTTCGGTAAACACGCCTTCAGTTTCCGCCAGCAGCTTCATGGCCTCGACGATCTCGTCATCGCTCGCCGAGTCCGCCCACCCGCCGGACTCCAGCACGGTCTTCGTCGCGTAGTAGCCGTCCGCCGGGTTGCCGATCGCCAGCGACTTGGCGATGGTGTTCGGCTTGACGGGCTTGACGATGTCCGACCGCTCCCGGATGGTGTTCACGATGGGCGCACAGCCCGTGGCTTGAGCGGCGTAGAGCTTGGTCTTGGCCTCGCGCAGCAAGCCGAGCAGCTTCAGCTCTTTGAGCGACTTGGCAATCTTCGTAATGAGCGATCCGCCGGCCGCGGGGATGACGATGTGGGCCGGAGCCCGCCAGCCGAGCTGCTCCACGATCTCGAAGCCGTAGGTCTTGGAGCCTTCCGCGTAGTACGGACGGATGTTGATGTTAACGAACGCCCACGGGTACTTCGCCCCGATCTCGGCGCAGAGCCGGTTGACCTCATCGTAGGTCCCTTCGACGGCCACCAGCGTCGGCCGGTAGATGAGCGACGCAACGATTTTGCCCATCTCCAGATCGGCGGGGATGAAGATGTAGCGCTTCAAGCCGGAGCGCGCGGCGTGGGCGGCCACCGAGTTGGCGAGGTTACCGGTGGAGGCGCACGCGACGGTGTCGAAACCCAGCTCCTTGGCACGCGTCAGGGCGACGGCCACGACGCGGTCCTTGAAGGAGAGTGTCGGATGCGAGACCGAGTCGTCTTTGATGTAGAGCTCCTCTACCCCCAGAGCGTCGGCGAGCCGCTGGGCGCGGAAGAGCGGGGTAAAGCCTGAGGTGAGGCCGACGGTGGGATCGCCCTCGATGGGCAACAGCTCCCGGTAGCGCCAGAGCGATTTCGGGCGCCGCTCGAGGACGGCCGGTGTGAGCACCCGCTGGATCGCCTCGTAGTCGTAATCCACCTCCACACTCCCAAAGCAGTACTCGCAGACGAAGACGACCTCTTTGGGGTAGAGGCGGCCGCACTCGCGGCATTTCAATCCGATCATGTAGCTCATGGGATCATCGGCTCCGAACGCTGCGCCCCCGAGGCCGGGAGCGCTTACGTGGCTGGGGCTCGCTTGCGGATCAGCAGCCGGACGCCTGGGGTGGCCGGTTCGCTGATCACAATGTCGTGGCCTTCCGCCCGCAGCCCATACGGGATCGTGCGCAGCGGCTCGCCTTCATCGAGATGGAGTTCCAGAATGTCGTTGTCCGCCATCTGACGCAGCCGCTCCACCGCACTGCGGTACGCGGCCGATCCCTCCATGCCTCGAAGATCCAGTGACTCGTCCACCTGCAGCTTGCGCTCAGACGGCATCGTCATCTATGGCTGCCCTCGAAATACGGTTGGATGCTGAAATACCGCTCGCCGGTGTCCGGAAACACGGTCACGACCGTCTTGCCCGAGCCGAGCTGCTTGGCCACTTTAAGCGCCGCCCAGCATGCGGCCCCGGCGGAGATGCCGACGAAGATGCCCTCTTCCCTAGCCAGTCGCCGGGAGCACTCATACGCCTGCTCATCCGCCACTGGTATGATCTCATCAATGACGTCCCGATTCAACACTTGCGGCACGAACCCGGCCCCGATCCCTTGGATCATGTGACGGCCCGCCGGAGCCCCGGAGAGCACCGCCGATTGCTTCGGTTCCACTGCCACCACGCGCACGCCGGGAATGCGCTTCTTCAGCACCTCGCCGACTCCCGTGATGGTGCCCCCAGTGCCCACGCCGGCCACGAACGCATCCACCGCGCCGTCCGTGGCGCGGAGGATTTCCTGGGCGGTGGTGCGCCGGTGGATCTCCGGATTGGCGGGATTGAGGAACTGCTGCGGCATGAACGCCCCCGGCGTCTGCTTCGCCAGCTCCTCCGCCCGCTTCACCGCGCCGATCATTCCGTCGGCCGCCGGGGTGAGGACGACTTTGGCGCCGTAGCTCTTCAGGATGAGCAACCGCTCCTCGCTCATCGTCTCCGGCATCGTCAGGGTGATCTTGTAGCCCTTCACCGCACAGACCATCGCCAAGCCGATGCCGGTATTGCCGCTCGTGGCTTCGATGACCGTCGCCCCAGGCTTGAGCTGCCCCCGCGCTTCGGCATCCTCAATCATCGCCAGACAGATGCGGTCCTTGACACTGCCGCCGGGGTTGAACGACTCCAGCTTGGCCAGCACCGCCGCCGCCTTCGGCTCGACGATCCGCCCCAGGCGAACCAACGGAGTGTTGCCGATCAACTCCAGGATGCTGGCGGCCACCTTGGCTTGCCGCGGGGCGTTGAGCATCTTACGGACCCCCGGCGAGCTGGCGGCCGCGCGTCAGGCGCAACCGGCCGTCCACCACCGCCGCCAGCGTATGGCCGCGGTCCGCGGCCCACGCGAGGAGGTCGCGCCGGACATCCGCCGCATTATAGTGCACCTCGAGGACGCCTCCTGGGGGCAGTTGCGCAACCGCCTGGGCCACCCGTGCGAGGGCTTGCGCGCACAGCATGTCGTGGACGTCAACCACTGTGGGTGCGGCCATTATACCCGTCTCCGTCATCCGGGGACAATCTGAACCGGTTCTTCGGTGATGGTCCGGCCCTCGATCCGATAGCTCTTCAGCACCGGACGCTGCCGGTCCTTGAGCGAGACCAGCACGTACGAAATGTCCGGCGAGATAGCCAGCCCCACATCCACCGACGAGGGGTAGGCGTCGCTTGCCGTGTGCGAATGGTAGATGGCGCGCATGGACTGCGCGGCGCTGCGCATCTGCTTCTCCACGCCCAGCTGTTCCTTGGGATCCATGGAGTAGCCGATGGGGCTGTCCTCGACGTTACGCATCGGATACACCCGGACGGCCGGCTCTGGAGCGGTGCGAAGACCCGCCACGATCCCGCAGGCTTCTTTAGGGTAGTGCTGCTGGCAATGCGCCAGGATCTGCTCGACTAGTGATTGCGGTATGGCCAACGTCATGGCGCCAACCCCCAGCGCACGCGCACCGCGTGCTCGAGCCGTTTGAAAATGAGCCCGTCGATGGCGATCCCGATGACGGCAATGAGCAGCATGATCGCAAGCAGCTCATCCAAGCGGCCGGCTTTCGCCACCTGGTTCAACCGCTGGCCCAACCCATTGACTGACGTCAGCAATTCGCCGGCCATGAGCGCCCGCCAGCCGAACGCCCAGGCCAGCCGCAGGCCGTCGACGGTCTTGGGAATCGCCGAGGGCACGACGACGAACCAGAAGTACCGCCAGCCGCGCGCACCCATCGTCCGGGCCGCCCGCTGAATGAGCGGGGGTACTTCCCGCATCCCCGTATCGGTATTGACCATGACGATCCCTGCGGCCCCCAGCAGGATGGTGAAAATAACCGCCCGTTCCGTCATGCCGAACCAGATGATGGCCAACGGCACCCAGGCCGCCCCGGGGATGGCATGAATGGCCACGGCGAAGCTCCCCAGCACCTGGTCGATCAGCGGCAACCGGCCGAGCAACACCCCGCTGCTAATGCCGACAATCATGACCAGGACGTAGCCAATGGTCATGCGCCACGCGCTGCCGCCCAATGCGGTGCGAAAGCCGGGATCCCCGAAGTCCCGCCAGAGGACACCGAACACAGCGCGGGGGGAGGGCCACTGCGGGAAGGCGAGGGCGGTGGCCTCCCACAACACGTAGAGCATGGCCAGCGCTGACAACGGCTTCAAGAACGTAGACCCTTTCGGCGTCAGTGCCATCAGATGTGCATGCCTCGGGCTTGGTCCGGCGGCACAGCGTGCTGGGTTTCCGGAAAGTGAACCGTTTCTCCCAGCTCTTCCCGGAAGACCTTCTCGATCTCCTCCCCCAGGAGCCCCAGGATCGCGTGCTGGTGCGCCAGCAACGTGGGATCCTCTGCGTGCCGCGGCCGAGGGACGGCGATGGGCCGCGCCTCGCGGATCCGGCCCGGACGGGACGAGATGACATAGACCCGGTCTGCCAGACCGGTTGCCTCGCGGACGTTGTGGGTCACGAAGAGAATGGTCGGCCGCGCCAGCTCCCAGATCTCCAGCAGCTCGTTCTGCAGCACCGCGCGCGTCTGAGCATCCAGGGCCGCGAACGGCTCGTCCAGTAGCAGGATCTCCGGCTGCAGGGCCAGGGCGCGGGCAATTGCCACCCGCTGCTTCATGCCTCCTGAGAGCTGATGCGGGTAGGCCTGGGCGAATTTCGAGAGATGGACGAGTTTGACGTACTCCATCGCGCGCGCGCGTCGCTTCGCGGCCGGCAGCCCGGCCATCCGCAACCCGAACTCCACGTTGCCCAACACGGTCAGCCAGGGAAAGAGTGCTGCGTCCTGGAAGACGACGACCCGGCTCGGGTCAGGGCCGGTGACCGAATTGCCGTCGACCAGAATCTGCCCGGTATCCGGCCGTTCCAGCCCGGCGATGAGGTGGATGATCGTGCTCTTGCCGCAACCCGAGGGCCCAAGCAGACACACGAACTCCCCCTCGGCCACCGTCAGGCTGATGTCCTCCAGGACGGGCAGCCGGCTGCCGTTATGGCGATAGGATTTGAAGACGTGCTGCAGCTCAACTCGCATGGACCACCGTGTCAGACTCGCTGCGGCTGGCTCCGCATGGCTTCGATAAGCACCGCCGCGACCTCCGGCCGTGAAACTTCGGGCGGTGGCGGGGTGCCGGCAAGTAGTAGCTCGCGGACCTTGGTGCCGCTTAAGCTCACGTACTTCTCGGCCGGATGCGGGCAGGTCTTGGAGGACACCATCCCGAGGCACACGGTGCAGTACGCGGTGTTCTCGAAATTCAGCGGCATGATGCCGATCTCCTCCGGCGCGAAGTCCTCGAAGCCTTTCTGCGCATCATACGTGCCGTAGAACTTGCCCACGCCAGCATGGTCGCGGCCGACGATGAAATGCGTGCAGCCATAGTTCTTCCGAATCAGCGCATGGAAGATCGCCTCGCGCGGGCCGGCGTAGCGCATGGACGACGGGTTGACCGCCAGGATGACCCGGTCCTTCGGGAAGTAATTTGCGAGCAGAACTTCGTAGCTCTTCATGCGCACCGCAGCCGAGATGTCATCGCCCTTCGTCTCGCCGACGATCGGATGCAGCAGCAGGCCGTCGCAGATTTCGAGCGCGCACTTCTGGATGTACTCATGGGCGCGGTGGATGGGGTTGCGGGTCTGAAACGCCACGATACGCTTCCAGCCGCGCTCGGCGAAGAGCTTGCGCGTGTTGGCCGGGTCCAGACGATACGGCAGGAACGTAGACGCCTTGGGCCGGTTCACCACGCTGATGTTCCCGCCCAGGTAGGTGTCGCCGACTGCCTGCAGCCGCGCGACACCCGGATGGCTAGCGTCCGACGCCTTGAAGACCTGCTGGGCCTCCACCGTCTTGTCCGGGGTCCACGCTTCCTCCGCATGGAGGATGGCGACGACGTGCTCGCCGCTCTTGAGCGCGACATCGCCCTTCAAGACCCTGGCTTGCTCTGCCGAGACCGCCAGCGTCACCGGGATGGACCACACGGTGCCGTTGGCAAGCCGGCGCTCGGCCACGACCCGGTCATAGTCCTTGCGGGCCATGAAGCCTTGCAGCGGGCTGAAGCCGCCGATGGCGATCATTTCAATGTCGGAGAGGGTGAACGCGTCCACCTCGACTGCTGGCAGGCTCGACGCCTTGGCCAGCAAGGCGTCCCGCTCCTTCCCCTCCACGATGCGATTCACCAACGTGCCCCCGTGCGCAGCAATCATCAGGTGCGACACTCCCTACCTTGCGATCAGCCTCACAGATGCGAAAACCTCGCCCGGACACAGGCGAGGCAAGGACAAGAGTCTCATATATGACAAGAACTGTCAATATAAAAATACGAATAACTGCTAATATACTACTAATTTAGTACTATTTATTCTCCCGGGCGCCCTCCTGCTTCACCGCCTGCTCTGCACGCGCCAGCCACGCCCGAATCGTCTTTTCGAATCCCAGGTCGGTGGGCCGGTAATACACCGGATGCTTCCCTGCCGGCAGATACTCCTGGGCCACCACGTGCTCCGGAGCGTCATGGGCGTAGCGGTATCCCACGCCACGCCCCAGCTGCTTGGCGCCCTCGTAGCTGGCGTCTTTCAAATGGGTCGGGACTTCGTAGGTGCGGCCCGCCTTCACGTCCTCCATCGCGCGCTCGATGCCGAGATAGGCCGCGTTCGACTTCGGCGCGCAGGCGATATAGACCGCGGCCTGCGCGAGCGGGATGCGGCACTCCGGCAGCCCGACGAACTCCGAGGCCTGCAGCGCGGCCGCGGCCAACATCAGCGCCTGCGGATCGGCGTTGCCCACATCCTCGGATGCGCAGATGACGATGCGGCGTGCAATGAAGCGGGGGTCTTCGCCGGCGTAGAGCATCTTCGCCAGCCAGTAGAGGGTCGCATTCGGATCGGAGCCCCGCATGGATTTGATGAAGGCCGAGATCGTGTCATAGTGCGCGTCGCCCTGCCGGTCGTAGACGACCGCCCGTTTTTGGATCGACTCTTCCGCCGCCGCCAGGGTCACGTGGACGGCTCCATCCGCCTCGCGCGGGGTCGTAAGGGCTGCCAACTCCAGCGCGTTCAATGCCCGGCGGGCATCGCCGTCGCAGACCGTCGCCAGATGCGCCAACGCTTCGTCATCCGCGCGCACGCGCAGCGTCCCCAACCCACGCTCCTCATCGACGAGCGCGCGCTGCAGCAGCGTGCGGACGTCGGCGTCGGACAGCGGCTTCAGCTCGCACACCAGCGAGCGCGAGACTAGGGCCGGCACAATGGTGAAAAACGGGTTGAGGGTCGTCGCCCCGATGAGGATGGGATTGCCCTGCTCCACGTCGGGCATCAGCACGTCCTGCTGGGCCTTGTTGAAGCGGTGGATCTCGTCGATGAACAGCAGGGTCCGCCGGCCGTCCAGCCGCTGGCGCTCCTTGGTCCGGGCGAGGATCTCCCGCAGCTCCGCCACCCCGGCCGACGTCGCATTGACCATCTCCACGTGTGCGCGGGTGGCCTGCGCCACCAGGTGGGCGAGAGCGGTCTTGCCGGTGCCGGGCGGGCCGTAGAGGATGAGCGACGTGATGCGGTCCGCCGCCATGGCCCGCTGGAGGAGTTTGCCGTGGCCGGTGAGATGCTGCTGGCCGACGAACTCCTTCAGGCTGCGCGGCCGCATGCGGACCGCCAGCGGCGGATGCGCCTGCGGCACGGATGCGGTGGGACGCTCAAACAGATCGTTGGCGGTATTGGTCATGGATGGCGGGCCGGGGCAAAACGGAGCCCCGCAGCTGCCGTGGGTGGCGTCGACGCTGAACCTGCTTGCAACAGGTGGGTATCCTCTCCGGCAGGGCTCGCGTCCCTTCACTGCGCGGGCATGCTGGCCCAGCCGGAAGCCGAATTCCCTCGCGCGTCGTGTTGGCTCACGTTGACGGACACCTCGCGCACAGCGCAGGGCTTCAGACTCAGGCTAGCACTGGGCAGGGGGAATTGCAAGAGCGCTGGCGGCGCCCCCCGTTCTTACGACTTGGCGGGCGGTTTGTCCGATCCCTTCCGCGTGGGCTTCCCGATGTCATGGATGCCGCACTCGGTTTTGTCCTGGCCGGCCCATCGGCCGGAGCGGGGATCGTTGGGATCGGCCGGCCGCTGCGTGCAGGGCCAGCATCCGATGGAGGTGTAGCCCTGAAGCCAAAGCGGGTGGTAGGGCAGCCGGTGGGCCGTCAGGTAGGCGTGGTAGTCCTTGGGCGTCCACGTCGCCAGCGGGGCGACTTTCACCACCCCGGTCGACAGCACGTCCACGATGGGCGTGTGCGCCCGGGTCTTGGCCTCGCTGCGGCTGATCCCGGTGATCCAGCACCGCAGGCCGGCCAGCGCGCGCTCCATGGCTTCGACCTTGTACTCGCTGCAGCAGAAGTCGGGATGGCCGACCGGCAGGTGCGCGTGTTCTTGCTTGAACCGCTCCACGTCCAGGCGTGTCTTGATGACCGTCAGGTTGAGGCGCAGCTGCTTGCGCAGCTCGTCGATGAACTGGTACGTCTCCGGAAACAACAGCCCCGTGTCCACCGTGCGGATGCTGATCGTCGGGTCGGCCTGAACCGCCAGGTGGAGGAGTGCTGCGCTATCCGCGCCGAACGACGACGTGACCGCCACATCCGGCCGGAACGTATCCGCCGCCCAGCGGATGATGTCCAGCGGTTGGGCGCGCTCGAACTTGGCGTTCAGCGCCTTGACGTTCTCTGGGGTCAGCGTGGATGCGGTCATGACGAGCTGTTGCAGCTTACGCGTGCGCCTTTGTTTTCGCTTCCGCCTGCGGGATCCAGCCGTGCCGCTCGAGGTACTCCACGATCTGCCGCAGGCTCTCGGCTTCCTTCTGCTGCTCGGAATCGACGACGATTTCCGCCTGCTCCGGCGGCTCATAGGGGTCGGACACGCCGGTGAAGTTCTTAATCTCGCCGGCGAGGGCTTTCTTGTAGAGTCCCTTGACGTCGCGGCGGGTCAGCTCCTCGATGGAACACTTGACGTAGACTTCGATGAAGGCACCGATCTCTTTCCGGTTGTGGTCGCGGATCTCCTTGTAGGGCGAGATGGCGGCACTGATGGCGACCACCCCGTTGCGCGACAGCAGCTTGCAGACGTAGCCGATGCGCTTGATGTTCGTGTCGCGGTCTTCCTTGCTGAAGCCCAGCCCCTTGCTCAGATTCGTGCGCACCTCGTCGCCGTCCAGGATTTCGACGCACAGCCCGCGGTGCCGCAGCTCCTTGGCGACATGGTTGGCGAGCGTCGACTTGCCGGCTCCGGAGAGCCCGGTAAACCACAGCGTGAACCCCTTCTGCATCGCCGTTCGGCCTCCTCTGATGGAATGACCGGGACCGACCTCGGTCCCGGCCCGTCACATGAGACCCGTATTATAGCACACCGACGCTGAGACGTCTGCTCAGCGCAGGACAGCCCCGAATCGCGCCACCATCGCGTCCCGAAGACGCTGCTGCACCGCATCGACTTCGACGGCCGTCAGGGTCCGGCGGGGATCGCGGTATTCGACCGAGAAGGTCAAGCTGGCGTGGCCTGCGGGCACCTGCCGGCCGGTGTAGCGGTCGATGAGTTCGATGCGGGTCGCCAGCGTCCCTGCGGCGTCCTGCAGCGCCCTGGCGATGGCCTCGAAGGCCGTCGCGTCGCTGACGAGAAAGGACAGGTCCCGCCGCACCGGCGGAAACGCGGCCGGCGCCTGGACGGTCCTTGGCCGAGGCTCGACCTCCAGCAGTGCGTCCGCCGACAGCTCAGCCGCCCACACGCCGTGCTCAAGATCCAAAGCCTCCAGTACCGGGCGCGAGACTTCGCCCAGCACGCCGAGGCGGCGGTCGCCGAGGGCGAGCTCAGCACCGACGGCGGCCCAGGGCACCTTGGCGTTGACGACCCCAATGGATCCGAGCCCGAGACGGCCGGTGAGTGCTTGCAGCACTCCGATCAGGCGAAACAAATCGCAGGGGTCATTGAGGCGCCAGTCGCGGACCCAGACACCCGACAGCGCCACACCGAGCCGCAGCTGCTCCGTCCCCTGCGAGACGACATGCCCCAGCTCGAAGAGCCGCACGCTGGATGCCCCCTGGGTGACATTGTGCCGCACGGCTTGCAGCAGGCCCGGGATCAGCGAGGGCCGCAGCAACGCGTGGTCCTGGCTGAGCGGATTCGCCAGTCGGGCCGCGGTCGTGGCCGGGAGTCCCACCCGCTCGAGCCATGCCGGAGACACCAGGCTCCAAGTCATGACTTCGGTCAGTCCGAGGCTGGCGCACAGCTGGCGCAGACCGTAGGCCCGTTCATACGTTGATAACCCGGCCGTGGGCATCGGCACGGCCGGCTGCCGTGCCGGCACACGATCGTATCCGACGAGACGGGCGATCTCTTCATACAGGTCCACGTCCTGATTCAGGTCGCGCCGGAACGCGGGCGGCGTAACCTGGAGCGTCGGCCCGGCTCCCGCGCTGGCGACACGGCAGGACAGCCGGACCAGGGCGGTGCGCACCGCGGGAACCGCCAACGGCATCCCCAGCCACCGACTGGCTCGGCCGACATCCAGCGCAATCGCCGGCCGCTTCGCCGGGGCGGCACCCACATCCACCACCGCGGTTTCCCGGCCGCCGGCCAACTCGCGGATCAGCGACGACGCCCGGACAGACGCCGCCTCGACACCGAGCGGATCCACCCCGCGCTCAAAGCGGTAGGAGGACTCGCTCGTTAACCCCAGCGCGCGGGCGGTCCGCCGGACCGTAACCGGGTCGAACCATGCGCTTTCCAGCAGCACCGTGGCGGTCGACGCGGTGACCTCGCTGCCAGCACCCCCCATGACGCCGGCGACGGCCACCGGGCGCTGGGCGTCGGCGATGACCAGTACGTCGGCGCTCAAGGTCCGCGGCACGCCGTCGAGGGTCGTGAGCGGCTCCTTCGGCTTTGCGCGGCGGACCACGAGGGTGCCGTCCGCCAGCCGGGAGAAATCGAAGGCGTGCAGCGGCTGGCCGTACTCCAACAACACATAGTTCGTGATATCGACGACGTTATTGATGGGCCGCGCTCCGCAGGCGAGCAGCCGCCGCTGCAGCCACTCCGGTGAGGGGCCGATGCGCACGCCCTCCATCAGCCGCCCGATGTAGCGCTGGCAGCCGGCCCGGTCCTCGATGCGGATGATGGGGGCAGTCCGCGAGCGCTGCGGAACAGCTCCGCGCTTAGCCGCCGGCAGCGTCACGCGCTGGCCGGTCATGGCGGCGACTTCTCGCGCGACCCCGATCAGCGAGAGGCAGTCGGCCCGGTTTGGCGTCACCTCCAGATCCAGCACCGCCCCGCTCCCGGTGCCCTCAATAGCGGTGACTTCCAGGCCGGCCATCGTCAGGCGCTCGGCCAGCGCCTCGGGCGAGAGCCGCACGGCCACATAGTCCTTCAGCCACTCCAGCGGCACGCGCATCACAGCTGCTCCAGGAAACGGAGGTCGTTCTCGAAGAAGAGCCGGATGTCGGCGATGCCGTGCCGGAGCATGGCGATGCGCTCCACCCCCATGCCGAAGGCGAAGCCCTGGACGCGTCGGACGTCGTAGCCGACCGCCTTGAAGACGTTCGGATGCACCATGCCGCAGCCCATGATTTCCAGCCAGCCTTTGCGCCCGCACGTCGAACAGCCGGTCCCGCCGCAGGCCGTGCAGCCGATGTCGACCTCGGCGGAGGGTTCGGTGAACGGAAAGAAGTGCGGGCGGAACCGGGTGCGAGTCGACGGACCGAAGAGGGTTTTCACGAACCGCTCCAGCACGCCTTTCAGGTCCGCGAAGGACGTCTGCTCCGCCACGAGCAGCCCCTCCACCTGGTGGAACATGGAGCTGTGGCTCGCATCCAACGGATCCGGACGGAACACCCGCCCCGGGACCACGATGGCCAGCGGCGGCTTGCGGCGCTCCATCGCCCGAATCTGCACCGGCGAGGTATGGCTGCGCAGGAGCAGCCGCCCCTTGGCCGGTTCGGGCGAGGGCGCGTCCACGAAAAATGTGTCGAACGATTCGCGCGAGGGATGGTCCGTGGGGATGTTCAGCGCATCAAAGTTGTAGTACTCGAATTCCATCTCCGGGCCTTCGAGCACCTCAAACCCCATGGAGACGAAGAGCACGAGGATGCTGCGAATGGTCTGGGTGACCGGATGCAGCCGCCCCAGCGGGACGGCGCGGCCCGGCAGGGTGATGTCCAGCGAAGGGGCGGGGCGGACGCGCAGGGCCGTTTGGCGTTCGGCCAGCAGGGCTTCCAGCTCGCGCTTCAGTCCGTTCGCGCGCTTGCCGACGTCCGCCCGCTGGTCGGCCGGCAGGGTTGGCAGCTGCTTGAGGATGTCCGACAGGCGGCTTTTGCGGCCGAGGAACTTGATGCGCACGCCCTCCAACTCTTCGGGAGAACCTGCCGCGGCAGCCGCGGCTGTGGCCGTGGCGTGCAATTGCTCCAGCTCTGGTCCAGGACCGGCGTCAGGCATTCGTCACGGGCGACGCCGGCGGTTCATCATCCTTCCCCGTGAACACCCAGACCCGGCACGGCGCGTTGCGCACGACGTGCTCGACGGTGCTCCCAAAGCTCGTCCGCCCGGGAGCGGTCGAGAGCGCCCGCAGCTTGGCACCCAGGATGACCAGGTCATACTGGCCTTCCGCGGCCAGCTCCACGATCGTCTCTCCCGCCGTCCGCGACTGCTTGACCTGGGCGTCAATCGGCACCTCGTACTCGCGGCCGATCGCCTGCGACTGCCCCATGATGGAATCCGCCACCGCCAGCTTCTCCGGAAAGAAGGTATCCAGCGGCAGGGTCGAGGGAATTTCGATGACATGGAGCGCGGTGACCTCCGCGCCGTGCGTTTTCGCCAATTTCGCGGCGAACTGCACCATGTCGTTGGTGTGCGCCCCCGTCGTCGGCACGAGAATCTTCCGCACGCTCACCGGCCGATAGCTCGGCATCTGCAGCCGCTCGATGGTGACACGGGCCGCCACCGGCAGCCGCTGCTGCCGACGGTACCAGAAATAGGACACGAGCCCCACACCCATCCAGATGAATCCCAGTCGTCGCCCTGCCGGCTTGGTCAGAATGACATCCACCCACACCGCCGCCGTGCCGAGCAGCCCGAGGACGGCGGTCACCGGCAGCTCGGCCGACCCAATCCGGACGTTGCCGCCGATTTTGAAGGGCCTCCGGAGTTCCGGCTGGCGGATGCGCAGTCCAATCAGAGCGGCGTGCGCCAGCATGAAGGACAGCATCGCGCCGAAATTGTACAAATCCGCGATGTGGGTCAGGTTGTTGGCCACCGTGACAATCGCCCCGGCGATCAGCGTGAACGCGATGAGGGAGATGTAGGGCGTCTTGAATTTCGGGTGGAGCCGGTAGAACACGCGCGGCAAGGTAAAGTGCTCGCTCATGGCGAAGGTCAGCCGCGAGGCGCCGATGAGTCCGGCGTTGGCCGCCACGAACAAAATCGTGGCCCCCAGCAGCCCGACCCACGGCGTCAAGTACTGGCGGCCGATCGGCATCGACGCGGCGATGCCGGCAATCGGGTCTTCGAGATAGGCCGTCGTCAGCTCCTGCGGCGTCAGCGCCGTCAGGGCGATCGCCGAGATGCCGAAGTACAACACGAAGAGCGTCACCATCGTGGCGAGCATGGCCTGCGGGATGGTGCGCCGCGGATGCCGGGCCTCGCCGGCCAACTGCGAGATGGATTCAATGCCGATATAGGCGACCATGGCCATGCCGACCCCCTTCCAGAACTGCGGCCAGGTCGGGGAGGACGGCAGCGATGGGACGCCGATTTGCATCCGAGCCACCAGCTGCTGCAAGTGCTGCAGAAACTGTTCGGGGTGCGTAACCTGCAGAAGCAAAAACAGGCCGAACACGATGATGGCCAGCTGGGTGACAATGTCAAAGAGACACAAGAGCAGCGAGACCCGGGTCGACTCCTTGATGCCTAAGACGTTCAGCGCGAGCAAGACGCCGAGGATGATGAGGGTGAAGGGGACATTCCCCATGGTCGTCCTGAGGACTGGGACGAGGTTGCTGAGGTAGGGCCCGATGGAGTAGGCGGAGATGGCGATCGTCACGATGTAATCGAGCAGGAGGGCCCAGCCCGCGATGAAGGAGAGCAGGTCGTTGAAGGCGTGGCGCGCAAAGCTGCAGGAGCCGCCGGACTCCGGCATGGCGGTCGACAGCTCCGCGTACGTCAGCACCGTGCAGAAGAAGACGATCCCGGCCAGGGCGAGGGCCAGTGGGGCGGCCCCGAGGGCGTAGAGGGTGGTCACCCCGAGCGCGTAGTAGATGGAGGAGCCGACATCCCCGTAGCCGATCGCGAAGAGCTGCGGGGCGTTGAGCACCCGGTGGAGGCTGCCGCGGTCGACGACGGCCACGCGCGACTCTTCGTCGTGCGAGATGTCGAGGGAGCGTTCGTCTGGCATCAGAATCCGTGTTGCCGCAGCGGCGAAGCGGCCGCGGCGTGCAGCGTCAGGCCACGGTCACCTGCGCGACGAGCTGGTCAAACGCGCGCTGGTCGTTGACCGCCAGCTCGGACAGCTGCTTGCGGTCCAGCTTGATGTTCGCCTTGTGGAACGCCGCGATGAGGCGGCTGTAGGTCAGCCCCCGTGCGCGGGCGGCGGCATTGAGCCGAATGACCCACAGGTTGCGGTACGCCCGCTTCTTGACTTTCCGGTCGCGCGTACGGTACGCCTTCGCCCGCATGACCGTTTCTTTGGCTTTCAGCAGATGCAGCCGACGGCCGCCTCGGTACCCCTTGGCCTGCCGCAACAGCCGCTTGCGCCGCCTGCGGGAGGCGACGGCCCATGAGACTTTCGCCATGTGGACTCCTTGGAGTTCCTGCGCCGCGGCGGCGGGGCTACCCGCCGGCCGCCGGCGACCTCACTGATACGGAACGAGTGCTTGCAGTTGCCTGGTGTCGACCGCCGCAACCATGCGCTGGCGCCGAAGCTGGCGCTTCAGTTTGGACCGCTTGCCCCCGAGCAAGTGCCGACGGCCCGCCCGGAACCCCACGAGCCGCCCCGTGCCGGTGACCTTGAATCGCCGCTTCACGCTCTTGACGGTCTTGAGTTTCGGCATTATGTCCCTCCTGCCGGCGCGCTGGACGAATGGCTGCCGGTCTGTGTTGTCTTCGCCGCGCGCTCCTGCTGGGCGCGCTGCTGGCGAAGCTGTTGTTCCACCCGCTTAATTTTTTCCCGATCCGGACCGATCACCATCGTCATGAACCGGCCATCGAGGGCGGGAGGCCGCTCGACCTTGCTGATGGCCTTGAGGTCATCGACCAGCCGGCTGAGAATGCGCTGGCCCAGCTCGGTGTGGGTGATTTCGCGCCCGCGGTAGACCATGGTGACCTTGGCCTGATCGCCGCGCTGGAGGAACCGCTTGAGCATGTTCAGCTTCACCTGGTAATCATGCTCTTCGATGTGCGGCTTGAACTTGACCTCCTTGAGCTTGGCGACGTGGTGCTTCTTCTTGGCGTCCCGCTCCCGGCGCTGTTCTTCGTAGCGGAACTTGTTGAAATCCATGATGCGGCAGACCGGCGGCGCGGTTTGGGGGGCGACCTCGACGAGGTCCAGCCCCTTGTCCCGCGCGAGCTTGATGGCGTCGGCCGGCGCCATCACGCCGAGTTGGGCCCCGTCATCCGCAATGACCCGCACCTGGCTGATCCGAATGCGCTCATTCACCCGCAACTGTCTCACGCTGGCTGTCCTCCTCTCTCCTGTGGCTCCGTGGCCTGCTTGGTGGCGTCCTCGTGGCTGACCAGTGCCGCAAACGCGTCCAGGGGCATGGCCCCGCGGTCGCCCTCCCGCCGGTGGCGCACAGCCACGGTCCCGGCTGCGGCCTCCCGCTCGCCGACGACCGCCATGTACGGCACCTGCTGCAATTGGGCGTCGCGGACCTTCGCCTGCATTTTTTCGTTCCGCCCGTCCACATCGGCGCGCAGTCCGCGCGCGCGAAGTATCTCCCGCACGCGTTCCGCGTAGTCGAGCGCTTTGTCGCCGATCGGAATCACGCGCACCTGCACCGGGGCCAACCACACGGGCAGCGCTCCGGCGTAGTGCTCAATCAGGATGCCGAAGAAGCGCTCAAGGCTGCCGAGCAGCGCCCGGTGCACCATGATGGTCCGGTGCGGCTTGCCGTCCTCGCCGACGTAGGTCAGGTCGAACCGCTCCGGCAGGGCGAAGTCGCACTGGATGGTCCCGCATTGCCAGCTGCGTCCGATGGCGTCCTTGATGTGCAGGTCGATCTTGGGGCCGTAAAACGCCCCTTCCCCCTCCCGCACGGAGAACGCCGCCCCGCTGCGCTGTGCGGCCTCGCGCAGGGCCGCTTCCGCGCGGTCCCAGGACGCCGCCGTGCCGATGAAATCGTTCGGCCGCGTCGAGAGTTCGATCGTGTAGTCGGTGAATCCAAAGGCCTTGAGCACCTCGCGCGCGAACGCCAGCGCGTCGGCGATCTCCGTCACCAACTGGTCCTCGCGCAGGAAGATATGGGCATCGTCCTGGGTAAAACCGCGCACGCGCATCAGGCCGTGCAGCACGCCGGACTTCTCGTTCCGGTAGACGGTCCCCAGCTCAAACAACCGAAGCGGCAGCTCCCGGTAGCTGCGTAGCTTCGAGCGGTAAATCAGGATATGGCCCGGGCAGTTCATCGGCTTGACCACCAGGGACTGCTCATCCGCCTCGAAGAGAAACATGTAGTCCCGGTAGTGGTCCAGGTGGCCGGACTGCTTCCAGAGCTCCGTCCGAAACAGGTGCGGAGTGGCGACGAGCTCGTAGCCGCGCTCCAAGTGCAAGCGCCGCAGCTCGTCCTCGATGAGGGCGCGCACCCGCGCGCCCTTGGGGTGGTAGAAAACCACCCCGGGCCCGGCCAACTCCTCAAAGCTGAAGAGCTCCAGCTCGGTGCCCAGCCGCCGGTGGTCCCGTCGCTTGGCCTCTTCCAGGCGCGTTAGATGCGCAGCCAACTCCGCCTGGCTGAAATACGCCGTGCCGTAGATGCGCTGCAGCTGCGGGTTGTGCTCATCGCCGCGCCAGTACGCCCCCGCCAGCCCCAGCAGCTTGATCGCGGTCACCTGCCCCGTAGAGGCGACATGCGGACCCTCGCACAGATCGATGAACTCTCCGTCGGTGTAGAGCGATACCTCGCCGTCCGCGATCCCGTCGATGAGCTCCAGCTTGTAGCGCTCGCCGCGCTTGTCGAAGAACGCCTTGGCCTGCGCTTTCGGCATGGTGGAGTGCGCGAAGGCGTGGTTTTCCTTGATGATCTTCACCATCTCCGCTTCGATCTTCGGCAAATCGGCCTCGGTCAGTTTCACCGGCAGATCGAGATCGTAGTAGAAGCCGTCCTCGATGGGCGGCCCGATGGCCAGCTTGGCCTGCGGATACAGCCGCTGCACCGCCTGCGCCATGACGTGGGCCGCGCTATGCCGTAGGGCGTAGAGCGGATCGGCGTGTTTGCGCTGCTCTTTTTGTCCCGTCTGTCTCATGCGGAATCCTGTGCGAAAAACCTGGGCGATAGAGGACTCGAACCTCTGACCTCTTCCATGTCAAGGAAACGCTCCCTGGCCAGCCAAGAATCTTCGCCAGGGCAGGCTAACCCCCGCCAAACGGAAAACACTGGGCGCAGGAGGACTCGAACCTCCGACCTTTTCCATGTCAAGGAAACGCTCTAACCAACTGAGCTATGCGCCCGCGTGTTTGGCGGGTCCGCCACATCCTGTGGCGGAAACTGAGCTAATCGCCCGCGATGCCGTTCCCCCCGACCGCCGCAAAACAAAGCCGGGGGTGGGAGTCGAACCCACATATCCCTTTCGGGACAGGAGATTTTAAGTCTCCCGCGTCTCGCCAGTTGCGCCACCCCGGCCCGACTCAGTGCTCCGCGAAAGAAAACAAGGCGCGGATCGGAATCGAACCGATGTATAAGGGTTTTGCAGACCCTCGCCTTACCACTTGGCTACCGCGCCGCGACCGCTCCGCCATTGTGCCAGGCTCAACACAGAAACCAGCCGCCAGGCCATGAGGGCGTCATGCAGGGATGGAGTTAACACGCACCGCCGAACCGGAAGGAGTCCGGTTCGCCGGTTGCAAAAACGAGGGGCCGGCCATCGCGCGTGCGATGAGCCGCAGCCGTGTGCGGAGTGTCATGTTGAAGCCTACGCATTCGTAACCTATTGTACCAGGCGCTGTTGGCGGCGTCGACTGTGCCAGAGCGTTTCGGTCCTGTCCAGGAGCGCGCGCGCCACGACCCGCTTGGACACGCGCCCGAGGCGCGTTACCCGTCCGTCCGCGTCAAGAATCCATGCCTCAACCGACACCCGGCCGAACGGCCGATGGGTGGCCGACGCGTGTTGCGCGAGCAGCAAATCCAGCCGCTTGCGCCGCAGCTTGCGCCGCGCGCGCTCCAGCACGCGGCCGGTCTCCAGGGCGAAGCCGACGCGCACCTGCCCGGCTCGGCGAGGCAGCCCGGCGATCAGATCCGGGGTCGCCTCCAGCCGCAGCACCAGGCGGCTGCGCCGCGACAGCTTCCGCGGCGCCATCCGCCGCGGCCGAAAATCGCACACCGCCGCCGCCATGATCACGGCGTCCGCCCGCGGAGCCTCCCGACGGAGCGCCTGCGCCATCTCCGCCGCACGCTCCACCGGAATGACCCGCGCCCGGCGTGGCAACGGCTCGCTCACGGGCCCGCTGACGACGGTCACCCGATGGCCGCGAGCGACCGCTTCCCGTGCTAACTGGGCGCCGAGATAGCCCGTCGAGTAGTTCGAGATAAACCGCACCGGATCCAGCGGCTCCCGCGTCGGGCCAGTACTCAGGAGCAGCCGCAGCCGGCGGCGCATCCTCAGCCGTCGTTACCGACGGCGGGCCGGACGCTTGGCGGGCCGGCGCTTCTTGCTGGCGGCTGGCTTGGACGCCGGCCGCGACGGGGCGGCGGACATCGCCGACGGCGCACTGACGACCGGCACGAGCTGCCGGGCTGCGCGGAGAATCTCCTCCGGCTCCGACAGGTGGCCGATGGCTTCATACCCGCAGGCCAGTTTCCCGACGTCGGGGCCGACAAACCGGCAGCCCAGCCGCTTCAGGACGGTCACGTTGCGCTGCACCGAGGGGTGCTGCCACATGTGCACGTTCATGGCGGGTGCGATCAGAATCTTGGCCCGGGTCGCCAGCAGCAGGCAGGAGAGCAGGTCGTCGGCCAATCCGCCGGCGAACTTGCCGATGATATTGGCGGTCGCGGGTGCCACGATGACGAGCTTGGCGCGGTCGGCCAGGGTCGTGTGCAGGATCTGCGGCGTTTCGATGTCAAACATCTCGGTGTAGGCCCGCCGCTCGGAGAGCGCTTGCAGCGTCAGGGGCGCGATGAACCGCGTGGCCCGCTGGGTCAACACACAGGTCACCGCATAGCCCGCATCCCGCAACAGCCGAACAAGGTCGCCGGTCTTGTAGGCGCCGATGGAGCCGGTCACCCCGAGGATGACTTCCGGTGCGTTGGTCATGAGCTGCCCCTCTTCTTTTTCTCCTTCTCCGCCTTCGCTCCACGTTTCTTGCCCGGCCCCTTGCTCTCCAGATCCTTGTACAGCACCTTGCCCTGCAGGATCTCTTCGAGGGCGACGGACGCCGCCTTGTTCGCCGACACCTGCACGAGCGGCGGCGAGCCTTCGGCCAGTTCTTTGGCTCGCTTCGCGGCCAAAATCACGAGCCGATAAATGCTCCCACACCGCTTCAACAAATCTTCAATCGGGACTTGCGCCATGTGTACCCTTTCGTTAACTGCTCCTCTGTCGACGCCGGACCGCGCTCGGCCGGCTGCCGGCGATCACCGCCGCCAGCGCATCCACCGCCCGGTCCAGCCGGTCGTTGACAATCCGATAGTCATACCACGCCGCGCAGGCCAGCTCCCGCCGGGCGGCCGTCAGCCGACGACGGATCGCCGCGGCGGTATCGGTCCGCCGCTGCAGCAACCGGCGCCGCAGCTGCGCCATCGACGGCGGCAGCAGGAACACCAGCACGGCCTGCCGGCCGAGCGCGCGCCGGATCTTCCGCGCGCCCTGGACGTCGATGCTGAGAATGACGTCGCGTCCCTGCCGCAGCGCCCGCTCGACCGGCCGCTTCGGCGTCCCGTACGACGCGCCGTGGACTTTCGCGTATTCCAGGAGGTCGCCAGCGCGCCGTAATCGCTGATACGCCGCCGGCGAGATGAATCGATAATCCTTGCCGGGCCGCTCGCCCGGGCGCGGTGGCCGCGTCGTCACCGACACGGAGCGCACCAACGTCGGCATCCGGCGCAGCAGCCGGGCCACCACGGTGGTCTTGCCGCCGCCCGAGGGGGCGGACACGACGAACACCCGCCCGGCGACGGGCGCCTTACGCGTCCGCGGCACCGGGCCGGTCCCGCCGAGGCCCCGCCCGGAGTTCGCCGAGGCGCTGAGCGACGGTCTCGGGCTGCAGGCTCGAGAGGACCACATGATCCGAGTCCGTGATGATGACCGTACGCGTGCGCCGACCATTCGTCGCGTCAATCAGCTTCTGGTGGCGGCTGGCGGCCTCGCGCAGCCGCTTGATGGGCGACGGGTCCGCCGACACGACGGCGACGATGTGCTCCGCTGCGACGGCATTGTCAAACCCGACGTTCACCAGGGCGCCCATCATTCCAGGTTCTGCACCTGCTCACGGATTTTCTCCACGCAGCTTTTCATTTCCACGACCTCGTGAGCCGCGTGCGGGTCGTCGACCTTCGAACCGATCGTGTTGGCCTCCCGCACCAGCTCCTGGGCGATGAAATCCAGCCGCTTGCCGACCAGCGGTTCGGTGGCGAGGGCGTGGCGGATGTACGTCAGGTGGCTGTCGAGCCGCACCAGTTCTTCGTGGATATCGGTCTCCCGCGCGAAGGCCGCCGCCTGCTCCAGCTGAGAGGACGACAACTTCACGTGGGGGCGCAGCAGTTCCGGCAGCCGGCGGCGCAGTTGCTGGCGCTGCCGCTTGAGCGCCTGAGGCAGCCGCCGCTTGACGCGCTGCCGGCACCGTTCAATGGCTGCCACCTGCCGCCGGAGGTCGTCCGCCAGTTTGGCCCCTTCGCGCCGGCGCGCGTGGACCAGGTCCTTCAGCGCCGCCTGCGCCGGTTCGCGGATGGCCGTCCAGGCCTGCTCGATGGGCAGCCCTTCATCGAACACGGCGAGAGCTTGTGGCAGTGCGAGCAAGTGGTCCAGGGTGACGGCGCCCTTCAACCCGAAGCGGTTTTTGAGCCCCAAGAGAGCCTCGTGGTAGCGCGAAAGTAACGGCTCATCGAACGCCACGCGCCGCTGGCTCCCGCGGGGAGCTTGCAGGGTGACGGTCGCTTCGACGCGTCCGCGACGGATCGCCGTCCGGAGCAGTTCCGTCAGTCGCCCTTGCAGACTGGCGAGGCCGTTCGGCAGCCGGGGTTCCAGCTCCAAGAAGCGGTGGTTGGTGCTGCGCAGCTCGACGGTGACGGTGCCCAGCGGAGTGCGTCGGCTGGACCGGCCGTAGCCGGTCATACTCTGAATGCCGCTCATCGCGCGCCGACGCGCTGTCCCGAGGGAAACGGATCCTGGAGCAGCTCCGTGGGCTTGAACCACAGCCGGATTTCCCGCTCCGCGTCCCGGGCGTCCGACGAGGCGTGGATGGTGTTCTCCATCAGCCCGCCGGTCCGCATGCGGCCGAAGGCGCCTCGAATGCTTTGGGGATCCGCCTTTTCCGGATGCGTCGCTCCCACCATCTGACGCACCCGCTCGATGGCGTCCTCCCCCCACAGCACGAACGCGAGCACCGGACTGCCGCCGTGGAGTTTGCCTTGCAGGTAGTCCACGGTCTCGTCGAAAAATGCTTTGCCGCGGATGTTCTGGTAGTGCTCCTCAGCCAGCGCCCGGGGCGGTTGAATGGCCTTCGCCCCGATCACCTCCAACCGCAGCGTCTCCAGCTTGGAGAGCACGGCCCCGACCACCCCCCGCTGGATGGCGTCCGGCTTGATCAGCACCAGCGTCGCCTGGTTCATGGTTTCGCCACCCCCACGATCTCCAGGATGCGCGAGAAATCTTCCGGGGAAAAATACTCGATGACGATCCGCCCGCCTTTCGCCCGCGGCAACAGCCGGACCTTGGTGCCGAAGCGCTGCTGCAGTTCGCGCTCGAATTCCAGCCACTGCGCCTCGAGCTGCCGCACGCGGCGGCGCTTCGCCGGCCGGGCCGCGCCCGCCAACCCTTCGGTCTGCCGCACGGACAACCCGCCGCTCAGGATCTGCCGGAACAGCTCCAGCTGCTTGGCGCGATCCGACACCCCCAGCAATGCCTTGGCGTGTCCCAGCGTCAGCGCGCCGTCGCGCAGGCTGTGCTGCACGACCTCCGGCAGCGCCAGCAACCGCAGCAAGTTGGCGATCGTGGAGCGGTCCTTGCCCACCGCCGCCGCAATCTCTTCCTGCGTGTGGCCGAACTCGTCCAGCAGCCTGGCGTAGCCTTTCGCTTCTTCCAGCGGATTGAGATCCTGGCGCTGGACGTTCTCGATGAGCGACACCTCCAGCGCTTCGCGGTCGGTCAGCGTCTTGATGACGACGGGGACGTCTTGCAGGCCCACGGCCTGTGCGGCCCGTAGCCGGCGTTCTCCGGCCACCACCTCGTAGGTGCCGTGGGCGATCGGCCGCACCACGATGGGTTCGATGATCCCCGAGCGGCGAATGGACGCCTTCAATTCCTCGAGCGCCGGCTCGCTGATCGTCGTTCTCGGCTGAAACCGTCCGAAGCGAATCTGGTCTGTCCGCAGCGTGACGAAACTGGCTCCGCTCGCTGGAGCGACGTCGATGATGTCGGCGAGCCCCTTCCCCAGCCGCTTCATGAGGCGTGCTCCGCGGGGTCGTCCTTCGACGGGCTCAGCACGAGACCTGGGCCGGGCCGAACGGATTCGCTGGGCATCGGCTCCGTTTCCTTTGCGAGAAGCTCCTGCGTCAAGAGCTGGTACGCCACCGCGCCGGTGGAATGCGGATCATAGAGGCAGATCGGTTTCCCGAAGCTGGGCGATTCCGCTAAGCGGATATTGCGTGGAATGGCCGTGTCGAACACGCGCTCCTTGAAGAAGTTCCGGACTTCCTGGGCGACTTCGCGCGAGAGGGTCGCCCGAAAGTCCGTCATGGTCAACACGATCCCGCCGATGCGCAGGCTCGGATTCAGCTGCTGCTTGATCAGGTCCATGGCGTGCATCAGCGTGTTCAGCCCTTCCAGCGCCAAGTACTCGCACTGGACGGGGATCATGGTGCTGTCCGCCGCCACCAGCGCGTTCACCGTCAGCACGCCCAACGCCGGCGGGCAGTCCAATAAGATAAACGCGTAGTCGCTACGCAGTGGCTCGCAGGCGCGCCGCAGCGCCTGTTCCCGTCCTTCGACGCTGGCGAGGGCGGGCTCTACCCCGGCCACATCCATGCTCGCGGGCAGCAGGTCAAGGCCTTCCACCGGCGTTTTCTGAATCGCTTCCGCCGCCGGGATCCCGTGCGCCAGGACGCCGTAGAGATCTTTTTCAAGCGTTCGGCGGTTCACCCCACAGGCGGTCGTCGCGTTGCCTTGCGGGTCTAAATCCACGAGGAGCGTACGCTTACCGGACAAGGCGAGATAGGCGCCGACATTCACCGCCGTGGTGGATTTGCCAACGCCGCCTTTTTGGTTGCAGACTGCGATAATGCGCGCCATGGCCCCCGGGCTCTGGGAAAGACTCAACTCCATTGTACTCACCCGAGGCGCGAACGCAAGCCGTTACTTGGCAAGACGATACCAGACAATGGACGACAAGCTGTTGGTGAGCCAGTACAACACAAGGCCTGCAGGAAACTGATAGAACATAACTCCAAATATTACAGACATTAACGGACCTGACATCATTGCAGCAGCTGGGTTGCTTGGGTCACTGGATACGTTACGCTGCGAGGTTTTGCTCTGGACATACATCGCGACCGCCATGATGATCGGCAGGAGATTGAGCTCGCTCCCAAGGATTGGCAACGTGATCGGCAAGTGCGCAATGCGGTCAGGTAACGACAGGTCGCGAACCCAGAGAAACGATTTGCCGCGCAGTTCAATAAAGTGGGAGATGGCATTGAACATCGCCAGAAAGATCGGAATCTGCATCACCATCGGCAGACATCCGCCAAGCGGACTGACGCGCTGCGTTTTGTACAGCGCAAAGACTTCCTGGTTGGCTCGCTTGGGGTCGTCTTTATGCTTGGCCAGAATCTGGTCAACACGCGGCTTCAGTTCTTGCATGCGCTTCATGGAGCGAATGCCGGTGAGCGTAAACGGCGCCGTAGCGCAGCTGATGAGCAACGAAAACACGATGATGGCGATCCCATAGTTTTTGGTGATCCCGGCGACCCAGCTCAACAGCGTAAGCAGGATAAGCCCGATCTGTCCAATCGTCCCAATGGGAAGCGCGTCCTCAAAGCCTGCGCGCTTCAAGCGGAAATAGTCACGCGGACCTGCGTAGACTGTCAACACGCGTGCCGTATTGGCTGTCTGACCTTCGGAAAAAACTGGACGAATCCGAGCGGAAAGAAACGGCTCTGTTCCGGCGTGCGGCAACATCGTAATCTCAAGCTGGCCTGAGCTTGGTCTGATGATCTGGCAGAAATACCGTTCCGCCATAGTAAGCTGGACTGTTCCACGTGGAACATCAAAGGCCTGTTTTTTACCCAAGAAGAACCGTTTATAACTCTTCCTTCCATTGCTATTTTTATATAACGCTATTGATTCCAGTCTATTATATCTATCACCAAGGCTGTCAGTCTTCTTCCACATGGCTGTGGCAATTATGCCATCATTATGTGATGACGACTCTGCATCTAACGTTATTATTAGCAATGGATTATCTACATCTATGCTATATAAAACATGGTGACTTTTACCGTGTTTCCCATCGGACTCGAATTCGACAGCTCCTGGTTCAGTCCGAACGACTCTCCAGGAAAGGCTCTCGGCCGGATCCTGTAAGTGCCATAGGGGGGTGGATCCGGCAATGGTGAGCGGCTGCGCCCGGCTTTCGTCTTTGAACTCTTTGAGCGTGATGCGGCGAACGTCGGCGGAAGACGCGCCGATTTCTACACGCAACTGCGGAGATTCGATTGTGATAATTTGTTCATGCTCAAGGGATTGCGTGATGATCTCTGCGGAAGGATGTGCCACGAGCGCCTCTTGCTGGAGGGCGCGCGGCGTCGGAAGCGCTCGGGCTTTTCGCGCGAGGGTTTGCGCGTAGAAGACCAAGAAGACCGAGGACAAGAGGGCTGCGAGCAACACCCGGCGTTCGCTCATGGGACGGGGTCGTATCCTCCGCAGGCGTAGGGGGCGCATCGGAGCAGGCGTCGCAGCGCCAGCCATCCGCCACGGAGCCACCCGTGCGCACGAATCGCTTGGTCTGCGTATTGAGAACAGGTGGGAAGAAACCGGCAGCAGGGAAGCAGGAACGGAGAAATGATATATCTATAACTTCTTATTAATAAAGTAGTTATGTTATCGCTCCGGATTTTTTGCATAGCAGGAGGAACTCGTTTCTCAACCGATCTGTCTTAACCGGAATGACTTTTGGGTGCAAGACTACCACTACGTCGAGGCCAGGACGGATGGGAAATCCGCCGGCATAGAGTAGCGGGCGCAGCTGCCGCTTGAGCCGATTGCGGACCGCCGCGCCCTTCAAGCCGTGGCGGGTCCGGAGCCCAATCCGCGCGTGGGCCAGACCATTCGGGAGCACGCCGACGGACAACAGCCCGCCCCGCGTCCATCGTCCTCGTCGATAGACGGCGGTGAACGCGGCGGTTAGCTTCAGTCTGGCGATGCGGGGTGCGGTCGTAGCGTTACGGCGGGACGAGCTGCCAGCGCCCTTTTTGTCGACGACGGCGCAGGGTTTTTTGGCCGCCTCGCGTGCGCATCCGTTGCAGGAATCCGTGGGTGCGCTTCCGCTTGCGGTTGGAGACGTTGCGCAGGTGCTTCTTCATCGCGCGCCATTATACGGAGTCGCGGTCGTGGAAATCAAGGAGAAATCGCTTGTATCGCTCGCGCGGCGTTTGTTATAATGACGCCCTTCGCGCTGGGAAGCCCCTTGCGCCTGACGCAAACCGCCTGTGCAAAACGTGTGGAAACTGTGCAAAACCCCCCATTTGACTGGGTCTCGGCTAAGGACGCACTAAGAAACCGGCTGGGGTCCGAGGTCGTCAGCCGGTGGCTGGACCCGCTCTCCGTCTCCTCGGTGACCGCCGGCTCCGTTACCCTCGAAGCGCCAAACCCATTTTTCCGAGACTGGATCGCCACGCATTACCTGGAGGAGCTTCGGGCGTCAGCTGGGGGCCGAGAACTCCAGGTTGTCGCCGCGGTCTCGGCTCCGGTCGAGGCGGGCCCAGCGACCCCGCCGAAGGCAACTGTGTCCGAGGCACCGCGCGCTCCCAAGCCGGCTCCGGATTGGGAGCCCGGCCTCAACCTGAAGTTCACCTTCGACCGGTTCGTGGTCGGTCCGAGCAACCGCTTCGCCCACGCCGCCTCCATGGCGGTGGCGGAATCGCCCGCCAAAGCGTATAACCCGCTGTTTATTTACGGCGGCGTGGGGCTGGGGAAAACCCACCTCATGCAAGCGATCGGCCAGGCGATCTTGCACCGGTGGCCGGCGCGGCGGATCCTCTATCTCTCCAGCGAACGATTCACGAACGAACTGATCGCCGCCATCCAGACCCGGACGACCACCAAGTTCCGCGACCGCTACCGGACCGTCGACGTGCTGTTGGTCGATGACATCCACTTCATCGCGGAGAAAGAAGCCACACAAGAGGAGTTCTTTCACACCTTCAACGCGCTCTACGACGCGCACAAACAGATCGTCATGTCCAGCGACCGGTTTCCCAAAGACATCGCCGGCCTGGAGGAGCGCCTGGTCACCCGGTTCGAATGGGGCCTGGTCACTGACATCCAGCCGCCGGACCTCGAAACGCGCGTGGCCATTCTCCGGAAGAAAGCCGACGAGGCGGGGATCGCGGTGCCGGACGACGTCACGGACTTCATCGGCCAGCAAATTGCCTCCAATATTCGGGAGTTGGAGGGCGCCCTCATCCGCGTCACCGCCTACGCGAACCTGTTCAACCAGCAGCTCACCAAGAGCCTCGCCCAGGAAGTGCTGAAGGATATGGTGCGGGAGGTGAGCGCCCGCTTAACGCTCGATGAAATCCAGCGGCGCGTGGCGGCCTATTTCCAGCTTGATGTCGCGGAAATCCGCAGCGCAAAGCGCCAGCGCTCCATCCTCTACCCGCGGCAGGTCGCCATGTTCCTGTGCCGGCGCTTGACGGAGGCGTCGCTCCCGGAGATTGGACGGGCCTTTGGCGGGCGGGACCACACTACGGTGCTGCATGCCGTTGAAAAAATTGAAACGGAGATCGCACAGGATATGCGCAAGAAGCAAACGATTGAGCACCTCAACCATCTACTGGTCACAGCGTCGCACGCCTCGGCGGGACGATGAGTTGTCCACAGAACGACGCCTTCTGGTACTGCGGCGGTGTTTTTATATATAAGAACGTTCCTAGCCATCGTGCGCCGTTTGTGCCCGGCTCCCAGGAGGGCTGCCCATGCGCCTGACCATCCCGCAACCCCAACTATTGAAGACCCTGCAAATGGTGGAACATGCCGTCAACGACCGAAGCACCCTCCCCATTTTAGCGAACGTGCTGCTGCAAACCGACGACAAGACCCTCACGTTGACCGCCACAGATCTTGACGTCGGCATTCAGTGCCGGTTTCCCCTCACCCCCCCGGTCGAGCGGGGAGCGGTGGCGTTGCCTGCACGCAAGCTGACGACTATCGTGCGGGAGCTTCCGGATGACGTGGTGGTGCTGGAAGCCAAGAAAAACCACACGGCGACGGTGGATTGCGGCACGAGTAGTTTCCGCATCCCCGGATTGCCGGCGGAAGACTTCCCGGTGCTGCCACAGGCGCAGTATACCGATAGCGCCACGCTCTCCCAGGCGGCGCTCAAAGCGCTCATCTACCAAACCGCGCACGCGATGTCCATGGAGGAAACGCGGTTCATCCTTAACGGAGCGCTCCTCGCCACGCAAAAACACGAACTGACCATGGTCGCCACGGACGGCCGACGGCTCGCCGTCGCCACCGCCCCGCTAAGCCGCGCCCCGAAAGACCCACTGCAGGCCGTCATCCCCGCCAAGACCGTCCGGGAGCTCTCCCGCCTCCTGCAAGCGGACGACACGGAAGACGTGACGATCGCGCCGCTGAAAGATGCGCAACTCGCGTTCTCGTTCGGGGCGGTGACCGTGATCACCCGGTTGATCGAGGGCCAGTTTCCGCAATACGACAAGGTCATCCCGGCTCCGGCGAAGCACGGGTTCACGGCCAGCCGGCAAGCGCTCATTAACGCGGTTCGCCGCGCGAGCCTCATGACCGCGGCGACGTCGCAGGCCGTCGTGTTCGAGCTGGCTCCCGGGCGCCTCATTGTGTCGAAAGAGTCTCCGGAATTGGGCAGCGCACGGGAAGAACTGCCCGTGACGTACACCGGCGAGCCGATGACGGTGGCGTTCAATCCGGAGTTCTGGCTGGATGTGCTGAAGACGCTGGAAGGGGAGGACGTCCGTGTGGAAACCGCTGGCCCCGACCGGCCCGCGGTGATCCGGCAGCCCGGGTTTACGTACGTGGTGCTGCCGATGAAACTCTCGTAGGAGCCCCGGCGTGAACGCGCAGCCGATTGGCACCATTTTACCGGCGGTCTTGCAGCAGGCCGGCACGCGACGGGAAGCGCTGGCCGCGCTGCAAGACGCCTGGCCCCGGCTCGTCGGACGCACGCTCGCCGCACACACGCGGCCGATCACATTCCGCAGCGGACGGCTGACCGTCCAGGCGGACCGGCCCGGAGACAGTTTTCTGCTCAGCTATCAGCGCCCCCAGCTGCTGGCGCGCCTGCGGGCGGCTACTCAGACGGCCGTCGACGAGATGGTCATTCGACCGGGCGGCAGCTCGACCGCGCGCAGGAGGCCGCCGCGACGCCGTACCTGATGGATCGGCATCGCGCCATTCGGCTCAGCGACCTCATCGCCGTGCTCTCGCTGCGGCAGCGGGGTGTGCGCAGCCGGCTGGTCTTGCGGGATAACAGCTTGTATCACACGTTGACACGACCCACCACCTTGATGCGCGCCTTGACGCAGCGGCCGCTCGCCAGCATCGGCTGGCGCCGTGGCCGTCGGAGCGGCGGGGCGCGTCACAACAGCACGGGAGCAGCGCAGTGAGCACAGCCATGAAGCGGACGCGGAAAACACCCCCCAGCAAAGCACCCAAACCCGAGCGGTCCGCCGGACCGGCGGATGCCGCCAAGGCCGGCGGCTACGACGCCAGCAGCATCCAGGTGCTGGAAGGGTTGGAGGCCGTCCGGCGCCGGCCCGCCATGTACATCGGCGACAGCGGCACTCGGGGCCTGCACCACCTCGTGGAAGAGGTGGTGGACAACTCGATTGACGAAGCGATGGCGGGCTACTGCAAGCATATCAGTGTCGCCATCCAGCGCGACAATTCGGTGACCGTCATCGACGACGGCCGCGGCATTCCGGTGGACCAGCACAAGACGGAGAAGAAGTCCGCCCTCGAGGTGGTCCTGACCAAGCTGCATGCCGGCGGCAAGTTCGACAACCGCACCTACAAGGTCGCCGGCGGGCTGCACGGGGTCGGCGTCTCGGTGGTCAACGGCCTGTCCGAGTGGCTGGAGGCGGAGGTCAAGCGGGACGGCAAGATCTACCGCCAGCGCTACGCGCGCGGCAAGCCGGTCTCCGGGCTGACCGTCGTCGGCAAGGCCGCCGGCACCGGCACGCGGATCACCTTCAAAGCGGACAAGGAGATCTTCAAGTCGGGCATCATCTACAACTTCGACACGTTGTCCAACCGGCTGCGGGAGCTGGCGTTTCTGAACAAGGGGCTGGCGATCGCGCTGAAGGACGAGCGCAGCGACAAGGAAGCGAAGTATCAGTTCGACGGCGGGATCAAGGAGTTCGTCGCCCACCTGAACAAGAACAAGACCCCGCTCCACAACGTGATCGCGTTCGAGGACCAGCGCGAGAACGTGACCGTGGAGATTGCGCTGCAATATAACGACGGCTACGCGGAAAACCTGTTCTCCTTTGCCAACAACATCAACACCGTCGACGGCGGGACCCACCTGTCCGGCTTCAAATCCGCGCTCACCCGGACCATCAATGCCTACTGCAAGGGCAAGAACCTCTTCAAGGGCGACGAACTGAAGATCGAGAGCGAAGACTCCCGCGCGGGGCTGACGGCCGTGGTCAGCGTCAAGGTGCCGCAGCCGCAGTTCGAAGGGCAGACGAAGGCGAAGCTCGGCAGCCCGGAAGTCGAAGGCATCGTCGCCTCCGCCTGCAACGAGAAGCTCGCGAACTTCTTTGAAGAGCACCCCTCCGTCGCCAGCAAGATTGCGGACAAGTGCCTGGTGGAAGCCCGCGCCCGCGAGCGCGCCCGCCATGAGCGGGAGCTCGTCCGCCGCAAGGGGTTGCTGGAGTCGAGCGCCCTGCCGGGTAAGCTCGCCGACTGCTCCGAGCGCGACCCGGTGCTCTGCGAGCTCTACATCGTGGAGGGAGACTCCGCCGGCGGCAGTGCTAAGCAGGGGCGCGACCGGCGCTTCCAGGCCATCCTGCCCCTCAAGGGCAAGATCCTCAACGTCGAGAAAGCGCGGGTGGAGAAAATCCTGACGAACGAGGAAATCCGCACGGTCATCACCGCTCTGGGCTGCGGCATCGGCAGCGAGTTTTCGCTGGAGAAACTGCGCTACCATAAGATCGTGCTGATGGCCGATGCCGATGTGGACGGCAACCATATCCGCACGCTGCTGCTGACGCTCTTCTACCGGCAGATGACGAAGCTCGTCGAGGCCGGGCACATCTACATCGCCCAGCCGCCGCTCTACAAGATCAAGCGCGGCAAGCGGGAGGAATACATCGAGACCGACGAGCAGATGTCGCACTTGCTGCTGGAGCTGGGCGCGGAAGGGCAGGTCCTGACGCACGGGCGCACCAAGCGGACGTTCAAGGACAAGGGCCTGCTGGAGCTGCTGAAGCTGCTCGCGGAGCTCGAGCCGCTGGTCAAAGGAGTCGCGCGCTACCGCATCGACGTCGCGACGTATTTCGCCCAGCTCGACAAGAAGCGCGGCCTGCCGCTCTACTACCTGAAGGCGGACGACAAGGAGCACTTCGTCTTCACCGACGGCGAGCTGGCGAAGCTGACGGCGCGCTACGAGCTGAACCTGGAGGAGCTGGAGAAGGCCTCCGTCAGCGCCAGCGCGCACTTCGCGGAGCTCTTCGAAGCCTCGGAAATCGACGCGCTCCGCCGCCAGCTGGAAAAGCTGGATCTGTCGCTGGCGGACTATTTCCCGCAGGACAGCAAGCCCGCCTTCAAGCTGACCCAGGAGAAAACCGACCGGGCGTTCGCGGGGCTGCGCGACGTCCTGCTGGCAATCGAGGAGGAAGGCCGCCAGGGCATGACGATCCAGCGCTACAAGGGACTGGGCGAGATGAATCCGCAGCAGCTGTGGGAAACCACGATGGACCCGGCCAAGCGGACGATGCTGAAAGTGACCCTGGAGGACGTGGTGGAGGCGGAGCGGATCTTCACGACGCTCATGGGCGAGGCGGTCGAGCCCAGAAAGCAATTCATCGAAGAGCACGCGCTTGAAGTGAAGAACCTGGACGTCTAACCCCCATGTATACACTCGGCGAAAAGATCATCCCGCGGGAAATCGAAGAGGAAATCAAAGACTCGTATATCTCCTACGCCATGAGCGTCATCGTCGGGCGCGCGCTCCCCGACGTGCGCGACGGGCTCAAGCCGGTCCACCGGCGCATTCTCTACGGCATGCAGGAGCTGGGCCTCGACCCGGGCAAGCCCTACAAGAAGAGCGCCCGTATCGTCGGGGAAGTGCTGGGGAAATACCACCCGCACGGCGACATGGCGGTCTATGACGCGCTGGTCCGCATGGTGCAGGTGTTCAGCCTGCGCTACCCGCTCATCGACGGGCAGGGCAACTTCGGCAGCGTGGACGGCGATGCGCCGGCAGCCATGCGGTACACCGAAGCCCGGATGGCGCCCATCACCGACGAGGTGCTGGCGGATCTCGACAAGAACACCGTGGACTTCGCCCCCAACTTTGACGGCTCGCTGCGCGAGCCCAAGGTGCTGCCCGCGAAGCTGCCGAACCTGCTGGTCAACGGCTCGAGCGGAATCGCCGTCGGGATGGCGACGAACATCCCGCCGCACAACCTGAGCGAAATCGTGGACGCGGCCTGTGCCGTCATCGACGCGCCCGACCTCGAGCTGCCCGCCCTCATGAAGATCGTCCGGGGGCCGGACTTCCCGACGGGGGCGATCATTTGCGGCCGCGACGGCATCAAGGACGCCTATGCGACCGGCCGCGGCTCGCTGCGCATCCGTTCCAAAGCGCAGGTGGAGCAGCTCAAAGGCAACCGGCAGGCTCTGATCATCACCGAGCTGCCCTACCAGGTCAACAAGGCGACCCTGCTGGAGAACATCGCCAGGTTGGTCCAGGAGAAGACGATCGAGGGCATCTCCGATCTGCGCGATGAGTCGGACAAGGACGGGCTGCGGGTCGTGATTGAGCTCAAGCGCGACGCCAACGACCAGGTCGTCCTGAACCAGCTCTACAAGCACACGCAGATGGAGACGACCTTCGGCATCATCATGCTGGCGCTCGTCGACGGGCGGCCGCGCGTGCTGGGGCTGAAGGCGATGCTCCAGGCCTTCGTCGACCACCGCAAGGACATCGTCATCCGGCGCACGAAATACGAGCTGGCGAAAGCGCAGGAACGGGCGCACATCCTCGAGGGGCTGAAGAAGGCGCTGACGCACCTCGACGCCATCATCAAGACGATCAAGCAGTCGAAGACCCCAGCGGAGGCGAAGGCCGCCCTCGTGAAGAAGTTCAACTTCAGCGAACGGCAGGCGCAGGCCATCCTCGAGATGCAGCTGCAGCGGCTCACCGCCCTGGAGCGGGAGAAGCTGGAGGCCGAGTACCTGGAGCTCATCAAGAAGATCGAGTACTACCAGTTGCTGCTCAAGAGTGAGAAGAAGGTGTTCGAGCTCATCCAGGCCGAGCTGCAGGACCTCAAGAAGCGCTTCGGCGACGAGCGGCGCACGGAAATCCTCGGCGAGGTGAAAGACTTCAAGATCGAGGACCTCATTGCCGAGGAAGACGTCGTCATCACCATCAGCCACGCCGGCTACATCAAGCGGCTGCCGGTGTCGGCCTACCGCAAGCAGCGCCGCGGCGGGGTGGGGGTCACGGCCATGGAGACGAAGGAGGAGGATTTCGTCGAACACCTCTTCGTCGCTTCGACCCACGAGACCCTCCTGTTCTTCACGAACCAGGGCCGCTGCTACTGGCTCAAGGTCCATGAGGTGCCGCAGGCCAGCCGCTATGCCCGCGGCACGGCCATCATCAACCTGCTCTCGCTGCAGAAAGACGAACGGCTCTCCACGTTCGTGGCCGTGAAAGACTTCGTGCCCGACAGCAACCTGGTCATGGCCACGAAACAGGGGACCGTCAAAAAGACCAAGCTCGACGCCTACTCCAATCCGCGCAAGGGCGGCATCATCGCCATCACGCTGGAGAAGGGCGACGAGCTCATCGAGGTCGAGATCACCGACGGCAAACAGGAGCTGCTCCTCATCACCCGGCAGGGCAAGGCCATCCGCTTCTCGGAGGAGCAGGCGCGCGAGGTCGGCCGCTCCGCCCGCGGCGTGCGGGGCATCCGGTTGGGTAAGGAGGATGCGGTGATCGCGATGCAGCTCGTCCGGAAGGACGCGGCCCTGCTGACGGTGACGACGCTGGGCGTCGGCAAACGCACCTTCCTGAAGGAATACCGCGTCCAGAGCCGGGGCGGCAAAGGCATCATCAACATCAAGGTGACGAAGAAGAACGGCGAGGTCGTCGGGGCGAAGACCGTGATGGACCAGGACGAACTGATGCTGATTTCCCACGAGGGCATGATGGTCCGCTGCCCGGTGAAGGACGTCCGCACGACCGGCCGGGCTTCGCAGGGCGTGCGCCTCATCAACATGAAGGGCAAGGACCGCGTCGCATCCGTGGCCGCCGTGGTGCCGAAGGAGAAAGAAGAGCAGGTCGCGCCGCCGGAGGCGGCCGCCGAGCCCAAGGTTCAAGTGGTGCCCGCGGCCGCCGCCGACGTCCCGGCCCCGGCGAAGGCCGCCGAACCGGAACCGCCGAAGAAAACCAAGGCAGCCCGGCCGACCGCCAAGCAGGCCGCATCGAAACGGACAGCCCCGCCGCGGGCGGCGACCAAGAAGAAACCCTCGGTCAAGCCGAAAAAGCGCAAGTAGCTGCTCGTCCCCGTCGTCTAGTGGCAGGACAACAGCCTTTCGAGCTGACAACGCGGGTTCGATTCCCGCCGGGGACAGGTTTTTAAAGGGATGCGCGTGGACACCCTGTGGATTGCGCACGCCAAGCTCGTCACGCCGCGCGGGATTGTCCCGGGGGCTGTGGAAATCGCCGGGGAACGGATCCGGGCCATCCGGCGCGTTGCCCCCCGAGGCGCGCGGACGCTGAGCGCGCGCGGCGCGTATCTCGCGCCGGGATTCATTGACCTGCATGTGTGGGGCGAACCGAAGGCCGTCGGCCGCGACGCGGTGCGCCACGGGACGACGGCGTTCCTCAGCGCGCTCGGGCCGCAGCCGCGTCCCGCGCTGGCCGCGGCAGTGCGCCGCCGGGCCGGCTCGCTGACGACCCCCGGGGCGGTATGCCTCGGGCTGCATTTGGAAGGGCCGTTTCTCAATCCGGCGCGCGGCGGGGCGTTGCTCAAGCGGCATATGCGCGCTCCAACGACGCACGAGCTGGACGAATTAGCGCGAGCCGCTGCCGGGCAGCTGCGACTCCTCACACTGGCCCCGGAGCTGCCAGGGGCCGAGGCGGCTATCCGCTGGTGCCGTCGCCACCGCGTGGTGGCGTCATTGGGGCACAGCGAGGCTGATGCTGCCGCGGCCCAGCGCGCGATCCGCGCCGGAGCGCGGGCGGTCACGCACATCTTTAACGGGATGCCGCCCCTGCACCACCGCCGGCCGTCGCTGGTGGATGCGGCGCTGACCGACCCGCGGCTGACCGCGATGGTGATCGCCGACGGCGTGCATGTGAGCGCCTCCGCCTTGCGGCTGCTGTGGCAGGCGAAAGGCCCGGATGGGATTGCCCTGGTCACCGACTCGATCCGGCATGCGGGCTGGCCGGTGACGGCGCGCGATGGGGCCTACTATACGAAGAACGGCGTCTTGGCGGGCAGCCGGCTGACGATGCTGGATGCCGTCCGCAACGCCATCCAGCTGGCCGGACTGACGGTGCCAGATGCGGTGCGGTGCGCGACGGAAGCGCCGGCGCGGTTGCTGGGCCTGCGGCACTACGGGACGCTCGTCCCCGGCGCGCGGGCGGATGTGGTGGTGTTTGATGAGCGGTTTCGCGTTCGGCTGACGCTGGTCGGTGGCCGGGTCGCGTATCAACAACCGAGGACACACTAATGTGCGGTATTGTCGGGTATGTCGGAACCGCGTCCGTGGCGGACGCGGTGCTGGATGCCCTGAGCCGGCTCGAGTATCGCGGGTATGACTCGGCCGGGATTGCCGTGCTCAACAGCAAGGGCATTGAGGTACGCAAGCGGGCCGGCAAGCTCCAGGCGCTGGCCGACGCGCTCCGCCAGCGGCCTGTGAAAGGGCGCATTGGCATCGGCCACACCCGCTGGGCGACCCACGGCGAGCCGTCCGAAGTGAACGCGCACCCCCACACCGACTGCCACGGCAAGCTTGCGGTCGTCCACAACGGCATCATCGAGAACTACGCCGAGCTGAAGGAGCGGCTGCTCAAGCAGGGGCACGTGTTCCGCTCCAAGACGGATACCGAGGTCATCGCGCACCTCATCGAAGAGCTGCACAAGCGCCACCCCATCGATGTAGCCTTCCGCCTGGCGCTCAAAGAGCTGCGCGGCTCCTATGCGCTGTGTCTGCTCTCCGCGGATGAGCCCCACCGCCTCTTCGGCGCGCGCAACGGCAGCCCGCTCATCGTCGGCGTCGGCAAAGGCGAGACGCTCTTCGCCAGTGACGTGCCCGCCATCCTCAACCGCACCCGCAACGTCTTGTATCTCAACGACCTGGAGGTCGTCGAGCTCAGCGCCTCGGGACCGAAGCTCCTGACGCTCGCCGGCAAGCCGATCCGCCGCCGGTCGACCCGAGTGGCGTGGGACATCGCGGCCGCGCGCAAGGGCGGCTACCCCCACTTTATGCTTAAGGAAATCCACGAGCAGCCGGATGCCATCGAGCAGACGCTGTTCAACCGGCTGGACCCGGAGCGGGGTCGTGTGATCTTCGACCGGCGCACCAAGAAATTCCTCGATGCGCTCCATCCACAGGAAGAGTTCATCATCCTCGCCTGCGGGACGGCCTACCACGCCGGGCTCGTCGGCGAGTATATGTTCGAGGAGTTTGTCCGGGCCCCGGTCGATGTGGACCTGGCCAGCGAGTTCCGCTACCGCGGCCTGACGCTGGACCGCCATACGACGGTGATTGCGATCACCCAGTCCGGCGAGACCGCGGATACGCTTGCCGGCATCCGGCTGGCGAAAGAGCAGGGCGCGAAGATTCTCTCCATCTGCAACGTGATGGGCTCCTCCATTGCCCGGATGTCGGACGCGGTGCTCTACACGCACGCCGGCCCGGAAATCGCCGTCGCCTCGACGAAAGCCTACACGTCCCAACTGACCGCCCTGGCTCTCCTGACGCTGTATCTCGCCAAGCAGCGGCGCCATGTCGCGCCCGAGGTCTGGCGGCGGCTCATCGACGGGCTCGCAGCCCTGCCGAAGACCGTTGAGCGGGCGCTCGTCAGCGAAAACGCCATCAAAACCATCGCCAGCCGCTACGCCGGAGCGCGCAACTTCTACTACCTCGGCCGCCGCTACAACTATCCAAGCGCGCTCGAAGGGGCGCTGAAGCTCAAGGAAATCTGTCCTATCATCCACGCCGAGGGGTATGCCGCCGGCGAGATGAAGCACGGGCCCATCTCGCTCATCCGCAAGGGCTGGCCGGTCGTGTTCCTGGCCCCCCACTCGCCGGTCTACGAGAAAGTGATCTCGAACATTGAGGAAGTCCGCGCCCGCCACGGCGACTGCCTGGTGATCGCCAGCGAAGGCGACGCGGGGATCAAGCGCTACGCCGACAGCCTGATCACCATCCCGAAAACGGAAGAGTTCCTCTCGCCGATCGTCGCCGCCATCCCGCTGCAGCTCTTCGCGTATTACGTGGCGGACGCTAATGGCTGTGACATTGATCAACCGCCGAATCTCGCAAAAAGTGTAACCGTCGAGTGAGTTGTATGGCGACATCGGTCCTTCGGCTCCTCCACAGAAAGTCTCAGCGAGTCGCTCAGGACTCCGCCAGCCGCCCAACCTGGCCAAGAGCGTCACGGTGGAATGAGACGGCATGAGCGGCACGCTGTTCATCGTCGCGACCCCCATCGGGAATCTGCAGGACATCTCCCTGCGCGCGTTGGAGACCCTGAAGAGCGCGGATCTGATCGCCTGCGAGGACACCCGGCACTCCGCCATCCTGCTGAAGGCGCATGGCGTCTCCACCCCCACCACGAGCTATCACAGCTACTCCTCCAGCGCGAAGCAATCCCGGCTGGTGGATGAGCTGCGGAACGGCCGGCGCATCGCGCTCATCTCCGACGCCGGGCTGCCGGGCGTGTCCGACCCGGGCACCGCGCTGATTCAGGAGGCGATCGAGGCCGGCTGCCGGGTGGAAGTCATCCCGGGGGCCTCCGCGTCGCTGGCGGCCCTGGTGCTTTCCGGGTTTCCAACGGATCGGTTTGTCTTCGAGGGGTTCCTGCCGGTGAAGCCCGGGGCCCGCCGCACGAAGCTGGACGTGTTGTCCCGCGAGCCGCGGACGGTCATCCTGTATGAGTCGCCCCATCGGCTGCTCAAGACGCTGGGGGAGATTCAGGAGGTCTTCGGCGACATCCCGGTCTCGGTCAGCCGCGAACTCACGAAGAAATTCGAGGAAACCCGGCGGGACCCGGTCAGCCGCCATCGGGCGCATTTCGAGCAGCATCCGCCGAGGGGGGAGTTCGTGCTGGTCCTGCCGCCGGCCAGACTGAGAGCCAATGGCGAACACCGTCCATCCTAGCACCATCGTCGGCAAGCACGTGAAGCTCGGCGACGGCAATGAGATCGGGCCGAACTGTGTGCTGGCCGACGGAGCCGTGCTCGGCTCCCGCAACCGGCTGTGGATGAACGTCTACATCGGCCCCGGCACGACGCTTGGCGACGACAACCAGGTGCACATGGGGGCGGTCGTCGGCCATCTGCCGCAGGATGTGTCCTATGCCGGGGGGGAGACGTTCACGCGCATCGGCTCCCGCAATACCATCCGTGAATACGTCACGATCCACCGCGGGGCGAAGCCCGGCACCGAGACGGTGGTGGGCGACGGCAATTTCCTCATGGCCAACGCCCACATCGCCCACAACTGCCGCATCGGCAGCAAGACCATCCTCGCCAACCTTGCGACCCTGGCCGGCCACTGCACGGTCGACGACGGAGCCGTGCTCTCCGGCATGGTGGTCGTGCACCAGTTTGTGCGCATCGGCCGGCTGGCGATGGTCAGCGGGCTCTCGGCCGTCGTCAAGGACGTGCCGCCCTTCATGCTCTGCGCTGGCCGGCGGGCGGTCATCCACGGGCTCAACGTGGTGGGCCTGCGCCGCGCCGGGATCGCGGCGAATGCGCGCGCCCAGATCAAGCGGGCCTACCAGCTCCTGTACCGGGATGGGCTAAATGTCTCCAACGCGCTGGAGGCGATCGCGCGGGAGTGCCGTGGGGAAGAGATCGCGGCATTGCTCGCTTTCGTAAAGGCATCCAAGCGCGGCATCATCGCCGGGATTGGGGCGGGGGCTGAGGCGGGCGAGTCCGAGGAAGAGTCGCCGCTGCCCAAAAAACCCGTCCAGGCACATAAGTCTGCCTCAAAGAGGGGTAGACAGAAGTCTGTCTAAATAGGGCTTGACAGAATAGGCCGTTTTTTCGTATAATAACATCAACCTCGTCACCTTTAATGGGCCGCCCTGAGAGGCGGAAAAGGGAGATGGCGCAGACAATCCAACTGCAACAGGTAATCCCCTAGCCAGCCGGCAGGGGATTTTTTATACCCACGCATGGAACCCGCTTCCGTCAGCAGCTTCCGCGAGAAGGCGAAAGTCATGGACGCCGATGCCATCCGGCGCGCCATCGCCCGCATTGCCCATGAGATCCTGGAGCGCAACAAAGGCACCGCCCAGCTCGCGCTAGTCGGCATCCGCACCCGCGGGGCGATCATCGCCCAGCGGCTCGCCAAGGCCGTGGAGGCCATCGACGGCCATCCGGTGGAGCTGGGCATCTTGGACATCACCCTCTACCGTGATGACCTCTCCCGCGTCGGACCGAACGCCATTGTCCGTGCCACCGACATCCTCTTCGATCTCGACGACCGGCACGTCGTGCTCGTGGATGACGTGCTCTTCACCGGCCGCACCATCCGGGCGGCTCTCAACGCGCTGAACGATCTCGGGCGACCCAAGAGCATCCAGCTGGCCGTGCTCGTGGACCGCGGCCACCGCGAGCTGCCCATCCGGGCGGACTTCGTCGGCAAAAACCTGCCTACCAGCCGCAAGGAGCACATCGAGGTGCGGCTGACCGAGTTGGACGAGGCTGAAGAGGTCGTCATCGGCAGCCAGGCCGGAGAGGCCGCCTGATGGATACGACCGTCGCCGCCGGGCCGGCCGCGCAGACGATGCGCTGGACAAAGAAAGACCTGCTGGGGCTGCGGGAGCTTTCCGTCGAGGAGATCCGGCTCCTCCTGCAGACCGCCGAATCCTTCCGCGAAATTTCCCTGCGGCCCATCAAGAAAGTGCCGGTCCTTCGCGGCAAGACCGTCGTCAACCTCTTCTTCGAGCCCAGCACGCGCACCCGCACCTCGTTCGAGCTGGCGGCCAAACGGCTCTCCGCCGACATCGTCAACATCTCCGCCCAGGGCTCCAGTCTCTCCAAGGGGGAGACGATCATCGACACGGTGCGCAACCTCGAAGCGCTGAAAGTGGACATCCTCGTCGTCCGCCACGCCGCGGCCGGGGTGCCCCAGCTCATCGCCAAACAGGCCACCTCGGCTGTCATCAACGCCGGCGACGGCTCGCATGAGCACCCGACGCAAGCCCTCCTCGATCTCTTCACCATCCAGCAGAAAAAGTCCCGCATTGAGGGCCTCAACATCTCCATCATCGGCGACATCGCGCACTCCCGGGTCGCCCGCTCGAACATCTGGGGGCTGACCAAGCTCGGAGCGAAGGTCACCCTCTGCGGGCCTCCCACGCTCATGCCCGCACAGGTCGACCAGCTGGGGGTGAAAGTGACGTACCGGCTGGAGGAGGCTATCCGTGGGGCGGACGTGCTCATGCTGTTGCGCATCCAGCACGAGCGGCAGGAGGCCCAGCTCGTGCCCAGCCTGCGCGAGTACCGGCTGCGCTACGGCCTCAACCGCGAGCGCATGACGAAAGCCAAGCCCGACGTCCTCATCATGCACCCCGGTCCGGTCAACCGCGGAGTCGAGTTGGACTCCAGCATCGCCGACGGCCCCTACTCCGTCATCCTCGACCAGGTGACCAACGGCCTGGCCGTGCGGATGGCGGCCCTGTACCTCGTCAGCGGGGCGCCGAAAGTGGATGAGGAGGGCTAAATGGCCGCCAACGGGAAACTGCTCATCAAGGGCGGGCGCGTGGTGGACCCGGCCAACAAACGGGACGGACGGTTCGACATCCTCATCGAGCGCGGGCTCATCGCCGACGTGCAGCCCTCGATTTCAGCGAACGGATCGAAAGTCCTCGACGCGGCCGGCAAGCTGGTCGCCCCGGGGTTCGTGGACCTGCACGCGCACCTGCGCCAACCCGGCCGGGAGGACAAGGAAACCATCGAGACCGGCTCGGCGGCGGCCGTCCGCGGCGGCTTTACGACGCTGTGCGCCATGCCCAACACGACCCCCGCCATCGATGACCGCGGGGTGGCAGAGTTCATCCAGCAGGAAGCCGCCCGCGTGGGTCTTGTCCGGGTCCGCCCCATCGGGGCCATCACCAAGGGTCGGCAAGGCAAGGAGCTGACCGACTTCGGTGAGCTCTTCGATGCTGGCTGTGTCGCGCTCTCGGATGACGGCGCTCCGGTCGCCGACGGGCTGCTCATGCGGCGGGCGCTGGAATACGCGCGCATCTTCGGCCGGCCGCTCATCCAGCACGCGGAAGACCCCGCCCTGGTCGCCGGCGGGGTCATGCACGAAGGGCTGGTGGCGACGACCCTCGGCCTGCGGGGCATCCCCAGCGAGGCGGAGTCCGTCATGGTCGCCCGCGATGTGGCGCTGGCGCAGCTGACCGGCGGCTGGGTCCATTTCGCCCACCTGTCCACCGCCCAGGCGGTCGAGCTCGTCCGTCAGGCGAAGCGCCGCGGCGTGCGCGTCACCTGCGAAGTCACCCCGCACCACCTGGCCCTCACCCACGAGGCGGTGGAGGGGTTCGAGACGGCGGCCAAGGTCAACCCACCCCTGCGAACCGAGCAGGACCGGCTCGCCCTGATCGAAGGGCTGCGCGACGGCACGATCGACTGCATCGCCACCGACCATGCGCCGCACACCGACTGGGAAAAGGACGCGGACTTTGACACGGCACCGTTCGGTATCAGCGGGCTCGAAACGGCCTTGGGCGTGTGCGTGGAAACGCTGCTCGCGTCGAAATTGCTGGACTGGCCGCGACTCGTGGCCGCGCTCTCCACCGCGCCAGCCACCATCGCCGGGCTGGAGGCCGGAACGCTCACCGTGGGCGCTGAGGCGGACCTCGTGCTGATCGACCCGGCCAAACGCTGGACGGTGGATCCGAATGCCTTCGCATCCAAAGGCCGGCATTCGCCCTTCGCCGGCCGGACGCTGACCGGCGCGGTCACCCGGGTCCTCCGGCGGGGAGCGGTGGTGGGCCCATGATCCCACGCCCTGTTGGATTTCGCCCCGATGCCTACGATTCTCCGAAGGCGAAATGGTCGCTGCGTAGCAGCGACCGGCCTTCGGCCAACCGACAGGGCGTGGGATGAGTGCTCCGGTCCGCCCTGCGTGGTTCGTCCTGGAGGACGGCACGGCGTTTCGGGGCCGGGCGGTCGGCGCTGACGGCGAGACCTTTGGCGAGGCGGTGTTCAATACCGCCATGACCGGCTACCAAGAGATCCTTACCGACCCGTCCTACGTCGGGCAGATCGTCTGCATGACCTATCCGCACATCGGCAACTACGGCGTCAATGAAGAAGACGTCGAGTCGCGCCGGCCATGGGCGGAAGGCTTTGTCATCCGCGAGCTGTCCCCGATCGCCAGCAATTTCCGCTCGCAGGAGCCGCTGGACGTTTACCTCAAACGCCACAAGGTCGTGGCCATCGATGGCATTGACACCCGCGCCGTGACCTTGAAGCTGCGCCAGCAAGGGTCGATGAAATCCGGCCTCTCGACGACCGAGTCAGACCCTGAAGCGCTCCTCACGCGGGTGCGCGCGTCGCGGAACATCGTCGGCGTGGACCTGGTCAAGACGGTGACCTGTGCAGCACCCTACGAATGGCCGGTGGGCGGCCGCGCGCCGTCGAGCCCTCGGTTTCAGCTCGTCGTGGTGGACTTCGGCGTCAAATACAATATCCTGCGCCAGCTCACCGGGCTGGGCTGCCGGGTTACGGTCGTCCCGGCCGCCACCTCGGCCGCCGAGATCCTGGCCCGACGTCCGGATGGTGTCGTGCTGTCCAACGGGCCCGGCGACCCGGCGGCGGTGACGTATGCCATCGACACGATCCGCCGGCTGATGGGCCAGGTGCCGATGCTGGGCATCTGTTTGGGGCACCAGCTGCTGGGGTTGGCCTACGGTGGCGAGACGTTCAAGCTGAAGTTCGGCCATCATGGCGGCAACCACCCGGTCCAGGACCTCGGCACCGGCAAGGTGGAAATCACCGCCCAGAACCACAACTTCGCCGTCCGGACGGAGTCGATTCCAGGCCAGCAGGCGGAACTGACGCACAAGAATCTCAACGACGGCACGGTCGAGGGGATGCGGCACCGAACGCTACCCATCTTCAGCCTGCAGTATCACCCGGAGGCGTCGCCCGGTCCGCACGACGCCCGGTACCTCTTCGCCAGGTTCTTGGACCTGCTCGACACGCAGGGAGCCGCATGCGCCGGGAGGTGAGCCATGCCTAAGCTAGTGGCCGATTTTCATATCCATTCCCGCTACAGCCGCGCCACGTCGAAAGACCTCACCATCGGCGAGCTGGCGAAGTGGGCGAAGCTCAAAGGGGTTGGCGTCCTTGGGACCGGCGATTTCACGCACCCGATGTGGCTGGACGAGCTGAAGGACGCACTGCGGCCCACCGGCACCGGCCTCTTCGAGCATCAGGGCGCCCACTTTCTGCTGACCTCCGAGGTCAACACGCTCTTCTACAAGGCTGGCCGGGCGCACCAGATCCACCACCTCCTGTTCGCCCCGAGCTTCGAGGTGGTGGAGTGCATCAACAAAGAGCTGGAGGCCTTCGGTAGCCTCAGCATTGACGGTCGGCCGACCCTGCAGATGGACGCGTGGCGCCTGGTGGACGTCGTGCGGGGTGCCGACCCCCGCTGCGCTGTCGTGCCGGCGCACGCCTGGACCCCGCACTTCGCGCTCTTCGGCTCCAACTCCGGCTTCGACACGGTCGAGGAGTGCTTCGAGCACAACGCCAAGCACATCTTCGCCCTGGAGACGGGCCTGTCCTCCGACCCGGCGATGAACTGGCGGCTCTCCGCGCTCGACCGCTACGCGCTCATCTCCAACTCCGACTGCCACTCGGCCCGGAAGATCGGCCGCGAAGCGAACGTCTTCGACTGCGCGCTGGACTATGACGAGCTGTTGGGCGCCATTCGCGCCAAGGACCCGAAGAAGTTCCTCTACACGCTCGAGTTCTTCCCGGAGGAAGGCAAGTACCACTACGACGGCCACCGCAACTGCAAGATTCGCTGGTCGCCGGACGAAACCAAGCGCAACCGCTCCCGCTGCCCGGTCTGCGGACGGAAGGTGACCGTCGGCGTCATGCACCGCGTGGACACGCTCGCCGACCGGCCCGACGGGGCCCGGCCGGCAGGGGCCATCCCGTTTAAGCGTATCGTCGGGCTGGAGGAGATCATCGCCGAAGCGTTGAACGTGGGCACCGGCACCCAGACGGTGGAGCGCGAATACCAGGGACTCCTGCACGCGCTCGGTACTGAATTCGACATCCTGCTTGATCGCTCGGAAGAGGAGCTGCGCAAGCACGCGAATCCCAAGGTCGCCGAAGGGGTGCTGCGCATGCGCCAGGGCCAGGTGCGCATCGACCCGGGCTACGACGGAGAATTTGGGACGGTGCGGATCTTCACCGAACAGGACGCCGCCGCCCCATCGGAGCAGCAACTAACGTTGTTCTGAGGACCATGCCCAAGCGCACGGACATCAAGAAAATCCTGATCATCGGCTCCGGGCCGATCGTCATCTCGCAGGCCTGTGAGTTCGACTATTCCGGCACCCAGGCGTGCAAAGCCCTCCGCGAGGAGGGGTTCATGGTCATCCTGGTCAACTCCAACCCGGCCACGATCATGACGGATCCGGACATCGCCGACCGGACCTACATTGAGCCCATCACCGCGGACATCCTGGAGAAGATCATCGAGGCGGAGCGGCCGGACGCCCTGCTGCCGACGCTGGGCGGGCAGACCGCCCTGAACATCGCGGTCCAGCTGGCCGAACGCGGCGTCCTCGAGCGCTATCAGGTCGAGCTCATCGGAGCCAAGATCGATGCCATCCAGCGCGCCGAAGACCGCGCGAAGTTCCAGCAGGCCATGGCCTCAGTCGGCCTGGAGATCCCGAAAGCCGGCTATGCCAAGTCGCTGGACGACGCGCGCGCCTTCGCCAAGGGCTTCGGCTTTCCCTGCGTCGTTCGCCCCAGTTTTACGCTCGGCGGCACCGGCGGCGGGGTCGCCTACAACGCCGAGGAATTCGAGCGCATTGCCAAGCTCGGACTCGAACTGTCGATGATCCACCAGATCTCGGTGGAGGAGTCCGTGCTCGGCTGGAAGGAGTTCGAGCTCGAGGTCATGCGGGACCGGGCGGACAACGTCGTCATCGTCTGCTCCATCGAGAACTTCGATCCGATGGGCGTGCACACCGGTGACTCCATCACGGTGGCCCCGGCGCAAACGCTGACCGACCGCGAGTACCAGGAGATGCGCGACGCCGCCATGAAGGTCATCCGGGCGATCGGTGTTGAGACCGGCGGCTCGAACATCCAGTTCGCGGTCCATCCGGACTCCGGTCGGCTGCTCGTCATCGAGATGAACCCCCGCGTCTCCCGGTCCTCAGCCCTCGCGTCCAAGGCGACCGGGTTTCCCATCGCGAAGATCGCGGCGAAGCTCGCCGTCGGCTACACGCTCGACGAATTGGCCAACGATATCACCAAGCAGACCCCCGCCTGCTTCGAGCCGACCATCGACTACGTCGTCGTGAAGGTTCCGCGATTCGCCTTCGAGAAGTTCCCGGCCGCCGACCCCACGCTGGGTATCCAGATGAAATCCGTCGGCGAGACGATGGCCATCGGCCGGACGTTCACCGAAGCGCTCCAGAAGGGCCTGCGCGGCCTCGAAATCCGCAAGGACGGATGGGAAAGCTCCGGCGCACTGCCAAAGGATGTGCTGCGGCAGAAACTGGCGGTGCCGACGGCGGAACGGATTTTCTATCTGAAGGAAGCGCTGACGACCGGGCTGTCCATCGACGACATCTTCCAGCTGACGAAGATCGACCGCTGGTTCCTGCGGCAGCTCTACACCTTGGTGCTCGAAGAGGAAGCGCTCAAGGGCGCGGCCGAGCAGATGCGGGCCGTCGGCGAAGCCCCCACCGGGACCGTCCGGGCGCACGCGGCCGACCGGCTGCGCCGTGCCAAGCAACTCGGCTTCAGCGATCGGCAGCTGGCGAAGCTGTGGGGGCTGGAGGAGGCGACGATCCGCCGCTGGCGGCAGGAGTGGCAAGTGCTGCCCGAGTACTATCTGGTCGATACGTGCGCGGCGGAGTTCGAAGCCAAGACGCCCTACTACTACTCGACCTACGAGCAGCTGCCGGTTCAACTGGCCGGGGCCACGACCCCACCCGCCGTCCAGCCGGCCGCGCGCAAGACGCGCAAAGTCATGGTGCTCGGCGGCGGGCCGAACCGCATCGGGCAGGGCATCGAGTTCGACTACTGCTGCGTCCACGCGGCGTTCGCCCTGCGCGAGCTCGATGTTGAAGTCATCATGGTCAACTCGAATCCGGAGACGGTGTCCACGGACTACGACACCTCCGACAAGCTCTATTTCGAGCCCGTGACCCTGGAGGACGTGCTGAACATCGTCCACCGCGAGCAGCCCGACGGCGTCATCGTCCAGTTCGGCGGCCAGACGCCGCTCAACCTGGCGGTGGGGCTCGAGAAAGCCGGAGTGCCGATTCTGGGGACGCCGCCGAAGACGATTGACGTGGCGGAGGACCGGGAGAAGTTCAAGCGGCTGCTCGATGAGCTCAGCCTGCGCCAGCCGCCCAGCGGGACCGCCCTCACGCTGGAAGAAGCGCGGCTGACCGCGCGCGCCATCGGCTACCCGTGCCTCGTGCGCCCCTCCTACGTGCTCGGCGGCCGGGCGATGGAGATCGTCTATGACGATGAGCAGCTCAACCGGTTCGCGCAGGTGGCCTTCGAGGCCTCGCCGGGGTTTCCGGTGCTCATCGACAAGTTCCTGGAAGACGCCATCGAAGTGGACCTGGACCTCGTCGGCGACGGCCACACCTATGTCGTCGGCGGCATCCTGGAGCATATCGAAGAAGCCGGCATCCACTCCGGCGATAGCGCGATGGTGCTGCCGCCCCACACCCTGACCGACGACACGCTCGGCGAGATCCGCGCGGCGGCGCTGACGCTGGCGGCGGCCTTGCAGGTGGTCGGCCTCATGAACGTCCAGTTCGCCATCAAGGACGACCTCGTCTACATCCTCGAGGTCAACCCCCGCGCCTCCCGCACGGTGCCCTTCGTGTCGAAGGCCATTGCCCGCCCGCTGGCGAAGATCGCCACCCGGGCGATGGTCGGTGTCAGCCTGAAGGAACAGGGGATCACCGAGGAAGTGATCCCGCCGTTTCTCGCGGTGAAGGAGTCGGTCTTTCCGTTCTCGCGTTTCGCCGGGGTCGACATCATCCTAGGTCCGGAGATGCGGTCCACCGGCGAAGTCATGGGCATCGACCAGGATTTCGGGCGGGCGTTCATCAAATCGCAGATCGCGGCCGGCCAGCTGCTGCCGAAGTCCGGCACGGTGTTCATCAGCGTCAAGAATCGAGACAAGCGCTCCGTCGTGCTCGTCGCGGAGCGGCTGGAGGAGCTCGGGTTCCAGCTCATCGCGACCCAGGGCACGGTGAAGGCGCTGCAGCGCTACGGCCTGCACGCGACCCCGGTCAAGAAAATCCACGAGGGTCGGCCGAACGTCCTCGATCTCATCAAGGGCGGCCAGATCCAGCTCATCATCAACACCCCCTCCGGCCGGCTGCCCCGCGCGGATGAAATCCAGATCCGCTCGGCGGCCACGGCCCTGGGCCTGCCGTGCATCACGACCATCGCCGGCGCGCAGGCCTCCGTCAACGGCATCGCGGCACTGCTCAAGCGCCAGCTCACGGTCACCCCGCTCCAGCGCTACCACGAGGCACTGAAGGCATGATCCCACGCCCTGCCGGGTTTCGCCCTCCCTTCATACAGATCGTGCCGCGGCGAAACGTCCCGCCGATGGCGGGACGGCCTGCGGCCAACCAGCAGGGCGTGGGATGAGCGCAGAAGAACATCGTCGGGCCGATCGGGTGGACCGGCGCGTTATCGCCCGCTTCCGAACCTCGACGGTGCCGGACGCGGCGTGGCTCATGTCGCCGCTGCTCGACTTAAGCAACGGGGGCGCTAAGTTCCTCTCCGAATACGCGTTTGAAATGGCGGAGCCGGTGGAGTTGCAGTTATTACTCCCCAGCTCCCCGCAGCCCATCGTCTTGACCGCGAGAGTGGCGTGGGTCAAACCCGGCCTGCGCCGGCTGACCGAAGTTGGGGTGACGTTCCGTCCGGCGGATCCGGCGGCCCAACAGGCGTTAAGCCAGGCCGTGGCGTATTTTCTGCAGCGGGGGCAGGCTGAGTCCTGATGAAACGCGAGCGGCGGCGGTTCATCCGGACGTCGCAGCCCGTCGACGTGCAGTATCGGCTGCGCGGCGAGTTCTCCGCGCCCTGGACCGCCACCAGGACGGTGAACCTGAGCGCAGGCGGCGTACGGTTCCGCTGCCAGGAGCCGCTGCGCCAGGACGACGAGCTGGAGCTGCGGCTGCAACTGGCCGGATCGCCCAAGCCGCTGGAGCTGCGCGCCCGCGTCGTGTGGAACCAAATGCAGGCCTCCGGCGTCAATGAGATCGGCGTGGAATTCAACGATGTCACGCAGGAGCAGCAAGTGCAGATTGATGCCCTGGTGCAGTTCTTAGGCCGGGAGTCGTTCCCGCCGGCGGAGTAAGCCGGGTCCCGCCGCAGTCCCTTCCGGAGCGGTCATGCCTGATCTGCGCGTACAACTGGGGTCCTTGACCCTGCCGAATCCGGTGCTGGTCGCGGCCGGCACCTTCGGCTACGGCGTCGAATTCGCCAAGGCCGTCCCGCTGGATCGCCTCGGTGCTGTCATCACGAAAACGCTCACGCGCCGGCCCCGCGAAGGCAACCCGCCGCCTCGGCTCGTCGAAACCCCGTCCGGCATGCTCAACGCCGTCGGCCTGCAGAACATGGGGATCGACGCGTTCCTTCAGGACACGTTGCCACAGCTGCGCGGAGCCCGCGTCATCGTCAGCGTCCTCGGCGAGGCCGAGGATGAGCTGGCGGCGATGGTGCAGCAGCTGGACCGCGCGGACGGGGTGGCGGCCCTTGAGATCAACCTATCCTGCCCCAATATCCGGCATCAGGGCGGCAACGGACGGCGCATGGTCGCCCAGGACGCCGAGGCGACCTTCGCGATGGTGCAGGCCGCCCGCCGCAGCACGGCCAAGCCGATCATCGCCAAGCTCAGCCCCGAAGTGACCGATCTTGCCCCCATCGCCCAGGCGGCCGAGCGCGCCGGAGCCGCCGCGTTGTCGCTCGTGAACACGTTCATCGGCATGAGCATCGACCCGGCCACCCGCCGGTCCCGGCTGGGGGTCATGACCGGGGGGCTCAGCGGCCCGGCAATTCGCCCGCTCGCCCTCTACCGAGTGTGGTATACTGCCCAGGCTGTTCAGGTTCCGATCATCGGACTGGGCGGCATCGTACGCACCGAAGACGCCTTGGAGTTCTTCCTCGCCGGGGCCAGCGCGGTAGCGGTGGGCACGGCGAACTTCGCCGACCCGCGCGCGGCCCTGCGCATCCTGCAGGGGCTGCAGCGACACCTGGAGCGGGCGAAGCTCGCCTCGCTCTCCGAGCTTCGGGGCACCGTGCAGGCCCCCTGACGTCGACCGACATGCGAAACGGTTCAGGAAGCGACCGGCTCATCGTCGCCTTGGATTTCACCGAGCTGCGGCCGGCTGTGGCGATGGCCCGGCGGCTGCGCGGGATGGCGCGCACCGTCAAGGTCGGCAGCGTGCTCTTTACCGCGTATGGCCCGGAGGCCATCCGGCGCATGCGGGCGCTGGGGTTTCAGGTGATGCTCGACCTGAAGTTCCTCGATATCCCCTCCACGGTTGAGCTCAGTTGCCGCGCGGCCGTCCGGCACGGCGTGTCGCTGCTCACGGTGCACGCCTGCGGCGAGCCCGCCATGCTGAAGGCGGCGGTGGCCGCGGTGCGGACGGAAGCCCGCCGCTTGCGTCGACACCCGCCCCGCGTGCTCGCGGTGACCGTGTTGACCAGCCTGCAGGGCGGGACAGCCTCGGCGGTGCGGCAGCGCGTCCTCGCATTGGCGAAGACCGCCGCTCGGGCCGGCTGCGACGGAGTCGTCGCCTCGGCGCAAGAAGCGGGAGCCCTGCGCCGGCGGTTCGGCCGTCGGCTCGCCATTGTCTGTCCCGGCATCCGCCCGGCCCGAACCGGCCGCGGCGACCAGCATCGAGTATGCACACCGGCCGACGCCCTGCGCAGCGGCGCTGACGCCTTGGTCATCGGCCGGCCGATTACGGCGGCACGTCAGCCGCGTGCGGCCGCCCAAGCGATTCTGACGGAGATGGAGGGAGCCTCGCGATGTTGAACCGGGATCAACTGCTGGCGATTTTCCGCAAGAGCAACGCGCTGCAACGCGGCCACTTCGTGCTGTCCTCGGGGCTGCACAGCGGCCACTACTTCCAGTGCGCGCTGGTGTTGCAGCATGTCACGCAGGCGTCGGCGGTCTGCCGGGAGTTGGCCAGACGCTTCAAGGCCTCCAAACCCACCATCGTCATCGGGCCGGCCACCGGCGGCATCATCGTCGCCTACGAAACCGCCCGTTCGCTGGGGGCAAAGGCGGTCTACGCCGAGCGGGTCGACGCTGAAATGCAGCTGCGCCGCGGCTTCTCGGTGACGAAGAAGGACCGTGTCCTCATCGTCGAGGACGCCATCACTACTGGCGAGTCGGCGCGCAAGGTCGCCGAGCTGATCGACGGCCTCGGGGCGAAAGTGCTGGGGATCGGCACCATCGTCGACCGCTCCGGCGGGAAGGTGAAGTTTCCGCGGCGGCGCTTCGTGCGGCTGTTGTCGCTGGCGTTTGAGACGTTCCGCCCCCATGAGTGTCCGCTCTGCAGCGAGCAGGTCCCCTTGAGCCGGCCTGGGCGCGCCATGGGGGGCGTGGTATAATGCCCGCTCGTACGACGCACGCACGCGCCACACGTCCGATCAGACATCCCTGACCCCATGCACATCGCGTTTTGGCTTCTGGCCGCCCTCATCGTGGCCGGCGCGGTTTGGGTCGTCACCCTGCGCAACCTCTTCCGGGCGGCGCTGAGCCTCGGCGTGGTGCTCCTCGGCGTCGCCGGGCTGTTCCTGCTGCTGGAGGCGGAGTTCCTCGCCTTCGTCCAAATCCTCGTCTACGTTGGCGCCATCCTGACCCTCATCGTCTTCGCGGTCATGCTGACTGCGAAGCTGCAGGGCAGCACGGAGGAGCCGGCTGGCCGGCAGCCGCTGCCCGCCGCCGCGGTCTGCCTCAGCCTGTTCCTCCTCCTCGTGCGCACGACCGACGCGTTCGTCCGTCCGGCCGCCCCCCCTGCGGCGGCCGTGTCCCTCGGTTCGCTGGGCCAGCAGCTCGTCACGACCCTGGTGCTGCCGTTTGAAGTCATCTCGCTCATCTTCGTCGCCGTCCTCGTCGGCGCGGTCGCCTTGGCGACCGCGAAAGGCCCCAACGCCTCCAAGTCATGAGCCTGTTCCGGGAGCTGCTGTGGCTGTCTGAAGCGCTCTTCTGCCTGGGCCTCTACGGCATGCTGACGCGCCGCAACGCCATCGGCCTGCTCTTGTCGGTCGAGCTCATCCTCAACGCGGCGGCCCTCAACTTCGTGCTCTTCAGCCGCGTCTTCGGCCACGTGCAGGCCCAAGCCTTCGCGCTCTTCATCATCGCCCTGGCCGCTTGCGAGGCGGTCGCCGGGCTGGCCATCATCCTGACCGTGGTCCAGCGCACGAAGACCGTCTTCGCGGACCGCGCGACCCTCCTGAAAGGCTGATGGAACCCTCCTCCGCGCTGCCGCCGATCATCGTCCTCCAGACCATCACCGTGCCGGAGCTGGCCCTCATCGTCCTCTGGCCGCTGGCAGCATTCCTCGTCCTCATCCTGGTGGGCCGTCGGCTCAACGGGTTAGCCCCGTGGGTCGCCATCGGGGCGCTGGCCAGCTCCTGGACGCTGACGCTCGGCATCGCCCGGGGCATCTTCCGCGGTTTCCGCATGGCGGTGACGTGGGTGTGGCTGCCGCTGCCGACTGTGCAGGGCACGTTCGGGTTCGCGGTGGATGGGCTGAGCTGGATGATGCTCTTCGTCGTCACGACGATCGGCATGCTCATCGCGATCTACTCCACCGGCTACATGGCCGAGGACCCGCGCCGCTCCCGGTTCTTCTCGTATTTCTCCCTGTTCTGCGCGTCGATGCTGACACTGGTGATGGCCGACCACTTCCTGCTGCTGTTCGCCGGATGGGAGCTGGTCGGGCTCTGCTCCTACCTGCTCATCAGTTTCTGGTTCGAGAAGCCGGCCGCCGCGGCCGCAGGGCGCAAGGCGTTCCTGACGACCCGCGTCGGCGACACCGGGCTGCTGCTCGGCATTTTCCTGCTGGCGGCGACGACCGGCGGGCTGCTGCACTTCCACAGCCTCGGCCAGGTCCGCGGCATGCTCCCAACCCCGCTGCTGACGGTCATCTCGGTGCTGATCTTCCTCGGCGCGGTGGGGAAGTCGGCCCAGTTTCCGCTCCATGTGTGGCTGCCGGACGCGATGGAAGGCCCCACCCCGGTCTCCGCCCTCATCCACGCGGCGACGATGGTGGCAGCCGGCGTCTACCTCATTGCCAGGACCATGCCGCTCTTTACGCCGCAGAGCCTGAACGTCGTGCTGACCGTCGGCCTGGTCACCCACCTGTTCGCGGGCACCGTCGCCCTGACGCAGACGGACATCAAGCGCATCCTCGCCTACTCGACCATCAGCCAGCTGGGGCTGATGATGACCGCTCTGGGCCTCGGGGCCGTGTCCGCGGCGATGTTCCACCTCTTCACCCACGCCATTTTCAAAGCGCTGCTGTTCCTGGGCGCGGGCAGCATCATCCACGCGACGCAGCAGCAGGAGCTGGCCCATCTCGGCGGGCTCTGGAAGCGGATGCCCTGGACCGGGACGGTCATCCTGCTGGCGACGCTGTCCATGAGCGGGGCGGTGTTCTTCAGCGGGTTCTGGAGCAAGGACGCGATTCTGCTCGCGGCCGCGGAGCAGCGTCCGTGGCTGATGTGGGTGCTGTTAGGTGGGGCGGCGATGACCGCCGGCTACGTCTTCCGGCTCTACTTCCGCTGCTTCCACGGTCCGGAGCCGCATGGCGAGCACCATGCGCATGAATCCCCGGCCGTGATGGTGGCACCCATGGCGGTCCTGGCCGTCGGGTCGGTGCTCGGCGGCTTGGCCGGCTCGCCGTGGACCGGGGCCCCGCTGCTGCACCTGCTGAATGCCCCCGAGATCCATACGGGCATCGACGTCCCGGTGCTAGTCTGGTCCACCGCCGCCGTGCTCCTCGGGGCAGGGCTGGCCTGGGTAGTCGGGTTCAAGCGATACCATCTCTTGCCTGCCGGCCTTCGGTCGTTGGGCCGGGCGTTCTACGAGATGGCCGCGCACAAATACTATGTTGATGAATGCTATCAGCGGTGGATCATTACGCCGCTCCTCGCCCTGACCACGCTGTTGTCGCGCTTCGACCAGCGGGTCATCGACGGGGCCGTCAACGGCGCCGGGGCTCTGGGCTGGTGGGCCGCGCAGTGCAAGGAGCGCTTCGACCGGCTGGTCGTCGACCGCCTCGTGAACGACATCGCCCAAGCCGCCCGCGCCGCCGGGGCGGGGCTGCGGCGGGTGCAGACGGGTATTGTCCAGCAGTACCTGCTGCTCGTGGCGGCCGCCGTCATGGTGATCGGGTTCGCGCTCTATCGGTAAGCATTATTTCGTCGCGCATTCCGAGCCGCCGTGCGCGGCTTCGGCGAACAGGTCAGGCACGAGCTGATGGTATTGACGTTCCTGCTGGCGTGTCCGCTCGTGGGGATGCTGGCCGTGCTGGCGTTGCCGCGGAAGGCGGCCGGCGCCATCCGGGCCGCCGCGCTCTTGGCGACCGGTGCTGCACTGCTCGTCTCGCTCGAGCTGCTGACGGCCTTCGAGCCGAGCACCGGGGCGATGCAATTCATCGAGCGGCACGCCTGGATCCCGTCGTTGCACGTCTTCTACTACGTCGGCATCGACGGCATCAGCCTGCCGATGGTGCTGCTGACCTCCCTGCTCGGGTTCCTCGCCTGCGTCGCGTCCGCCTCCATCACCGAGCGCCAGAAAGAGTACTACCTGCTCTACCTCCTGCTCGAAGTCGGCATGTTCGGGACGTTCCTGGCGCTCGACCTGTTCCTGTTCTACGTCTTCTGGGAGGTCGTGCTGGTGCCGATGTATTTCCTCATCGGCATCTGGGGCGGCGGCCGGCGGGAGTACTCGGCGTTCAAGTTCTTCATCTACACGCTCGCGGGCAGCCTTGTCATGCTGCTGGGGATCTTAGCGCTCTACTTCCGCACGCACAGCTTCGACTTGCTGGAGCTGGCCCAGATGGGCCACGTCTTCGATCTGCGGTTCCAGCAGGTCCTGTTCGTCGCGTTCTTCCTCGGCTTCGCCATCAAAGTGCCGATCTTCCCGTTCCACACGTGGCTGCCGGACGCCCATGTGGACGCGCCAACACCAATCAGCGTACTGCTGGCCGGCGTCCTGCTGAAGATGGGCGGCTACGGGTTCTTCCGGATCGCCTACCCGCTGTTTCCCGCCGGGGCGCAATGGTTCGCCTGGACGATGGCGCTGCTGGGTACGATCAACATCGTCTATGGCGCCCTCGTCGCCTTGGCACAGACCGACTTCAAGCGGCTGGTGGCGTACTCGTCGGTGTCGCACATGGGCTTCGTCCTGCTGGGGTTGGCCAGCTTCAGCTCGGAAGGGATGAACGGGGCGCTCCTGCAGATGTTCAATCACGGCATCATCACGGGCGGCATGTTCTTGCTCGTCGGGGTGCTCTATGACCGGGCGCATACGCGCGACCTCCAGGCCTTCGGCGGACTGGGCGCCCGGCTGCCGGTCTACACGTTCCTGCTGACCTTCTTCAGCCTCGCGTCGCTGGGCCTGCCGGGCCTGAGCGGGTTCGTGAGCGAGTTCCTGTCGCTCATCGGGGCCTTCGGCGTGTGGCCCTGGCAGACGATGGTCTCGGTGCTGGGGGTGGTGCTCGCGGCCGCGTATATGCTGACGGTCATTCAGCGCGTCCTGCTGGGCCCGCTCAATGAGAAGTGGCGCGCCCTCACCGACGTCAATCCGCGCGAGCTCATCAGCCTGATCCCGCTGCTGCTCCTCGTCCTGGCCCTCGGGATCTATCCGCTGGCCCTGCTCAAGGTGCAGCACGCCACCCTGCAGCAGCTCCTCAGCCACGTGCTGATGCGCCCGTAACCCTCCTCATGAGCATCGTGTTGGCGGACAGTCTGCGGGCCTGGTGGCCGGAGCTCTGCCTGGGGCTCGGCGCCCTCGCGGTATTCCTCTTGGGGACGGCCAAAAGCCCGCGTCCCGCCATGACCGCGGCCTGGCTGGCGCTGTTGGCCAGCGCCGCCGCGCTGACCCGCGTGCCGGTGCCGCCGCCGACCGACCTGTTCTTCGGCCTCATCCTGTGCGATCCCTTCAGCCTGGCCTTCCGGTGGATTGCGCTGGGGGCGGTGGCCATCACGCTGCTGCTCCTCATGGAGTCGCCGGAGATCCTGCCGTCGCTGCGCGGGGAAAGCCTCGGCCTGCTGCTGTCGCTCGGCGTGGGCCTCATGCTCATGGCCGAGGCGAACCACCTGCTGATGGCCTACGTGGCGATGGAGCTCGTCAGCCTCAGCTCCTATCTACTCGTGGGGTTCCTGAGCGACGCGCGCTCCTCCGAGGCGGCGATGAAGTACCTGCTCATCGGAGCGCTGTCCTCCGGCCTCATGCTCTTCGGCATGTCGCTGCTCTTCGGCTTGACCGGCCAGCTGGCGTTTCCGGAGTTGGCCCGCGCGGCCGCCGACCTCCAGGGGCCGATGCAGTCAGCACTGCTCGTGGCCGTCACCTTCATGCTGGCCGGGCTCGCCTACAAGATCTCCATGGTGCCGTTCCACCTGTGGACGCCGGATGCGTATGAGGGAGCTCCGGTCGCGGTAACCGCGCTGTTGTCCGTCGGGCCCAAGGCGGCCGGGCTCGCCCTGCTGCTGCGCGTGATGACCGTTCTCCAGACGGCGTGGCCATCGCTGCTACCGCTCATGATCGGGTTGACCATCGCGACGATGACCCTGGGCAATTTGGTGGCGTTGCTGCAGACGAACGTGAAGCGCCTGCTCGCCTACTCGACCATCGGGCAGGTCGGCTACCTCCTCATCGGCTTCTGCGTCAACACCCGGCTGGGCCTCGAAGCGATGCTCGTCTACCTCGTCGCCTACCTGTTCATGAACCTGGGCGCGTTCGCCTGCGTCCTGGCCGTCGTCAACAACACCGGCAGCGAGTCGGTGGAGGCGTTCCGGGGCCTCTCGCGCCGCGCGCCGGGCTTGGCCCTGCTGTGCGCGCTGTTTCTGCTGTCGCTGGCCGGGTTGCCGCCCCTCTTGGGTTTCTTCGGCAAGTTCCTGCTCTTCGGCTCCGCGATCGAAGCCGGGCACATCGGCTTGGCCCTGGCGGCGATTGTGAACAGCGCCATCGCGCTGTACTACTACGTCAACATCATCCGGCAGATGTATCTGCTGGCTCCCCAGCGCACCGAGGCGTTCACGACGGCTCCGGCGCTGCGCCTAGCCCTGGCCGTGTGCGCGGTCGTCATTGTGCTGGTCGGGTTGTTCCCAGGTCCCCTGCTGCGGCTGGTCGGCGGCAGTGCGGTCGTGAATCTGCTGTAGCCGCCGTGTAGGGTTGTGTTATAATTGCCGCGCTTTTCCCCGTCGCTCAGCAGGCTGAGCCGGCGGGGCGGAAGGGTGGCCACCGCGGGGTTTCGCTGTGGCGCGACGTGCTCAACCATCCGTGGGACTTCAGCAAGCCGGACTCTTAACCGCGATTCCCTTCGTGTTGTTGCTGGGCCCAGCCATCGGTTACTATCTGGGCGCGGCGGCGGATCGTCGGTGGTCGCTGGCCCCCTGGGGCATGGCCGCCGGCATTATCCTGGGACTGCTGGCCAGCGCGAACGCCACCATCCAGCTCATCCGTCAGGCGCGGGATTTGAACCGAGATGATTGACCAGCTGACCAAACCGCTCTGGGTCGTCGCGGCCGGGTTCCTGGCCGCTGCGGCATTGTTCGCCGGCCTATGGGGGCCGCGCGCAGTCCTGGGTGTTGCGGCCGGCGGCGCCTGGAACCTCACCAGCCTCTGGTGCCTGATGCGCCTGATGCAGGCCTGGTTGGGGCCGCACCCCTCGCGCACTCGCGCCATCGTCTGGCTGCTGGTGAAGTTTCCGCTGCTCTACCTCCTCGCCGTCGTTTGCTTGTCCCGCGCGTCGATCTCGCTGGTGGGTTTCGGCATCGGCTTCAGCGTCGTGCTGATGATCGTCCTCGGCTGGTTCGCCAGCCCCTTCAGCCGCGTCGGAGCCAGATCGTGATGGCGGCGCACGCCGAAGTGCTGCACCAGGCTGCCGGGGCGGCTGAGCACGCCGCCCACGAGAGCGGCATCCCCGAGCTGCCCAACCTCGTCACCATCCTCAGCGAGCGGTTCCACGGCTCGCCGCTAGTCGCCTGGCTCCACCACTGGGAAAACCTCTGCTTTTCGCTCGTGGCCGCCGTCCTGCTGTGCGCCGTCGCCTGGCGCTACGGCCGCAAGCCGTCGCTGCTGCCGCGGGGCGGGCAGAACCTCCTGGAGCTGTTCGTCGAGGGCATCGACGGCTTCGTCCAGAGCATCATCGGCAAGGCCGGCCGCGCGCACACGCCGTTCGTCGGCACCTTATTCCTCTACATCTGGCTCATGAACCTCTCCGTCCTCGTCCCCGGCATGAAGTCCGCCACCTCCAGCCTTAACACCACCGTCGGACTCGCCGTCGTCGTCTTTGGCTACGTGCAGTGGTACGGCATCCGCGCTAACGGCCTGCTCAAGTACGTCGACCACCTCGCCGGCTCGCCGCGCGACGTCGTCGGCTGGCTGCTCGTGCCGCTCATGCTGCCCATCCACGTCCTGGGGGAGTTCATCAAGCCGGTGAGCTTGAGCTTGCGTCTCGGCTTCAACGTCTTCGCCGAGGATGTGCTGCTGGCCGTGCTCGTCGGGCTCGGGCTCTCGGCCGGGCTGGCCCTGCATCTGCCCGTTGGGATCCCATTGCAGGCGTTCGTCGTGCCGCTTGTGTTGATTTTCAGTACGGTGCAGGCGTTGGTGTTCAGCCTGCTGACCAGCGTGTATATCGCGTTGATGGTCCCGCACCACGGAGCACACCACGGGGAAGCAGGGAGCGGGCACGCCGCCCATCCCGCGTAGCACAAGGAGGAGCAATGCCGCAGAGTTCTCAAGCGATGTTGGCGCTGACCGTTCCGTTGGCGCTGGGGATGGCTGCACTCGCCTCGGCGTTCGGGTTGGGACGCGCGGTGAGTGCCGCGATGGACGCGATCGCCCGGCAGCCGGAAGCCGGCGGGCAGATCCAGACGGCCATGATCATCGGCTGTGCCTTGATCGAAGCGCTGACGATCTACGTGCTCGTCATCGCCTTCGTCCTGCAGGGGAAGATCTCCGGCTAAGCGATGCCGCCGATTCTGCAGCTGGACCTGCAGCAGATCGTCTCGCAGGCCCTCAGCTTCCTGCTGCTGCTGTTCATCCTGCGCCGCTTCGCCTGGCGGCCGCTGCTGACCCTGTTGGATCAGCGGCGCGCCCGCATCGAGGAGGAGCTGGGGCGGATCGCCCAGCAGAAAGAGGAGCTGGCCCGGCTGCAGGCGGACTACGGCAAGCGCCTGGCCGCGATCGAGGAGGAGGCGCGCACCAAGCTCCAGCAGGCCATCCTGGACGGCAAGAAGATCTCCGTCGAGATCCAGGAGCAGGCCCGCCAGCACGGCTACGCGCTCATCAACAAGTCCAAAGAGACGATCGAGCAGGAGCTGGCGAAAGCCAAGGTGACCCTGCGCGACGAGATGGCGGAGCTGACCATGGCCGCCGTCGAGCGGGTTCTGCGCCGCAAGCTGGACCCGGCGGAGGATCGCCGCCTCGTCGACTCGGTGCTGGATGAACTGGAGCCGTCCTCAGGCAAGCGGTGACGGGACGTTTTTTGACGCGCACACGTGTGAAATCTTTCACAGATGGCTGATGAATTAATCGCAAGCCGCTACGCCCAGGCCGCCTTCGAGGCGGCCAAAGAAGGGCAGGCGCTTGAGCTAACGCTGCAGCAGTTAGGCCGGCTCGAGGCGCTCCTGCGCGACCACGCCGAGCTGCGCGAGCTGTTCTTCAACCCCGACGTGGACCCGGAGGACAAGCTCGGCATCCTGGACCGGCTGCTCAAGGGCGACCTCTCCGAGGCGGTGCGGGCGTTCCTGCAGGTCGTGGTGACACGGGGCCGCGCCGACGTGCTGCCGGCGATCATCGAGGCGTTCCGGCGGAAAGTGGACGAGGATGCGGGCCGGCTGGCCGTGACCGTCCGGTCCGCCCACCCGCTGCCGCCGGCGGTCCTGACTCGCCTGAAGAAGCTCCTGGAGCAGCGCGAGAGTAAAGAAGTGCTCCTGACCGCCGCCGTCGAGCCGAAGCTCCTCGGGGGCGTGCAGATTTTGTTGGATCACCGCATCGCGGACAGCTCGGTCCGCCGGCAGCTCGATGACCTGAAGGCCCAGCTGCACGCGGTGAAGGTCGCATGAATCGTGGCACGCACGCCAGCATGAGGATTCCGTTCGTCTGATGGCCCACCTTCGTCCCGAAGAAGTCTCGCTGGCGCTGAAGCAGGAAATCGCGCGCTTCCGCTCGCAGGTGCAGCTGGAGTCCGTCGGCCGCGTCATCCAGGTCGGCGACGGCATCGCGCGCCTCTACGGGCTGGACGACGCGATGGCCGGGGAGTTGCTCGAGTTCCCGGGCCAGACCATGGGCATGGCCTTCAACCTGGAAGAGCACCAGGTGGGGGCCGTCATCCTCGGCCCCAGCGAGCACATCAAGGACGGCGACCTCGTCAAGCGCACGAACCGCATCATCTCGGTCCCGGTCGGCCCGGCGCTGCTCGGCCGTGTGGTGGACGCGCTCGGCCGGCCCATCGACGGCAAAGGCCCCATCGTCACGGACAAGACCCGCCCGATTGAGGCCAAGGCGCCCAACGTCATCCAGCGCCAGCCGGTGAAGGAGCCGGTGCAGACCGGTCTCAAGGCTATCGACGCCATGATCCCCATCGGCCGCGGCCAGCGCGAGCTCATCCTCGGCGACCGGCAGATCGGCAAGACCGCCATCCTCGTCGACACCATCCTCAACCAGAAGGGCAAGAACCTCTTCTGTATCTACGTCGCCATCGGCCAGAAGCTCTCCAGCGTCGTCGCCGTCGTCGAGACATTGCAGAAGCAGGGCGCCATGGACTACACGACCGTCGTGGTCGCCTCGGCCGAGGACCCGGCCCCGTTGCAGTACATCGCCCCCTATGCCGGCTGCGCCATCGGCGAAGAGCTCATGCACAGCGGCAAGCACGCGCTGTGCCTCTACGACGACCTCTCGAAGCATGCGCAGGCCTACCGCCAGCTCTCCTTGCTGTTGCGCCGTCCGCCCGGGCGCGAGGCGTATCCAGGGGATGTGTTCTACCTGCACTCGCGCCTCTTGGAGCGCGCGGCGAAGATGCGCGAGGACTTGGGCGGCGGCAGCCTCACGGCCCTGCCGGTCATCGAGACCCAGGCGGGCGATGTCTCCGCCTACATCCCGACCAACGTCATCTCCATTACCGACGGACAGATCTACCTTGAGGCCGACCTGTTCAACGCCGGGGTGCGGCCCGCCATCAACGTCGGTCTCTCGGTCTCCCGCGTGGGCGGCAACGCCCAGACCAAGGCCATGAAGAAGGTGGCCGGCCGCCTGCGCCTCGATCTGGCCCAGTACCGAGAGCTTGTGGCGTTCACCCAGTTCGGCTCCGAGCTCGACAAGGCGACCCAGACCCAGCTCACGCGCGGCGAGCGCATGGTTGAGGTGCTCAAGCAGGGCCAGTACCAGCCGATGAATCTCGCGCACCAGGTGGCTATCATCTACGTCGGCGGCCAGGGCCATCTCGACGAGCTGCCGCTGGCCCAGGTCAAGCCGTTCGAGGAGCGCTTCCATCAGTTCCTCGAGGAGCGCTACCAGGACGCCTTGCACGAGATCGAAAAGGCCAAAGATTTGCCCGAAGCGGTGGCCAAGCGGCTCGATGAGGCCGTCGTCCAGTGCAAGCAGCAGTTTTTGGGAGCCGTGAAGGCGTAACGCATGCCCTCGCTTCGCCAGCTCCGGGGGCGCATCCGGAGCATCCAGAGCAGCAAGCAGCTTATGCGGGCGATGCAGCTGGTCTCCGCGTCGAAGCTGAAGCGCTCGCAGACGAAACTGCAGCAGGCCCGCGCGGTGCTGGCGTTTCTCGACGGAATGCTGCAACGCGTCCTTGCGGCGGCACCCAAGCAGCCCGACCATCCGCTCTGTGCCAAGCGCGAGGGGCCGTCGGTCCTGGTGCTGTTCACCTCGGACACCGGCCTGTGCGGCTCCTACAACACGAACCTGATCCAGCTCGCCGAAGCGCACCTGCGGCGGGATAGTGCCGCCGGGACCCAGGTGGTCTACATCGGCAAGAAAGGCTACCGCTACTTCACGAAGCGCGGCTTCCCGGCGCTGGAGGCCCACATCGACCTGGCCGGCCGGCCCAACGCGGCCAAGACCGAGGCGATCGGCAAGGCACTGATGCAGCGGTTTCTGTCCGGGCAGGCGAGCTCGGTCAAGCTGCTCTACTCGCAGTTCAAATCCTCGACGGTCTACCGGCCGGCCCTGGTGCAGTGGCTGCCCATCGAGCTCGAGGCGGCGGGCCAAGCGGCCAAGCCAGCCCCGACAGTGGAGTACATCTTTGAGCCGTCGCCGGAAGGGGTGTTCGCCGACTTGCTGCCGCGCTGGGCGATGGCGACGTTTCAGCGGGTCCTGGTGGAGTCGTTCACCTCGGAGCACAGTGCTCGCATGATCGCAATGAAGAACGCCACCGACAACGCCGGCGAGCTGCTGACCGAGTTGACCCTGCAGCGCAACAAGATCCGCCAGGCGGCCATCACCAAAGAGCTGAGCGAAATCGTCGGAACGGCCGAAGCCTTGCAGTGACCCACAGGAGCGTCTATGGCTGACAACTACGGCGACATCATCCAGATCATCGGACCCAGCGTCGACATCCGCTTCCCGGCGGACCGCCTGCCGGAGATCCTCACCGCCATCCGCATTGACGAGGAGTCGCGCGACATCCACCTGACGCTGGAGGTCGCCCAGCACGTCGGCAACAACACCGTCCGCTGCATCGCCCTCGATGCCACCGACGGCCTCGTGCGCGGCATGAAAGCACTCGACACCGGGGCGCCCATCACCGTCCCCGTCGGCAAGCAGACGCTCGGCCGCATCTTCAACCTGCTCGGCGTCCCGCTCGATGAGAAGGGCGACGTGGCTCAGCCCAAGCAGCGCGCTCCCATTCACCGCGCCCCGCCCTCGTTCCAGGAGCAGCTGCCGGTGCGGGAGATCTTTGAGACCGGCATCAAAGTCATCGACCTGCTCGCCCCGTACCCCAAGGGCGGCAAGGTGGGGCTCTTCGGGGGTGCTGGGGTGGGGAAGACGGTCATTCTCCAGGAGCTCATCCGCAACATCGCCCAGGAGCACGGCGGCGTGTCGGTCTTTGCCGGGGTGGGCGAGCGCACCCGCGAAGGCAACGACCTGTGGCTTGAGCTCAACGAATCCGGCGTCATCAGCAAGACGGCGCTGGTCTTCGGGCAGATGAATGAGCCGCCCGGTGCTCGTCTGCGGGTGGCGCTGACCGCCCTCACCATGGCCGAGCACTTCCGCGACCAGGAAGGCCAGGACGTCCTGTTGTTCATCGACAACATCTTCCGTTACATCCAGGCCGGCTCTGAGGTCTCCACGTTGCTCGGGCGCATGCCCTCGGCCGTGGGCTACCAGCCCAATCTCGGCACCGAGCTCGCCCAACTGCAGGAGCGGATCGCCTCGACGAAGCGCGGCTCCATCACGTCGGTGCAGGCCATCTATGTGCCGGCCGACGACCTCACCGACCCGGCCCCGGCGACGACCTTCTCCCACCTCGATGCGACCACCGTGCTCTCGCGGCAGATCGCGGAGCTGGGCATCTACCCGGCCGTGGATCCGCTCGACTCGACCTCGCGCATCCTCGATGCGCGCATCGTCGGGCAGGAGCACTACGACACCGCCCGGGCGGTCCAGCGCACACTGCAGCGCTATAAGGACCTGCGTGACATCATCGCCATCCTGGGGATGGATGAGCTGAACGACGAGGACAAGACCATCGTCTATCGCGCGCGCAAGATCCAGCGCTTCCTGTCCCAGCCCTTCTTCGTGGCCGAGACCTTCACCGGCCGGCCGGGCAAGTACGTCAAGCGGCAGGACACGGTGCGGGGCTTCAAGCAGATCATCGACGGCCAGCTCGACGACATTCCCGAGCAGGCGTTCTACATGCGCGGCTCAATAGAAGAAGTCGTGGAGGAAGCCAAGCGGCTGAAAGCGGCGGGATGAGCGACGGGGCGATCGCGCTGCGCGTGCTGACCCAGGAAGGCCTGGCCCTCTCCGATGAGGCGGTGTCCATCATCGCCCCGGGGAGTGTGGGCTACGTCGGGTTCCTGCGCAACCACGCCCCGCTCGTGAGCACCGTCCATCCGGGCAAGCTGCGCTGGAAGCAGCCCGGCGGCCAGTGGCAGACCCGCTACATCGGCGACGGCCTGCTCGAAATCGCCAAGAACCAGCTCGTCATCCTGACGACGACGGTGTCTGAGACCCCACCCCTCCCGGTCCGCCGCGCGGAGGCCGTCGCATGACCGAGCATGTCGTGACGTTCCCCTGGTGGAGCGTCGTCCCGTTCATCGGCCTGCTGCTGTCCATCGCCATCCTCCCGCTGGCCGCCCCCCACTGGTGGGAGTCCCACCAGCACAAAGCCTGGCTGGGGCTGGCCTTCTCCATCCCCATCGTGCTCGTCATCCTGCAGAACGAGCCGGCGGAGCTGACCGCGACCCTCCACGAGTACGTCGCCTTTATCGCCCTGCTGGGCTCGCTCTTTGTCGTCTCCGGCGGCATCGTCCTGGACGGCGACCTGCGCGGCACTCCGCTGATCAACACGGCGTTCCTGGCCATCGGGGCCGTGCTGGCGAACCTCATCGGCACGACCGGAGCGAGCATGGTGCTCATCCGGCCGTTTCTGCGCACCAACAGCGAACGCCGCAAGACCGCCCATCTGCCCATCTTCTTCATCTTCCTGGTCTCGAACATCGGCGGCTGCCTCACCCCGCTCGGCGACCCGCCGCTCTTCCTTGGCTTCCTCAACGGGGTGCCGTTTACCTGGACGCTCTCGCTCTGGCCGGAATGGCTGCTGACCGTCGGCCTGCTCTTGCTCGTGTTTCACTCCTTCGACAACTACTGGTACCAGCAGGAGACGCCGAAGACCATCCGGCGAGACGCCACACACGTCCAGCCGCTGCGCCTGCGCGGCCGCCGCAACCTCCTCTGTCTGGGCGGCATCGTGTGGGCGGTGTTCCTGCCGGAGCCGTTCCGGGAGCTGGTGATGATCGGTATGGGAGCGCTGGGCTATGCCTGGACGCCGAAGGACTACCGCAAGAAGAACGCCTTCACGTTCCTGCCCATCGCCGAGGTGGCCATCCTGTTTGCCGGCATCTTCATCACCATGGTGCCGGCTCTGGTCCTGCTGCGCACCCACGGCCAGAGCTTCGGCATCACCCAACCGTGGCAGTTCTTCTGGCTGACCGGTGCCCTCTCCTCCTTCCTCGACAACGCCCCAACCTACCTGACCTTCGTGTCGCTCGCCCAGGGCTTGGGAATCCCCGGCCCGGTCTTCGGCATCTCGGAGCAGCTGCTGCGGGCCATCAGTCTCGGGGCGGTCTTCATGGGGGCCAACACCTACATCGGCAACGGCCCCAACTTCATGGTCAAGGCCATCGCCGAGGAGCAGAAGGTCAAGATGCCCAGCTTCTTCGGCTACATGGCCTACTCCGGGGCCATCCTGATTCCCCTGTTCCTCGTCGTGACCTTCATCTTCTTCCGGTAAACACAAAACGCCCTGCCGAGTCTTCGGCAGGGCGTGAGTGTCTCTCCTTACCAGGGGCGGGAGAGTGGTGGAAGGCGCTCCGCAGCGGGAGGACGGATAGCCTGCTGCAGGTTCTCCAGGAGCTCCTCCACGCTCAGCCCGCGGCGCCAGGCCACCTCGTCCAGGCAATCGTAGGCCTCAAACGCTTCGCTGACGAACAGCCGGTCAAACACCGGCCGTGCCTGCGGATAGTCCAACAAGACGCGCTCCACGGTCATTTCAGGATGCAGCAGGGTGCCGCGGGTCGGCGCAGGGGCGGGGGAGTCCAGGACGCGCTCCAGCTTCGGCAACACCTCGGCATTCTGCAGACGGATCTCTTCCCGCAGCCCCTCCGCCACGGACAGCAGGGCGTCCCAAATCCCCTTGAGCGGCCCCAGCGGGTAGCCCTCCACGAAGAACCGTCCCAGCAGCTTCAGCGATCGGAGCCGGTCATCATGGCGGGCCATCCGGTCGCCCGGGACATCCCCCAGCAGGGCCAGCACATTGGCCTCCAGCCGCGCGTGGTCCTCGAGCCGTTTAGTGATCGTGAGGTACTCATTCCGGAGCACGAGCCACGTCTCCGGCGCCATGGAAGCGGCAGACGTGAGCACGGTCAAGTGCGCGTTGAGCAGGCGATGATCGCGCCGCAGCTGACCCGGCACGATCGAGCGGCAGGCCATGGTCATGGAAGTCGTCCTGGAGAGGGCCACCGCAGCCGCAGAGGGACGGGCACGGGCACCGGGACCAAGCGATTGAGACCGCTCGACCGCTGCGGATGCCGTGCGTCCTGGCTGAGCGCGGAGGCCAGCAGCGGGAAGAGCCCGCGCTCCTGTTCGTCCAAGTGACGGCGCAGTTCCGCGGCGGCTTGCTGGGCGGGAAAGCGGATCGATCGCCAGTGCACATTGGACCGGCCAGCGAGACACCGGTGCGTCACCCGGAGGTACTTCTGTTCGGTGTAGTGCTCCACGGCGAGCTGGTCGAGCTCCTCGCGCCCCAGTCGCCCCAGCTGCTGGCAGGAGCGGATGGCGAGTTGTCCTTCCTGCCGGATGTGGAGGCGCAGGAGCCCGGCGAGGCGTTCGCAGGCGGTTGAGGCCTCCTGCACGTCTTCGCCCTCGCAGGCGGTGGCAAAGCGCGCCAGGGCGGCGCGCAAGAGCGTATGTTGGCGCCACAAGCGGCCGAGCGGATCCTCGATCCCCCGGTCCGACCAGTCCTCGGGCGTCAGCGGCCCCCCGAACGGCAGTGCATTAAAGAACGGCATCCGGCTCCTCCAGCGTGATGCACGCCACTCCGTACTACCGTGCATAACGCCACTTTAGGGGAGGGGGGTTAACCGGAAGGTAACTTTTTGGTGACAAGATTGTTAGGTGCGCGGTCTGAGGCGGGTGCAGGGCACGCGGGCAGGTGGACGGTGACGGCGAGCCCGCTGCCCGGCACGTTCGCCAGCTCCAGGCGTCCGTGGTGGACTTCGACGATCCAGCGGCAGATGCTCAGCCCCAGTCCGGACGGCGAGCTGGGGGTCTCGCCCGACGCCCTCGGCGTGAAGAACTGGTCGAAGAGCTTGGGCCAGTCTTCCGGGGCGACTCCCGGGCCGGTGTCGGTCACCGTCAAACACGCGTCCTCGCCCTGGCGATTCGCCTGGACGGTGACGCGCGCTTTCGGCGGGATGTGCTTGATGGCGTTGTCCATCAGGTTGGCGACCAGCCGTTCGAGGAGCCGCGCGTCGCCATACACCCAGGCCGACCCGTTGGCGGGCAGGGCCAGCTCCACCCCCCGCTGTTTGGCGAGCGGCTGGAGCATGTCGCCCTGGCGGCGGGCCAGCGCGCCGAGCTCCACCGCATACCACCCCTCGTCCGCGGTCGCTTCATGCTGCGAGAGCTCCAGCAGCGCGTCCACCGTATGCGCCAGCTCGTTGACGGCCTGCAGGTGCGCGTGGAGGACGCGCTGATACTCCTCCGGCTCCCGCGGCTTGCGCAGGGCCAGTCCGATCTCCCCCTTCATGACGGTCAGCGGCGTGCGCAGCTCGTGCGAGGCGGCCGCCGTAAACTGCCGCAGCCGCCGCAGCGTCTGCTCCAGCCGGCTGAGCAGATCGTTGATGGTGAGGGTCAGCTGCTGCAGGTCGCCGTGGGTCGCCGACACATCGGGCGATTGGTGGAGCTGCTCGGTGACGAACCGCTGGGCTTTGAGAATGAGCGGTCGGATCGGGCTGAGGACCGTGGTGGCCAGCAGGAGGTTCAGCGCGGCCACCGTCAGCAGGGTGACGGGCACGAGGATGAACAGCCACAGCCGAAGGCGTCTGAGCGACTCGTCCTCCTCCCGCAGGTCGGCGGCGATCTGCACGCCGTAGAGCGTCTGGCCGTGGATGCGGATGGGCCGGGTGATCAGCCGCAGGTGGTGGCCGGACAGCGACAGCGTATGGTAGGCCGTGTGGCCGGCGCGGAGCAGCGGCGCATCGATGCTGGACGGCACCTCAAGCTTGGTCACGCTGTCAGACGCGCCCAGCAGGGCGCCGTCGGTGTCCAGGAAGCGAATGAGCCGGTCGGTCTCCAGGCTGCCGGTCCGGTCCGCCCAGCGGCTCAGGAGGTTGGGCAGATCGCCGCGGGTCAGGTCGCCGAGAAACGTCCCCGTGGGCGCGCCCTGCCAGTTGCCGGGGCCGGCTCCCGGGGCCGTGCGCTCCGCCCGCCAGAAGGCGAACACGGATTCCGCCGTGGCGTCGGCCTGCAGGACCAGCCGCTCGTCGATATCCCCCCGGAAGTTGGACGCCACCAGGACGTACAGGGCTGTGCTGAAGCAGGCCAGGACGATGGCCAGCACGCCGACGTACCACAGGGTCAAGGTGACGCGGAGCGAGCGCAGCATCGGAGGCGGCCGGCCTAGCGGCGCCCGGCTTTGGCGGGCGACGCCCCCAGCGCGCGCAGCTGGTAGCCCCGTCCGCGGATCGTGTGCAGCAGCTTCGGCGTAAAGCCGTCATCGATCTTCCGCCGCAGGCGGGCCACGTGGACGTTGATGACGTTCGAGAAGGGATCGAAGTCGTGTTCCCAGACGTGCTCCGCGAGCATGGAGCGCGTCACCACCTCGTCCTGATGCCGCAGGAGAAACTCCAGGAGGGCGTATTCGCGGTTGGTCAGCACCAGCTTCCGGCCGCCCCGGCTGGCGGTGTGGCGCAGGGTGTCGAGCTCCAGGTCGCCGGCGCGCAGAGCCGTGGGCACCAGATCGCCGCGCCGTCGCAGCAGCGCCCGCACCCGGGCCAATAGCTCATCGAAGTCGAACGGTTTGGCCAGATAGTCGTCCGCCCCAGAGTCCAGGCCGGCCACCCGCTCGGCGGGCTTGCCCCTGGCGGTGAGGATCAGCACGGGGGTGGTGGTGTGTTCGGCGCGGAGCGTGCGCAGGACCTCCAGCCCGGGCCGCTTGGGCAGCATGAGGTCCAGGATGAGGAGATCGTAGTCGTTGGTCTGGGCGAGGTACAGCCCGGCTTCCCCGTCGGCGGCGAGGTCCACCGTATACTGCTCCTCGCGGAGCCCCCGACGGATGAAGCTGGCGATACGGTTGTCGTCTTCAATGACGAGGATGCGCATGAGCGGTACTCCCACAGGATGCGGACAGAGGCCGCGCGGGGTGTCGGACGACGGCCCCCATTATACACCTCCGGCCCATCCGGGGGCCAAGACCATGAAGCTGCGGCCGGAAGGCCACAGCTTCATAGAACCGCGGTGGGACTGCCGGATCACGGGGGCGGTCGGCAGCAGCAGACCCGCGTTGGACGCTGCATGGGCGGGTCGACAACGTGCTCACGGGCCGCGCCCACGGCCCGTCGAACATGAACTAGGCTGCAGGACAGCCGGGCAGCGCGGCCGCTGCACGGCGGCCGGCAGAGGGATGCCCGCCGGTCCACCACCCCCCAAGACTGGCGCGCAACTGGGTCGGCCGGGACGGCGACAGGCGCACCACTGCGCGCTCCCTGGGCGTGGCCGGCCGCTCCTGGTCCCACCAGCTGGTGCGGGCGATGGGAAACCATTGCCCCACGTTGACCCCAACGACCATCCATCCGACGATAGGCTCCACCCGATCCATCGTGTCCTCCTCGCCGCCGGGCCGGGACGCCGCTGTCCCGCCTCCGGCGTGCACTACGGCCCCTCCGAGGTGACCGCCGCTACATGGCATCTGCGTCGGCCGAACCTAAGCCGTGGTGCACGAACGAGGAACGCGCGCTGTGTGAGACCCTGCCACAGCCTCTGGATCGGTCAGTTCCCAGCCTACGCCGGGGAAGATAACGAACTCGTAACTTTCCGGTGACAACTTGGTTATCTGCGGCAGGCGCCAGACGGCTGGGAGGCCCGTCTGGACTTTGCCTTCCCCGTCGGGGGCGGGTATAATAACGGCGCGCGAGGAACTTCCCGACCTTCCTGATGCAACGAGGGCGGTTAGCTCAGTTGGCCAGAGCGCTTCCTTTACACGGAAGAGGTCGGAGGTTCAAGCCCTTCACCGCCCAGTTCTTCGGACGTGCCCATGCCGGAGCCTCATTCCGGGGACGTAGCTCAGTCGGTTAGAGCGATGGCTTGTCAAGCCATAGGTCGCGGGTTCGAGCCCCGTCGTCCCCGCCATTCAAGAAGTGAGGGTAAGCCGCTATCCGCGAAAGGGTAGCGGCTTTCCTCGTTTTCTCCCTCCGGATGAAACGTCACCAAATCGTAACTGCTTGGCAGCACTGCTTCGATCTCCGGGTCGTCGTCTGGCGAATGGTGTGCCGAGAGGGTTGACAACTACAATAGAATACAGTAGACTACAATTACATAAGGAGGTTCCATGGCTAAAGTGGTGACGGTACGACTCTCGGACGAGGACTACCGGAGAATTTCAGCGGTTGCCAAGATCGAGCGGCGCCCCATTTCGAATTTGATGACCCTAATGGTCGTCAAGGGGATCGAAGAGGGTGTCTATGTCGATGCGGTGGAAATGGATCAAATTACATCGGACAAGCGCCTGATGGCCAAGCTCCAGGCCGGCCACCGCGACGCAAAGCAGCGGAAGGGAAAGTTCGTTGGCTGAGTTCCGAATCTTCGAAACCGCACAGTTTCAGCGCGATCTCCAGCAGGACTTTCGGGGACAACAAGCTCGCATTCAGCAGAAGCTGACCTCCTACGTCTATCCTCAGCTTCGTCAGAACCCCTACTTCGGAAAGAACATCAAGAAGCTTCGGGACGCGGTACCCGAAACCTGGCGGTATCGCATCGGGGATTACCGCTTTTTCTATCGGGTGGATGAACGGCAACGCGTTGTCTTCATGCTGACCGCCGATCACCGCGGGCAGGCCTATTGACTGAGGTGGCGACCTCTAACTCGCACCACATCCTGAACTCCGCCAGGAACGCCGGCCAAGCTGGGTCAGCAGTTCTACAATCGTCCCGTCGCCCCCGCCATTTATTTTAAGACGTAACCCCTTGTCCGGTAACGGATGAGGGGTTTCGATTTTTTCGACGTCCCCTCGTTTGTAGCCAGATTGTAACTACTGAAGGTCGTTCAGGAGTGCGAGGAGCGTGCCTTGAAGGGAGCGACGAGGAGATCGATGAACTTCCGTGCCGGCAACGAGAGTTCGGCGCGCTTTCTCACCAACAGGCCGATTGGGCGTTCAAACGGCCCTTCCGCCAGGTCCAGGGCTTTCAGCTTGCCGTAGCGGACCTCATCTGCCACGGTGAGTTGAGGCACCAGGGCGAGCCCTAATCCCACCTCAACCGCGCGCTTCGTAATCTCGATATTGTCGAACGCGTGCATCACCTTTACACGAATATTCGTCTTCCGGAGAATCTCGTCCACAGGAAACTCCGCCTGCGGGACGATGAACGGCTGACCGTGCAGTTGGGCCAGACGGATCTTCTTTTTCGCGGCCCACGGGTGCTTGGGCGGCACGATCAGGACGACCCGCTCTTTCTTGAAGAGGGTAATCGTCAACTGCGGGTGGGGTTTGGGGTAGTCGACGATCCCGACCTCGATCCGGTCGGCGAGGACGGCTTCCTGGATCTCGACATTTTTGAGGTACGTGAGGAGCAGGTCGACCTTCGGATAGCGCTTCAGGAAGACACTCGTATAGCGGGGCAGCTCATAGAGCCCCGTCGTGTAGATACTGCCGACCCGTAACCGGCCCGCGACCTCGGTGACGGGCTCCTTAAGGGTCTGCTCGAGCTGTTCGTACCGCTGGAGGAGATCCTGGCTCGCTTCAAACACGAGGACGCCCGCACGTGTGAGGCGAACCTGCCGCCGGCCACGCTCGAGGAGCTGATGCCCGAACTTCTGTTCCAGCGCCTTGAGGTGGTGGCTTACTGCGGACTGCGTCAAGTAGTTGCGCTGGGCCGCTACGGTAAAGCTCTGGGTGATCACCAGGTCGCGGAAGATCCGCAGGGAATGGATCATGATGAAAATATATCATGCGACATACGCATAGAATGCATTTGATTTATACCACGTTCCATGCGATTATTCAACTAGGCGCACTGCACAAGTTATCCGGCGTGCAGCGGACGCGCCGCGAATGGCATAGAGCGGATCGACGAGAACGCCATCTGGGCTGAAGGGGGGTCGTCGTGAGTACAGTGTTGGTACCCCTGGCTGCGTACGAAGGAACGCAAGCACCGAGCAATGCAGCGCCGACGCACGGCGTGCCCGCGATCGCGGAAAAGGGCGCCAGGGGCCCCTCTCTTACGACGTCCTTCGGACTGATGGAAAAGGAACAGTTGATTCCCTCGGGTTTCAGCGAAACCATGACAGTCCAGGAAGTCATGCGCCGGTATCCCAACATGCGATCGGTCCTGGAGGGTCTGTTTATCGATTACAGATTCGAGGGATATGACTGTCTGGATGAGGTCGCCTGGCGCCATGGTAATGGAGAGCTGGGAACTGTTAGCGCTGCTCGAAGAGGAAGTGGCACGGCCTACGCCTCAGATCTTAGATGGCGAGGCAGCGCTTCGAGCCTAGACGCGTGGCGGCTACCAGGCACACGCGAGCGCTGTACTTTGGTTCAGAGTCATCAGAGGAACTCTTGGCGTTGATGTCGGCTGGAGGCAGTAGGGGAGGAGCCCATGGATAAGCATATGGATAGGAATCGAGCGTTCCGGCGACGGTGGCAGACCAGACGGCTCGTCGATCATCAGGAGGGGGCGCGCACGGTTTACGTGCGGCCTGAACCAGTGTGGGCGAACGCATGGCCACACCTGGACGATTGGTTCAAAACCGAAGCGTTTCTACGTCTGTATGGCATGAACAGTCTGGTCACCATTTGACCCCTCGCGTCCAGAATCGTAGGAATTCCGGGGACACAATGCAGTTTCCTGGCTCAGCGAAGGGGAGGGGCTACGATACACCATCCGGGGAAGCCCGATTGCTCATGGATATTCGAGAACGCAACACCTCGGCTTCTGCCGGCTCGCACCACCCCCTGAACTCCGCCAAAAACGCCTGCCACGCCGGATCAGCAGTGCTACAATCGTCCCGTCGCCCCCCAGCATTCTGGATTCTCGTGATACACTGAAAGGCGATTAGCGCACCTTCAAACAAGGAGCCTCCCCACATGCCCCAACGAACCTACGCCATCATGGGTGCCACAGGAAAGATTGGGCACGTGCTCGTCGAAGAACTGCTCAAGCGCGGTCACCAGGTTCGCGCCATCGGACGCACCAAGGCAAAGCTAGCCGTACTCGAAGCCAAGGGTGCCAAGACCTATGCCGCGGCGTTTGACGACGCTGCGTCCCTCGCAAAGGCTTTCGAGGGGGCCTCAGCGATCTTCACCATGATCTCGCCGGCGTATGAAGTCGACGACTTCAGCGCCTGGCAAGACCGCACGGGTGAAGCAATTGCCCAGGCTATCCGCCAAGCCAAAACCACGCACGTCCTCAGCCTAAGCAGCATCGGGGCGCAGTGGCCCAGCGGCACGGGTCCCATCGCCGGCCTGCACCGGCAGGAGAAGCGCCTGAATGCCATCTCCGGACTGAATGTGCTGCACCTGCGGCCCGCGTATTTTATGGAGAACCAATTCTGGTCGATCCCCACCATTAAGCAGCACGAGATCAACGGCTCGCCGATGCGCGGGGATCTGCCGCTTCTGATGGTCGCTACTCGCGACATCGGACAGAAGGCGGCGGATCTGCTGGACCGGCTGGAGTTTAGCGGGCATTCGGTCGTGGAGTTTTCCGGACCCCGTCCGTACACGCTGAACGAGGCGACAACACTGCTGGGCAAGGCCATCGGCAAGCCGGACCTCAAGTATGTGCAGTTTTCCTATGAAGACGCCAAGAAAGCCATGCTGGGGATGGGCATGAAGCCGGGCATGGCCCAGCTGATGGTCGAGATGGACCAAGCCTTCAACGAAGGCCGGCTCGTGTCAGAGGGCAAGCTGCTGCTGGGCAAGACGACTTTTGAGGAATTCGCCGCGATCTTCGCCAAGGCGTACCAGAGCCCGGAGCCGGCACCTGTCTGACGCCAGACGTGCTGGTGCTTACGGCCAATAACGACGTCAGGTAGTGCCCGGGCTGCGTAGAGTGGCACCACTCTCTGAATCCCGCCAGAAACACGGTCCAAGCCGGATCGTCGGTTCTACAATCGTCCCGTCGCCCCCGCCATTAGGAAGACGAGGTTAAGCCGTGATCCTGCAAAGGATCACGGCTGTTCTCAACTGAGTCGGGTGAGGTCGGCGGGGGTGAGTGGCGGGGCCGAGAGCGCGCGCAGGTTCTCTTCGAGATGGGACACGGAGCGCGTGCCGGGGATGGCGGTGGACACTTCGGGATGCTGGAGGACGAACTGGAGCGCAGCGTGGACCATCGTGCGACGCCCGTCGCGGGTCAGAGATGCGAGCGGCTCCCGGCGTGCGCGCATCTGCGCTAGGCGCTCGGCGTCGACGTGGCCCGCACCGGTCAGGAGCGCTGCGCGGTCGGTGAGCAGGCCGCGCGCCAGCGGCACCCGCGCGATGACGCCAACCCCCTGCCGCGCAGCCCGCGGCAGCACGGACGCCGCCGCCTCAGGCTGAAGGACATTGAACGCAACTTCCACCGCCGCGACGCCTGGCTGGTCGAGCGCGAGGAGCGCGTCATCGATGGTGCTCGCCGAGACACCGTACCAGCGGATGCCGCCCTCGCGCTTGAACCGATCGAGCCACTCGAAGACCTCGCCCCGTTGGATGACCTGCGCAGGAGGGTTGTGCAAGAGATACAGATCCAGATAGTCGGTCTGCAGCCGCCGCAGGCTGCCTTCAAGCGCCCGGCGCATGTGATCGGCTGAGAAATCTTGCCGCTTCGTGGAGGCGCGATGGAGCGGCACTTTCAGTGGCTGCAGCAGCGGCCGAATCGGGTCGAGCAGCGGGACGATCGCCTTGCCGATCCGGGCCAATGAGGACGGGAGAAATCCCACCTTGGAGGCGATGACGACGTCACGTCGGCGCGATCTGAACGCGAGCCCGATCAGCCGCTCGACGTAGCCGTAGCCGTAGGTGTCGGCGGTGTCGTAGAACGTCACGCCGCGCTCGAAGGCGCGGGCCAAGACGTCCAGCGATTCGGCGTCGTTGCGATAGAACACTCCGCCGCCAAGCGAGGAGCAGCCGAGGCCCAGCGCCGACACGCGCACGCCGGTGTTGCCCAGCGTCCGGTAGGTCATGGCCGGTCGGGCCATCGGCTCGCGGGCGCACACCTGCTTGGCAGCCATGCGGCGTCAGCCAGCCGTCCCCGCTTCGCCCACCATCTCCGGCAGGATCCGCCCGTCGAGGTCCTGCGAGACCGGCTCCCCCAGCAATCGCAGGACCGTCGGGGCCACATCCATGATGTTGGCGTCCGGCAAGGTCCCGTGGCCGGCGATATCGCGTCCCGCGCCCAGCAGGAACCCATACGTGGTGTGGGCCCCGGAGCGCACGTCAGGCAGCCTCCCGCTCACCGTCCCGATTCGTGGCGAGGTCAACGCGTCGATCGGCGCGTCCGCGGCCCACTGGACGATCAGATCCGGCAGCTCATCCAGGTGCTCGCCCGGGTAGCGCTCCGCGACCGTGACGACTTCGCTCACCGCCGGCTTGCCCGTTGCCGGATTGATGAGCTCTGTCATGGCCGCCGTCAGCTCCTCGCACACCGCGTCGTACTCGGCTCCCGGCTCCACCCGCCCTTCGGGTTCCCGGCCCTGCACATTGATGCGGATGGCGCCGTTGAAATCGCTGGGCACCACGAACGCCTTGCTGTGCTTCCAGGCGCTGCCGATGGACAAGACCCAGCGCGTCCAGTCATCCCACAGCCGCTCCGGCATCAGTCGCTTGACCCGCTCGATGTTCTGGGGAGACACGAACTCGCTGATCTGCCGGATGGCATAGGAGCCCGTGTGGCGGCCCGGCAGGAATTTCGAGAGCCCGGATAGCGCGAGGGTGCTCTCGCGGCTGCCGGAATACCCCAAGCGGGTGAGGACCTCCGGCAGCAGATGCTGCCCGCTGTAATTCGGCCCCATGCCGGTGTTGGAAAAGACCAGTAGGGTGGCATCGGGCGCGTCCGTCATCAGGTCGGCGAGCGCGCGATCCACGATCTGGTAGGTCTCGCGGATCGTGTCCCCGCAGACGGCGGCGATGTCCCGGTCGTAGTTCGGATGGCGCTCATCCAGCACGTGCCAAAAATAGTGTCCGGACCAGTGGGGCTCCGCGAAGGTGGCCAGGAAGAGGTCCCACCGCTCCTGTTGATAGAGCTGCTTGATGATGGACGTTCGCGTCTTGGCCCCGGCCACCAGCTTCTGGGAAAACGATCTCCACCCCTCGAGGGTGGCAGGCCGCGTCTGATACCAGCCGTCGAGCGGATGGCAGCCGTAGCGCCGGGTAATGTCCTTAAACAAGGGGGCCGGCCAGGAGGATTGCGGGGCGTTGAGTCCTTCAGCCCCCCAGCCGACCAGCTGCACCCCGTTCAAGCCGCGCAGGGGGCGGGAGACCGGCACATCGAGCACGGCGACGCGGTTGCCGGCGCGGCTGAGCGGAGCCCAAAACGGCTCGCGCGCCATTTCCTCGATGTATTTTTTCCGCAGCCGGTAGCTTCCGGACTTCAGCTGGCGGTGGTAAAATCCCATTCCGTGCTTGCCCGGACTCGTGCCCGTATTGAGCGAGGCCCATGTCGAGCCGCTCGACAGCTCGGTGTTGGAGCGCAGCCGGCGCCAGACGCCCTGCCGCATGAGCGAGGCGAAGGTCGGCAGGCGGCCCTCACGGCACCACCGCTCGATCAGGCCGGGATCCGTGGCCTCCAAGCCGATGGCGATGACCGGTCCGTTGCGTCGTGTCATCCAGCGCCCTCCCGGTTACGGTTTCCGCACGTCGCCTGCATTCGGATCCCCCAGCGCGCGTACGCCCTCGCGCAGGCCCTGCCAGTGGGCGGCGAACATCACGGCGTGGCCTTGCGCGGCCAGCCGGACCATCAAGGCGAGCGCGCGCACCGGCACGCACACGAGGCAGCTCAACCGGTGCAGCCACGTCGTGTGCCGATGCAACAGCAGCAGGTAGTTGCGCACCTTCAGTCGTTCGTACGTGAACATCGGCCGGCGGCCGATCTTGCCGCCGCTATGAAAGACGACCGCCTCGGGTACGTAGCGGCACAGATCCCCGCGCGCCTTTGCCCGCTGGCAGAAGTCCACATCCTCCCAGCCGTAGGGGCTGAACTGCTCATCGAGGCCGCCGAGCGCGGCCCAGACCTCCGGCCGCACGAGCCATGCGAAGCCCCCGCAGGCGTCGACGTACTCCGGCCGGTCGTAGCGTCCGTCGTCCACCCGTCCCGTGCCGCGGTCGCGCACAACCCCGGTGTACCAATTGACGTCCATCCCGGCCGACATGATGGTGCGCGAGGGGAACCGGGTATAGCCCTTGCCGCAGAAGATCCCGGCACGGGGATCGTGGCGCATCGCCTCGACGAGGCGCGTGAGCGCGTCGGGCGTGACGATCGTGTCATTGTCGAGAAAGAGCACGCCGTCGAGTGGGCCCAGGCGGTTCGCCTCGCGCCAACCCGCGTTGCGGCCGCGCGAAGCCCCCAGGTTCTCGGCGTGGCGGAGGAGGCGGACCTCGGGGAACGTCTCGGCCACCGCCTCCACGGACCCGTCGGCGGAGGCGTTGTCCACGACGAGGACGACGGACGGCGTGAAGGTCAGCCGGCGCACGCTCTCCAGGCAGGCCAGCAGTTCGTCCCGCTTGTTGTAGTTGAGGACCACGACCGCGATCCGCTCCCGCGCCGCGCGCGCCGGCACGACGACGGGGTCGGGGACGGCCGGCCGTCCGGCCTTGGCCAGCCACAAGTTTTTCAACTCCACCACCCCGCCGATCAGCGCAGCCACCAGGCCGGTGCAAAACCGCAGCAGCGACACCGCGACCGCCTGGGCGCTCGAGACGCCGAGCGGACCGAGCAGCAGAATGAGCCCGCCTTCCCGCACGCCGAATCCTGCCACGGTGACCGGCAGCATGAGGAGGAGCAGCATGGCGGAGCGCACCCAGCCCACGTCGAGGAACCCGACGGGCAGCGCGAGCGCGCGAAAGAGCATCCAGAACGACGCCACGCCGACGGCCTGGGAGGCCGCCGACAAGCCAACTACGGTGGCGAGCCATGGGCCGGAGACGCTGCTGTGGTAGCGTCCGGCCGAAACCGCCAGGCCCTTGAGCGTTGTGCGCAGCCGCGCGGGGAGCCAGGACCAGTTGCGGCGCTTGAGCATGCGGATCACCGCGCCGGGCACGCGGCGCTCAAAGATCAGCAGGTACCCCGCGGCCAACACCCCGAGCGAGGCCAGGAACGCCATCCCGACTAGCGCATGGTGCGGTGTCCGAGTCCCCAGCAGCCAGCAGGCCAGCCCGACCCCGACCAGCCCGACCGTGTCGGCCAGCCGGTCGAAAATGATCATGGTCAGGGCCTCCGACGGCTTGCCGTTTTTCTGCGCGAACTTGTACCAGCGCACGGCTCCGCCACTGAGCGAGCCGGGCAGCCACAGCCCGTAGAACATCGACGCGGAGTTGATCTCGAACATCTGCCACGTGGAGAGAGACAACCCCTGTTGTTTCGCCAGGCATTTCGTCCGCCACGCGGCCAGTGCGCGCGAGACGAGCAGCAGCGCGGCCGCGGCCGCCAGCGCCAGGCCGTCGGCCGAACCCAGCCCGCGCATGACCTGCCCGAACGGGACGGTGACGAGGATCGCGTAGAGTACGCCGCACGTCACAGCCCCCTTGAGGAGCCACCACCAGGCCCGCCGACCCATGCTCATGGGCGGCTCGCCCGGGCCGCGGCTGACCCGTTCGGATAGACCGCGAGGTGCTGTCTGGCGACGCTGGTCCAACTGAAGCGCGCCTCAAGCCGCCTGCGGCCTGCCTCGCCCAACCGGCGTTGCCGCGCGGCGTCCGGCAGCAGGTCGTGCAGGGCCTGCCGGATGGCCTGAGGATCGCCGGGAGGGATGAGCATCGCCGCGTCGCCGACCACCTCCGCGCATCCGGTCCCTTGCGTCGTGATGATCGGCAGGCCCGCGGCCATGGCTTCCAGCAACACGAGGGGGCAGTTCTCCGCCTCCGAGGGAAACAGGAAGACGCTCGACGTCTCGTACAGCGCTTTCAGCTCGTCCGAGCCGCCGTCGAGCCATCCCCAAAACCGCACACGTCCATGGTGCTCCCGCGCCAGCTTCCGCAGGGTCGGCAGGTAGGGACCGTCGCCGACGATGTGCAGTTCGTACTGTTGGGTAAACCCATTATTGAAGGCGGCCAGCGCATGCTGCACACCTTTGCCTTCGATCATCCGGCTCACGATGAGGATGCGTGGCGTCCGCGGCACAGCGCGCGCCGGCTCGAACCGCTCCGCGTCGACGCCGTTCGGGATCACGCACGTCTGCGCCAGGCGGCTGCCGCGGACCACGAGCGACCGGAGCGTCTCGCTCGGGCACAGGATCCGGTGCGCGTCGCGGACCACCGCGCGCCAGACCGGCGCGAGGAGTCGATGGGCCGCGCGAAACCGGTGCAGGTTGTGGTTCGGCACATCCGAGCCGTGGGCGGTGATGACGTACGGGATGCCGGTTGCCTGATGGAGCCGCCAGGCCATGAAGCCGCCGGGCAGAATGCAGTGGGCGTGGATGAGGTCGTAGCGGTGTGCTGCGACGAGCCGCCGGAGCGTCGGACCCGCGAGCGCGAGATACGAGGCCGCCTCCGGGATGGTGCACAGGTGCCGGCGGCGCCGCAGGCAGGGGATGCGGTGCACCCGGACGCCGTCCACCACGTCCTGCCGGGGCAGCCCGCGGAAGCCCATCGTGACGACGTCCACCGTGTGCCCGAGGCGTGCGAGTTCCCGCGACAGCCCGGAGACGACGGCGCTCGCCCCGCCGCCCAGCGGCGGGAAATCATAGCTCAGCGTCAGGATGCGCAGCGGCCTGGAGGGGGCGCTCATGGGGATGCGACCTCGTGGCTGGCGAGGAACGTGCGGATCTGCTCAAGGGAGAATCGCCGCCGGCCGCTGCCTCCGCCTGGCCGGTAGCATCGCAGCTGGCCGCTGTTGGTCCAGCGTCGGATGGTCGCCGGGGACACCCGCAGGTAGCTGGCGACCTCCTGCAGGGTCAACATGCGACCTTCCGGCAGGGCGACTTCGCCGGATGGCTGTCCGGCTGATACCGCCTCAAATGCGTTTGTCTTCAAGGCCATCGGGCACCTAACATGTTGCACGTTCTTGTGCATAAAGGGATATCTTTTGATATTAATGTGCATAATATGTGCCAAGATGAGCCCGATGGGTCGACGTCCTAACCCACTGGCGGACAACGTATTAATCAGAGCGTACTAGGATACGCCGGGGTTGAGGCGCGGTCGGAAGGCCGCACCTGTCGAAAAAACAACATCCTGTCGTACGGGGTGGACGTTTGACCCTCGCCCCATCGTCCCCGCCAGTGAGTGCTAGAGGGTGAGCCGTTATCCTGCACAGGGTGACGGCGCTCCTCGTTTTTGGTCGCATCGCGCAAACTGTGATAGCTGTTCCAGCGAGCCAACACCCCCCTCCCGCATTCCCACCACGATGCCGGATTAAGAGTGTGGCTGATGGTTATCCCATCCACATGGGGTCAGAGTGTCCTCATATGAAGGAGGTGAGGCCCATGACGTTCACGCTGACGGAGGTGCTATTGCTTGTGATCGCGGGGACGCTGCTGGTGATGACCATCCAGCTGATGCGGCTGAGTGGTCGGGTGTCGGAGGCGGCCGGCGAACTGAAGGGGGCGATTGAAGAACTTCGGCCAGAGCTGCGCTGGCTGATGCGCGACGCCGAGGAGGCGTTGGCTGACGTGCGCAGGACAAGCGGCCGAATTGGTCGCATCGCCGAGACGGTCGAGGAAAGCATGATGGTGGCCCGGCATTTACTCGCACCGCTGTCGACGCGACTGGCTGGACTCATCACCGGGGTGAAGACAGCGTTTGTGGCATTACGGCGTGGGGAATCTCAGCATGATGGCAACGGAGCCGAATTGGCTCGGGGGGAGTAGGATGAGCAAGACACAGGGTATGACGGCGGCTTTCGTGCTGGGTGCGGTAGCCGGGGGCGTGGCGGCACTGCTGTGGGCACCGGAGAAGGGTGAGGTCACGCGCAAGCAATTGAAGGATGGCGCCGCGCAGCTGGTGAAGCGCGGGGAAGCACTCGTGGGCAAGATCCGAGGCGCTGCGGTGGAAGCGGTCAAGGCGGCTCGGCACGAGACGCGCAAGCAGAGGAAACTCCTGGTCGGGTACCGGAAGGGCGCGTTGGCGGGCTCTGAACGATCTGCCGTATAGAGGAGAAACAGATGAACAAGCCCCTTTCACTTGCACTGCTTGGCGGCGGGATTCTGCTGCTCATCTATGGCATCAGCGCCTCGGAGTCGTTCAGTTCTGATATGTCTCGGTTCTTTACTGGTTCACCGACCGACAGGACGATCTGGCTGCTGGTTGGCGGTGGGGTCATGGCCATTACCGGATTGTTTGGGCTGTTCCGTGAATCACGGTGATTGTCAAGGGAAGCAACGAGGAGGGCGACGGCGATGTCCATACTCATGATCATTGTTGTGCTGTTGCTGATCGGAGCGATTCCGCGCTGGCCGCACAGCAAAGGATGGGGGTACTACCCGAGCGGGGGTCTGGGATTGGTTCTCATCGTGTTGCTCGTCCTGATGCTTCTGGGGCGCGTCTAGCGTTTCCGATCATACAGCCAGGAGAAAACACGATGAGAACAGCAAAGACCGCGCAGACCTACAGTGACCTGCCTGCTGAGATGCGCGAGCAGATGTGCGTGTTGCTCAACCAGCAGTTGGCGGACGCCATAGACTTGTACAGTCAAACAAAGCAGGCGCACTGGAATGTCAAGGGTCCGCAATTCGTGTCACTGCACCAGCTGTTCGATCAGCTGGCGGAAGCCGTGGAAATCGACGTGGATACCATCGCCGAGCGGGTGACCGCGCTGGGCGGTGTAGCGCAAGGCACGGTGCGCATGGCCTCGGCGGCCTCACGCCTGCCCGAATTTCCGCAGGAGACGGTGGAGGGTATGCTGAGCGTGGAGCTGCTGGCCGACCGTTACGCCGCTCTTGCGGCCACGATGCGGAACGCGATCGACAGCGCCACTGAGCGCCACGATGCGAGTACCGCCGATCTCTTCACCGAAATGGCCCGCGCGCTGGACAAGTCATTATGGTTGCTTGAGGCGCATGTGCAAGAGGGTCGGTCTTAATCCAACCGTTGGCCCTCGTATGTGGTTAGAGTGTTTTTATATGGAAGTCGTCTCACAGAGGGGAAACATGAAGGGGGGGATGCGACGATGTCAATACTTGGCGTGGTTCTCGTGGTTTTGCTCGTCCTGGTATTTCTCGGGCGTATCTAGCGTTCGGAGCACTACGACAACGTGGTTCAGCTTCTAAGTCAGGAGGGTGCAGAATGAACCGAAAGCGGATGTGGTACGTCATGATGCTGGGGTGCCTCTTGAGCTTTGGCGTTAGTCATCCGACAGCGCACGCCTTGGGTTATTCAGCTGGCGATAAATTGACGCGGGGATTTGCCAACACCTTCCAAGGGATTCTGGAGGTTCCCCGAAATATCAGTAATACGACTGAGACGCAAGGCCTGCTGACCGGTGTCACTGTGGGGTTGGGTAAGGGCCTGGGCTATGGGGTGCTCAGAACGCTGGTCGGGCTCTACGAAGTCGTCACGTTTCCCATCCCGGTGCCCGAGGGCTATGCTCCGATCATCCAGCCGTATGGGTGGAACGCTGGCGGACTGTGGCTGTAATGCGAGAGAGTTATCTTTGACCGACTTCCTCGGTCATGCGCCACGCCCTCAACTCCGCCAGGAACACCTCCCACGCTTCGTTAGGAGTTCTACAATCGCCCCGTCGTCCCCGTTTTTATTCCTAAGTAATACCGAGAACGCCAGTTACGGGTTGCCGTAGCTGGCGTTTTCGTTCTAGAATGTCTTTAGTACCAAGATGCAGCGATGCCACCAATCGGAAATCATGGACGACCTAAATCTCAATGTCGAGCAGCATCGCCACGCGCTGCGCGGGCTGGAGCGGATCAACCGGTGGAGTCTCAGCGCGCGCGCCCTCTGGTCGCCCATCCGGGCGCTTGCCGATGAGAACCCGACCCGGACCCTCCGAGTGCTGGATCTGGCGACCGGGGCAGGCGACACGCCGATTGCGCTCTGGCATCGAGCCCGGCGCGCCAGCGCGCCGCTCAGCATTGATGGGTGCGACCGCAGTCCCGTCGCGATCGCGCATGCCCGCCATCGCGCCGCGCAGCAGCGGGCCGATGTCCGTTACTTCGAGTTGGACGCGCTCACCGATGGGATTCCCCCGGGATATGACGTGGTAACATGCGCCCTCTTCCTGCATCATCTCAACGATGAAGATGCCATCCGCCTCCTACAGGCCATGGCTGAGGCGGCAGGACGGTTGGCGATTATTAGTGATTTGGCGAGGAGCCGAATCGGCCTGATGCTGGCATATTTGGGGACGCGCCTGTTGACCGCGTCCGCCGTCGTGCATGCCGATGGGCCGCAGTCCGTCCGAGCCGCCTACACGGTCGAAGAGGCCTGCAAGCTGGCTACGCGGGCGGGAATGCACAATGCCAGGATTGCGCGACGCTGGCCCTGCCGCTACCTGTTGATATGGAAGCGACCCTGACCGCGACCAGTCAAACGATTGCGCCGACCCTGGACCTTCAGGAGGCGGCCCGTGACGTCTGGGATGTGGCGATCGTGGGGGCCGGCCCGTCGGGCGGGCTGGCAGCTCGGGAACTGGCACGTCGCGGCGCGTCGGTGCTCTTGATTGATAAGGCAAGCTTTCCACGCCAAAAAGCGTGCGGCTGCTGCGTGAACACGGCGGCCTTGGGAATCCTTCGAGCGGTTGGACTCCAAATGCTGACAAGCCAGTCCGGAGCGAAGCCGCTTCACAAACTCTTGCTCATCGAAGGAAATCGACGTGCGAGCATCGCATTGCCGCCGGGTGTTGCATTGTCGCGGAAGGCGTTTGATGCCGCGCTGATCCGGCAGGCGATTGCGGCGGGAGCCAGTTTCTTGCCGCAAACTACGGCAACGTTGAGTGACAGGACAGACCGTTTCCGATGGCTCACGCTCGGGCGCAGCGAACACCGGGTGCGCGTGGCGGCACGCGTCGTACTTGCGGCGAGTGGTTTGGGGGGAGGGGTAACGCAACACGGTGGCGGTGCCGAGACGGGGAAGATCCATCGCCAGCGCATCGGGGTTGGAGCGATCCTGGACGCAGCCCCGCCATGGGTTCAAGGCGGGACGATCACGATGGTCTGCGGAGCCGGCGGTTACATTGGCCTTGTCCAGGTTGAGGACGGGCGGCTGAACGTCGCGGCCGCGCTAGACCCCGCATTCGTCCGCTCGGCCAAAGGACCTGGGCCAGCCGCGGCAACGCTCATCGCCCACGCGGGTCTGCCGCAGATTCACGGACTCGAGGAGGGGCTGTGGCGGGGCACGCCCCGGCTGACGCAATACAGTTCGTGTCTGGCTCAGGAGCGCCTCTTTGTTATCGGAGATGCGGCCGGCTACATTGAGCCGTTCACCGGCGAGGGAATCGGCTGGGCGCTGTGGTCTGGAGCGGCTGTGGGTCCGATTGCGTTGGAAGCCATTCGGCAATGGACGCCCGCCTTATCGGATCGGTGGGACGCTACGTACCGACGGCAAGTGGGCCGTCGACAGTGGGCGTGTCGCGTGACGGCAGCCATGTTACGACGAGCCACGCTGACGCGCGCAACGATCGCCATGCTCTCTTGGGCCCCGTGGCTTGCCGCGCCAATGATTCAGTACGTGAGCGCCCCCTTGCCCGTTCACACGAACTAGGAGAAACGAGCATCTCACGCAGTAGGTTGGCCATTTTCGGCTTTGGCACAGCAGCCCCGCATCGGTCGATCACGCAGCAGGAAGCTGCAGAGCTTGCGAAGGTCTTTAGCAGTCTGCCACCTGTGGAGACCCGCCGACTCGCCGCGCTGTATCAACGGACGCAGATTCAGACGCGAGGCAGCGTGTTGCTCGAGGCGCCAGACGGGTCCGGTCCACGGCAGTCATTCTTTCCACAAGCGGAACACGGAATGGACCGCGGCCCGCGCACAGCGCAACGCATGCAGCGCTATGCCCAAGAGGCTGCGCCCTTGGCCCTGGCCGCCTCGCAGCGGGCGCTCGCGGCGGCTGGACTCGACGGATCCCAGATCCACCATTTGGTCACCGTGTCCTGCACAGGGTTTGGTGCGCCCGGTTTCGATATTGCGCTGATGAAGGCGCTGCAGCTCGCCCCGACTGTGAGCCGCACGCACGTGGGGTTTATGGGCTGCCACGGCGCCTTGAACGGCTTGCGCGTCGCCTCGGCGCTGATGCACGCCGATCCAGACGCCAGAGTATTACTGTGCGCTGTAGAGTTGTGCAGCCTGCACTTCTATTACGGCGATGATCCCGAGAAGGTCGTGGCGAATGCGCTGTTTGCAGACGGCGCGGCCGCACTTGTGGCCGGATCCGATGCTCAGGCTCCAGCGAGCGCCTGGCGGCTCATTGCAGCCGGGTCGCGCCTCTTTCCAGACTCCGAAAACGCGATGACGTGGCGGATTGGTGATCACGGTTTTGAGATGACGCTCTCATCCGGTGTTCCCGATCTCATTGCCAATCACCTGCCATCATGGGTAGCAGCCTGGCTTGTCCAGTATGGTTTGAGCGTCCCGCAGATTCGGTCCTGGGCGATTCATCCCGGCGGGCCCCGCATTCTCACCACGGTCACCTCATGCCTTGGGTTGCCTCAGGAAGCGACGGCTGTTTCTCGGGAGGTGTTGGCTGAATACGGCAACATGTCTTCGCCAACGATCCTCTTTATCCTCGAGCGCTTGTATCGTCGAGGCGCCCCGCGGCCTTGCGTGGCACTGGCGTTTGGCCCAGGGTTGTCTGTTGAAGCTGCGTTGTTGATTTGATCAGCGACCGGTAAGTTTTCTCAGATTCACACCATGTCCCGAACTCCGCCAAGAACGCCTTCCAGGCCGCCGGAATAGTTCTACAATCGCCCCGTCGTCCCCGTTTTCTTAACTTCTGATCCTGCAAAGGATAGGGGGGTGTTTCTTCGTCACAAAATTTTATCATCACATTCTCGCCGCACGAGACGCGTTCCCCCGCAAGACGCTTCGCACGCGGGCACATGGTATGAGAACTATGATTCTCTTCGCATTCTTCCCGTAGTACAATCGACGTGATGAACGCCTCCGATTTGTTCGTCAAGTGTCTGGAAAATGAAGGGGTGCGCTACGTGTTTGGCGTCCCGGGCGAGGAAACTGAAGACCTGCTCTTCTCCCTCGAACAGTCCTCCATCAAATTTATCCCCACGCGCCACGAACAAGGGGCCGCTTTTATCGCCGACGTCTGGGGGCGTCTGACTGGCAAAGCCGGCGTGTGCCTCTCCACGCTGGGGCCGGGTGCCACCAACCTCATGACCGGCGTTGCGGACGCCAATCTCGATAAAAGCCCCCTGGTGGCCATTACCGGCCAGACGGGCTTAAGCCAATCCCACCAAGAGAGCCACCAGCATCTCGATATCGTCAGCATGTTTCGCCCGATTACGAAGTGGAACGCGAGGATTTCCAGCCCCGAGGCGGTGGCTGAAGTAGTCCGAAAGGCCTTCAAGGTGGCGGAGAGCGAGAAGCCCGGAGCGACGCACATCGAGCTGCCGGAAGACATTGCCAAGATGAAGACTGACGGCAAACCCCTCGTGGTGCATCGCGTGCGCCGGCCGGATCCGGATCAGCAGGCGCTGAAAGAAGCGGCGGCGTTGATGAGCCGGGCGAAAAAACCGCTGGTGTTGGCCGGCAACGGTGCTGTCCGCGAGCCCGCGTCGGACCAGTTGCGCAAGTTTGTCGGACGGTGCCACATGCCCATTGCCCACACCTTCATGGGGCAAGGTGCTGTCTCGGATGACAGCCCGGAATCGTTGCACACCATCGGGCTGGGCTTCAGGGATTTCGTGATGGATGCGGTGGATCAAGCCGACCTGGTCATCACCGTCGGCTATGACTTGGCGGAATACGCTCCGGATGCCTGGAACCCCCACGCCGATAAAACCATCATCCACATCGACTTCACGCCGGCGGAAGTCTACACGCACTATCAGCCGGCGGTGGAAATCGTGGCGGATATTCCCGCAACGCTGCGGGAACTCAACGAGCAGCTTGCCGCAACGCACTGCGCCTTGGATGCCGCGTGGTATGTCCCCATCCGCGATCGCATCCGGGTGGACATCAAAAGCTACGATCTGCAGGCGGGCCAGCCGCTGAACGTGCCGGGGGTGCTGAATCTGCTTCGTGAAATCATGGGAGACGAGGACCTGCTCATCAGCGATGTGGGCAGCCACAAGATGTGGATTGCGAGAAACTTCCCGACGCGCTGCCCCAACGGCTGCCTGATCTCCAATGGGCTGGCGAGCATGGGCATCGCGCTGCCTGGTGCCATTGCGGCGGCCCTGCAGCATCCCACCCGGCGGGTCGTCGCCGCGATGGGCGACGGGGGGTTCATGATGAATTCGCAGGAACTGGAAACGGCCAAGCGCTTGGGGCTGGCTTTTACGGTGGTCATTTTCAATGACAACGATTACGGGCTGATCAGCTGGAAGCAGCAGATGGCGCGCGGGCATTCCACCGGCACGCGCCTGACCAATCCGGACTTCAAAAAATATGCGGAGAGTTTCGGCATCAGGGCCTTCCAGCCGCGCAATCTTCAGGAGCTGCGGCAGCAGTTGCCGGTCGCGGTTGGCTGCGGTGAGCTGTGCGTGGTGGAAATCCAAACCGACCAACGCGTCAACGCCGAGTTAATCCAAAAACTGAACGCCGAAACGCGCCAAACCTGACCATGGCGATTGCTTCGATCAATCCGGCCACCGGCGACACGATCAAATTGTATCCGGAACTAGCCGCCAAGGACCTGGGCGAGATGGTTGCGCACGCCGACCGGGCCTTTGACGCATGGCGCCGCACCGGCTTTGCGCAACGCGCCGTCGCGATGAAGCGGGCGGGCGAGCTGCTGCGCAGGGACCAAGAGGTGCACGCCCGGCTGATGGCCCTGGAAATGGGCAAGCCGTTGGCGCAGGGCCGCTCGGAGGTGGAAAAGTGCGCGTGGGCGTGCGACTACTACGCCGAACACGCTGAAGGGTTTCTCGCGCCCGAAGACATCACGACCGACGCCTCAAAGAGCTTTGTGGCGTTCGAGCCGCTGGGCGTCATTCTGGCGGTCATGCCGTGGAACTTCCCATTCTGGCAGGTGCTCCGCGCCGCGGCCCCGGCGCTCATGGCGGGAAACGCCATGGTCCTCAAACATGCCTCCAACGTCCCAGGCTGTGCGCTGGCCATCGAAACGTGCTTCCGGCAAGCGGGGTTTCCGGAGGGGCTGTTTCGCGCGGCACTCGTCGCATCTGCGCAGGTGGCGGGACTCATCGAGCATCCGCTCGTGAAAGCGGTGACGCTGACCGGCAGCACGCCGGCCGGGCAGGCGGTCGCCGCCAAAGCCGGCGCGGTACTCAAGAAGACCGTGCTGGAGCTCGGCGGCAGCGACCCCTACGTCATTCTGGAGGATGCGGACCTTGAAGCCGCAGCGCAGGCGTGTGCGGCCTCTCGGTTGGTTAACAGTGGGCAGAGCTGCATCGCCGCCAAGCGTTTTATCGTCGTGGAATCCGTCCGGGCGTCCTTCGAAACGCTCCTCGTGCGCAAGATGCACGCGCACCGGATGGGGGATCCGCTGCAGGAGGACACGACCGTCGGGCCGCTCGCCCGGCGCGATTTGCGCGATGCGTTGCATGACCAAGTCCGGCGCAGCATCGCGAAGGGGGCGAAGCTGCTGCTCGGGGGGGAACTCCCCAAGGGCCCCGGGGCCTACTACCCCCCCACGGTGTTGACCGCGGTGGCCAAGGGGATGCCGGTCTATGACGAGGAAACCTTCGGGCCGGTGGCGGCGGTGATTCCCGTCCGGGATGAAGCACAAGCCATCGAGGCGGCGAACGACTCGCCGTTCGGGCTGGGAGCGGCGGTCTTCACGCAAGACGGCCCACGCGGCGAGCGGATCGCCGTTGAGCGACTGGACGCCGGCTGTTGCTTCGTGAATACGTTTGTCCGGTCCGATCCGCGCCTGCCCTTTGGAGGGATCAAGCAGTCCGGGTATGGCCGGGAGCTCTCGAGGTTCGGCATCCGGGAGTTTGTCAATATCAAGACCGTGTATATCAAATGACCGAGCCGGCACAGGTCGTCATTCCTGGACTGCGCATCGCGGTCTCGCTCAACCGGCACCACGCCCTGCACTCCGCCAGGAACGCCTGCACAGCGAAGGCCATCAGGGCCGAGCGGAGTGCCGGAACCGGTGGGGTTCCGGCCCACGCCTCATCCTGAGTTCTACAATCGTCCCGTCGTCCCCGCCGTTCATCATGATGGCTTAACTTACTATCCTGTAAAGGGTTGCGAGTTTGCCTTTTTGGCAGGTTCGTCAAGTGACCCCAGATATTCCGCATGCCGCACCTCTCGTGCTATAATCGCGCATGCCCAGCGGCGACGAAGTGACAGACGTAGTGCGTGCGAAACGCGAGCGCTCATTCGGCCTTACCGTCGGGGCGGTGTGTTGTCTCCTGTGGGTGATCGCCATCTGGAGGGGACGCGGCAATCCCTTCTGGCTAGGCGGCCTTGGCGGGCTGCTCATGCTCTTAGGGTGGGTTGCGCCCGCATGGCTGCGCCTGCCGAGTGCCGTATGGTGGAAGCTCTCACAGGCCTTGGGGTGGATTAATTCCCGCGTGATTCTTACGGTGCTATTTTTCTGTGTCTTTGTGCCGGTTGGGCTGCTAATGCGTCTGTTGGGCCGCGATCCCTTGCGGTTGCGGCGCGCCAAGCAAGTCACAGGGTGGGAACCCTATCCGGCGCGCTCGCGCACCGCCACGCATTACACGCGCATGTTCTAAGGAGCAACAGAGCGATGAGCAAAGGGAGGCTTCTTAAGGAATTGTGGCAGTTTCTCGGTCAACAGAAGAAGTATTGGTTAGCCCCGATTCTGATCATCTTGGTGTTGTTCGGCTTGCTGCTTATTTTTGCCCAAGGTAGTGCCGTCGCACCGTTTATTTACACCTTGTTCTAGTGGCAGGGCGTGCCATGACCACCCCCAGCCATTCTCAAGCGTCTGCTCCGGATCCCACCTTGCGAACGGCCCCACGCCGGATCTTAGGCATCTCAGCGTTTTATCATGACTCCGCCGCCGCGCTTGTGATTGACGGAGCCATTATCGCTGCCGCGCAAGAAGAGCGTTTCACTCGCAAGAAACACGATTCGCGGTTCCCCGCACACGCCGCTGCGTATTGCCTGAAAGCGGGGGGGGTGTCTATCCGCGATGTGGACGCGGTTGGGTTTTATGAGAAACCCCTGGTGAAATTCGACCGCCTGTTGGAGACCTACTTGGCGTTTGCTCCACGAGGGTGGCGCTCATTCCTGCTGGCCATGCCGGCGTGGCTCAAAGAAAAGTTATGGCTCGCCGATATCATCGCCAAGGAGCTGGGCTACTCGGGAGAAGTCTTATTTGGGGATCACCACGAGTCGCACGCCGCATCGGCTTTTTACCCCTCCCCGTTTGAGGAGGCGGCGATCTTGACCATGGATGCGGTCGGCGAGTGGGCGACCTCCTCTGTCGGCCATGGCCGAGGCAATGAGATTACGTTGCTTGAAGAACTCCGCTTCCCACACTCCGTCGGCATGCTGTATTCGGCCTTCACCTATTTTTGCGGATTCAAGGTGAACTCGGGGGAATATAAGGTGATGGGCTTGGCCCCGTACGGAGAGCCGCGGTACGTTCAATCCATCAAAGATCACTTGGTGCAGATCTACGACGACGGCAGCATTCGGCTGAATATGGCCTATTTCAATTACTGCCAGGGCCTCACGATGACCAATGCCGCGTTCGACCGTCTCTTTGGGGGGCCGCCGCGCAAACCGGAGGCGTCTCTGACGCAGCGGGAGATGGATTTGTCGCGTTCGATTCAGGATGTCATCGAAGAGATCATGCTGAAAATGGCGCGCCACGTGCATCAGTTGACCGGCTCGAAGCGGCTGTGCCTTGCCGGGGGGGTCGCGCTCAACTGTGTGGGCAATGGCCGCATCTTGCGGGAAGGGCCCTTTGAGGAGCTCTGGATTCAACCGGCCGCCGGTGATGCCGGGGGCTCGCTCGGCGTCGCCCTGGCCATTTATCACCGTTATGGCGGAGGGCCGCGTCGCAGCCCAGAACGCGCCGGCACGTGGCGCGCCGGGTCTGAGCGCTATGAAGATGGGATGAAGGGGGCGTTTCTCGGCCCGTCGTTTTCCGAGGACGCCATTGGAGCATGGCTGACGCGGCACGGGTACCCTGCCACGCACTATGACCGCGCCGCCCTGCCGCAACAAATCGCCAAGCTGCTCGCGCAAGGGCACGTGATTGGATTGTTCCAGGGAGGCATGGAGTTTGGGCCCCGTGCGTTGGGAGGCCGTTCGATTATTGCTGACCCCCGGTCTCCCAAGATGCAGTCGATCATCAATCTGAAGATCAAGTTTCGCGAATCCTTTCGGCCGTTTGCTCCCGCAGTCTTGCGGGAGCGGGTGGCTGAGTGGTTTGAGCTCGACGCGGAAAGCCCGTATATGCTGTTGGTGGCCAATGTGGCGAAACATCGCTGCGTGGCCATGACGTCATCCCAGCAGGCCCTGTGGGGGATCGAGAAGCTGAACGTGCCTCGATCAGAAATTCCTGCCGTTACGCACGTCGACTATTCGGCGCGCATCCAGACCGTCCGCCGGGACACCAGCCCATTGTACTATGACATTATCCGGGCCTTTGATGAGTTGACAGGCTGTCCGGTCATTGTGAATACGTCCTTTAATGTGCGTGGCGAACCGATCGTCTGCGCGCTGGACGATGCCTACCGCTGTTTCATGCGGACCCAGATGGATGCGTTAATGCTCGAGGGATATGTGTTGGAAAAATCACAGCAACCCGCCATGGCTGATGACGGCGATTGGCGACAGAAATTCCAGTTAGATTAGATGTAACAACGTGATGGAACGCGTCGCTTCGTCAGCACACGCCATGTTCGTGAACGCCGCGGCTGCCGCGCCATGAGCTCATCGGCCCGGCCGACACGCACCACACACGCTGCGTTTCGCATCTTCCTCGTCGTGTGGACGCTCGCCCTCGCCTTCGCTGCGTTGGAGATCACGGGGCGAGCCTACTACATGGTGCGGAAGCATCAGTCCTTCTGGATCACCCCGCGTCGGTTGGTTGACCTGTGGTACCCTGAAGTGCGAGCCGAGAGGGCCAAATACCGCCCTGGCGAGGTCAACGTGCTCATCCTGGGAGGGTCGGTGCTGCACCACGACTTCGGCAATGTCGAAGGCGAGCTCCGTCAGCGGCTGGAAGCCAGCCTAGGACAGCCGGTGGCCGTGGTCAACTTGGCGATGCTGGCCCATGGGACGCTGGACAGCTGCTACAAATATCAGTTGGTCCGTGACCTGCCGTTTGACGCCGTGCTGGTCTATCACGGCATCAACGAGCTGCGGGCGAACAACGTGCCCCCCAGGTTCTGGCGGGATGACTACTCGCACTATGCCTGGTATGACGAGATCAACTTCTATTTCCGCCATCCCTGGCTGGCCGGCCTGCCCTTCATCGCTCCGTATTACGTGAAGCACCTCTATGTCGCGTTGTTCCGCGAGGTGCTGCACCCGCAGGCATTCGTCAAGCAGCACCGCCCGCGCCCCGACTGGATGGTCTATGGGTCGACGATTCGGACCGCCGGCCCCTTCCGCGCGAACTTGGAGCGCATCATCGCCCTGGCGCGCGCCAAACAGGATCCGATCGTACTGATGACCTTCGCCTCGTACGTGCCGAAGTCGTATACGCTGGAACGGTTTAAGCGGGGCGAGCTGCCGTATGCGGCCGGTGATCGCAAAAAGGAAATTGAGCTCTGGGGATTCCCGGAGAATATCGTGAAGGGGCTGGAAGTCCACAACACCGTCATCCGATCGCTGGCTGCCGAGTACCGCCTGCCGCTGGCGGATGAGATGGGGGCGATCGGCGGCCGGCCGGAGTACTTTATCGACATCTGCCATCTCTCCGCGGCGGGGGTCACGGCGTTCGTGGAGCAGGCGGTGCCGGTCGTGTCAAAGACTTTGGTTGAAGGCCGGGGCCGGTTGAGGAATTCCATACCGGGGACGAAAGGGACACGGAATACTGAGTAACTTGTCCCCTCGGAACCCGGTACCGAGACCCGCCCCGTCGCCCCCGCCACAGCAGAACACAGCCGCTTTAAGTCTTTTTAGAGGCTAACCCATTCTCTAGCAATGGGTAACGGGTGATGCTGTTGCAAGCCTCTGACGCTGATCCAGTCTCGAAAATCTTACACGTGTTGCAGTAACAGCACGTGCCCCCCGACAGGTTTTCCAGTCTCCCAACCACCGTTATGATTTTTTCATCAATTTGGCCTCATCTTGATGAGTTTTCAGCCTGCTAATATGGCATGGAATATGCACTATTATTACTATTTGTCTGACACCAAGTTAGCCATTCAACTCCACAGGGGGACCATGGGCAGATATCTCATTAGAGAGTTTGCGCTCCTTCTGAGCATTTTGCTTGTATGTGCTTGCCCGACAGCCTGTTATGCTGCTGAAGATCCGCAGCGGCAGGTGGCCGTGCTTCCTGGGGCACCTATCCCGTCTTCCGCTGTATTGCCTCAACCCACCACTGAGGCTGATTTTCAGGCCACCTCCCTCGAAGGGTCAGAGTTTGTGCTCGGGCCTGGCGACACTCTCAAAGTGACGATTTGGGGGTATCCAGAGCTTTCTGAGCAAACGACGATTCTGCCCGACGGGACCGTGTCGTATCCGTTGGTTGGGGTAACCCGTGCCGCCGGGCTGACCGCGAAGGGGTTCTCCGAGGAGCTCGGGAGCGCGCTTGCGCCGCATCTCGTTGGCGTGCCGAAGGTCAGTGTGGCGATTTCCGAGATGCGCAGTCGCCGCTTCAGCGTGATGGGTGATGTGGCCAAGGCCGGCGCGTTTCCGCTCTGGGGCGATGACGTGACGGTGCTGGAAGCTGTCGCGCAGGCCGGGGGCATGGGCACGCGGGCGCTGCCCGCTGAGGTGAAGATTTTCCGCACGAATTCGGAAGGCGTTCGCGAGAGTATCCCGGTCGATCTCACCGCGTTGCTCACTCAACCGGATGCCGCCCGCGCGGACCTCCGCCTTCAGCCGGGCGATGTGGTGTACGTGCCAAGCCAGGACACGCAACGCAAGGTGTGTGTGCTCGGTGAGGTGAATTCGCCTGGCCTCTACGGCCTGACGCCGGAGATGACGGTGGTGGAGGCCTTGACCGCCGCAGGCTGGGCCAAGCCGTCGGGTGTGACGACGAGCGTGATGGTCGCCAGACGGACCAGCGACGGCGCCAAGGAGTTCCACCGGGTCAACGTCGAGCGCGTGGTGAGGCAGCAGGATTGGGCGCAGGACCTGGTGCTTGCACCCGGCGATATCGTGTACGTGCCGGAGCATTTCATTTCGGTCGTCGCAGATTTTGTGAACTTCTTTAGTACGCGCGTGGAGACCGCGGCGCATGCGTACCTGCGCGTCTATGACGCGACGAACCCTGCGTCCTATGTCGTGGATCGATGAGTAGGATCATGAAAACTCTTCGGGAAGCCTTGTCGGTGCGAGAGAGCCGCTACGCGGTTTCCATGTCGCCGGTGACGGCGGCTTCGGTAGGCGCGCGCAAGCAACCGAAGGTGTCCGCGCTGGCTCGGTATCGGGTAGTGTGGCAGGCCTATCAGCGCCAGGCGATCGTGTGCGCGGCGGTGGTCGCGGGCCTGACGTTTGTCGGCGTGGCGGTCCACCCGCCCGCCTACGTCGCCTCGACGACCATCCGTGCCACCGAGGACTCGGTCCGGAATGAGTGGGACCTGTTGAAGGATGAGACCCGGGACGTCGATTTCGAGGAGCAGATACGCAGCCGGGCTGTGCTGGAGCCGGCGTTGGAGCAGGTCGGGTTGATCCCGGCTCCGCAAGCGCACCTCTTTGGCCTGCGCCTCTTCAGCCCGAGCACAGGGGATGAGAGCGCGCAGGCGGCCATAGCCGTGTCGGCCTTCTTGCCGTCGTTGCAGGTGGAGCGGCTCAGCCATTCGGGCATCCTGCGTGTAGCGGTCACCGATGCGTCTGCGCTGCGCGCGGCGGATACGGCGAATGCGGTCGCGCAATCATGGATCGCGTTTCATCGCAATCAAGCGATTACGCAGTCACAGCGGCGCATCAGCGCCATTGATGCAGAAATCGCCGCCGTCGGCGACGAACTGGATCAGCTGGATCTGTTACAAAGCCGGCTGGTCGTGACGCAAGGATCGTTAGAGGATCTGGGCCGGGAATTGGCCGCTGTGGAGGCGACGCTCGGCTCGCTTACCAGCCGCTATGCCACCGACAACCCGCTGGTGCAGCAAGCGCTGAAACAGCAGGCCGCGCTGAAGCAGTCGGTGGAAGCGCGAACCGATGGTATTCGGGATACCCTGCAGCAGGCGTCTTCGGGCCGGTTCGAGGCGCTGACCGCTGCGCAGCCAAAGGCGGGAGCGCTTGAGACGCTGCTCCTCCACGCCCGCCAGCGCTACCAGGAGCTCTTGAACGAGCGCGCACGCCTGCATCTGCTGGTGACGAACTGGCGCGCCGACTCCCCGAAGCAATTCGGCCCGTTCGCCATTCTGGATGAGGCGCTGCCCCCCGAGAGCCAGCCGCTGTGGGTGCGTGTGCTGCTGGCGTTTGTGATTGCCGGTTCGCTGGGCCTCGTGACGCTTGCCCTCTTTCCGTTGATGGCGAATCTGTGGGTTTCGAATACGCTGAGCGCGCGTACAGCGACACGGAGTTTGTGGGAACAGCTGACCCCTCCGCCAAGCAATCCCAACGCCGCTGAGTAGCTGCCCATGCCGTTCGCTGCATGACGACCCGGTTGCCTGATTCCGCATCGCCCCGGCTGTCCATGTGGCGGCAGGCGCTTCCGTACGCGGCCGCCACCTACCTTGCCCGCGCCATTTGCGCGATCCGCAGCTTAATCAACGCCCGCTTTCTCGGTCCTCAGTGGTACGGCCTCTGGGCCTCCGTCAGTTTCTTCCTCACCTTCGGCTACTACCTCCATGGCGGTGTGCAGGACATCGCCCTCAAAGACATCCCCATGCTCCGCAGCCAAGGGAACGAGGCGCAAGCCGCCCGTGTCGCCCAGCAGACCCGCAGCGTGTTCGGCCTGATGCTGGGGCTTGCGGTGATTGGGTTGTGGGTCCAGGCCTGGCGGCTGCCGTCTGGCACGGCCGGTGCGGTGCGTGCGGCCTGGGTGGCGGCCGCGTTTGTGCTGGTGTTTGAAGTAGGGTTTTTTCTCGAACAGCTGTTCGCCCGCGCGCAGGAGCGTTTTACGGCGATCAGCCAGTCGCTGCTCGTCTCGAGCGTGCTGAGTGTGGCTCTGACGGCCTGGTTGGTGGTGCGCTATGGGTTACTCGGCTTGCTGATCGTATCGGTGGTCACCCCGGCGCTCGGGCTCGTGTGGTTGGCTCGCAAGGGGTATGCGTGGCGGTTCGTCTGGTCGTGGCCCGAGATCCGGAGGATGCTCCGCGCGGGGTGGCCGATTTTGACGATGACGGTCGTATTTGAATCGCTGAGCTGGATCGACCGCGCGATCGTGCTGGCCAGCTTTGGATCCGTCAGTTACGGGCACTATGCGTTGGCGACCATGCTGGTGCAGCTCTGCTTCATTTTCCCTCAGGTGATTGCGATGGTCGTCGAGCCGAAGCTCTATTCCAGGTTTGCGCTGACGCCCAACGCGCTCGCGGTGCGTGACCATCTGTGGGTGCCGCTGCGCACGCTGGCCTGGTTGATGCCCGTTGGCCTCTCAGCGCTGGATTGGCTGCTGCCGGCATTCGTTCGGCTGTGGCTGCCGGCGTACACGCCGGCCCTGCCGGCGATGCGCGTCCTGATTTGGGCGAGTTTGTTTATGGGGCTGGCCATCTGCACGAAGTCGTTTATCGTGGCGCTGCACCAGCAGCGGCGCGTCCTGCCGTATTACGGGATCGCGATTCTCGTCAACGTCATCATCAGCGGCGCCATGGCGGCGTCGGGTCACGGCCTCGTCGGGGTGGCGTTCGGGACGGCCATCGCCTACGCCGTCTGCGCCATCGGGGTGGTGCACTGTGCGTGCCGGCAGTTGGGGTGGCGTCCGTCGGAGATCCTCTCTCGCATGGGATGGCTCGCGGCCCCCACCGGGCTGGTGGCGGTCATGACGATGCTCGTGCCGGGATGGATCGGGCACGCGCTCGGGTCGCCCCATGCGTCGCTGGCCGTCAGAGGGGTGACGTGGGTGGTGTGTGCGGTGATCGCGGTGAGTCGAGTCGGGCGCTCCCCCGCGGCCTTCTCCGGTGCTTCGCCACACCCAGTGCCGCTCGAGCTGCCGCAGGCCGTCGCGGTCTCGACTGACATGGTGCGGTGATGCCGTCCGCGCTCGCGACCCCTCTTGGCCGATCCGCTCCGATGGGGCGCCACGCGCTGTGGTGGAGTGCCAGCGTCGGCGCGGTGATCGCGCTTGCCGCGCTGCAGTCCTGGTGGCTTGCATTGGCCGGGTTGCTGGCGCTGGCGATTGTGGGTTGGGCCGTCCGGTATCCCGATGCATGCTGGATGCTGCTGGCCGTTGTGCTGCTTGGGTTTTTCAATCTGGTGCCGTTCTTGCAGCGTCCGCTGTTCTTCTGGGCATCCCTGTTTCTCTTTGCGTCCTCCGCATGGCTGTCTGTGCCCGCTCGGCGCCAGCCGATTGATCTCATCGATGGACCGTTCTGGATCTTGGCTGCCGCGTGGCTGTTCTGGGCCGCCTGGAGCACGCTCTACGCCCATGATCCGATGGCCGGGATCAAGGAAGTGTCCCGGCACGTCATCTCCTTTCTCATCCTCCTGACGTATGTGATATGGCTGCGCGATCGTGCGCACGCGTATCGCTTACTGCTGTGGCTTGAGCGGGCCTGCGTGGGTATGGCGTTGCTGTATCTTGGGAACGCCTGGTTGCGCGGGGTGACCGGCCATGCGTTGTTGGCGTGGATCGGCACGGCCCCGCCCTCACCCGCAGAGCTGGGGCAGATGTTCGCCTCGATGGTTCCGCTGCGGCTGGCGCGGTTGTTTGCTGCGCGATCAACCCGTCGTGTGCCGCAGCTGCTGGCCTTGGGTGTGCTGGCTGCGGGTGTCGTCGCCTCGCATTCGCGCACGGCCATCCTGTCGATGGGGGTGGGGGTGCTCGCCCTCTGGTGGCTGCGCGCTCGAGAGGCCCGCCGACGGGCGTTGACGCCTGTCCTGGTTGCCGCGGCGCTGATGGGCGCGGGTGTCTTTGCGTACCATTTCGCTGGTCGGCCGGAGGCGCTGAGCGATTTTCTTTCCGGCAGGAACCTGGTGTGGTCGGCAGCGTTGCGCGCCATGAGAGAGCATCCCTGGGTCGGCACCGGTCCCGGCAACTGGGGCGGATGGTTTTCCCGCCACTACGTCAGCGCCGATTTCCTGCTGCATGACAGCCGGGCCAATACGTTCGCGCTGACGCCGACGGTGCTGCGAGGGGAAGCGCACAACCTGTTCTTGACCAAGGGGGCGGAGAGCGGATGGCTCTCGTTGGTGCTGCTGATCGCGTTGATCGTTCGCTGGTTTGTGGTGGCACGACGGGCGTTGCGTGCAACACAGCCTGACCGCGGGCATGCCATCACGCTGGCCTGTGTGGCGGCGATGGTGGGCATGGTGGCCTTCGCCTTGTTCGAAGACGGTCCGATTATCGGACGGGCTCGCAGCGAGCAAATCGTGGTGGTGTGGCTGATCGCGGTCATCCCATGGCTTTCGCTGCGCGGTCGCGCGAAGGCCGCAGCACTCCCAGGGGAAGGGGCGCCATGAGCCGCGTGTCCATCCTGGTGCCTTCGAGGACGGGAGACGTGCAGGGGCTGCGCGCCCAACTGGCACGCCAGTCATTTCGCGATTGGGAGCTGCTGGTGCAAGCGCATACCAGCCCGGCAGGGCGCGCCCGAAATCTTGGGGCCGCGCGCGCCCAAGGAAGCCTCCTCATTTTTATGGACGATGATATTCAGTTGCCGCATGAGGGGTTGCTGGCGGATCTTGTCAGCGCGCTTGACGCGGTTGCCATTCACGATGCCGTCGGCGTGCTGTGCGCTGCCCCGGCCACGCTGAACCGCTTCCAGCGGCGATATGTGCAGGAAGCCTTTCCTCCTGTGGTGTTGCGTTCGGGCCCGCGGCCTGATTTGGCTGAGGTCTCATGGATGGCTGTGGGCGCAGCGTGTTTCGGCATACGACGGGACATCTTTGAGCGCACCGGCGGTTTTGACGAAAGCCTGCTCTCCGGTGAAGACTGCGCCTTGACGTACCAATTAAGCCGCGCCGGCGGACGGATCTTCGTGCTGCGCTCCCACCGCATTCTGCATGAGCCGCCGCGGACGGTCGGCCAGGCGATCCGCAAGACGCTCTGGTATGAGCAGGGCAATGCGCAGGTGGCCAGAAAACATCCGGAAGCAGGCTATCGTATGCCGCTTCGCGGGCCGCTGCACGCCGCCGGCTATCTGTTGGCGCGCACCTGCCTCCTGCTGCCCTTGTGCGTGCTGCGGGTCTCCTACCATCATCGCCGGCCGAAACTGTCCTGGCGGCCGATGAGCGCCTTGCTCAGCTATCTGGGGGCATGGGCGTACTGCTACGGCTGGTTTTTCCGTCCGTCTCAACAGGTCTCCGCACATGCGCCATAAAGTGTTGTACGTGATCACCGGCTTGCATGTGGGAGGAGCGGAAAAAGTCTTGCTCAATCTCACCGCGCATCTGGACCGAGAGCGCTATGACCCTGTGGTCTGCACGTTAGTGGGCGGGGCCTTGATGCCCGCATTCGAGCGTTTGGGCATCCGCGTCCATAACATCGGCATGCGGGGTCGATGGGATGTCCGTGTGTTGTGGCGTTTCTGGCGTGTGTTGCGGACGGAGCGGCCCGTGATTGTGCACAGCCACTTGTTTCATTCGGACGTCTTAAGCCGCATCTTGGGCCGATTGGCCGGCATCCCGCTCATCGTGAACACCTTTCACATGCTGGAGGCGTCTCGGCACCAACGCTTCTATCAGGACTTGGACCGTGCCAGCCTCGGCTGGAGCGATGCGCAGCTGGCGGTCTCCGAAGAAGTCAGGGGCTCCATTGCCCGCTTGGAACGGTTGGATGAGACGCGCATCCACGTGATTCCGAATGGCGTGGAGTCGCCCCGGACATGTGACCCGACCGTGCGTCACCATCTGCGCCAACGGCTTGGGGTATCCGAGCACGCGCCGTTCATTGGCATCGTCAGCCGTCTGGAGGAGCCACGGAAAGGGCACCGCATTCTGTTCGAGGCTGTCAGCGAGCTCGTCCGCCAGTTTCCTTCATTGCACTGCGTGGTGGTCGGAGATGGGCCGGCCCGCAAGGGGTTAGAGGCCTACGTGCGTGAGCGAACGCTGAGTGAGCACATCAGTTTTGTCGGCGAGTCTTCGGATGTCTTTCAATGGTTAGGCGCGCTGGACGTGTTTATCCTGCCGTCGCTGCTCGAGGGGTCGCCGATGGTGGTGCTGGAAGCGATGGCGGCGGGCTGCCCGATTATCACGACGCCGGTGGGCGGCGTGCCTGAGGCTATCACGCATGAACAGACCGGTCTCCTGGTGCCTCCCGGCGACAGCCAGGCCTTGACGAATGCGATTGAACGGCTGCTGCAGGATCGCCCGTTGGCACGGCGCTTGGGTATTGCCGCTCGCCAGGTATTCCAGGAACGCTTCGAGATCGGGCACACCACCCGTCAGACGATGGATTGGTACGACGGCTTGATCAGCCAGCGCCTGAACCGGCGGCTCAAGATGTTGCTGGTCGCCACGACCTTTGATAGCGGCGGTGTGACCACGTACTTGGACAATCTGATCGGCCAGCTTCCCGCGGACCGCTTTGAGGTGTTGCTGGCCTGCGGCATGGATGACCTCCAGGCCGAGCACCTGCAACGTCTGGGCATTACGCATTACCCGGTCTGCCTGACCAAGCCGGTCCGTCCTCTGACAGACCTCCGGGCGCTGTGGCAGTTGGTGCGCCTGATCCGTCGAGAACGCGTGGACGTGGTGCACACGCATATGTCCAAGAGCGATCTGGTCGCAGGCCTGGCGGCCCGCCTGTGCGGATTGCCGGTTGTGTCGGTGAGTACGGCGCATGGCCCGCTTCGGTTGCGGTCGGCGCCGTGGATCGTGCAACGGTTCTTCGATGGGTTGGAGCGCTTGGTGTACCGCGGTGTTGTTGACCGCGTGATCAGCGTGTCGCGCTCGACCACGGGAGAGCTGTTGCGCAAGCGCAAGGTGGTTCGCCAGCAGGTGGTCACGATTCCCAATGGGATCCCGCGGCGCACACCAGTGACCGCGGAACGGCGCGGCGAGATACGTCGCAGGCTTGGCGTCGCACCGGAGCAGCCCCTCATCGTCATGGTGAGCCGTCTGGCGGAGCCGAAAGCTCCCGACGTCTTGATTGACAGCATGCAGCGCGTGGCTCAGCGCTGGCCGCGCGCGGTGTGCCTCATCGCCGGAGATGGCCCGCAACGGGAGCCTCTGCGCGCACGCATCCGTCGCTTGGGGCTGGAGGACACTGTGCAGCTGCTGGGGCACCGGAATGATGTGCATGACTTGCTGGATGCCTGCGATATCTTCACCCTCTCCAGCCACTCCGAAGGCCTGTCGATGTCTGTCTTGGAGGCGATGGCGTCGGGCTGCCCGATCGTCGCCAGTGACGTCGGTGGCATGGAGGAGCTGATCGCGCATGGCCGAACCGGCGTCTTGGTGGCTGCGGGCGACACGCCTGCATTGGCGGACGCCCTGGAGGCGTTGATACAGAATCCGGCGTTGCGCCAGTCGCTTGGCAGGGCAGCCCGCGAGCAGGTCGATCAGCGGTGTTCGGTCTCTCGGCAGGCGGACGCCACGACGGCGGTCTACATCCACGAGTGGCTGCGGGTCTCGGCGGCGGCCGCGCGACGGGCTGTGCGCCCAGGTCCGTTGGAGCGTTTACGCCGGTTCATCCATGAAGAAGGCTGGCGTTCGACGGTGATGGTGCTGGCGAAGAAGGCCACACGCGCCTTCCATCATACGGGAGACGTCTGGTTTCTCGAGCGCCAAATCCCGGATCCCGTCGTGCACCTTGAGTCGCGCGTGCCCTGCACGATCCGTCTGGCGACGCTGAGCGATGTGGACGGATTAGCCGCGGTCTCATTTGAGAAGCGCGAAGCGGTGCGGGCGGCGCTCGCCTCGCCGTTGGACCGCTGCTTCATTGCCGAGCAGCGCGGTCGGGTGCTGGCCTTCCAGTGGATGCGGATCGGCGAAAGCGATCTGCACATCGTTCCCCTCGAGCAGGCCATCCATTTGCGCAAGGACGAGGCGTATTTGTACAACTGTCGAGCGATGCGCGCCTTTCGCGGTCACAGCATTATTCCCGCCATCGAGGTTGAAGTGTTCCGCTGGCTGGCCGAGCACCGTTTCACAAAACTGTACACGGATATCCGCAGCGATAACCTGCCCTCCTTGAAGACGTTCGAAAAGCTCGGGATGCGGCGCCTCGAACGCGTCCGCATCCGACGCTACGGGCCATGGAAACAGCTGCGGTGTGAGCGGCCGCGCTATCGGCTTCGCGAGCCGTGTCGCGTGCTGGTTCTATACCGCGGCGCGCATCAGCGGCTGGATTGGGTGAACACGCGCCGCTTGGATGAGCGGCTGTTTCGTATCTCCACCGCCAGCCTGCCTGCTGCCGCCAGCCTGCGAGACACGCTCAGGAGTTTCGTCCAGTTGGTCCGACGCCTCTCCCAAGAGCGGGTCGAAGTCATCCATTGCGACAGTTGGAACACGCTTGGGCTTGGCGTGGTGTTGCGGGCTCTCAGCGGCGGACGCGCCAGCCTCACCATGACGATGGGCGAGGACGCCTCAGGCGCTGGCGCACGCACGGCGCGCAGAAGCGGCGTGTGGCTGCGGCTCATGGCCAAACAGGCGCAGGCGGTCTTTTTCCACTCCAGCGAGCAGCGGGCTGATTATTTGACGCGGGGGTGGTGGAAACCGGATCAGGCGTTCCTGGTTGAAGAGCAGCTGCCGCTGGGCGACACGCAAGCACAAGAGCGGGCGGACACCGCCCGTGCGAGGAAGCAGCTCGGCATGAATGCGCATGCGCCGGTCATCGGGACCATTATGCCGCTGGTCCACGAGAGCAATCCCTGGCGGTTCCTGGCGTTCTGCCAGCGCATCGGCGCGTTGTTGCCGGCCTGTCACTTTATCATGGCCGGCGACGGCCCGTTGTTCCTCGTGCTACGAAAGCAGGCGGAAGAGTTTGGACTCGCATCCCGCATCCGGTTTGTCCGAAGGGATTTCGACCGGCGGGATCTCCTGCATGCGATGGATATTTTTATCGATCCTGCGCGGGACGCCGAAACCTCGCTGGTGAAGCTCGAAGCGATGGCATCCGCAACAGCCGTGATGGAGCTTGATGAGGAGCCGGCGGTCATGGAACTCATTCAACAGACCGAACGCTGTGTCGCGCTCGGGTATGCCGCGCGACAGCAGGTGCTGGAGACCCTGGCGGAACGCTATCAAGCCAGCCAGTATGCCATCGGCTGGCACCGAGCGTTAAATGCGGAATTGGCGCGCGTGTCCGCGGACCACTGGAAGGAGATCGATGGACGTCCGGTTGCTTTCTGACACGCCAGAGCACGAAGCGGCTTGGGAAGCCTTCGTCGCCAGGCATGACCGCGCCACCAGCGATCACTTGTGGGGCTGGCGGCGCGTGCTGCAGGGCGCGTTCGGTTTCGAACCGTACTACCTGGCGGCCATGCAGGGGCAGGAGATAGTCGGCATCTTGCCGTTATTTCGGATCCCGAGAGGATTCGGGAAATGGGCGCTCTGCTCGATTCCGTTCGGCAATTATGGAGGGGTCTGCTCGGATTCTGAAGAGGCCGCGGAGCGTTTGCTGGATGAAGCCAAGCGGCTGCTCGTCAGCACTCGTGCAGCGTATCTTGAGCTTCGCAGCCGCCAGCTTTTGCGGGACAGCACGCTCCGTCCGCAGTCACTCTACTCTCGTTTCTTCTTCACCCTGCACGGAGACATTGACAAGCACGCGCAGCAACTTGGCAGCAGCAACCGCAACAAGGTGCGCCGCGCCGTCAAACAGGGGTTGACGGTGACGAGTCGGTATTCCGCGGATGAGCTCTATCCCATCCACAGCCATACCACGCGACGCTTGGGCACCCCGTGTTTTCCGAAGCGCTACTTCGATCTTATTCTAGAAACATTCAAGGGCGTAGCCGAGGTGTTCCTTGTCGAGTTTCAGGGGCGGGGGATCGCGTATGACCTGGTGCTGATGTTTAAGCAGGACATCGTCTGTCAGTTCAACGGATCGCTCGACGCCTACTTCAAGCTGTACCCGAATAAGTTGTTGGTCTGGCATTTGATCGAAACCGGCTGCAAACGCGGGATGCGGACGTTGGATTATTGCCGCAGCCGCGCAGGATCAGGGAACGTCAAATTCAAGCGGCAGCTTCGCATGGAAGAAGAGCCGCTCGGGTATCAGTACTACTTGCCGAAGGGTGATGAGATTCCGCAGCGCAACCCTTCCAATGCGAAGTATGCATGGATGATCCGCACCTGGCAGCGGCTTCCCGTTGCGGTGACCCGTGCGTTGGGTCCGGCACTGGTGAGGTATGTGGCATGAGTCGTTTGATGAATGTGTTAAGCATTGATCTGGAAGACTGGTTTCACGTATCAAATTTCGAAGGGGTCATCCGGCGCGAAGACTGGCCGGCGTGTCAGACGCGGCTCCAGGAGACGGTGCCCCGGCTGCTTGATCTGCTGGCGGAGCACCGCACGCACGCCACATTCTTTGCGCTGGGATGGGTCGCGGAGCGGTTCCCGGCGCTGATTCGGCGTATCGCCGATACGGGGCATGAGCTGGCCACGCACGGCGACGAGCACCGTCGGGTCACCGGCCTGAGCCCCGGGGAATTCCAGGAACAGTTGCGGCGTTCCATTGGCACGATTGAGCAGCTCTCGGGCCAGCGCGTGTATGGGCACCGGGCCCCCACCTATTCCTTGCGCAAAAGCACGGACTGGGCGATTGAGATCATGCTGAAGGCGGGATTGCAGTATGATTCGAGCGTCTTTCCCTTCGGTACTCGGCAGGACCCCGAACTGTGCGACTCGCGCACGCCCTGTCTGATCTACAATCACGGTTCCGGGGCGCTGGTGGAGTATCCGCTGTCCACGTGGCGTGTCGCGGGCACCAATGTCCCGATCGCCGGCGGCGGCTACTTTCGATTGCTGCCGTATTGCTTCCTCCGCTGGGCGATGAAGGGGCTCAACGCGCAACACCAGCGAATCATTACCTATTTTCATCCGTGGGAGTTCGACCCAGACCAGCCTCGGGTCTCCCAGGCCTCTTGGCTTGCGCGGTTCCGCCACTACCATCAGTTGGAACACGCGGAGGAGAAACTGCGGCGCTTGCTCGTAGACTTTCGCTTCGGCTCGTTTCGCGATGTGTTCTGGTCCGAGACGAAGGGACGGTATGAGCTTACGCCCCAGCGCTAAGCGCACTCTGCGCCGCCGGCTGTTGATTGCGGCCGTGGGCTGTTGTTGTACACTGGCCGCGGCCCCTGCGCCATTGGCAAATCTGCCACGGCTGTTCTGCTGTTTTCAAGCCAACCCCGCCCGACCGGAGGAGACGGCCAGCCGCTACGATGTCATCATCTGGCACAATCACCCGACGCTGCAGCAGGCCCTCGTGAACCTGAAGCAGCGCAGCCCGCATCTCACCGGCCTGATGTACCGCGAATTGTTCTGCATCCTGCAAGAGGAAACGCCGATGGAAGAATCGGTTGGCCACGCGGCGTGGATTGAGCGCCACCACCCCGATTGGTTCCAACGGGATTTGCAGGGCAGGCGCGTGGAGGTGCCGGACTACCCCGGACGGTGGATGATGAATCTCGGCCATCCCGATTGGCAGGCGTTCTGGATCGAACAGACGCTGGCGGATGTCGCCGACGGCGGATGGGACGGCGTCTTCGTCGACGACGCGCTGACGAATGTGCACGCCCATCAGTTGCCGCCCTTGGCCGGCTACGCAGACGATGCCGCGCTCCAGGAAGCCGTCACCCAGTTTTTGTCGCGCATCACCGCGGCGTTCCATGCGGCCGGCAAGGTCGTGATCGCGAACGCGTCGAATACTTCTGACTATCCGGGCCTGTGGGAACGATGGTTGCAGGTGACCGATGGGCTGATGGAAGAGCACTTCGCAGGGACGGGCTGGACCTGGGGGCCCGATGTCGCCACCCGGCAGCTTGCGGCTATGCGAAGCGCCGAGCGTCTCGGCAAGTGGATGCTGTGTTTTACGTATGGCGACTGGGATGATGTGAAGCGGATGGAATCGAGCCTGGCCGCCTATTTGGTCGGGGCCGGCCCACGGGTGTACTGGTCGTATCGCCCCGCCCGTGAGTCAGAGCCGACCGTCGCACCTGCGGCGCAGTCTGTACAGGTGGGGCGCCCGCTTGGTCCGGCAACCGTGGACGGCTCGCTTTGGCAGCGGCGTTTTGAGCAGGCCGTGGCCCTCGTCAATGTGGGGGCGCAGCCCCGACGCACGCAGACTCCTTGCGGGTTGGTGGAACTGGACCCGTATCAGGGCCGGATCCTGCACACCGATTGCCGCCCTTTTTCCTGATTCAAGCCCTGTCGCCCCCGTTCGTATTCTTACCGAACTCTCGAGACCCAGGGACGGTATTCCGTAGCTGGCGTTCGTGTTTCAGGGTAAAATAAGAGATCAGCGCAGTATGAGCCCTTCGGAATCCGCGCACATTGACTGCCCGTACTGCGGGGAGTCGCTTGAGATCAGCATCGACCCTTCGGTGGGCCAGCAGGACTACATCGAAGATTGCCAGGTGTGCTGCAAGCCCATTCAGTTCCGGATTCGCGTGAGCGCTGACGGGACACCGAGCATTGACGTACGCAGCGAGGATGAATGATCACAGAAAGGACACCGCATGGCGTTTGTGAACTATCAGTTTGAACGGCGCAAGCGGGATTTGGAAAAGAAACGAAAGCAGGAAGAGAAACGGCAGCGCAAAGCGGAGCGGAAGAAACAGCAGAGCACCGAGCCGCCGGTCGTCCCCCCTCCAAGTGCCTGAGCGCTGTTGGCGATGAGTCCCACCACGCTCGGCGGCTCTAACGCGCTCGATCCCCTCATTGTTCCAGCTGTTCGTTGAGCTGGATCCAGCGGCGCTCCTCTTCTTGGAGTAGGGCAGCCAGCTGGGTGCACCGGTCGGTCAATTCACGGTTCCACATGGTCGGATTGGCGGCCATCTCGCTTTCGAGGGTGTCTTTTTCCTTCTTGTACGCCGCTTGGGCTTCCTCTGACCGCTTGATCTGGCCGGCCAGCTTTCGCTTGGCCGATTCGCGCTGCTTGCGCGCATGGTAGTCAGATGGCGCCTTCGCCTTGGGTGGTGCCACGGCCGCTACCCCGTTCTCAGTCTCCAGTTCCTGCCGCACCTGGTTCTCCAGCCGGTACACGTACTCCGCATAGCTGCCAGCGTAGTGGATCACGGTCCCGTTCTTCACTTCGACGATCTGGGTCGCGACCATGTTCACGAACGTCCGGTCATGGCTGATGAAGAACACCGTGCCTGGAAACTGCTGGAGCGCTGCCCCCAGGGCCTCCACCGTCTCAAAGTCCAGGTGGTTGGTGGGCTCATCCAGCAGCAGGACGGAGCGCTTCATGAGCAGCAAACCGGCCAGGCACAGCCGGGCGCATTCGCCGCCGCTCAGCACTGAGACCGGCTTCTTCACGTCGTTGCCCTTGAAGAGGAACGAGCCGGCCATGGCCAGCAGCTCCTGCCGGGTGACGGCGCTCGCCGCGTGGCGCTCCAGGTGGGTGAAGACATCGTGCTTGGGATTGAGCGCTTGCACGACGTGCTGGGCATAGTAGGCGATCTCGCAGCCAAAGCCCCACTTGAACGTCCCGCTCTTTGGGGTCAGGTCGCCGGCGAGCGTGCGCAGGAACGTGGTCTTGCCTTGGCCATTGTCGCCGAGGACCGCGACGTGCGTGCCATGGTCCACCTCGACTCGGATGTCTTTGGCAACCAGCTTCTCGGGGTAGCCGATGGTCAGGGCGTCGCAGCGGAGGGCCGGCCCTTGGCGTCGCTGGATGGCCGGGATTTTGATCTGGACGTGGCTTTGCGCGTCGGCCAGGTCGATCGTCTTGAGCTTCTCAATCTGCTTCATCTTCGACCGCGCCTGGCTGGCTTTGGACGCCTTGGCGTGGAACCGGTCCACGAACGCTTGCAGCTGCTTGCGCTTGCTCTCGATCGTCCGGTTGTAGCTGATGGCCTGCTGTTCCTGCTCCTGCTTGAAGAGCAGGTACTCCTCCACGGTGCCCGGGTAGAGGGTGAGCGCGCCGTTCTCGGCTTCCAGCGTGTGGTCGCACGTTTTCTTCAAGAATTCGCGGTCGTGTGAGACAATCAGAAAGCCGCCGTCGAAGTCCTGCAGGAACTCTTCGAGCAGGATGAGCGTCTTTAGGTCCAGGTAGTTGGAGGGTTCATCCAGGATCAGGAAGTTTGGATCGCGCAGGAGCATGGCGGTGAGCTTCACGCGGGTCTGGTAGCCGCCCGAGAGGCTCTTGATCGTGGTGGTCAGCAGGTCGTGCTTGAGCTGAAACCGGCCGGCGACCTTGCCGCACCGCCACGGTTCCTGGCCGGTGTACCGGGTGAGAAACTCGAGCACCCCCTCCTCCGGGGTGAACGGGTCGTGTTGTTCCAGGTAGCTGACGCGCAGATCAGCGCTTTGCACGACCTCGCCGGTATCGAGGGGCTCCTGGCCGGTGATGATTTTGCACAGCGTGGATTTGCCCGCCCCGTTGCGGCCGATGAAGCCGGCTTTTTGGTCGGTGTTGAGCGTGGCGTTGGCGTCGTCGAAAATCACGCGCGGGCCGTAGCTTTTATGAATCGCTTTCAGCTGTAAGATTGCGGGCATCGGAAGGTGTTAGCTTAGGGCTGCTCGGCGGGCGCGTCAAGGTCTTGACGCTGGTGCACGCGGGGTCGTCCCACAACTCGGAGGCCACGGACCTGTTTCGTCCAGCGTGGTGGTGCCGCGGGCGGCATGCGCAGACGGTGTGGGGGGCCATCGGCCCCCTGGGGAGTCGGCTGCTCCCTCAGCGGAGGCGGTGGGAGCTGCCAGACGGCGATTTTCTTGATGTGGACGAGCACCCGGCTGCGTCCGGCGCACCCATCCTGGTTGTCCTGCACGGCCTGGAAAGCTCCTCGCGATCGAGCCAGGTGGTGCGGTTGCTGCGGGCCGCGCATCGATGCGGATGGCGCGGCGTTGGGGTGAATTTCCGCTCCTGCAGCGGCGCCCTCAACCGATTGCGGCGTTCCTACCATGCGGGGGAAACCGCCGATCTTGCTTGGATCATACAGCGGGTGATAGCTGAGCACCCGGGCGCTTCGGTCTGTTGCGCGGGTTTCTCTCTCGGCGGCAACGTGCTGCTGAAGTATTTAGGAGAGCAGGCGGACCAGGCACCCACGCCGCTGCGCGCGGCCGTGGCCATCTCCACCCCCTTTGCTCTGGCGGTCTCGGTGCGGGCCATTGAGCAGGGGTTCAGCCGCGTCTACATGTGGGGTTTGCTGCGCGGGCTGAGGCGAAAGACCCTGGCGAAGCTCAAGCAGTTTCCCGATCTGACGGATCGACGCGCCCTCCAGGCCCTCCGGACGGTGGCGGAATTCGACGAGCTGATCACGGCCCCGGTCCATGGCTTTCCGAGTGCGGCAGCGTATTGGGCCGCCTCCAGTTCCGGGACGTGGCTCTCCCGCATCCGGCGGCCCACACTCCTCATCAACGCCCAGGACGACCCCTTCTTGCCGAGTGAGGCCTTGCCCCGGGAGGCCATCGCGCGGAATGCCTACCTCACTGCGGAGTTTCCCAAGGCCGGAGGGCATATGGGCTTTATCAGCGGCCGCTGGCCGGGCGGAGGCACGTCCTGGGCCGTGGAGCGCGCGATACGCTTCCTGCGCGAACAGCTCGCCGCCTCACCAGCCGCAGGTGGATGAACCCCACACCCGCAGCCCGGTTTTTTCCACCACGGTTGGCTGTTGGGAAGAGATGCAGACTTGACAAACGGCGGTCGGGTGGCGTATAGTCATACCAACTGGTAGGTATATGTCTCGAACAGCCCTAGAACACTCGCCAACGAAGGAGAAGCTCCTCGACGCCGCCGAGGGGCTGATGCTGGCTAAAGGGTTTGCCGCCACCACCGTCGATGACATCTGCGAAGCCGCCGAGGTGACCAAGGGGAGCTTCTTCCACTACTTCGAGAGCAAAGACCAGCTCGGCCGGGAGGTCCTGGAGCGCTTCTGTGCGTCCGGGCAAAAGATGCACGGGGCCTGCTGCAGCCATGAAGCGGATCCGCTCAAGCGCGTCTACACCTACATCGACAACTTGATCAAACTGTCCAAAGACCCGGCCATGCGCCAGGGCTGTTTGCTGGGGCTGTTCTCGCAGGAGTTGGGCGATACCAACCCGCAGATTCGCGCCGCCTGCAAGAAGGGCTTTGACGACTGGGCCAAAACCTTCGGGGAAGAGGTGGCACAAGCCAAGGCCGCCCACGCGCCTCGCGCGTCGTTCGATCCGAAGGAGCTTGCGGAGCATCTCATTGCGGTGATGGAGGGATCGATGATTCTGGGGAAGGCTCGGCACGACATGTCAATCATCGGGCAGAACCTCGCGCATTTTAAGGCCTACGTGAAGAGCCTGTTCGAAGCAGCGTAAGTCCCTTATTTTTGTACCAGTTAGATACCAACTGGTTGGTTTACTTGTGCAGCGTAGGTGGCAGTCAGCAAGGAGGTGAGCGGCATGGGGGGAGACGTGATCGGAGCCTCGTTGGCAGGTGGGAAGTAGGGTATGTGGTCATGATTGGCACGACACAACTGAGAGGAGTCGCGTGATGTCAGCTTCGTGTTCGACGAGCGGGTCGTGTGAGACGGAATCTGGTGGGTGCAGCACCGACAGCTGTGAGTCTTCGAGCCGCTGTTGCAAGGCGTGTGGGACCTCCTGTGGAGGGGACCCCATGGCGTGTGCTACGGCAATGTGGACCCAAGCGTTCTTCCATGCGATGAAGGCGGCCCACGTGGAGATCCTCAAGACCAAGATTCAAAAGGCGTGGGGGTCGAAGATGGAGAAAGCAGCCGACGCCGTCCTTGAGGCCATGGGGGTGAAGTGGCAATCCATGCAGGCGGAGGCCAAAGCCCAAGGGGATTTGCAGGCGAAGTTGCAGGCGATCTGGCGGGAGGGTCAAAAGTAAGTTGTCTGGAACCATCTCGATGACGGGGAGTGGGAGACCCGGCGCGCGCTTGGGTCTCCCGCTCTCCTTTATCGGTCATACCGAGGACACCTGGACCATGAACACGATGCCACCGCAGGAGACGGCGTTGACGGTCCCCCGGCAGGTCACTGTGCCCTGCCAGCATGGATTGCACCTGCGGGTGGCTGCGGTGATCGTCACCATGGCTCAGCAGTTCCGCTCGGTGATCTCTTTCGACTCCGGGTCACAGCACGTGGATGCGAAGTCGATGCTAGGCGTCTTGCGTCTTGGCGCGAGCCACGGGGCTCCGCTTGTTCTGACGGCCCGCGGTGAGGATGCCGACCGGGCGATTCAGGTGCTGGGGGAGTTGTTCGAATCGAAGCGGACACTCTGCAGGGATTCGGGCAGCCCAGCGTATGTTCGAGGGGAGGATCGATGAAGCGTGATGACGTACATCTCGCGTTGCTGGCCGATGCCAGCCACGCGAGCGGACAGGCCAGCCCGTCTCAGGGCCAGCCGTCGCAGCATCCTGATACCGAGCTGCTCGATGCCTACTCGCGGGCAGTGATCGGGGTCGTGGAGCGAGTCGGCCCGGCCGTCGTCAGCATTCAGGCGGGATGGCGGCTGCGAGGCCGCGGCGTCCACCGGGGCGGGGCCGGTTCGGGTGTCATCATCGCCCCCGATGGCTACATTCTCACGAACAGCCATGTCGTCCACGAGGCCAACCATGTGGAAACCACGCTGACCGATGGCCGAGATCTCGAGGCAACCCTGGTGGGCGAGGATCCCGCGGTGGACTTGGCGGTCATTCGGGTCCAGGAGACGGCGCGCCTGCCCTATGCGCGGTTGGGCGACTCGGCATCCTTGCGAGCGGGCCAGCTCGTGATCGCGATGGGAAATCCTCTCGGCTTCCAGTCGACGGTCTCCACGGGGGTGGTCAGCTCCACCGGGCGCTTCTGGCGCACGGAGGAAGGGCGGTTGATCGACAATATCATCCAGCACACGGCTCCGCTGAACCCGGGGAATTCCGGCGGGCCGCTGGTGGATTCCCAGGGCCGCGTGGTCGGCATCAACACGGCGATGATTCTCGGCGCGCAGGGCATCAGCTTTGCGATTCCCGCCGATACGGTCACGTGGGTGGTCTCGCAGCTGCTGCAACACGGCCGGGTCCGACGGGCGTATTTGGGCATCGCCGGCCGGCCCCGGCGGATCGATCGGCGGCTCGCACAGTTCCTCCAGATGGCCAGCGAGCGCGCCGTGGAAGTCCTGGTGGTGGAATCGGGCACCCCGGCGGCTCGGGCCGGCGTGGCGGAAGGCGATCTCATTGTGGCGGTGCAGGGGCGCGCGGTGACCAGCATCGATGATTTGCACCGGTTCTTGGCGGAGTGGCCGGTCGCGCATCCTGCCACGCTGACCATCGTACGGGGCATCGAGCGGCTGGAGTTGACCATCGTGCCCACTGAGGCGCTCTAAACCACAGGCTCTCCACCCCCATGGGCCTAGGGCTCGTTTCCGGTCCCTTCTCCAAGGCCCCCGCCACTCAGAAAGACACGTAAGCCCTCCCCTTGAGGGTAGCGGGTTTTGCCTTTCTGGCCCTCCTGGTTCTGACAGCCCTGCCGTTCCATAACAACCTTGTAACGGCAAAGTTACCTTGCCGTTAGCCCCCCACCGCTACTCTGACCCCGGTGCAGCGAGCCGCCGGCCGATCGGCGGCCCACACAGAGAGGGTTATCTATGGGCAGTAAACAACATCCGCACCATCTTGCGGGAGCCCCTGGACCGGATGCAGCCGGGCAGCTGCAGCACGATCATACCCGCCTGCGGCGAGCCCTGACCTTGGTTGAGAGCAGCTTGCATCTGGGAGCCCCCGCCCGGCCCATTCTGCAGGCCGCCTGCCGGGCGCTCTTTGGGCAGCTGCAGCAGCATGTGGCTCGCGAACGGCCGCTCCAGGTTCACCTGCGTGCGGTGCTGCGTCCGGTGCGGATCGCCGACCGGCCAGCCCCCACCCATGCGGCCCCGGCTCGGCGGCTTCGAACCATCGCGCACCATCTGGCCTCCAATCGAGCCGTCATGCCGAAGGATGTCGATACCGCCCTCTATACCGTGATCGATGACTTGGAGCAGCAGATGGAAGTACAGGAGCAGTGGTTCTTCCCATCGGGCGACACGCCTGAGGAGGCAGCTGACGAGGTGCTCGACGCGGACGCGTCCTCTCGGGAGGCCGTTCCGGCATCGGCCTGAGCGTGTGGAGCGCGCACAGGGAGCGTGAACGCCAACAGGAACAGAGGAGGATAGATGACGCGCAGTCTCGGGGTAGGGCTGGGAGTGGCAGCGGTCGCCATCGCGCTGGTCGGGCGGCCGGGAAGCAGCTGGGCGATGGGCTCGTCCTACGAGAAGCCCTCCGTGCAGAAGTCGCAGGGCCAAGATTCGCGTGATGCCACTCGGGCCGGCGCGGCCGCAGATTCGTGGCAGGTCGAGCAGTCGACGGACGCCTCAAGCCGCATGAATAGTGCGCCGGCCGGGCAGCCGGCAGACGCGGCACATCCCAGTGCCGGTGAAGCGTCCGGCCGGACGCAGGGGTCGACCAATGCGGAGACCTCGGCGGGGGTCGGCGGGTCGGTCACCGCCGCGCCTTCCATCGGCATCAGCGGTGGAGTGGGTACGCAGGGCAGCGCGGCGGGATCCGCCGGGCAGGGATCCGCGGCCTCATCGGTGAACGCCGGTGGGTCCCTCAACGCGAGCTCCTCGATTGGAGTGAATCCTTGATGGGAGTTCGGAACAACAAGGAGGCACGACGATGAAATCATCCGTGGTCCAACTCGGAATGGTCGGTCTCATCACCCTGCTGAGCGTGGTCGGCGGAATGCCGGCCGCCGCACAGATGGCCGGGGTGGGTGCCGGTATGTCCCAGCAAGTGTCAGGCAGCATCGCGGCCATCGACGCGCAACGCGGCGCCCTCAAGCTGCAGGGGCCGGTAGCGAGCAGCCAACCGGGCGGGTCCACGCCGCAGCCGACGATTTTCCTGGTGGATGACCACACGATCATCTCCAAGGGGCCGCAGCGCTTGCAGCTGGCGGACTTGAAGGTCGGCGATGCCGTGCAGGTGGAATACGCGCTGGAAGCCGGTCGCCACATGGCGCGCACGGTCCACGTGCAGGAATCCACACCCGGCGCTGCCACGCCAGCCGGACCGTCGTCGCCTCAGAGCCCCACTGGGCAGTAAGCGGCCGGTTGGTTCCGGGCGGTGGCATGAACCTCTCTGGCTGTGCCACCGCCCTGACGAAGTTCTGTCCGGTCGGCGGAGAGCTCTATGACGCGACCACGGGGTATTGCCCCATCCACGGGGCGGAATTGAAAACGAAGGCGCCCTAGCGCGCCGCGCAGCTGGTCAGCACACCGACGGCACGATCGTCGCGCATCTGTCGCCCAGATGCCTTCAATGGTATAGTGGAGCATCGGGAGGGGGCGAGATGAGACGACCTCGGCGCCATAGGTTTGTGCCGCCCAAGAGCTGCTGTTCTTCGATATGCGCATAAGGCTTCGGGAACTCCTGTTCCTGCTCCTGATCAGCGCGGCCATTGCGTGGCTCTTCATGAGCCTGCAGCCGGCCGTGACCCTCCTCGCGAACATCCTCGGTCCCACCGAGCCCGGAAGCGCATTGCTGTGGTGGCGACAGTTTGCGCAGCGGCTCGTGTGGGTCTTCGTCAGTTGCCTCGCGACGCTGTTCATCGTGCACTGGAGCCTCCTGCGTCCGGTGTCGAAGACGATTGAGTGGATGCGCCGTCTCAGAACGGGTGGGGTGGCTGCGTCGGAGTCGTTGCCGCGGGGAGGGCTCCTGACCCCCCTGGCGCGCGAAGTCACGCACATGGCGCGGAGTCTCTTAGCGGCGCGCTCGGCCGCGGCAGAAGAAGCGCGATTGCGCAACGCCGGCGAATCACGCTGGACGGCCGAACGGCTTCGGGAGCACGTGCGCACCGCGCTCCAGGGCCGCCCCCTGACGGTGGTCTCGAATCGGGAGCCGTACCTGCACGTGCGTCAGGGGCATCAGGTGCACTGTGTGGTGCCGCCGGGAGGACTGGTGACGGCGATGGAGCCGATTCTCAGAGCCTGCAGCGGCACGTGGATCGCCCACGGATCGGGGAACGCCGATCAGGAGACGGCGGATCCGCAGGGACGGCTGAGAGTTCCCGTCGACGCGCCCGTCTATACGCTGAAACGCGTCTGGTTGGATACCGAAGAGGAGCGCGGGTACTACTACGGATTTTCGAACGAAGGGCTCTGGCCGTTGTGTCACATCGCCCACACCCGGCCGACCTTTCGCGACGAAGACTGGACCCAGTATACCCGCGTCAACGCGAAGTTCGCCCAGGCGGTCCTCGAGGAGTTCAAGACGATCGAACAGCCCTGCCTCCTCATTCAGGACTATCACTTTGCCCTCTTGCCGCGACTGGTCAAAGCGCAGCGGCCGGATGCGAAGATTGCGTTCTTCTGGCATATCCCGTGGCCCAATCCGGAGGCGTTCAGCATCTGTCCCTGGGCGAGAGAGCTGCTCGACGGCATGCTGGGGGCCGACCTCATTGGGTTTCAGATCCAGTTTTACTGCAACAATTTCCTCGATACCGTGGACCGGATGCTTGAATCGCGCATCGATTGGGAATCGTTCGCCGTCAATCGAGCCGACCATACGACCGGGATTAAGCCGTTTCCGATCAGCATTGCGTGGCAGGAGACCCGCGAGGAGCCGGACGCCGGGACCGCACGGCAGGCCGTCCTCAAGCAGCTCGGGATCGACGTGCCCTGGATTGGGATCGGCGTGGATCGGCTCGACTACACGAAGGGGATCATCGAACGGCTCTTAGGGATTGAGCGGTTGCTGGAACGATACCCCGAGTACGTGGGACAGTTTGTGTTCGTCGAGTTGGGCGCGCCGAGCCGCACGGCGATTTCCCGCTATCACGACCTGGATACTGCGCTCGACGCAGAAGTCGAGCGGATCAACCACCGCTTTCGCACGCGCGCCTGGCAGCCCATCCTCCTGCTGAAACGCCAGCACAGCCACCAGGAGATTGCGCCCTTCTACCGTGCGGCGGATGTCTGCCTCGTGACGTCCCTCCACGACGGCATGAACCTGGTGTCCAAAGAATTTGTGGCGGCTCGGACGGATGAGCGGGGCGTCCTGATCTTGAGCCAGTTCGCCGGCGCGTCCCGGGAGCTCCGCGACGCGCTGATTGTGAATCCGTACGACATCGACCAAATTGCCGAAGCGATTCGCTACGCCTTGACGATGGAGCCGGAAGAGCAGCGCACACGGATGCGCCGGATGCGCGAGGTGGTCCAGGAATACAACGTCTACCGGTGGGCGGCGAATCTTGTCACCGAGCTCACCGGACTGCGTTCCACGACGCCGCAGGTGGTACGACACGGGCCGTTGCGGACGGGATGAAGCCGCTTGATCTGCGCGGCCCTGCCCTCCAGCGACAGGTGGGTGCTGCGACCCCCCTGCTCCTGTGCCTCGATTATGATGGCACCCTGGTTCCCATCATGGAGCATCCCTCGATGGCAGCATTACCTCAGCGGACCCGGCGGCTCCTCCAGCAGTTGGCGTCTCGTCCAGGCGTCCAGGTCGTCCTGATTAGCGGACGGGCCCTGGGCGACCTGAAGCAGTTGGTGGGTCTGCGAGGCCTCGGGTATGCGGGCAATCACGGCCTGGAGTTTCAAGGCCCCACCGGGCAGTACCTCCACCCGGTCGCACGGGCGAAACGCCTCCTCCTCCACCAGCTGGCGAAGCGCCTCCAAGCCGCCCTGCGGGAGGTTCCGGGGGCCTTGGTCGAAGATAAGCGCCTCAGCCTCAGCGTCCATTCGCGAGCGGTCCCGACATCGGCGCGTCGCGCCTTCCAGGCGATCGTCGCGCGGCTCACCACCCCCTACGCGAGGCAGGGATTGATTCGTGTGACGCGAGGGAAGCGCGTCGTTGAAATCCGCCCGCCAGCCCGATGGGAGAAAGGCGACCTTGTCGCGTGGCTCCGTCGACGGACGATGCGCTCGCTCCAGCCGCCGCGGTGTTTGCTGGTCTATGCCGGTGACGATCAAACAGACGAACACGCCTTTCGCGTCGTCAACCGCTATCGCGGGCTCTCCCTCTTCGTCGGACCGCGCCCTCCTCGGGTCACTGCGGCGCGCTGGCGGGTGAACAATCCGAGCCAGGCGAGCGCGTTTCTCGCGGCACTCCTGCGGGCGCGGCCGCTCCCCCGCCGGTCGGTCGGCCGGGCGCTGACGGGAGCGTTGGCGGGTCATCCCCACCGCACGCGGTGAGATGGAAGACCAGCCGGCTCTGATGACGACTTCACAGGAGGCCGGTCGCCCAGCCCCCTTTCGGTTCTACACCGGCCTGGTGCTCCAGGAAGCGACGGGGCTTCGCGCTGCCACCTTGACGCAGTTGGTGAAACTGCTGCATCGCGTGCCCGACTCCTGCATCTATCACCATACCCACACCTTTTTGCTCCAGCACCATTACCTCACGCCGGAGCCGACCAACGATTTCGCCTACTGGGTGACGGAGGTCTTAGGGGAAGCGTCGCTGGGGGAACGGCTGGGCGGCATCGATACGATCGGGTACTCAACGCTTGAAAGCTTGCGCGAGGCGTTCATCCACGCCATCGAGGACCATCTCGACACCCATCCGACTGCGCGCCTGCGGTTCGTGTCGGCCGGCGAGGAATTTTTCTTCATCAAGTCCGTGCATGTCATCATGTCGACGCCGTATACGGCCGCGACGCTCGCGGAATTCGCCGACGCCCTGGAGCGCGTGAGCGTCTACTCGCTGTATCTGCATATCTTCGACGTGCGGTTGCGGGTCAGGCGGCCGACCAACGACTTCGCGATCTGGATCACCGACCAGCTGGGTCTGAAGACCCTCGGAGAACAGATCGCGCAGCTCAACCCGTACTGGTACTCCCTCGAGACGCTTCGATCCATGCTGCTGGCGCTCATTCGTTCGGAGCTCAAGCGGCAGGAGCTTGCGCATGCCTAGGCTCTCCGACTACGCGCCGATTGTGGGAGACAGCATTCTGGAAGAACTCCGTGCTGTTGCGAAGCGGCTCATCCATCGGCCGATTGTCATGGTGAACTCGACCCGCGTGGGCGGGGGTGTGGCGGAGATCCTGACACGGATGCTCCCGCTGCTCGGCGAGCTGGGCCTGAGTGTCCGGTGGGAAGTCCTTGAGGGGTCAGAGCCATTCTACCGGGTCACCAAAGCGTTCCACAACGCGCTCCACGGCAGGCCAGAGCCGATTACCCAGGACATGCTGGACCTGTTTGTCGAGGTGAACCGCCGCAACGCCGAACGACTCGACCTGGACGGCAGTATCATCGTCATCCACGACCCCCAACCGATGGTCTTAGTGGAACAGCGGAAACGCCATGCAGCCGCTCGATGGATCTGGCGCTGCCACATTGACGTCTCCCGGCCCCAACAGTCTGTCTGGAAGTTTCTCGTGCCGTTTCTCAGGAAGTTCGATGCGGCCGTGTACTCCTCTGCGGCATTTGCGCAGAAGATGGCGATGCGGCAGGCGCTGGTTGCGCCGTCCATTGACCCCCTGAGCGACAAAAACCGTGCGCTGGCTCCGGAAGACGTTGCGGCCATTCTCGAGCGGCTCGGCGTCCCCCAAGACCTGCCGATCATCACGCAGATCTCACGGTTCGACTACTTGAAAGACCCGCTCGGGGTCATTGAGGCGTTCGTGCGGGTTCGGCGCTCGATCCAGTGTCGACTGGTGCTCGCTGGCGGTCCAGCCAGTGATGATCCGGAGGGCGAGGAGGTGCTCGCTCGTGTTCGGGAAGCGGCGCACGGCAATCGGGATATCCATTTGCTGATGCTGCCGCCCAACAGCGACCTCGAGATTAATGCGCTCCAGCGGGCCTCAGCGGTGGTAGTGCAGAAATCCCTGAAAGAAGGCTTCGGCCTGACGGTGGCAGAGGCGTTGTGGAAGGGCCGGCCCGTTGTCGCTTCCGCCGTCGGCGGGATTCCCTTGCAGGTCAAGCACCGGTACAGCGGCTTGCTGGTCCACAGCATCGACGGCGCGGCCCAGGCCGTGAAGCAGCTCTTGAACAATCCTGCCTATGCGCGGCAATTGGGAGAGAACGGCCGGGAACACGTTCGCCAGAACTTCTTGCTGACGCGTCATATCCAGGAGTACCTCCTGCTCTTCCTGGTCCTGGACAGCTCGGGCGACGTCGTCCATCTGAATGGTGGCTAGGCTGAGACGGTTTCAGGGTTGGGCCGAGATGCACAGGTAACGCACAACAGCGTTACACGGAAAGCGTCTACGCCCCGTTCTTCAAGTCACCGTCGCTCGACTGTCACTCCTGCACGAGACTTCCCCGCACGCACTCCGCCATTCCTCATCGTGAATGCCGATCCCTCTTGGGCCTCAGGAGTGCGAGGGGCGTGCCTTGAGGGGAGCGGAGCATGCTGAGGAATCCGCATCTAGCCCATGAGGAGTATGCATCGGCTTTATACCATACCGGGATGCGCGCCGGGCGGGAATAGATGCCCAGGGCGCGGTGCATACTGCGCTCATGCGCTGCGCGCAGCCGATGATCGCCTCGTCTTGAGAAATTCGTCCAGCCAGGGGAGCCATTGGTTCCAGTCCTCGAACCCTTGACGGTTTGGTCACTCGTACCAGACCTCGAGGGTTCGACGGTCATGCTCGAGCGCCTTCTTTACCAATCGGTTGTGTGCTAAAATAAGCGAGTAAGCGGTTAGTGAAACTGGGGCTTCGCCCGGTGGACCTGGCCACCACCGGACCGTTCCTACCTGCTCCTGCCAGGTTCCGCGAGGAGGCGGTTTCTCATCGTGATGGGCACCTCTCCCGTCCCCGGTCCTGCGCCTGCGCGACTACCGTTGGCGTCATCCGTTCGCAAGTATCTCCCGATCCTCGTCTCGGGAAGCCTTGGCGTGGCGCTGTCGGCAACGCTCTTTTTCGCCATCGGTGGATGGGAGCGGACCCGCCTGAAAGCCATGTTCGACCAGCAGGCTGAAATCCGCGCCACCGCCGTTCACCAACGCATCATCACCTCGCTGGAAGTCCTCAGTGGAGTCGGGGCGTTCTACGCCGTCAGTCCACAGGTTGACCAGCAGGCATTTCGCGTCTTGGCGAGCCGGATCCTGGCCCAGCATCCGGAGATTCAGGCCATCGAGTGGGCTCCCCGCCTTGCAGGTGCCTCGAGGGTGGAGTGGGAACGCGGCATGAACGAACACGGCAAGGCGGTCGAGCTCTTTGAGTTCGATGCCGGCGGCCGGAGAGTGAAAGCCGAAACGCGGCCGGAGTATTTTCCCATCACCTATCCCGAGCCAATGACTGGCAATGAATCGGTCGTAGGATTTGATGCGTTGTCTGACGCGACCCGGCGGGCGGCGATGGAGCGTGCGCGAGATGCCGGGGAGCTGGTGATGACGAGCCGTCTCCGGCTGCTGCAAGGGCCTGCCAACCAGTTCGGCGTTCAGGCATTTGTTCCGATTTATCGCCGCGGTACCGCCCACAACACCCTCTCGGCACGCCGTGACAAGCTGCAGGGGTTTGTCGTGACCGTCTTCAGGGTGGGCGATCTGGTGGAACTCTCGCTCGTCGGGTTCAAGCCGGCCCTGATGAATGTATGGCTCACTGATGAGTCAGCCGCTCCGGAGGAGCGCGTGCTTTATCAGCATCAGCCGCGTCCAAATTCTCAGCGCGAGGCGCTCATCCGTTTCCCCTTTGCGTGGACGACCACGTTCGATGTCGGCGGTCGGCTCTGGTCGTTTCAGGCATCTCCCACGCACCAGTTCTTTGTGCTGCATCGCACCTGGCTGCCCTGGGGCGTGTTGAGCGTCGGCCTGCTTCTGACCGCGTTACTGATCAACATCTTATTCAATGCCCTACGCCGTAGCAGCCAGGTGGAGCGCCAGGTGGCGCGACGCACCGAGGAACTCACCGCGGAAGTCGCCGAACGCCAGCGCGCCGAGACGGCGCTGACCACGTCAGAGGTTCGGTATCGTCGGCTCTTTGAAACCGCCAAAGACGGGATCTTGATTCTTGACGGAGACACCGGGCGCATCACCGACGTCAACCCCTTCCTCGTGGAGATGTTGGGCTATCCTCCCAAGGAGATTGTGAGCAAGCGCCTCTGGGAGATCGGGCCGTTCAAGGACATCGCGCGATCCAAGGTGGCGTTTGACCAGTTGCAGGCGCAAGACTACGTCCGGTACGAAGATCTTCCCCTGCAGACAAAAGACGGACGGCTGATGGACGTTGAGTTCGTCAGTAATAGCTATCGTGTCGATGGCACACGCGTGATTCAGTGCAACATTCGCGACATTACCGCGCGCAAGCGGGCAGAGGAAGCCCTGCAGCTTGCGCACGCCGAGTTGGAGCGGAAAGTACAGGAGCGTACCGGAGAGCTCTCCAGCGCGAACACGCACCTGCAGGCGTCCTACGAGCAGGTCCGGCGTTTGGCCCTGCGCTTGCAGTCCATTCGGGAGGATGAGCGTTCGGGGATCGCGAGAGACCTGCATGATGAGTTCGGGCAGGCGCTCACCGCGCTGAAAATGGACCTCTTGTGGGCCTCTGGCAAGCTCCCGGATGAGCAAGGGCTGTTGCCGGAACGGATTACCGCGATGGTGGCGCTGGTGGATCGCATGGTGGAAACGGTGCAGCAGGTCTCCTCCACGCTGCGTCCGGGGATCCTGGATGATTTCGGCCTGCTGGAGGCGATGCGGTGGCAAGGCAGAGAGTTTCAAGAGCGAATGGGCATCGCCTGCCGGACGCACATCGGACTGGAGCAACTTGAGCTGGATCCCGGTCACGTGACCTCGCTGTTTCGGATTCTTCAGGAAGCGCTGACGAATGTGGCGCGCCATGCACACGCCACGGAGGTGACCGTCAGCCTCACTACCTCCGGCGATCGGTTAATCCTGGAGATCACCGACAATGGGAAGGGCATTGCCACCGCGCAGATCAATGATGCCACCTCGCTGGGGTTGATCGGGATGCGGGAGCGCGCCCTGCTCTTGAACGGCCGGGTGACCGTGACGGGTGCTGTGGGCCATGGGACAACGGTGCGGGTCGAGATGCCCTATCCCGCCTCGCCGACAGAGGTGAGGGGATGATCAAAGTCGTTATTGCCGATGACCATGACGTGATCCGGGAAGGGGTCAAGCGGATCCTGGCCGACACACCCGACATTCGCGTGGTGGCCGAGGCCTCAGACGGCCAGGAGTTGCTGGCGGCCGTGCGGGCTAAACCCTTCGATGTGATTCTCCTCGATTTGACCATGTCGGGACGTGGCGGCTTGGAGACGCTGAAGGCGCTGAAAATTGAGCACCCAAAACTTCCTGTGCTGGTCCTGACGATGCACGCCGAGGACCAGTACGCCGTCCGCGTCTTAAAAGCGGGCGCAGCCGGCTATCTCCACAAAGCCCACGTCTCTGTCCAGTTGGTGGACGCGATCCGAAAAGTGGTCGGCGGAAGCAAGTACCTCACCCCTGCGACGGCCGATGCCTTGGCGGTCGATCTGGGTGTTGATTCGGAGCAGCCTTTGCACAACAGGCTGTCAAATAGGGAGTTACAGGTATTGTGCCTGATCGCCTCTGGGAAGACCGTCTCAGAGATCGCCAAGGAGCTGTCCCTCAGCGTCCAGACCATCAGCACCTACCGGGCCCACATCCTCGAGAAGATGGGCCTGGAGAACAACGCGCAACTGATGCATTACGCCCTCCAGCATCAGTTGGGCCAGTAAGCTAGTCACCCCGCTTCTCTCGCACGTGGAGTCTCTCTAGCCCCTCGCACGCCCCATCGTACAAACTGTGATGCGGCGTCAGCTTGTCGACACCCCCCCAACTGTTCCCACCACGAGGCTCAATCAAGCGTTCGGCTGATTGTCGCCCTGCCCGCAACTCAGTAGAGTGTCCGCGTATGGTCGTACGGGCGAGACTGTCGAGAGGAGGCCTGGACTGATACGGACACGAGCTGGCGCGCGGTCGAAGGCGCTAGGGAAGCGGACTGTGAGAGGACTTCACGCACCGTGAGTGCGCAAGCGCTCATCCGTGCAAACCAAGGAGACGATGATGCAACACAACGCTGAATACTGGGTGTGGTTTCTTGTGATGGGTGCAATCGTTGGGTGGTTGGCAGGCGTCATCACGCGGGGACGCGGATTTGGGATTCCCGGTGACATCGTGGTCGGAGTCGTGGGGGCCGCGTTGGGCGGATGGGTCGCCAACGCCATCGGGCTGTATACCTCAAGTTCAATCGGCGCCTTCCTTGTCGCACTGACCGGTGCGGTGCTCTTGGTGGGCCTCACGCGCTTCGTCAGGCGCGTAACCTCGTAGGTCTAAGCACGCGGAGAAGCGGGGGCGGGAGGGGCTGCTCACCGAGACCGGTTGGCAGGACCTACCCGCTCACGTTTCTCGGAAATGGAGAGCAGCGATGAACCGAAGCACATCGACGTTGGGAAATGCGTTCCTGGTCATGATGGGAGTGTTGGGCGTCTGGTTGTGGGGCGGAGTCGTCTCCGGCGCGGTCTCAGCGGCAGAACCGGCTGCGCCCGTGCACCAGGCGGCAGGAGAAATCGTATGGCTGGATCTCCAGCTTGGCAAGCTGCAGCTGTCCGCGGATCACTCCCGAGGCCCGCGAGAGACAGCCGAGTACAGAATTACTGAGCATGAGACCCGGGTGACGGATCGGGTCGATAAGCAGTTCCTCGTCCTCGCGGACTTACGAGCCGGGCAGTATATCACGATTGAATCGAAAGCCAGTGGAGCGGAACACATCGCAACCAAGATTACCGTTGAGCCCACGTCGGCGCCCCTGTTTCAACAGGCCGAGGGCACGATCGAATCGATCGACAGCCATCCAAGCGCCTTCACCCTCAGGGAGACCGCGAGCCCGGGAGCCGTGGGCGTGGTATCCACGTTCCTCTTCGATCCTGCGGACATCGTCGTGATGGAGCATCCGAGTCTGCAGCCGGTCCGATTGGAAGTGAAGCCTGGTGATTTCGTGCAAGTGGACTACGTGGTGAACGACGGCAGGCGCTACGCGCGCTCGATGATGCGGTACGCAGCCGCGCCGGCACCGATGACCACGACCACCACGACGACCAGCACCACAACCACGAGCCGATAGAGCGCTCTCAGCCTGCGTCTACGAAGTGAGCAGTAAGGGAGGCAGCGATGCGCCAGGTGCTGTTCTTTGTGACGGCTGGCCTGCTGCTTGTGAGCGGCCTGCTGGGGTGCGGCGCGAGCCGTCGGACGACCACCGTCAAGACGGAGGAACGCATCCAGCGTCCAGGGGTCATGGTGGGCGGCACGGAAGGGGTCCGAGTGAGCACGGAGACCACGACGACCAGGGTCACCCAAACTCCGCAGGAGTCGCGAGGGGTCCTCTCCACCACGGTCCATTTCCTGGGTGAAGTCCTCAGTTGGCCGTTTCGCTTGGTCGGCGCGCTACTCCGCGCCTTGTTCTAACTCGCGACAGCGAGCCTAATTCCTGAAGGTGCCTGGGGTTGAGAAAGGAGTCACCACGTGTTCTCATGAAAAATGGATTATGGCTAGCGGCAGTGGCGATTGTCGGTTTGGTGGTCCTGCCTGGGTGTAACAGACCAGCGGCCTCATCATCAGAAGCCATTCAGCACGCCAAGACCCTGAAAACGCCTCAGCAGGAAACCGACTATCTGGTGGGCCAGACCCAGGCGTTCGTGGATGCGGAGGACTACCAGGAAGCGATCAAGATCGCGCAATACGTGTTGTTGAGCGTTGATGCCCACTCCCAAGCGGCCATAGATCTGTTGGAACAGGCCCAAGCGAAGCTGGCTGCGGATACCCAAGCGATCGTCGGTGATACGAAGAAGCCGGTAGGATTGTAGACGGACGTGCCGTGAATCAAACGGAGGTCAACGATGAGCGCTCTCTTGGGGTTGCTCGTTCTGGCGCTGGATGTGATCGCGATCGTCGATGTCATCAAGAGCGCGGCCCCCACCAACCAGAAGGCGCTCTGGGTGATCCTGGTTCTCGTACTGCCCGTCATTGGCATGGCGCTGTACTTCCTGATCGGCAAGAAGAAGTGAGTGCAAGAAGAATCCGGCGTACTGAGTGCGGCTGAGTGCCAAGAGCAAAGGAGGGTCACACGGATGCATGCCAGGCCAGCCCCGCCCGTGAACACGGCAGAACTCCAACGGTTGCAGCGAGATCATGCAACGATACGGGCCAAGCTTCAACAGTTGAAGTCTGCGCTCAACGGTGGATGCTCGGATCTTTCACATCATGGGGTAAGCATGCAACAGGGGGCGAAGCCGCTCTGCGTAGCGCTCGCCGGGCAATTGAGGGTCCACATTCAACACGAGGTGCGATTAGCGACCCGCTGCAGTAGGGTGCTCGGACGCATGGGGCCAGAGGAATTAGCGCGATTGGCCTTAGAGCATCACGTCGATCAGGAGAGCCTGGGCAGCATCAACCGATGGCTTGCGCACGAAAGCAACGGAGGGGTCATCTCGGCGGGCCCGTTGCTGCTCAGCCTGATTGCACGTGTGGAGCGTCAGATGGACGCCCAAGAGGCGGACCTCTTTCCCTTCCTGGAGCGAGTCTTGGCGGACGATCACCACAGCAACGGAGCGACCCGGACAGAAGGCAGCGATGGCATGGAGCGAGAGGCAGCCTGGGAGGGGCCGGTGCCACGTAGCGAGGAGGACCTGGCTGACCTGCGCAACAATGGCCGAGGGGAGATGAGGATAGATGAACATGAGATGGCTCGTAATGGGGATGCTGCTGGCGGGGTTGATCGGCGCCTTCGTGCTGGTACTGGCGGCTGATGGCGGCCAGAGCGGGGCGAATATGCCGGCCTCCCAACAGGCCAGTCATGAGGCGATGTTCGATCGCTTCGGAGACTGGTTTGCGACCCTCGGCAAGTCCGGGTTTGAGAAGGACTCGATCCTGGCCCAGCGCCGCACGGCGCGTGTAGCCAGCCGGACCCAGAGGGCTATCGAGCACCAGGCCAAGCGCGCCGAGCAAGGGTTCCGCGAGGCTGGTGAAGGGCTGCAGAGAGGGCTGGACAGCGTGACCGGCCAGTAGGCAGCGTGGCGAAGGCAAAGCAGGAGACCAAGATGGAAAACGTCGTGTGGTTTCTCTTGATCGGTTTGGCCGTCGGGTGGTTGGCAGGGCTCATCATGAAGGGTCGCGGGTTTGGGATTTTTGGCGACATCGTGGTTGGAGTGGTCGGGGCTATGTTGGGTGGGTGGCTGGCCGGCGTGACGGGGCTCGTCTCCTATAGCGCGCTCGGCGCCTTCGTGACGGCGCTCATCGGCGCGGTGGTCTTGGTGGGCCTGATTGGCCTCGTCCAACGGGCCTGATCATATAGACGGAGGTCGCAATGAAACGGTTTATCGCAGTCTTGGTTGGAGCGCTCCTGATGTGCGCGGCGGTGTCAACGCCGGCCTACGCGGTCAATACGGCGACCCATGGGCAGATGTCTGGCAAGACGCTCATCGCAGGATTGTTATCGCTCATTGTCTGGCCAGGGATTGGCCAGGTCGTGAATAAGAACCCAGGAAAAAAGAATCTCACCCATGCCGTCATCGGCTTGTTTCCGCCGTTTCGATTCTGGTCCGGGTGGGATGCCTTGATTGACCGCAAAGGCGGACGGATGGATGGGCTGGTGTAAGCCTGCCGGAAACGAGGAACAGGCGAGTCTTCGACGCACCAGTATGCACAAGGGATGAATCGTAGAAAGGGGGTGAGCAACATGGCAAAGAAAAGCCGAGGGGGTCGCATGACCGCAGCGAAGCGGCGGGCCGCCAAGACGCCAGGTGGACACGGAAGCGTGAAGAATCGCCAAGCCGGACGAACCATCATGGCTACGTAACGTGGAACGCAGAGGCGCCCTCAATCAGGACCGCCTAGGTTGGCGTATTGGGGACGCCTCAGCTTCCCCGTCAGCAGCCACGAGCCAAGAGGCACGAGAGGAGGGGCAGTCACCATGGCACCAACCAGCAACGATCTCACGAGCACACCCAGTGTGACGCTGAATTGGAAGACCCTCCTAGGAATTACCGTCGTGCACCTTGGCGCGCTGTTTGCCCTCTTGGCCTTCAGCTGGCCGGCCGTTGGAGTCTTCGTGGTCCTCCAGGGCATTACGGCGCTCGGCATCACGCTGGGGTACCACCGGTTGTTGACGCACAGAAGCTTTCAGGTGCCGAAGTGGCTCGAGTACGTCTTCACCCTCTGTGGATCGTTGGCGCTCCAGGGCGGACCCATCAAGTGGGTGGCGACCCACCGCGTCCACCATGCGTTCGCCGATCGGCCGCAAGATCCTCATAGCCCTGCCCGGGGGTTCTGGTGGGCGCACGTCTTTTGGCTCTTTGCCTATGACGAGGTCCTGGACGATCCGACCCAGTACCGGCGCTATGCGACGGACCTAGTCCGCGATCCCGTCCACCGCTTCATCAATCAGACCGATGTGCTCCAGCAGGTCATGCTGGGCGCGTTCCTCTTCATGCTCGGCGGGTGGCCCTTTGTCGTGTGGGGGATCTTCGTGCGCATCGTGTTCGTCTACCATGCCACCTGGCTGGTCAATTCAGCCGCACACGTCTGGGGCTATCGCCGGTATGAGACCGGCGAAGGCTCAAGGAACAACTGGTGGGTCGCCCTCCTGACCTACGGCGAGGGGTGGCACAACAACCACCACGCCTATCCGTCCTCAGCGGCTCATGGGCTGCGCTGGTGGGAACTGGATCTGACGTACCTGACGATCTGCCTGCTCGCGTGGGTCAAGCTCGCCAAGGGTATTCACCTCCCACAAGGCCATTCTGCAAGACTCCCGCGGACCGAAGAGAATTCGCGGGCCGGGAAGCGCCGGTTCAACCTTCCCCAGTCAATCCGCGTGACGGCCTAGGGGAAAAAAGGTTTCGATGGCACAGTCTCTCAGATGGCTTGCCGTTCCGGTGGTGCTGGAGTCGGGGGCCAAGAAGCAGCGGGTCAGGTGCACGATGGGCAGCACGACGGCGGATCGTCATCAGAGCAGGAGGACGGAGATGAACAAGCCATTCGTGGCGCTGGTTGTGATGGGTGTGCTTACCGTGGGATGCAGCGCTGAGTTCTGGAGGGGTGGAGGAACGGGTGCTGCGGCGGGGATCATCGGCACAGGCGCTGGATATGAGCTGCGAGCTCGACAGCAAATGGAACAACTCGAAGCGGATTACAAAGCCGGCCGTATCAACCAACACGACTATGAAACTCGAAAAGACCAGATTCAAAAAGGCTCGATCTTCTATTAACTCGCGTCGGGAGCGAATCAGGGAGGCATAGAGCAGCTGATGGAGGGTCACTGGATCAAAACCATCCTGACCGTCTTTGGCGTCCTCTTCGCGATCGGTGGCGCCGCCAGCGCCTTCCTGCAGGCCAAGTGGCTGTACGGTCAGCGTAAGATCCTGCGAGAGATTTTAGACGCGTTGCAAACCATACGGGATGACGATACCAAGAAGGGGATCATTTCGAATCCGGTGGCGCCATCCCCAAAGGCTCAAGGATTGCGCCACGGGGCGTTGCTGGCCCCCACGTTCGGGCCATGATGGTTCCATGAGGAGGTGGGTAATGTGGCAGTCCAGGCGGTGGGTTGAGCGTGCAGTAGGAACAGCGATGCTGGCCATGGTGAGCGTACCGCCGGTTGGATATGCCGAGCAGCCGGCGGGCGTTTCGTGGAGCGTCATCGACGACTCGCATCAATCGGTCGAACGCCAGGCGCCGACGGGGATCGGTCAGCACGTCTTCAGGCGTCCGCAAGCCAGGCCTTCACCAGCCTGGCTTGATTTGCACGGCGGCAGATCGCGTGCGGCGAACCGTGAACCGGACCTCTGGCGTTATGAGTTCTAGGGAGCGGGTGGAGGAAGTCGTCTGGCGAGCAAACGGACTGTGGAATATCGTTCACGCGCCGTGAGCACGTAAGCGCCACGGGGTACGAAAGGAGAACACCGATGCGGGAACAGCAGCCGCTGTTGATTTGAGCGTTTGGTATCTGGTTGGTGGGGTCGCCCAAGTCTCGTGCGCTGCAGCGGAACCTGATGCAGATGGGCGCCCCAGGAGAAGTAAACTGAAAAACAATGCATGCAGCAATAGAGGAGAACGGTAATGAAACCACAGCACACGTTTAGGTTAGGGATGGTTTTGTTGAGTATGGGCGGCTTGGCCGTTGCGGTAGGGTGTAGTAGCAGCAGGAATCAGTTTGCCAGCCTTGTCGGCCCGCGTGGTCCTGTTGGTCCTGCCGGTATTGAAGGCAAACTCGGTTTCACTGGACCCCAAGGTGTACCGGGTGTGGCTTTACGAGGTGAGCGTGGTGCCGTAGGCCCTGCTGGTCCTGTGGGCGAACAAGGTTTTACTGGTCCAAGGGGACCTGTGGGTGACGTGGCACGAGGTGCTATGGGTGACATCGGACCGGCTGGACCTGCAGGTGCGCAAGGTGGAATCGGGAAAAGGGGTGAACAAGGCAGCAGCTTAGCTGGTTATGCCGGCCCAAGGGGAGCGACTGGTCCCCAAGGCGAACGAGGTCCTGTTGGAGATGTGGGCGCTAAAGGTCCTACATTGCACGGTCCCCAAGGCCCCACTGGTTATACAGGTGCGGCAGGTCAACAGGGGGCAGTTGGAGGGGAAGGGCCTAAAGGTAACACCACGGACGGTGTCGCTGGTTTGACTGGTCCTTCTGGAGTCGCAGGGGCCCAAGGTGAGCAGGGAGCGACGGGTTATCAAGGCATGGTCGGCAGGATGAATCACTGGGATCTGTATAAGGAATTTAATTTCGATTACCAGGAGACCCGTCTTAATGCTGCAGACCTGCAAAAGGTGAACGACATTGCGGGGTATGTGAAGGAAAATCCATCATTGCAAATCGGCATTGATGGCACCGCAGTTCGATCGAGCGATCAAGGTGTCAACGATATTCGTGTCCACGCCATTCGGGCAGCATTGATCAATGCTGGTGTGTCACCGAATAAAATTGGGTCGGGCGCGATCGCTGACAAGGATCTGAGGCGTCAGGGACGAATCGCCGTACTGTTTGCCACACATTAAACTCATGGGTCGCCGCCGCGGCGATTGCCCCGCATGACGGAGAGGATCTCGCCGTGTTCTTAAAGACGCTGATCTCCCTCTTGGGTAAGAAACGGGAGGGGCGGTAGTGATGCTTCGTACGGCGGGGAATCGCGCGTGCGGCGAACCGTGAACCGGACCTCTGGTGTTGTGAGTTCTAAGGAGGGGTTGGGGGAGTCAACTACGGAGGAAACGATGAAAACACAACACCAAATGCATACCTATACCCGCTCAGGAAATGGGAGCGCGGAACCGTTTGAGAAACCCGTCATCCTCCCTGAGCTGGACAATCAAGATCCGGCACAGCATGCATGGGCCGATGCCCGCTTCGCCACCGATATTATGGCCGAGCATGGCCTCTTCTTTGCTCTGCTGATGCCTGAAGAGCTGGCGTCCAAAGAGAGAAAAGAAGCGCTTCGTTTTTCAGGGCTATTTGCCGGTCTCTATACGACTGTCGATGGGATGGCGATAGAGGATGTCGCGCCGTTTATCAGCCAGATCACTGATGAAATGAAGCGGTTCATCGACTACAAATACGCCCAGCAGGAGGCCCAAGAGTCGGGAAATCTGCGAAGCCTGGTGTGGCCGCTTTTCTTTGAACACACACGGCATGAAGCGGAACGATGGGTGAGGCGCCTCGACAATCTGGCGAAGGGCGAATCTGCGTTTGACCGTTCGGAAGTGGTGACCTTCTGGACCAATATCATGGACGAGCATGCGCGGTTTATGGCGCACCTCCTGGATCCCGCTGAATTCGAACTGATTGAAACGGCGATGAAAACAAGCCAGGCGTTTCGCGAGCTTGGGAAACCGACCCCAGCCATACAGGCCTTGGCCAAGAATCCAGATGTGGACGCCGTGATGAGCGCGGCGGAGACGATTCTGGATTTCAAGACGAAGGCGGCGCGCGACATTGAGAAAGCCCGCATTAAAAGCATTATTGACCCCCGGCTTGCGGATCACGTCCGGCGAGAGGCGCTGAAATTCGTGGATGAACTGAAACGAACAGGATAAGAAGGTATTTTCCTCAGGAGGTCGTCATGAAAAAGTTGTTGATAGTGAGCGCGCTTTCCACCGCTGCCCTTATCGGCTCAGTCGCCATGACACAGCAAGCGATGGCTGCAGGCGCGAAACCAGCGATGGTCAAATTGGAGATGAGGAAACTGTGGGAGGATCACGTCACCTATACGCGAAACTACATTATCAGCGCGTTAGCAGGCCTTGAAGATAGGGACGCTGTTGCGAAACGACTGCTTCGCAACCAGGATGACATCGGAGCGGCGATTACACCGTATTACGGAGACGAAGCGGGCAGAAAATTAACGGCGCTGCTTCGGGACCATATCCTGATTGCGACAGAAGTGGTGAAAGCAGCCAAGGTGGGTCAGCGCGAAGCCTTGGCAGAAGCCCAAACCAAATGGAAGACGAACGCCGATGATATCGCGGCGTTCTTAAACAGCGCGAATCCTTATTGGGCAAGAAACGGCGACCTGGCGGCCATGCTTCATAAACATTTGCAGTACACCACTGGAGAAGTGGTTTCCCGCCTGAATCAGGACTGGGCCGCCGATATCGTCGCCTATGATCAGGGCCATCGGCACATGCTGATGTTCGCCGATGTCCTGGCGGAAGGGATCGTCAAACAATTTCCCAAGAGGTTCGCCCAATAATGGCACAGCGACAGGAGGGTGAGATGATGGAAACGGTGTTGGAGATGCCTCTGCCCCAAACGTCCGATGCGCTTTCAAGCGCAGTGACCGAGCAGACCACACGCATCGGAGCACGCGGAAGGGGGTCGCTTATGACACCGCTTGGATTGGCGACGGGAGAGGTGTTGATTGAAGTTGATGCATTGGGAGCCATCACGTTGCGTCAGCTCATTCGGAAACTCGATTGGCCGGTGCACCTGGTCATGATGGCGGTGGGGGTGCTCGTCCGGCAAGGCTTGGTGCGGGCCACACAGCGAGAGCTGGAGGTGCTCGTCGAGCCAATACCGGAATGGTCCAGAGTCGTCCAAGCCGAGATGATGTAATGGCAGAAGGCAACGCACAACAGGGGATGCCCATGAAGACATTGGTCGCGACGGTCCTTGTCGTCTGCGTGCTCGGTGCATTGAGCGGCTGCCACAGCGGGATCATGCGGGGAGCGGGTTCCGACGTGGAGCGCCTTGGCGATCGGATGCAACGCTGAGGTCATATCATTGAGGGCTGACGCATGAATGTCCTGAGTCGGTTTCGACGAGACCACGACGTTTTTCGTACGCAACTGGCCGCGCTGGAAGCCGCGTTGGATCGGGGGACAAAAACTTGGCGTCTCTGGCGGGACATCAGCTTTTCACTCTCCCGCCATCTCCGTGCCCATGTGCGGTATGAAGATGGCACCGTCGCTTCTTGCGCTTGGCGGCTGGGGACCATCGATGCCAACACTCTGGAGAGATTCTCAATCGATCACGGCCAGGAATGGCGGTTCTTGCAATGCGCCAACGGGTATTTGGCGCAGGTCCTCTACGTACCAGATGCGCATGTTCGCGCCGTGCTCGCCGAGTTCATCGCAGCTTTTCGTCTCGGCATGGACCAGCAGGAAGCCCAACTCTTCCCGTTGATCAACCGGGTGTTTGGAGCTCAGGAACGCTTTGAAGATCCCCAGGTCCCGCCACGCGTCTTGGTGGAGACCATGACAGGAAATCAGGTAATCAGACTGTACCCTGAAACGCGAGCCGTGTTCGAGCGGCTCTTCATTAATGTGACCTACGAAGGCTCCCGTGGGCTTGATGAACTCGCGTGGAACTGCGGAATCGAAGGCCGGGCACTCCTCACACTGCTTGAGACGGAGATCGCGCGCCGGCAGGCGCCGTCCATCTCTCATGGCGCAGAGGCCTCACATGGAGTGTTGGGGGCCTTTCAAGGTTTTGTGAGGGGTAGGGCGCGGGCGCCTTCGCTATAACCCAACACGTCACTCACGGGGATGGGCTCCAGTAGCCCAAGCAGATGCAGCATGAGCTCTCACACTAGAAAACGTCACTCGCGGTTTGGGCTAGACGGCGGGGAGGAGCGCGATCCCTCGACTCGACCCGCCCCATCCGTCGCGCAACTCCAGCGAGCCGCCATCGTGGACTCCTCGGACGACGCGATCATCGGCGAGAACTTGGAGGGCCTGATCACGAGCTGGAACCCGGGTGCTGAGCGGCTCTACGGCTATACCGCCCAGGAAGTTCTCGGCAAGCCCAGTTCGCTCCTTGTGTCTCCTGATCGGATCGATGAGATGCCAGCGCTACGAGCCAAGATCGGGCGGGGCGAAGGCGTTGAGCACTATGAGACGGTTCGGATACGGAAAGATGGGCGGCCCCGTCACATCTCCCTCACCCTTTCGCCCATCAAGGATGCGGGGGGCCGGATTACTGGCGTCTCGGCCATTGCCCGCGACATCACCGAGCGCAAGCGGACACAGGAACTGCTGACGATTTCTGAAGTGCGTTTCCGGCGGCTCTTTGAAACGGCACAAGACGGCATCTTAATTCTTAATGCGAAGACGGGATCCATCACCGAGGCGAACCCATTCCTCGTCGCGCTGACGGGTTATGCGCAAGTCGAGCTCGTTGGAAAGAAACTGTGGGAAATTGGTCCGTTCAAGGATACCGAGCGATCCAAAACAGCGTTTCAAGAGTTGCAGACGAAGGCCTATGTCCGTTACGAAAACCTCCCCCTGGAAGCCAAAGATGGGCGGCGACTCGATGTCGAGTTTGTGAGCAATGTCTATCAGGTCGGCGACGCACACGTGATTCAGTGCAACATCCGTGACATCACTGATCGCAGGCGGGCGGAGCGCGCGCTGCAGAAAGCCAACGACACCCTGGCGGAGCGCGCCGAGCAGATGGAACGCACCAACGCGGACCTGGACCGCGCCACGCAGGGGCTTCAGAACGCCAACGAACGTTTGGAGCGCTTGATCCTCCTCGATCCCCTCACCGAACTCTTGAACCGGCGCGGTTTGCAGCGGGCCCTGTCCCAGGAGTTCCAGCGTGCTCGGCGGGAAGGATCAACGCTCTGCGCGCTGCTGGCGGATTTGGACGATTTCAAACAGATCAACGATAGACTGGGCCTGACCGCGGGGGATCTGGCACTCGTACAGGTCGCACGGCAGCTCAAAGTCTCCACACGCGCCACCGATCATGTGGCCCGAATTGGCGGAGACGAATTTCTGATCCTCCTGCCAGGAACTCGCCTGCCTGAGGGAATGCGGATCGCTGAAAAACTTCGCCTCGCCATCGCGGACCTCTCCACCGCGCCCACCCCAACATCGCGCATCACGGTTACCGCAAGTCTTGGCCTTGTGCAGGTGTCCGAGGGGACGACCTCGATCGGGGAACTGCTATCCCAAACACAGGCGGCGCTGCAACGGAGTAAGCAGGCTGGAAAGAACCGCGTCTCCTCTGACACACCGCTCGGCGGGACAAACGGTCAAGGGTTTCTCTTGAGCGGACCGAGCTGACCATGCAGCTCCGCAGCCGGATCGCATGGTGGGCCGCGCGGTGGCTTGCCCGCTCGCAGGGTTTCCTCGATCCCATTTCGGTCCTCAAGCAACTGGAACGATTTGGGCAGCCTGCGGACATGCTGGCACCCAGTGAACTACTCCGGGCGGGTGCTGTGATGCATGCCAGAGGGATGATGAACAGCCAGGCCATTCAGCATAACCTGGACTGGGTCTGGCCCTATTGGGTGGTCCGGCAGTTTGATCCCGCTGATCCCGCGTTTGTGCCGCGAGCCTTCTCGTTGACGCATATCAACCTGACCCATCGGAATTGGACCGCGGTCGGTCTGCCGGATGTCCATGAGCTTCCCATCGTTGATCCGCGCGGACTGGTGACCCCCTGGCTCGCCGGCTGGTCGTTGGATGGATGGATTGTGACCGAGGATCGCCGCGCGTTATTCCCCTCGCAGATGCTCGTCGGATCTCAACGCCTGCTCCACGACGGCGGGTTGACCGTGGTCACCGAGACGCGTCAGGGAGCCCTCACCTTGCGCTCGATGGTGGAGGTGATCGATGTCGGGGGCGTGCCGACTTGCCAGATCCGCCTGCTCGGATGTGCGGACACCTCGGGATGGCTCGTGGCGGCCCTGCGCCCGTACAACCCAGAGGGCATCAGCCCGATCCACCGTATTGATGTCGCACCGGATCGTACCGGCTGGATGGTAAATGGGCAATATCCGGTCACATTTACCGCCCCGCCGCAGCGCTTCGTCTCATCCCATTACCGATGGGGCGATGTCGCCACCCGGATCTCCATGACGAAGGAAGAGCCTCGCACCGAGTGCCCCGTCGGGTTGGCTACCGCGGCGGCGCTCTTTCCACTCACACCCGGGATCCCAGCAGAGATCACGATCCATGTCCCCCTCATAGAGTCCCGCAAGCACGCGCACACCAACGGATACCCCACCGGCACGCGCCCCTCGTGGGACGACGCGCTGGCCGGGCATTGCCTGTTGCAGGTGCCGGATACGCGCTGGCAATTTTTGTATGAGACGGCGGTTCGCACGCTGATTCTCCATGGACCAGGGGATGTCTACGCAGGGCCGTACACCTACAAGCGATTTTGGTTTCGCGACGCCGCGTTTATTATCCACGCGATGCTTTGCGCGGGATTGACGCAGCGCGCTGAGCGCGCCTTGGACCGATTTTCGAGCCGCCAGACCGCGTCGGGCTATTTCCGATCTCAGGAGGGGGAATGGGATTCCAACGGCCAAGCCCTGTGGATCTTGCAGCGCTTCTGTGAGATGACGGCTCGTCCGCCTAAGCTGCAGTGGTTCCGCGCTATCGCCAGGGCCGGACAGTGGATTCAACGCACGCGGCTCTCCCAGCACCTCGCCAATCCGCACGCCGGGTTGCTCCCTGCTGGATTCAGTGCAGAGCACCTGGGCCCGAATGACTACTACTATTGGGACGATTTTTGGGCGGCGGCCGGGCTGCGGGCGGCCGCATCGCTCACCGAGGCCTACCATAAATCCTCGCTGGCCGACTCGTTTCGGCGCGAGGCCGACAACCTGCTGACGTGTATTGATCGCAGCCTCGAATTTGTCCAGCGCCGTCTGGGGCATGCCGCAATCCCAGCATCCGTGTATCGGCGGATGGACGCCGGGGCCGTTGGATCATTGGCGGCCAGCTACCCACTCCAGCTGTGGGCGCCGAATGACTCCCGGATACAGGCGACCGTCAATTTCTTGCTGACGAGCTGCTTCTTCAAGGGCGGCTTTTTCCACAGCATCAGTCACTCCGGCATCAATCCGTATCTGACACTCCATGTCGCCCAGGTGCTGCTGCGCTCAGGAGACCTGCGGCACCAGGAGGTCATGCAGGCGATCACCGAGCTGGCGAGCCCGACCGGCCAATGGCCTGAGGCCGTGCACCCCACCACGCAGGGCGGCTGCATGGGCGATGGCCAGCATGTCTGGGCTGCGGCGGAATGGCTCCTGATGGTCCGGAATGGCTTCGTCCGTGAAGAAGGGCTCGGTCGTCTGGTATTGTGCTCAGGTCTCCAATCGGCTTGGTGTGCCCACCCGGCCACGCTTTCCTTCGGACCGGCTCCGACGTCTTCTGGGCCCGTGTCGGTCTCCGTTCATGTCGAGGAGGAGGCTATTACGGTGTCGTGGAGCGGGCAATGGCATACCTCCGCTCCCGCGATCGACGTCCACCTGCCCGGCTACCCCCGCATGACCGCTCGGAGCGATCAGCGCCAGTTGATTGTAAAGCGGCGCGAAGCGTTGGCCCTCAGCACCTGATCTACCTGGCGAAGGACAGCCGGTCGCATGAACATCTTGATGATGTCCAACACCTACACGCCACTGGCAGGCGGATTAGAGCGATCCGTGAAGAGCTTTGCCGTGGCCTACCGCAAGCGTGGCCATCGAGTACTCTTGGTCGCTCCAGCGTTTGATCGGATGCCTCGCCGGGAACATGGGGTGCTTCGCGTCGCTGCCATTCCGCGCATTGGCGGCAGCGCGTTTTCCGCACGCTTGCCGATCCCCGGCTTGCTGGCGCATGTCTCGGAAGTGTTTCAGCCGGACATCATCCATGCGCATCATCCATTTCTGATGGGCGACACCGCGTTGCGGATCGCCTCCCTGAGACAGGTGCCACTCGTCTTTACGCACCACGTCCTCTTCGAGCAATACACACGATGCCTTCTCCCCCTGCCCACCCACGTTGCCCAACGGTTCGTGATCGATCTGGCTACCAGGTTCGCGAATCTGTGCGATCAGGTCTTCGCTCCAAGCCAGAGCGTGGCGGATTTGTTGCGTAAGCGTGGGGTCACCGTGCCGGTTGACGTAGTACCCACCGGTGTCGATCTGGCGCGTTTCAGGGGCGGAAACTGCGCTCGTCTGCGCAAGGCAGCCGGCCTGCCGGCCGATGCCTTCGTCGTGGGGCACCTGGGTCGTCTGGCCCCGGAGAAGAATCTGCGCTTTCTGGCGACAGCGGTTGTATCGTTTCTCCGCGAGGAGCCGCGCGGGTGGTTTGTCGTCGGCGGTCAGGGGCCAGGCGAAGCGATGATTCAAGAGGTCTGTCAGGGCGCTGGGGTTGGCGGCCGGTTGCGTATGTTGGGAGAGCTGCAGGGCCATTGGCTCGCGGACGCCTATCATCTCATGGATGTCTTCGTGTTCGCTTCGCAGAGCGAAACCCAAGGCCTGGTTCTCGTCGAGGCGATGTCGGCCGGTGTTCCCGTAGTGGCCGTGGACGCGCCTGGGGTGCGTGATGTCGTCATCGATGGGTACAACGGGCGGCTGCTGCCGACGGAAGACATACGGCAGTTCGCCGCCGCCCTGCGCTGGATCAGCCGTGCGACACCCGCGCAGCGCGACACGATTCGCCAGGGAGTCACAGCCACCGCCAAGCAACTCTCAATGACGCTCTGCGGGGAGCGGGCCCTCAAGGCCTACGCGACACTGATCGCTGACTCCCACAAGATGCGTATCGAAGATACACGGCGCTGGGCTCGAATGAAGCGCAGTCTCCACACGGAAATGCTGATCCTGAAGAAGACCATCCATGCCACACGAGTCCTGATCGAGGAGGCGTGCGCGCATGCGTAATCTGTTGGCTTCCCAACTGGGCCGCAGCGGATTTCTCAGGCTCGGACACTGGCTGAGCCGCAGCGAGTGGACCAGCCGCCTGCTGAACTTGTCACGGTCCCACGGCACTGCTAACGAGCCCGGCCTGGTCATGATTCAGATCGACGGGTTGTCCCAGCGCGAGTTTCAGAAAGCACTCGAGCGGGGCAACCTGCCGTTTCTCAGGCGGCTGTGCCGACGGGAACACTATGTCACGCATCCGCACTACTCAGGCTTGCCCTCGAATACCCCGGCGGTGCAGGCAGAATTGTTTTATGGCGTCAAGGGCGCCGTACCCGCCTTCAGTTTCGTGGACCGGGACACGCAGCAGGTCGTGAAGATGTACGAGCATGGTGCGACAGCCGCCGTCGAGCAGCGGTTGCGCAGCCAGGGGGCACCGCTGCTAGAAGGGGGCAGCGCCTACTCGAACATTTTCACCGGCGGTGCCAGGGAAGCGCATTTTTGCGCCGCGAAACCGGGGTGGGATGGTGTGCTGCGGGCCGTTAATCCGGCGCTGTTTCCTTTCTTGATCCTGCTGCACTTCGACGTCTTTGTATGGGTGGCATTGCTGATGGTGCTTGAGTGCGGGTTGGCGGTCGCCTCAGGCATCCAGGCCGTTATTAAGGGCAAACTGCTGTTGCCGGAGCTGGTGTTTATTTTGGCGCGGATTGGGCCAGTGATTTTATTGCGGGAGCTGGTGGTGCGCGGCGTGCAGATCGACATCGCGCGCGGCGTTCCGGTTATTCATATGAACCTGATTGGCTATGACGATCATGCGCATCACGGCGGCCCGTATTCGTCGTTTTCGCGCTGGCCGCTGCGAGGCATTGATTGGGCCATCGCTCGTGTATGGCGCGCCGCCCAGCGTTCCCGCCGACGGAACCATGACGTCTGGGTGTATTCCGACCATGGTCAAGAGTTGTCCGTCCCGTATCAGCAACGTTCAGGGATGACGCTGACCGAAGCGATCGAACCCCTCTGCGATGGCGCGCCCCCCGTCTTCTCTCCAAATCATAGGAGCGAGCACGAATATCCGTATCGCATCACCCGGACCATCGAGTCGTTGAGCGAGCGCCCATCATCCGGGAAGGGCAGAGACGTGCCGGGTGCGCAACCGCGCGTCCTGGTGACAACAATGGGACCGGTGGCCCATCTGTATCCCTCGCCGGCGTTCACGGTGGAACAACGCAATCGTCTTGCACAAGCCTTGGTGCAGCGCGCCGGTGTGCCGGTCGTCGCTGCACTTGACGGTGCCGATACCGTTCGGGTCTGGACGGACGAGGGGCCACTCCGGCTTCCCAACGATGCGGCACGCCTCTTCGGTCCAGGCCATCCTTTTCTGGCAGACCTCGCACAGGATCTGCTGACGCTGTGCCGCCATCCCAGTGCCGGAGCCCTCGTGCTGTTCGGTTGGAGAGCGGGACGCGAACCGTTGAGCTTCTCACAGGAGTACGGAGCGCATGCCGGCTTTGGGCTAGAGGAGACCCATGGGTTTGCGTTGCTGCCGGTTGATGCCCCGCTGCCCCCGCGCGAACGGCCGTATCTCCGGCCGTCCGATCTTCGGGAAACGGCGCTGAGGCATTTAGGGCACTCCTCGAATGGGCATTTGGATGCGGGTCCACTGAGCCGCCGTGCAGCCGAAGGCCCCAAGCTCTCCCGGCCGCTGCGTGTGATGACCTATAACGTGCATCGGTGCATCGGCTTGGACGGCAAGGCCGCTCCGGAACGGATCGCGCGCATTATTGCGCGGCATGAGCCCGACATCATTGCGCTGCAGGAGCTCGACGTGGGACGGCAACGGACCCATCAGATCGATCAAGCTGAGCGGATCGCACGCCTGTTGCGTATGTCGTACCACTTTCACCCGGTCATTGCTCTCAAGCGAGGACAGTATGGGAACGCCATCTTGAGCCGGCATCCCATGCGCCTCATGCGAGCTGAGCAGCTTCCGCAGTGGGGGAACCTACGATATTTTGAACCGCGCGGCGCCCTCTGGGTGACGGTTGACATTGATGGGGTGGCGGTACAAGTCATCAACTGTCACTTGAGCATCTGGCCGTCTGAGCGGTTGGCGCAGGCCGGCGCCCTCGTCGGAATCCGGTGGCTCGCGGATCCGCGGTGCCAGTCGCCGGTCGTGTTCTGCGGCGACTTAAACGCCATCCCGGGCTCTCCCACCTACCGGCGCCTCATGGGCGTGGTCCGTGACTCCCAATCAGCGATGCAGGCGCCCCGCATCCCGTACACCTGGTTCAGTCGCTATCCGATGAGCCGCCTCGACCATATTTTCCTCAGTCCGGATATGGCGGTGAGCAGGGTCACCGTGCCCCGGACCATGCTCGAGCAGATCGCCTCGGATCATTTGCCGCTGCTCGTTCAGATGAGATTGCCTGATGGACTCCGTATCTGACGTCTTGAGGGCGCACGAACCATTAGGGGTCGATTCGTTCCAGCGCACAGCGCGATCTTATGCGGTGGTGAAGACGGGTGGGTATGCCCGGCTCTATCGGTGGCGCTGGGTGGTCGCCCTCCTCGTGGCGGGAGCATGCCTGGCCGTGGGGTGGCAAGCCCGCACGCTCGCGGTCGATCCATCCAACCACGCCTTCTTCGTGCCGCACAGCGAGTCGGCGGCTACCTATCGGACGTTTCTCACGCGGTTCGGCTCCGATGAGACCATCGTCATCGGCATCCGGATGACGGAGGGTCTGACACCGGAGCTCGGCCGGTGGGTGCAGGATGTCACGAAGGCGCTGCGCGTCCTGCCGCATGTGGAAGAGGTTCGGAGCCTGGCGACGGTCACGCGGCTGCAGCGCACCGCCTTTGGACGGCTGGTCGAACGGCCGCTGTTGCCCGATGCCACGCACAGCCACTGGGCACGGCGTGTACTCCCGCGCGACCCCTCGCCCGAAGAGCCGCTGTTGCTCTCCGGTGGGCGCACGACGGCGATCATCCTACGCGTGGCACAGGAACTGCCAAGCCTGGATGCGCAGCGCGCGCTGATTGCCGGAGTCCAAGGCGTGCTGGCGCGGCACCGGCGTTCTGATATTACCTACCTCGTGACCGGGACGGTCGTCGAGCAGGAGACGCTCCTTCGGCGGATGAATCAGGATCGTCAACGCTTCATTCCGCTCACCGTGGGGGTCGTCATCGTGCTGCTCCTGCTGCTCCATGCGAAATGGCTCTCGGTGGTGTACGCGCTGGCGGTGATGGGCGGGTCGCTCGCAGTCACCCACGGGGTGATGGCTTGGCGTCACCTGCCCTTGAACGTGGTGACCGGACTGCTTGCTCCGATCATCCTCATCATCGCGGTCAGTCTCACCGTGGAGGTCTCCGCAAGCTTCCTGCATGTCCCGCGAGACGCCTCGAACGGCGATCGCCTGGCTACGGTTTACCGGACGATGTTCATGCCGTGCCTGCTGTCGATTTTCACGACCCTCGTCGGGTTTCTCTCGCTGTTCGTGAGCCCGGTGCCCGCCGCGCGAGCCTTCGGGGCGTACGGTGCGCTTGGCACCGTCAGCGCCTGGGTGCTCGCGATGGCCTGGATCCCGGTGTGTCTGGGCCTGGCCGGCGATCGGCCCTCGCGGATCGCACCGGTCTTTCAGGCCATCGCTCGGGTCCTGGCCGACCGGACGGCTCGGCACCGCTGGACCATTGTGGCGGCGGCCATCGCTCTGCTGCTCACCAATGCCGTGTGGGCCAGGTCGGTGCGTGCCTCGACGAACCTCGTCCAAATCTTTCGTCCCAACGATCCGTTTCGCGTGGAAACCGAGGCGTTGCAGCAGGATCTTGGGATCGTCTATCCCCTCGAGCTTTCCCTCACCGTCCCTCCGGGGACGCCCATGACGTCGACGCAGACGTGGCAGGTCATCGAACGCTTCCAATCGGCTGCGGCCCAGCTCCCCGTGGTGGCCAGGAGCTTCAGCCTGTCCGATGTGCTGCGCTACATCGAGCGCGTCGCGAAGAACACCCACTCCGACCGGCGGCTGGCCCAGATCCTCGCGCAGCTTTCGCAGCGTCTGGGACCGGCGTGGTCCCAGCTCGCCAGCCCCGACGCGCATCATCTCCGCCTGACGCTGTACTTGCGGCGATGGGACAGCGCGGAAGTCGTGGAGACGATTCAGCAATTGCACGCCGTCGCCTCGATGCTGCTGCCGTCCGGCTGGCGCGTGGAACCGACCGGGCACGTCGTCCTCCTGTCGCAGATGTCGCAGCGCTTGGTCGGGGATGAGGTCACGAGTGTCGGCTTGGCCTTCGCGATCATCCTTGGGCTGATGTGGCTGGCGATGCGCTCGTTCACCTACGCGCTGATCAGCATCATGCCCAACCTCCTGCCGATGCTGGGGCTCTTCGGGCTGATGGCGGCCTGGAAGATTCCGCTCAATATTGCCACCGCCATGAGCGCGAGTGTCGCCGTCGGTCTGATCTTCGATAACACCATCCAGCTGCTCTACCGCTACCGGGATGCGCGCCGGGCAGGGGCGGAGGCCCGGGACGCGGTCAGGGCGGCGCTCATGCGCTGCGCGCAGCCGATGATGGCCTCGTCCCTGGTCGTCGCGGGAGGGTTTGCCGTGACGCTGTGGGGGCAGATGGTGACGACGGTGCAGTTTGGCCGGCTGACGTGCGCGACCATCGGCTTGGGCATGCTGGGCGACCTGATCCTCCTGCCAGCACTGTTGGTGATCTGGAAGCCGCGATGATGGAACTGCTGAGATTGCTGATCGCCGGAGCAGTCGCTGTCACGGCGGGTGCGCGCATTCGAGCAAGCCTGAGATGGCCAGGCAGCATTGGGGGAGCACATGGATAAGCACCGGCCGTTCCTGCGAAGGTGGTGGAGGCCAGACGACTCGTCGCTCATCAGGCGGGGGGTACGCACGGCCTACGCGCTGTATGAAACTGCGTGGGCGGATGCCTGGCCGCACCTGGACGACTGGTTCAAGGCCGGGACGCTATTACGGGCGTGCAGATGAGTAAACCTTGCTCGCCGGCGATCGTCGTATACTATAGGCGAGGTTTCGATGGATCAGGCCGGTCTGCAACCTAAGGAGGATCTGATGAGGACCGATGGGAATAGTTGCTTCAGGGCCACCCTCACAGGGGTGCTGATGGTCGCGGGGATGGTGGCACTGCCGATGGCGGTCCGGTCGGAGGAGACCAGCACCACCCCGTCGTCCACAACCGTCGTTCCGGTACGCCTGCATGAGCGCCACCCCAACATCCGCAAGGCCATCAAGAAGCTTGAGGTGGCGAAGGAGGATCTCCAGCGCGCCCCGCATGATTTTGGCGGGCATCGGCTCAACGCGGTCCACGCCATCGATCAGGCCCTGGCAGAACTCCAGTTGGCGTTGCAGTTCGATACGGAGTGACGCAGCAGCAAGGGAGATTGTTCCAATGGGGAGTCTCGGTGTGCCTGAGCTCTTGGTGATTCTGGGGATTGCGCTGCTGATCTTCGGCGGCAAGCGCCTGCCGGAGATTGCCCGCTCGATGGGCCACGCGGTCCATGAGTTCAAGAAAGGGATTGAAGGCCGCGGGCCCGACGAGCCGCAGACCCAGTTGCCGGCAGAGCCCTCCAAAAAGCCCGCCTGACCAGGGCGCTATCCGATTGTCAGCAGGCGCGGACTGCGCTTGGCCAGCTTGGACAGATCGTGCACGCCCAGCTTCGAGGCTGGCATGCCAGGGAAGACCCCCTGGAGCTGCTCGACCGTCAGTTGCATGTGGCTGGCGAGGGCCGCCGCGATGACACTGCGGAAGTCCACCGTCACGGCCACGTCGCGTCCTTCGTAGAGACGGCTGGCCGTCAGTCCGGGCCAGTCGCCGTAAATCTTCCCGCCCTGAATCCCGCCGCCCAGCACCCACAGCACGTTGCCGTGACCGTGGTCGGTGCCCCCGTTGCCGTTTTCCCTGACGGTCCGTCCGAACTCCGACATGACCAGGATCATGGTGTCGTCGTAGAGCGGTCCCAGCCCCTTCGTGAGGCTGGCCAGCCCATCGCCCAGCTGCTTCAGGCGGTTCGCCAGCTGGCCTTGTGCAGCCCCTTGGTTAACGTGGGTGTCCCAGCCGCCGAGGTCGAGAAACACGAGCTGGATGTGGTCGTCCTGCCGGAGCAATTTCGCCAATCGATCGGTGTTGCCGGCAAATCCCTCCGGGGAGGGGGCCCCGTTATCGGCGATCTTCTGTTCCTCCTGCAGGTCGGTGAGCAGCATGCGCCGGGCGGCCTGGCCTTCGCGGTACGCCTTGCTCAGCGGGTCGTCGCCGTTGTACAGCGCATCGAATGCTCCGGCGACCATCGGCCGGTCCATCGGCATGGCTCGGCCGGCCTGGCGCCCGAGCGGGAAGTTGGCGACGCTGTAGGGGCCGCGCAGAATCTGCGGCTCCACCGGGCCGAGGCTGATGGCCTGTGTCGGCGTATGCGGACCGGGCAGGACGCCGAGGAGGCGGTTCATCCAGCCGTCCGCCGTGGTGATCACGCCCGGGGTCCCGCATTCCATGAACCGTTGCGCGTCAAAGTGCGACCGGCTCGGATCCGGCGAGCCGCAGGCATGGACGAAGGCCAGCGTCTGTTGCTGCCAGAGCGGCAGCAGCGACACCAGCCCCGGGTGCATGCCGAAGCGGGGATCCAGCTCCAGCAGGCCGCTGCCCCCGGCCTCGAGGGCGATGGTGGGCCGGGCGTCATAGTAGGCTGATTCGAAGTGCGGCACGACGACGCTGAGCCCATCGACCGCACCGCGCAGAAAGATCACGACCAGCCGCTTGCGCCGCGTCGGCAGCAGTTCCGGGGCCGCTTCGACGAGGCCCGCGGCCCAGCCCAGCAGCCCCATCGAACACAAGTTGATCCAGAACAGCCCCAACCCCATCCGTTTGAGAAACTCGCGTCGCGTCAGTGCCATGTCAGCGCCTCATGCATTCCGGGCTGCCGAGGATGACGGCGGCTCGCAGGCGCTCGGGTGAGGCTTCGACGGCCTGCCGCGTATGCTCGGACAGCCAAGCCCCCGTGGCGGAGAGCACGCGGTTCGGATCCACTCCCCGGTTGCCGGATGGGTCCAGGTGCAAGTTGCCGGTGGTCAGGGCGGTGACGATGTTGATGCGGCGCAGGATCGCGTCAGGGCTCAGCCAGGCGTCCTGCGTGTTCTTGTAGCCATCGGGGGTCAGGCACCCGTAGAGCGGCATGCCGAGCTGCTGCAGGGCCTGCTCGAGGTGGCGGACGTCTGCCACCGGCACGCCTGTGGCGCGGACCGAGGAGACCAGGAACTGGTAGGGGGTTTTGAACTTCGCGTTGAACGCCCGCTGGTCCCAGAACTGCGGACTGTGGAAGAGCGTCAAGAGCACCTCCCGGATATTGCCGTCGGTCGCCAGGAACCGCTGGGCCAGCTGGTCCACGAGTGCCGGGTCCGGCTCGTCCGCCACAAAATACTGCGCCAGTTGATAGCAAAGATGGCGTGCTGTCGAGGGATGGCGCGCGAGCAGGTCCAGCGCTTCCTCGCCCTCCGCCTCGCCGCGGCCGGTGATCCGGTGGCCGAGCAGCACCTTCTCGCCGGTGTCGTGCCGTCGTGCATCGAAAAAGAACCCGATGTCGACGCCGGTCTTCGTGTGGCGGCGGTACGTCCAGCCGGTGAGGATGCGCGCCAGGGTGATCACGTCCTGTTGGGTGTAGCCGCCGTTGACGCCGAGCGTGTGCAGCTCCATCAGCTCGCGGGCGTAGTTTTCGTTCAGGCCGTTGAACGCCCCCCGCGCCCCGGGACTGCCGGGGGCGGTGTTCTTCCAGTTGTCGAGGTACTCCAGCATGGCCGGATGTTTGGCGGTGGCCCCCAGCAGGTCGCGGAAGCGCCCCAGCGCATAGGGGCGGATCGCTTCCCGCTCATACGCGCCCACCCACAGCCGGTCGAGCTGCTTGTGGGCGAAGACGTTGAAGTGGTTGTACCAGAACTCCACCATGACTTCCTGCAGCTGCCGGGGGCTGTCGATCGCCAGCAGCAGGCGGGCCTGCTGCGTTTCCTCGACGATGAGTTTGGACTCATGGCGGGCTTCTTTCGCGGCGGCCCGGCGGTCCGCGCGCTCGCTGTGGCGCATGGTTTGAGGCGGTCCGTACTGGGAGAACAGGTTCGCAGCCGAGAGGCGGAGGGTGGAGAAGGGCGCCAGGGCTTGCTGCAGCGAGTCTGGGATGGGGATGGCGTCCGGCTGCAGCTGCTCGCGGATGTACGCGTCAACACCCATGGCCTGGACGCGCTCCACGTCTCCGGGACGGGGCCCGAAGGCCAAGCGGTTGAGGACATGCGCGGCTTTGAGCGGCTCCGGCACGCTGTCGGCTGCCGCCAGGTGCCCTCCGGTCAGCCATAGCGCAGCACAGCCGATCCCTACCAGGAAGGCGTTGGTGTGACGGTGCTGGGCAATCCGGCGGTCGTCCATCATCAGGTGTGGGGTGTCGATAGGTGTTAGACGCCCTGGCGTCGGAAAAGGTTGCGCCGCATCGGTAGTCTACGCGCATCGGGACGTGCGCGCAAACCGGCACACCCGCCTCTCGTGTAAACCCTTTCCCGCGGCAGGCGTCTAATCAAGTAGATGCGACGCACGCTGCGCTCTAAAGGGAGCGCTACCAGCGGAGGAGGACAAGCGATGCAATCCTATGGACGGGTTTCTCGGATCGTGATGGGAATCGTGAGCACAGTCTGCTTGATCGGGACCCCGCTGCAAACCGCGGCGGCCTACCAGGGGTCCTATTACGTCGTCCACCCAGCCCGACCCCGGGTGGCCTTCATCCTGCCGTATGGCAGCGTTCGGCTGCGCTTCGGGGATGGCGCCTATTACTATTACCGGGGGCGCTACTACCACCGGCGCCACCCGTTCGGCTATGTCGTTGTCCCGGCCCCGGTGGGGATGGTGGTGCCGACTCTGCCGGCGAGGCATCGTATCATCGTCATTCATGGCATCCCCTACCACGAGTGTGAAGGGGTGTTCTACAAAAGCGGACCCTCGGGCTATACCGTCATCCGGGTTGCGCCCTAAGCTACCAGTGTCACCAGCCAGTCCGCGGTCGCTCTAGGGCTTCTGCGGCAAGTAACGACTGATCGCAAGGCTAGTACAACGCAACGGCCCCGCCGACAACCGGCGGGGCCGTTGTTCTGACTTGGAAGCGCGGGACGCTTACTGGATCGTCAGCGTTGCGTCGTCGTAATAGGCGCGCCCCCCAACCGACGGCACATCCCCACGCGGCGCAAAGATGAAGCCGCTGATGCGTGCCTTCTTGGTGGCCGGCGGCGAGGATGTCCAGCTGACGGACAGCTGGCGCCAAGCCGTCTGCCCGCCGATGGTGGGCGACGTCAGATCGTTGATCTTCTGATTATTGCCGTCCAGGAATTCGACGATCAGGCCGGCCCGCGCATCGCTGGCGGCCGCGAAATCGGTCATGACATAGAGCGAGGCGGTACCGGTCTGCGTCGGGGCCAGGACGACTTCCTGGTAGATCTGGCTCCAGTAGTCCTGGCTGCTGACCGTTTCCACGCGCTTGCCGGCTGCATACGTGCCGGCGTGCTTGGGTGCCGTGCTCACAAAGGACGGGAACCCAAACAGATCCAGCCAGTCATGCAGGCCGTTCTCGAAGCCGCGGTTCTGCAGGGCCTTCTTCGGCTTGATGGCTCGGGCGACCTTGTCCAGAAACACGTCATCCATGAACAGCTGGCCGGTCAGCGATTTCGCATCGTCCTTGGCCGCCCAGACAAAGAGGCTGAGCCGGACCTTCACGGCATTGGCCGGTGCGGTGGCCGACAGTTCGGCCAGCCGCCAGTTGGTGTTGCCGCCCACATCCGGGGTGGTCGTGACCGTCGAGACAACCAGCTTGCCGCTGCTGTTGTAGAACTGCGCCATCAGGCCAGCCTTGGCGGTGGCGGTGGGGTCGAACGTGGTTTTGAGATACGCCGAAGCGTAGACCGGGTTGCCGGGGACCACAGGAATTTCCTGGTAGATCTGGCTCCAGTAGTCCTGGCCGGACACGGTGGCGACGGATTTCGTCGCGGCCAGAGCCCCGCCGTGCACCGTCGTGCTGGTCACGTGGCTCGGGGCGCCGTAGAGGTCGGTCCAGTCGTTCAGGCCGTTCTCATAACCCGGATTCTGCAGGAGATTGGCCGCCTGGACGTCCCCGGCGCTCCACGCCAGGATGACCCCAAGTGCAGCGATCAGAGCGAGCTTCGTTCTCATCGTAACACTCCTTGTTGTGGTGCGGTGGTGGATACGATCCAGAGAAATTTCCCAGTAAACAGCTCAAGCCTATCTGATATGTTACATCGTTGGCAACAGCGGCGATGTCCGAAAACGCCGTCGGCACCACACACGGTACGCGTTCACCCCCCTCCTGTGTCACCCAAAGTTATACATTCTGGAGTACAATACTCATCGAAGATGGGATTCTCTCAGCTGCTCGCCGGGTTGGTCTTTGGCGGCGTCGGGTTTGTGGCGTTCGTGTACGGAAAGAAGCAGGCCCAGCTGAAGACGATGGTGCTCGGCATCACCCTCATGGCCTACCCGTACTTCATCACGAACGGACTGGCCCTGTGGCTCATCGGAGCCGGTCTCACCGCCGCCCTCTTCCTCGTGCGCGGCGAGTGACGCGCCTGTCATCCGAACCTGGTACAATGTCGCCATGACTGTGGCGGTGTGGGTGTGGACGTTAGTCAGCGTCTTGGCCATCAGCCTGGTGTCCTTCGTGGGCATCATTACACTGGTGATTGACCGCAAGCGGGCGCAGCCGCTGGTGTTCGTCATGGTCGGCCTCGCCGTCGGCGCCATGCTGGGCGATGCCTTCATCCACCTGCTGCCGGAGACGTTCGAGCGGACGGACACGCCGCTCGCCGCCTCGCTCTACTGCCTGACGGGGATCGTGCTCTTTTTCGTGCTGGAGAAGTTCCTCCTCTGGCGCCACGACCACGCCCCGGAGCACACGCACCCCATCCATCCGGTCGGCTACATGAACATCGTGGCGGACGGCCTGCACAATTTCATCGACGGCGTCCTGGTCGGCGCCAGCTACCTGGTGAGCGTGCCGATCGGGCTGGGGACGACCATCGCCGTCTGCCTGCACGAAATCCCCCAAGAAATCGGCGACTTCGGCATCCTGGTGCACGCGGGCTTCACCCGCACCAAGGCGATGTGGCTGAACTTCCTGACGGCCACCTTCGCCATCGTCGGAGCGGTGCTGGCGCTCCTCTTGGGTGCGGCGATGAAAGAGTTTTCGCTTGCGGTGCTGCCGCTCGCCGCCGGAGGCTTCATCTACATCGCCGGCTCCGACCTCGTGCCAGAGCTTCACAAAGAACGGCAGCCCAAGCAGGCCGCCTTCCAGCTCCTGGCGATCGGGGGCGGCATCGGGATGATGCTCTTGCTCAAACTGCTCGGCTAGCCCGCCGCTCCGCTCAGCGTCCACACGCACCCCCAGGGATTCCCAGACTCCGTTCAATCGTCCTCGCCGGCGGCCCATCTTATGGCCGGGCCAGCAGGCGGATATAGCGGTTGGAAAGCGTGCGGCCGTTCTGCTGCATGAGCGGGCACTGGGCGCAGGAGCTGACGCGGACCCGGCAGTAGGCGGCCTGGCACCGCACCGGATGCCCGGTCAAGGCGAGGGTGATGCGCTCCAGCCGCCGGCTGTCGTTGCTCTTGAGCAGGACGACGTCTCCGGCGCGCAGCTCGGCGCGCAGGCGCTCGACGACAGGCTCCCAGTGGTGGCCCTTCACGTGGTAAAACGCCTCGCGCGCCATCCCCGCCTTCACGGCCGCGGTGATCAGCGTTTGGTGATTGCTGCTGCCAATGAGAATGACCCGATCGGCGATCCCGACGAGGCGTTCCCCCAGCTCCCGGTAGAACGGCCGCGCCGGACCCGGCGGATCCAGGATGTCGCCCAAGGCCAAGATGCGCCGGGGGGCCCGAATCTGTGCCAAGACGTCGAGGGCCGCGCGGATGCTCTCGATGGAGCTTTTGAGGTCGTCGCTGATCAGCGTCGCTCCCATCGGCAGGGCGATCGGCTGCAGCCGCCGCTTGCTCGGGGCCAAGGCCGCCAGCCGCTCGCAGACCGCCCCCAGCGGCAGCCCTTCCGCCCGTGCCACCGCGACCGCCGCCAGGATGGAATAGACCTGGTGCCGGCCTAACAGCCGCGTGGTCATCTCCCGAGGCTGGCCGTCCATATGCAGGGTGAACCGCGAGCCGTGCGGCCAATCCAAGCGATAGTCCGACGCCCGCACGTCGTTCTCCTCCCCGAAGCCGTAGGTGACCACCCGTGCTGTGGTCTGAGTGGCCATCCAGCGGGTGTTCGGGTCATCGCCGTTCAAGACGGCCAGCCCGTCCGGCCGCAGCGCGCTGACCATCCGCACTTTTTCCGCGCGCGTGTGCTCCAGCGTGGGGAAGGAACGGTGGTGGTCGCTGGCGACGGCGGTGGCGATGACGATGTGCGGGGCGAGCAGCTTGGCATACGAAGCCATGCGGCCCGGGCCGGCGATGCCCACCTCGAAGACCCCATACGCGTCGCGGGAGCGGGTGCGCAGGACGTTGTCGGCGAAGGAGACGCCGTAGTTGCCCTCGGTGTGGCGCGCGGCGAGGTCTCCCAACGCCGCGTCGATGGCCCGCTTGGCGGTGGTTTTTCCGACGGAGCCTACGACCGCAACGACTCGGGTGCGGCGCAGCGTTGTCCGGCGGTGAGCCGCTGCCGCGACCTGGAGTGCTGGCCAGGCGTAGTCCGCCACATAGGGAAGGAACAGCCGGTAGCCGCCGCGGATGGGCCAGACCAGCTTGGGCAGGTCGGTGACGGCACCCAGCGCGTGCCGCAGCCGGGAGCCGTTAGTCGAAAGCATCGGTGCCTTCCGGGACGGCGGTGGAGGCGTCGGCGGCGGCCGGCGGCAGCTGGACCGAGCCGATGCGGTGGCGCAGCAGTTCCGTGAACGCGAGCCGGCGATTGGCCGCGGCAAACAGGAGCGCCAGCGTACTGCATGCCACGGCGGTCCCCGCCAGTGCTGGCCCAAGGGTGGCGGTCCACTCGGATGCTGAGAGCGGCCAGACTCTGGACAGTCCCAGGCAGAGGCCGGTAAGCGTTCCGAAGGGCACGAGCAGCCGCCCCAGCACTGCGGCCCAGTTGCGCCATCCAGCCTCGACGATCCGGAGCACGGCATGGACTTGCGCGGCCGCGTAGAGGGTGAAGACCGTGGCGGTGCAGAGGGCCACCCCAGTCAAGCCGCCGCCTGCGCGGATGACCGCGGTGGTGAGCGCCACGTGTCCGGCGATGGCAAGGAGTGTCTGCGCGAACCAGCGGCGCTTCCGGCCGGCGACGACGCACATCATGCCGGTGACCGACGCGACCATCCACCAGAACGTGCCGAGGCAATACCAGCGCGCCGCCGGCAGGACCTCGCGGTAGGCCGGCAGCCAGGCCTCGACCAGCGGGGTGGACGCGAAATAGAGCGCGGCGATGGGCAGCGGGGCGGCGTAGCCGATGAGGTACAGCGACCGCTCGATTGACCGCCGCAGGTCGGCCGGGTCGCTACTGCCGGCGGAGGCGCGCGTCAGGAACGGCTGATAGGTGCTGCGAAAGATGAACGGCAGGAACATGAGCAGACTGCCGAGGAAGATGACAATCCCGTAATAGCCCATCTTGGCCGGACCCAGCCACGCGCCGACCAGCCACTGGTCCACGTCGCCCAGCACCGTGAGAGGAATCCACGTCACCCAAATCGGCCAGCCAATGCGCCACAACGGCTGCAGCGTGCGCCACCGGGGCCAGACGGGAACTGGGAAGGTGCCGCGGATTGCCAGCCACGCCAGCACCGTCAGCTGCGACAGCAGCAGCCCGGCGAGGGCCCCAGCGAGTCCGGCGACGTGAGCCCCCCACGGCATGGCGATCAGTGACAACAGCGCGAAGACCAGCGCCATCCCTCCGGACGTGGCCGGGCGCTCCTCCGACACGAATTTCGCATCGGCAAACTGCAGGAGCAAACTGGCGGTGATGAGAAAGGGCACGACGAGGAGGCCGCGGCTTGCGACATCCGGTCGCCAGCGCACGGCCACCCAGCAGCCGGCCCACGCCGCCGTGAGCGTGATGGCGCAGATGAGGAGCAGGGTGCCGAAGATTACTCGCACGATCTGGCGGGCCCGCGCTGGATCCCGGCGGCCCAGGGCGGTCGGGACTTCCTGCCGCAGGGCGTGGAGCGTGCCGAAGGGCAGATACTGCGCGTAGTCGAGCCCCAGCTTCAAGAGCCGCCAGAGACCGAACGCGGCCGGGGCCAGGAGCGGGGCCAGCAACCCTCCGCGGATGATGACCAGCGCTTGGCCGATGTAGACCGCCGCGGAATAGGTCGTGAGCGCGCCCAACCCCGGATAGCGGGCGATGAACCGCCTGCGGGCCGAGGGCACGGCCTGCCTGGCGGCGGGCAATACGGCATGGCGCGGCGAATTGGCCGCCGCTGTCTGGGACATGCTCAGGCGTGCCTCCGTCCAACGATCCATTGGAGGTTGCCGGCACCGAACGGCTCGGCAATGCGGTCGACGCGGTCCAGCACTCGGTAGAGCACGCGGTCAACGGGTGACTCTTCGAAGAGCGCGTAGTTGAACGCCGGCAAGAACACCCCGCGGGTGCGCCGCGTGACGGTGTAGCGCTCCGGCGAGGACATCGCCTCGAGAATTTCGCGGTAGCTGAGCAGACGGTGCGCTGGGTTGCAGGCGAACTGGATGTGCGGCTCCCGGGCCAAGGCGCGGCGGTTCTTCCACTTGATGAGCCGCCGCAGGGGTGCTACCAGCCCGTGGACGACCGGCTTGCTCCAGCGGGCGTTTTCCCAGGCCCGCGCGTTGTAGTCGAGGATGAAGAACCAGCCGCCCGGTTTGAGGCAGCGGTCCACCAGCACGAAGAAGGCCCGCGGGTCGAACATGTGGTGCAGGGTAAAGGAGGTCAGCACGACGTCGAAGGACGCCGGCTCGGCCGCGTAGCCTTCGATCGTGCTTTGGATGAGCCGGGCGGAGGGCACGCGCCGTCGGCATTCCGCCAGCATCTTTTCGGCCATGTCCAGCCCGGTGAGCTGGTTGACGCCGGTCCGTGCCAGCGGCTCGAGCAGGTCGCCGACACTGGAGCCGGGATTGAAGAAGGCGAGGGTCGCCGGGTCTTCACCGGCCTGCCGCAGCGTCTGCAGGATCCAGTCGATGTATCGCTGGCGCTCCTGCCGGTAGAAATAGGAGTTGGCGAAGGAGCTGGCGCGGTAGTCCTTGGAGAAGCGGTTCATCAGCTCCCGCTCCGCTTCCAGGACGTCATGCAGGTCGTAGCCGCCCTCCTGTTTGATGGCGCAGGCCGTAGCGGTGCTCATGACGAGTTCTCCTGCGCGTTGGCGAAGGCCCGCAGCCGGTTGTACGGCCGTGGCGGCCGCCCGACGAGCTGTTCGAACAGCTCCTTCGTCGGGATCAGAGATTCCGCCCGCACCCGGCGCCAGCCGAGAATCCGCGTATAGCGGTAGCGCCGGTGGGGCACCGCGGCCCAGCGGGCCATGAGCCGCAGCGAATTGCGGTTGTCATCGTCGATCGTCGTGCGCACCGTGTGGTAGCCGGCGCGCTGGAATTCGGAAAACGCCGCAGCTTTCATCGCCACGTCGATGCCACGCCCGCGCCAGCCGCGGACGGTATGGGAATAGATGAGGAACATCTCCCCCGCTCCGACGTCGTGGGTCAGGCGGGTGACCGGGCTGTGATAGGGCCGGTCGATGTACCAGTTATAGGCCACGACACGGCCCTCGAGAAGGGCGGCGTAGCAGCGGCCGCCTTGGGCCGCAAACTGCGCAAAGCGCCGTCGCATCGCCGGCGAGGCCACCTCGGCTAGGCGCGGCAGCTCATCCGGACTCAGCCACCGCAGCTCCGGGTTCGAGGAGATGACGGGGCTGAGGATGAGCCGCTCCGGGCCGATGGGCGCATCGCACTCGAAGGTCACCACCTGTTCCCAGACGGCGGCGAGGAGGCGGCGCGCGGCCCGCCGCAGGATCCATCGCGGGCCGTTGGCGCGCCAGGCGGCGGCCAGTTGTTTCCACATCGGGTCGGCGAGCGTCCAGGATGCGTCCGGGCGGCCGCGCGGCTGGCGCTGCCACAGCGCCGGGTCGCCGACGGCCGCCGCGCGGTGCGGGAGGTAGCCGGTGCGCTGCCGCTCGCTGACGAACAGCTTTGCCAAAGGGTGGTCGTGCTGGATCGGGATGGCGCGCCGCCAGGCCCACGGGCCGAGGCGCACATAGCGCCAGCGCGCCAACGGCAGCGCACCGACTCGGGCGGCACTCTTCAGCGAGGCGGTGTTCGTGTCCACGATGCCCCAGTAGATGGTGCGTACGCCGGACGCTGCCGCGTCCTGGCGGAAGCGTTCTTTGAGCGCCTGAGCCAGGCCGAGGCCTCTGAACGGCGGCCAGACATAGACGTAGCCGGTGAACGCTTCATCGTCGCGAAGGGGGATGACGCCGAAATAGCCGCCGAAATGCCTCCGCCCCGTCGTAGCCCAGAGATAGCCAGCCAACGTCCCACCGACCCATGCGCCGTAGCAGCGGTACCCGGCCTGGCGGAACGTCTGGAATATTCGCCAGTTGGTGGCCGTGACGGTGGGGCGCAGCCATACATCCTCCGACTCCGACAGGAGACGGATCTGCGCGTCCGGCGGCAGCGAGGGGAGACGGACCGGTGTCGCGGTCTCGTGCGAGATCAGCACGAACGTCCGGTACTCCGCCAGCCGGTTGGCCGCCCGCTGCCACCACGGGCCGCGGAGGGCCACCGGTGCGCGCGTGGATTCCATCCGACGCTCCCGCCGGTATTTCCATCGATGCCAGCTGTCCACCAGGCACAGCCACACTGGCATCACCAGCCGCAGGCTGGGCGTGTGAAACCGAAGCCCCATGCGCAGCGGCTCCAACTGGCAGCCGCGCTCGAGCTTGGTCTGATACGAGGCGGTGCCATAATCCAGCCGGCGGATGGATTGGTCGATGGCCAGGCGCATGGGGTAGTAGTAGTTCAGATGAAAATGGAGCTTGTTCCGGTGTGAGTCCACTGCTGCCTCGCCGCTCAGAAACATGTGCCAGCGGTCCGCCTGCTTGAGGATGATGGAGTAGCCGACCACCTGTTCCTGAGTGCGCGCGACATGGAGCACCGCACAGTCGCCCAGATCCCGCTTCAGTGCTGCGAAGAACGCCGGGGGAAGCGCTTGACCCTGCTGCGCGCGGTAGCGGGCGTAGTGGGCTGCGTGCATGGCCGCCAGCCGCGCATCCGACAGACTGTTGAGCGGCTCTTCCGTCAAGCGGATGCCGGAGGGCGCGAACTGGTTCAGTTCATGCCGGACCATCTTGTAGCGTCGGCGGCTGATGCGCCGCAGGTGCTCAAGGAACTGGTCGAAGCTGCGGTAGGCATTGCGCCACGACGCGATGGGGCATAGATAGACGCTGTGGTATCCGGCGGCCCGCAGGGCCTCGTGGGATTCCGAGGCAAACAGCCAGCCGCTCACCGGCAGACGCTCATCGCGGCAGACGGCGTCCATCGCGTCGCGGATGGCCCGCAGGGCGGTCGTGCGGTCGGTGCCCGGGGCCAAGAAGAGCTCTGTCCGGTGCGCCAACGGACTGTAGGCGAGGAGGGCCGGCAACACCCGTAGGCCAAGGGCGGCGGCCAGGCGCGCGAGCGGGCCGAAGAGCCGGTCGGCCAGCGTGTAGTAGGGATCGCCGCGCTGGATCATACACGGCAGCACCCCCACGATGCGCCCGTGTTCTTCCAGCACGAGATGGCGCGGTTCGACGTTGACGGCGCGACTGTCCTCCAGCGCGCGGAACCAGGCGTGGCTGAAGACGATGTCCGGGCAAAGCGCGTCCCACGCGACCGGGTCGATGTCCCGAATGGTGCGCAGCACGCGGACGTTCATCGCAACACTCCCTGCGGCTGCGGGAGCACCACGATGGCCCGGTGCTTCCCGGAGGCATCGCGCGGAATGGCGGCGACTTGCCGGATGCGCACCAGCAGCTCGGGACCGACGCGCCGGCCGATGGCCTGCTCGACATCGGCCAGAGCCGTGTCGCCGGCACCGGGGCGCAGCACGACCAGCGCTTCGAGTTCGTCCTTCCCGTACAGAATGAGCTGGAACTGCAGGACATTGGTCAGTGTTGAGAGGGCGGTGGTCAAGTCGTACGGGGAGACCCAGCGCGCGGCGGGCATCGGCAGGTGGTCCGCGAGCCGGCCGTCCATCGTTTCAAGCCGTTCGAGTCCGCGGCCGCACGGGCACGTCCCGCCCAGGCGGACGGCGCGGTCTTCCGTCGCATAGCGGATGAGCGGCATGGCCCGGTTCGTCAAGGCCGTCACGACCACCTCTCCGGCTTGGCCGTTCGGCACCGCGTGGCCGTCGGGGCCGATGAGTTCCACCAGGACGCTTTCCATGTTGATGTGGTAGCCCGGGCCGCGGCGGCAGCGCCAGGCGATGTCCTTCACCTCGGTATTGCCGTAGACATCCAGCACCGGTGCGGCGAAGGTCGCTTCCAACCGCTGCCGCAACACGGCCGAGAGCGTCTCGCCGCTGGTGATGACGGCGCGCAGGGGCACTTGTGTTCGAACGGCAGGAGTCCACCACCGGGACAGCTCGGAAAAATAGGACGGAAAGCCGTAGAGAAAGTGTGGGCGGAATTCGATGAACGTGCCCACGTGGCTCGCCGGCGCGTCGAAGACGGACAGGTAGCGCCGGCGGCGCAGCAGCCGCTCGCCCCAGAGCGCGACACGCGCCGTGTGGCGGGCCAGATGGTGGGCGGGGATATCGTCGACGATGGTGAGGCGGTGATACGGACGGAAGCCGGCGGCCCAGAGCCAGCGTGCTTTCATGGCGTACTTGACCTGCCACCAGCACTCCGGGTCGAACCACATCTGGAGGGGTTTGCCCATGGACCCGGAGGTATGAGATTCGTGCCAGGTGCGGCGGTCTCCCTGCTCGGCGCAGAACGCGGCCGGGTCGGCCTGGATCTGTTCGCGCCGGAGCAGCGGCAGCCGCTCAAGATCCGCCAGCGTCCGGAGCGACTCCGCATGGACGTCCAGGCGCGCATACGCGCGTCGATAGAACGGCACGCAGCGCGCAGCGAACCGCACGTGCTGCAGGAGAGCTTCGAGCTGCTGCTCATGCAGCCGGCCGGTCGGCAGCCACTGCGACCGCATCGCTGAGGCCCAGGTACTGGCGCAGCGCAAGCCCTCACGCGGATGCATGGGTCCCTCGTCCATTGGCGCGCGGCGCGAGACGGTCATAGACCGTCACGTAGGCCTCCACAACCCCCTCCCACGTGTACTGCGAGCGGGTCTGCTCGGCGTTCCGCCGGCCCATGCGCGCGCGCAAGGCCGGATCATGCGCCAGTCGCCGGATCGCCTCGGCCAGTCGGCCGGGGTCATCGGGCGGCACCACGAGGCCGTTCACGCCGTCCTCGACGAAGTCCACCATGCCGCCGACGCGCGAGACAATGACAGGCAACCCGCAGGCCATCGCTTCCAATACCGCCAGCCCGAAGGACTCCGAGCGGGACGGCATGACGAACACATCGGCCGCCTGATAAACGGGGGGTAGGAATTCCCGTGCGCGGAACCCGGAGAAGATGACCCGGTCGGCAATGCCCAGCGACACGGCCAACTGCTGCAGGAAGGCCTCAGCACGGCCGCTGCCTTGAATCGTCAACTGCAGCGACACGTTGCGCAGCAAGGCGATGGCGCGCAGCAGGCCATCCAGCCCTTTGCGCTGCACCAGCCGGGCGACGGTCAGCACCTGCAGCGGCCGGCCCAGGAGGTCGTGGCGGTGCTGGCCGTTCGGGCGGAACTGCTCAGCACCAATGCCGTTGGGGATGACCTCGATCGGTTTATCGGGCAGCGTCTGCGACGCCAGGACGCGGAGGGACTCGCTGAGGGCGACGACCGCGTCCGCGCGGCGCCAGATCGCGCGGGTGACCGGCTTCAAGACGCGGTGCAGCCGTTGCAGCGTCCGATTGGTCACATCGTAGCCAGGCACATCCGAGCCGCGCAGGGAAATGACGCTGGGCACCGAGCGCAGCTCGGGCACCGCGAGCGACAACACCCCGGTCGGCAGTCCGAAGAAGTAATGCACCAGATGATATCGGTGCTGGCGCGCCAAGCGGCGGATGATCGGGCCGGCGCCGAGCAGATACGAGGACGCTCCCCCGAGTCCGCAATCCTGAATGTTGCGGCGACGGCTCTGCACGCGGAAGACCCGGACGCCGTGCACCCATTCGCAGGATGGCTGGCCGGCGATGCCTGAGGTGACCACATCCACCTGATGACCGCGCGCGACCAGCCCGCGGGCGATCTGGAAACTGGCGTGGCCAGCACCCCCGCCCATGGGAGGGAATTCATAGTTCAGGAGCAGCACGCGCCACGAGGCGGAGGGGGCGGTCATGCCGTGCCTCCGACTTCATGTTTGGCGAGAAACTCGCGGACGTGTTCCTGGGAAAAGAGCCGCCGTCCTTCTGCTCCGCCCGGCCGGTAACACCGCAGGCGGCCGGCGTTCGTCCATCGGCGGACCGTGGCTCTGGAGACCCGGAGATAGGCAGCCACCTCCTCCAGGGTGAGGAGGCGGGTGGCGGCCATCGCCCGGCTCTGTGGCCGGGAGGGGGCGGATGTTTGAAGGGCTTCAGCCATTGAAGTTACACATTTTTAGACAAGTATGTACATTATGTAGCAAGATAGATACCAACTTTGCCTATAGAGCATATTTATTAACCCATTGATTATTAGTAAGTTACATCAATTCAATTTATCAAAACTCGCTGCAGGCATCCGTAGTAACGATCGCGTGTTGGGAAAACCCGCTGTTTTGTACCTTCGCAACAACCGGCGTCAGGGAATCATGCTGTCGCAGCTCACTCCAGACAGGTCGCGGGCGTTGAGGTGCGGGAAGGCGCCATGCATGTAAAGTTACTGCGCGGTAGCCTGTTTTCCGGTATAATGGGAGTCGCAGAGCCAAGGGGCCCTGCAGAGGGGGCGGGATTGGCCCGCCCAAACAGAGGAGTGTGGGATGGGATTTGGTGATTCGGGTGAAGGCGGGTTCGGCGGCGGCGGATTCTCCAATCGTCCACGCGAAATGCACAAAGCCACGTGCGCTGAGTGCAAACAGGAATGCGAAGTTCCCTTTAAGCCGAGCGGCGACCGGCCGGTCTATTGCCGGGCCTGCTTCTCCAAGCGCAAGGGGAGCCGGTAAGCCTACCGGTTGACAGGTTCGAATACGCAAGAGCCCTCCTGCGTGGCTGCAGGAGGGCTTTTTCTTCTTCATGTCATTGGCATCGGGGGGATTGGCTCGTGCGGATGTCCAACTTGACGCGTAAGCGAGGAGAGATGCGGCGTCACAGGAGTAGTGGGTGGGTTCCGATTGCCTTGGGATGCCTGGCCGCCCTAGCCGGCCTGTCCGGAGTGGTGTGCGCTGAACAGGAGGACCGTCCGATGGCGAAACCCCACGAGCCGGCGGCCGCCGGCGACGCGCCGCAGTGTCCGCTGCCGCTCAGCGATGCGGAGCTGAAGCAGCGGCTGACAGCGGAGCAGTACCACGTCACGCGGGAAGGCGGCACCGAGCGGCCCTTCGCCAACGCCTACTGGAACAACAAGAAGCCCGGGCTCTACGTCGATGTGGCGACCGGCGAGCCGCTCTTCGCCTCCACGGATAAGTTCGACTCGCGCACCGGCTGGCCGAGCTTTACCAGGCCGATTGATCCCAAGATGGTCGAGGAGAAGACCGACGCGGGGCATGGAATGGTCCGAACCGAGGTGCGGGCGAAGGGGAGCGGCTCGCACTTGGGGCACGTCTTCGACGACGGCCCAGCCCCGACCGGGATGCGCTACTGCATCAACTCCGCCGCCCTGAAATTCATTCCGGTGGAGGATCTAGAGAAGGCCGGATACGGCCAGTATCGGAAGCTCTTCCAGTCCGGGGCGTCTTCAGACCCACACCCGTGAGGAGGACGGTCGACTTACGGGGTGCTGGGTGCTGGGGAAGGTGGAGCGGAGTTGTCGGGAATGACCGTGGACGCTGGCGGCTCGATGCCGCGGTCCATGGGGACAAAGACGGTGTCCGTGCTCGAGGCGGCCATCACGCCATTGGGCTTGATCTCAGTGATCGTGTAAGGCCCGATCACCTCGCCTTGTGCCACCAGTTCATCGTCCACCACGGCCAGCGGGCGTTGGTCCGACCAGATAATGCCTTGGATGGACAGGCCGCCATGAAGCCCGGCCGAGGTGACCATCTCGCCGCGATCATTGACTATCGCCCGCATCGGATCGCGGTGGAAGACGGCGTCATACGGCGGCACCTGCTTCGTCAGGCTCCGAACCGAGTTCAGGGCTTGAGCGAGCTGTTGGATCGTGCGCTCCCCGCCGGCTGAGGCGGCTTCGACGAAGTGCGGAGCCGTCAGACAAAGTCCTGCCACGAGTGCGCCGGTCCGAGACGCTCGGCCGAGTGTTCCCCACACGTTCTTGAGCCCACTGCGCATCGATTACGCTCCCTGTAGGAACGCGGTCATTCTGACGGTCAGCCGGTAGGACTGCTCCGCGGTCTTGATCGGAGCGAGCTCCCAGCTGTCCATCTGCAGCCCCGACCGCGCCTCCACGTCACTCATCCAGTGCGCCAGCTGGTTGAACCGGCCGGTGGCTTCCACCTCGACCGGAATCACCCCGTTCGCCGATCCCGTGGCGTGCTCGGCAGAAGCCGTCGTTCCGACGGCGCTGAGCTGCTTGAGCTGCACATGGTGGCGTCCGGCCAGCCGTTCCACGGCCTGCATGACGGCTGCGGGATCATCGCTGGTAAACGACGATCGCCGCCAATCCGCCAGCACCTGGTCGCTCTCCGATAGGAGGGCGGTCAGTTTGGGGCGTCCCTCCGTGAACGCTCGCGCATTGCGCCAGGAGCGGAGGGCCGCTCGCTGCGGCACGACGAGGAAGTGCCAGGCGAGGACATTGATGAGGAGCGGCAGTGCGATGAGCGCCGCCCAGAAGCCAATCGAGGACGCCGAAGGAAGCGTCCAGCGGCGCGTCAGGGGGTTCGCGGAAGTGCGGGGGTGGCTACTCATGGTCCTTCAGGGGTTGCCAGTCCGCGACCAACTCGAAGATGACCAGCTCCGCCGTTCCCTGCGTCTTGCGGGAGGATGTCGCGAGCTTGAGCTGCTTGAGCCCCCGTCCGAAGACAGGGTCGGCTTGCAGCGCATCCATCCATCCCTTCGTGGGAAGCGCGTAGGGCGTCTGAGCGTCCACGAGATAGGCCGCCCGCACGGTCAGGGTTCGGCCTTCCCGTGCGCCGGAGAGGCCTGTGATCCAGGTGCGCGGAGGGATGGTCTTCGTGAGGGCGGCCAGTTTGCCTGCGACCGGAAACCGCTGTCGCTGCTCGGCCGCCACTGCCGCGAGCCTGGTAAGATTGTCTTTCGCGCGCTCCTCGAGCATCGCCATCTCCTGCTCGATGCCGCTGATTGCCTCGACAGATGGAGCCGCTCCTTGCACGGTTCGGCGGAGCGCTTGCCCCTGCAGGTGGGCCGAGACGGCCGTCCCGGTGAACGCGAGGAACAGGGCCGCATGAATGGCCAGATAGCCCAGCAGTATGGCCATCAGCCAGCGGCGTGTGGACAAGGAGAACGTCTCCCCGCGGATGAAGTTGATGGAAAACACCGGGGCGATCCGCAGGTCTATTCTGGCAGACGGAACCGGTGGTTGCATGGGGGTGCGCCCGGCGTCTTGCGCGGCGTGCGATGCGGCGATGGTCATGTCGGCTGCCGCAGGGCCAGGCCGATCGCGATGGCAAGCAGGGGGCCCGCACCCTCTTCGACGGATGGACTCTCCGCATCACGCGCCAGTTGCTGCAGCGGATCCCAGCAGGTCACCGGTGCTGGGGCGGCGGTCTGTAGCAGGGGGACGAGCGACGGCCCGCTGCCGCCCCCCGTGGCGTAGACGGCATCCAGCGCACGCAGCCCTGCCTGTGAACGTGCATAGCTCACGGAGTCCCGCACTTCAGCGGCCCACTCCGCCCGCCGGCTGTCCTCTCGCAGGGCGTGCGCGCCAAGTGCCAGGTCGCGCATCAGTATCAGCTCATCCGGGCCCTTGGCGATCACCAGGTTCGTGGTCCGCTCGCCGACGTTGACCAGCAAGACGGTCTGCTGGGCCCCCTCGCGCGCTCCGACCAGCGTCCAGTACGCGTTCCACAACGCCAAGCCTTCCACATCGACCACCGCGGGGCGCAGGCCGGCGGCCCGTACTGGCTGCAGCCGGTCCAGCAAGATCGTGCGCGGGACCACGGCGAGCACGCCGCGCAGCGACGTGGCGTCGCGCGCCGGCAGCGGATGCCAATCAATCACCATCTCGCTCATCGTATGGCCGTTCAAGATCGCCTGCTCCGCCTCCAGCTGAATCGCTCCCGCCAGCTCTTTCTTGGGCATCGGAGGAAACTGCAGAGCCTTCACCACTACCTCGGGCGAGGCCAGTCCCACTGCGACACGGGCCGCCGCGGGAAGGCGTGCTTCGCGCAGGAGCTGTGCAAGGGCGCTCGCCGTATCCGTAGCACCGGGAGGGGTCAGGACGCAGCGGCGCAGCATGAGGCGGCCGCCGGTCGACTCCACCTCGACCGCCTTGAGCCGGCTTGAGCCAAGATCCAGCCCGATGACGGACCGTGCCGTAAGTCGATGGGTGAGTGTGTTAAACATGCGAGACCAGTCCTATTGAATTTCCCGCCAGTTCCCTGACACGATGGTGGTGGTTTTCAGCTCCGGGCGGTAGACAAAGCCCGGCATCAGCGCGTAATACTTCGTGTAGTTGGGGTCGTTGGCGTGGTCATCCGTGATGGTCGTGGACCCATTTCCTTGTCCTCCTTGGAGATTGACGATGTTGGCGATGAGGACGCCCTTCACGTTAATGGGGTTGACGTCAATCGTGCCGTTCGTGCCGTTGAACGGCTTGCCGGATTCGCGTGGGCGCGCCGCAAAGACGGTGCCGACGATTTGCTTCGCGCCGCCGCCGGTGACGCCGCCTTCCGTGATGATGGCAGGATACGGCAGCGGAGCGCTAATGGTTCCCTGTCCCTGAAGCGTGACCCCGGTCGCCCCAATAATGATGGAATTCGTTAGGGTGGTCTTGTTATTCAAGTTTACGGTGCCAGTGGCAAAAATAACTACGTTGCTGATATTAGAGGGCGTGTTGGCGAGGGTAACGTTACCCGTGATGGAATAGTAGGTGTTGCTCTGCGGCTGGCCTGACAAAGTGGTCTTTACGTTGGGGGCAAAAGAGCTGAAGTTACTCGCTTGCCTGTAGTAATTCCTGGAGTCTGTCAGCTTGAAATCCAGCGTTGGTAGGAAGTTCGGCCCCACCTGGGTGGCATCGTTATAGGCGGGTTCGCGCCCCGGAGCGGCGTCGATGGTCGGGTTGCCGTTAATGCCTGGGCAAGGGGTGTGGTCGCAGTTGATGAGGTTGACTCCAGAGGTGGCTAAAATTCTCGTCTCGAGGAGCTTTTGGTCATTCCGCACGGTGCCGAGCGCCCGGACCATCAGCATTTGGTCGCCGTCGGTCTTCCCGGACTCCTCCACGTTGTTGTAGGCTCGGACGGTGTACTGCCCGTCATCGAACGTGCCGCCGAACACGAGGTTGTCAGGCGATGCGACGGCAGAGCCGAACGGCAGAATCACGCATCCCCTGGTTGCGGCAAAAGGGCACAGCAACGCATTGGGCGCCGGGTCGGTGGCATACGGAGACGCCCCATTGAGCACCGTCGTCCAGCTCAGGGTGTCCGGGATCTTCAGCACCTCGCGGGCGCGTTCAACGCCGGCGTTCGCCACATAGAAGGCGCCGTGATTGTCGAGATTGTTCAGCGTCATCTTCCGCTCAAGGAAGTCGAGCTGAAGGAAACCCATGCCGCTGATGGAGAGCACCAGCACGAGCAGGACCGCCAGCGGCAGGATGAAGCCGCTCTCCCGATTATTGATGCGTGTCATTGGGTGTCTCCACGGCTCATGGGGCATTTCGGAGGAATAGGTCAGTGACCATCAGGGCGTTCCGCTGATTTTGTGCGCTCAGCTGTTGGGTGACCTGCAGCTGCACGCGCACCAGGTTCGGCGCAATCGGGGTAATCACGAGGCTGGTCACGCGGCTCTTGGCGCCATCAATCAAGACGGTGGCTGACCCGGCTCCGCAGGCTGTGGTATAGCGCTGCAATTGATTGCCGAACGCCTGCCCGCCCTGGAAGCAGGAGGTGGTGGTAACCCCGCTAGAGTTCTTGAAGGTGAAGGTAATCTGGTTGCCACCACCGGTGACCGCATAGCTCAAGCTCTGACGGGCGACCCGTGCGAGCGCGCGCAGGGCTATCTGAGCGTCCCGTTGGGCTTCTGCCTGCCGTTTGCCGGAGCCCCAGAACGACCGCTCGGCAACCAGCGGGACCGCCAGGGCGAAAAACGCGATGGCACCGACCACTAGCGCCATCAAGAGCTCAATAATCGTCACGCCGCGTCGGTTCATGGGGTGCGCAGCGTCCTGACATAGACGCGGTTGAAATTGTCATCGGTGGCGCTTTGGGTGAACCACACCTTAACCCCCAGGGCCAGCGTGTCCAGCGTGCTGGCCCCCGTCCCGGAGGATGAATCGTGGATGCCTTGGATCGTGGTCTCGATCGTCTGGTTGGGCAGGTCGTTCACGGCGATCGATTGGGTCACGCGGATCGCTGAGCGTGTCCATGTGCAGGGATCCCCGGCGCAGGTCAGCCAATACTGCGAGCCGTCGGGCAGATGGAACGCGGACTCGCTGGGGCTGGTGGCCATGAGCTGCTCGAGTCGTTCGCGGGCGCGCTCAAGGGCCGCCCGCCGGTTGCCCTGCCGGTTGAGGTTGCCAAAGCCATAGGCGAAATAGCTAAGGGTCGCGATGGAGGCGATGGTGACCACCAGCAACCCAAGCAAGATCTCAATGAGACTGACCCCACGATTTTTCATCATCGTAGACCGAGAGGAAACGGCTCGACCATGGGGCGGGAATACCCCGCCCCATGGTCACCGTCGCGCACTGATTACGTGCAGTTATTGCTGCTGAAGATGGAGCCGTTTTGGTCCATCGAGCGGCTCAGCCCATTAACTTCCGAGCCTTTGAACGCCGCACCACCCGTGTCTCCAGTGACGCTAATGCAGTACGTGCTAGCCGTCAAAGTAGGCAAGGTGTAATCGTCGTTCTCGAAGTACCGTCCGTCCAAGTCCGCCGTGGCGATGCCGATGTTCGGGCCGATGGTCGCCCCAAGGTACGTGGTGTTCTCGGCAAAGAACGACCGCAACCCGGTGCGGATCGTTCCGAGGCCTGCGTCCGCCTCAGAGAGCCGAGCTCGCTGGACGTTCGCACTCAGCAACGGCACTCCCACCCCCGCCAACACGGCGACGATGATGACCACGACGAGCAACTCAATCAGCGTGAACGCTGATTCGTTCTTCTTCAATTGCAACATTCCGTCCTCCTTCTTCTCTTTGCGCCCGGTCTCCACAACCGCGGCGCGCCTTACAGGCTCCCACAGCCTGCTGTTCCTGCCTCCAAGCTCCGCGCTTGGAGCAACCCTCTTGACCTATTGCAGCGCAGGTCGGAATTCGGAATGTGGAATTCGGAATCCGAAATGCGGAGTACCACTCATTTTCATTGCCTGATCCGCGTACTTTTAATCGAGGCGACGACCATGGCCGTAATTTCATTCGCTTCCAGGGATAACGGGGATGTCAGCGCAGGCTGAGCCAGCCCAGTCTCCGTCATCAGTTCGAGCCAATAAGAGGATTCATCCGCTTCCTCTTCCACGATGGCCAGCTTATTCATGAAGTCCGCTTTCGACCTTGCCCGACACGCCGACCGATAATTAGCGCCTACGGAGGTCGCTGAACGAAGCAGTTGCTTGCCCAGGACGTCGCTTGCCCGACCAGAGGGAAGCGACTCCACAAAACGGACGACTTGCAAGGCAAATGCTTTTGTCCGCTTTTGTAACGCTCCGTCTTTCAATTTCCCGCTCCGGATTCCCTGATCATTCCGAATTCCCAATTCCGCATTCCGAACTCTCTCAGCCTGTCATGGTGGAGGCGAGCTTGAAGATGGGCAAGTACATCGACAGCACGAAGATGAGGACGAACACTCCCACCACGACGATGAGCACGGGCTCAATCAGCGAGTTGATGGTGGTGAGCGCGGCATCCACCCGCGCTTCATAGAAATCCGCCACCTTCTCCAGGAGCCCGCTGAGGCTGCCTGTCTCTTCCCCTGCGGACACCATCCGGATGGCCATCTGCGGGAAGATCTTCTGCTGCTTGAGGCTCGGGGCAATCTTGTTGCCTTTCAGGATGGCCTCGCGCGAGTCATGGATGGCTCGAGCCACGACGCTGTTGCCGGAGGTTTGTTCGGCCATCTCGAGCGCCCGGTTGATGGGAATGCCGCCGGCAAGCAGGATGGCGAGACTACGGCAAAACCGCGACACCGCCGCCCGCTGCAAGAGGCTGCCGAAGATAGGCAGCTTGAGGCTCGCCCAGTCCAGGCTCGCCCGGCCCCGGGCGGTGCGCGCCCAGAGCACGAGGCCCAGGAGGGACGCGGCACTCAGGCCCACGAGCCACGCCAAGTGGTGCAGGACGAAGGCGTTGATCGCAAAGACGATTTCGGTCAGCGCCGGCAGCTTGGCGTGAAAACCTTCGTAGATCTCGCGGAACTTCGGGATGATCCAAAACGTCGCGATGCCGATCACGATGAGGAAAAAGCCGCAGAGGAAGATGGGGTAGGTGAGGGCCGCCCGGACTTTTCGGAGCAGCCGGTCACGGTTTTCCAGGTAGGTCGCCAGCTGGTTCGCGACTTCCGGCAAGCTGCCGCTTTCCTCCGCCGAGCCGATGAGGGCCACGACCATCGGCGAGAAAACGGTGGGGTGCTTGCTGAGGCTCTGGGAGAGGTTGAAGCCCTCCCACATGCCGGCGATGATATCCTGCAGGACGCCGCGCAGCTTCGCGTGCTCCAGCTCCTCGGCGATGGATTCCAGCGCGTCCACGACCGCCAATCCGGCCGCGATCATCGTGGCAAATTCCCGCCAGAAGACCGACAGCTCGCCGGTGTCGACTGCCCCCCAGGACAGGCGCTTGCGCCGGCCGGACCGCTGCGTGCGCGTGGCGCCTGCGGGGTCGGCCACGGCACGGCCGTCCAGCTCCTTGATCTCAATGACGGTCAGGCCGCGCTCCTTCATCTGGCCCAGCAGGCTTTGGCGCGAGTCCGCCTCCGCCACCGCGGTCACACGCTGGCCTTGCAGGTTCCGGGAGACGTAGGTAAACCGTGGCATGGCTTACTTCGGTGCAGTCGCCAGCTCGGCGACACGGGTTGACGTTGCGTAATGCGTGGCCCCCGTCTCCCGTGCCACGAGCTGTTCCAGTTCTTTCTGCCGTGTGGTGAACAGCACGGCCTGCTCGAGCGAAATCTTGCCCGCCCGGAACAGGCGCAGCAGGGAGTGGTTCATCGTGCACATGCCTTCCGCGCTGCTGGTTTGGATCATCGAATAGATCTGCTGCAGGTCGTTCTTCCGGATCAGGTTGCGGACCGCCGCATTGGTTTCCAGCACTTCGACGGCCAAGACCCGCCCGCTGTTGTCGAAGCTCGGGATCAGCTCCTGCACGAGCACCCCGATCAAGGTCAGCGAGAGCTGCACCCGGATCTGCTGGTGCTGGTCCGACGGGAAGACGTCGATGATGCGGCTGAGCGATTGGGTCGCATCGCCGGTGTGCAGGGTCGCGAGGACCAGGTGGCCGGTCTCCGCCAGCTGCAGGGCGGTCTCAAAGGTCTCGCGGTCGCGCATTTCGCCGATCATGATGACATCGGGCGACTGGCGGAACACGTGTTTGAGTGCCTCAGGAAACGAGCGGGTGTCCCGGCCGACCTCCCGCTGCTCAATGGTGCACAACCCGTGCGTGTGCGTGTACTCGACGGGGTCCTCAATGGAGATGACGTGGTAGCGCTTCCGTTCGTTCAAAAACTGGATCATGGCGGCCTGGGATGTGGATTTGCCGCTGCCCGTGGGACCCGTGGTGATGATGATGCCGTGGGGGACCATCAGCCACTTCTTCACAATTTCCGGCACGCCCAGCGATTCCAGCGTCGGGATTTTGTGGGGGAGCATGCGGATGGCGATCCCGGGTGCGCCCCGCTGCTGGAAAATGTTGACGCGGAACCGGGCAACCCCGTCGATGCCGAAGGAGGAGTCGAGCTCCAGCGTCTGGGCAAAGGTCTTGCGCTGCTCGTCGGTCATGAGCTCGTCCGCCACGCGCCGCACATCGCCGGCGGTCCACGCCGCAGCCCCCTCGACCGGCACCAGATCGCCGACCACGCGCAGGAGGGGCGGCTGGCCTTCGGTCAGGATGAGGTCCGAGGCGTTGCGTGCCAGCATGCGGTCGATCAGCTTGCGCAGTTCTCCGTTGATAGCCATGCGTCCTCCTACTCGAAGAGTTCCGATTGCGTGGCACAGACGCTGAAGGCTTCTTCCAGCGTCGTCACACCCGCGCGCACCTTGTTGAGCGCGCTCTGCAGCAGCGTCTGCAGGCCGTCCTGCTGGGCCGCCTGCTTGATCTGCTGCATGGGAGCGCCCTGTCCGATGAGCGCCTTGACCGCGTCGCTGATCACAAACTGCTCGTAGATGGCGATGCGGCCGAAGTATCCGCTTTGGCCGCACCGCGTGCAGCCTGTGCCTCGCCGGAACGTCCACGCCGCCCCGTTGCCGCCGGGCGACTTCTTGAGCCGTTTCAGGAGCTCCTGCGGCGGTTCGGCCGGAGCCGCGCAGTCGTCGCAGATGCGCCGGACCAGCCTCTGCGCCATCACCAGGGACAAGGAGGCGGTGAGCAGATACGGCTCCACCCCCATGTCGGTGAGGCGGCTGAGGGCGGAGATGGCGTCATTCGTGTGCAGGGTGGAAAGCACCAGGTGGCCGGTGAGTGCTGAGCGGATGCAGATTTCCGCGGTCTCCCGGTCGCGGATCTCGCCCACCATGATGATGTCCGGGTCCTGGCGCAGGATGGAGCGCAGGCCGGCCGCGAAGGTGAGCCCGATGTCCGCTTTGGTGTGGACCTGGTTGATCTTGCTCAGCTGGTACTCGACCGGGTCTTCGATGGTCACGATGTTCTTCGTGGGCGTCTTGATGGTCTGGAGGGCGGCGTAGAGGGTGGTGGTCTTGCCGGAGCCGGTGGGGCCGGTCAGCACGACCAGGCCGTGCGGCAGCTGCAGGGCCCGGTTAAAGGTCTCCAGCATCGCCGGCTCGAAGCCGAGCTCCTGCATATCGAGGATGAGCGTTCCCCGGTCCAGGATGCGCAGGACCAGTTTCTCGCCATAGACCGTCGGCAGGCAGGAGAGCCGCACGTCGATCGTCTTGTCGAAGACGCGGAACTTGAAGCGCCCGTCCTGGGGCAGCCGGCGCTCGGTGATATCGAGGTTGCCGAGGAGCTTGATGCGGGTCGTGATGGCCTGAAACATGTGCTTGGGAGGGGCCGTCACTTCGCGCAGCTGGCCGTCGACCCGCAGCCGGATGGTGACCGTGCGCTCTTCCGGCTCGACGTGGATGTCGCTGGCCCGCTCTTGGATGGCCCGCATGAGCAGCAGGTTGACGAACTGGACGACCGGCGCGTCCGAGGCCTCATGCTTGAGCTGTTCCGACTCCGCACTGGTCTCGCCCGCGCGCTGGATCTGCAGCGTCTCATCCTGCACGGCCTCGCCTTCCAGTAGCTGGTCCATCGACTTGGCGATCCGGGAGGAGGCGTGGTAGGAGCGGTCAATCGCCCGCAGAATGGCGCTGCGGCTGCTGACGGCTTTGCGGATGCGGCAATTGGTGGCGAGCCGCACCGCGTCCACGGCGCGCACATCCAGCGGGTCCGCCATGGCCACGGTCAAGCCGCTGTCCTGCTTCGCCGTCACCATCAGCGTGTAGCGGCGCGCCAGGGTTTCGGGCACCAGCTCGGCGGCCGCCAGGTCCAACTCAGCCGTGTCAGCCAGCTCCACGTAGGGCAGCTCGAAGAAGACGGCGAGGAATTTGGCCAGCGCCTCTTCACTGAGAATGCCGAGGGCGACCGCCGCCTCACCGAGGCGCTGCTTATTGGCCAGCTGGGTGATGAGCAGCTGGTGCAACTGCGCTTGGCTGACCAGTCCCTGCTGTACCAGCGCTTCGCCGATCAATCGCGTGGTCGTTCCGTTGGCGTTGTCAGGCATCTTGGCTCGCTCCCGGCGAGCGCGTTACGGCTTCCACTGGATTTTCGTCTTGGGTCCCGGTGTGGCTGGAACAAACGTCGGCGTCTCGCTGGCGACCTGCTCGTTCGTGGCGATCTTGGCCGTGATGAAAATCAGCAGGTCGATCTTCGCCGTGTCATCCGTCCGACGCTGAAAGGCCAACCCGATCAGCGGGATGTCACCCAGGAACGGCACCTTGTGAAGCCCCTTGGTCTTCACGTCCTGCAGCATGCCGCCCATCATGATGGTTTCGCCGTTCTTCATGAGGATCTGGGTTTCGGCTTCGCGCGTGGTGAGGACGGGATAGACCGCTGCGGTCACCCCGCCGGTTCCCTGTGCTGTGATGCGCTCGGCGATGGAGGAGACCGCCGGGTGGACAATCATATTGATATGGTCATCCCCGGCGATCTGGGGGACGACGCGCAGCTGCACGCCAATATCCTGGTAGTAGTCCAGCGACGAGACCGTCGAGGTGGACGTGGTGCCGGCGACGGAGGAGGTGAGGATGGGGAACTGAGTGCCCACCAGGATGTTCGCTTCCTGGTTGTCCAGCGTCATGATGGACGGAGCCGAGAGGGTGTTGGTGTGGACGTCTTCTTGCAGGGCGTGGAGGAGGATGTCGAACTGCGTGCCGCTCAGCTTCTGGAAGGCGAGGCTTAAGCCCGTGTTGAAGGGGTTGACCGCCGTGATGCTTGAGGAGCGGGCACCGAACGCCGCAGGGGTTGCGAGGGAGCCAAGGACCTGGCCGCCAATCGCCGTGACGACATTGCCGTTTTGTTTGTCTGTCGGTGTCGTTTCGACCGCCGCAGTGCTGGCACCGGAAGCACCCGTGCCGTAATCCACGCCGAGATCCTTCAGAAAGTCGCGGTTGACTTCCATGAACCGCGCCTCAATCAGCACCTGCTGGGGTAGGACATCCAGCGAAGCCACCATGCTCGCGATGCGGTCCAGCACGGTCGGGATATCGGTGACTACGAGTGTTTTGGTCTTGGATCGCCGTTCGCCCACGCCCTTGTAGGAGCGGACCGGAGTGCTGACGCCGCCGGTGGCGGATCGGGAAGCCTGAGCACCAGAGCCGGCCGCTCCGAAGGCGCCGAAATCCCACCCCTTCTGGCCAGTCTCTTCCATGACCTGGGCCTTCCCGCGCGGGGACAGCTGGGCATCGACCATCGGCTTGATATCTCCGGCGTCCACATACTTGAGCTTGAAGACCCGTGAGGTGAGCAGGGAGGCTTCGTCGAGCTCGGCGAGCTTGGCCAGCGGCAGCACGACGACGACGTCGCCGTTTCGCTCATAGCCGAAGCCATAGGGCTTCAGAATCGCATCGAGCGCTTGGTCCCACGCGACGTCGAACAGCCGGACCGTGACCGTTCCCGAGACTTCCTTCCCGATCACGACGCCCAAACCGGTTTGTTGGGAGAACGCGTCGAGCACGCGGCTGATTTCCGTATCCTTGACATCAATGGTCACTTTGCTCGCTTCGGCCCGCTTCACCTCGGGAGCCGCATTGCCCACGCCCGCTTGCGTCAGCACCGCCCCCAACAGGAGTGCGATGCCGCCCAGTCCCACCATGCGAATGGTGCGTCCGCGGAAACGGTTCATCCGGTTCCTTTCGTTAGCGAGCCACAGGCTAGTGCCCGACTGTTTGCAGTGTTGTGACGCCACCCGGGTGGCGCCGTCCGTTGGCCACGGTTTTGCGGGAGAGGCGATCGGTTAGGGCAGGCTTTCGGTCGACGATTCGGAAGAGGCGGGTCAAGGGCAGGTTGGTGCGGCGCACGAGCTTCGCCATCAGGTGGGCAGACGGTTGTTCTCCGGAGGTGAGCAACTGACTAATTCGTGCGGTCGATACGCCAAGGTCTTTCGCTAGCCGCGTTCTGGTGCAGTCGGAGAGGGTCAGCCACGACATGAGCACATCTCCGCGTACGACGATAGTAGGGAGTTTCATGTCACCTCATCACGTAGACAAAACTATACGTAATACTTATAACGCCACTAGAAGGCAGGAGGAGTAAGAAGCACGATCAGTGCCACATTGGAGGAAGGGGCGGGGTCTGCGGATGTTTACCTGCGCTAAAGCGCTTCAGGCAGGCTATTAACTCTTATTAAATTTTACGTTGGCTGGCCCTCCCCTGGCGCTTGCACCAACCCGCGGGCCGGCCCTGGTGGCTCGACGACACGACACAATGTTGCCGGATTGGATGAGCGGTAAAGCAATCAAGGGCCTATGGAGGGCTGTGCAGTCAAGCCACACTAAAGTTGGTCGAGCGGGCCACCCGTTCCTGGAACGCCGGCAATCCCGTTCGGAGTCGCGGCTATTTCGCGCCTTCCGCGGAGGTTTCTTGTACAATAAGCTGAGTGCGATGCGGGAAGAGTACCACCTTGCGATGTCCATCATGCGAAGGGGGACGCGATGAACAAAGTGCTCGTGGAAGCGCTTGGAACGTTCTTCCTCGTGCTGGTGATCGGGTTGACTGTTATTGCGCCCGGAGCCGGAGCCATGGCGCCGCTAGCCATCGGGGCGATCTTGATGGTCATGGTCTACGCGGGCGGCCACGTCTCCGGGGCGCACTACAACCCGGCCGTGACCCTGGCCATCTGGCTCCGGGGCAAATGCGAGGCCAAGGATGTGCCCACGTACATGGGCGCCCAAGTCATGGGGGCGGTCTTCGGCGCGCTGTTGGTGGGTCTGTGCAAGCGGGGTGGTTCCGTCGAGGTCCTGCGGCCCGAGGTCCTGCCGGCGCTGCTTGTGGAGACGGCCTTCACGTTCGCCTTGGCCTACGTCGTGCTGAATGTGGCCACGGCCAAGCGGACCGCGGGCAACTCCTACTTCGGCCTGGCGATCGGCTTCACGGTGGTGGCCGCCGCCTATGCGGCCGGCCCCATCTCCGGCGGCGCGTTCAATCCCGCCGTGGCCATCGGCCTGACGCTGATGGGCGTGAGCACCGTCGGCAATCTCTGGATCTTCCTGCTGGGGAACCTGGCCGGCGGGGTGTTGGCCGCCCTGGCATTTCGCGTGACGAACCCGAACGACTGAGGACGTCATGAGCGGCGTGCTGAGCCTCATCATTTTGGTGCTGGATGTGGTCGCCATCCTCGAGGTCGCGAAACGCCGGCTCCCCACCCATAAAAAGGTCCTCTGGGGCCTCCTCATCCTCATCGTGCCAGGGGTGGGGCTGATCCTCTACTACTTGCTCGGCCGAAAGTAACCTCTCCCCCATGCCGTCTGTCCGGAGGGCCAGGACGGCCCGTCTGCTGCGGGCCCTGCGCCACCGGAACTACCGGCTCTATTTCTTCGGCCAAGGCCTCTCGCTCGTCGGCACCTGGATGACGCGCATCGCCACCAGCTGGCTGGTCTACCGCCTCAGCGGGTCGGCCATCCTCTTGGGCTTGGTGGGGTTCGCGAGCCAGATTCCCACGTTCCTGCTCACGCCCTTCGCCGGCGTCCTCGTGGACCGGTGGAACCGGCATCGGCTGCTCGTGCTGACCCAGGTGTTCGCCATGGTGCAGTCGCTGGCGCTCGCCGCGCTGGCCCTGAGCGGCGTCATCACCGTCGGACAGGTCGTCGCGCTCAGCATCGTCCAGGGCCTCATCAACGCCTTTGACATTCCCGCCCGACAGGCGTTCCTCGTCGAGATGGTCGAGGACCCCAAGGATCTCGGCAACGCGATTGCGCTCAATTCGTCCATCTTCAACGGCGCGCGGCTCGTGGGGCCCTCGGTCGCCGGGGTCCTGATCGCCTGGACTGGGGAGGGCATCTGCTTTCTGGTGGATGGGCTCAGCTACCTGGCCGTCATCGCCGCGCTGTTGGCGATGCGGCTGGCGCCGGCCCGCCGGATGCCGGCCGGGCGCCCGCTGCTGCGGGAGCTGCGGGACGGCCTGGCGTATGCGTACCGGTCCGCGCCGATTCGGGCGATTCTGACGCTGCTCGCCCTCGTCAGCCTCGTCGGCTTGCCCTACGCGGTGCTGATGCCGGTCTTCGCCCGGGACATTCTCCACGGCGGGCCGCACACCTTCGGCTTCCTCATGGGGGCCTCGGGCATCGGGGCGCTGGCCGGGGCCATCTACCTCGCCTCGCGGCGCAGCGTACTGGGGCTGGGGCGCGTCATCGTCCTCGCGACCGTCGGGTTCGGCTGCGGACTGGTCGCATTCGCCTATTCGCGCTGGCTGTGGCTGTCGTTGCTGCTCATGCTCGTCGTCGGCTGCGGCATGCTCGTGCAGATGGCGGCCAGCAACACGATCCTGCAGACCATCGTCGATGAAGATAAGCGCGGGCGCGTGATGAGCTTCTACGCCATGGCGTTCATGGGCATGGCGCCCTTCGGCAGCCTGCTGGCGGGCGGGCTCGCCAGCCGGCTGGGCGCTCCGCAGACGCTGCTGCTGTGCGGGGTCGGCTGCTTGGCGGGGGCCGGCCTCTTTGCGCGGCAGCTGCCGCAGCTGCGGGAGCTGGTGCATCCCATCTACGTGCGCAAAGGCATCTTGCCCGAAGTCACCGCCGGCCTGTAAGCGGCCGTGATGTTGACCGCCCCGCCGGAAGAGTTCCCGCGGTAGATTGATTTGGGCGGAGACTTTCAGGTATACTGGAGTACCTAAGGAGCAGCAAGCGAATGCGCATGACTGGAAGCTTAAGGCGGACGGGAGCATTGAGTGTGGTCGCCGTCTGGGCGTGCCTCACCGGCCTGTGCCTCGCCGACCGCATTGAGGACGTGCAGGAAAAGTCCGATCCGTTGGACCGGATGGTCATTGCCGCCTTGGCGATGCCGGCCGAGTCCGGGGTCTTCCTGTCGCAGGAACTGCCGGCGACGACGCCGACAGCCCCCGCATTCCTCAGTCAGCTGCCTGTGCTCGTCTCGCCGTCGGTCCTTACCGCGGCGTTGACCTTCAGCGGTCCGGTGCCTGGGCAACCTCCGCCCAGAGCCGGCCCCAAGCTCTTCCAGCTCTTCTCCGTGTACCGCGTATAATCCCCCCTCGCCGTTAATCCGTCCGCGGGTTCGACGTTCGCACCATCATTGTGTCTTCTCACGTCACCGACGCGTGGTTTCCCATGAAACGATGGCATGACCCCATAACTGCTCACACTGTGACGCTCCGGGTCGACCGGCGGCTGGCGGTCGTCGCGGTGCTGTCCGCCGGGCTGGTGGCGGGCTGCGCGACCTTTCATGCGCAGCCGCTCCATCCGACGGAGACGGCCGCCGCCTTTGAAGCCCGCCGCCTCACCGATCCCGGATTGAGGGCATTTCTTGAGCACGAGCTGGGTCGCCCGGTCGATCCCTGGCCGCCGGCGTCCTGGGACTTGCCCTTGCTGACGCTGGCGGCGGCGTACTACCAGCCGGACCTGCGGGTGGCGCGCGCCACCTGGCAGGCGGCCACGGCCGGCGTGCAGACCGCCGGCGCCCGCCCCAATCCCAGCGTCAGCCTGGCGCCGCAGTTCGTCCGCAACGTGGAGCCAGGCATTTCGCCCTGGGTGTTCGGCCCGTCCTTTGACCTTCCCATTGAAACCGCCGGCAAGCGCGGGCACCGCATCGCCAAGGCGCGCCACCTGTCCGAAGCCGCCCGATTCCATCTCGCCGAGGCCGCATGGAAAGTCCGAAGCCAGCTGCGCTCGAGGCTGCTCGATCTCTATTTCGCCAGCCAAGCAGAAGCCGTGATGGAGCGCCAGCAGACTGCCCAGGCCCGCTACCTGGCGGCGCTTGAGGAGCAGCAGACCGCCGGTGCCGTGTCTCCGACGATGATGGCCCAAACCCATGTCGCTATGGATCGGACGCTGCTGGCGCTGGGCGACGCCCGCCAGCGCAGCCTCGAGGCCGCCACCTTGTGCGCCCAAGCGCTCGGCGTGTCCACCCGCGCGCTGCAGGAGGCGGTCTTGTCCTTCGACTGGGTGGAGACGCTGGCCGACGAGCCCGCCGCCGATGAGCTGAAACGCCAGGCGCTGCTGCGCCGGCCGGACCTACTGGCAGCGCTCGAGGACTACGCGGCGAGCCAAGCCAATCTCCAGCTCGAAATCGCCAAGCAGTATCCCGATCTCCACCTCGGGCCGGGCTATACATGGGACCAGGGCACCGAAAAATGGTCCGTCGGGTTGTCTCTGTCGCTGCCGCTGTTGGACCGCAATCAGGGACCGATCGCGGAAGCCAAGGCAGGGTGCGCTGCGTCGGCCGCCCGCTTCGAAGCGCTGCAGGCGGCGGTGCTCGGGGAATTGGATCGCGCTTCCGCAGGCTACCATACTGCGCTGGAGTCATTCCTGGGCGCGGAGGCGATGCTGTCCACCCAGCGCCTCCAGTTCCGCGAAGCGCAGGATCGGCTGAATACCGAGGCGGTGGCGTCGGCCGCGCGGCTGGCCACTGAGGTGGAGCTCGATGCGGCGCTGCTGACTCGCCTGCAAGCACTGGTCCAGGCTCAACACGCCTTGGGGCTGTTGGAGGATGCCGCACAGTCTCCGCTGGCACCCGAGGCGGCATCCGCCGCTCCCCTGGAGGCGCCCCAGCCATGAACCGCTGGCTGAAGCGCTGGGGCCCACTGGCGGCCGTCCTGCTGGTCAGTCTGGCTGTCGTGTGGGGCTGGGGGTGGTTGGCGCACCGGCATGCGGGAGCTGCAGCGGAGGGTGACTCCGAAGAGGCCTCGCGTGTCTCCACCGTCGATGGTGAGTCGGTGCTGACGCTGGATCGGGACACGGAACGCTTGAGCGGGCTGGTCATCGCCCCGCTGGAGCCGGCTTCCACGTCGCCGGGAGTGGTGGTGCCGGAATCCGCGATCGTGTGGCTGGATGGCCAGGCGTGGCTCTACCTGCAACGGCCCCCGTCCGCGCTCCCGGCCGAGCCGGAGGGCGGAGACACGTCGGAGTCCGCCGATCGTTTTGTGCGTCGCCGGGTGCCGATGGACGAACCGGTCGCCGGTGGCTGGCGGGTCACAGAAGGATTCTCCCCCGGAGACGCCGTCGTGGTGACGGGAGCCCAGGTGCTGCTCTCCGAAGAGTTCCGGTCAGAGATTCCGGGGGAGTAGGTCTCACATGCGCCGGTGCCGTCCATGCTGAATCGCATCGTCAGTCTCTCACTGCGTTTTCGCGGCGTGTTGCTGGCCCTGGTACTGGCCTGTGCCGGCTACGGGGTCTACGCGCTGTCCCGGGCCAAGTACGACGTCTTCCCGGAGTTCGCGCCCCCGCAGGTCGCGATCCAGGCCGAAGCGCCCGGCCTCGCCCCGGAACAGGTTGAGGTGCTGGTGACGCAGCCGATTGAGAACGTCCTCAACGGGGTCGCCGGCATCGAATCGCTGCGGTCCGAATCGATTCAAGGGCTCTCGGTGGTCACCGTGACGTTCGGCTCCGGGGCGGACATCTACCTCGACCGTCAAGTCATCGCCGAGCGCCTCACCGGCCTCACGGGACAGCTGCCGCAGGGCGTGCAGTCACCCGTCATGGTGCCGCTGACCTCGTCCACCGGCGACCTGATGACCATCGGGTTGACCTCGACCCAGCATTCCTTGATGGAGCTGCGCACCATCGCGGATTGGCAGCTGAAACCCCGCCTGCTGGCGGTGCCGGGGATCGCGAAAGTGGCGGTGTTCGGCGGCGAGGTGAAGCAGCTCCAAATCCAGGTGCATCCGGAGCAGCTCATCCGGTATGACCTCAGCCTGGACGAGGTGTTGGCCGCCGCGCGCCGTGCGACCGGCGTGCGGGGCGGGGGTGCGGTCGACACCGCCAACCAGCGGGTGATTCTGCACACGGAGGGACAAGCCGTGAGCCCTCAGGCGCTCGGGGAGACCGCGCTCATCCAGCAGACGAGCGGGGCTGTCACCGCCACCCTCCGGTTGAGCGACGTGGCGACCGTCGTCGAGGCGCCGGAGCCGCCCATCAGTGCCGCGGTCATCATGGGGCAGCCGGGGGTGATCCTCAATCTCTGGGCGCAGTATGGCGCGAATACGCTGGAGGTCAGCCGCCTCGTGGACCAGGCCTTGGGGGAGGTCGCGCCCTCGCTGAGCGCGCAGGGGATCGTCATGTCCCCGGACCTGTTCAAGCCCGCGACCTTCATTGAAGCATCCGTCCGCAATGTCGAGGTCTCGCTGCTCATCGGCGCGGTGCTCGTCATGGCCGTCCTGTTCTTGTTCCTCTTCGATATCCGGACCGCCGCCATCTCGTGCACGGCCATCCCCTTGTCCCTCTTGGCAGCGGTCAGCGTCCTCGGCCGCTTCGGCCATACGCTGAACACCATGACCCTGGGCGGGCTGGCGATCGCCATCGGCGAAGTGGTGGACGATGCGGTCATCGACGTGGAGAACATCCAGCGGCGCTTGCGGGAAAACCGCCGCCGCCCAGTCCCCCTCCCGCCGCTGCGCGTGGTGCTGGAGGCGTCGCTGGAGGTGCGGAGCGCGGTGGTCTACGCGACCTTCGCCGTGGTGATCGTGTTCCTGCCGATCCTGATGCTCTCCGGGTTGGCCGGCCGGCTCTTTGCGCCGCTCGGCATCGCCTACATTCTGGCGATCCTCGCGTCCCTGCTGGTGGCCCTCACGGCCACCCCGGCCCTCTGCTCGCTGCTCTTGAGCGGCCGGGAATTGGAGCGGCCGGAATCGCCGTTTGCCATCTGGCTGAGAGCTCGGTATCGGGGGCTCCTGCTGCGGGTGGAGCGGTCGTCCCGGACGGTCTTCAGCCTGGTGGCGGCGGCGGCCGTGGCCGGGCTGGTCGCCCTGCACTTTCTGGGCGGCGGTTTTATTCCCGAGCTGCGCGAAGGCCATTTTCTCGTCCACATGGCCGCCGTGCCGGGCACGTCGCTGACCGAGTCGGTGCGCATCGGCCGCCAGGTCTCCGAGGCCCTGCTGCGCCTGCCGTCCGTCCGCGCCGTCGCCCAACGGGTGGGACGGGCGGAAGCCGACGACACCTTCGGCACGCATTCGAGCGAATTCGAGGTGGATTTGCGTCCCCTCACCGGCGCGCAGGCGACTTCGGCGCGCTCGGACGTCCGCCACACGCTGGAGTCGTTTCCCGGTGTGACGTTTGAGGTGAACACCTTCCTGGCGGAGCGGGTGGAGGAAACGTTCTCCGGCTACACCGCCTCGGTCATCGTCAATCTGTTCGGGGATGACCTCGATGCGCTCGACCGGCAGGCGCAGGCGATCGCGGCGGTGCTGCGGCGGACGCGCGGAGCGGCGGACGTGCGGGTGCAGTCCCCGCCAGGAACGCCGCAGCTGATGATCCAGCTGCATCCGGAGGCGCTCGCGCGCTGGGGGTTCGACCCGGTGGAGGTGCTGGACGCCGTGCGGACGGCCTATCAAGGCGAGGTGGTCGGGCAGGTGTACCAGGGCAACCAGATTTTCAACGCCGCGGTCATGCTGAGCCCGGACGACCGCCGGAACCCGGAGCGGGTAGGCGCGCTGCCCCTGCGCAGTCCGGCCGGCGTGTACGTGCGTCTGCGCCAGCTGTGCGATATCCGGGAGACCTCGGGGCGCTACGTCGTCCTGCACGAGGGGGCCCGGCGCGTCCAGGCCATCACCTGCAATGTCGAAGGACGGGACGTGGAGTCGTTTGTGCGGGAGGCCAAACAGCATCTGGGGGCCGTCCTCCCGCCCGGCATGTACGTCGAGTGGACGGGGGCCGCGGCCGTGCAGTCCCGGTCCAAGCAGGACCTGCTCGTGCATTCGCTGCTGGCCCTGGTGGGCATCGTGGGACTGCTCTCCATCGTGATGGGCAGCGGACGCAATCTCCTGCTGGTACTGGCGAACCTGCCGTTCGCGCTGGTGGGCGGGGTGCTGGCGGTGTTCCTGTCCGGCGGGACGCTCTCGTTCGGCTCGATGGTCGGGTTCGTGACGCTCTTCGGGATTACCTTGCGCAACTCCATCATGATGATTTCCCATTACGAGCACTTGGTCGACGTCGAGGGGGCGGTCTGGGGACCGGACACCGCGCTGCGCGGGGCGTCGGAGCGGTGCGTGCCGATCCTGATGACGGCGCTCGTGACGGCGCTCGGTTTGCTGCCGATTGCCGTGGGCAGCGGGGCTCCGGGTCGGGAGATCGAAGGCCCGATGGCGCTGGTCATCCTCGGCGGACTGGTGACCTCCACGATCCTCAACCTCCTGGTGCTGCCCACGCTCGCGCTGCGCTATGGGCGATTCGGAGGGGCCCGCACCGCGGCGGACGCGCTCCGCTGACGCGTCGCGGTCCCCCCCGCGGCGCTGTTTGACCGACGTCGGGAAAGCGGGTATGATGCCTCCTCGCGTCGCGTGCATCTCGTGCAGGATACGCATCCCCCATGGGTTTTAGCTGCGGCATCATCGGGCTCCCCAACGTCGGCAAGTCGACGCTCTTTAACGCCCTCACGCGCTCTTCGGTTCCGGCCGCCAACTACCCCTTCTGCACCATTGATCCGAACGTCGGGGTCGTCCCGGTGCCGGATCCGCGTCTGGACCGGCTGACGGAGTTGGTGCCGACCGAACGGGTCGTCCCCACCGTGACGGAGTTTGTCGACATCGCGGGCTTGGTCAAAGGGGCGAGCCAGGGCGAGGGGTTGGGCAACCAGTTCCTCGGCCACATCGCCCAGGTGGAGGCGGTGGCCCACGTCGTGCGCTGCTTCGAGGACCCAAACGTCGTCCACGTCAGCGGCACGGTCGATCCCCGGCGCGACATCGAGATCATCCAGACGGAGCTCATCCTGCGCGATCTGTCCATCGCGAGCCACGCGCTCACCCGCCTGCAGAAGACCGCGAAGTCCGGCGACAAGCCGGCGGCCGCCTCCGCCGCGATGCTGGAGCGCGTCATCGAAGCGCTGGATGCGGGACGGATGGTCCGGGCGGTCACCGGCCTCAACCGCAGCGCGGCGGCCTGGGAGACGGTGCGTTCGCTCAACCTCTTGACCGACAAGCCCGTGCTCTACGTGGCCAACGTCAGCGAGCAGGATGCGACGACCGGCCGCGAGCCGCCCGCGATGGCGGTGGTGCGCGAGCTCGCCAAGGCCGAAGGAGCCCAGGTTGTGGCCATCTGTGCGGCCATCGAAGCCCAGATCGCCGCGCTGGACACCGAGCAGGAGCGGGTGGAATACCTGGCCGCGGTGGGACTGCGCGAGCCGGGACTGCACCGGCTCATCCGGGCGGGCCACGAGCTGCTGGGACTCATCACGTTCTTCACCGTCGGCCCGAAAGAAGACCGCGCCTGGACCATCCGGGACGGCACGACCGCCCAGGAGGCGGCCGGGAAGATCCATTCGGACATCGCGCGAGGCTTCATCCGTGCGGAGATCATCGGCTACGAGGATTTTGTCGCCTGCCGCAGCGAGGCGGCCGCGCGCGAACAGGGCAAGCTGCGCCAGGAAGGGAAGGACTACCGCATGCGCGACGGCGACCTCGTCCATTTCCGCTTCAGCGTATGAGCGTACGGCGCTTGACAGCGTTGGGACCAGGCCGATAGGATGAACAGAGGCCAGACCGCCGCCTGCCACAGGAGGGACCCATGAAGCCACGCCTGACATGGATCGGGATCGCGATCGTCGCCATCGTCGTGTTCGGGGTGGCGAAGAACCTCATCGCACAGACGGCCATCAGCGGGGGCGTGAAAGTCATGACCGGCCTGGGCCTGGACATCGGCTCGATGAACGTTGGGGTGCTGCGCAGCGCCATCGGCATCACACAGCTGCGGCTGCGCAACCCCGAGGGTTTCCCCGACCGCTACATGATGGAGCTGCCGGAGATCTACGTGGATTACGATCTCGGTGCCTTCTTCCGCCGGCAGGTGCATTTGGAAGAGGTGCGGCTGCACCTGGCCCAGTTTACCGTCGAGAAAGACCGGCAGGGGCGGCTCAACCTGGATTCGCTGAAGGTCATCCAAGCCTCCAAGGGCGGTCAGGCCAAGCCGGCGGCCGCCGGCCCGGCTCCGGAGATCGCCATTGACCGGCTGCAGCTTAAGGTGGGCAAGGTGGTCTACAAGGATTACAGCGGCGGAGGCGCGCCTAAGGTGCAGGAATTCGCCGTCAACCTGAATGAGCGCTACGAGCACATCACCAACCCCCAGACGCTGGCGGCCCTTATCGTCAGCCGCACGCTCATGAACACGACGGTGGCGAAACTGACGGGGGTGAATCTGCATGCCTTGCAGTCCCAGGTCACCGCCCAACTGCAGCAGGCGGCCAAGGCCGCCGTGGCGACGGCGCAAGAGGTGCAGGGACACGCCACGGCCGTCGCCGGAACCGCTCGGGCAGCCGCCGGCGGGGCGGTGACGGTCGGCAAGGACGCGGCCGGGCAGGCGGTGGAAGCCGGGAAAGATGCGGTGCAGTCGCTCAAGAAAGCCCTGCCCTTCGGCCAGTGATGCGGTCTCCTGCGTGAGCGATGCGGCATGCGGCGGCGATGGCTTGCAGGCGGGGCAGCGTTCCTGACAGCGACCGCACTGGTCTGGGCGGCGGATTCGCATGAGCCCTCGGATGCGTCCGCGGCGAAGCCAACGGCCATGACACGGGACACCGCCACGTTCGCCGCCGGCTGTTTCTGGGGGGTGGAGGCCGCGTTCCGGCAGATCAAGGGCGTCACCAACGCGACGGTCGGGTATACCGGCGGCCACACGACGCATCCCACCTACGAGCAGGTGTGCAGCCACACGACCGGCCATGCGGAGGCGGTCGAGGTTGAATACGACCCGCGCCAGGTGACCTACGAGCAGCTCCTGGATGCGTTCTGGCAGATTCACGACCCGACGACCAAGAATCGCCAGGGCCCCGACGTTGGCGATCAGTACCGCTCGGCGGTCTTCTATCATACGCCGGCCCAGCAGCAGGCGGCGGAAACCGTGAAGGCGAGCCTGGAGCGTAGCGGGCGGTTCAAGCGGCCGATCGTGACCGAGATCACCCCGGCGACCACGTTCTACCGCGCCGAAGAGTACCACCAGCGCTATTTCGAGAAGCACGGCGGCGCGCAGTGCCACATCCCCCTCTTCAACCAGAAGAAACCCGGCTCCTAGCCGGGCGTCCTTCGCCGATAGGTAAACCGTTTGCCGCACCAGTCGTCTAACTGTCAGAGACCAGACACAGCAGTGGAGCGCGACCCATAAGGAGGCGGCAATGAGACGGACAGCAGTAGCGGTGATCGGAGGCGTGTTCTTGGCAAGTCTCGGGATGCTCGTCTTGCCAACGGCGTGGGCGGAGGACAATGCGTCGGCGGCCAGCGGCGAGAATGTCGAGTCGCTGAACCTCGACGGCGCCCTGACGCCGGCACAGGCCGAGCACGTCGCCCAGCATCCGCACGTGGCGGAATTTCTGGAGCGGCATCCCCATCTGTCTGAGGAGCTGGCCAACCATCCCAACGCCGCACGGTTTCTCGCCACGCATCCCGGCGCGGCCCATTACCTAGCGACGCACCCGGAGGCGGGTCGCCGCATTCAAGCATCCACCACCCGCTGGAACAATGCCACCCCGCAGCAGCGGGCGGAGTGGGGGGAAATCCGCCAAGACCGGCGGGAAGTCCACCAGGACAAGCAGGAAGTCCACCACGACCAGCACGAGATCAACCAGGACCGCCGGGATCTCCACCAGGACATCAAGGCCGGCAACACTGGGGAGATCCGCGGGGACCGGCAGGAGCTGCACCAGGACATCCGGGAGAAGCGCGGGGATGTCCGCGATCTCCACCAGGATCAGCGCGACCTGCACCAGGACATCCGGGATCAGCACCCCAACGGTCCTCCGGGCGAGGTGCGCCAAGACCGGCGGGAAGTCCACCAGGACAAGCAGGAAGTCCACCACGACCAGCACGAGATCAACCAGGACCGCCGGGATCTCCACCAGGACATCAAGGCCGGCAACACTGGGGAGATCCGCGGGGACCGGCAGGAGCTGCACCAGGACATCCGGGAGAAGCGCGGGGATGTCCGCGATCTCCACCAGGATCAGCGCGACCTGCACCAGGACATCCGGGATCAGCACCCCAACGGTCCTCCGCCGCACGGCCCAGGGTTGGAGCGACGGGGGGAACACTTAGAAGCGCATGGCGAGCACCGCGAGGAGCGCGGCGAACACATGGAACACAAGGGTGACCAGCTCCAACGCCGGGGAGAACGGCTGGAAGCCCACGGCCATGAGCGAGCCGGCGAACGCTTGGAACAGCGCGGCGAACACCGGGAGAACCGGGGCGAACGCCTGCAGCGCCAGGGCGGACGCATGGAACACCGCGGCGAGCACATGGAGCACCGCGCCGCCACTGGCGGAGGGCGCCGAGGTCGGTAGCCCGTTCGATGGAGTAGGTACCTTACCCGCACCCGTCACGGCTAGCGCCGTGACGGGTGCAGCGTTTCCGCCCCCGATGACGATTCCGGTGTGGTCAGCGGCATCCGCCGTGGAACTTTTTGGCGCGGCGGTCGTCTAATAAAGAAAGCGGAGTTCAGCTATCGACACGCCGCCATGCGGCAGGGAGGACACATGAACCAGCACTGGCAACGAGTGGGTACCGCGCTTGTCGTGATGGCCGCGCTCGCCGGCTGCGAAACGATGGGGACGGCCGCCCAATCCAAGACCACCCAAGGGACGGTGCTCGGCAGCTTGCTGGGGGCCGGCACCGGGGCGATCATCGGGAACCAGACGGGCCATGCCGGTGCCGGCACGGCGATCGGCGCAGGCTTAGGCGCGCTTAGCGGCGCCCTGCTTGGGCATGCCATGCAGGAGAACCAGCCCGCGGCCCAGCCGTTTCCTGCAGCGACAAGCGTTCCGGCCTCGACGGCGGCGGTGCCGAGCGCCCGGATGAAATTCTGCCCGGTCGGCGGCGAGGTCTACGCGGAGAGCATGAAATTCTGTCCAGTGCATGGGGCGGAGCTGCGCTATCAAGACGCCAGTCCCGCGCAGAGCTCTGCCGCACCGGTCAGCAGCTCCAGCGCGACCTACTAACACAGCGGATCACACGTTGCCGCGCAGGAGACGCCCGTCTCCTGCGCGGCGGCCGTTGCTGCGCACCCTCCCGCGTCTTCCGATCGTCCTCCCCACTCCGTGACCGCTGCTGCTGCGACGCTGCCGGATCCGGATTTCTTTCGACACATCCTGGGATGGTATGGTACAGTGACGACGCACCGCTCGCATGACGGGAGAGACGGTCACGGGCGGTCAGGAGGACGCACATGGAACGAACCCTGTCGGCGATCTGCGAGCTGCTGCACGGGGAACTGGTCGGTGATGGCGCGACGCTGATCCGCGGCATCAACGCCCTCAACGCCGTCGGCCAGGATGAGCTGACGTTCGCCGAAGACTCCAAGCATCTCCAGGAAGCCATGGGGACGCCGGCCGCCGCCATCATCGTCTCCAAAGAGGTGCGCGACCTCGGCGGCCGCTCCGGCATCCGTGTCGACAACCCGAAATTAGCCTTCGCGCTGCTGCTGGGCTTGTTCTATCACGAGGAGGCCCCGGCCCCCGGCATCCATCCGACCGCGATCCTCGGGAACAACGTGCAGCTGGGCGAGGGCGTGGCCGTCCTGGCCCACGCCGTCATCGGCGACAATACCTCCATCGGGCGCGGGACGACGATCGGAGCCGGTGTGGTCATCGGGGACGACGTCGCCATCGGCGAGCACTGCGTGCTGGACCCGAGCGTCGTCGTGTATCGCCGCACGCTCATCGGTGACCGGGTGCTGATCCACAGCGGCTCCGTCATCGGGGGCGACGGCTTCGGGTATATCCTCCATCAGGGCGCGTACTTCAAAGTGCCGCAGGTCGGGAACGTCGTGATTGAGAACGACGTGGAGATCGGCTGCAACGTGTGCGTCGACCGCGCGACGATGGGCTCGACCATGATCCGCCAGGGCACGAAGATCGACAACCTGGTCCAGATCGCCCACAATGACCGCATCGGCAAGCACGTCGTCATGGCGGGCCAGGTGGGGCTGTCGGGCAGTGTCAGCGTCGGCGACTACACGGTGATGGGCGGCAAGGCCGGCATCGTCGACCACGTCACGGTCGGTGAGCGTGTGCAGATCGGAGCCGCCAGCGTGGTGACGAAATCCGTGGCGAACGGCGAGGCGATCTGGGGCTACCCGGCGCGTCCCGTCAAGGACACGAAGCAGCAGATGGCCTCCTTGGCCCGGCTGCCGATGCTGTTCAAGCGCTTCGTGCAGATTTTGGCGCAGCATCAGCGGAATACCGCCCGGCTCACGCGCCTGGAGCACGACGTCGAAACGCTGAAGCCCCCGCACGCCCCCGCCAAGTAACCCTGCTTCCGCCCGGGCACCGCCTGGTTCCGTCTTAGCACACCGTGTTGTTCTTTTGATACATTGTGACTCCCTTAAAACCACGCCAAGATACCACCGGCAGAAGCAATCTCATAACATACCTGTAGTCAATGAGTTATGAATTAGAAATATGACAATACTTGGCATAAGATGTGCTTTATATAGCAGTGGGATGTCAGACATTGACGAGCACAGGCATGCAACAGAGGCTTTCATGAGGACGACAAGGCTGGAGGGATTGATGCAGCGACGCCTCGTACAAGTGATGGTGGTCCTGGTGGGGTGGTTGGTGGTGGGAATGCCATCGGCCAGTGCTGCGCTGATTCTTTTTGATTTCAACGACCTCTCGGACAACGCGAACAACAACAAAGTCCAGACGTCCATGAACAAGATCCTGGGCATCGCCCTGCCTGGCGAGTCGGTCAAGGTGACCGGCGCCCAGGCCGAGACGGAGTACAACGGCGATGGCCATGTCGTCGGCAGCGGTAAGACGACCATCAAGTCCGAAACGCTCGGCACCTCGGATGGCGGCGTCCACCATGGGGGCAAGTTCGACACCTTCCTGATCAACCGGTCGAGCGCCGACCGGATTTCCATGAAGTTCTCCTTCCCGATCTATGCCGCCTCCTTCGACTACGAAATCTTCCCGGACGGCACCTGCCCGAAAGAGAGCAAAACCTGTACGCCGAGCACCGCGAACTGGCCGGACTTCTCCTTCACAGCGGACGGCGACCTGCAATTCCGGACGCTGGCCGCGCTGCCCGGTACCTCAGGCCTGCCGGAGCATTCGCCCAACAGCGGCAAGTCAAAGGTTGAAAAGGCGCCGCAGTTCCTCGGCAGCAGCGGCCAATGGCTGTTTCCGCAGGGGGTGACCAAGCTGGAGTTCGTCGATTGGCCGCGGACGATCGGGATCGACAACCTCAGCATCAATCCGACGCCGGTCGTGCCGGAGCCGTCCTCGCTGTTCCTGATGGGCAGCGGGCTGCTCGGTGCCGTGGGCGCCGGCAGCCTCAGGCGCCGCCGCCGCGCATTGCCGAAGGCATAACGCGGCCGCTTCAGGGTTCTTACACCCCTCCCCGGACACGGGGAGGGGTTTTTGTTTCACTGAATCCATAGCGACGTGCCCAGTTTTCCGGTACAATGGGCGAATGCGGGTGGATGCGGATGTCTTGGTCGTGGCGGGCTATGGGCTGGTCAGCTTCGCCGGCGGCCTCATCGGGTTTCTGAAAGTCCGCAGCACCCCCTCCTTGATCGCCGGCGGGCTGGCGGGGATCGGTCTGCTGGGATGCGCCTACGGCCTGGAGCAGGCGGAGCCCGTGGTCACGTGGGCGGCGTTCGGCAGCATCGTCATAGCGCTGCTGCTGGGTCTGCGGTTTCTGACGACCTGGCGCCGACGCCCCCGGCTCTTTCCCGACCTCATCATGGTCTACCTCAGCGCCTTTGCGCTGTTGACCGTCAGCGTCCATTGGATCGCGACGCGGCCGTAAGCCGGAGCCATCCGGCAACCTTGGGGGCACGATGCTTCGACGGTTCGGGTTCGTGACCAGCATGTGCGGGTTAGCGTTCGTCATCATGCCGATGATCCGTGTGCTGCCTCGGCCGGATTTTGTGACCTTCGCCGTGGGCGCCGGGTTGCTCGTGCTCGGTATTTTTGTCGCCATCGAATCCGCCGCCCGCCAGCGCTCCAAGTAAACCCCCGCCTACTCCCGCCAGGGCAGGGGAGCGCCCGCAGCTCCCGCAAAACCCCCTTGATAGTATTTTCATTTTAATATATACTTTCATCTGTCAATGAAAACACCATATAAATTAAATAATCATGCATCGGCCGACACCCTGCAGCGAGCGCTGACCCACGCGCTGCCGAGCCTGCTGCCTTCGCTGCGGGTAGCTCGAATGCAGCGTGCCGGCGGCCGGGGATCCGCCGACTTGGCTGCCGATGTCGTGACTCCGCTGGGACGCCGCCGGCGGCTCTGGGTCGAGGTCGCCGCAGCGCCCATTCCCGGCCGCATTCGAGAACCGCTGCGGCACCTCAAGGCCTCGGCACGGCCTCCGGGCGCCTATCCGGTGCTGGCGTCGCGGTTCCTGAGCCCTCGGGTACGGCAGATCTGCCGGGAAGAGGGGGTCGGCTACGTGGATTTGGCCGGCAACTGCTTCCTGCAGTTCGACGGCATCCACGTGGAAAAGATCGTGGACCGCAACCCCTTTCCTACGCGCGGCCGGCCGGCCTCGCTGTTCGCCCCGGTGTCGAGCCGGATTCTGCGCGCCCTGCTCGAAGAGCCCGACCGCGCGTGGCGGGTGAACGAGCTCGCGGCGGCCGCCGAGGTCAGCCTCGGCCACACCTCCAACGTCACCCGGCGTTTGCTGGATGAGGAGTATGCGGCGGTCTCCCAGCGTCGCCTCCGCCTCGTCCATCCCGCGCAGCTGTTGGAGGCGTGGCGGGAGCAGCCCGCACCGGCCGAGCCGGTCTTCGCCTACTACAGCTTCGAGGCGGACGTGCTCCGCCGTGCTGCGCAGTGGGCCGCGGCCGCCCATGCGTACGGGTGGCGCTACGCGGTGACGTCCTTCGCCGCCGCGTCGCTGGTCGCCCCCTTCGTCCACGGCATCCAGACGCTGCAGGGCTACGTGGACGATGAGGCGGCGGTGGCGTCCTGGGTGCAGGCCTTGGACCTCAGGCCGGTGGAGCAGGGGGCGAATGTCCTGCTGGTCGTCCCGCCCGATCGTGGCGTGTTCTATCGCAGCCAGACGGTCAATGGGGTGACGCTGGTCGGCACCATCCAGCTGTATCTCGACTTGTATCGCGACCCCGGGCGCGGGCGCGAGCAGGCGGACTTCCTGCGCCAGCAGCGGTTGGGCTTCTAGATGCCGCCCCTGCCGCCGGAGCGGACGGCCCAGAGCTATGGGCCCGGGGTGACGGCCGCCTCGCGCACCGTCCTGGTGGAGCTGATGACCGTCCTGCGGTCATACCGGGACGCCCTCGTCTTGGTGGGCGGGTGGGCGCCCTATTTTCTGCTGGAGCAGCACCGGCGGCCGGACGACGCGTTCAGCCACGTGGGGTCCATCGATATCGATCTGGCCGTCGACCCCGCGACGGTGCAGGAGCCGCAGTACGCCACGATCGTCGAGCTGCTAGCGGAGCGCGGCTATCAGCCCGCGCAGACCCGGCGCGGCGCGCGGCTGGCCAGCAGCTTTGAGCGCAGCGTGCCGTCGCCGCTGACGCACAAGCCCTATACGATCCGGGTGGATTTTCTGACACACCCGCCGGAGGGCGACCGCCGCCGCGAGCCGCTGCCGGTGCAGGACGGCCTGCTGGCGAGAAAAATCTACGGCTGCGACGTCGCCTTCCGCCATCAGACGGCCGTCCCGGTCAGCGGCACGCTGCCCGACGGCGGGACCCTGACACTGCCGATCCGTGTCGCCGACGTCACCGCCTGCCTGGCGATGAAAGGCATCGTCTTGGGCGAACGCTACCGCGAGAAGGACGCCTACGATCTCTACGCCGTCATCGCGCACTACCAGCACGGCCCGAAGAGCGCGGCCGACGCGGTGCGCCCCCACCTCGGCGACCCGCTCGTCGCGGAAGGCATGCGCCGCATCCAGGAGGCGTTCCAGGCGCGCGACGCCCACGGGCCCGCCTGGGTCGCCTCGTTCCTGACGAGCCCCATCTTCACCGCCGAGCGCCAGCGCGCCGTCACCGACGCGTTCATGGTCGTCAGCGAATTCCTCCGCCTGCTTAGAGCCCCTAGCACCATACCGCGCTAGCCGCGTTGCGTGCACCCGGCCCGCGCGGCCCAGGCGTGACGACGACGGCGTAGTCGCCGCACTACGCCGAGGAGGAACAACGCCGGCCGCAGGGCCGGCTGCCGCAACCTATTGGTCGACCACAG